>BNJS01000710.1_pt1 | contig 567129 bp, 778 predicted proteins | sample 8540461 | NCBI WGS metagenome assembly BNJS01 (sample SAMD00202454, study PRJDB9452) | human saliva metagenome | isolation source: human saliva | place: Japan
GAACCTATCAAGATGCCCAAAAGGTAGAATCCTCCAAGCTTTATTTAGCTTGGAGGATTCTTTTATTTATCGTACTATCTCTTCTTTTTGGAGGCTTTGCAGAATGCGGTAATCGCAAGGCATTGAGATTGAAGGCGCAGGGAGTTTACTTATGTAAAATGACGGGTACTCTGAATATCGAGAAAATAACGCATGAGTGCCGCACAATGCAATGGTCTCTAATACGACAATACCTACCTAAGCACACTTCTTTTTGCCAAATTGACAACGAAAGAAATCAAAGATATTGAGGTGTGCACTAAATAATCGTCCGAGGAAAAAGTTAGGATACAGGACCCTACATGAAGTTTTTTATCTAAATTTGCAAAAACAGTGTTGTCCTTCCTAGTGGAAAATACAAGTCACATAAAGTTAGTCCTCATTAAAAACGAAAAATCAATGGATGGAAACAAAGTACTGGAGAAGTTGAGCTGGATAACTCAATCTAAATTAGCTCCACAGCCTGTAACTCAGGAATATAAAGAACGAATATATCGTTTCTTTGAAAATTATGTTCACTTTTTGCAAGACAACGGGTTTACCACAAGGGAAATCCTAAGAAAGGAGAAAAAGCTACCGACTGATCCCTAGATAACAATTGGAGATTTAACAGAACAAGGCTTCAAGTTTTATGCTTTTTGGTATTCTTAAAATGGATTGCTAAATATGACTGAGCTAAAGACAAAGATAAAGCGATTGGAGATTTCTCTCATAGAGAAAAAGCTCAAGGAATTTTCGAGAAAGGCATGGTGGCTAAAACATACTACTCCCCGAAACAGGAGCCTACATCAGCCAAGACCCCATTCGCCTTGAAGCAGGGCTGACAAAACCTATACGCATACGTCCATGACGTAAACGCTGGATTGATCCATAGGGGCTGATAAAGGTTAGTACAACAGTCGCACTACAGGATGTTGATGAATCGTGGTCTTCATGTTAATGTGATAGAAGGTAAAAAGTTTCCATGTTGCACTCGAAGCAATTATGGATGGAGAGATTCCCAAGGGTATTAAATTGGTACCTGCAGATCCCCAAGCTAGGAAGATAGGTATTTCTAAAAAAGTAGAAGAAGCCATACGGGACTATATGGAAAAAAATAAATCTAAACTCTCTAATATTGCACGAATGGCAGCAGAGGCATTTACAGGGTCTGATTTGTCACGTAAACAAGGATTGCAAGATGTCGCAAAAGCATTGGACGTTCACTAATATTATCCGTTATATTGAGGATTATAAAAAAAATCCTCAACTCATAGAAAGGATGAAGTGGGAATTTATTTCCGAAGGGGAGTGTATAGTTGAGTTCGTGAAGCTATATAAGCATCTCGTCCTAGAACGAACGATTGATCCCAAGATCCATCAAACTACAGCTATTTACTTGAGGTATTCTCAGCAATTGCTGCTAAAAAAGAAGAGAGCAATAAGACGTCTTGGCATAGGGAAAAAGAATGTGTCTGCAATCTTAAGACTATGTGGTATACATTACAGAGAGTATGGGGACGATGAGCATCGAGTCTTTTTCCTGGATACGGATGTGATATATACTTCTGCAAACACTATCAATTACCTATTTATATTCTGCAAAGAATAGAATTCTCCAATAAAGAATATAGATCTTTTATCCTCAAGGTTCTTCCAGTGAAAAAGGTGAATGGTAACTACCCCGAGAATACCTCGTATCTTCTAATAGAGTAAATCATAGCAGAGTTGCATTTATGAGCGACAGCATAGGTCATATAATAAAGGACTCTTTAGGCGACCAACTGACACATAGCCCGAGTAAGAGCTTTGTCAATCGCTGTGAAACAAGACTAAGGTTATTGTCCTATTTCTTGTGTGCTCCTTGTCCAACTTTGTATCTTTGAAAGCTCATCCTCTTCGTGTCATCAGAATGAATATAGATGGTGCTAGTAATATGAAGTACTTGCCTATTGCAGAAGGAATAGATTCTAATCCTAATAAAGCTATTCATTTTAGGATGGAATGATGTGCATAGAGAATATAATCAAATGATGAAACAGCGAATGGATGAGCTTTATGATATTTCCAAAATTGCAGGGTGGGATCAACGAAGAATTCAAAAAGGAAGTCATAGGTTTACAAACCGAAGTTAGACAAGGATTGGATTCTGGAAAAATATAAAACGCACTGATAAAAATGTATATGCTTCAGCAACAAAGTGACATGGATTTTGTGCCATGTCACATCAGGAATCTCCAAAGACAAGAAGAGTTATATGATTTTTTGGTAGATGGTAAGGAAGGACTTCTTCAGTATTCTCCAGTTCTGATCGCTGATAATAGATTGACACTGGAGTCCATCCAAAAGTTGGACTATCTTGAAAGTTTTTGCCTGCTCCAATTTTTCAGAACGAGCAAAAATGAGAATCGAAAAAATTGTAGGTGAAGATGTTGTCTTCTATCCTTGTAAAATAAATCTTAAAGGAGAGTTATTGCAATTTTACCTGGCTAAGATCTTTCGAAAGCTTCCAATATTAGATGTGGAGAATAGTCCATTTCATACCTTATCCGATGGATTCCCATACCCTTATAAATATACTCTCGCAAGATTTAGAGTTCACACTCGCAAGAGATTGCTACTACCCTTCATTATTTGTTGTATCTTCTAGGTTGCAAAAAGAAATGTATGGTTTGTCTTTAGATCTAGTTCCATTAATCTGAGAATAAAATAATTTTGATAGCATATAGGGGCTGATCTGTCACTTAAATATTGTAGCTAATCATAATAAACAAATAGCCCCAAACAATTTTTATTGATGAAGTTTTTCAGAAACGAGTAGGAGTATATTCATTGTGCCACTATTCTTGCTTAGTGAATATACTGATAACATCAAAAAGCTATGCTTCTGTTGACTTTTCCTCCAACAGAACGCTATGCTTTTCGGTCGGTTGATGAAGTTGACAAATCTGGTGGAGATTTGGTAGAAATTTTCAACTATATAGGAGCACATGAGTTCTCCGATGGAATAGTAAATTCTGGGCTTATGTTTAGCTTTTTACATATAGTTTGGGGTTCAAAAAGAAAAGGTGGAGATTTATATTTGAAGACCCAAACTATGACAAGATAAGGGATTCTAATTATCAAGAAATTACATTCCTATGGGAACCCCAGAGATGCCTGCCCTTTGGGTTGGGGAGAGTACAAAAGAACAACTGTCTAGCGATTGTGAGAGCTACAGAAAATGGATAGTATTTACTCCAACCGAAGTGGAAGGATTAATTAATGAGTTAATTTATGAATGAACTATTGACGGAATCTTATGTCTTCCCTGATCTGATATAGCTCAATGGTATACTAATGGGCAAGTGCATAGGCGGTATTGCGCATGATGCAGTGCAGGTTTATTGGCGACCTACATGCCGAGTAAGAGCTGGTGAGCTGTTTGAGGAGAAGAAGTCTCAAGCTAGACGCTCTTCAGGCGACGCCATGCTAGCACATTATGCCCATACCCTGCAAAAGAGGCAGAGTATAAGGTTTCTCCACATATTCAAAAAGATTATCGATGGTCTGGAGTAGGACTATAACTCGATGGAAAAACATCACTGAAGACCCTATGAGACAAGATAAAAGACAAGAGGAATAATAAAGCTAAACTCAATCAACAAAAGATTTTTAATAATAAAAACAATGGAATATCAGAGTAAATAATTACATTTGAGTTGTGCACTTTTTGTTTGACAACGTACACCTATGTTGGATGATATTATCTATTGGACAGAATACTATCTAGCCCAAAAGACAAGACCATTCTTTTCGAGGAGGGTGGCTCTCAGATACTCTATTTGTTATTACCCTCTGCTTGTTGTTTAACCTCCTGACCTTCTTTTATTGCGTTGAATTTTATCTAGGGTTGGGATATTATACAGCATATCCCTATAACTTCTAGGCGAGAATTTAGCTCATGGCTGTATGCGTCCTTTTCTTTATCCCAATCTTGTCTCTCTTATATTATAAGTACTTCCGAAAATGTCGTTGGAGGGCGTTTATTAAGAGCTATAGCCATAAATCATCTCGAGAGAAGATTGTTGGGAAAATCATATTTTGGAGTTATATGGCAGGAACTCTGGGGGCTTCTATTCTCTGCTTGTACTTCTTCAATCATTAGAAAGATCTTGAAAAAGAGAGAAAGTTTAGACAACAAAAATTATAGTAGTTCAATTAGTGGGCAGAGTATTCTACTTAGTAATTCTAGTGATAATTTTTAAGAAGGAACTTATTGCTATGGGATCTGTAAAAAGGGAAGTATTATGCGTTAGATTTACCTACAAAGGATATAACTCAACGGATAACTTTGATAAAAACTAATTGTATTAGAAGCCCTTTTTCTAACGGAAAAGATTGGTCTCCCTCAGAATTAGTGGATTACTACAAAGAAATAGGATTAACTGATAGTAAATATGCATAAGATCTCATGGAAAGGCAAAGATGATTTTTATATTGTGCTTAAATAAAATGAGACCATTGCGCAAATTGTCTCCTATAGTACTATTTCTTCTTATTCAAACTTCATAGTAGAACTAGGCTTAATACTCGCACTAATACGAGTCGTCAGCAAGACTACTATAAGCAATGTCGCCACCACACCTAAAATTGACTGCAAAGCCATACCCAAGCATCAAAAACAACTGGGGACACTATCCATATAATAATCTTCAGGATTAAGAGGTATCAGCTTAAACTGATATTGTAAGCCAATAAGGAGCAAAAGCAAGAACATTCCCTAAAACAATACTCTATAACAATGAACCTCAAGGCTATCCACGTAAAACAATTGACGAATAAGCTCTACTATTTGCTCCCTAATGCCTTAAAAATTCCTATTTGAGCAGTCTTATCTAAGATTATAATGATAATACTCTGAAAATCATTGTAAAAAGCTCCTATGATGAGCATGACTACAATCAAGAAAATCACATTAGAATCAAGCATTGATAGCCATGAGAAAATATCAGGCATAAGTCCTCCGCTGTACTTAAGCCGTAGTTTTGAATAGGTCAATTTGCTGTTGGCTAAGTTTGCTAATCGTAATAGAACTTTAATTCTGTTGAGTTCAATCCATCTACAGCTGTCAAGGCTATTCTATTGTATTGACCCTGTATTAATTTCCTTTTATTTTTTGCAATACATCATGAGGACAAAGAGCAGGCATATCACTCAGACCAGCACTTTGATAAATCCCAACTAGAGTAAATGCCCTAATTTTTATACGATTAGTGAGAAAGTATAATCAGAACTTTGTCTCCGACTTTGTAATCGAGCCTATTAGCAACAGCAGAAGGCAAAAACCAGAGGAACGGAAGAGGTATCATATTGGGAAAAGTTTGGCAGTTTGCCTAGGAACAGCTGTTGAGAGAAAAATGGATTATATCTATTCCCTTCAATGCCATAAAGCGGAATAGTCTTAAAGTCATCTTTCGTCTTCAAGAGAGCTATATCCTGCAGTAATGGAGAAACAGACTTTTATTTCAGGCTGTCGCTCTAGATAATCAATGAGCTTAGGAGAGGCATCTATGTATTGCTGTGTACTCAGCAATTTTCACCATAAGGATACAAACTGATATGCCCTGTTTGACTATAAGCAATAGAAGACACCTGACGCTTAAAACCAAGTATAACCGAAAGCGATATAAGTATTACGAGGGTACTAATGACAATACCTGAGATACTTAACCATAGGAGCTTATCTGTCCTATTTGAGCTCTTGCCCCGAGCTAATCTAGAAGCGATAAATAAGGCTGATACCATAAGGACTAAAAAGATGTTTATTATTGCGTCTAGCATCGATACCTAAGAAGATGAAAAGCATAAAACTAAATCCCCACAACGATGAACCGCCATAACTAAAGAACGGAAGTGGTATCCCGATAACAGGCACTAAGCCCATGACCATACCCACATTTATGCTGAGATGGAATAGAAAAATAACGGCAACAGAATATCCATAGACACGTCCAAACTTAGTCGTTTGCCGTTCGCAAGCGAGCATAAACGCAAAATGAAGATGCTATAGCCAATAATTAACAGACTTGAACCTAAGAAACCCTGCTCCTCTCCAACGGTACAAAAAGATAAAGTCTGTATCCTGCTCTGGGACATAATTGAGCTTAGTCTGCGTTCCTTCAAGGAAGCCTTTACCCCATAAGCCACCCGAACCAATGGCAATTTTAGATTGGTCTACATTGTAACCTTTACCTCGCACATCCTCCTCAATTCCCAAAGAGAGCTTAATACGAACCTGCTGGTGTGGTTGCGAGGATATTATCAAAAACATAATTTGTTGAAAAAGAAGAAGCCTAGAGAGCCCAAAGCAAATACTCCCCAATAAACAAATACTGTACATAGCTTCTCCTGCCCATAAATAAATATAGTAGCAGGCTAGCAGAATTAGCAGAGCAGTGCAAACCCAAGCGAGATTAAAACTCACTCAAATAGGTGTTAATTAACCAAAGTATCAGTTGAGATACCAATAAACCTAAGCCTATAAACATGCTGTTTCTCTTGCCTGCGACCATATACAGCCAGCATAATGAGAGAAAAGAGCATAATCATATTGCTCAAAAGGAAGAGTGCAGCATCTGTTTTCCCAAACCAAATAACCTCATCAAAGATTAGAGCTGAGATAAAATAAAGAACCGCAATACCTCCTAAACCTAGGAAAAAGCCCCTAAACCCTTCTCGATAAAGAGCTATAAAGAGAGCAAAAGAATACCAAAAGCAGACCCCGTCTCACTCTGACCTATGATAAGCAAAACTGGGGTAAGTATGATAGCCATCACAATGAGGTAACTGCGCACGCTTTTGATTTCAAAGCCATACTTACTACATTGCCAAGCAAGAGTAAGTGCCGTCGCAACCTTTGTAAATTCAGCCGGTTGTAATCTCAGAGGACCTATAACAAGCCAAGAGCGAGAGCCTTTAATATCAGGAGCTACCACAATAGTTACCATACACAGCGACAACATGAGCGCATAAAAACAGCGGTGCCCCGGTTTCAAAGATATCGGAGTTTACCATCAACACGCCAAAGGCAATCAACAGACCTAGACCTATCCAAATAGCCTGCATAACAGGTCTACTACCAGGTGCAAGAAGTTCGTTCTATCTTTAAAAATTGTATGTCGCACCACAAATAGAGAACCAACCAGCGATAAGCAGGCAGATATACATCCTGGATTGTCCACCAATCAATAGAAGACCATAAAGAGTTATTTCTATTATACTGCATATCCAACTAGTTATTAGAGTAATATGATATTGAGCTAGATGCCATTGCATTGGCTACAGACTGCCCTCCTCCCGAAAAGCTTTACCTTTACGCAAATAGTACTCCATCATAACGCGTCCCATAGGTACGCCATACTTAGCTCCAAAGCCACCATTCTCTACGTACACGCTCACAGCTATACGAGGAGAGTGCCTTGGAGCGAAGCCAATAAAAGCTGAGTGGTCATGCCCATGAGGGTTTTGAGCTGTACCCGTTTTACCGCACACCTCAAATTCACCGGGAGCAAAGTTTGCAGCCCTACAAGTACCTGCCTTAACAGCCCTACTCATACCCTCCACGACATATTCCCAATTAGAAGACTTAATGCCCGTTTGTTGCTTATTCGTATAAGCTGTATCAAGAGGGACTCCTGCAATTGCATGAATAACATGAGGACGATGCCAATAACCACGATTAGCTATGATGGCCACAAGGTTAGCTATTTGCAAAGGTGTCGCCAAGACCTCCCCTTGACCAATAGAAATAGAGATAATACTTGATGAATTCCACCTTCCCTTGTACACCTTATCATAGACTTTACTATTCGGAATATAACCACGCTTCTCTCCTGGTAAATCAATTCCAGTCTTATAGCCATAACCTAGAGCTATGATATGATTCTTCCATGCTTCAAAAAGCCTCTTGCACTGTACGATGCCTCTTCCTATCATCTAGTAAGAAATGCATACCCCAGCAATAGTAAGCATTACAAGAAGTTTCAAGTGAGTAAGTAAGATTAGGAGATGGAGCATGAGGGTGACACTTAGGACGTCCACGCAAGAGAGGATAACCTCTAAAACAAGAAAATCTTGTTTCGGGAGTTACAACTTTTTCTTCAAGAAAAATAGCGACTTTGTCCAGCTTTGAATGTCGAACCCGGAGGATAAGCCCCCATAATGGCTCTGTTCAGCGACTACTACCTCACCCTGCTCTAGGAGCTTATACTGCTCACCCTTGTCTTTACCGGCAAGTATTTCAGGGTCAAATGTAGGCGAAGTGACTAAAGCTAATACTTCTCCTGTCTCAGGCTCGATAGCAACAATAGCTCCACGCTTACCGCGCATCATACGTTCGCCAATAGCTTGAAGACCGGAATCAATAGAAAGAGTTAAGTCTCGCCCATTAACCATAGGGCCTATCATCAAGACCATTATTATACTTGCCCTTAATGCGACCTCGCGAATCTCTAAGTAGAATTTCTTGACCTTTTGTACCTCTAAGCAAACTATCATACCGACGCTCTACCCCAGATTTCCCAATGTAATCGCCTGCAGCTAAAGCGCTATCTCTCTCCAAATCAAGACTACTCGCTTCAGATAGATAACCAAGTATATGTGCAGACATGATGATATTCATAATGTCTTATCGTACGACTCTGCACACTAAAAGCCAGTGTACTTATACAACTGCTCTTGCAACCTAGCGACCTCTCTAGGTTCTAAGTGGCTCATCAAGATTTGGGGAGTATAAGGCGAATAACCTCTATTTATCTTACGGTCTTTGACTTTTTGCAAGCTTAATCTCAGTTCCTCTACACTGACAGATAACACACGAGCAAGGCTAAGGGTATCTAAATCTTTTGGGCACCTCACTCATTGTCACCATTAGGTCATAAGCCGGCTTATTAGCAACAAGCAAGTTGCCATTACGGTCAAATATAATTCCTCTAGCCGGATAGATAGCTTTGTTATAATAAGCGTTGCGCTTAGCTCTTTCTTGATAATTAGGGCTAAGCACTTGTAAGTAGAAGAGACGAGCAATAAAAGTTACAGCGATGAAGGCAACAAAGAGTATCATCAAGAGTCTCCTCTGATAGTACTGATCATTAACCATGCTTATTGGGATAAATGCGGATGTTCAATGTATACAGCATAATCGCTGCAATCAAAAAGGATAGAGCTAGACCTGCACCAAAATGAATAAGCGTATCAATTATGCGTACCGATACTGTGAATGATAAAAAGATACATCAAGAGGTGATGCACACAGAATATCTCTAAAAGTAACGCAAAAGCACCTCCTTCAATGACAGACGGAAGTGGCACTTTGTTCTATCTTATCCTGCGCATTAGCAATTGTTTTAACTAGATAAGGACGAATAAAAAGCCGTCAAAGTAAAGGCACTTGTATTTAGACCTGGAGTAAAAGCCAGATAATCAATAATCATGCCTATCACGAAGCCAAAAATCATTAGCTCACCCGGTTTCTTCATCCATAGGGAAGAAAACTAAGTATCAAAGGATAGACAAGAGGTGTAGCCACACGAAAGAGAGATACAGGATTAAACACCCATACCTGCAAAAGCAATAAAAAGAATGCTTAATATTATAACGCGAGGATAACTATTGTTCATCTGTATTTAGCGTAGAGTCTTCAAGAGTTTGGGCCTCCATCATAGGTTGTGTTAGCAACACATAGACATGCGTCAGACCATCAAAGCTGGTACGCAGTTGCACTGAGTAATTAGCAAATGGAGATGCCCTGCCCACTCGTTTATAAGCTTTTTGCTTAATCGTCCCAACCATAAGTCCCTTGGGGAAGATATACGAATATCCACTAGTTAAGAGGGTATCACCAGTAGCAACATCAGCATGCAAGGGAACACCATTGAATACGGGTTGAGTAGTACCATCATTAACCGATAGCTGTCCATCGTATCCTTTTCCCTTAACCGTACAACTCAATTTCAACTTAGGATTGATAATTGGGATAACTATTGAATAATCAGCAGAACAATTCAGTACTGCTCCCATAACTCCTTGTGCACTCATTACTGGCATATCCTTTTATGCCATCTCTACTTCCTTTATTGATTATGTAGTAGACCTCTCCAAGAGTATGGCGGACATTAACAATGCGTGCGACAGCATAGCCTCGAACAACCTCACTGCTATCCGAAGGGAGTACTTGAGGTGGAATATTTTCTGCTTGGGCATCGCTAATCTGCCTACGCAAGTGAACAAGCTCTTGCTCTAGACGAGCATTTTCTCTCAACAAATTATCATTTTGCTCTGAGAGTTTGAAGTAAGCATACCCTCACTTACCCATTCATTCACATGCCCTGTTAGACTTGTGGATATATAAGACTTAATCCTCGGCGATAAAAACCATCACCGAGGAATAAGCTAAGAGAAAAACTACTTCTAATACTACGAGTAGGAACCAGTGTTTATGTTCGAATATGAATGCGAGAAGTCTCTGCATCTACATCAATTCAAAGAGAGGACTTCCGATTAGCGAATGAGGAATTCAAACTTATCTATATTCTTAAGTGCAATTCCTGTACCAATTGCCACTGCGTGTAATGGATCTTCAGCTACACGGAACTCAATACCAAAACGCTTAGTAAAACGCTTATCTAGACCTCGTAGCAAAGCACCACCACCAGTGAGGACGACCCCATTATCACAGATATCTGAATAAAGTTCAGGGTCAGTAGACTGCAAGGTCTTAAGAACAGCATTCTCAAGCTTTTTGGATAGAAGGCTCTAGACATTGAGCAATATCAAGGTAAGAAATCGCAACCTCCTTAGGGTGTCGTTGTCATCATATCTGCACCTGTCACCTTATAAGGCGCTGGAGCCTCATCAACTTCTGAGTAAGCTGCACCTACATTTATCTTAATCTGCTCTGCTGTTCGCTCACCAATCTTAATCTTATGAGTATTGCTCATATAATCCATGATATCCTTCGTGAATTCATCACCAGCAGTACGAATACTTTCATCTGTAACGATGCCACCAAGAGAGATAACAGCGATTTCTGTCGTACCGCCACCTATATCAACAATCATATGACCCTCTGGTGCAAGTACATCTATACCTACTCCGATAGCTGCTGCCATAGGTTCGTGAATCATATATACATCTCTACCTCCAGCATGTTCGCTAGAGTCTCTCACGGCACGGATTTCAACCTCGGTACTACCTGATGGGATACATACTACGATACGTAATGACGGAGAGAACCAACGACTGCGGCGACCAATCATATTGATCATACCACGTATCATTTGTTCAGCAGCATTGAAGTCTGCAATCACCCCATCACGTAGAGGACGAACAGTCTTTACCTTATCATGCCCCTTTTCATACATTTCTCATGAGCACGAGCACCTACGGCAATAACTTGCTATTGCCATCAAACGAGATTACACTGGTTCGTCAAGAACAATCTTGCCATCCTTGACAATAATAGTATTGGCTGTACCTAAGTCAATAGCCAATTCTTGCTTAAAGGAAAAATCCCATCTATTTTTCTTATACTTTCTGTAGTTTAATGTTTAAAATGACGGATACCACTAAATAGCATACCCACTCCCTAGCTCGTTGGCCTTTCTGAATGCTTTCCTCATCGCGAATACTTCCACCGGGCTGTATTATAGCTGTAATCCCAGCTTGAGCAAACTAGCTCCACACAGTCTGAGAAGGGAAGAAAGCATCACTTGCCATAACTGCGCCATTGAGGTCAAAGCCAAAACCTTGCGCCTTTGCTATCGCCTGCTTAAGAGCATCTACTCGTGACGTTTGACCGACTCCACTTGCAAGTAGTCAGCTACCCTTTGTAATAACAATAGCATTACTCTTGCTATGCTTGACAATCTTGTTCGCAAATGAAGTTCGCTCACCCTCATCACTACTTGGAGACGTATTAGTAACGACTTTACATTGCTCTTTCGTATCTACAACATGATCTATTTCTTGTTGGAGATATCCACCCAAGGCAGAACGAAGTGATAGCGAAGTCTCTATACGCTTCTTCTGAATAAGTATGATACGGTTCTTTTGCTTTTTTGAGAATATCCAAAGCTTCGGCATCGTAGCTAGGAGCAATTAGCACCTCACAGAAAAGCTTATTGATACTTTCAGCTGTAGCCTCATCTATGTGTCTGTTAGCAATAAGCACACCTCCAAAGGCAGATACAGGATCGCAAGCCAAAGCTAATTCGTAAGCAGTCAGAATATCGTTAGCTGATGCAAAGCCACACGCATTATTATGCTTAAGGATTGCAAAACTAGGTTCGTCAAAATCCTGTATTAGCTGTACTGCTGCTTCTACATCCTGAAGATTATTATACGACAATTCTTTACCGTGCAATTGCTCAAAGTATTCTTCTAGATTACCCCAGAAACAAGCCTTCTGATGAGGATTTTCACCATAACGCAGTTCCTTTTTCATGGGCAGATGTTACTCTAAGCTCACGATTTTCTCCGCCATCCATATAATTAAAGATAGCAGAGTCGTAATGAGAGCTTACAGCAAAGGCACATCGAGCAAACTCTTTACGTTGCGCCAGAGTTGTCTTCGCTCCCTGCGATTTGAGTATATCGTGAGGGGGCACATTGAGCCTTTGATGCTACAATAAGCGTATCTTCAAAGTTTTGTCGCAGCTCGGATAAGAGAGATACCTCCTATATCAATTTTCTCTATAATATCAACCTCATCAGCCCCCGAAGCTACGTTTCCTCAAAAGGATATAAATCTACAATAACGAGATCAATCAGAGGATGTTATATTGAGCAACCTCAACCTTATCTTGCTCGTTAGAACGTCTAGCTAAAATACCACCCAAAATAGCAGGATGAAGGGTTTTAACACGTCCTCCAAGCATCGAGGATATTTGGTTAAATCTTCAACTGCTTCTGCAGGGATAACCAAGACTTTCTACAAATTCTCTTGTTCCTCCAGTTGATAGAGCAACTCCAGCCTGGTGAAGCTCAGATAATATATCAGCTAATCCATCCTTATGGTACACTGATATAAGGGCTTTACGGATAATCTTTTCCATTTGATTTTTAACCTTATTTTTAGCTACGTCTAACTAATTATACGCAAAGGTACTATAGCACCAATTATACAAACAATCGCCCCATCAACGAACATAAAAATAGCTCCATAAACAAAGAGAAAAGGACACCTGCGCTTCCTATTCTCAAAAACCTCACGAAGTCTGTACAAACTACGGCTGAAGTTTGAAGAGACTACACGTGTAGTTTGTACAGACTACAGCTGAAGTCTCCAAAAAATAGGTGTACTCACTAAAACAAGTACGCGTACTCATTGAAGTGAGTACGCGTACTGACTAAAAGTGTTTACATGTAAATACATTCATAATTACACGTACCTACACCGTGGTCTAAGCTAAATACAGATACATTGATATTATCTTGATGCGTCTAAGGCTACCATCCCTAATTGGATCTTAGAAGCAACTCAAACTTATTTTTACGCCAACAATAGATGGTGCTGAAACTCCTTCGCCCAAATAAACTCGGCTTTTCTCGTACTCAATCGTATCGTATAGACCTTCTTCAATGAACATTTGCAACGTTCTGCTTCCTCCTTCTACATAAAGAGAATTGATTTGCATATCTCGCAAAACAACTTAAGATATTATGAGCCGTCATGCTTGGCACAGGAAGATACTTAAGACCATTACAAGATGCCGTAGGTAGAGAGGATACTTGAGTAGCATCATAAATCACCCACGTAGGAGCTACTCCATCTTGAAAGACTTTTTATGCTGTGGCAATCGAAGTTTAGCATCAAGAATTATCCGTATAGGTTGCAACTCGCCCCAATACCTATTTGTTAGGCTTGGATTATCCAAGTATGCCGTATTAGTGCCGACAAGGATAGCTTGATAATCTCGGCGAGAACGATGAATAAGTCTTTTGCGATACTCTGACGAAAATACATAAGCAAGCTCGGAGACATTATCACGCTTACGGTCAATAAAGCCATCCACGCTCTCTGCCCATTTGAGCGCAACAAATAGCTTCCCTTTGTATAGCGTACATTGAAGGCTTTGATTTAGTTTTTGGCTTCTTCCTCTAAGCATGACTCTACGACCAAGACACCCGACCTCTTTAGCAACTCTATGCCACGACCAGATACTTCTGGAAATGGGTCCCGCTGAGCGACAACAACCTTTGGTATTTGTTTCCTTATAATAAGCTCCGAGCAGGGCGGTGTTTTTACCATAGTGCGAGCAAGGCTCTAATGTTACGTAGAGTGTACTTTTATTTATATAGACCTTATCCTCTTCCTTAACACTGTTAATCGCCATCACCTCCGCATGAGGCATACCCCAACGGTGATGATAACCTTCTCCTATAACACGACCTTCATAAACGAGTACAGCCCCTACCATTGGATTAGATAACGTATATCCGTGACCCTAGCAAAGCTAAGTCTAGGGCTCTTCGCATATATAATTCATCTTCAGGTTGAAGCTTATCTATATTCTTCATTATATCTTTGCACTTTAGTTATGAATACAATTAAATCATTCCTTGCGAACGCATTTGATAGACTTATCTCGATACATAATAGTCCAAGCGAGGTTAAAGCCATTACTCAAGCCTTACTTATGGATAAGCTTGCGATGTCGCAAACAGATTTACTACTAACGGACAAAGATACACCTTTATCTGAGGATAAATGGGCTAGCCTATGCAGTCGCAATATCTAGACTAGAACAGAATGAACCTCTCACAATATATATTAGGCTACGCTTACTTCTTAGACTTCAAACTTGAGGTTAGCCCGTCTGTACTCATACCAAGACCTGAAACAGAAGAGCTTGTTCACTTACTGACTCAGACGGTCAAGCAAGAGTACCCATCACCCCTCCCCACTCCTTTACGAATACTTGACATAGGTACTGGCAGTGCTTGTATCCCTATTGCACTTGCTCGCCTACTTCGTAAGGATACTGTAGAAGCCATTCATGCTATTGATGTGAGTTCAGAAGCCCTTCAAACAGCTCAAAAGAATATAGACACGATTGAGCATAACATCCCGATAAAAGTCCAAGAGGCTAATTTATTCACACTGCCCGTCATCAAGAGAGAAGAAGGCTATGATATTATAGTCAGCAATCCTCCCTACATTCACCCTAAAGAGGCTGATGAGATGAGCAAACAGGTTCTTGATTGGGAACCAACTACCGCTTTATTTGCACCATCAGAGAGACCAACTATTTTTTTATGATGAGATAGCTCGACTAAAACACAAAGGTTATCTAAAAATAAGGCACATATATTTCTTGAGATTAACCCGCTTTACGCTCAAGAAACACTTAATAATATGCGTTCTATTATAGCGAGAATAACATTCATCTAGCTGATATACTAAATGATATGTATGGCAAGGAGAGGTTCATTCACATACAAATTCAAGAATAATCAACCTCTACTGAAATCTATAACTTGGGTACAATTTTTATTTACATACGAAACGGCAAAAACAAAATGACATAAGCCCTTGTTATCAAATTAAACTCGATATATCACATAAAAATGTCAGATAACGAACAAATAATTGAGGAAGTAACCTCAAGTGAATATAAATATGGTTTCACAACCGAGATTGATACAGAAACACTCGGTAAAGGTCTTACGGAAGAAACTGTAAGACTCATTTCGGCTAAGAAAGGAGAACCTGGATGGATGCTTGAATACCGATTGGAAGCATTCCGTGCATGGCAAAAAGATGGAGCAACCCTGATTGGGCTCATCTCAACATTCCGCCAATAGATTATCAAGATATCTATTATTACGCAGCTCTAAGAAAAAGAAGGTCCCAAGAGTCTTGACGAGGTAGACCCTGAGCTACTACGTACTTTTTGAGAAACTGGGTATTCCTCTAGAAGAGCGTAAGATATTGAGCGGTATTGCTGTTGATGCCGTTATTGACTCTGTCTCAGTAAAAACGACTTTCAAAGAGAAGTTAGCTGAGAAGGGTATCATCTTCTGTTCATTTAGTGAAGCCGTACAAGAGCATCCAGAACTGGTACGCAAATATCTAAGTTCTGTCGTTCCCGTAAAAGACAACTTCTTTGCAGCTATGAACTCAGCTGTATTCTCTGATGGATCATTTGTATATATTCCTAAGGGCGTACGTTGTCCCTATGGAACTATCTACTTATTTCCGTATCAACGCTATCAATACAGGACAGTTTGAGCGCACACTCATCGTTGCAGACGAAGGCTCTTACGTTAGCTATCTAGAGGGCTGTACAGCTCCTCAGCGTGATGAAAACCAACTACACGCGACTATCGTTGAGATTGTCGTTGAAAAGGATGCCGAAGTAAAGTATTCTACTGTACAGAATTGGTTCCCTGGAGATAAAGAAGGTAAAGGCGGTGTCTATAACTTCGTAACTAAGCGTGGTGTATGCCGAGGAGACCGTGCCAAGCTAAGCTGGACGCAGGTAGAAACTGGTTCTGGCTATCACTTGGAAATATCCTAGTTGCGTGCTTATGGGAGATGACAGCACAGCTGAATTCTACTCTGTAGCTGTAACCAACAATTTCCAACAAGCAGATACAGGTACTAAGATGATTCACCTCGGAAAAATACTCGTAGTCGCATCGTCAGCAAGGGTATTAGTGCTGGTAAGAGTCAGAATAGCTATCGTGGACTTGTACAAGTAGGTAAGAATGCAGAGAATGCACGTAACCACTCTCAATGTGATAGCCTACTTCTCGGCAGTACTTGTGGCTACACACCTTCCCTTACGTTCAAGTAGACAATGATACAGCTATCATTGAACACGAAGCAACTACAAAGTAAGATTAGTGAAGACCAAGTATTCTATTGTCAGCAACGAGGTATCGGTGTAGAAGAAGCTGTCGGTCTCATTGTCAATGGTTATGCCAAAGAAGTCATGAACAAACTCCCTATGGAGTTTGCGGTAGAAGCGCAGAAGTTACTTTCTATTTCCCTTGAAGGCTCAGTAGGTTAGACCCTCATTCATTCTAAGTAAAACATCAAATAATAACGATTATAATGCTAAAAATAAATAACCTCCACGCCAACATTGGAGATAAAGAAATTCTAAAAGGTCTAAGCCTTGAGATTAATCCAGGCAGTACACGCTATTATGGGTCCTAACGGAGCAGGTAAAAGTACTCTATCATCTGTACTCGTAGGACACCCCTTCTTTCGAAGTTACTGAGGGAGAGATTGAGTTTGAAGGCGAAAGCATTCTTGACCTAGAGCCAGAAGAACGTGCTCATCTAGGTATGTTCCTTAGCTTCCAGTATCCAGTAGAAATACCTGGAGTAAGCATGGTAAACTTCATGCGTGCGGCAGTTAATGAACGTCGTAAGGCACAAGGACTAGAGCCTATGAATGCTACTGAGTTCCTTAAGCTAATGAAAGAAAAGCGTGCTTTAGTTGAACTTGACAGCAAGCTAGCTAACAGAAGTGTAAACGAAGGCTTCTCTGGAGGTGAAAAGAAGCGTAATGAAATCTTCCAAATGGCTATGCTTGAGCCTAAGCTAGCTATTCTAGATGAAACGGATAGTGGTCTAGATATTGATGCCCTACGCATTGTAGCTAATGGGGTTAATGCCCTACGTAGCCCTGAACGCAGTGCTATCGTCATCACCCACTATCAACGCCTACTTGATTACATTAAGCCAGACTTTGTACACGTGCTACACAATGGTCGCATCGTAAAAAGCGGTGGACCTGAGCTCGCTCTTGAGCTTGAAGAGAAGGGCTATGATTGGCTTAGGACGAACAATAAATAATGCAATCTTATGAGTAGTATCACAGACAGATTGCTCTCTCTAAAGCCTAATCCTAGTGCAGAGCAAAAGAATGCTCTAGATAAATTCCTCGAGCTAGGTCTTCCTCTGTATCGCAGTGAGAATTATCAGCGTACAGACCTCTCAGCTATGCTTGACGAGGCTTGGGAATATGGTTCAGCTGAATACAGCGATAATAGAGATGAAATAACCTTACCCGAAGGTGCTTATCTTGGCAACCTTAAACAGAGCCCCATTGCACTCAAGGCTATTAAGAGCTTAGCACAAGACCCTATCGCCCAATTAGTACGAGGGCTAAACGAGGAGGCAACCCTACTCTATCTGCCTAAGGGAGCCAGAATAGAAAAGCCTTACAGTAGAGTCTTTCCTTATGTCTAATGGTAGAGTACTTGAAGCTCGTCGCGTAATTATAGTTCTAGATGAAGGCGCCTCTCTTGAGATGCTTGTTAAGGAACGTAATGTAGGCGACCATGTAAGTATGAGCCTTCAATCGATTGAAATCTACCTCTCTAAGGGAGCTAAGTTGAGCTATACAGACTTAGAGCAAACAAGCGAACTAAGCCGTCGTATCAGCACCCTTCACCTACACCAAGAAGAAGAAAGCGATGCTAACATTAACTTCTTCTCACTTACGAATGGTAAGACACGCAATAACTATCATTGCGATTTAGCTGGCGAAGGAGCTAACTTGCAACTAGGTGGATTTGTTGTTAATTCTGATAAAGAACATACGGATAACTTCTCATTCATCAGCCACAGTGTTCCTCACTGTACTAGTACGGAGCTATTCAAGTATGTATTAAGAGATGATAGCTATGGCGTCTTTACTGGTCGCATACTTGTAGCCATTGACGCTCAAAAGACACAAGCATATCAGACTAACAACAACCTACTTCTTAGCAAAAACAGCTAGAATGCAGGCTAAGCCTCAGCTAGAAATCTATGCTGATGATGTCAAGTGTAGCCATGGTATGACTACGGGACAACTAAGCGAACAAGCGCTCTTCTACATGCAGCAACGTGGTATTGCTAAGGACGAGGCTAAGCGACTCTTAAGCATAGCCTTCAGTGAAGATGTACTCCTCCACTTAGATAGAGAGGAACTAAGAGATGAAGTTCGTGAATTGATTGCAGAGCGCTTTGCTTAATTAAATCTAAGAACATCATACATAACGAAACGGGCTGTATCAAGATAATCTTGATATAGCCCTTTTTCAACAATACAACATAAGAAAAACGTTTAGCCTTATTTTTAGAACTATGCCATAATACTATTATAGCCCCTAGAAAGAATACGCCTGCCAAACATTCTATCTGTTTAGCAGGCGCATCACAAAAACTTAGTCGGGATGACTGGATTCGAACCAGCGACCACACGCCCCCAGACGTGTACTCTAACCGGGCTGAGCTACATCCCGTAGCCAAAGAATAAGGTCTAAACGCTTATTCTTTTTGCTCTGCAAAGATAATATATTTATCTTAACCGCCAAAAAGCCTCTCTGTAAAAGTCCAGAGCTTCTTCTATTAAATCTACATTATCTGTTTGCCAAACTTCAGCGTCTCCCAATTTGGTTAAGAGAGCAAACCGAATTACTTGGTTAGAACTCTTCTTATCCATCTTCATAAGTTCAATCAAACGAGGATAAGCTTTTACATACATATTGATATTGAGGGTAATGCTCTCGAGCTAATCCCATTAGCGTACGCAGAATAGACAAATCTAAGCCTAGATGCTTATAAGCCAAGTAAGACTCAACGATAAGCCCGATGATGACTGCTTCCCCATGCATCAATGGACGACCATACGTAACCTCTCGGCTAAAGGTTTCTAGAGCATGCCCCACAGTATGACCTAAATTAAGTACCGCACGTTTACCATTACGTTCTTCGGGGTCTAGGGATACAATCTCTGCCTTATACTTAATACATCTAGATATTAGCTCTAACCAATCCTCTCCAAGCATTTGCTGAGGTTCACAAGCACAGACCTTATGCCATAAATCGGGACCACTTAACAAGCCTGTTTTAATCACTTCACCAAAACCTGAATATATCTCATTTTATAGGGAGTGTATCTAGGGAAGAGAGTATCTACAATAACCTCTTCAGGTTGATGGAAAGCCCCTATCAGGTTCTTTACTCCGCCAAAATCAATAGCGGTCTTCCCCCCTACAGAGGCATCAACCATACCGAGCAATGTCGTTGTAATATTGACCGTACGAATACCTCTCATATAGGTAGCGACAGCAAAACCTCCGACATCCGTTAATGTTCCTCCCCCAATCAATACGAGAACGCTCTTCCTACTTGCACCCTCTTTATGTAACCAATCCCAAACACGAGCAAGCAAGGCCGTATCTTTTTCCTCACTCACAATCTCTAACCTAAGACTAGGATAAGTGGCTATAAAGCTAACAAAATCATCAGGCAACGCTGAATAACAAGCGTCATCTATCACGAAGAACAAAGAGTCGCAAGGCAACTCCTTAAGAAAAGGAATTGCCTGCTTACTAATATATTATGACCTATAATCATAATCTTATGAATTATGCTCCGACTGTCTCACTAAGAATTTGCTGTACAGCTTCATCAAGTCCTTCGACACGCTTACCTCCTGCAGTAGCAAAAATGAGGCTGACCTCCACCGCCACCTTGGATATGCTTAGGCGCCGAACGTAAGATATTTGAAGCGTTCCAACCCTTAGACTCTACCAAATCACGGCTAAGCATCAAAGTTAGATTAGGCTTACCGCCTTCATCTGTAGCACCAATGAAGATGAAGCTTTCGCTTACTTCTCCTGCGATCTGGAAGGCTAAATCCTTAATCAATTCAGCGGATACATTCTGCTGAACCTTAAAGATACGTACTCCTCCGAGCTCTTCTCTTTGACTTAATAGATGTTGTAACGCTTGCTACCTTTTCCTTTAGAAGCGGCTTGTACTTGCTGTGCAAGTTCGGCATTCTCTTCTATTGTCTTCTTGATAGCCGTAATGATTTGAGGATTATTATTAAATAACTCCTTCACCTCCTTAAGCAAATCTTCTACTTGGTAAAGCATCTTCTCTGCTCCAGCTCCTGTTACGGCTTCGATACGGCGTACACCAGCTGCAACAGAGCTTTCGCTAATAATACGGAAGAAACCAATACGTCCAGTTGCTGATACGTGAGTACCACCACAGAGTTCTATTGATGTTCCATATTTAAGTACTCGAACTTCCTCGCCATACTTTTTCGCCAAAAAGAGCCATAGCCCCCCATTGCCTGAGCTTCTGCAATAGGCACATTACGGAATTCTTCTCTAGGGAAGTTTTTCACGGATACGTTCGTTTACGAGTTGCTCAACCTTGCGCAAGTCACTAGGTTCAACTTTGCTAAAGTGTGAGAAGTCAAAACGAAGAACATCAGGAGATACAAATGATCCCTTTTGCTCAACATGAGTACCTAATATTTCGCGAAGAGCTTCATGTAAAAGGTGCGTAGCAGTATGGTTAGCTTCTGTCTGCATGACGCTTCTCTACATTGATAACAGCTGTTAGTTCGCTGCTTGCATCTTCAGGAAGCTTAGTCATCAAATGCACAGGTAGATTATTTTCTCTCTTAGTATCGAAGACTTCGTACTTCGTTGTGCCATCTGTGAGGTAACCGCTATCCCCTACTTGACCACCCATTTCAGCATAGAATGGTGTAGACGAAAGCACTACTTGATAGTATTCCTTATTCTTCTGCTTAACCTTACGATAACGAAGAATTTCTGTATCACATTCTGTGTAATCGTAACCTAAGAATGTTGTTTCTCCTTCACGAAGAATAACCCAGTCTTCAGTATCTAGGGCTGCAGCATTACGCGCTCTAGCTCGCTGAGCTTCCATAGCCACATTAAAGCCCTCTTCATCAAGACCACAACCATGCTCCGAAAGGATTAAGGCTGTAAGGTCTAGAGGGAAACCATAGGTATCATATAGAACGAAAGCATCATCACCGCTCAAGGTCTTATTACTGCCGAGCTCCTCTATTTTCTTCTCGAGAAGACGGATGCCAGTTTCCAATGTGCGTAAGAAGCTTTCTTCCTCCTCCTTAATCACGCGTTGGATAAGGTCCTTACCCTTGATTAGTTCGGGATAAGCATCACCCATAGAGTCTATCAGCGCAGGAATTAGACTATACATAAAGGCATCTCTTCTACCTAGGAAAGTATAGCCGTAACGCACAGCACGGCGCAAGATACGACGAATGACATACCCTGCCTTAGCATTTGATGGCAATTGACCATCAGTAATCGCAAAAGCAATCGTACGGATATGGTCAGCAATAACACGCATAGCAACATCGCTCTTAGCATCTGCCCCATAGTTTACGCCCGTTAGAGTTGAGATGGCTTGAATAATTGGAGTGAATACATCTGTATCGTAGTTAGATGTTTTGCCCTGTATCGCCATACACAGACGCTCAAAGCCCATACCAGTATCAATAACATGGTTAGGAAGGCTATCTAATGAGCCATCAGCCTTGCGGTTGAATTGCATAAATACAAGGTTCCAAATCTCAATAACCTGAGGATGTCCTTGGTTAACCAATGTCAAACCATCTACAGCCTTGCGTTCTTCTTCCGAACGTATATCGATATGAATTTCTGAACATGGACCACAAGGACCTTGGTCACCCATTTCCCAGAAATTGTCGTGCTTATTACCGTTTAGGATACGCTCTTGAGGAAGATACTGAGCCCAGTAGCCAGCGGCTTCTTCATCTCGGTGTAGACCTTCATCTTCTGCTCCCTCAAAAACCGTAACGTATAATCGGCTCTTATCTACCTTAAGAACTTCTGTAAGAAATTCCCAAGCCCATTCGATTGCTTCTTTTTTTGAAATAGTCACCAAAAGACCAGTTACCAAGCATTTCAAACATCGTATGGTGATAGGTATCATGCCCAACTTCCTCTAGGTCATTATGCTTACCGCTCACACGCAAACACTTTTTGAGAGTCTGCTACACGTGGATACTTGATTTCTGCATGCCCAAGGATGATATCTTTAAATTGATTCATCCCTGCGTTTGTAAACATAAGCGTTGGGTCGCCCTTAACTACCATAGGAGCTGAGGGTACAATCTGGTGTCCTTTGCTAGCAAAGAATGATTTATAGGATTCTCTTATCTCTTTCGATGTCATCATATAATACAATTATCTCTTATTTTTTATTAGGCTACAAAGATAATCAATTATATGCTTGTTTACTCCACGAAAGAAAACTATCACATAATCACATCCTATCTCCTTTCTACTTTACATAGTGCCTACCGAGGTTTGCAAACCTCCTAAAATAAATAAAAGTAAAAGTATCTTTGCATAAAAAAATTGAGAAGATAAATATGAAACATTTAGTTAAGATATGTGCTTGTGTCGTTGCTGGTCTACTTAGCTTTACACACTGTCCGCTCAAGGAAAGCGTATCGTTGAGCACCGCGTTAAAGATAATGAGACGGTATACAGCATTGCTCAAACCTATCGCACATCTATCGAGAAAGTTTTTTTGAGTTAAATCCATGGGCTAAGGGAAGTATTAAGCCTGGAGACAAACTCATTATATACACTGAGCTGATTATAAGAAGGAAGCTCCCAGCAATACAAGCTCTACTACAGCTGCTGTAGCCCCTGATCAAGACGCAACCTCAACAAGATAAAAAGGCAATAAGCATAGGATTGAAGCAGGTGAAACTCTATATCGCATTGCTCGCAACTATGGAGTTAGCGAGGAAGCCCTTATATCTGCTAAACCCAGGGATAAGTGCCTATAACTTCCCTGTAGGCTTGGTGCTTAACATTCCTAAATCTCAAGAAGTAAGCAAAAGTAATAATACCGATACGACCAATGTACGCACAGAGGTCGTTAAGAACATTGATAGAGTAAAAGTTCTGCTTATGCTACCCTTCCGAAAGGCTACACGCTACCTTGAGTTTTACCAAGGCTTCCTTATGGGAATGAATGACTTAAAGAAAGATGGTATCAGCATTCATCTAACAGCTTTAGAGGCCAATGAAGATGGAGATGTAACCAATCATATTTTTAATGGAGCTATCCAAGGTCACGATTTAATTATCGGAGGTATCAACGACGAACAAGCAAGCATAATCGCTCAGGCTAATCATACAGGTTTATATATTGTGCCATTCTCTAATGCTACGAATATAGACAATAGTAGACTCATTCAGCTCAACCAAGACCCTAGCGAAGTTATCAGCAGTGTTATACCTGAATTTATCAATAAATACCGACGTAAAACGGTGATATTTTGCTCGTCGAGATGAAGATGCAGATGATGCTTTTTCAGCTCGCTTAAAGTATGCCCTTAGAGATGCTCAAATCAATTATCAAGTCATAAACATCTCTAGCAGTAGCTTAAGTCTAATGGGAAGAGATGTTGTCGTAGTTCCAACAACTCCCCAGATAAAGGACCTTGCACTAGCTACGATGCAGTCTCTTGGCAACAACCGATCATGCAGTGTGTTTGGCTATCCTCAGTGGCAAAGTTATGGCGATGCATTCCTTCACCAAGCACACCAGCACGGCACTACAATCTATACAACATTCTTCTTTGATAAGAATACGAGTGAGGCGAAACAGTTTCTTACCAAGTTCAATGCTTGGTACAACAAGCGTGTAACAGACTCCTACCCTAAGTATAGTGTTCTCGGTTATGACGTTGCTCGTTACTTTTATCCGTGCCAATGCTGCCTATGGCAATAACTTTATCAATAATGGTAGTCGCCTACCTAGCGATGGCTTACAGATGGATATTGAAGTACTACCAAGCAAGACTCACCAAGGATATACAAATAGCCGCTTCTATTTTTGTAACCTTTGAGCAAGATGGCACTACGAGCAAACAATCGCTATAAGAAAGAATATGAAAGGAGCCAAATTCTCAATCACGGCTATTATACTACTCCTTTGTAGTACATTATCCCTTGCTCAACGCTCCAATTACCCTAAATCTATGTGGGTTGGTCTTAGTGGTGGCATGCAACTATCGCGCTACCAGTTTGTTCCGAAAGTACAACAAAATCAGCACCTAGGCACACACTTTGGAGCCCTAACACGCATAGATTTAGAAAAGGGAGCTTCAATAGAAATTGGTCTGAACTATGTTCAAACTGGTTGGACCGAACGCTTTGATGAGGACACAAAGGGAAAAAGCTTATCGCAGAGATATCAATTATCTAGAAATGCCTATCCTATCACATCTCTATTTAGAGAACAAATTGGCGAGAGTATTCGTCAATGCGGGTCCTTTTATTGGCTATTATATGGGCGATAACTCCAGCATACAAGGCACAGAGTTTAGCGAACAGCAGCAAATACGCCATGCACTACCCATCAAAAATAAAATCGCTTGGGGACTCACTGGCGGTCCGGGGGTAAGCATTAAATTGGGCAATCGTCATAGAATAGAACTTGAGGGCATATCCAATACGACTTTCAAGATATATGGTCAACGAGAAGAGAAGACCCTTATGGCGGTTCTGCTGAACTGCGATTTGGTGCTGGTCTTCGCTACCTTTTTCAAGCTTTAGTATTTTTCATAAATAAGCAAAACCAAACACCTAAAACGGTCTGTATCAAGATAATCTTGATACAGACCATTTTCAATTTAACGTGACATCGGCTGAACATTTAACCTTAGAGCTAAGGGAAATCATTTACTCCTAACCCAAGCTTTAAGACCGATATAAAGTACAATAATCGTTATAAAAAAACCTTTATAACTAGGCAAGCATACTGACTATAAATCATAGACTTACAGAGTAATCTGTAGACTTCAGCTGTAGTCTCTTCAAACTACGGCTGAAGTTTGTACAGACTACACGTGTAGTCTGCACAAACCACGCCGAGGTTTACACTTTAGGAAACGCACATTATACTTTAGCTTCACCTAAGTCCAAACCTTTGCCTCCTATATTAGAAACGATAACTTACAGCTACCTTAATATTACGAGGCGTACCAGGGAACGAACGTAGTTTATCATACCCACCGACCCAATACGTTTTATCTAAGACATTATCAACATTCAGCTGAACCTGCAAATTACGTAAGCGATAATAAAGCGAGCATTCACTAAAGCCATACCCAGGATAAACAATAGTATTCTCTCGCTTACCCACTTGTCCATATCTCTGTGATACTGCATTAAAGCCTAATCCAAGTCCAAAGTTCTTTAGAGGTCCATATAAGAAAATATACTTACTCCATATATTGAATGCGTGCTTAGGAGTATTGGGACGTTGCATTCAAAAGTCTTTTTCAGCATTAGTCTTAGTTCGGGTAATCGCCGCATCTGTGTAAGCGTAGTTAGTAACCAAGCTCCAACTAGGCGTTATAAATCCAGCCACATCAAGTTCAATCCCCTTAGAGACCTCTTCTCCAACCTGCTCTAAGAGGTCTGGATTATTTTCATCACCAGCATTATAGAGCGTATTATTCTTCTTAAGATGGTAGGCTGATAGGGTTGTACTCAATCGCTTACTGAACCATTCCCCCTTAAGACCAGCTTCAAATAATTCACTTTGTTCAGGGTCAAATGGACCTCCAGCTTTGGGATTGCTCTGTACTGATGCACTCTGAGGTTCAAATCCTCTAATCCATGTACCATAAAGATTTAAGTCTTTCGTGATAGACAAAACCGCCCCCAAGCGTGGGATTAGTGCTGTCTGTGTGGTTTTCTTCTCCTTAGCATCCTTATAATTCAATAGGTCTGTAAAGTACTCTTGTCTAAGTCCTAGCAAGAATTTCACACGACCAATCTCCATTTGGTCTTGTGCATAAACACCATGTGAATACTGCAAATATGGGGTAATCGCTACATTACTAAATATGTACTTTGAGTAATCCTGCTCTACATTACCATTATTGGTAGTAAGGTCGTAATAAGGTACATTAGTACGAGGGTTACCATCTTTATCAAGTAGATACTTAGCAATATCAGCAGGCTTAAAGGCATTACTTGCCCCACCTGCCTTCAACAGATAACCACTAGCAGACATCTCCGAAGAACCTGCCTTCAGTTCCATTTGGAAATAATCGTACCCTAATAAGATACGATGACGCAAGGCTCCTGTATTCAGCTCATAGTTCAAGTAAGTATTCAGACTATTATTTCGGAAATAACGCCTCTCTGTCTAGCAACCATTAAGATGCGTGAAGGACTCTGCTTGCCATCAGCCAATTTTTACATAAGCATTCCCTTGGTTATGCTCTCTTAAAGACTCGTCGTAAGACGAATTTTGATAAGTGATATTCAGTGACAGTTTATCCGAGAAACGATGAGTCAATCCCAAGGTCGTATTCATCAACTTCTCATTTAGATAATCATTCGTTGCTGATAGAGAACGGCTAATAGGCACAGAACTTAGTTCCCCATCTCCCAATATAGATTGTCCACGATCTAGCTTACCTTTTATTATATTGATAGAAGATATCTACATTAAACTGAGTATTCTTACTAGGCAAAAAAGAGAAAGATGGCGCTACAATATAATTTGTTGTCTCTTGTAAATCTCGGAAGGTATCTGTATGCTCATAACCTAAATTAAGGCGATACAGCAAAGTCTCTCGCGTATCAAGAGGACCTGTAAAGTCGGCATAAGTATTCAACGTATTGAAGCTCCCGATTGTAGTAGAGACACTATTGCTGTGATAAGTCAGAGGCTTTTTGGTTACACGATTGATTACCCCTCCCGGTGCAGCATTCCCAAAGAGTGTTGAAGCTGGACCTTTGATAATTTCAACACGCTCTATATTAGCAATAGATTGCTGTCTCCAAAGGCTCGTTTGAGCTCTCATACCATTCACTAGATTACCCGAATTGCGATTACCTGTAGTACGAAAGCCTCTTATAGAGAAATCATTATAGGTTGTATACTGATTGACACCGCTAATATTCTTAACGACATCATTTACCGTCGTAGCTCCTTGGTCACGCACAAGCTCCTTGGTTACATAACCAACAGACTGAGGGATATCCTTAAGAGGTGTTTCCGTCTTGGTCGCAACGAATGAAAGTGTATTCTTATAAGAACGCTCATTACGCCCCCACAACCTCTACACTCTGAAGATGATGTGCTTGTTCTACTAGGATTAAATTACAAGCAACTGGCTTTTTCGGCATCAAGTTTTACTAAAACATCTTGTGATTTGAAGCCCATACTCATCACCTCTAGAGTAATGTCTTCTCCACTTAGATTTGTGAGTTGGAAAATACCCTCTTCATTAGTAATACTATGTAATTGCGTTCCCTTTATATGTACGATAACATGTGCAAGAGGACGTTTATTCTTATCTGTTATACGTCCGAATACACTTTTGCCCCTTAAGGCTAGCAAGTTCGCTAGAAGCTAAAGAGATTGCTCTTTTTCTTGAAAGAATGCTCTTGAGCTTGCACACTCAAGGCTATGGTAAACAGCAAAGGAGCTGTAACCAGAAGTAATTTCTTTGTCATACTATTGTGTTATATCTTATTTGAGATTTTGCAAAAATTAGATACACCGTAATAGTTTCACAATACCTATAAATAGTGATTCTAATCTCTTAGAAGGCTTATTCTTACTAAAAATTAAACTAGTATCTGATACTCCTTTCGAAATAGAAATACTGATAACGAGTGTTAGATAAGATATTAGATAAGCTATTCGCGATGAGATAGAAATTCTGCCCAAAACGGATTCTCTTTATCAAATAAGGCAACTTCTTCGGGAGTCATATTGTCGGGATAGTCTTGAAACAAATAATACACCTTCTTTTTTTATCAAAAGAGAATATATGAGTACCTATACTACTCTCGTGAAAAATCATACCAATAGGTTTTTATCTTTGGGGGTTTCTTTATAGAAATGCCCATCTTCTAGTTCGCTTACATCTCCCATAATTCTAAGTGTTGAAAATTATTTTGTAAAAATACACAATATCAAAATATTTCTCAATCGTGTATCTACATCAGATAGCAAGTTGCTATAAAAGCAAAGGAGATAGACTATTAAAATCTATCTCCTTACGTGAGTCGCCTGGGGCTCGAAACCCAGGACCCCCATCCTAAAAAGGGATGTGCTCTGCCAACTGAGCTAGCGACTCAACCCAAAAGCAATCGTATTTCTCAATTGCATTGCAAAAATTAGTGATTATTTTTTATATTCTGCAATAGGTAAAAGGCTATTTCTTTCTCTTCTTAAGTAGAAAGTGAATGCCTACACCCAGCAAGACAAGCACAGAAATAGCATAACCTATTGGCTTTGTGTAGTGAAGTACAGCCTCATTAAGCTTATCAATAGGAACGGCATGACCTAACAAATAACCAACAATAGCTAAAACAGCATTCCATGCAAGAGCCCCTAGCGTTGTGTAGAGCAAGAATGGACCAAGAGGCATACCCGATAGTCCCGCAGGAATTGAAATTAACTGCCTAATACCCGGTATCAATCGCCCAATCAAGGTTGATGTAGCACCATTCTTCACAAAATACTGCTCAGCCTTCTCTACTTTCTCAGGGCTTAGCAAGCATAAGCGACCTAATCTACTTGCCGCAAAGCGATATACAACAGGCCTACCCAAATACTTAGCTAAATAATAATTAACCAAAAGCTCCGAGGTCACAAACCAATAGTTGCCCATAGCACCACTAGGAAAAACATTGAGTTCTCCATTAGCGACTCTATACGCAGCCTGGAGGAACGACCACTTCACTAGGAAAAGGGATGAACGAACTCTCAATCGCCATAAGGACAGTAACCCAAAAGTAATTGAGATGTTGGAGTATCTCTTTTATAAAATCTAAGGATTCAATCATAATTTAATCTCTATAAAATTAAGGCTCTACAATAGGCACTAATATCCTATTGTAGAGTCTTTTCTATTCACTCATTATTACTTAGAAGCTTTCTTCCAAGAATCCTTGAGTCCCACAGTGCGGTTGAAGACCAAATGATCTTCTGTAGAGTCTGCATCCACTGTAAAAGTAGCCAATACGTTGGAACTGATAGTGGTCGCCTACCTTACCTTGCGCAAGGAAAGGCTCTACGCGAGCATACTTGACAACAACGAGGCTCTCTGGGTTAATCATCTCAGCTAGGCTACGGTCCTTAACCGACGCAGGGTCTTCATCCGTAAAGAGTCTATCATAAAGACGAACTTCAGCCTCTACACTATCGGCAGAAGAAACCCAATGGATAGTACCCTTCACCTTACGATTAGATTCGGGACGTCCGCTAAGCGTTTCGGGATCGTACTCAGCATACACTTCGACTACATTGCCGTCTGCATCCTTTTTACAGCCAGTACACTTAACGATGTAAGCACTCTTCAAACGAACTTCCTGCCCCGGAGTCATACGGAAGAACTTCTTTGGAGCATCTTCCATAAAGTCCTCACGCTCAATATAGAGCTCTCTGCGGAAAGTGATTTTTGTGAGAGCCTGCAGACTCATCTTCTGGATTATTCACAAAGTCCATATCCTCAGTTTGAGTCTCTGGGTAGTTTGTTATAATTAACTTAACAGGGTCAATAACGGCAGAAGCTCTAAGCGCATGCTTATTTAAGTCTTCGCGTACGCTGTGCTCAAGTAGCGCCATATCAATCACTCCATCATACTTAGTATAGCCAATCTTATCTACGAAGTTACGGATAGACTGAGGCGTATAACCACGACGACGGAAACCACATATAGTAGGCATACGAGGGTCGTCCCAACCTGACACAAGCCCTTCTTGAACGAGTCGCAGAAGCTTACGCTTACTCATCATCGTGTAAGTTATGTTCAAGCGATTAAACTCATACTGATGAGGACTATAATCTGCAGGAGCATTATAAAGTTCCTTGTAACGGTCAATAAAGTAATCGTACAAAGGACGGTGCACCACAAACTCAAGCGTACAAATAGAGTGTGTTACCCCTTCGAAATAGTCGCTCTGACCATGTGCAAAAGTCATACATAGGATATACATTCCATTTGCGACCCTAGTGCGATGGTGAGGATACTTGATAATACGATAGATGATTGGGTCTCTGAAGTGCATATTGCTATGAGCCATATCAATCTTAGCTCTTAGCGTCATAGCACCCTCTTCAAATTCGCCTGCGTTCATACGACGGAATAAGTCCAAACTCTCCTCTACTGGGCGATTACGATAAGGACTATCTTGCCCCGGAGAAGTGGGTGTACCCTTCTGTTCGGCTATTTGCGCTGCTGTTTGCTCGTCTACATACGCATGACCAGCTAAAATCATACGTTCAGCTAGCTCGTATAACTTTTCGAAGTAATCAGAAGCATAGAACTCATCACCCCATTGGAAACCTAGCCATTGGATATCTTCGCGAATAGCATCTACATATTCTACATCTTCCTTGGTAGGATTAGTATCATCAAAGCGAAGATTACAAACGCCTCCATACTTCTGAGCTATACCAAAGTCCATGATGATAGCTTTGGCATGACCTATATGCAAATAGCCATTAGGTTCGGGAGGGAAACGAGTTTGAAGACGACCGCCATTCTTGCCCTCTTTAAGGTCATTCTCTACAATCTGCTCGATGAAATTGAGGCTCTTTTGAGACTCTTCTTTTACTTCAATATTATCGTTCATAACTGACTTGTAAAATCTGATACGCACAAAGGTAGCAATAAATGCCAAACCACATTACATGCTAGCGAAAGCAAGAGCACAGCAAAAGTTAATATTCGGCACGGTCTCTTGCATCAGCCGATACGGCTTAATGACCGAAATGAGTACAATGTACTCACCAAAATAAGTACGACGTACTCACTAAAATAAGTACGCGTACTCACTGAAGTGTTTACGCGTAAGTACGAATGTATTTTACACGTGCTTATAATTGGATGTCTAACTAAGACACCAAACAGTTTTTATCCGACTAATGCTTCTCTAGCAAATCGGGACGTAAACGTTTAGTACGCTCTAAGGCTCTGCTCCATCTTCCATGCTTCGATTTTGGTCGCATGCCCGCTCAGCAAAACATCAGGAACCTTCCAACCATTATAATCAGCAGGTCTTGTATATATAGGAGGAGCTAATAGATTGTCTTGGAATGTATCGCTAAGGGCACTCTCGGCATCACCAATAGCTCCCGGTATCAAACGAGCGATGGCATCCGTCATCACTGCGGCGGCCAACTCTCCCCCAGTAAGCACATAATCACCTATCGATATCTCTCGTGTTATCAGATGTTCACGCACTCGGTAATCAATGCCCTTGTAATGCCCGCACAGAATAATGATATTACCTAGTAGACTCATTTCATTGGCAATACCTTGATTGAAAAGTCTCTCCATCGGGCGAAGTAAAAATAACTTCATCATAATGACGCTGAGATTTAAGTTCGTTTATCGCCCTCTCAATAGGCTCAACCTGCAAAAATCATGCCAGCCTCACCTCCAAAGGGATAATCATCTACCCGTTTCCACTTATTGGTAGAGTAATCTCTAAGGTTATGAATATGAAGTTCTAGAAGACCATTTTTCTGAACACGCCCTAGTATAGACGCAGACAATGGACCCTCTAATATCTCTGGAACAACGGTTATAATATCTATTCTCACTTTCTACAGGGTATATTGATTGTTAATTCCTTATTTTTCTGTAAAGATAGTACCTATATCGCAATAAACATTTATCTTTGACCAAGAATAGGCGACAATACTTAGTATGACAATGCTCGATTTACCACTTTTTTTATGCTCCAGAAATAGAGCAGACAAAACGTCCTCCCCTGAAGAAGAGGCTGGACATGCCCTGCGTGTCCTCCGACTTAGGAAGGAGAACCTATTATGGTAACTAACGGGCAGGGTCAAGTGTGGAAGGCACATATCTCAGAGGTAAGCAAGAAGCATTGTGGGGTAATACTTGATGAAGAGCTTCCGTGGAATAAGTATTGGCAAGGAACAATCAATCTTTATATCGCTCCAACTAAATCTATTGAACGAATGGAATGGCTCATTGAGAAAAGCCATTGAGATTGGTGTCGATAAGATTACACTTATTAAGTGCGCTCATAGCGAACGCAAACATATTAAAGCGGAACGACTTCAGAAGATTATGCTTTCTGCAATGAAGCAATCACAGAAGGCTCTACTACCCCTCCTTGAAGTAGACGTACCATTTAAGGATGCACTCAAACAGAGCGCTGATGGCGTTAGTCTGTTGTTTCATTGCAAAAGAGGACGATGAGCATTCAACCTTTAAGAAGAAACAACTCCCCCAACACGCTCTTACGAATATGAATAGTTCCATAAACCTATTCATCGGACCAGAAGGAGATTTCTCCTCGGAAGAAATTATGCAGGCAGAGCAAGCAGGTGTACAGCCCTAGCACACTCGGAGCAAAGCCGATTGCGCACAGAGACAGGCGCACTTACAGCTCTACAATGGGTACACGTCCTGCAAAAATATAAATACGAATTGTAACTAAATAGAATCATATAATAACATCATTGTATGGCACAAAGAGAAATTAAATTTAGCCTTGTCTATCGTGACATGTGGCAGTCTAGTGGTAGTACCAACCACGTTTAGACCAACTAGAACGTATTGCTCCCGTTATCGTGGAGATGGGATGCTTCTCTCGTGTAGAAACTAATGGAGGTGCTTTCGAACAGGTAAACCTTATGTACGGAGAAAAATCCTAATAAAGGCTGTAAGAGGCTTCACTAAGTTCTTCAACCTGCAGGTATCCAAACGCACATGCTTGACCGTGGATTAAATGGATTACGTATGTATCCAGTACCAGCAGATGTGCGTAAGCTCATGTACAAGGTTAAGAAGGCTCAGGGTGTAGACATCACTCGTATCTTCGACGTACCTCAACGACCCAAGAAACGTTATTCCTTCTATTAAGTATGCCCTTGAAGCAGGCATGATTCCTCAGGCAACGCTTTGTATCACACACTCACCTGTTCACACTGTTGAGTACTATGCAGACCTTGCAGAGCAGTTCATCGTCGCTGGTGCTCCTGAAATCTGTCTTAAGGATATGGCTGGTGTTGGTCGTCCTGCATTCCTTGGTCGCCTCGTGAAGACGATTAAGGATAAGCACCCTAATATCGTTATCGAATATCACGGTCACTCTGGACCTGGTTTTTTTCTGTAGCTTCTATGCTTGAAGTATGTCGTGCAGGTGCAGACATCATCGACGTTGCTATGGAACCACTTTCTTGGGGTAAGATTCACCCAGACGTGATTACCATCAGAGAGATGCTACACGATGCAGGCTTTAGGTTCCAGAGATTAACATGGACGCATACATGCGTGCACGTTCACTTACACAAGAATTCATTGATGACTTCCTCGGTCTCTTCATTGAGAAGAGCAACCACTTGATGACTCTCTACTTGTTGGTTGCGGTCTTCCTGGCGGTATGATGGGTTCTATGATGGCTGACCTTAAGGGTGTACATGCTGGTATCAACATGCACCCTACGCGCAAAGGGTGAAGCCGAACTTAGCATCGATGACCTCCTTGTTAAGCTCTTCAACGAAGTGGAATATGTATGCCTCGTCTAGGTTATCCACCACTTGTAACGCCTTTCAGCCAGTATGTGAAGAACGTTGCACTCATGAACGTATATAACCTTGTTACAGGTAAGGAACGCTGGTTGGCTATCGACAAGAATACTTGGGGCATGATTCTAGGTAAGAGCGGTCGCCTTCCAGGTCAGCTTGCTCCTGAAATTATCGAACTAGCTAAGGCTCAAGGTCACGAGTTCACGACTGAAGACCCACAGCAAAACTATCCAGATGCGCTTGACGAATATCGTAAAGAAATGGATGAAAATGGTTGGGATTATGGTCAAGACGATGAAGAACTCTTCGAGCTTGCTATGCACGATGCTCAGTACAGACTCTATAAGAGTGGCGTAGCTAAGCAACGCTTCCTTGAAGAAGTTGATAAGGCTCGTACTGCTCGCTCTTGTTAAGCAGGGTTACAATGAAGCTGATGCCCTCAAGATTAAGCGTCAGGGCACAGAACCTATCGTAGCATGTTTGCAACAGGTAGCCTCATCTGGGAAGTTGACCCTACAGACTTCTCTACGGCACCAGCAGTAGGCACTAAGGTTAAGACAAACGAACCTCTTTGCTACATTCAGACTTCTGCAGGCTACATCGAACCAGTTATCAGCAACTTCACTGGTCGTCTAACAGAAGTACTTGCTCAGGGTACTACTGTTCGTAAGGGAGAAGCTCTTGCTTACGTTCGCCCAGAAGAAACAGAAGAGTTCTTCGTTGAAGAAGAGTCAACTCGCCTAAAAAGAGTTGAAACACTTGAAGAAGTGCGCCACGTAATCAATGCACGTCGCAAGAAATAAGCTAAGTATTTCTTAATCGAGAAAGAGTAATGGGCTGTGTCAAAGTTTATCTGACACAACCCATTCTGTTTTCTATGCCTCCACTTGCTTCAATAGCAGACATGGTTTTGAGCTCTTTTTCCTTCAAAATGACTTAATTATAGTATCTTTGATAAGTCGATAATTATCCATACAATGAATAAACAACTATATCACTTAGCTGAATACCCTCACCGCTTACGCAAGAAATTTGGCTCTAAGCGCATTATTCGCTACCAAAAGAAAGATAATGGTCCTTGGTATAATCTAAATGGTGAAGAGTTTGCCGAACGATGCCTACTAGTCGCTAAAGCACTTGTTGCAGAAAAACATTAAAGAAGGAGAACGTGTAGGGTTCTATACCCAAAATTCCGTTGATGCTCTATCTAGCGAGCTTGGTCTATTTATGTTGCGTGGTACTTCTGTACCCCTCTATGCGACGAGTTCGCCCGACCAAGTAGAGTTTATTCTGCGAGATGCAGGCATTGAGGTTCTTTTTGTATGGGAACAATATCAATATAATAATGCATGGGAAGTACAAAAGCGCACGGGTTTACTCCGTCGTATTATTGTACTTGAGCCCAATGTATTACTCCACCCCGAAGATACAATATCACTCAAATACGAGGAATTTATCCGTAGAGGAGACTCCAAATCTCATGAGCATATTGCCAATATACGCTCATCACAAGCTCTTCCTGATGATATAGCTGTGATTATTTATACCTCTGGAACTTCAGGACGAAGCAAAGGAGTAGCTCTCAAGCATAAGCAGTTCATGATACAGGTACAAGCTCATGCGGACTTGTTTACCAATCTATCAAGCAAAGATGTTAGCATGAGCTTCTTGCCTCAGAGCCATATCTTTGAGAAAAATTTGGGTTTACTATTGCTTATTCATCGGCTCTACAGTAGCTATCCTAACTAATCCTAAAACCATACAAACAGCCCTCGTGGACATACACCCCACGATGATGTGCAATGTCCCTCGTTTCTGGGAAAAGGTTTATGGCGGTGTCCAAGATAAAATCAAGAGCATGCCCCCTACTCTTCAGAAGATTATGCGACACGCCATAAAGGTAGGCGAAGAGTATCGACTAAACTATAAAAATCAAGGTAAACGAGCTCCTCTATATCTTAAACTTCTATATAAGCTCTATAAGGCAACCCTCTTTGCCAAGCTTAAAAAGGTTCTAGGAATACAACGCGGGAAATTCTTCCCCGTTGCTGGTGCTGCACTCTCTCCCGAAATCAATCGCTTCCTGCAGAGCGTGTCTATTCCTATTTGCTGTGGTTATGGCTTGAGCGAAAGTACGGCTACTGTTTGTTGCTACCCCGACAAACATTTCGATATTAACTCTGTCGGTACAGTCCTTGACCACGTCCAAGTACGCATTGACCCTGAAACAAACGAAATACAACTCAAGGGACCTACCATCATAACAGAGTACTACAACAATCCTGAAGCCAACAAAGAAGCATTTACGGAAGATGGCTATTTCCGCACAGGTGATGCAGGTCGATTAGAAGGGAAAACGCTCTATTTTACAGAACGTATTAAAGACCTCTTCAAAACGGCTAATGGTAAGTACGTTGCGCCTCAAATGATAGAAGGACTCCTTATGCTAGACCCTATCTTTGAGCAAGTAGCCGTTATTGGTGATGGTTATAAATTTATTTCGGCTCTTATCTCTCTAACTGGGATATTCTCAAGAAAGAAGCCCACGAGAGAGATTGAATACTGAGCGTAGTACAGCCGAACTTGCCCAAGACCATGAGATACGCAGACTCGTCGATGCTCATATCGAGCAAGCCCAGGTTTCTATCGCCAACTACGAGATGATTAAACGCTTTACTATCTTAGCCGAGCCCTCTCTATGGAGAATGGAGAACTCACGCCGACTCTCAAGATTAAGCGTAATGTGTGTACACGCACTACGCACAAGCTATCTCAGACATGTACGCAGACTCATAAAAAAACTAGATATAATAGCTTTATGACCAATCAGAAAGAAGTACAGACTCTTCGCATTAGCTACAATCAAGCTCTTAATGCTAACAACTATCTCTTGAAATTGCGCCCTCGTGAAGAGGACAAAATGCTACCTCGATTACAAGCGGGTCAGTTCGTTCAAATCCTTCCTCCTAGCGGTCGGACATTACTCCGCAGACCAATCTCTGTTTGTCATTACATAGAGGAGACAAACGAACTTTGGCTACTCATCGCGACTGTTGGGCGAGGCACTAGAGCCATTACGGAACTAGCGGTAGGAGATAGCTTAGACGTCATTCTTCCACTGGGGAATACATTCGATACTACGAATAGCCGCCGTCCTCTACTCGTTGGTGGCGGTGTGGGGATAGCACCCATGCTCGCTCTAGCTCACAAGTTTAATGAGCAGGGAATAAAACCCGACATTCTCTTAGGTGGTCGTAGTGCCGAATACATTCTACTACTTCCCGAATTTGAAGCCCTTGGGCAAGTTCATATAACCACTAATGATGGTACTCTTGGCGTTCAAGGGTTCGTGACCAATCACCCTTGTATCCAAACGGAGGATTACGACTCTATCTACACCTGTGGACCTAGAGCAATGATGAAGTCTGTCGCTCTCCTTGCCGAGCAACGTGGTATCAACTGCGAAGTATCTATGGAGAATATGATGGCTTGCGGAATAGGTGCTTGCTTATGTTGCGTAGAAGACATACACGAGCATGGCAATGTATGTGTATGTACAGAAGGACCTGTCTTTAATAGCAAAGTAATCAAATGGTAAACACGGCAATACAAATAGGCAGCATTACGCTCAAAAATCCCGTTATGACGGCCTCTGGCACTTACGGCTATGGACTAGAATACTCAGACTTCATTGACTTGTCTAAGCTCGGAGGCATTGTAGTTAAGGGGACAACGCTCAATCCTCGTCAAGGTAATCCCTACCCACGTATGGCAGAGACGCCTAGCGGTATGCTCAATGCCGTTGGGTTACAGAATAAGGGTGTCGAATACTTCTGTTCGGAAATCTATCCAGCATCAAAGACATTGACACGCACATGATTGTCAATGTTAGCGGTTCGACCGTCGAAGACTATATGGCTACTGCCGAGCACATAGCTGAATTAGATAAAATCCCTGCGATAGAGCTAAACATCTCATGCCCGAACGTCAAAGAAGGCGGCATGGCTTTTGGCGTTACTTGTGCAGGAGCGACCGAAGTAGTGCGTGCCGTGCGCAAGGTCTATCCTAAGACGCTTATCGTCAAGTTATCTCCTAATGTTACAGACATTACAGAGATAGCACGCGCAGTAGAGGCCGAAGGCGCAGACTCTATCTCTATGATTAACACCCTACTAGGTATGGCTATTGATGTGAAGAGTCGTAAACCCATTCTATCGACAGTTACGGGTGGACTATCAGGGCCTGCAGTCAAGCCAGTTGCCTTGCGTATGGTTTGGCAAACGGCTAAGGTCGTTTCTATCCCTATCATCGGTATGGGCGGAATAAGTTCGTGCGAAGATGCGATAGAGTTTCTTCTAGCAGGTGCAAGTGCCGTACAAGTGGGAACATATAACTTCGTAGACCCTACTATTACAACTAAGATTGCATCAGGTATCGAAGATTACCTTGTACAGAACAATATGACCAATGTATCGGAGCTTATAGGTGGACTTATCCTATAAACAAGAGTGTTGCACAGTCTAATTAAGAGAGAAATTTCTAATATCCTTTGATATAAATAAGTATATGAAGAATAAACTTTTACTATGCTTAAGCATAGCATTTACAGCAAACAGCCTTTTGGCAAACAGAAGATAATCCCCTTTGGATGAGATATCCGAGCATATCTCCCGATGGAACACAGATAGCATTCTGTTACAAAGGCGATATCTATAAGGTAAGCAGTTCTGGTGGGCAAGCCGTAAGACTTACAACACATTCGGCTTACGACTATATGCCTGTATGGAGCCCTGACGGCAAAGACATCGCCTTCGCTAGCGACCGCAATGGTATGGGCATGAATCTATACATGATGAGTAGTGACGGCGGCGAAGCGAAATTACTTACTCAGCATACTGGAGCTAAGACGCCTTATTCGTTCTCGCCCGATGGCAAGTATGTGTACTTCAAAGCGCACATACAAGACGATGCTAAGAGCACACTATACCCTGCATCTGTATTCACAGAGCTATATCGTGTATCAACTAAAGGCGGAAGACCTGAGAGAATAATGGGTATGCCTGCCGAATGGGCTGTACCAAGCAATGACGGCACAAAAATTCTTTATCAGAATGTCAAAGGTTACGAGAATGAGTGGCGCAAACATCACACTTCATCTGTAACTCGTGATATTCTTGAGTATGACCTCAAGACAGGTACATACCGCTTTGTGATTAAGCATGATGGCGAAGACAGAAATCCTGTATATAGTTCTGATGGGAAGAGCATCTACTTCCTTAGCGAACGCGAAGGGCATTCGATGAATGTGTACCAAGCTGACCTTAATGGAAACAATGTCAAAGCCCTAACTAGCTTTAAGGGTGAACCCGTACGCTTCCTGAGCATCAGCAAGAATGGAACTATGACTTTCGGTTATGCTGGCGAGCTTTATACCCTCAATGCGAAGGGCAAGCCTAATAAGTTAAAAGTGAGCATTGTCCACGACAATAACGAACCCGACATGCTCAAGCTAAACTTCCGCTCGGGCATGAATTCCGTTGCTATTGACCCTAGTGGCAAGCAGTTTGCATTTACTCAGAGAGGCGAGGTCTTTGTAACTAGTTCGGACTATACTACGACCAAGCGCATTACCAATACGCCTCTCTGCCGAACAAGGTGTAACATTCTCATCTAATGGTAAAGAACTAGTATATGCTAGCCGTCGCAATCAGAAGTGGGACCTCTACAAAGCAACGATGGCTTCTAAGGAAGACCCTAACTTTGCAAATGCACTTGCTATCAAAGAAGAGCTCCTAATTCCTAGTCATAAGGGAGAAAAGAGTCACCCTCAGTACTCACCAGATGGTAAGGAGATTGCTTTTGTGCTAGACCGCAAGAAGCTAGCTGTATATAATGTAGCAGACAAGAGTGTACGTGTAATCGTAGATGTTCCTAACCTAACGACATTCGCTGGCGGACTTGTGTATCAGTGGTCTCCTGATAGTAAGTGGATAGCCTTCGAATATGTGGCACGCAGACACGCCCCTTATAGCGATATTGGCATCGTAAGCAAAGACGGTGGCGAAGTCCACAACATCACCAATAGCGGATACTTCTCACATAGCCCTCGTTGGTCACACGATGGCAATGCCCCTCATATTTACTACTGATAGATATGGTATGCGTAATCACGCTTCTTGGGGTTCACTCTCTGACGTCATGATGGTCTTCATGAATAGAGCTGCACTTGAGAAACATCGCATGACTGAAGAAGAGGTTGAACTTGCTGAGGCTAAAGCTAAGGAACAGAAAACTAACGAAGCTATCGCAAGCAAGAAGAGCAACACGAAGGACACGAGCAAGAAGGATAGTACAGACACTAAGACTAAGGCTATTAAAAATCGAATGGGACAACATCGAAGACCGCATCATTCGCCTAACTCCTAACTCTGCGGATATTAGTTCTTCTATCCTCAGTCCTGATGGCAAGAAGCTCTATTACTTTGCGGCTTACGAAGGTCAGCATGATTTGTGGAGCGTTGATTTGAAGAAAAAGACTGTCAAGCAAATCAATAAAACAAATAGCTCTTCCCCTAGCCTAGTTAGTGATGCTAAGGGCGATAATATCTTCGTCGTGGGTAGTTCATGCTACAAGTTCGATACCAAGGCAGAGAGCTTTAAGCCACTATCATTCTCGGCTGAGATGAAGTACAGCCCACTCGCTGAGCGTGAAGCTATGTATAATGAAGTTGTACGTGAAGAAGCTCTACGCTTCTACAACAAAAAAATATGCACGGCGTTAATTGGACTAACCTAACAGACTATTATCGTCGCTATCTCCCTTATATCAGCAATAACTACGACTTCGCTGAGTTCCTTAGCGAATTGCTAGGAGAGCTCAATGTATCTCACACTGGAGGTCGTTATCGCTCACACGCTGGAGCAAGCGAGCCGACAGCTAGTTTAGGTCTTTTCTACAATGACCAAACGGGGGAAAAGACGGACTTCTTGTTACCGAAGTTATCACCGGTGGTCCTTTTTGATAGCTCTACAAGCAAACTACGCAAGGGCGATGTGATTACGGCTATCAATGGCGAAAAATTCTTGCCGGCAAAGATTATCATCATCTGCTAGCTGGTCTTGCTGGTAAGACTACGCTCATAACCTACACGTCCGAAGGCAAGGAGATTTCAGAGCGCATCAAGCCTATCAGTATGGGGCGTGAAGCTGACCTACTCGAAGCTCGTTGGGTTAAGCAACGTGCCGAAATGGTAGATAAGCTCTCTAATGGTCAGCTCGAGTTACGTACATATCCCATCTATGGGCGATGACTCGTTCCGCAATATATATAGCGAAATTATGGGTCGCTACTATGACCGTAAGGGTATTGTCATTGACATCCGCAATAATGGAGGCGGACGCTTGCACGAAGACATCGAAGTATTCTTTACCGGAAAGAAGTATCTCGAGCAAGAGGTACGCGGAGAAGATTACTGCGAAATGCCCTAGTCGCAGATGGAACCATCCTTCGATTATGCTCGTGAATGAGAATGATTACTCTAATGCTCACGGCACACCTTGGGTTTATCAGACACAGGGTATTGGTAAGGTCGTAGGTATGCCTGTACCGGGTACAATGACTAGTGTAAACTGGGTTACGCTACAAGACCCCTAGCCTAGTTTATGGTATTCCTGCCGTTGGTTACCGTACTAAGGACGGTAAGTACCTCGAGAATCTTGAGCTTAAGCCTGATGTGCAGGTAGAGCTTTAAGCCTGAGCAGGCTCTTAATGGCGAAGACAGTCAGCTAGCAGCGACTGTCCGAGAGCTTCTCAAGCAATTAGGGCTAAAGTAATTCGAGCTGATATAATTTAAATCGTAATCCCCCTTCTCTCACAGCTGAAGAGAAGGGGGATTTTTTATGCGCTTATTAAGAGACCTTTGCACGGACTCCAAATGAGAAGCAAGTACGTGTAAATACTTCAATAAATACGCGTATTTACTTCTATACTTACGCGTACTTTTTGGAAACTACACGTGTAGTTTGTGCAGACTACAGCTGAAGTTTGTACAGACTACACGTGTAGTCTGCAGAAAAGTACATGCACTTAAAAACTTTTTCTCCCTTGCATTTTTAGTTTTGTTCCACCACTAATTCTAGATTTAGATAGCAGTCCTATCAGAACATCACAGGCTAGTTTAGAGAGAGGTCCCTACATAAAATCCTAAAAGGACTGCCCCAAGTCCTAGCGACAAACTAAGAAGAATATAAATGCCTGCCCACAGATATTGAGCCGTAGACAGCAAAGACAAAACTTCTTTGGAGAAAGTCGAAAAATGTCGTAAAGCCTCCGCAAAAGCCAACCATCGCAAATAGAGCCCACGAGGAACCACTAGCTAAGCTCTTCGTAAAAAATCCTATTAGGAAGCAACCTAATATATTCACGGCAAGCGTTCCCCACAATGTATCTAGCGATAAACTCAACATCAGCAAACCCACGCTATAGCGCAGGACTCCGCCGAGAAAACTACCGAAACCAACAGATAAAATATCTTTTATAAGCATCTACTTTTATTGTTTTCATAAATATGGGCTGTATCAAAATCAAGTTTTTGACTACAGCCCTTTTTAGTTTCTGCAAGATGCAGAGTGTTAAGAGTGCGAAGCAAGTATCATCACTAAATCTTACTGACACCCCACATTACATACTATTTATTGCAAATAGCTACACGATTACTTAGCAACCTTTTTCTAGCCATTTAACCATAGCAAGCATAGTAATCATCGAAGCGCAACAAGCGACAACGAAGAAGCACCAGCAAGCCCAAAGAGGAAGACTAGTATAGAGAATACCTCCGATGAAGAGGAGTGAATTGCCGAGAGCAGTAGCCGCTAACCAGCATCCCTGCATAACCCCCTGCAAGTGTGGAGGCGCAACCTTAGATACAAATGATAGACCTAGAGGTGAGATAAAGAGTTCGGCAAGAGTCAAGATAAAGTACATACCAATCATTACGAATGGCGTGATACGCATAGCCTCCTTAGACGACTCGTCCATAGTCGCAAGAGCATCCTTACCAGGAAGACCTACTGAACAAACCATAAGGAATACATAAGCTAGAGCTACGATACCCATACCGATAGCAATCTTACGTGGTGCAGAAGGTTCTCTACCCTTCTTAGCTAGACTACCGAAAATGCTCATAACAATAGGCGTTAGCAATACGACAAACAGAGGATTAACAGCTTGGAAAATCTCTGCTCCCTTAATTACCGTAAAGCCTAAATCAATCTTAATCGTAGACAAATTCACGTAGTCTTTAGCAAAGTATGTGAGTGAGTAGCCATTCTGGTGGAAAGACATCCAGAAGAAAAATAACCACAGCAAATACCGCAAAAGAGAGCGTAAATACGTTGTCTGATTTCTTGTGCGCTCATCTTAATTTCCTGTGCGCTTGGCTTATCTTCTACCTGAGTAGGCGCCACAGTCTTATTCGCATTAGGGAAGTAAGACTTATTCACAAGGAAGATAATCGTAGAAACCACAATCATAATGATAGCATGCATGAAAGCATAGTGGAAACCTTCACTGAACACTCCTAGATAAGAGGATACGAAAGCCTTAGTATCGGCAAACTGCTGTCCGCCGATAGAGACCTTCTGAGACAAATCTTGCAGATTAGCTAAAGCCTGCTGAGGCATAGCATCGCCAGACTTGAGGTATTGGTGACAAAGCTCAGGAAGGTCAGCATTATAATCGAAACCATTAACCTTTAGCCACCAGTTACGAATACCTACAGCGATGAAAGGTGCGAAGATAGCTCCTATATTGATGAACATATAGAAGATTTGGAACCCTGCATCACGCATCTTAGAGTACTTAGGGTCATCATACATCTGAGCGATGAGTGCTTGTAGATTACCCTTGAATAGACCATTACCAAAAGCAATTACACCAAGACCAACGCAAGTAAGTGCGAGGTAAGGCGTAATGTTCTCCACTACAGTAGGAGTAGGAATAGCTATAAGCAAATAACCAAGAGCCATGACTACAAGACCACCGATGATAGTCCCCTTATAGTTTTTTGTGCGGTCGGCAATCACACCTCCTACCAATGCTAGTAGATAGATAGAAGCATAGAATGCTGAATAGATGTAACCCGTTGTCTCCTTGGATAAACCAAATTTAGCCGAGATAAAGAGCGTTAGGATTGCCATCATGATGTAGAAGCCAAAGCGTTCTCCCATATTGGAGAGCGAAGCGTACCAACAGTCCTTTAGGATGGTTCTTAAACATAGTTACTTTATTTTTGGATTAATATTATTCTGTCGTTACACGATTGAGCGCACCAGAGTTCAAGTCAAAATAAATAGCCGTCATACCAGCTTCTTTGATATTGAACATTTTCTACTCATCGTTTGGATAGTTCCTACCTGTGTAATAGGTAGCGTTCTTTTGGCAAGCTCCTTACCATCATAGATTAAGCTAACCTCAGCTATGCCGGGTAGATTGTACACAATCCATTCGCTCTTCTCTCTACGTGCAAGCTCCTTAGGGTCTAGCTCTGGGCTACGCTCTACAATCTTAATACGCAGGGTAATGGGCTTAGCATCTTGTGCCGTCTTAGTCTCAGAGAAACCACTTGTAGGGCTCAAATAAGCCAAGGGGTCGCTCCATATCCTCGGTCTTAGGCTCGATAGACAGGGTATAACGCTGTGCTGTCATCGTCGTATCGCCTTCAAACAGACGGAGCGTGCGCTGCTCCTCGCCTCTGAGTTTATCTAAGATTAAGCGCATACTCTCACCGTCCTTAGGCATCTGGTCAACTTCACCAGAGACTATATTCATCAGATTTTCACGGACATCATAGAGATAAGTCGAAAGCGATTTCAGCGCGCTTGGCTTGAGTAATCGCTAAACTATATTCTTTTTGGAAACGATGGTAATGCTCGGTTGATGCTCTAGCATAAGTAGGTAGACTCTCTTCAATTTGCTGAGCAGGTAGATTCTTACCATTTATACTATAAATAACGCCACCCGGAGCCAAATTAACAAAAGGAGCAATGGTCTTCTTATCAAAGGCAACAAGATATTGCTTTTCTGTATTGGGCACACCCACTACTCTAATCTTAGCATCTAGGATTTCAGATGTCTGCCAAGATTTTACCTCGACATCCTTGCCCAAGTACTTACTACCCCAAGCAGACAATTCTCCCGGAGTGAAGACACATTGCTTCGTTGTGATTACAAATTCATACTTAGTCTTAGGTAGTGTGTAGACTATCCCGTAATTATTCTCCCCAGTAGCATTGTAACGCTGTACTTGTGCCTTCAAAGGTGCTTGCCATAAAGAAATAGCAGCACAAGCAACAAGCAAACTTAAACATTTAACAGATTTGTATATTGCCATTACATCTATTAGTCATCTATTTAGCGCAAACTTACAAAAAAAGCAGGAAACATGCTACATATTGTCATCATATAACCAGGGCAACCGCATCAAAATAACCAAATAATTGATTGATGGTAAAAAACGTATATAAGCCCTGTAAGGGCGATACTCCTGCCTAGCTCAGGGCTCAAGACCTGGGTTAATTATTGAACACATTTATTGATCCCCTAAAAGGCGAGCACTTATGAGACGTAAGGCAAATGCTCACGTTGTAGTGCCGCTCCTACGGAGCTCTTAATTTTTGAGTTCTCTGTACCCAGGGTTTCATTTCGGGCTTTGCCCTCATTTGCACCCTGGGCTTTGCAGGTGTCGTGCCTACGGCACTCATAATGCGTCTGAATTTTGATGCGCTTGCCCTAGCTAAACCTTGACATAATGAGACCATTACACGGTCTCATTATGAGTGCCGCACAATGCAGTGGTATCAAGAGCAATCAGTAAGTACGCACAAACACATTCGTAAGTACGTGTAAATACATCAGTGAGTACATCGACTCATCTCAGTAAATACACACACTTATTAAAGTGAGTACACGTACTTATTTCAGTGAGTACACGTACTTATTTCAGTGAGTACGCGTACTTAAATCAGTAAGTACATAGTACTTTCTGGAGACTTAAAGTCGTAGTCTGCACAAACTTCAGCTGAAGTTTGTGCAGACTTCGCCGAGTGCTGAACTTTCATACGCTTAGACATTATCTTTTTGCATTAGTGTCCTAAAAGCTGTTTTTTGAAAAAGTGAAAGGAGAGGTACTTCTCAGTGCCTCTCCTTTGTACATCTATCAGAGACATCTCTTTAGGAGACTAATGGGGACATCCCTAATTCGTAAAATTGTTAGGGTATGGAACTATCTGCTCCATGACTAAGAACGCCTATAGCCATAGAAAAACTTTTTAGGACACTAATATCTAAAAATGTATTTATTAACTGAGAAAGTCATTTTCCACCAAAATATATGTATATTTGTAGCACAAATTATGGCTAAAAATCCATTTTTGTACTACATATTGAAAAACGAAGCGTTATGCTTGACTTGCAATCGGAAATGTGAGAAACTTCTAATGTACGCAAGAAAGGTATGATGACTCGCGCATATAGCGTGGGCTGATTACAATTTCTCGTACTAAGGCAATTCTCACAGCCTCCGATTGAAGAAGTGGTATATCAGTGCCACGCTTCATTATGAATAAAAAGCTCTATGGCTACTGAAGAGCGCAATATAAGAAAAATGAGTCAATTATCAAAAATTTTTAGTTACAGTAGGCGTCGTATTCCTTTTCATTATTGTTTTTGGTGCTATCGCAGATGCAATAAGTGATGCTGGTCAAACACCAGGAGTATTCGGGCTTATAGCCCTTTTGTGCCTTGATAGGTGCATTAAGAGCTATTTGAAATAGCCAAAAGAATGATGACAAAAACGATAGCAATTCTATCCTTCAGAAATAATTTTTCGACATCATGTTCAAGGACTATTACCGATTATTAGGTATCTCTTCCTCTGCAACTAAGCAGGAGATTAAGCAGGCTTTATAGAAAGATGTCATTGAAAATGGCATCCTGATAAAAATGCTGGTATTGATGTTACTGAAATAATGCAGGACATAAATGAAGCTTATGAGATATTGAAGAATGATATTAGCCGGACAAAGTATAACAAGGAGTATGATGTCAAACAACGTGAAAGTTGTAGATTAAAAGCCAAATGATTTGAGTGAACGGTCGTGGAATTACGACTATGAAGTAAATGACGAAGATTTAAGAAATGACATCAACGAAGCAAGAAAAACACGCAAAAGATTTAGTTGACGAGTTTTTCAAGAGCTTAAAAAGAAACATCTAAAGTCGCAGTAAAGGGTGCTTGGGATGGTGCTTATGGATATATCTTGGTAGGAATATTTGCTACTATTATATTTGCGTTGGTTAGAGCATGTCATTAAAACAAAAGCATAATTATGAATAATAAGTTTTTAATAGGATTAGTGGTATTTTTCTTTGTTGTTCTTTTCATGTACCCAAAAGAAAGACATAACTTATACTCAATATTCAAGTGTTGATAATACTTATAGTGTAGAGATTCCTTCGGATGCAATAAAAGGAAAATGTATTGCAGACTATATGACCTTTGAGAATAATAACACAGACCTTATAATCTCTATTCAGCATTTCAATGAAGAAAATCTTGATGACTATATTAACAATAATGATATTACAAACAACACTTTCTCATATACTCTTTTCCAGTCGTCCGACACAACGTCCTTCTATAAAATTACAAAGGGTAATAATGTGTTGTGGTCGGCTTATGAACTGTATATGCTCAAAAAGGTTAGAAGGTAAAAATTATCTTATTAGAGTAAGTTCTGATGTACTTGATCAATCGGAAATATAGAGATAACAAAGCACTATATTCTTCAATTAAACAAACAAAGAAAGCGAATGAAACAGTAGATGTTACGACTGAGAATACATAAGTTGTTCCTATTGAAAAACTTACACTACCAAATTCTATTCAATCAAGTATCCCAAGCAATGGTTGGTTCAAGAGCATTTGGATGAGATGACCGAAAGTATATATAGGTAGCCAGACTGACAATTTTTGGATTTACTGTTGTTCGTTTTTGAAACGGATTATTCTCTTTCTGAAATAAATGCTGAGGAGAATGAAAATCTTCGTCAAGCAGGGTTTAGAATTTTGGAGAATAAACAAGGAGAAATTAAAAGGAGAAAAAGTGTTATAAAATAGTGCAAAGAGATTTCCAGTCAAAACCAAGAGGTAAAACAAATCTCATATACATTCAAGAAAGATAATATGCTATACAATATTAGGTTTGGTACTATAGCAACTAAGACACAAGAAAAAAACTTGTCACTGAAATCATGGGATCTTTTTCAATTTAACAACTTATAAATCGCATTCTTATACATTAGTGTCCTAAAAGATGTTTTTGAAAAAGTGAAAGGAGAGGTACTTCCCAGTGCCTCTCCTTCGTACATTATCAGAGAAGTCTTCTAGGAGACTAATGGGGGATACTCTAATTCGTAAAATTGTTAGTCATGGAACTTATCTGCTCCATGACTAAGAACACCCTATAACTATAGAAAAACTTTTAGGACACTAATGGATTTTACGACGGACATACCCATATATGAGTATATAAATCACCAAATTCGTATTTTTCCTCAATAAATAGTACTTAGTCGGAGTAAATATTATATCTTTGCATCCATAATTGCGACAACTCTGATAACTACGGAGTTGGTAGCACTTAATAGGTTGCTAGATATTAAATAAACTAAATTAATAAATGTATGTCGTAGTTAATTAAATCATCGATTGGGCGTAAAGCTTGTTGTGAGTATTTCAGGTCTTGCGCTTATCCTCTTTCTGACATTCCACATGTCAATGAATATGGTAGCGCTCTTCTCTGGAGAAGCCTACAACATGGTGTGTGAGTTCCTCGGAGCAAACTGGTATGCACTTGTTGCGACTGTTGGCTTAAGCGGCACTATTTATTGTACACATCGTGTACGCGTTCATTCTTAGCTATCAGAACCGCAAAGCTCGTGGTAATGACCGCTATGCAATTCCTAACCGCCCTCAGGGTGTAGAATGGGCTTCGCAGAATATGATGGTACTCGGTATCATCGTCATTGTAGGTCTAGGACTGCACATGTTCCACTTCTGGAGCAAGATGCAGCTTGCAGAAATCATTGGTCAGCATGACCTCGGTATCGAAGGCGTTAGTGGTCCTACTGATGGTGCTGGATTGATTCGCTACACTTTTCGCAAATCAATCAACCTAGTACTTTACCTAGTATGGCTATGCGCACTATGGTTCCACCTTACACACGGATTTTGGAGCGCACTACATACAATCGGGTGGAACAACACGATTTGGCTTAAGCGCCTTGAAAACATCTCGGTAATTTACTCTACCGTTATTGTCCTTGGCTTCGCTGTAGTGATTATCTATTACTACCTAGCTACACTCGGTGTAGTACCTATGCCTTAAGTAGAACAATCAGCTTAAATAGACATTAAGTTATGGCTCAAATCAATTCTAAGATACCACAAGGTCCTCTCGCTGAGAAATGGACAAACTATAAGAATCACCAAAAGCTTGTAAACCCTGCAAACAAGCGTCGTCTAGACGTTATCGTTGTGGGAACAGGTCTTGCTGGAGCATCAGCGCTGACTTCTCTTGGTGAAATGGGATTCAATGTTCTTAACTTCTGTATCCAAGACTCTCCACGCCGTGCGCACTCTATCAGCGCACAAGGAGGTATCAATGCAGCTAAGAACTACCAAAATGATGGCGATAGCGTTTATCGTCTTTTCTACGACACAATCAAGGGTGGTGACTACCGTGCTCGCGAAGCTAACGTATATCGTCTAGCTGAAGTAGCTAACTCTATTATCGACCAGTGCGTAGCTCAGGGTGTACCTTTCGCTCGCGAATATGGTGGTCTACTAGATAACCGTTCATTCGGTGGTGCTCAGGTATCCCGTACATTCTATGCTCGTGGTCAGACCGGTCAGCGACTTCTTCTTGGTGCTTACTCAGCTCTTAGCCGTCAGGTAGGCAAAGGTTCTGTTAAGCTCTACACACGTTACGAAAATGCTTGACCTCGTTATCATCGATGGTCGTGCTAGAGGTATCATCGCTCGTAACCTCATCACGGGTAAGATTGAGCGTTTCTCTGCTCACGCTGTAGTTATCGGTACTGGTGGTTATGGTAATGCGTTCTTCCTCTCAACGAATGCAATGGCTTCTAACGGCTCAGTTTGCTATTCAGGCTTATAAGAAGGGGCTTACTCCTAACCCATGTATGGCACAAATCCACCCAACATGTATCCCTGTACACGGTGAGTTCCAGTCTAGCTAACACTGATGTCTGAGTCTCTCCGTAACGACGGACGTATTTGGGTACCTAAGAATATCGAGGATGCTAAGAAGCTCCAGCACGGAGAAATCAAGCCTACAGACATTAAGGAAGAAGACCGCGACTACTATCTAGAGCGTCGTTATCCAGCCTTCGGTAACCTCGTACCTCGTGACGTAGCTAGCCGTGCTGCTAAGGAACGTTGTGATGCTGGTTTCGGTGTTAATCACACAGGTCTTGCAGTATTCCTTGACTTCTCTAGTGCAATCAAACGTCTAGGTAAGGACGTTGTAGAAGCTCGTTATGGTAACCTCTTCCAGATGTATGAGAAGATTACTAACGACAACCCTTACGAAACACCTATGCAGATTTATCCTGCTATCCACTATACAATGGGTGGTATATGGGTTGACTATGAATTGCAGACAAGCATTCCAGGTCTCTTCGCTATCGGTGAAGCTAACTTCTCTGACCACGGTGCTAACCGTCTTGGTGCTTCTGCTCTCATGCAGGGTCTTGCTGATGGTTACTTCGTACTTCCTTACACAATACAGAACTACCTCGCAGACCAAATTCCAGGTGCCACGCTTCAGCACTGACCTTCCTGAGTTCGAAAAAGGCTGAGCAAGATGTTAATGACCGCATCAACCGCCTCATGAGCATCCAAGGACAGAAGAGCGTAGACAGCCTACACAAGAAGCTCGGTCACATCATGTGGGACTTCGTAGGTATGGGTCGTGACGAAGCTGGTCTTAAAGAGGCTATCAGAACAAATCAAGGAACTTAAGAAGGGTTCTGGAGTGATGTATTCATCCCTGGTAAGGCTGACAATCTTAACGTTGAGCTTGAGAAGCGCTTCGCCTTGCAGACTTCATTGAGATTGGTAACCTTATGGCTCGCGACGCTCTTGACCGTCAAGAAAGTTGCGGTGGTCACTTCCGTCTAGAGCACCAAACAGAAGAAGGTGAAGCTCTTCGTCACGATGACCAGTTCGCTTACGTTTCTTGTTGGGAATATCAAGGCGAAGAAGCAGAACCAGTAATGCATAAGGAAGACCTCACTTATGAGTTCATCGTTCGTCAGCAACGTAACTATAAGAACTAACCCTCAAAGGCACTAAAACAATGAGCAATAATATCAAGGTTGAAGATAAGAATATCAACATCAAGGTAAAGGTTTGGCGCCAACGTGACGCACAGTCTCAGGGGGCGTTCGAAACCTACGAACTACAAAAACATCTCTCAGGTAGCTCTTTCCTAGAGATGCTTGACATCCTTAACGAGCGTCTTGTACGTGAGCATAAGGAACCAGTAGTATTTGACCACGACTGCCGTGAAGGTATTTGCGGTATGTGTTCTCTATACATCAATGGACACCCACACGGACCTGACACCGGCATCACTACTTGTCAGCTACACATGCGTCGCTTCAATGATGGCGATACTATTACAGTGAGAGCCATGGCGTTCAACAGGTTTCCCTATCATTCGTGACCTTATGGTAGACCGTTCGGCTTACGATAAGATTATCCAAGCTGGTGGTTTCGTATCAGTAAATACTGGTGGTGTACCTGATGCGAATGCAATTCAATTCAAAGGTCGATGCTGATATGGCTATGGATGCTTTCGCTGCATGTATCGGTTGTGGTGCTTGTCTGCTTACTTGTAAGAATGGTTCGGCTATGCTCTTCGTATCAGCTAAGGTTGCCAACTTGCTCTTCTTCCACAAGGTCGTGTAGAAGGCGCTCGCCGTGCTAAGGCTATGGTTGCTAAGATGGACAGAACTGGGTTTCGGTAACTGTACAAACACTCGTGCTTGTGAAGTAGAGTGTCCTAAGAATATCTCTGTGAGCAACATTGCTCGTCTAAACAGAGTTCATTTCTGCTAAGCAAGGACTAAGCTAATATGCAATCTCTCAATAAAAGTGGGCTGTGTCAATTAATTTTGGCACAGCTCACTCTTTATTCAGCCTAGTAAAAGCAAAACTTACGTTTCCTATTTTCAAAACCTCAGCGAAGTCTGTACAAACTACGGCTGAAGTTTGAAGAGACTACACGTGTAGTCTGCACAAACTACAGCTGAAGTCTCCCGAAAGTACTACGTACTTACTAATTTAAGTGTGTGTACTTACTGAAATAAATACGTGTACTCACTAAAAATAAGTACGCGTACTTACGAAAAGTGTTTACGTAAGTATTGATCCATTTACTCACTCAATTTAGTTCGGAGAAAACAGCTTAAAAGCAAGTATCTCATTATAATGCTATGTACATAGAATCTCCTATTCCAAGATTATGTATTTCATTGATTATCTCCATTTAAGTACATAGATGCAGATAACTCAAGGCATGTACACAAAGCAAACAGAAACTCTCTCCTGCTTCCTCCAAGTTTATATTCAAGTGCGTCGTGACCATATAAAACACTCGTTCCTTCGTCAGATAACAGCTTGTGTCGATTGACGTGGTATTTGTACGCTCTTGAATAAGAAGTATACTAATAAGACACATAATGCGATAGGTAATCCCGCTTATGATGCCTTGATGATGTTTAAGATACTACTTCTAATTCAAACCTGGTATAGCATGAGTGCTTACGGGATAGAAGAACACATCAATGACTCGATTCTCTTTAGTGAATTTCTCTCTTTAAACATACAAGCACCTTCGTAAGTTCAATAAGCAGTTTAAGAAGCATGGTATTAGTTATTGACCAAGGAGCTATCGTGGATACCAGTATTGTTAATATTATACGCCCGATGGGAGTATACTGATAGAAGTAGCAGAGGATAGAGGACTTACGCTCAGATGATGAACAAACTCAAGAGGAGACTTATCAGTACGAGCCTAAGAGTAGCAAGCTAGGCGTAGACACAGAATGTGCTAGAAGCTATGGCATACAATACTCAAACGTATGCCAAGATTGCTTATACTTCAAGGCATCAAATAAGAAAAACACATGATTTCAGGGGCTTAACACTCCCGAAATCAGGAAAAGGAAGCATATCAACAGCTACACTTACCTAATCCAAGTCAAAAATTTAATCAGAGAGACTGGATGAGAAAAAGACGATTGCGTAATGATTTCATTATGTATGAACATTATCAGCTTCATAAGGAAATTTTGAGTAATTGTACAGTTCATTCCACAAAACAAAAAAACTCTCCTACCGGAAGTAACCAGTAGAAGAGTTTTTTAGTTAGTGATTATAAAAACCAATCAATAATTGGTTCTAAATCTCACAGTTCTTAGTGAGCGACTTCAGCTTTCTTAACGTCCTTAAGTTCAATTTCAAAAACAAGCGTGCTGAATGGCTCTATAGGGCTTTGGCTATGTGCGCCATAAGCAAGCTCCTGTGGTATAACAACCTTAAGCTTACCACCAACCTTCATCAACTGAAGAATTTCAGTCCAACCAGGGATAACGCCACGAAGTGGGAACTCTACATTATCACCCTTGTCAAACTCCTTACCATCAATAAGTGTTCCTACATAGAAGCCTTAACTGTATCATCAATTGTAGGAGTAGCACCTGTACCCTCAGTGATTACCTTATAAGCAAGACCACTAGCAGTAGTTTTACTCCAGCTTCTTTCTTAAATGCGACGATGAAATCTGCACCCTTCTTCTTGTTAGCGCCAATTGCTTTTTCTGGCTCTGCTTCCTGAGCCTTCATAGCCTTTTTCTTGACGGATTTGCTGAGCACGCATTACGATACTTTCAGCGATGCTATCTGGGATCATATACTTAGCTGTAGGATCTCCCTTATAGCAAGCTTGAATGCGAGCAAGATAATTCTTGACATTTACAGAGATCAGCAATAAGTTGTTTTTGCTATTTGTGAACCAGTGATACCACCAGCAAAATAACTAAACTTAGTGCTATCCTTAAGAGCTTCTTCAAAACCCTTTAGGAATGCCTCCTTATCCATTTTCATTCCTTGAGATTCGCTCATAGAGATCATTTCTCCATACGCTTACCTTCCTGCATACCTTGAGCATAGAAGCACTATCCTCTGTAGTCTTAAGACTAACGCCACCCTTACAAGATACACCCCATGATTGTTAGAGCTACTACACTTTGCTCCTACAAAAAAATCTTTTTCATCTTATTTATAATTAGCTAATTATTATCTTTTCTTCTTAGAGACCTTTACAGGAGTAACAGTCTTATTCTGTTTAGACGCATCAATAGATTTATTTTCAGCATCAACCTCTTCTTGATAAGGCTTTACATCTAGCAATTCACTTCAAAGATTAAGGCTGAGTTCGCAGGGATAACATTCCCAGCACCCTTCTTGCCATAGGCTAAAGACGATGGGATATAAAATTCATACTTTGAACCAACAGACATCAACTGAAGTCCTTCCGTCCAACCAGGGATAACCTGATTTAGAGCAAAAAGGTAGCTGGCATACGTCTATCGTATGAACTATCAAACGTAGTCCCATCTAATAGCATACCCTTGTAATGAACTTCTACTGTATCTTTGAGTTGAGGCTTAACTCCCGTAGCTCACTGAAGTTCTCTATACTGCAAGCCACTCGCCGTAGTATGTACTCCAGGCTTATTCTTATTTACGGCAAAGACACTGTCATTCTGAGCAATACGCTTAATTGCCTCCTGCTCTTGGATAGATTTGACGTAATCTTGAAAAATCTTACGAGCCTCTTCCACACTCATATAAGTACCTTGTTGTTTGAGTCGACTCAAAAACCGGCTAAAAATCTGAGTTCGACTAAGCGATCTCCAGGAACAGAAGCAAGACTACGACGAAATCCATCACCATTAGCTAATCCAAAAGCATAAGCTACAGAGATCAGCTTTTTGTTGGCAAAAAGCGATGTATTTGTGGATACAACTTTCTTTGAGCATGATGCAAACGACAAGGCAAGCATTAGCCCAGAACGGATGCTTGTATCTTTCTCATCTAGACAATAGCAATAAGTTCAATTAAGAAAAATTAGCGTACTGCCAGGTTGAATATGCTGTCCCGCACCATGGTTTTCCATACGCAAGGTCACTTGGAATAGTTACTTTCCACTTTGACCCTACAGGCATTAATTGAAGTATTTCAGTCCAACCCTTAATCACACCCTGCAATGGAAATTCAGCAGGTTCTCCTCTTTGGATAGAGCTATCAAACACAACATCCATTGATGAGTGTTCCTTCGTAGTGACAACGAACAGAATCTGTTAGCTTAAGCTTATCACCTTCGCCCATCTTAATCACTTCATACTGCAGACCACTAGGAAGGGTTACGACGCCAACCTTATGGCTATTGATTTTTGAGGAATTCTTCTCCCGCTTCTTTATTTAGACGAATTGCTTTTCGCTTGAACTTCTTCGAAATACTTATTGATTGTTTCCTTTGCTTCCTCGATTGTCATCTAGGTTCAGTATCATTCAATACAGAATTGAGACCCAAAAAGAAAATCTTCTCCATTTTATATTTTCAAAACCCGAAGCCTTGAAATTTTGCCCAATACTCAAGCCTAAGGGCATAACTTACTTTATCCATCCTTAATATCTGATTATTAATATGCGTACAAATGTACTATATTATTTCTATTACTATCTTTTTCTCAAAAATTAGCTCTCCAAAGAACTGTGGTCTATGAAATGCTGGAGCAGGTTCATCAATAGGAGACCAACTCAAGAAATGAGGATGAGCAGTCTTGTCTCCACACTTATAGAAGTTTGCTCTCATACTTTGAGGATTGTACCTTTATCATAGCCCATAACCGTCCAAGGAATACGAATAGTTACATGCCAATCATACAAACCTTCTGTTTGCTCTAAACGTTGCCCCTTAAATGTAGCAATACGCTCAATGAGGTTAAATTCATCTGCAATAAACTTAACGCCTTCTGATGGTGAAGCATGATGAGCTGCATAGCACACCCCAGCTGCATTAAATTCAAAATTAATGTAACTAGAACCTTCTTCTTTCTGCATAAAGAATTCTACGCAACTATCCTCATGAACATAATGTCCATCACCCTCAGATGTAGTGCGAATATCCTCACCATGAACAAAGTAATGAATAAAAAGTCCTTGTTCATTATAGGCAACATCTGCTAACTACAACGGGCTGATAAGGATAATCCTTAGCCCAATTTAAGGTATTGATGAAGATGCGATGTCCTTTTACTTCCTAATAAACGCTGTAAGTCTTCTAGGGTCAATCCCTCAACAGACAAATAGGGTATATGTGCTTGCTTCTTCATTTTATATCAATAATTTTCATGTAGGCATTTAACCTTTAACGGAAATGCTCTGATTATTATTTTTGAATTGTTCTAGGCGATTTATATTACTATTTCCTTCTCCTAAATAGATTGATTCTATCCCGGTATAAATTCCTATGATACCAATAACACCTAGTACAATCGCTGTTATCTGACTTATTATGCGAACACCTCCATGCCCCGTACGTGTAGCAATAAGATTAACCAAATATGTTAATATATACCACCAAAAGCATACAGCCTAAGCCTAAGCCCAACATAGCGACCAAGAATGTGAGACCAAATCCATCAGATTGGACAAAATGGAATCTTGTATAAAGAGTAACATCAAGAGCATAATGAACGGATTTGAGATTGTCACCAAGAAGGCTGTTAGCATCTTACGTGCTCCATGTCGCTTACTTAAAGCGCTGTGTTGGGGAAGTTTTTACTGGATTATGAGAGTTCCGATAAACCCCAAACCGCAAATACGAGAATAATGATACCTCCTATAAGCCTAAGCAGGGCGTCATACTGCATGACAAAATCTAGGACTAAGCCAACTCCTAGATAAACGATAAAACCATATAGGACATCACTTACCATTGCGCCAATTCCAGTCAGCATTCCTTCTCGACGACCTCCATGAAGGGTCTCACGTAAGCACAATATACCTACGGGACCAAGAGGTGCCGAAACAATCATACCAATAAGAATTCCTTTGAGTAATGTCAGCAACATTTATCGTAATCTAAACCTATTTTTTATACTTTTTTCAGTATGCTTCTTTACAAAGATACAGAAAATAGCTTAGTATACTCGCTTCTGTCTATTCTAAGACGTACCATAGCACCCTTCAAATCTGCTGTAAAAGGAGGATTTAGCTTAGATAAACTTATATCTATCCAACCAATCAAAGACCAATGTTCAAATACTTTACAAACTATACGACCCACGACATGCTCAAGCAGAGTAGAAGGGTATTCATTTCACTTTGAACAACCTTATACACCTCAGCATAATTAATTGTATCCTTCAAATCATCGGAATACAATGAAGAGTAAGTATTTAGTCCAATTGTCAGATTGATGGTAAAATTATTTCCAACTAAACGCTCTTGCTCCAAGACTCCATGATGAGCATAAAATCTCATCTCTTCAAGAACAATTTCTAAAGACATATTCCCATTTTATTGCCAATCAATTCTATCTTATCATCCATTGGTAGTAAGGCATCAATGTAGTTTTAAAGTTAACCCTCTTCGCTCCATACCTCTAAACCAAGTCATCTGACGCTTAGCAAACTGATGAATAGCTATTTCAAGTTGCTCTGACATTGTAGTAAAAGCTAATCTGCCCCTGTCACATAGAGCGTTACCCACTTATACTCCAGACCATAGTAAATTAGAGCTTCAGGACTAATCCCCGAAGCAAGCAAAGACTCAACCTCTGAGGTCATACCTTCATTTTAGTCTACGTTGCAATCTATCACTAATCTTCTTGCGACGAGACTCTCGCTCTAGGTCTAGGCAGAAAATGACAGAAGGGACAGGTTCATATGAGCTTTTTCCTTCTGCTTCTCCTCATATTGCTGTTTATACTCTTCAACTTCTATTGCACGAATAACCCTCTGAGCCGTATCTAACTCTTGCCTATTCCGAACGTCATAACTATGTAGAATAGCTGTCAGCTCAGAGAAACTTTTTCCCTTTAATCTCTCTCTAACTCAGAGTTTTCAGGAGCTTCAGGTAGATTATACCCTCTTAAAACGCTTTCCACATAGAGACCTGTACCTCCACACAGAATGGGTTCCTTAATCCCCCTACTCGTGATATCAGAAAAAGCAAGATGAAAATCCCGCTGATACTCGTACAAATTGTAACGAGTACCAGCAGGACAAATATCAATTAGATGATAAGGAATAGCCTTGCCATCCACTACATAATCCGACAAATCTTTTCCCGTACCAATATCCATTCCTTGATAGACTTGACGAGAATCAGTACTGATAATCTCAGAACCCTAAATGATAGGCTAATTTAGCCGCAAGGGCTGTTTACCCGATGCTGTCGGACCAATAATTGTTATCATGTTAAGCCTTTGCGCCGTCCTTGAGGATAACATCATGCGCGCCACCCTCTACTATAGACGTACTTGAAACGAGTGTAATCTTAGCCTTACGCTGCAATTCTTCTAGCGTAATAGCACCACAACTACACATCGTGGCTTTCATCTTACCGAGGGTTACAGCTAGGTTGTCCTTGAGCTTACCAGCATAAGGCACATAGCTATCTACCCCTTCTTCAAACTTGAGGTTTTCACTACCGCCACTATCGTAACGTTGCCAGTTTTGAGCTCTATTTGAACCTTCACCCCAATACTCCTTAACGATATTATTACCAATCTTCAGTTTACGTGTAGGAGATTCATCAAAGCGTGCAAAATAACGACCAAGCATCAAGAAGTCCGCACCCATAGCCAAAGCCAAGGTCATGTGATAGTCATGTACAAGTCCACCATCGCTACAAATAGGGATATCAAACGCCTGTTTCTTGATAATAAGCGTCTCTAGCTTCTGCAACTTCAATAATAGAGGTAGCTTGACCGCGACCAATACCCTTCTGTTCACGAGTGATACAAATAGAACCACCACCGATACCAACTTTAATGAAGTCTGCACCAGCCTCAGCTAGATAACGGAAACCTTCAGCATCAACGATATTACCAGCTCCAACTAATACTTTATCGCCATAGTTATCGCGTATCCACTTAAGAGTATCGTACTGCCATTCGCTATAACCATCTGAAGAGTCAATACAAACGACATCAACGCCAGCCTCTACTAGAGCAGGCACACGCTCTTTATAATCTCGAGTATTGATACCTGCACCTACAAAAGTTCTTTTTGTTTGCTTGTTAGAGAGTTCAATAGGGTTTTCCTTATGGCTATCGTAATCCTTACGGAAAACTAAGTATTCTAGTGTTTGGTCATCATTAACGATTGGGAGAGTGCTCAACTTATGTTCCCCAAAATAAGATTATTAGCTTCCTTTAAGAGTAATGCCCGTATTACCTACGACAAGGCGGTCATAAGGAGTCATAAATTCACTTACAGGAGTATCTTCTGGAGTTGTACCTGAGGCGATAGTCTCTGCTTGTTACAAGTCCAAGTAGACGACCATGACTCCGCCATCATGAGTAATTCCTATTGTAGAATAACCTGTTTTTTCTCTTAGCTTTAGCTACATCACGAAGAGTTGCAGATGGAGAGAGTTTGGATCGCTCGTTACAAAGCCAGCCTTTAAACTTCTTCACTCGGCGCACCATCTCTGCTTGTTCGGCAATGGGCTGTGAGCCAAAAATAAAGAAAAGCCCTCCGTTACGTGCTAACTCAATTGCAAGAGTATCTCCAGATACAGATTGCATAATAGCCGAAACAAAGGGATATTCAAAACTAATGCGAGGCTCTTCTCCTCGACGATAACGCACCAAAAGGCGTTTTAAGACTCACATTTTGTGGGGTACATGCACGTGTCGTAAGACCAGGGATAAGAGATATTCCCCAAAAAGTGCGCGAAACTTCATTGACAAATACAGCCATTTCTGAATTATTTAATACGTTCCTGAAATTTCTAGAACAAAGATACTATAAATTAAGCAGAGTGCAATATGACAAGGTTGCACATTCCACCCTTAAGTGCAACACTCAGATAAAAATAAACCAGAGGTAATACTTTACCTCTAGCTATAAAAAGACTAAGCTCCAATTTTATTCGTGTTTGAGAAGTAACAAGCAAATAGACTTGCAATAGATAACGAGCTTCTGCTGTATAGAGGTCCAACTCAGTTTGATAAACCTTCAGATTAGCATCGCTCAATTCATTACTTGTCGCTCTCCCTGCTCGCCAACTTGCTTTCCAGTTAGAGCAAATAGCTTTCTCCGTAGCTCTTCAGACTAGCACGCGTTGCTTCGATATTTCTTTCATTAAGGCTCATATTAAGTCTAATAGTTTCCAACTCTTTACGGAGACGCACCTCTATATTATTGCGTTCGACTTGAAGCAACGAATAAGACAGTTTACTCATTCGTATGCGGTTACGAGTTTGAAAAAGCATCAAAAATAGGAATAGACAAATTTAAGCCAATGTAAGAGCGACCATTCTGTTTAAACTGTTCGTTTATAGGAAGATTAAATACATCAGCACCTAGTCCAAATACCTTATAATAATTATTGCTATAACCAAGAGACAAGGACAAAGATGGCATATACCCCGAACGCTGTGCTTTTATCTGCTCTGTAAGGCTTCCGCTCTAAGCGAGTTTGCCTTAATATCGGGTCTATCGACTATTGCCTCATGCACCTGACTTTTGAGAGGTAAGGACTTCCTTATTACTAAGTTTGATACTCTCAGGAATTGAAAATTTGCTCTATATTGACATCTTGCAATCCAAGGGCTTGACAAGAAAGACGAGCTTCATCTCTCGTTCCCTCTGCTTGTGTCAGAGCAAGAGTCATCTGAGCTAAATTAGCTTCTGCATTTGCTAATTTATCTTGCCCCTCATTTTTCCGCCACACACATGCCCTCTGCATATCGCAAGCGGTCGGTACTTCTTTGATACTGCTTTTTGAGCAGAAACTAGCACGCTCAGCCGTAAGGTAAGAGAAATAGAGTTGTGTTACTTGCATCCCCAGATTTTGAGGCGTGCTTGTCTCGAGACTACGCTCAGATGCAGAGCGTTGAAGTTGAGCACTTCTTAGTTCATGCAGGCGACTAAAAGCCGAGAAGATATTAAAGTTTGCCCCTGATAGAGATAGATAGACTTTGAGACGAACGGTCTTGCATTATACCTGTCTTATCCACCGAACGACCCAGTCCCAACTATTACCTAGAGATGCATGCACCGTAGGGAGAAAGGCACTTTTGCGCATATCTTCCTGCAGTTTGGTTTCTGTATGCCGAATAACTTGACTTTGGTACTCTGGATTATTTTTAATGGCAATAGCGATACACTCGTCAAGGGTGAATGCTTTACCCTTAGACTCATTCTGAGCCTGACCCAGTAGTGGACATAGAGCCAGAGTTAGAGCAACTAACTTTGTTTTTAATCATGGCTTATATCGTTTTTATTTTAGCATCGTCAGCGATGGCATTACCTTGAATTTTATCTTCCTTTTTGAGTCCCCTGAAGGACTTCTATCTTAGCTCCATCAGATATACCTGTCTTGATGTATCGCTCCTTAACTTGTCCATCTGAACCTATAATTTGCACAAAAGTAGGAGTCCCTCGATAACTCAAACAAGACTCAGGAATAGTCATAATTCCTTTAGCCTTAACGATAACGACATCTGCCGTAGCACTGAATCCAGCTTTCAACTGAGCGAGTAGCGTCTCATCACTACTAGTTAGTCGCCCTTTTATTGGGAAAAAGCATCGTACCATTGGTAGATGTTCCTTGCGCAGCGATGGACTCCAGTGTAGCGGAGAGCTTCAGTCCTGTTATTGCACCGATTGAAAGATTCATTGTTTGGTACCTATGGCTGGTTTTTCCAACCTCTGTTTCATCAGCATTTCCCTTCAAAGATTAGATTCTTCATATCTGCGATAGTCGCAATAGTCGTTCCTTCATTGAGGGTATTTGCTTGTATAACAGAGCTACCAACCTTAACCGGATACTCAATATCTTACCTGTAATGGTTGCACGCACAAGGGTACTACTCTGCTTGCTATATTTGCTACTTACACCACTTTTTGTTATCTGTAAAAGCCTGCTCTGCCGTAGAGTACTGCACACGAGCTTGGTCAAGTTCAGCCCGGCTTTTTTCATACTCTTCTGTGGCGATAAGACCTTTATCATATAGCTCTTTATCTCTTGAGTGTATACGCTTGACCCTATCTAAAGTTATGCGCGCCTGCTCAACACGACTCTCAGCATTATTGACTTGTTGCATATCAGGGATAACGCTAATTTTAGCGATAATATCTCCGACTTGTACATCTTGTCCAGGTTCTACAAGTATTTCACTGATAATACCAGAGATTTGAGGCTTAATAGACACCTCATCTCGTGGCTTAATGCTCCCAGAGAGCGTAATCTGATTTTTGAATACTATCCCCGACTAAAGGAGATACCTCAAGATAGTTTACTTGCTTAGCCTGTCCCTTGGACCAAAGAAAAACAAAGGTCATTATTACTCCGACAAAAAACAATACCCAGAGTAACCACTTCGTAATCCGTTTCATGTTATTTATTGTGATTTGATTATTCTTCTCTAATGGCTTCGATAGCCTTAATCTCAATAGCCTTAACGGCTGTAGTAGACCTGCCAAAGACTCCCTGAATACTAGGATTAAAAAGACTTACACATACGGTTTGGAGGTTTACTATAGGGTCTACAAATGGGATATCGCCAAGCTCTTGATACTGCTTAGCGACTAGACTCATAATACCTACACTGCATAATGCCTAGTAAGCCCGATATAAGAGTAAGGCTAGAGACTCTAGTATCAGCTGTGTGATAATATCCTTAGGCTTAGCTCCTAATGCTCTTCTGATGCCGATTTCACTCATACGCTCCTTGACTGTAACAAGGAGGATATTACTAATACCCACGATACCCGTAATGAGGTGGTGCCAATACCTACAATCCAAATAAGTATGAGACATATTACCATTGAGCATTTTTGAAGAAATTGAGAATCTCATCTATGTCAAAAGATATTGAGAGCTTGCTCATCTTGTGGAGACGATATGATTAAGTTTCTTGATAAAGGCTTTCAGTTTCTCCTGTCCTGCGGTTTTGCTTTCTTCGGAATGAAAAACTTACAGCCATCACATCTAGTTCGTTTTTTTCGACCTTGCATATTCTGAAGAAGTACCAAAGGGATCGTAAAGCGCATCTCCAAAGTCACCAGCAATATGAATATCGCTATTCTCTTGGATAAAACTATGCACGATAGTTAGACTACGTCCTTGAGCCAATACATGTTTCCCGATAGGACTTACTCCTACACCAAATAGTCTATCCGATAAATGATTACCTATGAGGGCATACCTACGTTGCTCCTTGTAATCAACGGCATTGAGCATGCGTCCTTCCAGCAGTTTTACCGAGTAAACAGAGAAATAATTCATGCTTACTCTAATATCTGTCCATTTGAACACTTTCCTTCGTAGCAAATCTCCTTATCCCCAGCCCATAAACTCATTAAACCTTCAGCTGAAGCCAGCTCTGGCATCTGTCGTTTTACTCTGTCTAAGCACTCTTCTTGCAGAGTCCAATAGCGATTGCTCTGAAAACCATCATAAGCAATACTAGTATTGTCAGGTTTTAGACAAATCATATTAGGTGCCAGATGTCGTGAAAGCATCTGAAAACCCTTACTCAATCCACTGCTCAAAGAAAGAAGGATAACCAAAAATAAATATCTCAAAAATACACCAAAGGCTGTAGCAATACTTCTGCGTTTATTGCTTCCTATGGTTTCCGCAACCTCTCTTAGGGTATCTCTATCTATTTTCATTGTCTTAGTTCCAATTACTAGTGCATTGCTTCTACCACAGGAATACGTATCGCTTTGCGTGCGGGTATATAACCAGCCACTAGTCCACCCAACACCATAACTACAATAGCTCCTAATGCCATCTCCAAACTAATCATAGGGTCAAGAAAGAGTGTACCAGGATTAAAAATTGACTATAAGTCTTTTTCCTCCTGAATATGCTCCATATAATATACGACAAAGAGACATCAGACCCACACCACTCATCAGGTACGATTAAGCCTGAAACTACAGTAATGACAACGCTTTCACTAAGTATCATCACAATAATATCTTGCTGACGGCACCAAGAGCCTTACGTATCCCTATCTCTCGTTTTCGCTCCGTTATAGTTACCTGCATAATAGTTACAACTCCAATTAAACCTATCAGCAAGGTACTCAAACCGATAAGCCAAAGAAAAAGCATCTAAACCCAGTATAACATAGCTAATTGTTTTTATTCTTTACTTGAGTAGAGGTAGAAAAGAAGACTTGCTCATCTTGGGGGTCTGTACCCAGCATTGAGGCGAGTTGTTTACGGAGTTTGCCTAGAAGTACATCACAATCTTCTTTGGTTTGGAGCTTGGGGCATAGCATCGAGACATTACTTATATACAGAGGATTATAACCTTTATTTTTCGCCGAGATGAAGGGTTTCTAAAGTCTTAAGTGGTATGTAACACTTGCTCCAACCCACGAATTTGCTTTTTGTGAACAGCCGACAACCTTAAGGCAATTTGCTCAATAATTACATACTTACCTATAGCCTCGGAACTACTTCTAAAAGAGATTTAGCAACATTGTCTTGTAGAATGACTACCTTAGTTCCTTCTCTCTCATCTTTGGGGCTAATAGGTCTCCCTTCATCGGAGTTAAACCGAATAGACTCTACCTGCATATACTCAGGCACGACACCCAACACAGTTACCTTTTGAGGACTTTCCTCCATACCCGATATCTAGACTATAACATGTTTTAGTGGGATGCTGCTAGCAGAATATCTTGAGGGTTGGTCACTTGAAACTGCTGTACCATAGCTCGAGTAAGTTTAATATCCTCCCACTCTCTGTGTCCATTGGTTTGGAATACTAACAAACCCTACATCTAGACTTGCTTTTTGCGGAGGAAAGTGCCCCAAATCTCTGACTGGTCTTGCGAATACCGTTAGCAATCCCCATACCACTAGAGAGGAGTAAGACGAGTATCAAGACGCCCCACCCCACAGCAAAGCCTGTTAGCACTGTACGCAGTTTATTCGCACTGAGCGTGGCTATTAACTCTTGCAATTGTTCTTGTCCAAAGCGAGGCATCATACTAACTACATTATAAGACCGTCTTTCATGTGTACGATACGACTACAAGAGTCAGCCACAGCTTGCTCGTGAGTTACGATAATCATAGTACGACCTTCGGCATTAACATCATGGAAGTGGCTGCATCACTTCATCTGTCGTTTGGCTATCTAGAGCTCCTGTTGGTTCGTCAGCCAATATAATGTCAGGCTCCGTAATTAAGGCTCTTGCGATGGCGACACGTTGCTTCTCGTCCTCCTGAGAGTTCGTTAGGTAAATGATGCCACCTATCAGCTAAGCCCACCCTATCTAGATATTCGTGAGCAAGGGTCATACGCTTCCCGTAAGGAATACCCCGATAGTATAGGGGTAAGGCTACATTTTCTAAAAGCATTCTTAAAACTAATAAGATTGAAGGATTGGAAAAACAAATCCAATCTTTTTGATTGCGTAACTCGGTCGCTTCCACTTCGTTGAGGTTCTTGATGTGCGTACCATTAAGGTAATAGTCTCCATCATCGTAGTGTCTAGTATCCCGAGTATATTGAGTAAAAGTACTTTTACCACTCCCGAAGCGCCCATAAGAGCAAGCATCTCACCCTTGTCTCACATTCAGGTCTATCCCTTTGAGGACGTGTAGAGGGTTGTGCTCCTTGGTACGTCTTGTGTAGATTACTTATCTGTACCATCTCTAGAAGAAATTTAGATTGCCGTTGGTAATAAAAACTCTTTACTTTTTCAAAGTAATAAAACTCGTTGATTTCTCAAAGTAATAAAACTATTTTATAGACTCAATTACGTCGAGCAAAAATCAACACACAAAACCTCTAACAATCAAACAGTAAGAATAACAAAAACTACACCTCAACGTATCAATCTGCAGACTACGGCTGAAGTCTGTACAGACTACGGCTGAAGTTTGTACAGACTACACGTGTAGTCTGCACAGACTTCGCCGAGGTTTTGAAAAATAGGAAATGTATAGTATATTCACTTTCGCCTATCTCGAAAGTTTAATTCAGAGTATAATTTAGAGATGTGTTTTTAGGTAATGAAGCTACAACTTCTGCTTAACAAGCTCGCTCATACATATTGCAGCCGCAATACCTACATTAAGGCTTTCAGCTCCCCTAGAGCCTTCTGCCAAACAAGGAATAGTCAGCTTTTTATCAACTATAGAAGCAACTGTATCTCCGATACCATTACCCTCATTGCCGAGTACAAGCAAAAGCAGGTCTATTAGTTAAGTCAGTCTCATAGATATTCTCTCCTTCGAGAAAGCCCCATAGATCGCTCCAGCATAAAGAGCTTGAAGAGCCGTGAGGTCACGCAAGCGTTTCACTTGCACTCTCCCTAATGCCCCCATAGTCGCTTGTATAACTTTAGATGAATAAGGGTCTGCACAGCCTGCTGTGAGATAAACAGTTCTAACCCCAAACCAATCTGCTGTACGAATAATTGTCCCCACGTTACCCGGGTCTTGAACATCATCAAGCAACAAGGCAAGATCTTCAGAAGATGCAGAGCATTCATCTGACTCTTCAGGGATTTCAAAAAGAGCCAATATAGGTTGAGGACTAGTCATACTACTTATCTTCTTGAAGTCAAAGCCTGCATCCACCAACTCTATACAGTTGCGGTCTATACGCTGAGGGAAGTTGCTCCAGTTCATCTCTAAGCAAGGCATATTGCCCCGCCTCGGCAACAAGTAATTTACACGTAAATGCTCCAATCATTTCACGTATAATCTTATGCCCTTCACAGACAAATAGATTATACTCTTGTCTTCCTTTACGCTTAGACAAAGCGTTGATTAATTTTATATCAGCCTTCGTTAGCATCAAAAACAACTTCCTTAAAAATTATATATTCTCTCCTCCCTGCTTCGAGTTGAAGCACTAATTGTCCTGTTGGCAATGCACGGCTTTAATCTCCGCTACAAAATTGTCCATTACAATCACTAAAAGAATGCCAACCCAATCGGCGATAAAGCACGTTCATATAACGCTCATGCAGAGAAGAAAAATACCTAATAAAAATCTTCTAGCATATCAGTATAGATTGTAAGAGATTTTAGTGTGTAGCACTCTCAAATCATACTCCTTGCCCGTTATTTGGCACAATGAAATCGGATTAGGCAGGTAATCGGAAAGGTTCTGTTCATTGACACTAAGACCAACGCCTGCTATTGAGAAATCTATCCGCCCTCCCGAATGCTATGTTCAATCAAAATACCGCCAAGTTTATTATCGTTATAATAAATATCATTAGGTACTATCTAATCTGTAAGCGTTTAGCTTGCTCTTTGGGTAAACGATGACGCAGAGCCTCAAGCGTACTCACTGCAACGAGCTCACTTACGGCATACTGATTTTTAGGGGGATAGTGTTTCGGTCTTAATGAAGACACTATACGTTAAGTTCTTATGAGGACTCACAAACCAACTATTCCCTCTCTGCCCTTTACCTGCGGTCTGATTTTTGTGCAATAACTGTAAATAATTGGGGTAATTCAGCATCAGCTTTCGCAAGTTGCATCAATGTATCATTGGTACTTTCGGCTTCCTCTAGTGTAAGGATATTATACTTATCAATCATGTTCTAATGGTCTCTTGAAGAGATTGCTTCTCACCCTTGCTTAATTTAGACCACAAGTTCGTATGAATGAGCTACCAATTCTCGCACTTGCTCTTGCCTTTAAATCTCTATTTAGATATACCTTATTCCAATGGACTTTTATTCATGTGCCATACGGGCTCTACTCTTCGTAATGTTCTCTTAAATCAATGGCTCTATCGGGATTGCACTTGAGCTGAACAAAAGGGCTCATCACATTCCAAAAACTGAAAGACCAAACATTTTACTCCCCGACCTTGAAGACTAAGATATCATCACCAAAAAGGAAAAACACTCTGTAACGTAAGGGAAGGTTAGATAGTACTCTCGTATATCGTCTATATTCATAGAATATCTTTTATTTTTGTGCTACCTAAGTTGTAATAACACGGGGCTATAATCAAGCTTCAGAGTACAACAACGCAAGCAAAAGTAATGAAAAACTAGTTTTTGCCACTAACAACAAGCACAAACTCGCTGGAGATACGTGCTATTCTTAAGGATTCAGTTGAAGTAATCAGTCTGTCTGATATAGATTGCCACGACGATATACCTGAGACTGCTCGACACGCTCGAAGGCAATGCACTTATCAAAAGCTAGACACATATATAATAAATATGGGCTCTACTGCTTCTCAGATGATACAGGTCTAGAAGTGGAAGCTCTTGGCGGTGCTCCGGGGGTATATTCAGCTCGCTATGCTGGCGAACATTGTAGCTTTGAAGATAATATCAATAAGCTCCTTAATGCACTTCAAGAAGAACCTGCTCCTCGGACGCGCCTCTTTCCGCACTATCGTAGCCCCTCATTGACGAAACAGGTGAGCACCTATTTGAGGGTAAAAATCGATGGAACTATTCTGCAAGAACGCTCAGGCTCTTCGGGCTTTGGCTATGACCCTATCTTTATGCCAGAGGGCTACGACAAAAAGTTTTTGCCGAACTAGGAGATGCTGTAAAGAATAAAATCAGCCATAGAGCAAGAGCAATAGCTAAACTAACAGAGTACCTATTAAGCAAATAATCTCAACCTTAATATTATGCGTCGCCTACTTTATTACCTATATTATTTCCCAATAGGTTTGCCCCTATTCCTTATTAGCCTCGTCATAACTACCACAACTATTATTATAGCTTGCTATCTTGGTTTTGGAGATTGGGCATCTCGTTGGCCTGGATTTGTGTGGTCACGTCTTAGCCTATGGCTACACTGGTCTCCTGTCAAAATTATCGGCACCGAGCACCTACCTAAGAAAGGAGAAACTTACGTAGTCATTGCCAATCACCAAAGTATGTTTGACATCTTTGTGCTGTACGGACACGTACAGTTACCATTCAAATGGGTGCTTAAAGAGTCTTTGCGCCACATGCCTTTTATCGGGAAAGCTTGTGAAGCGGCTAAGTTTATTTTTGTTGATGATAGCAAGGTTTCTTCTATTGCCAGCACTATGGAGCAAGGCAAGAAAAACTCTTGAGAGTGGGCATTCGATATTTATCTTCCCTGAAGGAAGCCGAACAGAGAACGGCAAAGTCTCTAAGTTCAAGAAGGGAGCCTTCGTTATGGCACACGAGCTCAATGTGCCTTTGCTCCCTATTACTATTGATGGAGCTTATGAGATCTTACCTAAGCATACTTGGCTTCCCCACCCTCATCGCATCACGCTAACGATACACGCTCCTATAAGTACTAAGGACTACGGTGATTACCCTGCGAACATTGCAGCCACTGCACGTGAATCTCAAAAAATCATCTCTGCACCTTTGCAGGATAACTGAACTCTATAATGAGGGCAAACTAGAGTTTTTGGACTACCACACGCTCGCTATGACACATATCGTTCATAAAAATGAGTATCTTTGCAAACCAAAAACACGATAATATTAAATTCATAAATGATAACAGTTACAGATCTCGCCATCCAATTCGGTAAACGAGTACTATTCCAAGACGTAAAATCTTAAATTCACCCCAGGCAACTGCTACGGTATTATTGGGGCCTAATGGTGCAGGTAAAATCTACACTTCTAAGAGCTATCAGTGGCGTCATTGACCCAACTAAGGGTAGCATCAGCCTGAGGTCCAGGCGAACGACTTTCAGTACTTAGTCAGGACCACTTTGCTTTTGACCAGCATACAGTTATGGATACTGTTCTTATGGGTCACAGCATCCTTTGGGCTATCATGGAAGAGAAGAATGCTCTTACGCTAAGCCTGACTTCAATGATGAAGATGGTAATAGAGTAGCCGAACTTGAGGATAAATTTGGTAGAAATGGAAGGGTGGAATGCTGAGAGCGATGCGACTATGTTGCTCAGTGGTCTTGGCATCAAGGAAGACCTTCACTATAAACTCATGAGCGAGTGAGTGGTAAGGAGAAAGTGCGTGTTCTTCTTGCTCGCGCTCTTTACGGTAAGCCTGATAACCTCCTTCTCCCGACGAGCCTACCAACGACCTTGACCTTGAAACTGTAGCTTGGCTTGAGCACTATCTCAGCGAGATGCGAACAAACAGTTCTTGTAGTTAGTCACGACCGTCACTTCCTAGACTCGTTTGTACACACACTGTAGATATTGACTTCGGTCGCGTACAGCAGTTTGCAGGTAACTACAGCTTCTGGTACGAAAGTAGCCAGCTAGCTCTTCGCCAGCAACAGCAACAAATAAGAAAGCAGAAGAAAGCGTAAAGAACTTGAAGAGTTTATCCGCCGTTTCTCTGCGAATGTGGCTAAGAGTAAGCAAACGACTAGCCGTAAGAAGATGCTTGAGAAGCTCAATGTCGAAGAGATTAAGGCTAGTAGCCGACGCTACCCAGGTATTATCTTCTCTCCTGACCGCGAACCAGGAAATAAAATCCTTGAAGTTAAGGGGCCTACAGCTCATGCCGATGATGGCACATTGCTATTCAAGGACGTTAATTTCAATGTAGAAAAAGACGATAAGATTGTTTTCATCGGTCGCGACCCTCGTGCTATGACAGCTCTATTCCAAATTATCAATGGAGAACAAAAAGCTGACGAAGGAACATACGAATGGGGACAAACTATCACTGAGGCTTATCTACCTCTAGATAACACTGAGTTCTTCAATACAGATATGAACCTAGTGGAATGGCTCTCTCAGTTTGCAGCAGATACTAATGAAGTTTACCTAAAGGGCTTCCTTGGACGTATGCTCTTCTCAGGCGAAGATATCCTTAAGAGTGCAAGTGTGCTTAGTGGGGGTGAGAAAATGCGCTGTATGATTAGTCGCATGATGATGAAGAATGCTAATACACTCATAGCTAGATAGCCCAACGAACCACCTTGACCTTGAAAAGTATCCAAGCGTTCAACAATACGCTCAAGACGTATAAGGGTAATGTCCTCTTTACTAGCCATGACCACGAGTTCATTCAGACAGTAGCTACTCGTATCATTGAGCTAACACCTAAGGGTATCATTGATAAGATTATGGATTACGATGATTATATCAGTGACCCAATCGTACTAGAGCTGAGAGAAAAGCTCTATAACTAAGAACTATCTCTAATATCAAAATAGGGCTACAACTCTCGAGTTGTAGCCCTATTACTATCTACTTATTTACGGTTCATTCTGCTAACTATCGTTTCGCCAGCAAAAGCCTCTAGCCAAGTAGCCAAGCGAGCGTCAGTTAAAATCTGATTGATTAACATCATCTACGCATAGACCGATAAGCTTACATCTTCTTCACTAGCAGTAGCATCGTAAGTATATTCTTCTGGAGCATAAGCACCAACAAACTTACAACCTGTACCAGCAAGACCTTCCTTAATCTTAGCAAGAGCTTCGCAGAAAGAGTCTGGATAACTATCTGAGTCACCGCAACCAAAAAGAGCTACAGCCTTACCGCTAGGGTTTTGAGAAGCAAGCTCAGGGAGGAAGCTTTCCCAATCATCTTGCAAATCACCAATACCCCAAGTAGAGCTACCGAGTAGGGTACATCGAAAGATGTTGCATCTTCTGCACTTGCATTTGCGACATCGAAGCAATTAGCTTCTGCACCAACAGCCTTAGCAATCTTCTGAGCTAATTCTGAAGTGGTTCCTGTAGAAGAACCATAGAATATTCCAATCTTCTTCATAAACGTTTATTGAATGTTATAGAATTATGTACACGGCAAAGGTATAGTTAATCCCTTGTACTAAATATACCTAATATTAGGTATTTTATTTGCCGTGTGTCTATACATTATATACTATTAGGTAGAAACGGCTACGATGCAACAAGTCCGCTACTCCATTCTTTGAACTTAGTAGCGGACTTGGATAAAACTATTATAACCAAAAAGAACTATCTGCTCTGACGCTTGCGCCTGTCTCGTCTAGAATGATTTTACGCATGCGCTGACTTTCTGGAGTAATTTCCACATATTCATCTGGCTTGATATACTCAAGAGCATCTTCTAGACTGAATATTACGGGAGGCGCAAGAGCGACCTTATCATCACTACCAGAGGCACGCATATTAGCAAGTTTCTTTTACTCTACACTACTAACGCCCAAATCACCTTCCTTACTATGCTCTCCAATCAACCTGACCTGCGTACACTTCTTCTCTGGAGAGATAAAGAAGCGACCACGACTCTGTAAGTTATTGAGCGCATAAGCATAAACAGTACCCGTTTCTAGGGCAATTATACTACCGTTATTGCGTCTATCAATATCTCCTTCCATGGCTGATATTCTAGGAAACGGTGTGCCATAACAGCTTCACCTGCAGAAGCCGTAAGAACAGAGTTATTAAGTCCAATAATACCACGAGAAGGATTGTAAACTCAAGGAAAGTACGGTCACCCTTCGTTTCCATCATAGTCATTTCCCCTTACGACGTGTTACCATGTCAATAATCTTACTTGCGCTCTCCTCTGGAAGATTGACCATAAGTGCTCTACTGGCTCACACTTAACGCCATCAATTTCGCGGATATTACCTGAGGTTGTCCTACCTGAAGCTCATAACCCCTCTAGGGCATAGTCTCGATAAGGACAGACAAGTGAAGTACGCCACGCCCATAAACAAGCCAGCTATCAGCAGTAGCACCAGCTTCTACACGAAGAGCTAGATTGCGGTCAAGTTCCTTCTGTAGGCGATCGTGGATATGACGGCTCGTAACAAACTTACCTTCCTTACCAAAGAATGGAGAGTTGTTAATCGTAAGAGAGCATGCTCACTCGTTGGCTCATCGACAGCAATTGTTGGCAATGCTCTGGAGCAGACAAATCGGCAACAGTTTCTCCGATTTCAAAGCCTTCAATACCAATCAAGGCACAGATATCACCAGAGCTTACGCTCTCAACCTTCGTACGGCCTAGCCCCTCAAAGATATTTACTTCCTTGATGCGCATCTTGGTTTGAGCTCCATCATGCTTACACAAGACTACATCTTGCTCCTTCCTTGAAAGTACCGCGATGCATGCACACGCCCCACTGCGATACGTCCTACATAGCTAGAGAAATCTAGTGATGAATGAGCATCTGTGAAGGTCCATCAATCTGTTCAGGTGCTGGGATTTCTTCTAGAATAGTATCTAGTAGCGTTGTAATATCAGAAGTTGGCTCCTTTATAGTCAAGACTCATCCAACCTTGTTTAGCTGAGCCATAGAATTGTCTTAAAAGTTAAGCTGTTCTTCACTAGCACCTAGGCTAAACATCAGGTCAAAGACCATATCTTCCACCTCTGATGGACGGCAATTAGGCTTATCTACCTTATTGATAACCACAATAGGCTTCAATCCCATTTCAATAGCCTTCTGCAACACAAAAACGCGTCTGAGGCATAGGACCTTCAAAAAGCATCAACAAAGGAGCAAGCATCCATCAGCTAGATTTAATCACGCTCTACCTCCCCACCGAAATCGGCGTGACCAGGAGTATCAATAATATTTATCTTGACGTCTTTATAGCGAATGCTGACATTCTTAGATAGGATTGTGATACCTCTTTTCTCTCTAAATCATTATTATCTAGGTAGGTATCTACAGCGGCCTTTATCATCGCGAAAGAGCTTACCTGCTAGCACACATTTTGTCCACAAGAGTAGTCTTACCATGGTCTGACGTGGGCAATAATGGCAATGCTTTCGATATTTTTGCATCTGTCTTCTATTATTCTGAGTTGCAAAGATACTCATTCCCTAGCAGATAGCACACAGATATTCAGACCAAGAGTAAAGAAAAACTCCACAAACACTCTGTAATGGAGTATTTGTGGAGTTATATAAAAACTAAGAAATTTAGCCTCTCAAGCGATAATTACTTTACCTTAGCGAGAGCACCACGAGCAGCACGTGTGAGCTTAACAGCACATACTACAGCGTTCTTAGCATTGATAACTTCCTAGACCTTCGAAGCTAAGTGCACCAACTTGGATAGTCTTACCTAGACCAAGGTTAGTAACATCGATAAAGAGCTCTCTGGAATTTCTGTGTAAATAGCCTTAACCTTAAGCTTACGCATTTCAAGAGCAAAGCTTACCCCAGCACGCACACCTTCTGCGTGCAGACCTTGAAGCACTACTGGTACTTCTACAACTACTGGCTTCTGCTCGTCTACCTGAAGGAAATCAAGGTGAAGAATAGCATCTGTTACTGGGTGGAACTGGATATCCTTAAGTACAGCCTTTACTTCTTGTCCGTCGATGTTTTAGTTCAACAACAAAAATCTCTGGGCTATAAATTAGGTTACGCACACCTTCTTGAGATACTACAATGTGTTAACATCTGCTACCACCATAAATAGTACTGCAGGATTTCAGCACCACCACGTAGTGCCTTTGCTGACTTCTTACCAGGTCTTGTGAAGATGTCCTTCTAGCTTAAATGACTTCATTTTTCTGTTATAAATTAAAGTGTTACTCAAAATTAGTCTGCTACATTTCCCATCACACGACACAGAATTACTTCACTGTCTGTATGGAAGACTCCGATAACTGGCGACAAAGATACAAAATAAATACATAAAAAGCTCTCCGACTCAAAACAAAATTTCTACTGTACATCCCATCGTCAAGAGCAACACCCAGAAAATAAGTACGACGTACTCACCGAAATAAGTACACACACTTACAACAATGCGCGTACTTGCAAAACAAGTACGACGTACACTTATGCACATGTATTTTTTGTTCTGCTCTTCATCTAACCATAATGGACAGCTTCTGAACCTAACATGGCTCACTTGCCCATGAGTGAGTGTATCACTGAAATACGATACACTCACTTTACTTACTCAAACTCGCTGAAAGTCTTATCATTTATTAAGCATGAAGATTATTCGTTAATCATGCTGAATAGTTCTTCAGCGGCGAGACGAGGGACCTTCCTTAGTCTTTTTCAGGAATAGCAAGGACGTATGAATTCTCACCAACCTTAATTCCTTCATTGAATAGTTCAGCGAAGTATTCGCGTACAAGCTTTTCTGCAAGAGGACGTTCTTGTACAGGACCAAAAGGATTAGCAAAATAAGACTTCACAAGACCCTTTTCACTTGTTGTACCCTTAGCCTTACGAGCACCAGCCTCGAATACAGGTACTGCTTCATCCATATTTGCAAAACAACAATCTTAGTTTCTACATCTTCGTAGTTATTTGCATAGAGGAAGTAGTCTCACACGATGACCACGCATAATCACTTCGTAAGTTGTGATTGGAATAGTTACACGTGCATTTATCTTATCTGGGTTCGTGTAAATACCTCGGTCAAGCTGAGCAAAAGCATACATTGGGTCCAAATCGTCCGTACGAACGAAAGCACCTATTTCTGTACCATAAGCCAAAATCTTACCATCAGCACCTCGAGACAAGTATCCCATATCGTCAAAGATTACACGCATGTGGCGGATATATTTCTCATTAAGGGTGCGGAAGGCTTCAAGGCTTTCACTCTACCAGCTCCGCTATCACCCATGATAACGATATTGGCAGTAAGACCACTCTTAAGTGTGATATTAACCATAGCACCGTGGATAGGGAAGATTTCCGCGTTCCATCTGCTTGATGTTATGCAGGTGAGCGAGCATCTTCTTCATATAGCCGAAGTAATCGATATCATCGCAGTGAGTTACGCATAACCGATTAGACATATCAGTTTCTATGGTCTTTGTAATCAGAATGTACGTTTTCTCATCGTGACCATCATTATAACCAAAGACATAAATCATATCAGGCTTCTTGCCTACGTAATCTTCAGTCTTTGCTAATTCAAAGGGTTGCTAAGTCCAATACCATGACACATAAAAGTCCTTGTGGAAATAGACAAAAGCAAGAAGATTACCAACCTTTTGCAGGATAAAGGGAAGAATTCATCTTCATTAAGCACTAAGTTTTGATAGAGGGTTAATCTTATGCTCTTCGAAAATACCATCACGAGTATTGCTTAGTATAAGACACATAAGGAGGATTGATTACAATAGTACTGATAAATGGAATACCTTCAAGCCCTTTATACTCAATAGGACAGTTCCAAGATACATGGTCCATAATCAAACCAGCATTTACCCTGCAGTTGCCTGCAAAACTATACATTGCTGATATAGCCATTCACCATTGCGTGTACGACGGTAAATACTCTGCAATAGTTCGTTGAAGAGCTGATAAGCTTGAATAAAACGTACATTCTGCATACCATTACCTCACACGAGGGTTCTGTACGACAGCAATACGTTCTAACTTACGCCAGTATTCATACAATAGCTCGATAACTTCGAGGAACAAATCCTTATCCTTGAATAGAGTCGCATACTTATTAACCTCAATAAGCTCTTCAACCTCCATGACGCTCAAGAATCTGATAGCTTCCCATCAGAGAGCTAGTGAGATTATCATCAGTCTTATAATCGCTAATTAATTGCTCGTAGATAATCTGATTATCACGCTTAAGAATAGGACAAAAGACTCAACGACTCTTGCAAAAGCATAACTCGTCAAAATCTTGTGACGATTGTCGCAGAACTTAGAAAGAAGTTAATGATGGTATTCCCTCTACCTAGTGCAAATTCTTGTACCATAATGTGGTTACGTTAATAGTTAGTATTGTTTGTTGTTTTGGTATAGCAAAGGTAGGTATTTATTTTCTATTAAAGAATTATTTCCATTATAAAAACAAAAATATATTACTCATTTCATCGAAAGAGACAAGCACAAGCTCCCATTCTTGTGCTAAAACTCTTCATAAATCCTCAACAATCAACAATATTTTAGATACGATATATCAAAGAAAAAAGGTAACAACCCATCAAGCGAGTTGCTACCTAATTATTCTCTAAATCAAGTACTATTATTCTAGAACTATCTATGCTAGTGACGAGAACGGGCGATATGAAGCATAAACTCTTCTCTTGTCTTAGCCTCTTTAAATGCGCCTGTAAAATCACTTGTTGTAGTCAGCGAGTGTTGCTTCTCTACTCCACGCATCTGCATCCACATGTGCTCAGCCTCCACAACGACAATAACGCCCAGAGGATTAAGTGTGTTCTGAATACACTCCTTGATTTCTGTCGTCAATCGCTCTTGAACCTGCAAGCGACGAGCAAACACATCTACTACACGAGGGGTTTACTTTAGCCCAGTAATATATCCATTAGGGATATATCCAATATGAACCTTACCAAAGAAAGGGCATGTGATGCTCACACATTGAGTGAAATCTATATCACGAACGATGACCATCTGCTTATAATCCTCATGAAACATAGCACCTCTCAATATATCCTCAGGTGATTGCTCGTAACCTTGGGTTGAGGAACTGCATCGCTTTAGCTACTCGCTCAGGAGTTTTCACAAGCCCTTCTCTAGCAGGGTCCTCTCCAATCAAGCTCAGAATAGCCTCATAGTGCTTCTTCAGTTCCTGCTGTACTTCCTCTTGTTTTTATCCATTCGACTCTGGATTATAGTTAACAATACAGTACCTTATCTCTCACTAATATAAGACTCTCTAAACCATGTAGGCATTAGCTTGAGAGCTTAGCTCTAGTGAGCACGAGCCTGCTCTTGAGAAGTGAAATCTCCAACGACAAGTCGCCAAAATGGAGCATTAAACGTTATATAAGGACGATATTCGGGAGCCAATCTTCTGAGCTGGGTGCGCTCTACGCTCGGCTTCGCTCTTACTTGAAGTTAAATTCCCATTATACACTTGGATACGATAGCCTTGCAGAAGAGTCGTGTTTCCTTCTCTACCTAAAACGCCTCTATACTTTGCAGATACGCCACCAACAAGTTCCTTTGGGGCTTGTGATTGAACGACGACTACCGAACCCTCGCCTGCTACACCACCCTCTAATGCCTCAAAGATATTGCGAGGAGTAGCACGATGAGCCTGAGCACGCGCCGCATGAGCAGGTGAAGAGCGACACCAAGAGGAGGCTCAAAAATCAAATAGCTCTGCTTACTTATCTTCATACTCAGTATAAAAAGACAGCACCCCACGGCGAGCATACGCACTCGTCGAGAGATGCTGTCTACGTAATGTTTAATTCTTTTTATTCAACCGAAAACTAGTTGAAAGCTTCGATGATAGGAAGGAACTTATCTACAGCGAGAGAAGCACCACCGATAAGACCACCATCTACATCAGGACGGCTAAATAGGTCCTTTGCATTGCTTCCGTTACAGCTACCACCGTAAAGGATGGTTGTGTTATCAGCGATTTCTTGACCATACTTCTTAGCGATTACACCACGGATATAAGCGTGGATTTCTTGAGCTTGGTCTGCTGTAGCTGTTAGACCAGTACGATTGCCCAAACTGGTTCATAAGCAAGAACGAGCTTAGAGAAGTCTTCTGCGCTAAGACCAAGAGAGCATTAGCGATCTGAGTTTCTACTACTTCGAAGTGCTTATTAGCTTCACGCTCTTCCTTCACTTCACCGATACAGAAGATAGGGTAAGACCATTCTGAAGAGCAAGGTTTACCTTGTCTGTTAGAATAGCATCTGTTTCTCCGTAGTAAGCACGACGTTCGCTGTGACCAAGGATAACGTACTTAGCACCAGTAGATGCTAGCTTGAGCGACGAGATCACTTCTCCTGTATAAGCACCTTCAGCCTTGTCTGCACAGTTTTTCAGCGACGATACCGAAGCCCTTAGCTAGAGCTAGCAACAGATGCAAGGTGAATAAATGGAGCACCAATTACCACATCACGGTTGATAGTCTTACCTGCTAATGTTTCATTTGGTTCATTTACGAACGCTACGCCTTCCTGGAGATTCTGTTCATCTTCCAGTTACCAGCAACGATGTTCTTTCTCATTGTCTTTATATTTTATGATTATAATTTTTCTAGTCTACGCATTCTGTTTTATCCTCTTGTTGCTTATAGTACTGATAAAATAAAGCTCTCACATAACGCAAAGCTCTACGTACTATACCGACAAGCCATAAGAGAGACCACAGAACGAGCAAGGCAATACGCCCATTACCGGGGTAATATATGATACGTATCTGTAAGCCTTTCTTGCTAGAAAGTTAGCTATTTCTTCTTTTTAGGAAATATGCTGAGGTATTTTATCTACTATACGCCCATTTTTTATAAACACAAGTCCTGGGTTGGAGCGTGTTATGGTCTTGATGGTCGTAGCGTCCATAACAAGACTTGGATACTCTGCCCCTGTTTGATAACGCCAATAGCTCTCATTTACGGAGTCACTCGGAGACACTGCATAGAGCTTAATAGATGTTTTACTTAGATAACGATAGAGGTCATTGATTGACTCGTACTTATCTTGAGAAGCCTTTGTCCAGTCTGGTGAAAGCAATAGAAACACACCCTCCTTATTATCCAAGATATCCGCTGATACATCTTGACTCTCTCCATCAAGTAAGAGGAAGCTATACCGAAGCTTACGCTCTTGAAGCTCTTGAGGTTGCGTCATCTCCACGAAAGTCCAAGTGCTATCAGGCAGGCTGTCTACCGCAAAACTCTTCTGAACTTTATCTTTCTTATATACGTATCGTGTGATGCAAGCAATTCCGCCTGATAAGCAGAGATCCTCAGCGACTATACTGTCCTTCAGAGTTGTACCCTACCTTTATATGGGCGAAAAATCAATGTAAGGTAAAAGTAGAAGCATTACTATAAACAAAGTAGGCTATACCTATTATTTGCCGATAAAGCAGGTATCCATTGTTCGCGCAATGAATATAGATGCTTAATCTTGGTTGCATTAAAAGTTAGGAATACTGCGATTGGGAATAGGATTAAGTTCTTAAAAAGTCTCCCAAGCACTTTGAGCTTAATTGCGTCCCCAAAGCAACCACAATCACTCACAGCTCCTGTAAAGAAGCTATACCCCGTTAGGAGTGTAAAGAAAAACAGCAAGGCTACAGCTAGACGACTAGATAAGCGTCTATAAATACCCATTAACAAGAAAGCTCCCGTAGAAAACTCTAGGACAATCAGCACAAAAGCCATCCATAAGGATAGAGGCAAGAACCAAGAAGCGTAAGCCCCTAATAAGACGTTCAGAAATTCTCGAATTTTTGAGCTCCCATACCAATCGGGTCTCTAGCCTTCATCAAACCCGAAAGAGCAAAAGTCGCACCAATAATGATGCGACCTAATTCGACTGCAATAGCTCTAAACTTCATTCTGCACTTAGCATGATTAAGGCGAAGATAGCGTAGTTTATCATATCAAAGTAATTGGCATCTATCCCCTCGCTAACGAGTGGACCTGACTGCAAGTCTTCAAGTTGCTTTGATGCGATAAATCTTAGTTAGAATCAAATCAACCATTGACTCCACACGCATTCTGCGCCAAAGCCTCTCCATAGTCATGGTTTTTATCATCCATAAGCTGGAAAGCCTCTAGTACAACTTGGTCATACCGATATAGAGGCCTCGTCTAAGGTAATAGTCGGAGCATCTTCCACACCTAAGCGCAACTGAATAATACCGATAATACCATAGTTAATAATACCGATAAGTTCGCTCTCTACACCTTCATTTACCCTTGCTCCATACTCTTGTATCATACGGATGCGACCAGCCCTATATATAAATTTTGGTCTGTTATGGACTTAGGTCTCATGATACGATAAGAGCTCCATAATCGTGCAATTTCTTGGCAAACATTTCACGGCAGTAGCCAAGCACCATAGCACGCTCTTGCTCCGTTTGTCCTATTTGTCTATGCCCCATTTCTGTTTTATTTGGCAAGTTCGTTTGTCAGTGCAATCTCTAGCACTTCCTTAATATCTTCTACAAAATGGAATGATAGTCCCTTGAGATAAGTAGACTTAATCTCTTGAACATCCTTCTCATTCTCCTTACACATGATAATCTCTCGAATATCTGAACGCTTGGCTAGAATCTTCTCCTTAATGCCACCGACAGGCAATACCTTTCCTCTTAAGGTTATCTCTCCAGTCATAGCCAGATTAGCTTTAACCTTACGGCGAGTAATAGCTGAAACAAGAGAAGTTACCATTGTGATACCTGCACTTGGACCATCCTTAGGTACAGCACCCTCAGGCACATGGATATGTATTGCCTTATCATGAACACTTCTGGATTGATACCGAGCTCCTCGGCATGAGCCTGAATATAAGTCAAAAGCCAATACAGCACTCTCCTTCATGACTATCACAAGGCTACCCGTCAAAGTGTTAGCTTACCTTCAGTACCCTTTTGCAGGCTACTCTCGATATAGAGGATATCGCCTCCGACACTCGTCCAAGCCAAACCAACGACAACGCCTGCATGCTCATTGCTTTGGTAACGCTCACGAAGGAATATAGGCTTACCTAGATACTCTCGGACACATTCTGGACTTATTTCTGTCGGACAAAGCTCATTCTGAGCAAATCGCCAAGCGATCTTACGCATTACCTCTGCAATACGCTTCTCAAGCTGTCGGACACCACTTTCACGAGTATACTCTTCAATGATTAGTTCTATTGCCTTAGTTGAGAACTTAAACTCACAGCATCTGAGTCCATGGTCCTTGAGAGCCTTCGGGATTAGATATTTCTGGGCTATCTTGAGCTTTTCCTCCTCTATATAACCCGAAATCTCAATAATCTCCATTCTATCTCTCAAAGGTCTAGAAATAGCACTCAAATCATTAGCCGTAGCTATGAATAGAACCTTGCTTAAATCATAGTCAATATCTAGATAATTATCATGGAAAGTTGCATTCTGCTCTGGGTCTAGGACTTCAAGCAATGCCGACTCCGGATTTGAGCGACTTCCTTCCCCGATTTTATCAATTTCATCAAGTACGAATACAGGATTACTACTCCCCACCTTGCCTAGGCTCTGTATAATACGACCACTCATTGCCCCTACATAGGTACGGCGATGACCTCGTATCTCTGCTTCATCATGCAAACCTCCTAGAGATATGCGCATATACTTACGCCCCAAACTCTCCGCGATACTTTTTGCCTAAAAAGTCTTCCCTACTCCGGGAGAGTATAAAGACATATAATAGGAGATTTCATATCTCCTCTCAACATGAGCACAGCAAGATGCTCCAAGATACGCTCCTTAACTTTCTCTAGTCCATAATGGTGAGCATTTAATATACGCTCAGCCCTTTTCAAGTTAAAATTATCTTCTGTATAAATACCCCACGGCAAACCAAGGACAGTATTCAGATACTGAATTTGTACAGAATAGTCGGGTGACTGAGGATTAAGACGCTCGGTACTTCTTTAGTTCTTTTCTCGAAGGTAGCCCTACTTCGGCACTCCATTGCTTAGTCTTAGCCTTGTTGCGTGACTCATCGATTTCATCATCACCCACATTAAGCTCTTCTTGAAGCACTTTCATCTGTTCTTTGCAAAGAAATACTCCTTATTATGTCGGTCTAGTTCGCTCCTTGTCTTCTCATGAACTTGCACTTTGACACGAAGAATCTCAAGCTCGGACTGCTGACACAGAACAGCCTGATAAGCGCGCTCTTTGATGCTATTCATAACAAGTAACTCTTGCTTCTTCTTGACCGTTACGCTCACGATCTGAATAGCCAAGTTCGTAATGAAGACGATATTCTTCTCTTGTATGATGCGGTCCAAATAAGGAGGAGGCAATGGCTTATTAAGGACAGAGTACTTCTCAATGATATTATCCTTAAGCATGCCTAGAATAGCCTTCAGCTCAGTCGATTTAGCATCAACAGCATCCTCTGGAGCATGAATTATATTCACCTTCATGTAGGGGTCGATGCGACTAGACTTTTCAATAATTATACGATGGTATCCTCGTATAATAACATTGATGTTACCCTCCATGTCCTCGCTTACTCCTTCCAAACGAGCCAACACTCCGTAGTTATACAAATCTGTAATTTTGGGATTTTTCAACCCCTCCATTACGTTGTGTTGCCACGGCGAAAAAAAGGCATCGTTCTTTTCAGCCCACTGAATAAGTTTACGCGAACGCTCCCTCTGCACAGAAACCGAAAATGACCATACCAGGAAAAAGCACAATATTGCGCAAAGGCAACAATGGCACCTTTATAGACTCTAAAGAGATCCTCAAGTATGAAATCGTCGTTGGGCTCTACGGGAGGTAAGATTGGATAATTTCCAATAGCACCGTTCTGTATATTTTTCTAAAAATCTGTTCTATATCCTTCTCAGTATCCGACATATATTAACTCCCTTAAACTATTACTAAATAGAGACCATGCAACAGTCTCAAATAGTCTTTATTTTTGATTGCACAAAGATACAAAAACTAAACGTGCCGACTTAGACTACTCTCACTCAAACAGGGCAACCGCCATTAGTGTTCTAAAAGATTTTTTTCTTGGGATATAGTCGTTCTTAGTCATGAAGCGGATAAGCTCCGTGACTAACAATTTTCACGAATTAGGACACTAATGTCATATATCATAACCTTCTTAAATAAGAAAATAAAATGAGACAGAAGCGATATAAAACGAAGTGTTGATAGGATATAGATGTATGTAAGCAGAATGTCAAAAGGCTGGTAAGCAACTAAAAATACCAGCGTAGGTAAAAAAGCAAGAGGTAAAAATAAAACTAGGAATAACCATTGATGGCTATCCCTAGTTATGTTGTATCTTTGATAAAGAAAGGCTTTGTGTTTCTTAGAATCTCACTTGAAGATTACTGAAACATTCGCCTAGTTTCTTTAAGAAATGACGGTATATGTCTGCTATAAAGCTTCTTATTGAAAAGGATATAGCATATATTTCTCTTGAGTTGGATAGAACTCAGTGCATAATTCCAATTCTCTAGTTCCCGATTCGCTTGGAATTGAGAGTGTAAAGAAAGTCGATTTTCGCCCAATTGTTTTGCTTCCTGCTTGATCATCTTTAGGAAGATCTTAGCGTTAGCTAGGCGATCATTGTCAAAAGGTAGTGATTTTTCTACCTCATTATATTTGTCAAGCTCAAAAACGTGTAAGCCGTCTTCAGCTAAAAACAAAGGAGTTGCAACATAAACAGTTCTAAATTTCACAGTACCCAATGTAAGTAAGCTGTATAGATAGTTCTTTGCACCATTCTTCATGTGCTCTTTTTGTGTCAGGAGCGTGAAATAAACAACTTGCGACAATAGGGTTCTTTGCCTTTTAAATGCTTTTATGCAGTCTCCTATTTCTGCGGTATAGAACTCTTTAATCTCTTGCTCGCTTGTGTTCTTAATGCGGTTATATAAGTCTTCTTTTAGTACCTTTAGCACTAAAAGAACTTGCTGTAGAAAACTAAAAAGAGAATGCTACTACGATAAATACTGCAATAATGATAATTTGAGTTGTTGGCATAATAATAATTTTTTTGTATTAAGTTTATAATTTTATTGGTTCTTTTTATTTCATCTTCGTTCTTGATGAAAGGAATTCCTAAGACAAATGCGAGTACTAAGATAAATACAGCCTTGCCACCCCAGCGTTTATACCAGCCAATTTTTTTGTCAATTTTTTCTTTGTTAAGACCTTTTCCTTTAAGATATTCGTCCAAGAACTGTTCTTGTTCAGTTGTTGTTGGCTCGTAAATCATATCGTTTTTCTGCATCGTAAAAAAACAAGTTTTTGGCTCGTTAACAACATAAAGAGGAAGAATGTAAGCGATGTCAAATAGCTTGTAGTAACGTGCGATATCCAATTTTACATCATCTTGATAGATACTGTCTTTTTTTCAGGAGTTCGATAAACAACGTCTACAATTTCACGAGTACCTATAGGGATTTTAGCTCTTGCTTCACACTTACTTGGCATTAAAAAGGAAAAGAAGTGTTAGCACCAAAGCATAACTAAAAATTGTGTATTCTTTTCATTCGTTCTTTGTGTATTAAAATAACGTGAGTTCGACGAATTATAAGTGCCTGTAAATTTAGTGGTTAGTGAAATTTGTTGTAATTTTTAAGGTATTGAAAAAAATCAAATAATTACAAACAAAAGATCGCTATACTCACCGAGGTCAAAGTTACAGAAATATTTTTGTATGGCAGATGACTTCTGAAAGTTTTTTTGATGCTATGACACTAATGCCCAAAGGTAAGATTATTTATCTTAAGCACCTCTGATTATACACGGAAGGAGAGGCACTGGGAAGTACCTCTCCTTTCACTTTTTCAAAAACAGCTTTTAGGACACTAATGGGCAACCGCATCAAAATAATAAAGTGATTGAGAAGACATAGAGAAGCCCTGCAAGGGCGACACTCCTGCATAGCCCAGGGCGCAAGCCCTGGGTTAATCAATCAATCAACATATATTGAGCCCCAAAGGGGCGGCACTACTCTGTCCAAGACAAATGCTCGCGCAGAAAGTGCCGCTCCTGCGGAGCTCTGATTTGTTTTTATCTGTACGTACCCAGGGTTTCATATCGGGCTTTGCCCTCATTACACCCTGGGCTTTGCAGGGTGTCGTGCCTAAAGGCACTCGCAAGGCAGAAGTTTAGCTGTCCTAAATTTTTGATGCGGTTGCCCTATACTCTCACTCTCCAATAAATCTAAATACTTATCCTCTAAAAATCCGGAGTAGACATACCAATAAATCTTTTTCGCGCGAAAGAATGTTCAGCACTCGGCGGGGTTTGTGCAGACTACACGTGTAGTCTGTACAAACTTCAGCCGTAGTCTGTACAGACTACAGCTGAAGTCTCCAGAACTTTTAAGCACAATTCACCCTTGCTTAAATATATCTATAATTTTTCAAACACTTAGCAAAAGAAATTTCAACTTATATAGTTTAATTAAATACGCTATATTTTAAGTTTATAATCAGGCTTGCTTCTCCGCTTCTTGCAGATGCTCCAACCAAATCTGACAGATTTCTTTATAATCAGCTAAACCATGCAAATGGCAGTGCTCTTGTGGGTTAATCGTGTAGCCATCTTCCTGCAAGCGCACCATCCAACTCTGTTCCTCTAGCTCTTCATCTTCATTACGCTCACCAGCCAAATCATTCAGTGCATGGTCGCCAGCGACACTCATCAAAGGCAAGAGATTGAGGACGGCTGGAGCTGGAAGTACTTGATGTAGATGCTGCTCCACCACATCATAGAGCATAGCTTCATAATCCACAGTCCCAATAACAATCTTATTATCAAGACTCTGCAAATAAGTATTCAACCTTTCATAACGAGTATTTGCCTCAGGAAAATCATCAGTATCATTACCATGCCCCATAAGCACAAGTCCTTCGCCTCGACTCAAACGAGGCTCAAATGCCTTATAAATAATGTTTCCTACACGACGTATGTCATGCTCTTCATCAAGCAAAGGACGACCAACAACAACAGGAATTTCGGGATACTGCTCTCTAAACTTGGGCAGGTATAGATTATGAATAAACGAAAACTCTAAGCCGGGTATAATGTGTAGGCTCTGGATACGTACCCGCTTATAACCAGCTTGTCCTATTTTATCCAAGATAACATCGGCTGTATGATACTGCTCCCCCGTCTTTTTGTACCAACGTGCAATGCAAATACGGCTAGTAAAAAGCCATATAAATATCACTGTCAGGATAGTATCGGCAAAGAATGCCCGATAGTGCGAGCAAAGGTCTCGTGTGGACCGGGGTAAGTACTTCCAAATGTTACAAGAAGTAAGGCTGAATCTTTCATATCTGTATACTCTTAGGTTTTGATTATTACCCTTGGGCTTAAGCTGTTTGCTTCATCATGGACCCAAAGGCATTTAATTTAGTTTCATTTTTACAAACAAACACCCTCCCCAAAGGTCTAATCACTTGGGGAGGATGCTGTCTATATTGAGTTCGAGAGTTCTTTACTTGCCAAATTTTTGACGGAGCTTAAGCACCATATCTTCACTCATCGCACGCAAATCGTACTCAGGCTTCCAGCCCCACTCTGCACGAGCGCAACTATCATCCATTGAGTTTGGCCAACTATCAGCAATAGACTGGCGCAATTCATCTATTTCAAACTTAACCTCAAACTCTGGAACTAGTCGCTTAACCTCAGCAATAATTTCAGTAGGTTCAAAGCTCATAGACGCAAGATTAAAAGAGTTGCGGTGTATCAGCTTCGTAGGGTCAGCCTCCATAAGTTCGATGGTTGCTCTTAGTGCATCTGGCATATACATCATATCCATATAAGTACCAGGCTTAAGCGGGCAAGTAAACTTACCCTCGCGCACAGCTGCATAATAGATATCTACAGCATAATCCGTAGTACCTCCACCAGGCAATGTAACGTTTGAGATAAGACCAGGGAAACGTACTGAGCGTGTATCCACGCCAAAACGCTTGTGGTAGTAATCGCTCAAAAGTTCACCTGACACCTTGGTCACACCATACATCGTTTGAGGACGTTGTACAGTATCCTGAGGTACCATATCTTTGACAGTTCCCGGACCAAAAGCCGCAATCGAACTAGGAGTAAAGACTGCTGCGCCTGTTTCACGAGCAACTTCTAAGACATTAAACAAACCGCCCATACCGATTTGCCAAGCAAGCTGAGGCTTAGCCTCTGCTACAGCACTGAGTAGTCTTTGCCAAGTTGTGGGATGTGTCTACCTGATACTTCTTCACAACATCTGCAATCTGCTGTGCATTAGTAATATCGACAATCTCGCATGGACCAGTCTCCTTAAGCATTTCTGTAGGGAGGTTGTGCAGGAATATATCCTGCTACTACATTGCCATTTGGAGAGTGTTTACGTAGAGCCATGGTTAGCTCTGTACCAATTTGACCCGTTGAGCCAATGATCAGAATATTTTTCATACTCGACCTGTGATAGATTAGTTATAAATCCGAATAATTATTGATAGTGCAAAAGTAATGATTATTGCGAAACTTAAAGCACAATTAAAGGGCAAGCGCATTAAAATTCAGGCTAATTACGAGTGCCTTCAGGCACGGCACTCCTGAAAAGCCCAGGGTGGAATGAGGGCAAAGCCCGATATGAAACCCTGGGTAAACCCAGACAAAAGTGGGTTGAGCTCCTTCAGGAGGCGGCACTTTCAGCGCAGTATTTGTCTTACGTCTCGGAAGTGTCGCCCCTCATCGGGGCTCATCTACGTCTTCCCTATCACTTTATTATTTTGATGCGCTTGCCCTGGTGTTATGCAATGGTTTCCATGAAGTTAAGAAAAAGTATTTATCTTTACATTGAGCTTCGTTAAAGGAGACCATTGTATAATACGGTACTCAGTCGCGTTATTATCGACATTCGAGGCTGGTCATTTACAAGAGTAAACTCCCTGCGCCCCTCAGTCTCAATGCCTTGCGATTACCGCATTCTGCAAAGCCCTCACAAAAAGAACAAGTGAAACTTGTTCTTTTTGGAGACCGATCGGGCGGTCTCTAAAGGGTTATCCGCTCTAGGTAAATCTAAAAGGCGAGGCAGAACAGCAGGTATGGGAGAACGACAGAGAACAGCTTGGCTAAAATAGCAAGCGCCTTAGTAGAAAAAGGTCCTCCTCAAACAACTCTAGAGTATAGACTGATGGAACTAATCAATGATTTCTTTTGGACGTGTTTTTTTGACTATCTAAGAGATAATCCAAAGTATGGTTTGCTTGTAGCAATGTTGCTCGGTATTCTATACCTTATAGGAATTATCCTGAATTGGAAGTGGACGCTCTTGCCTGGCAGTTCTAGTGACTTTACTCAAATGTGGATAGAGATATTTGGGGAAAAAGGCTGTCCGCCTTGGTAAGGGTGTAATGGCTGTCTTGTTACTCACCTGCTTGTCCTATTTATATCTCAAACTTTAGAAAGAATAGCTAAAAGCGACACGGATGGAATTTATAACAGCAGAAGTTCATAGAAAGATTATTAATCAAGAGTTGTTTGATAAGATTTCCAAAGGTGAACATCCTTGATGGTCAGTATGAGGAAATACCATTAATTACTAGGTATAAAAGTGTAGATTTCCTGAAGAATTATTTTAGTAACGAAGAAATCTCTTTATACCTCATGTCAATGGCTCAAATGTTGCTGTTTGATAGCAGAACTTACTTTCAAGCTTTTATTCATCGATGGAAGAGCGAAGATTATTCAGTTGTTTGACCTTTGTAGACTTTTGATGATGAAGTGGATGATGTCGGTTTTTGTATTCCAAATCTATTTTTTAGTACATTATCGACTGTGGAGTATCTGGATAATCCTATAGATGATATAGGGCTTAATTATAGATTTGCTACTACATATGCCCCAATACTTAAAGATAAACAGGTAAAGATCTATAAGACTATTACAGAGCAGGGCGGAGTGAATACTAATCGGATCTATCTCGTGTTTGCAGATGATTGTAATGGTGGTAGAAGAGATAGATTACTCAAGTTATAATACGATAGAGGACTACGTTGTCGACGCAGACGACAAAAGCACTAATCTACTTTTTACCAAAGGTGTAACATGTGGTGGGCATCGGATTAAATTCAGCAAATGCCCTTTAGGGTAACCTCTTCGATGCCCCCGAACGCAAGAAATACATCGAGGGGGTATCGAGAAGTCGGGAGAGTGGTACCCATAAGCCCCCCGACTTATTACGAAAAAAACAGGATGGATATAAATATGAAATGGTGGCAAATACAATTCCCCGAAGAGGAAACCTCCTCAACACCCCTAGCGATCTCTCAGATGGGGGAAAAAACCCTTATAGACTGGATGGAGGCAATCAAATCTAACAAAAGATTTCCATTCCAATACAGACTATCCCCCAAAATGTCATTGGACGACTATATCGCCGATGACTTGGGTATACCACTATTTTCAGAACAAGTTCGAAATATCATAGATGAATTAATGACAGGCGAGGAAGGAATTGAATGGTAGCAGTACCCTTAGTTCAGTCAAGAAATCAGTATCGTTATTTTTGCTCCAAAATTCACTAGAACTCTTGATATTCTTAATGAAGATAGTTCTCTTTTATGGGGTGAACAAGAGCATATTGATTAAAGCAGTACTCTCTACGGAGAAGATAAAAAAATACTCTATTGTCCCAATTGTTGGTTCCTCTGAGGCGTTTTTCTTCCCAACGAGAATAGCGATCTCTGACAGAGTCAAAAAGGCATTGAAAAAGGCACGAGTTAGCGGAATCAGCTTCTCCCCCATTAAAGTAGATTGATAGTTTTTATACCTTGGGGCGTCATCTCAGCAAGCTCGCCAGTGAATACACCCATTATGGAACGGCAATATGCCACTTGTACGAGTGAAACTTCAGCAGGGAATGGAAGGGCGACGGCTGGCAGAAGATAGAGCTTAAGGGGCTAACTCCAGTCCCTGAATGGTGATTGAGAACTCTTCCCAGTGGCAAGTTCAAGCGTTATGACTATGACAAGTGTGGTCGAGTAGTTAAGACTAGAGTAAGTGGAGGTAAAATACGACAAGATAGCAAGATAGAAAATCGGTAAGAACTGAAGCTCAAGTAAGTAGATGCAATAAAGTCAAGTTAATTCAATGATGCTCGTCTTTCTTCGGATACTATTTCGAGCTTGATGAAGTAATAGGAGTGTAAATATGAATACTTTCATAGAAGCTGGACTTAATAGGTTTAGTTATAAATAGATTTGTGTCCTCTCTTAGAAGTCATCATAGTCTATACGAACCTCTCATCACGTTCGCTTATGCCACGTGGTTGTAGTCCCCCGATCGAGTACATTTTGATAGCGTAAAGCATAAAATTATTAGGGTATAGTGTATGAAGTTTGAATTTTTGGAATGAAGTAGAAGATACTTTTTCTTTTGAATAAGATCTTCTCTAATTATGTTAAGATAGGATATATTAATCTATTTAGTGTTGATGTCATTAGAGATGGTCCCACTGTTAGGCTTTACTTTGATTTAGTTGATAGTCTACCCGATCGCCCTCTACCTCACTGGGGTAAACCCAATATTGACTACAATAGATGTCGGACGGGAGTTGATTGCTTTGGTGTAAGAAAATTCTCAATGCAGGGAATATCTACTCATATGAGAATGATGTTAGCAATCTCCAAAAATGATAAAGTATATAGCCTTTCATTATCTTCTAGAGACGCAAATATTGAAATACAATGTTCAAATTTGACATTAATTTCTCCTAGCGTGTATCTGGATGGAGATTTATGATTTCGTTTTTAAGCAGAAGATGATATCTGCAGGAAAACGAAAGTCATATCATAAATGAAACAGTTGAAAAATGGGTGAAATATGCGGTCTTCTATATGGAGACGAGAAAGGGCATTTTCATCTTGGGACAGTTGTTGAACTTCCCTTATATCCGGTTCTATGAGGAGTTCACAGATGATCCTCAAGCACCGTTATCCGGTGAACTTAGGAATAAAAATATCCTATTTACTGTTGGTAGCTATCCAGGGTCTTAAGGCAAGGAAATTTTTATTTATCGCAAGGGATATAGATCCTGATAGAGAAATAGATTCCAAGCTGTGGATTAGAAGTCTTGACGGATTTCGAGTGGTAAGGCTTTTTGAGGGCGAAAATATAGAATTGACTTTTCAAATAACAGGGAGGGAACCTGGAGGAATGCTTTTAGAGATTGACCCTTGGTGGCAACCAACAATGCAGGAACCTATCAGGAAAGGATATTATGGTGTTTGTGATGATGTGCTTCTGTACAATATCCCAATAGAGGATTATAATCGGTATGCTCGATGTGAAGTCCCCATGATGTACTCATTCCCTCTACTGAATGAAAGATTATATCTGAACTATAAGGCTCAACATTATGTTGATCCTATCAAGGATTTGATGTTTGGTCGTCCTATCCCAAGTGAGTATAACGTCTTCTTTAGTCTATACGCCAATTTTACAGAGCACAAGGAGCAACTGCTCACACTTTATCGGTGACGTCTTCCCGTGAAAAATATCGATGAAATCTCGGGGAAGATTTGGTCATTAGTGGCAAGTTCAAGCGCTACTGCTATGCCAAGTGTGGCTGAGTGGTTAAGACTAGAGTAAGTGGAGGTAAAAATACGACAAGATAGCAAGATAGAAAATCGGTAAGAACTGAAGTTCAAGTAAGTAGATGTAATAAAGTCAAAGTTAATTCGATGTGCTCGTCTTTCTTCGGATACTATTTCGAGCTTGATGAAATAATAGGAGTGTAGATATGAATACTTTCATAAGATTTCTCATCACTGTATGGCTATTGCTGGGGTTCATCTCATGCCATAGTCACGAAGGAAATAAAAAAACATCAATGCAAAAGCTTCGTTCGAAAGTCCCAATAAGCTATTTGCCAGCAGAACTCGATACTCTCTATCAGCCTCTTTTCTCGAGATAGCTTCATATTACAAGAATTGCACGATGAATTTAGGAATCCAACAGAGAGGCTATTCCCAATGGAGCAACGAAAGGCACATAAGACATGGATTCTAGAATTCACTTGGAGAGAGAAAGCTGATAGTCTAATCACAGTATGGTATATAAGAGAAGCTGATACATTAAAACGTCTCAGATATTTCAGGTACTCAGAATTCGACATTTTCTAATATAAAGGTTCCTTAATCAGCCCCTTTAGGTTCGGGTCATTCTTGATTTGCTCAATCTCGCTAGCGACAAGGGCTAGGATGTCCTGCTTCACTCACTTGAGACCATTGCATAATACGGCACTCGCTGTGTTATTATCGACATTCAGGCCCCGTCATTTACAAGAGTAAACTCCCTGCGCCTTCAGTCTCAAAGCCTTGCGATTGCCGCATTCTGCAAAGCCACACAAAAGGACAAGTAAAACTTGTCCTTTTTGAGACCGTGCAACGGTCTCCACTTGTAATTGGCTTCGATAGTAAGTACGACGTACTCGTGAAAGTAAGTGCGTGTACTCACTGAGATAAGTACGCGTACTTACATCAGTGAGTACGTCGTACTTATTTCGGTGGATGCATCGTACCTTTAAGGTCAGGGCAAGCGCATCAAAATTCAGGCTAATTACGAGTGCCTTCAGGCACGGCACTCCTGCAAAGCCCAGGGTAAAATGAGGGCAAAGCCCGATATGAAACCCTGGGTAAACACTATAAAAACAAAAAGAGCTCCGACGAGGAGCGGCACTTTTCGGCGCGAGTATTTGTCACTGGGAGTCTGCCCTCATCAGGGGCTCTAGATATGTTGATTGACTATAAACCCAGGGCTTGCGCCCTGGGCTATGCGGGAATATCGCCCTTACAGGGCTCATCTACGTCTTTCCAATCATATTTTGATGCGCTTGCCCTGGCACAATTAGCAAAATTTACTCGTCAAGTCTCCTTCTTGAACTTGAAACCGTTGCAGAATACGGTAATCGCAAGGCTTTGAGACTGAAAGCGCAGGAGTTTACTCTTGTAAATGACGAGGCCATGAATGTCGAAAAATAACGCGACGAGTGCCGTACAATGGAAATGGTCTCACTTGCTTTTCGTTCGACTTAGACGTCTATAACCAGTAATCAAGACTAACACAGTACTCAAACCCAATAAGAAGATAAAGAGTATCACGCCAATTCCACCTATGAGCGTACTATATATGCGTCCCGTATGCACTTCCAGAGCCCACTGCCATAAGGAAAAAGGTTGTTTATTTATCTCTGAGGGCAAAGGACAGAAACTTGTTTTACGCCAGCCTCCAGCCTGCTTTTTATCGTACGAGATAGCACCATCACGATAACTAAATAGCTTATCATCATGCTTATTTTGACCTACACGACCACCAGAAATTGCGATTGCACCAAAAGGAGCACCTAGGCTTCCCGTCTTAACTTCACCTGTAAAGTAATCCCTCACTTCCGCTCCTCGTACAGAGAATAAGCCTGAGAACGAACCCACAAGCCACTCTCCATCTTGCCGTTGTCCCATGACATTGATTCCCATAGGGCTTACAGGAGGTTGTGCCTTCCATCGCTTAGGAGTATCAGACCATGTGGATAAGGTGTAAAAGCCTCACAGAGGTATGCATAAGCCAGCATTTACTCTTTTTCATCATAGCGCAAGATTCTAAGCCTGTCATGCCAAGGGTTCTCGCTATACAGATGACTAATGCGCCACGGTACTAAACGATGATAAACCAAGCCTAACATGAGGAGGAGGCGAAGCATCCAACCTGTTACAGCGACAAAAAGTAGCAAGAAGAAGAAACGCTTACCCCAAGCGTTATGTAAGCCAATATGCTTGCTCAAGACCTTACTCCAAGACTTACGCTTATCTGCGTTAAGAGGAAAAGACTTTGATCTAAGTCTGTAATTAGTGCGACTGTATATAATACCTGTAAATGATAATAAGATTACAATTAGACCAATACAATCTACAACAATTCGCCCTGCTAATCCAAAGTACTCTCCACTATGCAACATCCATACTAGCTGAAAGAGAAGCATGCCCTCTACATGATTTTGAGCACGAGGGAGCTCATACTTATGCCAGTCTTTAGAATCTAGTAAACGAGTATAGATATGTGAACGACTTAGCAAAACTAGACTATCCCCTTACTTGGAAGTCACTCAACCGTTCATTCAAGCCTAAAGGTAAAAGCTATTTGTTCCCAACCTTGTCGATTACTTTTTCTCACGATAAAGAGCAAATTGACTCATTGCCCACTCGCCCCAAGCTATCGGAAGCCATGGATACAATGCGCCCTATACTCATTACCTGTATCTAACCCTTGATTATAATCATAAGGAGAGGTCCGGTAAGAGCTATCCTCCGTACGCACAAATACCAGAAATGCCATACAGATAATCTGCTCCCCCTCGGTATGTATACCTCGGAGTGCGAGCATTATTCCAGTTTTTCTACCTCATAAGACTTAGGTAACAGCCATCGAGGAATGTTTACTTGGGTAAGAGGTCTCTATGGTTCAAGAAAATGCCAGAGAGAGCCGACATAAAGAGCAAAAACAGAGAGGTATACCCAACCACTTATGCACTCTCTTCCCTATCTTTCCCATTTAGTGCGCACAACCTTTTACAACCAGAGCAACCGCAACTACCGCCATCATCATCGGGAAAAAAATTAGCTTGTACAGCTTATAACCCACATAACCAAATACAAGCAATCCAATGATTACGATACCTATATATTGCCAATTCATACCACTATTCTTTATAATAAGTGCATTCCTACTTGATATACAATAAAGGCTACCAACCAAGCTAGGCTACACGAGTATATAATACTAAAGACAGACCATTTCCAAGAACCAGACTCTCGTCCAATAGCTATGATCGTAGCTGTACAAGGAAATAGATTAAGACAAAAGCATGAAAAGCAATACCCACCAAAGGCGTAAAACTAGGAGAGCCATCGGGGCGCACATCTGCTTTGATGCGGTCAACTAATCGAGCTTTAGCTTCATCTCCATCACTACTATCTCCTGTATAGATAACGCCTAGAGTACTTACCACAACTTCCTTAGCCCCCAAACCTGAGAGCAAACTCACACCCATCTTCCAGTCAAAGCCCAAAGGACTAATAATGGGAGACAAACCGTGTCCCATACGTCCAATCCAGCTATTACTTTGGTGATATTGAGCAAACTCATGCTCTAATTGTGCGACAGAGTCAGCTTTAACTTCTGAAGACAAGTCATTGCGTTGCTCTACAAGCGCAACTGCAGCATCCTTACGTGCTTCAGCTTCACCTTGTCTAGGGAAATAACTCAAAAACCATATTACGATAGAAGCAAGGAGAATAGTTGTTTCCCATTTTATGAAGATACTGCTCTGCTCTGCTCCACATGTGTCTCATAATAGCCTTAGAAGTAGGCATACGATAAGGAGGAGCTCCATCACAAAAGGAATATCCTCTCCCTTAAAATGAGTGGCTCTCAGTACTCGAGCTGAAATAATGGCAATCCCGACACCTACAATATAGAGCATGAACAGGACCAAACCAGCTTGTCCAGCAAAGAGAGCCCCAGCTAAAAGCAAATAAACAGGTAGACGTGCAGAGCAAGACATGAAGGGTAATACGAGCATGGTTATAATGCGACTCTTATGACTCTCGATAGTACGCGTAGCCATAACTGCAGGTACATTACACCCAAAGCCCATAATCAAAGGGATAAAACTCTTCCCATGCAAGCCCATTCTATGCATGATTTTATCCATGATGAAGATTTTGCACTGAGCCATATATCCCGTATCCTCAAAAATTGATATGAAAAAGTATAGTATCAAGATATTAGGCAAGAATACGATTACTCCTCCTACCCCAGAGATAATACCGTCAACTATCAAATCTTTTAATGAGGTCTGCACTCATGTTTTTCCCCAATGAAAGCTCCTAACAAATTAACACCAGCCTCAATCCAATCCATAGGATAAGCTCCTAGAACGAATGTTGCTTCAAACATTAAGAACATTAAGAACAAGAACAGAGGGAAAACCTAGATAACGATGTGTCACCCAGTAATCAATCTTATCTGTCAAACTCTTTTTGATGCTTGCGCTTAGGGCTTGTATGTTTCTCAGGTGCCCCTGCGATATAGCCATAGCGAGCATCCGTCATCAACTCTTCCGTATCGACATTATCTAGCTCTTCTTCAGTCGCTCAGCTCATAATCTCGAGCTGAGATAATGAAAGCACCTTTGGCATAACTATTCATGAGCTTCATCTCAATATCCTTATCACGCTCCATCAGCTTAATAGCTATATGCCGTGCATCCTGAAGAGATGAGATTTTCAGATGCTGTATAATCTTATCTGTCAGAGTCTGAATAGCTCCATCAATGCTATTACCATAATAAATCGTTAGAGGACGTATCTTGCCATTTTCGGGATTTAATAACTCGTCGCTTCCTGCTTCAATACCTTCCCAAACCTCTATGATTTCACTAAATAATGCCTGCAAGCCTAAACCCGTACGGCATACAGTCGGTACCATAGGAATGCCCATCAAGCGAGATAAACGAGGATAATCAAGATATTCCTTGCGTGCTGTAAACTCATCAAACATATTAAGAGCCACCACTACGGGAAGACCTAACTCTTTAACCTGAACCGTAAGGTATAAGTTACGCTCCAGATTGGTCGTATCGATGACATTCAGAACTATATCTGGGCGGTCATCGCCAGTTAAGTAATTACGAATATATACTTCCTCTGGGCTATATGGAGACAGTGAATAAGCTCCTGGAAGGTCCACAAGCTCAATACGATAATCTCCGAAATGAATATAACCAGTCTTACGCTCTACTGTAACACCACTATAATTACCCACATGCTCATGAGCTCCACTCGCTTGATTAAAGAGAGATGTTTTACCACAATTGGGGTTACCAACAAGAGCAATACGCAAGCGTTTACTTCCCTTACGTCCAAGAAACTCCGCTCCTAATGGTTGTAATCCATTGAGTGTATCCTTCGCTGAATGGTCTTCAACCTCATCTTCACCCTGTAAACGCTCCTCATCCGTCAATCTGCGCACATCTATTAGCTCGGCATCCGCCCTTCTAAGAGATACATCATAACCAAGGATGCGATAGTGAATTGGGTCTTGCATTGGAGCTCCATGCACAGCTGTAACTTCTTTGCCGTGTACAAAGCCCATCTCTAGTATTCGTTTACGAAACTGTCCCGTTCCGTTAACATGTAGAATAATAGCTTTTTCGCCTATTTGTAGTTCTGAGAGATTCATATATAGTTTTAGTGATCAAAAAACTCGATTACCCCCGTAGACAAGCCGTAGAATGCACCTCGTATCATCAGCTTACCATCGGCTTCTAACTGACGAAGAATAGGACTAGAACGCCCTAATCTGCTGTAGCTATGGCGCACATTCCACACTGCCACGTTATGGGTATAATCATAGTTGTCTGGGGTATGCTCGGTATTATCATGTTCGCAATCACACACTGCAGGCCTGATTTTATCGAGCAAACCAGTCAAAAGTCCTAGTTCGACACCTTGTATAGCTCCTTTTATGGCTCCACAATTTTCATGTCCTAAGACTAATATTAATTTAGCCCCTGTAACGACACAAGCATACTCCATGCTCGCAATCATATCATCAGTTGCGTAGTTGCCAGCCACTCGCCCCACGAAGATATCACCTACACCTTGGTCAAATATATCCTCCAACAAGCACACGGCTATCAATGCAACTTAAGATAAAAGCCTTGGGATATTGAGGGAGGATAACTATTGTGCATCGTCCTCGAATGGTCCCGCACAGTATGCTCACCACGAGTGAAGCGTTCGTTGCCGGCAATCAAATCATCTAAGACCATTTGAGGAGTATATCTATCTTGCTCCTCCTTGGTCTTCAAATAAGGGAAGAATGCTTTAGAGTTTCGTCGCGCAAGAAGGCTCGAACAAATTCTCTAAACTTCCCCAAGAACTTTTCTTTCATCTTACGTCTCGACAATATTCAAACTTAAAGACTATCCGTATAAAGAGCTAAGTCCGTCCTATGGCGAACAAAAATAAGCCGATGGATAAGCTAGAGCCTCTGGTGCCTCATCAATAATCTGCTGGAGTATGGTAGCCTTAGCCTTACCGACAGCATGAAAGGCGAGCTTCTTTGCGGTAAGAATTGTCTGACCCGTAAGACAAATACGATTTTGCCCACTGGGGTGCTGTGCCACTACATAAGGCGTTCTTTCTTCTAACCAATGCATTTGATGAGGGAAAATTGATGAGGTGTGCCCATCATCTCCAATCCTAGAATAATCAAATCGAACTGTGGAAGACCATTCACAGCCTTAGGAAGATTTTGCTCCACAAGTGCAGTATAACGCTCAGCTTCTTCTTTAGGCTCAGCTTCTCCCTGAATACGGAAAATCTGTTCCTTGGGTAAGGGAAGAGTTTCTAAGCGGAGGGCCTTCGCTGTCATTCCATAATTGCTCTGCTCATCAGTAGGAGGCACACAGCGCTCGTCTACCCAGTATAAGAAAAAGATTGCTCACTCTATCTGATCGCGGTAAGTATCTCCTGCCATCAATTCAAAAAAAGCTGACGAGGTGTACTTCCTCCAGATACAGCAAGTGTAAACTTGCCTGCCTTAGTTTGTGGAATAATCAATTCGTTAATGATTCCTTCTGCTGTAGCTACAGCGTCTTTAAATGAGTGTATATTCATCTTATCTGATTCTTTACTATGTTACATCTATAGATGTAAACCACATTTTCTTTATAAAGGTTGGTTAGTTTCAGTTATCGAGCCTCCAAATTAGCAAAAATTCTCCCAAACAAGATTATCTCAAAATACCAAAAATACAAATTGCCCATCTACAGACTTAGCTAAGTCCATAGATGGGCAATTATCTAACAATTGATATTAACTATTTACGATAGTTAGGAAGGCTTCGTTATTCGGACTTTGCTCCATGTAACGTTTAACCATTTCCATAGATCTCGATAGATTCATTTCCGATAGGATTTTTTTCTTATTCCCCACATCTTGCTTATCGTACTTGTAGACTGCAAGAGATCATCACGTCTAGTGCTACTTGCGACGAGGTCAACAGCTGGGAATATGCGCTTATTAGCAAGTCTTCTGTCTAATTGCAATTCCCATATTACCAGTACCCTTAAACTCTTCGAAGATAACATCGTCCATCTTAGAGCCAGTATCTTGTAGAGCTGTCGCTATAATCGTAAGGCTACCGCCATCTTTGATATTACGTGCGACTCGAAGAAACGCTTAGGCTTCTGAAGAGCATTAGCATCCACACCACCAGAAAGCACCTTACCACTCGTAGGCTGTACCGTATTATATGCACGAGCAAGACGTGTGATTGAATCTAAGAGAATAACCACATCTAGCCCACTCTCAACCATACGTTTAGCCTTGTTGAGTACAATCTCTGCGATACGGACATGTCTTTCTGCTGGCTCATCGAATGTAGAGGCTACGACCTCAGCATTTACACTATTAGCCATGTCTGTAACTTCCTCAGGACGCTCATCGATAAGAAGAATAATCATATAAACCTCAGGATGATTATTGGCTATAGCATTAGCAATATCCTTAAGGAGCATAGTCTTACCCGTCTTAGGCTGAGCGACAATAAGACCACGCTGTCCCTTACCTATTGGAGAGAACAAATCTACAACCCTAAGACCAATCTTATCATTGATGTTAGACTCCTTAGACTCAAGCTTGAAACGTTCATCTGGGAATATCGAGGTGAGATGGTCAAAAGGTATGCGGTCACGCATCTCTTCAACCGAACGACCATTTACAGAAACGACCTTAGAAACAGGGAAATACTTTTCATTCTCCTTAGGTGGACGGATAGAAGCCTCTACACTAATCACCTGGGCGCAGACTATTCTGTCTAATCTGCTGTGGAGATAAATAAATATCATCGGGAGAAGGCAAAATAGTTATAATCACCCGAACGGAGAAAACCATAACCATCACTCATAATCTCAAAATACCTTGGGCAACCAAAATACCTTCTGGGAAGAGGTCTACGGGGTTTTTGCAAACGATTAGAGCGATTAGTGTTGGTGCTTACGCTAGGAGTTTCCTCTTCTTGTGGTAGTTCTTCTACCTGATGAGGCTCGTTGTATTCATCTTGCTCCGGTCTGTTTGCTCTGCCACGATAGAATCCTCATCACTCTTAGGCTGAATTGGAAGCATTTCCTCGCTTAGGGACAGACTTACTTGACTTGTGCGTAAAAATCATTTTGCGAGCAGGTGTTTCTTCTGTAACCGCATCTGATGTAGCCTCTTCTGAATGATTATCCTCAAGCAATTCTGTTAGTTTGGGTGCAGTCTTAGCCTTCTTACTTGTAAAAGATCATTTGAGTGATTGGCGTCACGACCACTTCCGCTTTACTCTCTTCCGCCTTGCTCTCTTCTTGCTCCAGCCCTAAGTCTGCAAGATTAACATCATTCTTATGCGCTTCTCGCCTTAGCGACAGCTTCCAAAGCACTCTGCTCAGATACGATTTTACGAGGGCGACCACGCTTAGGCTTTTCTGGAGTACTAGCCTCTGCCACTGCGGGTTCTTCTTTTGCTTTAGTCTTAACCGCAGGCTTACTCTTAAGCTTAACCTCTTCTGTATTTTTGAGCCTGTACTTCTTGTAGTAAATCCTTAGGGTTAGGCATGTTTGCAAATACCTGAACTTCCAAAATGGAATATATCAGACTTTCTCTATCCTCATTAGGATTAGGGACATTCAAGGATCTGGCTACGCTACGAAGCTCGTCCTCCGCCATGGTACTTTAGGGGTATCTATATGATAATTCTGCATACACATCGTTGCAACCATAAGCATCATTTACGATGCTATACTTGCAATAAGAACATTTATTCGTTGAAATGAAAACTCGAACTTAATGCTAGGCATTATAAACTAGAGTCTATTTACAAGTAGAGATATGATAAATCCCCGCTGAAATTGAGCACAAAGGTAAATAAATAATCTGAATAACAAGAAAAATTTAATCAAATCTCCGCAAAAAGAAGGAGAGAACCTTGTAAGATTCTCTCCTTTAGCCTTTTTGGATAAAAATGCTCTTATTTGCGCTCGCCAAGTTCCTTATCAAGCTGATAAAGATACTTATCCTGAGCCATACGAACACGCTGAACAAGGTCAGAAGCAGTTTCTTCTTCTTCTACCTGCTCACGGATGTACTTCCAGAAGAAGTCCTGAGAAGCCATATCTTGCTCCTTGCTTGCTACGCGTACAAGGTCTTCAATGCAAGAAGACACATAGCATTCATGTTCGTAAACCTGCTCAACAATAGCAAGTGTAGATTCGAATGTTGTTGGTACAGCATCTACTGCACGCACTTCAACCTTACCACCACGAGTAAGGATATACTTCATCATATCTTCAGCGTGAGCAATCTCTTCCTTGTATTGCTTATAGAACCATGAAGAGAAGCCCTTAAGACCTTCATTAGCGAAGTGTACGCTCATTGAAAGGTAAAGATGTGCAGACCACATCTCACGATTAACTTGTTCGTTAATCGCATCTTGCATTACTTGAGTAAATTTCATTTCTTTTTTTGTTTATTACGGTATTAGCTTCGTGCCTCTACCTTTGTGTTAAATCGAGATGTACTTTATAAACGTACATCCGATGATTATTGTTCACTAAAACTCTAAAATTGTTAAACTTCCAAAGTCAGGAATTGTCGCAAATGCCTCTGCTAGTTTAACTTCTCCTGCCAACGAACGAGCACAATTAACCACTCCTCCATGGCAGAATACCATAATCGCTGAGAGTCCCTCCGCTTTCTTTTCCTCAAGGAAAGCTTGTACTCTCCTCTGCTGGTCTTCTTGACTCTCGCCATTAGGAGTAGGCGTTTTCAGATACTGCTCAAAGAAGACATCTATCTCCATATCTCCGATAATCTCTGCCCATGGTCTACCTTCCCAATCACCAAAGTTCATTTCCTTAAGACGATTATCACGCTCGGCATCGGGATAGCCACAGAAAGAAGCAAGTTTCACAGCTCTCTTAAGTGGACTAGTGTAGACTCTATCGACTCAGAATCCCTTCTATTGACTTGAGCGTCTTGGTCGCTTCTTCCTCAAATGTCTCTCGCACATCTACATCGGTAGCTCCATAACAAGTTACCGAACCGTCCCAAACCACTGAGGTATGACGTATCAAATAAACCTTCATCGACGCTGACCTCCTCTTGTTCCGCTATGACGTTGAGGTTTATGCTCCTTAGGCTCCCTCAAGCAAATCAACTTCAAATTTCTTGCCTTAGCCTTATTGATAGGATTATTCTTACTTGTTTTTCTTAAAGGTCTGCACTCTTGCTAGCATGTCGCAATCGCTGACTCTCAGCACGCTCAGAAGCACGGTCTTTGGTGCGAACTTTATTATCCTTAGCTTGCTCATGCTTAACAACTTTTCTCAAGTGCAAAATGCTCCTGAATAAGCTCCTTCACAGGCAAGTCCATATCATCAAAAAAAGCACAACATCCTGAACACCCACCATATCGCCAAGGTCAGCACGCTTGCCATTGATGCGAACTCTTCCTCTACGAATAAGGTCATCGACCTCTCTACGTGAGCCAAGCCCAGCATCACTGATTAACTTATTTATTCTTAACTTCATTTCTATCATTCCTTTATATACTTAAACAGCTTATCGGCAATTTGTTTATCACTCATCGGTTTACGACAAGGCATATCCCCATACTTACAGCTTTTAACCACACCAAAAATCGAACAAGGGCGACAATCCAAGTTTTCATCTTGAACACAATCCTCCAACCTCTGTCCCATGCCCAAGAAACCTGCATAAGGATGCGTAGCACACCACACAGATACGACGGGGACACCAAGCATAGATGCAAAATGCATATTCGCACTATCCATAGAGAGCATAACGCGTAGTCTGCTCATCAGAAGCAACTCATCAGACAAGCACAACTGCCCTGCTAGCGAACGTACATGCGGATACTTCTGAGCCCATACAGCCAGCTCTTCAGCCTCCTTACCCTTTCCACCAAAGAGATAAACATGAATGCCCTCTACACTCAAGTGTGCAACGACACGCTCTATCAAACTTAAATCACAAGTCTTAGATACTGTCGAGGCAAAAGGGGCAATTCCGACAATAGGCTCTTCAGCAAAAGCTTCGGCATACACCGTCTTCAGTTCTTCAGACGATGCCACACCATCATCAAGCCTAATCCGCTCATAATCGCCATTAGGACACCTAAGCCCAGCCTCTCGGAAACATCGCTCATAGAGGCTCTGCATAGGAGGCACTACCCCTTCATTGGTGTTTTGTGCCTTATTAGCCAATAAATAAGCACGCGCTTTACGAGGCTTATTTAGATGGTGTATCTTAACGCCCCTTAAACTTAGCGACCAGCGAATAAGCTTAGTTCGCAAAACATCGTGAGCATCAATACAAATATCAAAATGCTCATCAACAAGCCGTCCTATATAACGCAATAAGCCCCAAAGGCTATGCGCTTCACCCTTCACATCTATAGTCATAGACTTCAGATTAGCAGGCGCATTGAGGAGTAGCTGGCAAAGAAAGGCTGCGTTAGTAGCGTAAACTCATGCTCTGGGTTCAAGCGAGCGACACTGTAGAGTACAGGTATCAGCATCGCCACATCCCCCATAGCGGAGAAGCGAGAGACTAATATCCTAGCCACGTTCTCCCTCTAGAGTGTCTGCCCCTTTAGCATCGGATTGAGCTCAGGGTCGTTGTACATCTTCATTTGCTTGTAGACCTTCATATACTTACGACCCGTAGCAATATCTTCAAGCAGCTCATCTATCGCTGTCGAGAGGTCCACGAGCTGAGTCTTGAGAACAAGCAACTTATCGGGTACACTTAACCCGTATTTCCTCAGTCGCAGAGTTTCCACCGCCTTAGACATGTAATTGATTTTAAGAAAGAGAATAGACAGGCGGTCAATAGCCCAAGCAGGACTCTCAGTATTGATTTTAGCTGATGGCTGCACCTCTACCCCCTGATACTTCTCCAAGAAAAAGCTATCAATGAGCTCTACTAAGTCTGTACGCTCCTGATTGCTTCTATCTATGCGACGCTTAATAGTCAATGCTACCTCAGGCTCAATATCTGGGTCTCGGATAATATCCTCTAAGCCCCACTGCGCATGGTCAATCCAGTTCTTACGAAATAGGTCAGCCTCAATAGTATGGGGAGGATAAGGATTAGGGCATACTACATCCACACCTCCAACCTTATTATATACATCCACAGCCTGAGCAAAGATACGCCCAGCCATTGCACTAAAAGTTTCTGTACTCATAGCTCTTATTCTTTCTTGTTCTGTATCAAAGATAATAAAGAAAACGAAAACCGCAGCACTCAACCTCACGGCTAAGTCTGCGGTAATTCACTTCACTAAATTATATAAAGAGACTTCTGCTTTTGGTGAGACTATTTTTCATAGCCTCTTGACTTGGTTAATGAACACGTGTTATTCGATAGTTAAGGTTGGTCGAAATAGGCAAGCGTCATCTCTCTATGCTATCCTCTTCGGGTGATATTCACGTCAGCCAAAGAGCTATATCTCGATATGCACACATCATCTGAGAGCGTGTGAAGGAATTACCATTACCCAGCCTCTTAATAGGTTGGTTAAGTAATTTGGTTGGAAATCGTTTGCGGAATAAGTTGTTGCTTGGGATAATGAATAAACCTGCACCTTACTCTCACACGATGATTATGCAACAATCATGTACTATATCCACACAATCTCGTCTTTGAGAGCTTTTAAATCTCCGTGCAAGGTATTCTTTAGGTAGGATATACCTAGGGCTTCCAAGGATAGGAAACTATACCCACGATGCACATAAGGTTTGGCAATCTTAATCCCGAGATTGTGGCATCATTGCCTGCTAGCAGGTCTCCTGACTCATATACTCCTTGGCAACCTTCCCGATCCACGTTTCGAATCAGTGGTTTATTCTGCCTCAGTTACTCTTCTCAGATGAGTGAGCTCGTATAATTACAGTAGCGGGTACTGTCCCAGATTTTCACTGGCTTCCCTTGCAGAGCGCAATTCGCTCTTACTAGTAGACACTGCAAAGGTAATATATTTATTTCAATATATAAGACTCGCATAATTCTTCACATAGAACAGATATATCAAAAATAACCCAGCAATCTATTAGAATTTCGTCGTAGATGAGCCCTTTAGGGCGACACTCTTCATAGCCCAGGGCGCAAGCCCTGGGTAACAATAGTCAATATATTTATTGAGCCCCTTTAGGGCGGCACTCCCCGAGACGTAAGGCAAATGCTCGCGCTGTTGTGCCGCTCCTCATCGGAGCTCATATTATTTGTTGTTTAGTATACCCAGGGTTCTGTTCGTGCCTTTGGCACCTCGCCACCCTGGGCTTTGCAGGAGTGTCGCCCTTGCAGGGCTCTTTGACTTGCATAAAAACCAGTCCCTCTATAATAACAGTACAATCGTGAGTACGACGCACTCGTTGTCGTAAGTACGCGCACTTATCTCAGTGAGTACACGCACTTACAATGATAAGTACACGTAAATAAATTCGTACTTGCGCATACCTAAGTTCAGCACTCGGCGAAGTCTGTGCAGACTACACGTGTAGTCTGCACAAACTACGGCTGAAGTTTGTACAGACTTCAGCTGAAGTCTCCAGAACAGTTCGCAAGCGCACTATTCAAACCCAACTTATTCACTAATTTACAAGCACTCTAGCACCCCATTTCACTAACTCAAAAAGTAAGAAAAAGCAACTTATATGCCACCTAAAGATAACTTTCAATAGCTTTTAACACAGGAAGCCCAATACTCTAATTAAGAACTTTCCACATCGCTCATCTAACTAAGAGCCCAAAGCCTAGACTACAGTCCTAGAACAGTTTATCCCCTCAATATTTAAGAGACTGCTCAATATAAACGAGTTGATTTATACGGATTATCGAAGAATTTACTTAATTTTGGCACATCATTCACTATCACACTATGGTATATAACCATAGAAGAATAAAGTATTTTTTTCATAACAATGGCATTGAAGTTTATCACTGCAGACGAAGCTGCCGCATTTGTCAGAGACAACGACAACGTCGGATTTAGCGGATTTACCGTCGCGGGAGCTCCTAAGGTAATCCCAGAAGCTATCGCTCGTAGAGCTGAAGCAGAACACGCTCGCTGGTCGTGAGTTCAAAATCGGTATGTTTACAGGGGCTAGTACTGGTCCTCACCTTGATGGTGCTCTAGCTAAGGGCAGAAGCAGTCAAGTTCCGCACTCCTTATCAATCTAATAAGGATATGCGTACAGCCCTTAATGGAGGCGTCGCTCCTTACTTTGATATGCACCTCTCTATGCTCGCTCAAGAGCTACGTTACGGCTTCCTTGGCCCTATCAATGTGGCTGTGGTTGAAGCTGCTGATGTTACAGAAGATGGCGAAATCATTCCTACTAGCGGTGTAGGTATTCTTCCTACTATTTGTCGCTTAGCTGATAAGATTCTTATTGAATTGAATGACCAGCACCCTAAGGCTATCCGTGGTATTCGATGACATCACAGAGCCACTAGACCCTCCTTATCGCACTGACCTCGGCATCAATAAGCCTGATGACCGCGTAGGTCAGCCATTTGTTAAGGTTGACCCAGCTAAGATTGTTGCCATCGTGAAGACTAGCGAACCGGCTGATGATAGCGCATTTGCTCCTCTAGATGATATTACACGCGCAATCGGTGCTAATGTAGCCAACTTCCTCGTTGACGAAATGAAGGCTGGTCGCATCCCTGCGGACTTCCTTCCTATCCAAAGCGGTGTAGGTAACATTGCTAACGCTGTACTTGGTGCTCTTGGTGATAATAAGGAAATCCCTGCATTCAACGTGTATACAGAGGTTATCCAAGATGCCGTAATCGAACTTATGCGTAAGGGTCGTTGTAAGTTTGCTAGTGGTTGTTCGCTCTCAGTGAGCCGCTCTGTGCTCAATGGCATTTATGAAGACCTTGACTTCTTCAAGGATAAGCTTATCCTACGCCCACAAGAGTACTCAAACAACCCCTGAGATTGTACGTCGTTTAGGAGTTATCACGATGAATACAGCCCTCGAAGCTGATATCTTCGGTAATGTAAACTCTACACACGTTAATGGTACACGCATGATGAACGGTATTGGCGGTTCAGGTGACTTTACTCGTAGCGGTTACATCAGCATCTTCACAACTCCTTCTACAGCTAAGGATGGTAAGATTAGTGCTTTCGTGCCTATGGTGTCACACCTAGACCACAGCGAACACTCTGTAAAAATCTTCGTTACAGAGTATGGTGTAGCAGACCTTCGTGGTAAGAGCCCTATCCAACGTGCTCACGAAATTATCGAGAAGTGCGTACACCCAGACTATCGTCCATTGCTCCGTGAGTACCTCGAACTTGGACAAAGCGGTCACACACCACAAAATCTAAATGCATGCTTCGCTTTCCACGAAGAGATTGCTAAGAGTGGTGATATGCGTAATGTAAAGTGGGAAAACTACACTAAGTAATACATTCTCCCCAATAAATAAGGGTCTGTCGTTTTATGAGCGACAGACCCTTATTTATTTTATGCTAAGAGGACTAAAATAAGCTATCGTATCCTAAGACCGTCCGACGGTCTCTCCCCAAAGGACAAGTTTTTACATGTTCTTTTTGTGGGACTTTGCAGAATGTGGTAATCGCAAGGCATTGAGACTGAAGGCGCAGGGAGTTTACTCTTGTAAATGACCAAGCCTGAATGTCGATAATAACGCGACGAGTGCCGTATTATGCAAAGGTCTCATCCTAGCGAAGACCGTTAATAATATCTACGGTACGAAAGGGCTTTCTTGCCTGCTGGTTGCAAACGCTTAGCCTAAGCACACCCTCACCACAAACGACTTCTAAGTGCTTGCGTCCTTCTACTAAGCATGTCCCTAGGGCTAAGCCTGCATGTCTTGCCTCCGAAGCAAGAGCTTCCGCCTCATGCACCTTACAGAGCGTAGGTTCACTCTGATTAGGGAATGTGATATTAGCCCATGCCGATGGGAAAGGATTAAGACCACGAATGAAGTTTTACCAACTCCCCTGCAGGACGAGACCAATCAATCTCTGTATTTTTCTTTTCGTGAGCTTAGGTGCATGGCTAGCTGTTTCCTCAAAATGCTCTTGCGCCTTGGTTGCTGGTTCTCCTTCAGCAAAAAGGTCAATCGTCTTAACTAGCAAATCTGCACCAATGAACATCAGTCTATCATGCACCGTCCCCGTAGTATCTTCTGGAGCAATAGGCGTAGAAGCCTGCATGAGGACATCGCCCGTATCCAATTCATGCTTAAGGCGGAATGTCGTTACACCCGTCTCTTTATCACCATTGATTACAGCCCAATGGATAGGCGCAGCTCCTCGGTAACGAGGGAGCAAAGAGCCATGAAGATTGATTGTGCCATACTTCGGCAGTTGCCAAACAATCTCTGGAAGCATACGGAAAGCTAACAACGACACCAAGGTCTGGTCGCAATTCCTTAAGTCTATTAACAAAGGCTTCATCACGGAGTTTGACTGGTTGCAAGACCTCAATCCCCTTACTTACTGCATACTGTTTGATTTTACTCTCGTGTAGCTTCATGCCACGTCCTGCAGGTTTATCCGGCATCGTAACCACAGCACATACTTGATAGCCCTCATCTACAAGGCGTTCAAGGCTAGGCAGAGCAAAGTCTGCCGTAGCCATATAAATAAGTCTTAGATTATTTCCTTCATCTTACTTTCTGAATAAGTGTTTGAACTCATCGGCATACAATCGAGACAATCCTTTGCGATTATCTATCGCCCTCACCAATAACAAAGCATTGTCGTAAGCGTTAGCTTGTTATCGTGTACGAGCTTAGCCAAGTCCTTAAGTTGACCACGATAAATACGTTCATCTGGCCAAGTCAAGTGATAGCACGCTGCCACAGGAGTATCTTCGGGGTAATGCTCTAATAGCTGCGCCTGTACATCATCTACAATACCTGCCGAGAGGAAGATACACATCGTAGACTGCGAGCGTGCAAGCATGTGCAACTTCTCCTTCTCGGGCATTGGCGTACGACCTTCACCACGTGTCAGAATAATTGTCTGCGTCTTCTCTGGGATCGTAAACTGAGAGCGTAGAGTCGCCATGCCGCTTGGAATGATGAGATACCGGGGAGTAATATGATAGCTCATATCATACTCATCAAAAGAATACCATTTGCTCCTGAATAGCTCCGTAAATACAAGGGTCTCCCGTATGCAAGCGCACGACGAGCAAGCCCTTATCATAAAACTCCTTCATCAGAGCAAACTGCTCCTCAAGGTTCATATCAGCTGAACTGCGTACCGTAGCCCCCGGCTTATGACAAGTCGTTAGCGCACGAGGCACAAGACTACCTGCATAAAGAATAAGGTCAGCGATTTCTAGGAATGCACGCCCACGTATGCTACACAAGTCAGGGTCACCGGGTACTGCACCCACAATCTCAATATGCCCCCGACGCTCATAGGCTCTATCAATAGATACAGCAAAAGTAAAATCATTACCATCATGAAGCATACCTTTCTGCTTCTCGATGACGATGCTACCCATACGAGCCGATAATCGTGAAGCACTCTCAGCGACACCATAGACGCCCGTTACTTTGAAGACGTAGTCCGAAGGGTTCTTAATCTCCACAGGAGCTAAGTCTTCACTTGTATAAATATCGGCCTCCTCTATATTGAGGAGCTGAAGCATCTCTTTAAGCAAAGGCTCATCTTTCTTCAAGTCTATCGTTCCTATGCGCTTAATTGCTTCGGGATAGTAGCCAAGTCTACGAATTTCGTTACAGATATACTCTGGAATATCCTTAGGCGCACACTGATAGCGACAGCCCAAGCCTAGAGCCAAACTCTTGGGGATATACTGAATGCAGGGCTTGCTCGTCTCATAGACACGAGGGCTAACCACTAAGATTAGCTCATACTTAGACTCGTCTAAATCCTCTCGCTTGTAATATATATCGACATGCTCGGCATGCGTACGCTCAAGCTCTAGGGTAAACTTATCTCTAACCTCTAGAAGAAGAGCCGTAGGCTTACCATTGGTGTATAGTGCAATAGGTTTATTTAAGTACTCCCATATTATTCACCTGAGCCCAGCCATACTTACGACTAAATAGGTCTAATGCCCACAAACCGGTATTATCCGTCTGCGTGCTTACGACTGCTTGCGCTCCTAATAGAGATGCAATATGCTCTGTCAGTTCATTAGCTCCACCGACATGACCAGAGAGTACAGACACCACAAAGCGACCTGTGCTATCGATGTTGATGACTGCGGGGTCGTGATACTTATGCTGTACATGCTCTGAGATTGTACGGATACAAATACCCATAGCACCGATGAAGACCCAAGCTGAGTAATCACCAAAGTGAGCGTCTACATGCTCTTTGATATTGAGAATAGACTCTACAGACGAATGCTGATGAGTAGAGAAGATTGTTAACTGCTCTTGCCACTCTGCTTTGAGTTGCTCGGCAATAGTAATGCCTTGAGGCGATACGGCTATAACCGCTATATTCATTGAGTTATTTAGGGTTAATGGTTATTCATAATAGATAAAAGCGCAGTAGCACATAAGTCGTATAGGCTCACACACCACCAACGCTTTTACTTGTAAAGCCAGCCTAAGTGTAGATAGCTCGCTACCTACGAGAGGCTGTTGTATGTTAATTCCTTTGTACAGTTCCTTTTACTTAGGAACGTGTAAAGGGAGAATTTAGTTTTTAGGTATAAGACGAGCGGCAACCCGACGAGCCTCACGGATAATCTCTTCCTCGCCCTCTACATGTCCGCCCTGCATCAAGATGCAACCATCACAGATAACAGTATCTACAAATGCGCCCGAAGCAGAGTAAACGAGATTAGAAGTCAGATTATGAACAGGCACCATCTCCGGACGGTTCAAATCGACCAAACAGAGGTCTGCTAAATAGCCCTCCTCTATCTTGCCAGCCTTGAGCCCAAGTATATCTGCACCCACGCTTGTCGATGAAGCAAAAATATCATCGGCAGACACTGCTGTACTGTCAAAGCGCCATACCTTACCTAAGAAGCTCGCTAAGCGCATAGCGGTAAACATATCTAAGTTGTTGGAAGAGCTACAACCATCAGTACCTAAGCCAATGCGTATGCCACGCTCTTTCATCTCTTCGTACTTGAACTTGTAACCACTTGCCAACTTCATATTGCTCGCAGGGTTATGCACCACTGCGACGTCATACTTAGCCAGCAAATCCATCTCTTCATCATCAACCCAAATAACATGAGCAAGAATGAGGCTATCACTCAACACGCCTAGTTGCTCTAGATACTTGACAGGTCTTAACCCATGTTCTGCTACACAACGCTCAACCTCTCCTCAGTCTCACTCAGATGCAAATGAATCTTAAGCTGATGCTTACGGCAGAAGTCGTGGCAGTACTCGAGTTGCTCTCCGCTAACAGTATAAATAGCATGCGGACCAAGATTAAACATGATGCGCTCACTAAAATCCCTGCTTGAACTTCTCCAAATACATCACGCTACGCTCTCTATCTAGTTGCGCACGCTCGGCATTACCCTGGTCGAAGAATGTATATGAGATCATGGCTCTAAGCCCCATCTCATCGGCGACCTTAGCACCCATCAACGGGTGCATGTACATATCTAGGAAGCAAGTAGTACCCGTCTTTATCATCTCTAGCATAGCGAGCTTAGCTCCTATATAGACGTCTTCTTCCGTCATTTGGTCCTCTACGGGCCAAATATAGTCTTGTAGCCACGTCATCAGCGGTAGGTCATCGCCATAACCACGTAAGAGGGTCATGGCGCATGCGTGTGCGTATTGACAAGTCCCGGTATAATCGCCTTATCGCTTGCATCGATAATAGTTGCTTCTGCCGAGGCGTCAATATGCTCTGCTATGCGTGTAATCTTATTTCCTTCAATGAGGACATCTATTTGCTGTCTACCATCGAAGGCATTTTTTATCAATATCATATTTATTGTGTTTTTATCGCTCAGGATAGAGCCCGTAGAACTCGGCCACAGCCTCAACGCCCTTACGGAATATATCCACGCTCATATTTTCATTAGGAGAATGAATGGCATTACTCTCTAGTCCAAAGCCCATCAGCACAGTCTTAAGCCCAAGCACTCGCTCAAAGACTGCAATAATAGGGATACTTCCTCCTCGTCTTACTGCTAGTGGGCGTACACCCCAAGATTTGCTTATAGCCTCTTCAGCGACCCTTATAAGCTGGCAAGTCAATAGGACAGAGATAAGCCTCTCCTCCATGCATAGGGCGTACATCTACTCTGATATGCTTGGGGGCAATACTCTTGATATAGTCTATAAAGGCTTGGCTAATTTTATGATGGTCTTGACTCGCTACTAGGCGACAGCTAACCTTGGCATAAGCCTTGCTAGGAAGAACAGTCTTACTACCCTCACCCGTATAACCGCCCCAAATGCCACAAACATCAAAGCTCGGACGGCAACTATTACGCTCAAGCGTAGAGTAACCCTCTTCGCCCCATACGGCATCTACATCAATAGCCTTGCAGTATGCTTCCTCTGAGAAAGGTACCTTAGCAATCATCTCACGCTCTGCATTCGTTAGATCTACCACATCATCATAGAAGCCCGGTATCTGTATTCTGCCCGTATGCTCGTCTTGTACCTTAGCGATTAAGCGACATAACTCGTTAATCGGATTACCAACAGCTCCGCCGAAATGCCCCGAGTGCAAATCTCTATTTGGACCTGTCACTTCAATCCCCCAGTAAGCTAAACCTCTTAGACCCGATGTTAGGCTAGGTACTTCACTGCTGACCATGCTTGTATCACTCACAAGAATAACATCAGCACTAAGCATATCTTTGTATTGAGTCAAGAAGCCCTCCAAATGAGTAGAGCCAATCTCTTCCTCTCCCTCCAGCACAAACTTAACATTACATCTAAGCAAGCCAAGAGCCTTAGCTGTCTCGAAGCCCTTAATCTGAGTCATCGATTGACCTTTATCGTCATCTGCACCTCTTGCCCAAATGTGTCCATCTCGTATTTCAGGCTCAAAAGGTTCGCTCTTCCACAGCTCTAGAGGCTCTGCTGGCATAACATCATAATGACCATAGACAAGAACCGTCGGCGCCGAGGCATCTATGATATACTCTCCATAAACGATAGGATTACCAGCCGTCTGATATACTTCTGCCTGAACGCCTAACCCTTGCAAATGTTCTTTCCAATAGCGAGCACAGCGTTGCATATCATCTTTATGCTCCGTCTTAGCACTGATACTAGGAATGCGAATAAGAGCAAATAGTTCTTCTAGGAAACGCCCTTCATGCTCCTTGATATATTCTTTTATGGTCATCATATTGTAATGTCTAAAAATACTATTTCAACATAGGTTTATCCGCCAAAAGCACTCTCAAAAGCCCTAAGTCCTCATCTTCCAGCTGGCGCATACGTTGCTCGTCTTCGGGGGTCTTATCTCCATACCCACAGAGATGCAGTACTCCGTGAATAATAACTCTGTGCAGTTCGTCGGCAAAAATCTACACCACCATCTCGGCATTACTGCCCACCGTCTCTAGGCTGATAATCATATCCCCTCCTATGCGGTCGCACTTAGTTTCATCGAAAGTAATGATGTCCGTGTAGTAGTCGTGCTGAAGAAACTGGCGATTAACCTCTAGTATGCGCTCATCATCGCAAAACCGATAGCACAGATTGCCGACAGTCTTACCATGAAGCTCTGCCACCTGCTTAATCCATGCTCTAACTATGGACTTATGAAGACGTGGCATCGCCACGGACTCATCGTTATAAAACTCTATCATCATAATCCTTAGACTTTAAGGCTTCTAGAGCATACTTACAGCGGCAGACTACCACCCTATCAGCCCTTGCGCATAGGCTGTATAAATAAGGAACGCAAGCGCAATTAACAAGAAACAAATAACGACCTTACCATAAGTCGTTACCCTTACTCTAGGTCCTGCTACGGGTGTATTTCCTTTAATAGCCGTCTCGTAAGCCTTGACCATCTCTGTAGTCCAGTGCGCACGTTCAATCTCCGCATCATCAGCCGTCCTAAAGTAACGAGCAACGGGCTTGCGTGGTATACGTTTGAAGATACCGTAACTATTAACATGCTGAGCATACAGCTGAAGACGCATAGGCTCTACCTGCCCTGAGAGAGGACAAAGCATGGCTTCATGTATTTCGCTGTGTAGGGGTTCTTCTGTGCAAGTTAAACTTACTAGTTGTGTTATTGAGTTTGCCATTATATTTGAATACATTTATGTTTTATACAAAGGTACTGTTTTAGATGTAATCGCTAAAGCAATATATAAAAAGAAGATGAGCGATACTCCTAAGAGTATCACCCACCTTAAATGTAATACACAACGGACTATAAGTCCTTATTGTAATTAGCTTTCATTTATTTAAGTACAGCAAAGGTAAATAATATATTTTTGAACTGCAATACTCAAATAGAATTTTTGCACATCAATTTTTTTAAGTAGAATTTCATTTGATGCAGTCGCCCTGTACTCACACAGGGCAAGACCTCAATAAAAACTCCACCTAAAAACAAAAAGCCAGTGAATAATCACTGACTTTTTATTGCTTTGCATCTCAATAGAATGCTCTGTAAATAAGAAACTTATACAGACTCTATTGTAATCGCGAGATAAAGTTACTTAAATTGAAAGCCAATTACAACCTTATCAAATTCATACGAAAAACCTGCCTGATTGTAATCGCTGAGATAAAAGTTACTTAAATTGAAAGCCAATTACAACTATATTTGCACTATAAATAACAAAACAACATGATTGTAATCGCGAGATAAAGTTACTTAAATTGAAAGCCAATTACAACACCTGGAGTATTATTTACTTTATCTTTAATATTGTAATCGCGAGATAAAGTTACTTAAATTGAAAGCCAATTACAACGGAGAGATAGTACACTCTGTTACTGTACCCATTGTAATCGCGAGATAAAGTTACTTAAATTGAAAGCCAATTACAACCTACTTCTTATAATTTTGTTTACAGAGGTATTGTAATCGCGAGATAAAGTTACTTAAATTGAAAGCCAATTACAACAGATGGCTTGCAAGTGGTCGTAAGCTTTCGATTGTAATCGCGAGATAAAGTTACTTAAATTGAAAGCCAATTACAACAGATGGCTTGCAAGTGGTCGTAAGCTTTCGATTGTAATCGCGAGATAAAGTTACTTAAATTGAAAGCCAATTACAACAACGATGGAGAGACTACCTAACCAAGGAGAATTGTAATCGCGAGATAAAGTTACTTAAATTGAAAGCCAATTACAACCTCATCATTACTATTACACATTTGATTGTAATCGCGAGATAAAAGTTACTTAAATTGAAAGCCAATTACAACTACACCCGCATTCAACCCGGCTACTAAGAATTGTAATCGCGAGATAAAGTTACTTAAATTGAAAGCCAATTACAACAGAGTACAAATCTTCTTATGATAAACTTCAATTGTAATCGCGAGATAAAGTTACTTAAATTGAAAGCCAATTACAACTTCTAATGGGTAGAAGGAAGGTCGTGAACAATTGTAATCGCGAGATAAAAGTTACTTAAATTGAAAGCCAATTACAACATATTTGCATCATAAAACAACAACAATATGAATTGTAATCGCGAGATAAAGTTACTTAAATTGAAAGCCAATTACAACAAGAAATACTCCAAATACTCACTACAGGAATTGTAATCGCGAGATAAAGTTACTTAAATTGAAAAGCCAATTACAACGAAATGCAAACGCTACTAGCCGAGAGTTTATTGTAATCGCGAGATAAAGTTACTTAAATTGAAAGCCAATTACAACCCAGGTGTTGCACAAGCTAGCACAAGTTCAATTGTAATCGCGAGATAAAGTTACTTAAATTGAAAGCCAATTACAACTAGTAGGTGCTTTTGATTTTTGCCCACGAGATTGTAATTACGAGGTAAAGTTACTTAAATTGAAAGCCAATTACAACAAGATTACTTTACTGGTGTTGTACCTTCCGATTGTAATTACGAGGTAAAGTTACTTTAGAATTGAAAGCCAATTACAACGAGGTCATCGTCACCAAAAACACCCTCATAATTGTAATTGCGAGGTAAAGTTACTTAAATTGAAAGCCAATTACAACGAGGTCATCGTCACCAAAAACACCCTCATAATTGTAATTGCGAGGTAAAGTTACTTAAATTGAAAGCCAATTACAACGACATCGAGTGTATCGCGTATACTAGTGCAATTGTAATTGCGAGATAAAGTTACTTAAACTGAAAGCTAATTACAACACATTGCTACTTTCTTACTCATCACCGATAATTGTAATTGCGAGGTAAAATAAGTAGTCTATTATTCTTTGAACAGACTAGTAAAATCACTCCAATCTTCAACCCTAAATGCTCTTATATCCCTAACAGATAAACGGAACCAGTCTATACTTTTGAGAGCATCCATAGCTTTTATATAGGTTAAGCATATCTGCTGTTTTTGCTTAGATACAAGCTTCCTTGAGTGTTATAAAATCCGTACTGCCTGAGGAGTTTATTTATTTCGTAGTAGGCATTATTGTAAGGCTCCCCATAATAATGTTTAAGGTCTGATATGACCATGTCAAATGCGATAGCCAGCATAGTTACTCATCAGACTAGTAGAAAGTATTTAGACTCTCCGAAAAATATTCTCCCTAGATTATCTTTTATTGCGATTACAATACCTTTAAATGGATTGTTTTCTATGTCTATGACCTCCCCTCAATCCATTCTTTTTTCTCCCTGTTAGTATAGGTGAAACTTTAGCTTTATCACCCTCTTTTTATCTGTTTTTCCTACCATAATGATATCTAATTGATTCAAATTATAATTGCGAGATAAAGTTACTTAAATTGAAAGCTAATTACAACGTAAACTGCCAATTTGCTTTTTATCAGTGCCATTGTAATTGTGAGGCAAAAGTTACTTATTAAATTGAAAGCTAATTACAACCTTCGTTTATTGTATATTCCTTTATATGTATATTGTAATTGCGAGGCGAAGTTACTTAAATTGAAAGCTAATTACAACGAATTAACAACTATGTGTCGTCGTATGTTACATTGTAATCGCGAGATAAAGTTACTTAAACTGAAAGCTAATTACAACGTAAACCCCCAATTTGCTTTTTATCAGTGCCATTGTAATTGCGAGGCAAAGTTTCTTAAATTGAAAGCTAATTACAACCTACTCCTAACGATAGCCCTACGAATAGTATTGTAATTGCGAGGTAAAGTTACTTAAAATTGAAAGCTAATTACAACTACTCAGACTCAGAGCAACGCATCAAAATTCAGGCGCATTATGAGTGCCGTAGGCACTGACACCCCTGCAAAGACCAGGGTGGAATGAGGCAAAGCCCGATATGAAACCCCTGGTATCACTGAACCAAAAGTAATATCTAGCTCCGTAGGGAGCGGCACTATAACGCGAGCATTTGTCTTACGTCTCAGAAGTGCTGCTGCCCTTTGGGGCTCAATAAATGTGTTTCAATAATTAACCCAGGGCTTGCGCCCTGGGCTATGCTAGAGTATCGCCCTTACAGGGCTCCTCTACATCTTTCCAATCAATTTACTTTATTACTTCTTACATCGCTTGCCATAGTTATAGATTATTGTGTTACCTTTGTAGTACAAGCAAGGGTAACTCATACGAACAGGAGCTGGACTGTAGTTCCAGTGGGTGGTTCTATGAGTTACTCTTTTTATATCTCCAAATTTCAAATTCTCTGAGCTCCCATAAAAAAAGTTACTTAAATAAAACAATTACAACATATTGCTTTGCATATATAATATTTAGTATTACCTTTGTAGTGCAGGGTGCCGTTTAATCCCCGAAAGGGAACGCCCTCGCTCCAGCCGAGTTCTCAAAGATCTCGGCTTTTTATTTTGCGCTTGTTAGCTCTAAACCACTGTCATTGTGTGTAACTAATTAGAACTACTTCATAGGATAATTCGGGTTATTATAAGTACGACGTACTCACTGAAGTAAGTACGCACACTTACAACAATAAGTACACGCACTCACTCGAAACGAGGTACGATGTACTCACTGAGGAAAAGCGAGACAAGAGCAATCAACATTACGAAGACAATATCAGTCATCAATGCCGTCAAACAGACTTAGCGTACTATATTCGCAATCTTCATGATGCACTGGAGCCGAAGAAAAGCATTCTATCATAGAGAACTGCTTATCCGTAATGGTCATAATCATGATATTACCCTCCTCTGGAAGAATAGCTTTTACTCGCCTCACATGTACAGCGAGCATTATCACTACTTGGGCAGTGCCGAACATAGGATGAGTATTGAAACATTCTAAACCCATCTTTAATTGGTTCCTTACGAAAGCGAGCGATTCTTACGCTCTTCTGCTGTATAAGTTGGCAGATCAAATGATACAAACACCCACATAATACGGTATGCATTTAATCGTTCCCTTTTCATAAGACTGGATAATCTATTTGTTTACTGCTCCCCTCAAAACAGCGTACAAGAGAACTTGCAGTTAGCGATGTTGCTATTGATAGGGGGTGAGTAATACCATCAATGACCACGTCCTGCTCCATAATGGTCAAGAGTCTATGCTTAATATCTTTAGTCAGACACTCAGGATACTCACGCTCATAAATCTCTTGAACGAACTTATCTACATAAGGGCGATAAGGCTCCATAATATCATCAGCCAAGCAATAGGCATTATAGCGATTGTGATGATGAATACCCAGCGTAGGAAGTAAACCTACAGATACCAACGAACGAGCCACTACGGCTCGGAGCAAAAGCTATAACCATAGTTTAGTAGAGCATTGGGAGCAGATTCCTCTCGCTCTCGGGTAAACTTAGGCAGAGAAGGAAAGAGATTAGCCCAGTAATGAGTGCGGCCCGTGCTTCTAAATTATCAGGGGTCGCCACTACGCACCTGCTTCACCCATGCCAACATATTAGCATGAGGCTGAGCGTAGACTTCTTCAAGCACTCGTGCTTGATTTTGTATTTTCATTCTTACCGTCTGTTGCCATAATTGCTTCTTCAGCGGAAGTGTCGCCTCTATTTGAGTTTGAAAACGCTCACTCTGCAAGCTATGAGCATCAAGTGGCAAGAAGAGACCTGAGGGCATGTGGCTAGCACTACAAGTTATGAGCGCACACTTATGAGCCTCAAGAGCGTTCATTAAGCCATGAGTAATTGATATTTGCTGATGGTCTAAGATAAGCACTCCAATATCTTCAATGGGAATACTACGGCTACCCTCCTCTGCGGGAAGCCTTACGAGCAACTGCCCATCTCTTAGAGAGAGATAGGCAACCTGCCCGAAGTAAAGCGTTCGTTTAATCATGATTAAGATGCTAATTAAGTGGTGATGTGGGGAGAGAAGAAAATACTACTCCATAAGGCTTAGATTTCCCAATAAATCTACTCTAACCTTACGAGGATTAAGTTTTAAGTAAGTTTTTAAGGGATTGTACTCGATAAAACTTCGGAATAGACCCACCATTGTTCTTATCAGATTCTTTATTTTTGCTTAACCTCTAGGTGAAAACAGAAACATGTAATATCCATCTGAAATACTCTGAACACGATAAAGATGATCATTAAGCGTAGCCCTATCTGCATTCTTTATTACCCTTGTGATTTCATCATCACTCAAGCCAATTAAGAACATTTCATTCTTCTGAAGACTCTCTACAAAAGTCCAACTTGACTGAGGCAAGGTAGAGCACAGAGTCAGTCACATTACGCTCCAGGCCTCCTCTACCACCGCTCTAGGGTCTTTGATAATCATCGGTAATTGATACTTAGCACGCTCTATCGCTTGATAGAATGAAACAACTGCTTCTTGTAGCACCCCCTTACTATCCCGATAGAATGCAACATGATGATTGCTTCCGGGAGAGACAAAAGCAATCTCTTCGCCAGCATCATTCCGGCGTAATGGTATCATATTCTTATACACGCAACGAGAAAAAGCAACGCACCGAACGTATTTGCTTCGTCTGAGCGACATCGAGTACAAGGGTTCTGCAGTGACTTCGTAGCATCATTATTGTAGACCTCTAGTCTAGCCTTAACAATGCGCTGTATGCCCTTATCCACTATGCTCGGAATATCTTTGGTACTGCAAATTTTCTAAGCGACGTTTGCAAACAATCTCTTTACGCTTACCTACTTGTATAGCACCGTAAATAGTTTCTTCAGAGAGCGCACCTCTAGGCGTTAGGATACCTGTTTGCAAGCTCACACGACCTTTAATTTTGACCTTATTACGGCTCTTCGTATAGGTACGTCTATCAGGACTGTAAGAAACCAATATGCCACGCACATAGTCACGCACCGCTTGTACAGAGAAATGAGGTTGAGCAGTCAGCCATTTATCCAATAGTCTGCATACGCTCTTCCTTAGAGGGTGAGTATGAAGAACCAAGTTCAGACTGCATAGACTGCCTATCCTCTTCACTACTGAGCCTATTCAGACGCTGTATATAAGACTGCCGAGTACAAGCCACGACTAAGGCATCAATAGCATGATGTCTATGGTCTTTACGCTTATTCCAGTCTTTAATGCGCTCCACTTCTTGCTCTGCCAAGCCTCTCTTAACAAGTACAGTCTGAGTCTCACCCATAGACTTGTAACGCTCAAAGTTTAAGTCTTCAAGGACTTTATCATAACCCCATAAGTGACGGAGTGTAGAGGTTACACTACCCTCACTTGACCATACATAGCGAATACCATCTTTAAGGATTTCTGTAGCCTTGCGGGATATGTATTGAGTTAGTCTGAGATGTCTCTCTATGAAGTCTTCGGGTATATCTTTAAGCAGAGTCATCAATCGCTGTCTCTTCCCATTAGATAGACGCTTCGTTGCTACAAGTCCCTCTAGACGATTAAAATACTTAGTCTGAAACTCTTCCGTCTGAGTAAGTACCCAATCCATAATGCACTGGTTATTCTTAGCCTTATTACAGCTACAGCAAGCACAGGTCTTATTGCTCATAGAGTCGTCATACAGTACTGAGCGTGGTATGATATGCTCAATCTCAGCCTCTCCATCGCTAAAAAGATTAGCCAAGCCTATTTGCTTACCACAGTAGATACACTCATAGTTCGCCTCTTCCCATAGTTTATACTTTTGAATGCGGTTCTTCGTCGGAGTACCATACTCAGCAATCGCTTCTGCTACTCGCTTATTATCTTTCTCGTTTGCTGCTATTCTTCGGCTTGTCGTTTCACGCTCTTCACGCCCCATCTTAAGTTCGCGAGCTAGCTCTACACGCACCTCATCAATCTCGCCATACTTATCTTTTAGGGCGTTCACGAGATTTATCATTTGATTAAGCACCTTCTCTACAATAGGCTGACGCAGACTATTCTTAGGCAGGAGCTCTATGCGAGGCTTGAGTTCTCTATGCTCTAGCTCTTCTTTAGTTTTGCTATCGGAGTGCTTATAACCAGCCAAATCTGCAGCCTCGCTATACATATATCCTTGCTGGAGATAAGGGAGTAGTTTGCACATAAACTTGGCTGACTTATTGCAGTAGCCTTGCTTAGTAAAGTCTATCTTCATACAGGCATCAAGCAAGCCTTTATCAAGGTCGCCCTGCTCTACGCCCAACTGCTTTCTCAGAGCATTGCCCATAGCCTCACGCTCAGCCACAGAGTATAGGATATGCCAAAGTTTGTACAAAGGTTCATTTAGATAGCTCACACTAATAAGGGGAAGCACTTCCCCAGTAGACAAGTCTACCCGACAGCTATCTTCTTGCTTCAAGTCGAAGCGAAGCAAAGCCTTATATTGGGGATAATCTTCTATCAGTTTACGCAGAGTAGCCGTAGTTCGATTGCCCTTGATGCCGCTCTTAAGAAGGTCGTTACACCAAAGTCTATCTTTAGCTTTGGCTCCTATAATCTTCTTGGCATCAGAGAACTTAAGCGACTCACTCTCTTGAAGTTTATTGAAGAAGGCTTGCTTATGCTCTAGACTAAGCGGATATACAGCTCCATCGGGATAATAAATCCTGATATTATTGATTGACTCCCATAGGCGACAAACCTCAGCAAGAGGAGAAGATACGGGCGCAACCTTAGAGTATATATCAACGATTTTAGTCTTATATGAAGTCGTACCATCAGCACCAACTACAGGTATTTGCACCTCTCTAGTCTTACGCTCAAATTCGCAGTAAGAAACTAGATGCTTACAGCTCTTAAGTGGACGCTGGAAAAAGATACAATCCCTCAGTTTTTGCAGAACAACAGAAGTCAAAACCTCGGGATAAGCTTTCTGTTGAACAGCCATAATGCGGTCAAACTCCTCCATATAAGCTTCTCTAGGATAGACTTGGTCTTTTTACCCTATAATGCACGCACGAGAGTGCATCTGCTCCCCTTTCAGCAGAAGCCGATAAATACCTATACATGTACTGACCGATAGTGAGCGATTCATTTTTAGCTCAGCATAGCGCGTCTTAACGGTCGCTACATACTCTGTATCTTGCTTAGAAGATTCATCAGATTTGCTGTGCCGATATCCTCTTTTCTGATTGAGGTGATAGAGTACGCGCCCCTAATTCGGCTAGGGAAATTACCTTGCCCTCTGTAGCGACATCGGCTCTTAATCCCCATAGAGCTAAAGGCGATAGACTCATCAAAGGACGAGGGAAACCTAATCCAAACTCACACAACAAGCGACTGAGCTTAGCTCTGCGTTGCTGATAACGGTCTAGCCCTCTACGAGCAGACCTCTTCATCGTCCTATCCTTATTCTTGGTAATAGCCTTTCCTTTTTGGAACTCTTGCATATCATCAGAAGTCAAAGGAACGATCGACTTTCCCATACCAAGTATTTCTGCGGGATGACCGCCTTCATCGAGCGTTATTAGAGACCAACCTATTGACCCTACTCCTAGGTCAAGACCGAGTATTTTTATTCATATATATATGATTATCCTTAAGAGTTATAGTTTTATTGGGGAGCAAGTTAGTTATTTTTTTCATGATATTAAATAAAAAGCGATGGTCTATATCCAAATATTTGGATATAGACCATCGTGTCTAAAGGAGACCGTTTCATGGTCTTCCAAATAACATCAGCCTACATAGCACTACGAGATGCTCCCCAGCCAAGAGCGAAAATTACAACTCTCTGTCAAGCGTTGCTTAAGGACTGCGTATTCGGGTTTCTCTAGATGAGGGTCTTCGCTAAGGATATACTCTGCCATATTACGGCAGTACTGTACCAAAGCACCATCTCGGGCAGGATTGGCAAGTCTAAGCGTCAGTTCTTTACCGCTTTTGCCTAGTACCCTCGAGTTCACCAAATCCACGCAAACGCATATCCTCCTCAGCAATGACAAAGCCATCATTCGTTTCACACATGATTTCGATGCGCTTACGAGAGTCTTCGCCTATTTTATTACCCGTTACGAGTATGCAGTAACTCTTATCAGAGCCTCTCCCTACACGCCCTCTTAGCTGATGTAGCTGTGAGAGTCCAAAGCGATTAGCCCCTCAATAATCATAACACTTGCATTAGGAACATTCACTCCGACCTCAATAACCGTGGTGGCAAGCAATATCTGAGCTTTCCCTGAGATAAACTCCTGCATACGCTCATCCTTATCCTTGGGCTTCATCTTGCCATGGACATAAGCGATGCGATACTCAGGGAACATGCTTCGGTAACGCTCAGTCCGCTCTCCAAATCACGCAAATCTTGGGACTCGTTCTCCTCTATCATAGGGAAAACGACATAGACTTGCCTGCCCTGCATAATTTCCTTACGCATGAAGGCATACACTTCATACATGCGGTCTTCTGTATGATGAAAAGTGTCAATAGGCTTACGACCAGGTGGTAGTTCATCGATGACGGATATATCCAAGTCTCCATAGAGGGTCATCGCTAGAGTACGAGGTATAGGAGTGGCACTCATGATGAGGATATGAGGCAGTATTTGGTTTGTTTTCGTCCATAAGCGAGAGCGTTGCTGTACCCCAAAAACGATGTTGCTCATCAATCACTGCTAGCGCAAGGCGATTAAACTGGACTCCCTCCTCTAGCAAAGCGTGTGTGCCAACGACTATGCTCAGACTACCATCAAGCAAACGAGGTAATATACTTGCTCTCTGCTTCTTTGTACAACTACCGATAAGCAAAGCTACCTCTATACCAAGAGGAGCTAATAGTTCGCTCAGACCGGCATGATGCTGTCTAGCCAAAAATCTCAGTAGGCGCCATCATCACAAGCTTGATAGCCACTATCAAGAGCCATCAGCATAGCGAAGAGGGCAACAAGCGTCTTACCACTTCCCACATCACCCTGCACAAGCCTATTCATTTGCTTGCCAGAGAGGACATCCGAACGTATGTCCCTAAGCGTACGCTTCTGCGCATTAGTTAGGTCAAATGGCAGATGCTGACTATAGAGCGTATTGAAGTAATGCCCTACTTTCTCTAGGACAATACCCTTTAAAAACTTTCTTTTCTCTGAATTTTCTGCCCTATAAGTTTGAGCTGAATGAGCAATAGTTCCTCAAACTTAAGACGGCGTCTAGCCATCTCTAAAAGCCTGCACATTCTGAGGAAAATGTATCTGCTGTAAGGCTTCGGCATAACCCATCAATCCGCTCTGCACTAACAGTTGTGGGGGTAGACTCTCACTAAGATAAGGTCTCACCTGAGTCAGTAAGGCTTGCAGGAGTTGGCGCATCTGCCTAGTATTAACCCCTTGCCCTTTAGCCTTCTCACTACTGCTATAAATAGGGATTAGCCCTCCAGATACTTGCTCTTCTTTGCTCCCCTCATCAACCTCGGGATGTACCATACTTACCCGACCATTGAATACACTTGGCCTGCCGAAGATGATGTACTCCTGACCCAGCTGATACATACGCTCTATGTGCTGTAGCCCTTGAACCAAATAAGTTCAATGACGCCTGTACCATCATAGAAAGAGCCTATCAACCTCTGTTTACGTCCTATACCCTCTGTCGTAAAATCCCTTATATACCCCTTGAGCTGAACGTAGGGCATCTCGGCATTTAGCTCTCTTATGGTATAGACACGAGAGCGGTCCACATACCGATAGGGATAGAAATGCAGCAAATCGCCAAAGGTACGTAGACCTAAAGTATCTCCTAAAGCCTTAGCACGCTTAGGACCTACTCCAGTCAAATAAGTAATATCAGTAGCAAGTATAGAGGACATCTATAGTATCAATCAGAGAGAAATAGCTCAGCTAACTTCAAATCAATAGGAGTCGTCAGCTTAATGTTCTCGGCATTGCTCAAGACTAAGGACAGAGCGGACTCTCCACTATCCTCCCAGACAGAAGCATCGTCCGTAAAAGATGGCTTATAGCCTCTTGCGTAGTACTTTCATCAGAGGAGCTAACCGAAAAACCTGAGGCGTATGCACCGTTACATAGTCGCTCCGCTCTACAGCATGAGTTACTTCACTTCCTTCAAAACTTTCTCAAGCTATTCACCAAAGGACGATAAGGAAGAGTACGCACCTGTTTGCGCTTTGCAACCCGATAGCATTCCTCAATGAGCGTAGTTGCCACCAACGGACGGACACCATCATGTACAGCGACGAGGTCGTCCTCAGCTATACCTTGCTCCGCTAAAGCCTGTAAGCCAGAGTAAACTGAGTGGTAGCGCGTCTCGCCCCCACAGACAACCTTATGGGGATAATCAAACTTATAGGTCTCACACAGTTCAGCCCATAAGCCAATTGCTCTGAGGGTAATACGAGTATTATCTCAGAGCAACTAGAAAAACTCTTAATGGTATGCATGAGGACAGGTTCGCCACAAAGAGGAACAAACTGCTTAGGAATGTCCCCTCCCATACGTAAGCCCTTGCCTCCAGCTACAATAATTGCATATTGCTTAGGCATGCAAATATATTATTTAGAACTCTCATCAAGGCTAGCCATAAGAGCTTCAAACTGCTTATCGGCTTCTGTGAGTCTATTGCGACAAAGTTTGGTCAGTTCAACTGCCTCCTGCACTAGCTTGAAGAGCTCATCTACATCGGGGTTCTCACCCTCGATATAGCGCAAAATCTCATCAAGTCTTAGAGAAGCCTCCTTGTAGCTTATATCTTTAGCCATAATGACCTTAATTGTAGATTAGTAAGGTATCATTGCCATCATATCGGCAAGCTTCTCTACACCCTCTTGGAGCTTACCCCCAATCATCTTACGCATGATGAAGTTAAGCTCTGTGCGTAGTGTTAAGCGCAGTCTTGTATCGTATGTATCTGCGGGAACAAGCTGTATCCACATAGTTAAATCAATGGGCGCATCTACAGCCTCTAACTTGATTGTTTTGTTGGGTTCACGCTCCACGATACGCAGATGCAAACGACCTGCACCAGCGATAATAAAAGCACAGTTATCAGCATCTATTCCTTCGATGCCAATTTTACTTGCTTCAGGATGATTTTTAAGGGCTTCCCCAATGGCTGCCATGCCACTGAGGTCGCTTAGTTTGTTATATACGCGCTCTTGTGTAGAAGCGATACTCTTGATGTTACTTGTATAATCTGCCATAATCAATTTATATACCTAGGGAAAGATACTTACTTGCTCTTACCCGTCCATGTAGAGGGCGACTCACGCCACTCACGCAAAAACCTCTTGGTCGCTAGCACTGATATAGCCTGTCTTAGCGGCTTCCTGAAGTACTGCATTGTAGTTGCTGAGCGTAATAAGTCTTACGCCAGCTTTTTTCAAAAGCTCGTAACAGCATCGGGGAAACCATGCGTATAAATCGCAACCATACCCAGCACTTCGGCACCATGGCGACGCACAGCCTCAACAGCCTTAAGGCTACTTCCGCCTGTAGAGATGAGGGTCTTCCACAACTACTACCTTAGCTCCAGCCTTCAGTTCGCCCTCAATAAGGTTTTCCATGCCATGGTCTTTAGGGGCTGAACAGATGTATGAGAAAAGGTAAGCCAAAGCGCATCAGCAACGAGTGCTCCCTGCGCAATAGCACCAGTAGCAACCCCCTGCAATAGCTTCAGCTTCTGGGTATTGCTCTGCAATCACACGAGCCAACTCTAACTTAATTAACGAACGGAGGGCAGGATAACTGAGCGTCTTACGATTATCACAGTAGATAGGCGACTTCCAGCCTGAAGCCCATGTAAAAGGTTTTATCTGGTTGCAATTTAACGGCTTCAACTTCGATGAGTTTCTGAGCAATCAGTTGTGCTACTTTTTTTCCATAACAGTTAATCTTGTTTTGAGTTATATATCTGATATTACTTTCTTTTTCTGAGGGCGACTACTGTACGATAACCGGCATTAACCTTACCCTTGGCAATGTTCATCAGCTTGCCTTTGACCATAGTCTTACGTATAGCTGAAATCTTATCAATGAAGAGCACGCCCTCGATATGGTCATACTCATGCTGTATAACACGAGCGAAAGAAACCTGTAAAGGTTTCTCGTTGAGGTTCAAAACTTTTCGTTTTACATACTCTATCGTAATAGTGGCTGGTCGCTCTACCTTCTCATGTACACTAGGGATACTTAAGCAACCTTCTGTCTCGGTCAGCATATCTTCGCTATACTCTACAATGTGTGCATTGATAAAGCATCTTTTAAATCCACGACATTCGGGAAAAATCATCGCCCATAGGCTCTGCATCAATAACGAAAAGGCGTATATCCTTTTCCTATTTGAGGAGCGAGCAAGACCTATGCCATCGGTAACGTACATCGTCTCCCACATATCGGCGATGAGCTTATCTAAGCCTTCATAATCGGCTGTAATATCGCGACAAAGTTCTCGAAGTATGGGGTGACCGTATAGGGTAAATAGGTAATTTCATATTGTATTCTGTATTTCTTTGGCACAAAGGTAAGAAAAGTAAGCCTAATGAGCCCTTTGCGACACAGCTTACATTTCACCAAAACAAGTACGACGTACTTACAAATTTAAGTGCGTGTACTCACTGAAATAAGTACGCGCACTTACTAAAACGAGTACGAGGTACTCACATTAATTGGGGGATTTTCGCAAAAAGTCCTTTAAGTCCATGCTACTTCATAGCCCAAGGCACAAACCCTTAGTTAGTTGTTATCGATACATTTATGAGCCACAAAGGGGGTGGTATTCCTCTGACTCAAAACCAATACCCTAATCTATATCCTGCTCATCAGCATCTAACCAACGGCTTGAAATCTGCTTTACTGCTCTTAGCTCCCATATCGCGTAAGCGTTCCATGCGTGTGATGATATTCTTGCCCTGCCCTCCGGCAACGAGTTTCTTTAGCCTCTAAGAGCGATTTCTCTGCCGTCTGGAAATCCTTTTTCGACTTTATCAAAACTCTCTAAAAAGTTGCAACAATTCTCATATAGTTGACCTACTTTATTAAATATATCCTGCACATTCTTTATTTGCGCATCACGCACCCACAGGTCCTTAGCCATACGCAGAGCGGCTAAGAGATTAGTCCCATTTATTAGAACTACATTCTTCTTGTATGCTTCATTCCATAAGTTCGGAGCTTCTTTCATCGCTAGGATATAAGCCGGTTCATTAGGAATAAATAGCATCACAAAGTCAGCACTATCGGGTAAGTAAGCATGATACTCTTTGCTCGCGAGTTCATCGATATGTCTGCGCACGCTCTGCAAATGCGCCTTCTGAGCAAGCTCACGCTCCTCTTCTGTCTCTGCTGAGATATAATCAGAGAAAGCCTTTAAGCTCACCTTGCTATCGATAACCACATCTCTTCCATTAGGGTAATGAATAATGGCATCGGGACGCATCTTCTTGCCCGTTTCGTCATGCTTGAGGACTCCCCCAGCATCATCTCTTAGAGTACTTTGGAGCGTGTATTCCTCATTTTTTTCCTGAGACCACTACTCTCAAGGATATTCTCTAGAATCATTTCGCCCCAGTCGCCCTGCACCTTATTATCTCCCTTAAGAGCTCTAGTCAAGCTATTAGCCTCCTCACTCATCTTCTGACTATGCTCTACAAGCATACGTATCTCGGTCTGCAGGAGGTGCGCTCACGCGCCTCATCGTTATACGCCTTCTGAACCTGTTCGCCAAAAGCGTTTTAGGTCCTCACGAAGGGTTGTAAACTCTCTTCACTACGTGTACGGATTTGTTCTGCTCGCTCGTCTATTATCTTGGTTGTAATACCTCGGAAACGCTCTTCAAGTAAATCTGCCAAATCAGCTTTACTCTCCTCAGCCTCTTTGAGCCTCTCCACAAGCTGGTCAATAGTTGCATCGGCTTTCGCTAACTGTATACTTAAAGATTGTTGCTCTTCAGTAAGTTGTAATTTCTCCGCCTTTAATGAGCGTAATTCCTCCTCTTGATAGCTCAGCTTCGCCTGCAGGGCTATTAACTCGTTCTCAACGCCTTGCCCCTGAGGCTTACGCATCAGAATAAAAACTAGTAAGGCTAATAAAATTAGCACGATAAGCAATAAAAATGTAAGTCATATATCTATAAATAATTATTCTCACGCAAAGATAATCCTCTTTATCCAACCTTAAGGCAACCGCATCAAAACAACTAAGAATGTAGATGAGCCCTGTGTTGTCATAAGTGCGCGTACTTATTTCAGTAGTTACGTGTACCTATTCTGGTGAGTACGCACACTTAAATTTGTAAGTACGTAGTACTTTCTGGAGACTTCGGCGTGGTCTGTGCAGACTACACGTGTAGTCTGTACAAACTTCATCCGTAGTTTGTACAGACTTCAGCTGAAGTCTGCAGATTATTCAACAAGCACAAAATCTTTATCCAGAAAACAAACTATTTATCAATGACTTAAAATCAAAAATCAAGTAACCTAAACTAAATTACAAGACCGTCAGAGACAAGTTTTAGGAGGGGGCTCACACTCCCAATCCATGCACATGTTTCGCTTCACATCTATCCCCCCTTATTCTTCTGCTCAACAAAAGGCACAGATTATCATACTTTTTATATGCTATCTTTTGTTGTATATCCTTTTATACAATCAAAATATGAAGAGAGTCATAACGACCTGCATAGGTCTTGCCCTAAAGTACTACTAGCATATTAGGACAAACAGATATTAAGCATAACTCTTACCTCGAACTGAATGGTAGAATCAGTGTCTGCGTATTCCCTCAAGCCCTCAACTCAATATGCTGTTGGGACAAAGCTATACCTATACTTTTTGGATGTCTGCCGACCGCACAATGATTTATGGAGACTCTTTCCGCATCCTCTCTAAACGAGACCTAAGCAATAAGGTTGATAGCCTCAATCGCTCAGGCTATGAGATTATGGCATTTAGGACGACCTCTAATAATTTCCTTGCCGCTAGTCTCCCTAATGGCGCTGGTCTCTATAACCAAAGCATAGACGCATGGGGTGCATCTCCCGAAGTGGCATACCTGCGCACATGGTACCACGGAGCTTTGGTCGTAAACAGAGCCAACTCTACGATTAAACTTTTTCGTTGATGGGAAAGAAGTTTTATCTAAGGATAAGGACATTCGTGCTTGGGTAGCAGATAACCAATTACCTTTATACATCGGAGCTGGTAGCAGGGATAATAAACCTATGGGCTTCTTCTCAGGTCGCCTAGATAATGTGCGCCTATACAATAAAGCTCTATCTACCGAAGAATTACTTAAAGACAGAGCTACAGAGCGCATTGCACCCCAAACGGAAGGACTTGTAGCCGCTTTTGATTTTGATGGACTTAAGCCTGGAACAACAACTTATACTGATGAAATAGGCAAGTTCACTGCCGAACTCATAGGATTTCCACAATCTACGTACCATGCTCTAGTTGCTAGTTATAGCGAGCAACGCAGTAATGGTCAGCTTATTGGGCGTGGTGCTAACCAAGCTATCAGTACTTTCTGCCTGGGACTTGAGCAACCCTAGCCGACTAGAAGACATCGAAGTACTCACCCCTGAAGCAAGCCAAAAGCACAATATTACACGCTACCGCCTATACAAGACGGATAACGGCGACCGCTTTGACCCTCGCACAGCACACACACTTGTAGCTGAAGGTAAACCCAATGCAGGGGGCATCACTACACTTAAGGCAGTTAAAAATACTCCACTCATTAGCAAGTATGACCACCTATGGCTCGTTGCTGATGTGGCTAGCACCGCTCAGGAAGGCGATGAGGTCTCAACGGAAATTAAGTGCATCAAGCTCGCTGGAGCATCAGCTTATGAAGCTCGCCCCGTGCGCTACACACATGAAATCGTACTACAGCGCACACTCGTGTGGACTCAGGAGAGAACCAATCGGCTCACTACCGCATACCTGCTATTGTACGCCTCAACAATGGTAACCTCGTAGCCTCAATAGATAAGCGCAAGACTACGGACAATGACCTTCCCTCCAACATCGACATTGAGGTCAAAAATCAGCCGAGATAATGGGCGCACATGGAGTAAACCCATCACTGTAGCTAAGGGAACAGCCGAGCATGGTTATGGCGATCTGCAGGATTACCACAGATGGCAAAAACATCTATATGGTTATGGTTGCAGGCTCTGGTCTATGGCACTACCCTAGCCAAGCCAAGAAACCTCTAGAGATGTATTTCTCTAAGAGCAGCGATGGCGGACTCACGTGGACACCTGTAAAAAACATCACAGAGCAAGTTTATACAGACAAATATCCTAATGGAGGGTTCTTTGGTTCGGGTAATGGTATTATCACGAGCAAAGGACGCATTGCTTTCGTAGCCGCCCTACGTACCGAAGCTAAATGGGGAGGTCGTATGGATAATGTACTCGTTTATTCAGATGATAAGGGTGCAACTTGGCAAGCTTCTCCTGTGGCTCGTGCTAATGGTGATGAAAGCAAAGTCATCGAACTTAGCAATGGCGATTTGCTCATCTCAAGCCGTAATCGTGCTGGAGGAGCCAATGCTCGTACTTTCGTACTCAGCCATGATCACGGACAAACATGGTCCGCTCCTAAGACCTGGCCTGAGCTAATGGGTAATGCTTGTAATGCTGCCCTTACTCGCTACTCAAGCGAACGCACAAAGGGAGAAAAGAATATTCTCCTGCATACGCTCCTAGAGAGCCCTCATCGAGACCACCTACGCATCTATATGAGTGAAGACGAAGGCAAAACATGGTCTTTAGGAAAAACTGTCTGCGACGGCGAAGCGACCTATAGCGAGGTTACACGTCTAAAAATGGGAATGTCGGCATTATTAGCGAAGAGAACGACCGCCCTGCATACGATATTTACTTTACTGAGGTTAGCCTTAATTGGATTAGACAAGGTAAAGCTCTAAAGAAATAATTACCACTTATGAGAAAACTACAAAGCATCAGCCTACTCTTAGCTGGAGTTATCGGACTATCATCATTTACCCATAGTCCACAAGTACGCAAAGCACCTAAAAACACAGTACGCATCAAAGGATTTCTTGAGAATAAGAAGAATGATGGAGATACTGTATTGCTTCTACGGTCTAATGCAGACCTCGTTGATACGATTGCTACAAGCGTGGTCAAAGGACAACACTTTACGTTCTCCAAGAGCTTTGATGTAGATACTATCGCTACTTATCAAGTGCGCCTTGGCATCAGACAGCAAGCCCCCATTATTCTTGAAGCAGGAGATTTGAATGTCAATCTTACTAAGGGGCTAACGCAGGGGAGCAAGCTTAATGATCGTTATGCCCCAGTTTCAGAAGGCACTAAACTCATACTCTGATAGCGTCTACACAGCCTTCGGGAAAGCCAAGGAGGCAGAGCAACAGAAAATATCAGACGCTTACCAAAGCGAATGTATCAAGAGATATGAAAAGGCTCTAAAAGAGAATAAGGCTAATGTAATAGGCACAATAGCTCTATTCCATCTTATCTCTGGAGAGTTATCTGCGAGCAATGAGCAAATAGACGCTTGGCGCAAGATAGCAGATGCTTCTATCCTAAATACCTCTGAAATTAAATACCTAACAGGTATCATCGATGCACGTACAGCTACTCAGCCAGGTGCTCTATACAGAGATATTGTGGGCAGTGACGAGCATGCCAATAGAAAGCTGAGCCAATATGCAGGACAAGGACACTATACCCTTGTTGATTTTTGGGCTAGCTGGTGCGGTCCTTGCCGTAGAGCAATGCCTGGACTCAAGAAGATTTATGAGACTTATCACAAGGATGGGTTAGAAATCGTAGGTATTGCTGTATGGGACCAATGGGCAGACCACTTAAAAGCTGTCGAAAGCCTCACCTTGCCATAGTACAAATCTTCAGTCCTAAGGCGACTGACCTCTATGGCATTACAGGTATTCCGCATATTATGCTCATTGACCCTCAAGGAAAGATTATCGCTCGCTCACTTCACGGCGAGGAAGATATCACAAAGCTATTAGAGTCAGAGAAGAGTAAGAACGGCGGAGCTTTTATAGCCTCATCGGATCCAATAGGAACAAATAAAAATGGCTGTCGCAGTATTTGCGACAGCCATTTTTATCATTAAACTATAATAGCGTGTTATTATTTATTCCTGTTTCTTACTTACATGTACATTTTTCGTGAGACATACCACATCCCTGACATGAATTCATCTTATCACTCTTCATCTCAGACTTGCATGAGCTACCCTTAGCATCGCAAGACTTCTTTTCAGCCTTCATATCCGCCTTACATGCACACGTGGGATTGCTTTTCAGTCTTACATGTACACTTGCCATCAGTCTTGCATGTACATTTCTTTTCCATCTTCTTGCAAGACTTCTTATCCTTCTTACAGCAAGACTTTTCTGTTTTTTTGGTTGTTGTGTTGTTTCTTGAGCTACAGCTACAGTGCCTAGACCCAATACTAGGGCTAGTGCTACAATGATTTTTCTTCATGATTATATTTCCTTTAAATGTTATTATAGTTTAATCGTACTACTCAGACAAATCATCATCTGAATACCACGCTCATAACTCTCTATCTCCTATTATTGTTGCATAGAAGGAGTCTATTCTTTCATAGAAACTACTACCTAACGACTCAATATTGCAGATATTATATTGATCTATGCCCATATCTATCATAAATAAAATCTAATGCTAATTTTATCCTCAAGAAAATATCGCTAGTTCTAGGACCCGAGTAATAAGGGATTTGCATTTTTAGAGGACAATAGGCTCAGCTTATTTATCCTTCAGCAAGAATGGAACAAAATGGACGCCACATTATCTGTGGCAACCCATTTACATTAAAACTACAATCAATATTTATTTATTTCTATTACTTATGACCCTAATAGCCATCGCATTGACTCTCTCCATAACGAGAAGTTCCGCATGCAGGTTCACTAGCCTTCTTACTTTTCTTGCTCTTCTTCTTTGACTTCTTCGTAGCAGAACAGCAATCATCTGATGTACCACAAGAAGAGTTACTGCTCTTCATCTCTGACTTACAAGATGACTTACCTTCAGCCTTTGAAGCACAGCATCCGTCCTTCTTGTCGCAAGACTTCTTATCTTTCTTATCGCAAGACTTTTCAGTCTTTACTGGTGTTGTTTTTGAGCTACTGCTACAGTGCCTAGACCCAACATAAGGGCTAAAGCTACAATGATTCTCTTCATAATCTTATTCAAAACTTATATATTATTGTAGTTTAATCTAAGAACTAGGATTACTATCATCCCAATATCTTAATGTATAACACCCATTATCCTATTCTTGTTGTACTGAAGTTGCCTATTATTTGTTTTATAAGAGCAATGAATGGTCTCCTCATAATAAGTTTAAACCAACTAAACCCATAAAAGAAATCAGCCCTAAAAGTCTTTATGACTTTTTAGGGCTGATGCTTATCTATCTTAAGCTATTGATTAGCGAGCTTCCCAACCAAGAGCACTTGCTCCTAGTACTGCAGCATCGCTTTCCTTTAGCTGAGAGAAAAGAAGCTTAGTCTTACCCTTATAGATAGGAAGAAGGTTCTTTTCCATGTGATGCTTAATAGGATTCATCAGAAGATCACCACTCTTAGTTAGACCACCGAAGAGAATAATTGCTTCAGGGCTAGAGAAAGTAACAAAGTCAGCGAATGATTCTCCCAAGATAGCTCCCGTTGCTTTCAAAGATTTCTAGAGCAAGAGCATCGCCCTGCATAGTCGCATCATAAACATCCTTACTTGTGATCGACTCAACATCTACAGAACGTAATAAGCTCTCATCCGAACGAATGCTCAGATACTCACGAGCAGTACGAGCTACACCTGTAGCAGATGTATAAGTTTCTAGACAGCCTTGGCGACCACAACCGCACATACGACCATTACGACGTACTATCATGTGCCCAAGCTCTCCTGCGAAACCATCATGACCATAAACAAGCTGACCACCAACTACAATACCGCTACCAACACCAGTACCAAGTGTTATAACGATGAAGTCCTTCATTCCTCGAGCAAGACCATAGGTCATTTTCCCCAATAGCAGTGCATTTGCGTCATTAGTAAGTGCTACTGGAATACCAATACGCTCTTGAAGCATTTGAGCGAGAGGTATTTTGCCCTTCAAGGAGGTTAGGAGCAAACTCAATAGAACCATTAAAATAATTACCATTAGGAGCTCCAACTCCAATACCACGGATTTTTATCCTTACCACCAACTTGCTCAATAAGCATGTTCAAACCTACGACGAGGTCATCAAGATAAAGTTCAATCTCGTTGTGTACAGCCGTCTTGATAGACGCATTCACAACCACATTACCACGGGCATCTACAATACCAAAAACGGTGTTAGTCCCCCTAGGTCTACGCCTATAACGTAGGGCTTGTCCATTGTATCCAAGTGTTATTTATTTAATTGTTATAGAGGCAAAGATAATAAAAGTTTGTGGACAGAATAACCTTTCTCTCTTATCTTGGTTTAAAAAGTACCAAAACACAACATATAAATACATTTAACTCAAAGTTTGAACGCCTCAAAACAGGGACAACAAGGAAAAATAAAACCAGATTGAAGAATAGTTACAATACCCCATAGGACAGGCTCAATAAAACTAGAAAATACTTAAATATAAAAAGAGGCTGAGCTGTAGCCCATCCTCTTCCACATACAATCATTGAGTTAATTCATCGTGTCTCGCACTATATCTTAGAGTACCGAAACTATAAAAAGTTTAATCTACTATATATTTTTATTTTTCCGAAACAAGAATCAAAACACATTAAAAACTGATTATCAAAGAATTACATCATTCCTTCTTTTGCTTACTTTTTCACTTGGATGATTAAAATCATCTTCGGCATGACGACCAACAAGGACAGCCAAGACCGGACGATACTTCTCTCGTCCTAAAATCTTATCATATTTATCTACATCGATACCCTCCATGGGAGTACTATCGAGTCCCATACTAGCCAAAACTTGTTAGTAATACGCCTAAAGCAATATATATTTGATGCGTTTGCCATGCTTTGAATGGCTTCACTCCCCTGCGATGCTACGTAATTATGGAAATAAGTCTGTAAGGGAGCCTCTTGTGTATCAATACGCTCTTTAATGAAGGTCTCTACATCACGATAAGTATAGAATACGATCAATAGACTAGCTTGCTTGACCTCGCTCGAGATTAGACCAAGATTCTTCCGCTAAAACAGATTTCAGAGCCTTATCGTCTATAAGTTCAAACGCCCAAGGTTGAGAGTTAATAGAGCTTGGAGACAAGCGCAATACTTCCTTGATTGTAGCAAGCTGTTCCTCACTCAATCTAAATGATGGGTCGTACACCCTTAGTGGTATAACGACTCTGTAGTAACTTGATAATATCCATGATGTTAATAATATGATTAAAAATAAACCTCAGTAGGTTGCTTAAATAAGCGTACCCTACTAAGAATAAATCAACTGCTCTACATTGATTATCATTCGTAGAGCATATGTAATATGTCTGGGATTTGCTCTATAAAGCAAACTTGCCGTTAAGCTCTCAGGCGAAATGCGAGTCGCAATATAATCACCTGCCGTTCCATGCAAGTAACAAGCTATTAACACCGCTGTAAGCGTATCATAGCCACGAGCAATAAAGCCAACTATCAAACCAGTAAGGACATCTCCTACTCCATTAGAAGCCATACCGGGATTACCCTTTAGGTTAAAGTAAACATTTCCCGAAGCTCTACAAATGGTATTGTAAGTTCCTTTAAGCACTATTGTAAGATTTCGTCGACTAGAGAGTTGCTTAGCTCCTTCGATAAAAATCGACATCTCTATATTGCATGCCAAGCAAAGACTTCTTAGTCTTATCATCGAGAAGAAGCACACTACCCTCTGGGATAACATCTAACAAAGCTGTATGCTCTGCAATTGTTTCGACGGCGGTACCATCTAGAACAAGAGGCTGTCTGTACGATGAAAATATATTTCTCAATTCGTCTTCTTGAAACGAAGATGTCATGGTACTGTACCTATAGCTATAGCTTTATACGAACGCAAGTCACTTGGCAAGTTATGCTGATGTGCTCTATTATCACTCAATACAGCTTCGGGTGTCGCCAAGATCAAAGGAATATGAGCTTGAGCTGGACATGCTACTTCCACAGTACCTACTCCTGTAGTCATAAGTCGCCTTCGTCGCCAAAAATCAATTGACCATAATAGCCATTATCTCCACCAACGATAAGAGCCTTGCCATAATTGGACTTATGACTAAAGGTATCTCTTCTCAGCAGAGAACTAGCTAAAGATTGCTCACTATGATAATAGTATGTACTGCTTACCTGCTCCTTGAGATTATTGCTCAGACCAAGAGAAACGACGAACCATTCTCCTACATAGGGCGCATTCTCACTCATGAGCATAGCCAAACGAGGAGATTCAAAGGTTATCGTTTTTATTTGCTCGTATAGCCTTTGACCTATCTGCAGCTATGTTGCCATCAGCAAGTATCCCTCGATGGCAAGTCAATACTGACAAGCTCACGACCCAAGCTGTTAATCCATTGAGCTAAGTTCACAAAAGTCGCCATCAAGACCATGAGTAGCTTCAGAGCCAAATAAACCATCAATGATTAAAGCATCTTCAGGAATAGTAGGAGCAGTGAATTGATTGGTAATGTAATGAACACGCACTTCTGCTTGTTCGCTACGTGTACGCTGCACTTGACACACCTCTGATAGAACTCCCTTATTTGAGAAAAGGTAAACCTCTGTGGCTATGCGTCTAGCCTTCAAAAGACGTGCCACAGCAAGAGCAATAGCACCATTATCAGCATACCCAGCGAAAATAAATACCGGACGAGCAAAGCCTCTATACTGTTCTGTAAACAAGGTTGTAAAGGCTTGTGCTGACTTCTCTATAAGGTCATGTTCGCTTATATTCCCAGCTGCTTGAGCGAGCTGATATAAGCGCATCAGTTGAAGTGCAGAGTAAATTTTATTCATTAGTCCATATTACCTCTGACGATGCCTCGCTCTGATGAGGTGATAAAATCAATGATAAATTGAGTTATTTCATCGTTAGGCTGTTCTTCTTGAATAACCTTGATAGCCTGAGTAGTATTAAGTCCTCTCTGATAGATGGTGCGATAAATCTCGTTGATTTGATAAATCTGAGCATTCGTAAAACCTCTACGACGCAATCCCACGATGTTTATACCACAATAAGAAAGAGGGTCACGACCAACTAAGACATAAGGAGGAATATCCTTACTTACACGACTACCGCCCTGTATCATTACATGCTTAGACACGCGACTAAACTGATGAATGAGTGTTCCTCCACTAGCAATAGCATAATCATCAATGATTACCTCACCCGCTACCTGAGAAGCATTTCCTATGATGATGTTATCACCAAGAATACAATCGTGTCCAATATGACTATAAGCCATAAGCAGGGCAATGGCTACCAACAACAGTTTTACCTTTGGAAGCTAGTACCTCGATTGACGGTAGCGCACTCTCTTACTTGTGTATAGTCACCAATAATCGCTACACTATCCTCGCCAACAAACTTTAGGTCTTGAGGAATACCCGAGATAACAGCTCCTGGATGTATTTGACAGTGCTTACCTATACGCGCACCATAGCGCACATAAGCTCCTGAATGAATGATAGTCCCCTCACCAATAACAGTATTCTCCTCTACTACGGCAAAAGCTCCAATCTGCACCTCCTCGCCTATTTGAGCAGAGGGATGCACTGAAGCCATCGGACTTATAAGATTATTAGACATAATTGTTCTTACTTATTCTTTACAATCTGAGCCATGAAGTCGCATTCGCAAACGAGCGTTTCCCCGACGAAAGCCAACCCACGCATATTAGCCATACCACGGCGCATCTCTGAAACTAGACGAACCTTGAAAATAAGCGTATCACCAGGCACTACCTTTTGGCGGAACTTGACATTATCAATCTTCAAGAAGTAAGTCGAATAGCTATCTGGGTTTTCCAAGTCTCCAAGAATGAAGAGCCCTCCGACCTGCGCCATTGCTTCGACCTGTAACACCCCAGGCATAACTGGTTCTCCAGGAAAATGCCCCTGAAAGAAAGACTCATTAGCTGTTACATTCTTAATACCAACAACGTAATCAGACCCTCTCTCAATGATTTTATCTACAAGAAGGAAAAGGGTATCGATGTGGTAAAAAGCTCTTGGATGCGTTTAACATCCATGAGAGGTTCTTTATTAGGGTCATAAATAGGAGCCTGACTCTCGTTCTGCTTAATCTCACGACAGATCTTCTGACCCATTTCATTGTTAATCTTATGCCCTGGGCAGGTCGCAATAATACGCCCTTGAATAGGGCGTACTAATAAGCGAAAGGTCTCCTAATACATCAAGAAGTTTATGTCTTGCAGGTTCATTAGGGAAGATGATGGGCGCATTATTGATATAACCCAGCTCAATACCCTTCTTAGGCTCTACACCCATAAGCTTGCACAAGTCATTGAGGCGACTCTGCTCCATCTCCTTATCGTAAATAACGAGAGCATTATCAAGGTCTCCACCCTTTACAAGATTATGCGCTAGTAACTGCTCTATCTCACGCACAAAAACAAAAGTGCGAGATGCCGCAATCTCTGTCTCAAACTTCTTGAGGTTATCCAATGAAGCAAACTGATTGCTCAAGATAGGACTATCAAAACTAATATGAACATCTACGCCAAATGAGTGGTCAGGGAGTAAAAGGATACGACTGCGTCCATCTTCACTTACAACCTCTGTTCTCTGCTTGACGATATAGTACTCTCGCTCTAACTCTTGAGAAACAAGACCTACTTCTTTAATCTTACGCACATACTCAATAGCACTACCATCAAGAATAGGGAATTCGGGAGCATCTACATCAATGTAGCAATTGTCCACACCCAAAGCGTAGAGAGCACTAAGACCATGCTCGATAGTACTTACTTGGACATCACCCTTACGCAGAACAGTTCCTCGCTCCGTACCCTTAACGAACTCGCTAAGAGCAGGTATCTCGGGAGTGCCTTCTACATCTACACGACGAATAACACGACCAGTGCCAGCTGGAGCTGGGTGAAAACTTATATTGATTTGCAGACCTGTATGTAGTCCCTTACCACTGAGGGAAAAACTTCCTTTTAGTGTCTGTTGCTTAGACATTATCTTCTTTCTTAGCGTTGTTAATAATCTTTTCTAGTTCATTGAGGCGACGATACATATCGGGGAGCTTATTCATGACAGCATAGGTGCGCATAGCCCCACGAGCATCCATTGCAGGAGCACCTAGAAGCGTCTTACCATCTTCAACGTCTCCAATGACGCCTGTCTGCCCTCCCAGCTGTACCTTGTTGCCAATCTTAAGATGACCTGCGATACCAACCTGTCCTCCAGTCTGACACCATGAGCCAATCTTAGACGAACCAGCCATACCACCTTGAGCAGCCATAACTGTATGACTACCAACTTCACAATTGTGAGCTATCTGGACAAGATTATCCAGTTTAGCTCCTCTGCGAATAATCGTACTCCCCATTACGGCTCTATCGATACAAGCATTTGCTCCTACCTCTACATCATCTTCGATGATAACGTTTTCCCTAGTTGAGGAATCTTATGATAACCATCTAACTGAGGGTGCAAAACCAAAGCCATCAGCACCGATGACAGCCCCTGCATGCAAGATGCAAAGCGCGCACCAACCTCCGTACGGTGATAAATCACGACATTAGGGTAAATAATAGAATTGGCACCAATCTTACTATCCTTACCAATATACACATTAGGATAGATATAAGACCCCCGCACCAATCTCTACACCATCTTCGATAACCGCACCAGCACCCACATAAACGACGCCATCAATTTGGGCTGTTTCGCTAATCACTGCTCGAGGGTGAATACCTTTTTGGACGCACTGTTAGCTGGGCTTCTGCCATCTGCATCAGTTCTGCCAAAGTGCATAAGCATTAGGCACACGAATGAGCGTTGCTTTACATGCTTCTTTTAGCTCTAAATCCTCATCAACAAGCACGATGCTTGCCTCTGAGGTATATAAGAATGGTTCGTATTTCTTATTTGATAAGAATGTTAATTGACCTTCTTTGGCTTCTTCAATCTTAGCAAAGTCATTAACGACGACCTCGGCATTACCCTCAATCTTGCCATGCAAGATATGAGCGAGTTGCTCTGCACTAAACTGTAATGCCATATCGTTTTACTTTGCGTCTACTAAATTAGCTCTGTGTAATAAGTCTGCCATCTCGAAGCGAATCTTCTCGGCTTCCTCTGCAGCCTTAATATCAAACTGCTCGCTATCATCGGCATAAATGATGCTACGAGAAGCATTGACGAGAATACCACACTGCTCATTAAATCCATGTTGAGCCACTTCGCTAAGGCTTCCGCCCTGCGCTCCGACACCCGGAATTAAGAGAAAGTGCTCTGGTACAATTTCACGGATACGAGTCAGCATATCAGCCTTTGTAGCCCCGACAACGTACATCATCTGTTCGCTAGTACCCCATTCCTTAGATAGTCTTAGTACGCGTTCGAATGAGATACTCTCCCTGTGCATCTTGCATCATTTGGAAGTCCTCACTACCGGGGTTACTTGTCAGAGCAAGTAGTATCGTCCAAGCATTAGGTTTCTTTTAGCGTTGGCATCACGCTATCCTTACCCATATAAGGCGAAATCGTAACAGCGTCAAGATTCATATTTTCAAAGAAGTCGCGTGCGTACATATCACCTGTATTACCAATATCGCCACGTTTAGCATCTGCGATAATAAATTGGTCAGGGTAATGCTCTTGAATATAATAGACAGTTTTTCTCAAAACTCTTCAAGCCAAAAGAACCCATGCTTTCATAGAAAGCCAAATTAGGTTTGTAGGCAACACAGAGATGAGCCGTAGCATCAATAATAAGTTTATTAAATTCGAAGACCGGGTCTTCCTTTTCCATCAGATGTGCTGGTATTCGAGCAATATCGGTATCAAGTCCAATACGAGAAAACTGCGCTTACGCTTTTATATTCTCAAAAAGTTCTTGTTTAGTCATAATAATCTTAATCTTTCTGTTAGATAGCAGCTTCCTTCATGCGCTCAATGTTTTTCAGCTATAATCAACTCATCAATAATCGGCTGAATTTCACCATTCATAATCGCACCTAGGTTATACAGCGTGAGGTTTATTCTATGGTCAGTTACACGACCTTGAGGATAGTTATATGTACGGATTTTTAGCAGACCTATCCCCAGTAGAGACCATCGTCTTACGCTTGGCGCCGATAGCTTCATTATGCTTAGAAACCTCTATATCATAGAGCTTGGTACGCAACATCTGCATAGCAAGCTCTCTATTCGTTAGTTGTGTACGTGCTTGCTGACAAACCACGACAATACCCGTAGGTTTGTGTGTCAGTCGCACTTTAGTTTCTACCTTATTGACGTTCTGACCTCCAGCACCTCCAGACCCTAGAAGTATGGAAATCGATATCAGCAGGATTTAATACGACATCCACTTCCTCTGCCTCAGGAAGGACTACGCAGAATCGCTGCCAGTATGTACACGTCCCTGAGTCTCTGTTGCAGGCACACGCTGTACGCGGTGTACTCCACTCTCATACTTGAGAATACCATAAACACCTTCACCAGTAACACTGAAGATAATTTCTTTGTAGCCACCCGACGTACCTTCGCTAACACTTGTTACCTCGCACTTCCAGCCACGTCCTTCGCAGTAGCGTACGTACATTTTGTAAAGGTCGCCCGCAAAGATAGCAGCTTCATCACCACCCGTACCTCCGCGGATTTCCATAACTACATTCTTCTCATCCTCTGGGTCTGCAGGGATAAGAAGGAGCTTAATCTCTTCTTCTAGGCTCGGAATGCGCTCTTCAGCTTCATTCATCATTTCACGAGCCATAGTTCTCAGTTCGGGGTCACTCTCTGTTTCGAGCGTTTCACGCCCCTCTTCAATGTTTCCTAATAGATTACGATATTCCTTTCCTTTGGCAAGGATACGCTCTAAATCACGATACTCTTTACTGAGCTTCATGAAGCGTTTTTGATCTGCAATAATGTCTGGTGCAGTAATAAGGGAAGTTATTTCCTCAAAACGGATTTCTAGTCCCTCTATGCGACTAAGCAAATCGTTCTCTGATGCCATATATAATATTTAGTTGTTTTTTATTCTTGATTTATTATTGTTCTTAATACTTAAGTACGCCCCAAGGAGAATGTATCTCTAGGCTATTACCCTCAGCGCGGTCTTCAACACGACCGACAATCTGAGCATCGACGCCATAGCTACGGCTAATCTCGATTATGCGCTCAGCATCTTCGGGAGCGACATATAGCTCCATACGATGCCCCATATTGAATACCTTATACATCTCTTGAGGAGGAGTACCACTCTCCTCGTGTATAAGCTTGAATAGCGGAGGAATAGGGAACAGATTATCCTTGATAATCTTCTTATCCTTCACAAAGTGCAATACTTTCGTTTGAGCTCCCACCAGAACAATGCACCATACCATGGATTTTGGCTCTCATCTCGCTCAAAATCGCTTTGATAATAGGAGCATAGGTACGTGTTGGAGACAATACCAAACAGTCTGCATCTGAGGGACTACCATCGACAGTATCAGTCAAGTTCTTATTACCGCTATATACAAGTTCTTCGGGTACAAACTTTGCATCATAGCTCTCAGGGTATTTCTTAGCAAGCTCATGGGCAAAGACATCATGTCTAGCACTTGTCAAAGCCATTCGTCGCCCATACCACCATTATACTTGCTTTCGTAGCTTGCTTGCCCTGAGGAAGACAAACCAACGATTACATCACCACCACAGATATTACCATTATCAATAACATCACTACGCTTCATACGGCAAGTGACCGTACTATCGACGATGATTGTGCGTACTAGGGTCTCCTACATCAGCAGTTTCCCCCCCAGTAGAGTAAACACCAACACCCATCTCACGTAGTTCAGCCAACAGCTCTTCTGTACCGTTGATAATGGCGCTAATAACCTCGCCACCAACAAGGAGTTTATTACGTCCGATTGTAGAAGATACGAGGATATTATCCGTCGCTCCCACGCACAGAAGGTCGTCTATATTCATGATAAGCGCATCTTGCGCAATATCTCTCAAACACTAATATCACCCGTTTCTTTCCAATACATGTACGCAAGTGAGCTCTTGGTACCAGCTCCATCTGCATGCATGATATTACAATACTCAGGATTTCCGCCCAATATATCGGGAATAATCTTACAGAATGCCGTAGGATAAAGACCTTTATCTACATGCTTAATAGCATTATGAACATCCTCTTTACTAGCAGAGACACCACGCTGTATATATCTCGTCCATAGTTTTTGTTTTTACTTAGGTGATATGAGTTGAAGTCTAACGCAGACGAAGCACGTCCCCTCTGTGGGTACATAGTCTTCATCCTTATTATTCATCTTGTATAATTGTTCTAATCTAATACCATAACGCTGAGCAATGCTATACATCGAGTCTCCGATAGTTACTACATGACTCTTATAAGACTCTGTCGCACGGCTATGCTTTTTTCTCTAGATAGATAATATCTCCTTCTTGGAAAGTCATATACAAGGGAACATCATTGTAACGAGCTAATTTCTTTGCTGAAGCACCCACATCATCGGCTATACGCTGCAAGTTATCGCCTGGATCTGCAAGTACATAGTAGAGACCATAGCTCATATAAATAGGACGCTGAGGGCGTATGAACCCTATGAGTTTGGCGACGCTGTGGACTTGGTTCAGGGTGACTAAATGGCTTATCATTCCCCATCCAAAGCGGATATTTGCCACCATCAAGCGCATAAAGCTCGTAAGTTTCTATGATTTGGATTAAGCGGTTTGCATAACCCTTATCGGTCGCATAACCTGCCATTTGCAAGCCCTTAGCCCAGCCTCGGTAGTCATCACTACGCAAAGCATATAGACTCAAATAACGTTTATTCTTGAGGAATATAGAGTGATCTTCATAGCTATCCTCCCATTTATCATAGGAGCGAAAAACACTCATTGGGAGCATCGTCCGTCTTATAAGTACGCTTACCAGACCAAGAGCGATGACATTTGATACCAAAATGGTTATTAAAATCTTTTGCTAAGCTACTACGCCCAGCACCAGTTTCCACAATCCCTTGTGCCATAGTAATACTCGCAGGCACGCTATATCTATCCATTTGTCGTATAGCTTCCTTGCAGTGCTTACGGATATAGCCTTCAACAGCCTCTTGACGCCTTGGCGTCTGAGCTACAAGAGTTGCCACAGCAACTAAGCAGACTAAGATGCAGGAATATAATCTATACTTCGTAGTTATCATACTTCTATATAAATATGGATACTATAATCCACTTATTTGTGCAAAAGATACGAAATAAGCACCAAACCAAGGCTAAGGCTGAATGGCAAGCACATATGATTTCGATTAGCCCGCCCCAGCGAGAGAAGAGTATGTAGGTTGATATGCCCCCGAATGTTTTTTGTCTAACATTCGGGGGCATATCAAAAATAGACTCTATTATTCCGTAATATTATTTTTAGTGGAATAAATAATTGAGACATTTTTCTAGTATTTCCATCTACTGTTGGAATAATTGGGTTAGAAAGCCAATACCTCTGGTACATTAGAATCAGTATCAATCGCTCTTAGTCGCTTATCTGTACAGAGGTACATCCCAGAAGCACGACTTCTAATAGTCCATAAGCCGTTTTGATGCTGTTCCAAGTCCCATTTGTGTCTTTTTGTAAGGCATCGATGTTATATAACTTTCCGTTAGAATTTGTCCTCCATCAATCCCTAGATGTATAAGATTCATCCCTGTCGTTGTAGCCTAGCAATTCAACACGAAGATACTGGTTATTCAATTTAATGGGTTGGAAAGTCTTAGGATTACATAGAATATAGTTGATGGCAGGAAATACATTATGCAAAAATCCCCGATATATATTTAATCTTTAAGGGTATATTTGATATAAGGTCTGGGATAGGGAGTATAGCATCCTCACCTCGCCCTAGCATTAGAAATGAATTATCATTTCTAATGCCCTTTTTCCATGCTCTAATATCTAAAGATTCAATAGTCCCTCTTTATAGAATGCATCTACACTTAGAAGGGATTTTTCTGGAACATAATCACTTCCACCTTGACGATATACCACAGAAATATCGGTTGAGTTTTTTTCTCCACCTTATTTCTTAGAGTAGGATCTATGTTTATCTTGTTATCCCAAATTTTTGGACTCTAACTTCTTCACATCTTCGGCAGAAAAATATTGAAGAGTTGGCAGACACCCGGAGGTCTATGTAGGGACCGATGTAGTACTTTTGTCACAATATGTGTACCATATTTTTGATATTAAATCTACGACTTAATTGAGACAAATCCCTAACAAACCTTTTTATTGAGATAGAATTCCAGATTTTTAGGATCAGATAAATCATACATTATAACCTTATCCTTTCTGTAGATAAAGGAATTGTATGTGTGACTTTTTTTACTGTTCCGAGAAACATCTGTTGTAACGTACGACAAAATATTCAACTTATACCTTGCAGTAGTAGAAAAGCGAATAGAGATCAATTGAAGTCGTTTTTACTTAAATCTTGATGGAGCTCTTGGTGAAGGTCTAAGCTCCCGTAAGCATTTACAATAGGATGAAGATTTTTCTTCCTCTATGGGTCTCCCAAATGGAGACCACGGAGCAGTTTCATTGGATATAATACTGTAGTCTGTAAATCCCCCTGCATCAGTAAATGAACTCTTGAGAAGATTAAACCCTTTTCCGAGATATCGTTCTGGGAGTAGACCGCTTTCTGCAATACGAAAATCAGTATAGCTAGGAACATTCCAGCTATCTAGTATAGCTTTTTTCAGGCTTAAAACTTGAGGGAGAACTAAGTGGCATCTCTTTCTGACAAGAGAATAAAAAGTGCGGAGATAATTCCTGCTCCAATATAGAAGGACTTTTTCATTCTGTATTTATAATCTAGCCAATACCTATCTAAGTCTAGAGAATTCCATGTTTTTATAATCGTCTTTAAACAAAGATAGTAATCATTAATGAGACAATACCAATAAACAAGCCAATCGCATCAAATTTGCACACCCCATCGTCAAGGGCAACACTGGAATAAAAATAAGCTAGAGGCAGACTATTACCTCTAGCTAAAAGACTCAGCCTACTTATATTTGAATATATATGAAAGGATACAAGCAACCGAACTGCAATCGTAACCTCAAAGGACGAGGCAATGGGGATAGCCGTCTCTTTGAGACAAGAGCTAAGGAGTAATAGTATTATGGCAGATAAGGGTAATCGCCGAAACATACAAAACAAATGTTTGATATTATTGATAAAACAAAAAGCACTTAGAGTTTGCTAACAGACAAGGTAAGAGTCAACAGCGAAACAGACTGCATAGGGTTTGTCTTCGAACCCATCAGTTATGGAATATAAGCTATCCAATTATGCCAAGTTCTCGATTCCTATCCTGCGGTACTGTTATACCCTATATCCAAAGAAGCCCACTCTACCGTTTTGGGGATAATGAGGACCGACCATTAAGCCTCTTACTCTTCACCCCGAAATAGCGTTGACACTTTACGACATAGAGATCGAAGCCAAGAGGGGAGATATCCTTTGGAGCGCTGCTCCTCTGTGTTCTCTTCCTCTGGTGAAGGGTATAGATACTCCGGAGCGAAGTTCTCGGGATCATACTCTAGGATAATCCTATGCTCTAGGAAGTACTTGTAGACGCTTTCCTCGGGTGCCCTCAAGTCTAGCTCGTAGACCCGCTCTTCACCCGTGTACACTGGTCTCTCATCAGTGTCATCTAGTGCTCGGAAGCGCTCTACGGCAACGAGCTTATCGACATCCTTTACTGGGATGATGATATACCCTCCTGGACCGTATTGCTCTCCCCTGCTTTCCTTGGTGCATGTAGGCGCTCCATACCTCTCTATGAGGTACTCTTTTTCTTTGGGACCAATGAAATTCGTGTCGCAATAGATCACATTCATATAGGCTCTAGAGATCTCATAGGGTATCGTGTGGGGGCCGAGTACTGCTTGCACTTCAATAGTGCTTTGAGCCAGCAACTTTGAGGTAACCTCTGGCTGATATAGGAAGAGCCTATCAGGATCTGGATCTCCTGTGGTGTATAGTTCACCCTTACGCTCTAGCTCCAGGAAGTAGTCTTGGAGCGCCTCCAAGAACTCTAGGTCTAGAGGTCTATCAAACCTGCGCTCTAGATAACGATCAATGACTACATACCCCTCCTTTGCTAGTTGCTCGACCCGTGATGGTTCTTTCAGCAACTCGTATAAGTTCGCATAGAATGCTGTACTGTGCTCGTGGTAACACCATTCGCTTTCATACGTACAGATCCTTATTTTTCGTCCCATATTAATTCCTTCTTTACCCGCTGAGCACTCTTCCTCGTCTAGGTCCAAGACGTGGATGTCGCTATGATCAAGCTCGGTCTGAATCTCCACGTAGAGCTGCCCATCGTGTACGCCGATGCTCGATATCTGGTTAAGATTCCCTGGTGTGTAGTCAATCTTAACCTCTGGAAGCATCTCGTGCGTACGTAAGTCGATAGCCCCAACGTAGAAGTAATAGTTCAGTGTTCCATAGAAAAGATAGTCCTTGTAGACCGTCGTTACATAGGTGCTGGTGTTATAGCCTGGGAACTTATACGTTTGAAAGGCTCCAGTCCGTACGTCTAGCTCTGCAAGCTCGTGATTATCTCCATGCTCATATCCATCCTCCCAAAGTGAAGAGTAGAAGAATACTAGTTTGTCGTCTCCATACTTTTTGGTAGTATCTCGGCGCTCGATTTTCCCAAATAATCTTCCCAGATGGCACCTCCACACACGACACACGACTTTTATCTTCTTCCCCATAGGGAGGAAACCACACAATAACAACCTTATCCTCGTAGGGGTAAACTTGGCTGATATGAGCACCTGGGAGGTCTAATTCCCAAACCACAGCACCAGTAGCGAGCTCGATGAGCTGGCAACCATCTTCCTTATGTCTTCCTATGGTACCCCATAGGAGAGCATAGTCCCCAAACTGCTCGACAGATCTATAGGGATATGATCTAGTCCATAACACCTCCCCATTTTGAATGTGTCTATAGACGTGATCGTTTGTTTCTTCATCCCATTTATTCATTATATAGAAATGGGGGAGTTCTCCTATCACAGGATATCCTACAGCTTCATCTACTTGTAGCTGTAGCTTGATTCCACTCGAAGTCATCTCGTAGATGTCTCCACCAGGAATCATAGTCGCAAATACCCCTCCTCGCAAGCCTGGCTCAAGGAAAAGTGCCTTACTTGAAATTTCAACCCCATTCAGTTCTGTGCTTTCTCCGCGAAACCACATAATGCCTAGAGGACTATTCCGTATGTAGTCAGCGCCTCTTATGACCGCTTGTACTTCTTTAATCTTCATAATCTATCTTACTACAAATACTCTATCAGACGATGGTAAGCCCTATCCATTCGACGCTCTGTAGCCCGTCCGCCTACAGATGGGACAGCGACTTTGCTTCGCCTCGGTATCGACAAGGCGAAGGCGCTACAGCCTCGTACGCTTGGCTCGGGTCGCGAAGACTACCCGAAGCCCAGCCAGAAGGCAGGGGAATGTAACGAGACTTCAAGCCTTCCTTCAGTCGCTTCATTCCCTTAGATTAGGCTAAGGACGAAGGAAGTCGCTGGCCTTTTGTTGGCGAGGTCAAAGGACTTCGCAAGGGCGCTTGAGGCAGGCTCGAGACGAAGTTCCTAATCTTGCTCCCAAAAGTAACTAATCTTTTCAGAAAAAAGTGGCTAATCTTTTGCGCAAAAGATTAGCCACTTTTTCTTGATTCATAAGGTACTTTCCGAAGTCGCCTTAGCGCCTTCGCTCGGAAGGCTTACTAGCTTGCCCGCCAAGTCCCTCACCAGCCCGCCCTTACTTCCTTATTCCGCCCGCGACCGAGGGGCGAATTGCCTCGGAAGTAGACCTCGTCAAGCCCTGCGACTGAGTACCCAAGCCTTGTGAGCCTATGGTGTATTAGTCGCAGTGCCCCGCCTTTTTCTTGCCTGACTGCTCCTGGCTACGCGGAGAAGCAGTCTAGATGGATCATACGGAGCTGCTTCTGCCCGTCGGCAAGGACAGGACTCGGGCCAGCATCTCACCTGGAGCAAGGGGGATACCTAAATATTGTACTTGGGCTCGATCGTTGGGAGCACCTCGGCTTTTTAACTTCTCGTAGTAGGGAAGCCACTTGTCATTTGTCCCATCATAGAGATACTTCTCGCAGAACCTAACTTTGCTCTCGAAGTTAGATTCTGGATCATTACAGAGCTTGGCTATGATTAGGCCTCGGAAGAAAGCATCCAAGGTCCCGGCGAGGATCCCTTGTTCTCCATTTTGCCAAGACAGCCCTTGATTTAAAAGTTCATCCATCCGCTTGAGGACATTCGGCAGGTAGGAGTAGTACTGTACGAAGTCCGCACCTTCGCCATTGATATAGCCGAGGTACCAGTCGCAGAACTCTTCCACTTCCTCTTCCGTATCAATCGCCACCAAATGATACTTCGGGATGAAGCTATGGTGCCTTACCGTAGTCGTCAGTATTGTCCCTCGATGTATATCCCATGGAAAGGGGTAGTCCTCATCTGCGACCCGCTGCAATAGGAGCTCTACTTCATCATGAGTTATTCTTGCAGCACGAAAATTTATGAAGCTGTACTTCTTCTGAAAGCCTAGTGACCAAGTGACGGTTATCCCATCTTGAGGCAGATAGTACCACATGCCATCAGCTTTTCTCGTCTTATAGCCCTTCGCCTTCAGGACGGGGTCGATACGCTCTAGGGTGAGCCTTTGTCTCTCTGCTCTTTCCATCTTATTTGATTCTATTGATTGTTATGTTAGAATCGACCTTTCCGTTTATACTACGTTTTCTTATCCTGCATTTCTTTTGCCTATTATGATTTTCTGTAATTCGATATACATTCCAATGGGCTCCATTACCTACTATTTCTTCAGACATCATAACATAAATCGATTACAAATATTTATGCATAACTATATATATTGCCATATTCAATTTTTCTGCAAAGTTACTCATCATGGTGAGAAAGACGAATAAAACAGCAAGAAAAACGCCCCTTGCGGATCATAAAAAAATGTCGCAAGAGTCGCATTGAACAATCAGGGTACATAAAACAGGGCAAACTCCGCTCTCCTTCTTTTGACTAGTCCCCTCAGAATTTTTGCCATTGTAGTGGCAAAAAGAGAGGTATTCCTGAATATAGTCCCTATTCCCAGCTTCTATTTTTGCGCAGAAGTTGGCTTTTTGGGATGCTTGCCATAGCCAAGAATGCGCCCAGCCCCTGACATTATAAGCCAGAAGAGAAAGTAGCAAAGCATCTTTGCCATAGCATTTGAAGCGGTCAAATTGCGCCATCAGGTCAATGCAGAGCAAAGAGTCCGCTTGCCATTCGGGCATATTCGAAGAAAAAAATGCTCCCCTTTTGGAGTTGATGCCCATAACCCACATACGGATAACAGCTCTTTTCCGTGAAAGCCCTCAAAGAATTTCACACATACCACAGCACGCTCAAAAGGAGGAAGCCGAGCAAAAGCAATCCTCTGCTGAGCCTGCGACCATAGCCACGGGAAGCAGAGGAAAAAAACAAACAGAACAATAACTTACGCATCTCGTTCTGTTTTTTGAGGTAGGATGAGTAGGTTTAGGGTGATCCACGTGCTTTGCTCAGCACTTTTTGCCATTAAAACTGAAGTGCAATTTCTGATATGCCCCCAAAATGTTTTTTTGTCTAACTTTTGGGGTGCATATCACGTTAAAAGTTTGGAGCGACTCCTCAAACCATTAGTAGATGGTTAAAAAGCATATAGGGAGGAAGGTTTGTCCGCTCTAGGCGAATCTAAAAAGCGAGGCAAAGCATCAAGTATGGGTAGACCTAAAAAGAATAGCAAGCCTCTCAGTGAGCTGGAACAACTTCGGAAAGAAAACCAGGAGCTCAAGACAGAGAACGCTTTACTAAAAAAAGTGAGAGCCTTAGTCGAGGAAAGAAATGCCCGTCTAAGAAAGATTGGGCAGGTGCCATCGAAGAACTAAGGCAGGCAGGACATGCTCTTAAGTATATGCTTAAGAGAATTGGCATGGCACCTTCAGTGTTCTATTACCATCGAGAGCGTCTTAACCAAACAGATGGATATGATTCTGTCAGACAGAGGATAAGTTCCATATACAACGAAAGTAAGGGAAGATATGGCTACAGAAGAATCTGTTCTGCATTGCGCAGTGAGGGAATAGAAATCAACCACAAGACAGCACTGAAACTTATGCATCAGCTGGGTATAAGTGCAACGCGTAAAAAGCGTCACTATCGCTCCTATAAAGGTGAAGTGGGTAGAATAGCTCCCCAATGTGATTGCCAGAGACTTTAAGGCATCAGCTCCCAATCAGAAATGGGCAACAGATGTCACGCAAGTCTGCATACAGGAGTCAAGACCTATCTGTCTCCTATAATGGATATATTTAACGGTGAAATCATAGCATACAGCATATCCAGAAGTCCGAACTTGCAAATGACTATTGATATGCTTAGAGCAAAGATTTAGGAAACAGCTCCCAATTAATGGTTTAATTATGCACTCTGACCAGGGATGGCATTATCAGCACGGCAGGTATCAGAAGATGCTCAAAGATAAAGGAATCGTACAGAGCATGTCTCGAAAGGGAAATTGCTTGGACAACTCTATGATGGAGAATTTCTTTTGGACTAATGAAGAATGAGTTGCTGTATGTGAACCATTACGACTCTGTTGAGGAGTTTGAAAAGGAGCTCAAGCAATATATCTGGTGGTACAACAATAAAAGAATAAAACTGAGATTAAAAGGAATGAGCCCGGTACAATACCGTGCTCAATACTATAAAGAGTTGAATAATGAATATTTAATTTAATGTCCAACTTTTTGGGGGCATATCAAAAGTACTACGTACTTATAAATTTAAGTACGCGTACTCACTGAAATAAGTACACGTAAACACTAAAGTCAATACGCATACTTACTTATTTAAATTAACTCAAGTACAATAATCATATCAAACGAAATTACATCAACCCACACAATATCAAGAGTTTAACAGTTGCCCTAAAAATTTTTATTATATCGGAAAAATCTTAGACAACAATAATCAATAGAATAAACTCTATATATTCGCAGTACAAGAATACATTAACTCTTAATTTTTTCACTTCGATGGAAGCTAAATTATTACCTCCTTCAAGGAATTGGGCTAAGTACACGCTGGTCTTCTCCATGCTTACTTTACCATTTACTTCAATTATACTAAATCCGGTATCTTCTCCAGCATCAATGACACAGTCTAAGTCCACACTACATGGACGCATCATTGATGCCAAAAAGCGGAGAAGCAATCATCGGAGCAAGCATACAAATCAAAAAAACAACAAGAAAGTTGGAACCATCACTGACATCAAAGGGAACTACAACCTATCTGCGCCTACAGGCTCTATCTTGATTATCTCCTATGTCGGATATGAAACTCTTGAAATTCCAGCTGTTGCAGGCGAACAAATCATCAAGTTAAAAAGAAAATACACAGACTCTCAATGACCTCGTCGTCGTTGGCTATACCACTCAACGCAAAGAAAGCCTAACCGGTGCAATGGTGAGCATCAAAGACAGCAAGCTCAAGGACATGACGACGCCCTCTGTGAGTAACCTCCTCAATGGTAAAGCCCCCAGGGGTATATGTATCGCCAGGTTCTGGACAACCCGGTTCTGGTGCAAGACAGTTGTTATTCGAGGTCAGGCGACTCTTAACGGAAACACTCGTCCTCTCTGGGTCATTGATGGCGTTATTGTAGGAGATAATCCGGGGCAACTTAATCCTCAAGATGTTGAAAGTCTTACCGTTCTCAAAGATGCCTCTACGGCTATTTATGGTTCTGCTGGGGCTAATGGGGTTATCGTTGTTACGACCAAAAGTAGTAGCGCTGGCAAGATCAAAGTAGGGCATTTCAATCAAATCGGGGGTAAGTACTCTCAACAATGGCAACCTCCGCATGATGACAGGAAGTGAGCTGTACGATTATTTTGCTTCCACACAAAATGCGTCAACTATACAATTTGACCGCTGGAAACCCGATTTAAGAAATGACAACTTTGACTGGTGGAAGCTCGCTACTCGCACAGGTCTTACTCAAGACTATAACATCACCCTACAAGGAGGTAGCGAAACGCTAAATTCCGTTTTCTCTGTAAACTACTACAATGATGAAGGGGCGGTAAAGGGCTTTGATTACCAACGATATAATTTCCGTCTCAAAACAAATTACAAACCATTAAGCTGGCTAAACATTAAACCCATGGTGAGTGGCTCTATGCAGCTCACAGACGACAAACAATACTCTATCTCTGCGATGTACTCCCAATTGCCTTGGGATAGCCCCTACGACAAAGATGGTAATTTAGTACCGCATCGTTATGGAGGTTGGGTTAATCGCACAAGCACCAACTACCTCAGAGACTTGCAATGGAATCATGGTTCTGCTAAAAACTTCGAATTTATGGGAAACCTTGATTTCGATGCACGCATTACCCCTTGGCTAACATTCTCATCTGTTAACAACTTCAAATATATCGGAGCAACCTCTCACGGATACGCAGACCCTCGTAGTAGTGGTGGAGAAAGCGTACAAGGACGTATCACTGAGTATAGGGGCGAATCTATCAGAAGGTACACTAACCAAAAAGTTACTAACCAATAACAACTGGGGCAAACATCATCTCAACGCACTACTAGCTTATGAATTTAATGACTATAAAGGCGAGGGGTTAAGTGCTTCTGGAACTGGTTTTTATTCCCGGCTTTGAAGTTCTTGATGTCGTGGCTAAACCCGAACAAACGGGTGGAGGTATACAAGAGTGGGCTGTACAGTCATTCTTTGCCAATGCTCGCTACAGCTATGATGACCGCTACCTCGTAGAAGGGTCTATCAGACGCGATGGAGCATCTAACCTCGGACAACGTGCCCAATATGGAACTTTGTTCTCCATTAGTGGAGGCTGGAATATCCACAAAGAATCTTGGTTCAAGTGTAGCTATGTAGACCAACTCAAGCTAAGAGCCTCTTATGGTTCTGCTGGGAATAGACCTTCTGCCCTATATCCTCAATATGACCTATATCAAGTTTCGTCTAATTACGACGGAGAACCTGCAATACTCATTGCACAAATAGGAAATCCAGAACTTACATGGGAACGTACATATACCACGGGATTAGGGCTTGATGCTAGCTTCTGGAATGGTCGCTTACACTTTAATCTTGACTTATATAATAAGAAAACGGATAACATCCTATACAATGTACCGACTACAGGTCTAATCGGGGTTACTTCAATATACCGCAATATCGGTAAGATGAGTAACCAAGGGATTGAATTATCGGTTGGTGGAGATGTTATTCGAACTAAGAACCTCACGTGGTCTCTTGATGTAAATATAGGGCATAACAGAAATAAGCTCACCGACATCTATCGTCAGTACGACCCATCAGGTACTTATGTAACTCGCCCCGTTATCATCGGAGATGGCTCTGACATCGCAGGTACAGCCTCACGTATTCTAGAAATTGGCTACCCTATTGACACCTACTATATGCCAGAATGGGCAGGAGTAAACCCTGAAAATGGACTTCCTCAGTGGTACAAGAATGATGAATCAGGAAATAAAGTCGTTACAAGTGAGTATGCCGAAGCGAAATACTACAAATTGGGCAGTGCTGCTCCTAAGCTATTTGGAGGTATCAATACAAATATACAGTGGAAAAAGTTTGATTTTGCCGCAAGCTTCGGCTATGCCCTAGGGGGACAGATATACAACTACTCTAGACAAGAGTATGACTCCGACCTAGCTTATAGTGACCGCAATCAGATGGTTCTACATAAAGGCTGGACTAGATGGCAAAAACCGGGAGATATCGCCACACACCCTCGTGCCCTATACAACAATACAGACGGAGGTAATAAAGCTTCATCTCGCTATCTTGAAAAGTAGCGACTTCTTCAAGCTTCGCACCTTAACCCTAGGTTACACCTTCAGTATTCCACAACTGAAACTTCAGGATATGCGTCTATACTTCAGTGCAGAAAATCTTTTCACGCTCACGAACTATTCAGGCGTAGATCCTGAACTACCAGCATCTGGGGGCAGTGTCATCGGTACAGCTGGACCCTAGTGTATATCCTCCAGTACGCAAATTCATTTTCGGCATCAACTTAAACCTCTAAAACGCTTCTATCATGAGAAAAAAATAGTATACCTTCTTTGTCTTACCGGTCTTATGTCGGCCTGCTCAATAGACAGAGAACCTCACGGCAGTCTTTCTAGCAATAAAATAACTGAAAATCCAGATGAATCTGTTGATGCTATGGTGCGTGGCGTCTATGCTCAGCTGAAAACATGGAGTGACCCTATGCACCGCTGTGGCGAATACGCAGGTGATAACATCATGATACGCGGAGCTTCTACAGATGCCTTCTTTGAATTCATCACATTTAACCGAACTCCAGATAATTACAGACTTGAGGACTTCTGGAACAGCGAGCTACAAAGCTATCGCTCAAGCCTCCAACGCGATTAAACTTTATCAAGATAAGACGGACGATAATGTCAAGACTAAAGTAGGAGAATGCTATTTCGTTCGTGGAATGATTTACTTCTACCTTGTTCGAGCCTATGGCAGACCCTACTATCAAGACCCCAAGACTAACCTTGGAGTACCTATTGTAAACGGAACACCCAAAGATGTATTTGATAAGTTTACACTCCCAGACAGAGCTACCGTTGCAGACACTTATCAACAAGCCATTACAGACCTAAAGAAAGCAGAAGAGCTACTTCCTGAAACAAATGGCAATCCTGGCTATGCTTCTAAAGGAGCTACTCAAGCCATGCTTTCCAAAGTCTACCTATTTATGAGTGGCACATACGAGCACCCAAATACTGAATACGCCTCGTTTGGTACGCCGAATATGCTAGCAAGGTTATTTCTAGTGGCAAGTATGCCCTACTCTCTAGAGACGAATTTATGAAGTATCCTACTATTCTGTCAGCAGAACAATAAGGAGTCCATATTTGTTGTACGCCGTCTAGCATCTGAATATTCTGGTTACGACCACTACTATGGCATCGGAGGTATGTATGCCGAGATTGGAGGTATGGGCTGGGGAGAAATGTACGCTAGTGCCAAGTACCTCGCTCTTCTCGATGAAACTGGTCGCAATGACTATCGCTCAGACCACAGACGCATCGTTGATGCACGAGCGACTTTTATTGAACCTGCTTATGAGGAAAAGAACATCGAAGTATTCCGTTTCATCAAGCAAGAAACTAATGGTGATTTTTAATTATCTCCAGCTTCCTACTAAGCATGATGGAGCTAAAATCATAGCTACAGAAAGCAAGACTACTCAAGAGCAAAAGGAAATCAGCCAAGACTATGTACTCACACCTATTCTTGCCGAACAAGGAAGATACTCTATCACCTACGAAGATGGTAAGACTTACCAAGGTGTAATAGACAATAAGATTAAGCTTAATAGAGCCTACCCTATGTTCTACATAACCAAGTGTTCGCGTGAAGGTGAAAATAGCCACTTGCACTCCCCTGTACTCTCTCGCTTGGGCGAAATTTACCTTAACAGAGCCGAGGCTGAAGCTAAGATGGGAAACTATGTAGTCGCTTTAGCTGACCTCAATATCATTAGAGAACGTGCTATCACGGGTGGAGGATACAAAAGCCTTGATGCAAGCAATGCCGCCGAACGCATAGATAAAGAACGCCAACTTGAGCTAGCTTTCCAAGCCGAAAGAAGCTACGATGTATTCCGTAATGGAGGTTCATTAACAAGGCATTATCCTGGAGCGCATAATCAAAAGCTGAGATATTCTTCCTATTGATTATCGTGTCGTGTACTTTATTCCTCAAGACGCCATTAATGCTTACCCCCGGCAAGCTCACTCAAAATCCTACACATTAGTGCATTCACTCCTAAGCCTAGTCTCTAAGTTCTAGGCTTAAGGGATTTGAAAGGCTTGTATCTCTATAAGTGAGATACAAGCCTTTTTTTCTTTAACGAATAATCCCAAATAAAGAATTATATAATTATTCTCTTATCTAGGATAGCATAAATAACCATTATTTGATTACCTTTGCAGTGTAGTTAATAAAATGTTTCAATTAAGAAGCTAAGCATGCATATTGTAAAGATTATCGGTCGAGAAATCCTCGACTCACGCGGTAACCCAACCGTAGAGGTAGATGTACACCTCGCTAGTGGTATTATTGGTCGCAGTCGCTGTTCCAAGCGGTGCTTCAACAGGTGAACACGAAGCTCTTGAACTTCGTGACGGCGACAAGGGTCGTTACCTCGGTAAGGGTACTCTTAAGGCAGTAGAAAACGTTAATAACGTTATCGCTCCTGCTCTCTATGGTATGAGCGCTCTTAACCAACGCGAAATCGACCTTAAGATGATCGAGCTCGATGGTACTAAGACTAAGAGCAACCTCGGTGCTAACGCTATCCTTGGTGTATCTCTTGCTGTAGCTAAGGCGACTGCTAACTACCTAGATATTCCTTTGTATCGCTACATCGGTGGTACTAACACATTCACGCTACCTGTTCCTATGATGAACATCATCAACGGTGGTAGCCACTCTGATGCTCCCTATCGCATTCCAGGAATTCATGATTCGTCCAGTAGGTGCTCCTTCATTCCGTGAAGCTCTACGCTATGGTGCTGAAGTATTCCACGCTCTTAAGAGCATCCTTAAGAGCAAGGGTTATAGCACTGCTGTTGGTGACGAAGGTGGTTTCGCTCCTAGCTTTGCTGGTGGTACAGACGAAGCTCTTGAAACAATCCCTAGTCGCTATCGAAAAGGCTGGTTACGTTGCTGGTAAGGACATCACAATCGCTATGGACTGTGCTTCAGCGAATTCTTCAACGATGGCGTGTATGACTACACTAAGTTCGAAGGTGCAAACGCCGCTAAGCGTTCTGTAGACGAACAAGTAGAATTCCTCACTAGCCTTGTTGAAAAGTATCCTATCGACTCTATCGAAGACGGTATGGCTGAAAACGACTGGGAAGGTTGGAAGAAGCTTACAGCTAAGCTTGGTAAGAAGATTCAGCTTGTAGGTGATGACCTATTCGTAACTAACGTAGACTACCTACGTCGTGGTATCGCTGAAGACTGCGCTAACTCAATCCTTATCAAGGTTAACCAAATCGGTTCACTTACTGAAACGCTTGACGCTATCGAAATGGCTCACCGCCACGGATTCACTAGCGTAACTAGCCACCGTTCAGGTGAAACTGAAGATGCTACTATCGCTGACATCGCTGTAGCTACTAACTCTGGTCAAATCAAGACTGGTTCACTCAGCCGTACAGACCGCATGGCTAAGTACAACCAACTTCTTCGCATCGAAGAAGAACTTGGTAGCCTAGCTGTTTACGGTTACAAGCGTATCAAGTAATAGTATCTTAAGAAAACAGTTACACCCTCTAGAGGTGTAACACATTCTAGAGCTATATATTTTTAAGAGCTATCGTGAATTTATTTTGCGATAGCTCTTTTTATATACATATTTAAGTAAATATCTATCCTCAACGACTAAATTCTAGCTAGGTACGTGAAAGCTTAATCGTACAAACCGAGCACATCTAGCCATTTAAATCTCCTAGAAGACTATTAGGGTAGCTCTTCCTGTACACAAACGATAATTATTAAAACAAATCTTGCATAATTAAAATATTCACATTATCTTTGCAGTGCAAATGAGAAGCCCGGGTGGCGGAATGGTAGACGCGCTCGTTTCAGGTGCGAGTGTTCAAAAGACGTGCAGGTTCGAGTCCTGTTCCGGGCACGGTCCGAGAACGCTAACTGAGAGCTCAATTGCAAAACATAAATAGACAAAGGCGCGGGTGGTGAAATTGGTAGACACGCTACTTTGAGGGGGTAGTGCCGGTTCCGGCATGTGAGTTCGAGTCTCATCCCGCGCACAAGAGAGCTTAGCATTTCGCTAGGCTCTTTTTATTTCTATAAGCAGTGCATTATGATAATATTCGCCAATGCCAAGATAAATCTTGGATTACAGATTACAGGCAAAAGGTCTGATGGGTACCACCTATTAGAGTCTTTATTTATCCCTATTCCTCTGAATGACATCATTGAGATCACCATCAATGAGAAATTAAATCAAGATGAAATTCAAATACTTGGTAACGTTGAGACAGGTCCAACAGAAGATAACCTTGTTTTAAGAGCCATCAATAAGCTAAGAGAATCATACGACATTCCTCCTCTACAAATTAGTCTCCTTAAGCAAATCCCATCTGGCGCAGGTATGGGAGGTGGTTCTAGTGATGCCACTCATACACTCAAGACTGTACGCGAACTTTGTCACTTGAACATTAGCGACAGCGAACTTGAGGCTATTGCCCTCAGTCTAGGTGCTGATTGTCCTTTCTTCGTGAGTAATACACCCTCGCTTGGTGCATGGTATCGGTGAACTCTTCTACCCTGCCCCAGCTATAGATTTTAGCAATTACCACATAGTAGTTATTAAACCGAATGTCCATATTGCTACGAAAGAAGCCTTTGCTGGGCTCAAACAAATAGGAAGTCAGTCTCTATCTATAGAGGAAATCATTAAGCAACCCATTTCTGAGTGGCGAACTTCTCTACACAATGAGTTTGAAGATAGCCTATTCCCTTTGTACCCTGAATTAGCTCATCTTAAGCAACTTTTTATACAAGCAAGGTGCTATTTATGCGAGCATGACGGGCAGTGGTGCAAAAGACTATACGGACTATTCGACAGAGAACTTAGCCTTAATGAGAAGAACAAATACTCAAATATATTCTTCTGGCAATCTAAACTCGATATCAGTAATCAGATTAACTAATCAAGAGTGAATAAAATCACTTTTCTTGACATCAAATCTATAAATACCTTCCTTTTAATTAGTTTAGGCTCACAGCACAGGAAATATATTTGATTTAAAGGCTAATAGAATATTAAAGTTTTAATTATATTTGCACTACATAAATTTATAATTGCGTTGTATATGCTATCCATAATCAGTAAGTTCGTACCTGCAGAAGAGGTAGGACAACACCGTCCATTCGGGAATGGACATATCAATGATACTTATGCGGTTCAAGACAAAAATGGTGTAGACCGTTGGGTTCTTCAACGAGTTAATCACGTTGTTTTTCCTCGCATAGAAGTATTGCAGAAAAACATCTCTGTAGTATCTAAGACACTACATGATGCTCTAGAGAAGAATGGTGACCCTGATAAGGAGCGCAAGTATCTTAATTACTTGCCTTTGATAGAAGATAGTAGCAAGAATTACTATTATGATGGCGAGAACTATTGGCGACTCTGCACGTTCATTCCTGACAGCATGAGCGTGAGCACCCTTAATGAAGAGTCTGCTCGCTATGCAGGGGAAGCTTTTGGCGAATTTGAAGAAATCTTGTCTTCTATTCCCGAAGGTGTTCTTGGTGATACTATTGAGAACTTCCACAGCATGCCTTTCCGCTTACAGCAGTTGCATGATGCTCTTAAAGCAGACCCTGTTGGTCGTGCCAATGAAGTGCAAGACCTTGTTAAGGAGATTGAAGCTCGTGCAGAGTCTATGTGCATACAAGAACGCTTATACGCTGAGGGTAAACTTCCTAAGCGCACAATCCACTGCGACACCAAGGTAGATAATGTACTCTTCGACAAGAGTGGTAAGGTTCTATGCGTTGTAGACTGGGATACGGTAATGCCGGGCTTTATTACAAGTGATGTGGGTGATTTCATTCGTTCAGGAGTAAACTTCGCTTACGAAGATGAGCCCGACCACAGCAAGATTGGTGTTAATATGCCTATCTATAAGGCCTTCGTTGAAGGTTATCTCAAGACTGCAGGCAAATTTCTTACAGAGACCGAACGCAGCTTGATTGCTTATGGCGGACGTCTTATGACTTATATGACCGCTGTACGCTTCCTTACAGACTATATCAATGGTGACGTTTATTTCAAAATCCACCAGCCTAAACATAATTTACAGAGAGCAGAAAGCCAAATGTATTACCTCAAATGCCTAGAAGAAAAGGCTGAGGAAATGGAGGCACTACTCAAGTAAAGGGGTATTCCTCATTCAATTTATCACAAATAGGTTGGAGCTGTATCAACATTAAAGTTGGTACAGCTCTTTTTATATCTTCCGATACAACCTAAATAAGAGACCATTGCATGGTCTCAAATAATCAGACACTTAGAGTCATTATAGGCTACATAAACTGGCGATTGCCCTACCTATTCTTAAAACCACGGCGAAGTCTGTACAAACTACACGTGTAGTCTGCACAAACTTCAGCCGTAGTTTGTACAGACTACAGCTGAAGCCTCCAGAAAGTACTATGTACTTACTAATTTAAGTACGACGTATTCACTGAAATAAGTACACGTACTTACGAAAGTGTTTACACGTAAGTATTAAAGTAAGTTGATATGCACCCCAAAAGTTAGACAAAAAAACATTTTGGGTTTTCTTATGAGTATTAAAAAAAGAAAGAAGAACACTTTATCAGATTTGCTCAGGTATATGCATCTTCTAGATGCTGGTTATGCCTTTGAGCATATCAGTGCTACCTACGGAATTCATGCAAAGACATCTAAAAGTCTTACGTTCAAAATACCTACAACAGGGTCCAGTAGGCTTGGAAAAAGGTAAATCTATCAAGGCAGATTTTGCGTTAAGGAAACACATCGTCCTTGAAGTAGAAAAAAAGCACTTACCTTTACACGTAGCCTCGTTAAAGTTTGGAGCAGCTCCTCAAACCATTAGTAGATGGTTAAAAGCATATAGGGAGGAAGGTTTGTCCGCTCTAGGCGAATCTAAAAAGCGAGGCAAAGCATCAAGTATGGGTAGACCTAAAAAGAATAGCAAGCCTCTCAGTGAGCTGGAACAACTTCGGAAAGAAAACCAGGAACTCAAGACGGAGAACGCTTTGCTAAAAAAAGTGAGAGCCTTAGTCGAGGAAAGAAATGCCCGTCTAAGAAAGATTGGGCAGGTGCCATCGAAGAACTAAGGCAAGCAGGACATGCTCTTGAGTATATGCTTAAGAGAATTGGCATGGCACCTTCAGTGTTCTATTACCATCGAGAGCGTCTCAATCAAACAGATGGATATGATTCTGTCAGACAGAGGATAAGCTCCATATATAACGAAAGTAAGGGAAGATATGGCTACAGAAGAATCTGTTCTGCATTGCGCAGTGAGGGAATAGAAATCAACCACAAGACAGCACTGAAAACTTATGCATCAGCTGGGTATAAGTGCAACGCGTAAAAAGCGTCACTATCGCTCCTATAAAGGTGAAGTGGGTAGAATAGCTCCCAATGTGATTGCCAGAGACTTTAAGGCATCAGCTCCCAATCAGAAATGGGCAACAGATGTCACGCAAGTCTGCATACAGGGAGTCAAGACCCTATCTGTCTCCTATAATGGATATATTTAACGGTGAAATCATAGCATACAGCATATCCAGAAGTCCGAACTTGCAAATGACTATTGATATGCTTAGAGCAAGATTTAGAAACAGCTCCCAATTAATGGTTTAATTATGCACTCTGACCAGGGATGGCATTATCAGCACGGCAGGTATCAGAAGATGCTCAAAGATAAAGGAATCGTACAGAGCATGTCTCGAAAGGGAAATTGCTTGGACAACTCTATGATGGAGAATTTCTTTGGACTAATGAAGAATGAGTTGCTGTATGTGAACCATTACGACTCTGTTGAGGAGTTTGAAAAGGAGCTCAAGCAATATATCTGGTGGTACAACAATAAAAAGAATAAAACTGAGATTAAAAGGAATGAGCCCGGTACAATACCGTGCTCAATACTATAAAGAGTTGAATAATGAATATTTAATTTAATGTCCAACTTTTTGGGGGCATATCACTTTCTGGAGACTTCAGCTGTAGGCTGTACAAACTACACGTGTAGTCTCTTCAAACTACGGCTGAAGTTTGTACAGACTTCGCCGAGGTTTTAAGAATAGGAAAGGCACTTATACTTTTATCTTTGCAGAGACTAAGTATTTCCATTAGTATGGCAAAAAGAAATCGAACGTAAATTTTTAGTCCTTAACGAAGACTTCAAGCAAACAGCAATACGAGTACATCACATTCAGCAAGGTTATCTGAAACAGAACCACCCCACAGTGCGCATACGTATTAAAGACGATGAAGCATTCATAACCATTAAAGGTAAGTCTACGTCAGACGGATTAACTCGTGATGAATGGGAGTACCCTATTCCTCGCCACGAAGCACAAGAGATGATGAACCTTTGCTCCACCCCTCCTCTACGAAAGGAGCGTTACATCGTTCCGAACTCAGGGCATATTTGGGAAGTTGATGTTTTTCACGATAGACACGAAGGCTTGGTTATTGCTGAAGTGGAACTTACAGATGAACAAGAAGAGATTGAGCTACCGCAGTGGATTGGGCGTGAGGTAACGGGAGACATCAGATACTATAATGCCTTCCTCTCTAACTCAGACCTACCCAAATAGCAAGGCAAGCCCATCAAAAATAGCACTATCTTTGGGTTATGGATGTGCAAGATTATTTTTCAAAGGCAGAAGATTCCCGTGTAGTGGGTCGTTGAAGACAAGCAGGCTGAAAGCCTTTATCCTACATTTTGTCAGCGTGCCAGCAAAATGGGTGCGCACTGGAAGGCAGAACGTTCTGAACCTGTATACAAACAAAGCATACTACTCTGAAGTATTCCTTGAATAAGTAGCATTTCTTTGTGGTTATCATATTCCCCATTGGTTTGAGTGGAGAATTTCATACATAGACAACCCCAAAAACCCTCATAACAACACGTAGAGCCTCAAAAAGACATCTCAACACATAAAATCGTCTCACAAGGAAAAACGCTACAGAATTGAGGTTAGAAAACCAATAGGTGCTTAATTGGACTTCAATTAAGCACCTATTGGAGGTCAAGTAAGGCTTAGTTGCGATGCAAGTAAGCACCTGTAAGGATTGGAATAAGGAAAAACAGGACTTCCCTTCCCTAAAAGGGAGGGAAGTCCTCCTTTATTTTTCAGTATAATCTACGATGAGTTGCTGGAGTCCTTCTTTTGTGCGGGTGTCATACTTGGCAAGATCCATACTCGACTTATTCAGATATTCCGCAGTCAGCTTAATTCTTGTCTTCTCGCTTCGTGTACCCTAATAATGCTTTGTCACCAAGATAGATAGCGTCCTTTTCTGTCCTTCAGTTTCAGATAAAGTTCACCTTTATCTAATGGATGTTCCAGGATGTAATTGCTCTTTCCGTCGGTAAAGAGTACCTCGAAGAACTGTGGGTGGCGTGTTCCGATATTAATAGAACCACTGCCACCGGCGTTTCTTAACACACCGTCTTTTTGAGCCCTTTGTACCGATATAGGTCTTGCCACCTGCATAGACGATTACGTTGTCTCGCGACCTTGAACTTCTGTTCGGTCTTGCCATTCACACCGTTGTGCGTCAGTGTTACGGCTGATCCCATTGCCGGTGCGTCAAGGTCGAGGATCCCACTGGTTCCTCTACCCATCTTCTTTTCAATAGATTCATATACGATAGTGATGTTGCCTTCGTGTGTCGTGCCATCAGCAAGTACCACCTTACCGGGCACATTATAGATGTTCACGGAAGCATCCCCTACTCTTGCACCAGCTGTCGTTCCTCATCGGCGCCTTTTTGCTCATCTGCTTTTTGCCTTGTTTGCCAGTCGCGACTTGATATTCTCCGTCATATCTCCCAGTGCATAGCCGTTTGTAAGCAGTTTTGATACCATACGGCGCACCATCTCGTCCTCGGAGAGTTTGGATGCAGTCTTGTATTGCAGGAAGGGAAGTTTCCTGTCATCACAGGTTGTTATGTTGCTGAAATTCTCGTCGCTATTCCAAGATCTGAGCTTAATTTCGGCTACATGGTTGCCCACACGGTCCTTGACATAATAGTTTCTTTTGCCTAATGAAGGTTCATTGACAAGAACCTTTCCCACCATCCCTTTGTTGATGATAATGTCGCCATTGTCGTTGATGGAGAAGGGATGCTGTGCGGTAAAGTCCTCATCGGTTTTCTCCATCTTTTTGACTATGGTATAGAGGCTGTCCCATTTTGCAGAGAAAGGACGCGAGCCCTGCTCGAAGAGGTCGTCAATGGTGGATTTCCTGATACCGCTCACTTCGATGAGCTGAGGTTTGCTGTCTAACAGTTTGTAGACAAAGTACTTCGTGTTGGACAGTACAAACCTGTCTTTCGGGTTTTGCAGTTCAAAGACTGCGCCTTCAGGTGATGTGAACTGGAGCCAGTCTTCTGGTGTGCTGACGCCTTGTTTTGTCCTGTTCGTAATGAAGAATGTGAACACCTTTTTCCCATCAGGCGTAGATAGGTCGCAGACTCTTTTTCTTCTTTTACAAGTGCTACTGGTGTTCCGTCAAGTAATACCTCCCCTTTCTTTATTTTCAGGTCTTGGGCATGTGCGGAAAGTACCATGAAGCTGGCGATGAAGCCTAATACTGTTTTTCTCATTTTACTTATTTGAGTTTTTAGATTAATATGAACTAGTCGCAGAGGTAGTGATTCTATATCTAACCTTAATCCGCAAAGACAAATTCTCGTGAGAACTCCAAGTGTCTGAGAAACGAAGTTCTCAAAAACACAATGATATGTCAGAAATTTCACCTATCTCGGAGCTGCAAACATAACAATTAAGCAAAAAAACTGACATGGCAAAGGTAGCAATTAAAAACAAGAATATCACTTCTTTAGGTGGAATTTACAGGGCAAACCCAAGTAGTAAGTTTCTCACAAAGAATTAGAGACCTATCGCTGTTAGTACAGCAATAGTACTCTAAATTCTATAAAACTATATGCAACTTTTTATTTTACTTGCCTAGACGAGCAAGAATAGCCTTAGCACTTTGGCTGAGAAGAACTACAGCACCAGCGAGGATAGCCACGTCCTTAATAACCAAGCGACCAGCACCTGTTAGATAAGGGAAGCCATTAGCATACTCACCTCTCGTGCAAGAGCTTCTGGCGAAGCATGTACCCAAGCCTCTGGAGTAGTTACCAAGAATGAAAGTGTTCCAAATGTCATGATGATACAAAAGCACTTCACCAGCAAGACCAAGATATGGATTGAACATACCAAGGAATACCAAGATACCGATAGCACAAATCAAAAAGACCAAGACCGTGTGAGAATGTATAAGTGCGGTTCTCTACGTGCCATGCACTCTTAGCAGGGTCATAAGCACCTTCCTTTACTTCATTCAGCTTATACTCCTTAACAACTTTTTCCTTCAGGAGAGGTAACTTCATTGCTAGCATTCTTAAGCATAAAGCTCATGAATGGGCTATTAGCAACAAACTTAACGATACCATTTGCCTCATAATTGGCAAATTTGAGACCACCAATCCAAACGAAGATAATTAGGATAGCAACGCGGATAAGTTTATAACCTAAGTTTTGCAGGTTTGCTTTCGACAGTCTAGAAACTGACAAATAACTTATTCATAATATTGTAATTATACGTTTAACAATTCTACATTTTATCAAGTGCAAAGTTCGGAAGAATTATCCTAAGCGACAATAACAATAAGGGAAGAATAATTATCAATTTGGGACTACATCATTGGGTCTTCATCTTCAGAAGGTGCAAATTGAGACCAATCTAGTTCTTTTGGAGTATCTAAGGGAGAAGAGGTAGTACTCTCAAACCGCGAAGGCTTGCTTAAGATATTTATCTGTTGGCAATCAACCACAGGAAAGACCCTGTACCTCGCCTTGCCTATTGGTATTCTTATCGTAAGTGAGGCGACCTTCCACATGTAGCGTTTGGTCTTCTTGTACAGATTCCTCTATTAGTTGGGCTACATCTCCCCAAGCTGTAATCACATGACGAAGTTCTTGCTCTTTTTGTTCATCGCCTTCCCTCTGAGGAGGAAAGGTTTCTTTTGTTCTCAAAATAAAATCAGCACGCACATGACTATAACCGAAATAACGAACGTTAGGGTCTGACCTCTACAATCCTTCTAATATGACCTTATTTACCCTGCATTTCTCCGCTTAGCTTGTATGAGTAGTCGTTCAAATTGCTCCGCTCTGCTCTTCATCTCCAAGACGTTCGTAGCTCTTAATAATAAGCTCTATTGCAGGAATATGAGCCGTATCTAGTGCAATCAGACGAGCTAGTGGCTCTATGGATTCCTTCATACATAGCGTAGCTGGAATAGTATTTCCCTAGTTCGTATAAAAACAGTGGCATGCAGGGGTGATAGAGCTTCTGCTTCACGGAGGGCTGATAGCTGTTTGTTTCTATCCTTCTGCATGCGATAGGCACGTACCCACTTAAAACGAGCTTCAAGCGAACGTATATCATAATCGATAGCCTTAGCATAGCAACAGTAAAAGCGACCTCTGGGTCGTGTGCTTCTATCAGGCATTCATTGCCCATCTGCACATGCTCCTCCGACAATGCACGAAGACGCTTACGCCCATCTTCTAGCTCTCGGCGCAAAGTTCTTAGCTCTTGAGCCATCTGCTCTACTCGACCGAACCTCTGGCAGAGCAATCTTAAGTAAAGCGGATTACTAAGTTGATTATTTCCCTCTACTGCCGTACGAAAAGACACAATAGCATCGGAATACCTCCCTTGCTTCCACTCGGTATTAGCCTGTAAATAATGCTGATTAGCCTCTGCCCTAGCGAAAGCATCACCTAGCAACTCAGCATTATTCATCTGTTCGTAATAGCGCGCTATCTCTGGACGTGCTATTATATCTCTCATACGAATAGGGGCTCTCAGCGTCATACCCTCTAGGCTACGACAGCGACTAAGAGCTACATAAGTTTGCCCACTGGCAAAAATTCTATCCGTAAAATCAATAACGACTCGCTCGAACGTCAGCCCCTGACTCTTGTGGATAGTGATTGCCCAAGCTAGGCGAAGAGGATACTGCGTAAACATTCCTAGGGTTTCGGTAATAATCTCACCGTCTTCCTCATCGTATGTATATCTATTATTCTCCCAAACATTGCGCTTTCTACAGCATGAAGACTACCGTCTTCTAGACGTATTGTGATTTTCTCTTCTTCTAGGTCAATATGTTCTATAACGGCAATCGTTCCGTTAGCCCATCGCTTATCTCTATCATTCGTGAGCAACATAACCTGAGCACCCTCTTTGAGTATGAGTTCCTCCTCTGTAGGCAGGTTTGCCTTTGGGAAAGTCGCCATCTACGACTCCGCCAATTCGATAGGTACGCCCTTCTATTTGCTGTAAGCACTCTTCATTGATAGTCGCGACTCTATCACGACGAGACGCTAGTGTGATGACTAAGTTTTCTTTCTCTGGTTGGTAATTGGGAACAACCCGATTATTAAGTACTTCCAAATCATGACTAGTCATTTGACCTGCACGCACTCGGTCTAGAATTTCTACGAATTGAGCTTCTTCTTGCCTATAAACTTTGCGTAGCTCAATGCCCAAGAGATAACATCTATCATACTCTGCGGAATTAAAAAACTCGAGCAAGAAAGAAATAATGAGAGCGGTAATAAACATCAAGAATTTGCCTATCCTCTGCACGGACAACTGGCTCCAACTGATAGAGATCGCCAACAAACAGCATCTGAATACCACCAAAAAGGCTGATAGGGGCGAGCCGTATAAGCTCTTAGGATTTTATCTATCGCATCGATAACATCCGCACGTACCATAGATATTTCATCTATGATAATCATCTCTAATGAGCGGATGAGCTTACGATGCTCGCTACTATAGCGAAAAGACTTGAAGATTTTTATTCCGTTGTAAATCGGGATCTTCAGGAGGGAGAGGACGCAGTGGTAGTTTGAAGAATGAGTGTATTGTTTGTCCTCCGATATTGAGAGGTCGCAATGCCCGTAGAGGCTAGAAGGACATGCGTTTTCTTGCTATGCTCATGGAATATAGCGCAATAGAGTAGATTTTACCTGTACCCAGCTTTTACCCGTCAGGAATATGCAGTCCGATGTACTGCGTATAAGTTCTAGAAGCGTTTGTTGCTCTAGATTATTGGTATCTAGTATGTATTCGCTATCGTGCATTTAGCCTAGCCGAGCACTTTATTACGAGCTATCGTCGCAACGTATTCTTTTGAGATAGTTAGGTGTCCAGTATGCGTATCTACAAATACCTTATCTTCATACAAGCTACTGACAAGTGGCAACATATAACGAGCTTCGGGAACAAAATCTCCATCTACACGATAATCTACACCAGCCCATAGACCTACACATTTCTTGGCTCCATCACCAAAGAAATGATAAGATAGTTCCTTCATATCTTCAGCAAAAGATGCTCAGACTCTAGAATATAAGGACGCTCTTGCGCTAGAACTTGCCCATCTTGATTATATGTCGCTGTGTACACTTCCATACGGCGAGCATCAATCATAGGTACAAGTCGTAAGTTTTTCATTTACAAGGTTACTAGACAATGATTGCCTATACCCTCAGCCATCAAAGCCAAAAGCAGATACAGCTATCAATGGCACATTGAATCCATGACATAAGCCTTTAGCTAAAGAAGAGCCTATACGCAAGCCGGTATAACTACTGACCAGCACTGATACCTACAGCATCTAACTTAAGATCCTTCTCACGAAGCATCTTAACAGCTTGCTCTGCAAGGACCCCAGCACGAGCAGAAGCTCCTCCTTCGAGAGCAACTTCGACAGCTGGAGAATAAGACTTCTTCTCCACAAGTCAGGGCTACACTGACCGCTGGTGTAGCTGTATCAATCAATAGAAACGTATTCATAATTAAATATCTCTAATACCATGGATCTGGCACAGAGTAGCTATGTTTATCGTATTTAATATCTCTAAGTAGACTACTCTAACGCCTACTGTAAAATTATAACTCTTATACGGACCAAATGGAATAGCACTAGCCGTAAAGCTCCAGCAATGCAGGTCTCGAGTGATACCAATAGTCATATTAGCAATTCTATTGGCTTCGAAATCATAACTTGTGCTAAAGTTAAAGTTCCAATTCTTTGTCGGCTGTATCGAGCCATTAACCATAAGTGAATGATTTAAACGATAGTCAAACTCATTCTTATCTAGGTTAAAATTCGCTCTATTCAAGTTCACCCCATAACTGAACGACAAACTCCATGGTACAGGGTTGATGACATAACCATCACCATCATACTGTATCCCATCGCTCTGCCCATAAAGAGAAGCATTTGATTGCTGTGCTTTCTTAGCTTGCTCTCCCAAAGAACCGTCCTCATTGGGTTTGCTATTGTTCGCATCTCCCTTCTTATCTTCACCTTCTTCCTTATCTTTCTTTCCACTAAAGAGATTGCGAAGTTTCTTGAAGGTATCGTTATTCAAGGTATAGCTAAAAGATGTTCCTGTTCCTCTTAGGCTTCCGAAGCCTTGACCATTTAGAACGCGAAGTTTATCCATACGCACAGCATACAGATTACCGTCACTACCTCGTACAGCTTGCGTCACATAAGGATCAAACGAACCACTTAAATTAAGCGTAAGCCCTTTGGTTATCTTCAGCGCAATACGCGCACTTATGTCTGAGAGTTTGAATGAGTCGGCCGCGAGGTTATAGCTGGTTGAAAGTGCAAAGTTATCGATGATACTAACCTTCTTATAAACCTCTGTACTATCCTTAGCATCGATTGAGCGAACTTTAGCCCTCAATGTTATTATCTAAACCAAAGTTAATTGAAGCACTCTTACCCATAGAAGGCGCACCAAAGATTTGCCCTTCGTAGATATTGTAGCGCGTATGTACACTCTTACCGTCTGCCGTCGTATAATTCAAGTCTCGGTAATAGCCCCACATATCCTCACCGAAGTCTGGACGATAACTAACTCCGATAGAAGCGTCATGCGATGACGTATCATCTGAACTTTATTGCCAAAAAGTTTCCAAGGCTTAAAGAAGCTCATAAGCCGTCGTGGACATACTTCAGCCGACGTACTGAAGTCAAAAGCTCTATTAAAGCCATACTTACGTTCATCTACAACCTGATTAGTAGCGAGATCATAATGCTTCTCCGTATGTGAGGGTATACCAACGCTCATTATAGCTTGCACTCAGCGTAAAGGTCAATATAGTCTAAGAGCTTGTAAGATGCTGAAATAGGGATACTATGGCTAACACCATTCTGCCAATCTCTAACCAAAGATTTCTTAAAGATTGAGTCTTCATGAGTAGAAATACTGTTGCGTAGTCGCCTGAATAACTCATACTAATCTTCTCATACCAGCGTTCACTACCCACCCCTATTCTTACGCTTAAAAGGGGTGAGATACGGCTCATATTTACAGATAAGTTAGGCGAGTTGAGCGATACCATCTGATTGCTTGATGTCTGTATCGCATCGAGAGAAGCTGATAGCGAGAATGGAGAACTCCCGAAAGTGCGGGTATAACTGATAGACGAACTCTTTGTATTCTGAGAGGCTTGCCCCGGATTATAAAGAGTATTAAGCGAATTATGGTTATAGCTACTTGTTGAGTAGTTTACACTTGCAGAGAAAGTCTGATTAGGATTAGCTTTGGCATCTTGGCTGTGATCCCAACTAATACGGAAGTCAGTACTCTTACTATAAGTACCCGCTACATCCTTATCCTGTAACGGTCACGATATAACTCTCACTCAGTGCGCCATTATAGCGGTAACGCTTGCGGTAATTACTACGTGCATTAAGCCCCCAAGAACCACGGCTATACCAATCTCCCGTAACGGCTAAGTCTGCATAGTCATTGATAGCAAAGTAATATCCACCCTCACGCAAATAAAGACCACGGCTAGTTTCTTCACCGTAACTAGGCATCAGAATACCCGAACTATAAGAGCTACTAAAAGGGAAAAATCCGAAAAGGCAAAACCGATCGGCAAAGGCACACCTGCTATCACAAGATAACTAGGACCTGCTACGATATTCTTACCTGTTCGCACCTTCGCACGTGTAAGCTGTAAGTAAAAAGTGCGGATGTTCGTGATTACTACACGTAGAGTAGCGACCGCCCTCCATGTACATGCAGTTATCACCACTCTTCTTCGTACGCTCTGTACCACAACATAGCCTTCGCCCTGCTGAGTTACGACACCCGTAATAAAGCCCTTACCTGTCTTAAAATTATAATTCATGGTCTTAGCTTCATAGCTTTGGTCACCGTCTTTGAACTTAGGGTGCTTGGCAGGATTCCCCTAAACTATCTAAGGTATAATGAGCATAAACAAAGATTGCTATCTATATTCATGCGCATATACTCACCCTCTAGTCCCTTATCCTTATAGTCGACAGTGCTGGGACCAAACATATAAACCATATTGGTTCCGAAGCATGACTACAGAGTCTTTAGCCTTGTACTCTATAATATCATCAAAGCCTGCACGTGGTTCCTCTACTTCGACTGAATCCTTCTTTACAGTGTCAGCTGAAGCAATAGTTTCTTTACCTTTCACAAGACTATCTACCCGACGAGTAGAGTCTGCTAATGTATCTTTGGGAATAGTTGGAGATGTAGGCTCAAGCTTAGTAGTATCTTGAATATCTGCAGAGGCAATGCTATCTGTCTGCTTGAGTGTATCGACTAATTTCTTAGTTTGTAGACTACCTACACGCTCCTCAGCCTGCCGACGAGCACGCCAAGGAATAACACATGCCGATAACAACTGTGTAGCTATTATAATGAGGGGTAGTCTTGATTGTAGACTTATCTTGATTCGGTCGAACATTTAGTTATGCCGTTATCCTAAAGCTTATTTCTTTGTACTTACTTCTAATAAACGAACAAAGGTACAGAAAAATTTGATTTCTATCTCCTATGATTTCATCGTTAATATCTCTCATTAAGGCAAACAAGTTGGGCTGTCGCAAAGATTAAAAACTTGCAACAGCCCAACTTATTTATTTAAATCTTCAGAAGATTAGTCCTGAGAAGTAGGTTCTTCGTTATGGCGACCATCGTGCTCTCTGTGTTCACGACGTTCGCCTCCTCTCAGAGGCGAGGACGGCGTTCACTCTCTCTGGACGAGGGCGACGCTCTGGCCTCTACATAACCTTCTGGCTTAGGTAAGAGTGCCTTACGGCTAAGTTTGAACTTACCTGTCTTAGCATCAATATCAAGAAGCTTAACCTCAATAGTCTGACCCTTCAGCAAGTCCAGTTTCTTCCATTGTCTCAAAGCGCTTCCAATCAATTTCGCTGATATGAAGAAGACCATCCTTGTTTGGTAGGAACTCAACGAAAGCACCAAAGCTCATAATAGAACTAATCTTTACCTTGGTAAACTTCGCCAACTTCAGGCATCTGAACGATGCCCTTAATCATTCTCTAAAGCAGAGTCGATAGCGTGCCTTTATTACTTTGCGCTGATTTCTACGATACCGAAGCCATCAACCTCTTCAATGCTAATCTTAGCACCACTCTTCTCCTGCATACCTTGGATAATCTTACCACCAGGACCGATGATAGCACCAATAAATTCCCTTTAGCTACACGCAAAGTCTCAATGCGTGAGTCTGAGGCTTAAAGTCAGGACGAGTTTCAGGCTGTGCTTCAGATTTTACCTAGAATATGTAGACGACCTTCACGAGCTTGAGCAAGAGCATTCTCTAGGATTTCATAAGATAGACCATCTAGCTTAATATCCATCTGAGTGGCTGTAATACCCTTTAGCAGTACCTGTTACCTTGAAGTCCATATCTCCCAAGTGGTCTTCCATCACCTAGGATATCTGATAGAATTGCGTAGTTTCTACCCTTATTCTCGCTGATAAGACCCATAGCAATACCTGATACTGGAGCCGTAATCTGAAATCCCTGCATCACGAAGAGCAAGTGTACCTGCACATACAGTAGCCATTGAGCTTGAACCATTAGATCTCAAGGATATCGCTCATCACACGAAGTACATAAGGATAATCAGCAGGAATTACTCGCTTAAGAGCACGATGAGCTAGGTTACCGTGACCAATTTCACGACGACCAACACCACGCTGAGGGCGAGCTTCACCTGTAGAGAATGGAGGGAAGTTATAGTGTAGAAGGAAACGCTCCTTGCCGTAGTTCAACACATCATCGACAAGCTTCTCGTCATCCTTCGTTCCTAATGTTACAGTAGTTAGTGATTGTGTTTCTCCTCGAGTGAAGATAGCTGAACCATGAGGACCGGCAAGACAGTCCGTTTCAATCCAGATAGGACGAATTTCGGTAGTCTTACGACCATCAAGACGCTTACCTTCATCAAGAATAGCACGACGCATAGCTTCCTTCTCTACTTCATGGTAGTAGCGACCTATCATGCCTCCCTTCTCAGCAAGCTCTTCTTCGTGAAGTCAGCCTTATACTCTTCCAAAATCTTTTCGAAAGCTTCTGCACGGCTATGCTTTGTCTGTTCCTGAAGTAGCTACTGCATAAGCCTTAGCGTAGCACTGCTCACGTACATCTTCGCGAAGCTCTTCATCATTTTCTTCATGGCAATAAGTGCGCTTTTCTAGCTTACCTAAAGCTTCGCTAAGCTCTAGCTGAGCTTGACACTGAATCTTAATAGCCTCATGAGCAACCTTGATAGCCTCAAGCATCTCTGCTTCTTGAACTTCTTGCATTTCACCTTCCACCATCATGATAGTTGTCCAGTGTAGCACCTACCATCATATCGATATCGGCACGCTCAAAGCTGTTCGAATGTAGGATTGATTACAAATTCTCCATCGATGAGCTACACGCACTTCAGAGATAGGACCATTGAAAGGAATATCACTCACTGCTAGAGCAAACGACTAGTACTAAGACCAGCAAAGTGCATCAGGCATATCTACACCATCACTAGAGAAGAGAATCGTTTACAAAGACCTCTGCATGATAATCATCTGGGAAGAGTGGACGCAAAGCACGGTCCACAAGACGGCAAGTCAATATTTCATAGTCGCTAGCCTTACCCTCACGACGAGTAAATCCTCCTGAAACGACCTATTGCACTAAACTTTTCTTTGTACTCTACTTGAGAGGCATAAAGTCGACTCCAGGATTAGCATCCTTAGCGACGACATACAGTGGCTAGGAGCATTGTGTTACCCATTGTAACGGTAACTGCACCATCAGCTTGCTTAGCAAAGCTTTCCAGTCTCGATAACAATTTCTCTGCCATCGGGGAGGAAGATGCTCTTGCGAATTGGGTTCAGCATAGAACTGTCTTATATTATTTATCTTAAACCTTTTATTATCTCCACAAAGATACTATAAATAATACATCTTGCATCAATGAACAAATAAATCCATTTTTGCTGTCTAGTAAAAGAATTTCATTGGAATATACATGTTTCATTTTGTCGGACAGCCGATCCTACATAACAGAAGCCAGTGATAACGACTAAAAATCGTGAATATATGGAGCTAAGAAGGTATTAGTGTCCTATTTTTCCACACTCATCCTTTTGAATATTTTCGTGATGTTGATAGATTGTTTTTAAACAATTTGTCATCTCATCTGAGGCAGAATCGGTGTAAAGCGACTCATTATTTTTTCTCTTGTTGAAATTCCTTTATCTTTGCAAAATCACCTCGAGGGCAAGAGCAGAGAATAGCTTGCCTTATTGAGTTTACCTAAGCGCCAAAGATAAGTATCGAGCAAATCAAACCTTTGCATGCTATACTTACACTTCATATACTCCTCATCACTACCCACAAAGCAACACCTAGAGCCTTAATCGCTTTGAGATAACTCACAATAGTACTACCAACACCCTTCGGACAAGTTTTAACTTTCCCACCCATATATGTCAAGACACGAGCATAAGACTCATAGCAAGGCTGTCATAAATAGGAAAGCCCGATGGATACTTATCTTTATATTGACGAAATAGATAGTAGCTATATTTAGAGAGTAGCGATATTGCACAAAGTTCCTTTTTCCCATTTTTCCTTCTTCTCTTCGAGTTGTCCGTTAAAGCTCCAAATTTTTCTATTAAACAGCTCCAGAGCTTTTGAGACTGCTGATCATCCAAGTTATCTAACCAGGTCGTGAGGCGTTGCAACATACTCATCATCTGTTCCAAGTTTATCAATAGCCTCGGGACAGTATCTACCACAGCATAGGGATGATAACGAGTTAACACCAGTGGAGTATAGAGGCATCTAACAAAGAGAGCCGGGTTAGCAGTAGAAGGCGTCTCTCGCACCCTCCTTTTGCTCAGAAAATAGTTTATCTATCATTTCTCGTTGCTCAATATAAATTGCTCAAGTTATTTGCTTTTTGTTCAGTATTTAAATACTTGTCGAGACTTCTAAAGATTTCAGCAGCGAGTTCGTCTCTTCGCTCGTGGTTCTGAGAAAGAAAAGGCTTTTGCTTTACTCATAATAAAACTAATTGATATTTGTATTTTACAATGAAGTAGATTACTCCGATTCTCCCAACCTACATTAGACGACACATTACAGCATCAACTACAGAACATAGGGCTAAAAGATAGAACCTCAGCAGACTCTCTCTTTCGGATTAAAGTTTCCGTTAATACGATCTAAGCATGATATCAAGCGGACAGAAGGACACCTATATCTCACTAAAAATTCATCATACCACAATAAAACAGAAGCAACAAACTCTACTCGAACAAACACAATCTGAGTTTAAACTCAAGCAAAAGTTTGTTGCTTTTTGATTAACTTAGATTAGAGCCACTATGGGATAAACTTATCCCATAGATTGCCTAATACTTTCTTTCGATATCCAGAAGAAAGGAAAGGTATAAAAGGAGCATGACTCTACGGATAAAAGAGCAACCCACAATAGAACATGAGAACTCGTTTTCCTACCTCTAATTTCTGCTTCTTTTTAAAATAAAAAGTAGAGTATTCTTCATCTCTTTCTCGAGTTCAAACACAAGTATTTGGACCTTCTTATGTCTCCATAAAATATAGAAGCCTTACGAAGTAGACTTTCAACTTCAGCCTGTGCTACGCTTAATAGTAGAGATCATCCGCAGATTTCAAGTTCACCAGAGCGACTTCCATTTCTATCAACCATCTTAGTCAACTCTTTATCTCCAACTGTTTCATTAGAGGCCAACGACTGCTCCACAACTAGGACGAAGTTCTACGTAAGCGGAGGAATCTGTTCTCCACAACGATGACAGACATTTCCTTCCGGTCCTTCTCTTGAGACATTATTTTATCTTGATTGAACATATCGTTTCAGTCTGGATTCTTTTTCTGGATCAAAGAATCAATATAGATCTCGAGTTCAACAAGATCTACGCCTTCTTTTTCTGCACGCCTTACAAGAGCTAACTTTTCATTTTCTGTTAAAAACTCCATCAGCAAGCGTTGCTTGAATAAGGGCTTCTAATTCTGGGGAAAAACATGGGCATATAAGTTTATTTTATAATTAAATATTAGTCTTTATTAGATTATATAGTATGCTAATGTATACAAGCAGTATTAGTCCATTGACTACAATATATGAAGGTGTCTGTGAGACCAAATCCAGCAAAGCAACAATGCACCACTAAAGTGATCAAAAATTAAGTATGACAGAATTCTAATATTACTTGCCTTCCTATTCGAGGTATTTACATCCCAAAGAAGGAAACAATGTCACAATGGAAGCAAACATACAACCTAACTCCACATAAGACATCGTTCTCCTGCCCTTTCCCGATATGCAAATACAAGATATCCCAAGAGACACCCTATAGCAAGGGTTATAAATAGAAAAGAAGAAATTAATTTTCATAAGTTCAAAATACTTTGACATCCCAATAAAGCAATCACTCTCAAGACAGACAATACATCGATAGAGAGTTTGACAGACTTATTTTTGATAGATTCAAAATGTTCTAAAATCAATTAGTATAGTACAGCTTTTTAGCATTTAGGGCATTATACGCTCGGAGGGTTGGCATTCCAGGAGGAGGTGGTGGTGTTTGAGTAAAGATAGAGGTAGAATTCAGCTCACATTTCCGGTAGAATTCCGCACTGATTCATTCCGGACTTCCAAACATAAGTCATCCTTAGTTAGACTACCGTTCCTGAACCATCTGTTCCATTTGAGGAATGGTATAAGGACCTAACTGGTTACCATTATTAGAAATCATATATGTGCGTAGTAGGTGGTGGTGGTGGGCTCATTGGTCTGCTGCGCTTGTTGTGCTACTGATCCTAACATACCAGCCATCTGTCCCTCCCAAAGCTCCACCTAGAGTCATGCCGACCATCATACCAGCAGGATTCATACCTCCAGAAGAGACCCATATTTCCCATTTGGCTAAGACCACTCATGACGAGATTGAAGAACACTAGCCTGCTGATTAAGCGCATGAGTTCCAAGAAAGTTTGACTCCGTTTGAAGCTTCTGAATACGCTGTGCCTCTTCTCTCTGAATACGCAACAACTCAGCTGAATTTTCTACATTCATAGCCTGTACATCCTGCATATTTTGATATTTAGTGATGTTTGGGCTTGTAGCGTCTGAGCAGTTAGTCCTCCTGTCAGATTTTTTGAGTTCCATATACCCTACAGATTCATATCAATCTCAATATCACTAATATCAATATACTTCAGTTTAACACCAAACTCTTCCAACCGCTCCTAAGTCTATCCCCAAGACTATCGCTTATTTGATCTATTTTACGCTCCATTTGAATGGTAAGCATAGATAAGTCAGTTGGAACATTGGTAATAACGCTTTTTATTTTTCGCGTCATTGCTTCTTGGATTTGGCTTCTGAAGGCTGTAAGATCAAAAATTAACGAGGCGATTTAGCTTAATAAAAATTTTGTAATCCTCTGAGAGCAAACGTAAGTGATCCACGCACAGCTACAGGGACAGGAAAAATCAGGCAATCTAGGATCACTAACATCAAAATATGGAATAGAAAAACTTTATCTGGTTGTTACTCTGAAGATTAATAAAATAGACCTCCAGCCTGGAAAGGAGATCACCAAACGCAAGCCCCATTATATCACTAAGCACAGGAAAGTTTGCTGTTTTAGTCAGTATCATCATAAGGACCAACAATGAAATCTTGAACAGACCCATCCTGCTTGCTATAAACGAACACTGCAACCTCGCCTCTTTTTACTCGAAGGCTACTACCATAACGAATAGAGTTTTCTCTACTTGTTGTATTGGTTTCTTGCCCCCAAAGGTCGCCATTTCCAAACAAGATCTCTTCCTCATCACAGCTTGAGTAACATTCATCAATCCGCCACTTTTCCTCTTGATAAACCTAACCCAAATGAGGCCATGTGGTTTTGTTATATTTTTATGATTAATTAAAGTGTATTTCAGTATAAAGACGACAGCGACCACTGACATACCCTCTTGGAGTCATGCAGTAGCGCTGTCATTACTCATCTATAGTTATATCTTGGGGAAGATTTTACATTTTACAAAAATGAACACATTATTACGATATAACATAACTTCAAATATTTACATCTGATTATCTATAGGGCAAAGATATAATTTTTCTGAATACACTACTACAATTACCCAAGGGTGAAAGCATTAAAATTATAGTCCAGCGATTCTGCTAGGGAGTTACTCTAGCAAGTTTTTCTGCACGCCTGGAATTGAAGACTTCATAGTTTGTCTTTAATCGCGTTATGAGAGAGCTCCTTAAATAGCACCCTTAGAAGCTATATTTTCTTAGTTCACGCCCTATACAAAGATATAGTTGCAATGATCTAAGCTCAAAACCTCGGCGAAGTCTGCACCAAACTACACGTGTAGTCTTCAAACTTCAGCCGTAGTTTGTACAGACTACAGCTGAAAGTCTCCAGTTATATTGATGCTTGGATAATCTTTTTAATCTCTAAGACTACCTTTTTGATTTCTCACAAAAACTTTCATCTGTCCTTTCTGTTCTATAGACGAGTATTAATTATAATAAGCAAGAAAAATAGAGGCTTTACCCTTGCCCTGAAGTGGTATTCGTGGGGAGCTGTTACGCATCACTGCCAGGCGACAAATGATCGCATCATTCAATTTGCGCGCTACCCTAATTCAGCGAAAGTTTTTGTAAAGCCAGTTCTTCAAAAGGCAAACACGTCTCTGCCCATCAAGGGAGGACCGCGAGATCATCAGCACAAACTATGAATTGCGTCTGGCTGATGGAACTGAGATTCGACTTCGACAGCAAAGGCAATTGGACAGATGTTGATGGCGGAAAGCATCGAAGCTATTCCAGTTGGACTTATCGAGTACGCAGTTCTTAAAAGCGTAAAGCAAACAGCATCCCTAGTGATTCTATCGTTAAGATTGAACGCAAGCGATTTGAGTGCAAAGTTAAACTGCTTTCTGGAGCTGAATGCAACAATAAGCAAGGGGGCAATCACGGGCTACGATGACTAAATAATTCCAATCAATTATACCCCTGAAATGGGCTGACACTGATGTACGTTCAGTGTCGCCAACCTCACTACTAGCTGCATCAGATATGCTTATATCTGTATTGTAACATTATAATAAACAAATAACCTATTATAATAAACAAATAACCTATTATTCTTATGTCGTGGATAAAAGAAGTTTACTCGTAGCAGGCATACTATCTAGTTCGCTCTCGACTATCTAGTGCTGAGGTCCTCAACGAGCGATGAAACTACAATACTAAACAGACCCAGCGCTGTGGATGACCGAAGCTCTCCCCTATTGGTAATGGTGAACTAGGAGCTATGTTTATGGGTGGCGTTCTTCGCGAACGTGTACAGTTTAATGAAAAGACACTTTGGACAGGTAGCCCAAGTATAAGAGGTGCATACCAGAACTTCGGAGAACTGATGATTTATATGCATCACGACACCGACTACAAAGACTATGAAGCGAAGCCCTAAGCCTAGATGAATCTGTTGGTCGTGTCGAGTACACAACGATAGATGGAGTTAATTACAAGCGTGGTACATCGCATCTCACCCTGATGGCGTGATTGCTATTCACTTTACAGCCAAGCAAGGAGACACTCCTAAGCCCATACAAATGGAGCTATCCTAGCGATGTTAGGCGAGGAGTTAAGAATGCTAAAAGCATTGATGAAAAGAACATCTCATACTCTGGTCAGTGAGAAACAGTTGCTTACCGTGCCGGGTGCGTGTCGTAACAAAAGGCGGACGGCAAACGGTCAAAAGGCGGACGCATTGCTATAGATGGAGCTGAAGGGTAACTATATACCTAGTCGCTGGAACAAACTGCGACATCCAAAGCCTAACTATCCACAGGGCAATCTCTCAGACAGCTGAGAAGAAGCAAAATGCTATCCTTGACCAAGCTGTAGCCACAAAGGCTGTGATCTATCCTCGCGACACATAAGAGCGACTACAAACAACCTTTATGACCGTGTAAAACTCAATCTTGACTACAACAAACTTAAGGTTGAGCCTACACAGAATACAGATGAACTAGTAAGGCAGAATAGGAAAGATACTTATCTAGATGAGTTGTACTTCCAATATGGTCGTTACTTGATGATTTTCATCTAGTCGAGGAACGAACCTCCCAAATAACCTACAAGGTCTATGGAATGATAAAGCAACATCCACCTTGAGGAATCGGATATTCATACCAACATCAATATCCAAAATGAACTACAGTATGCTGAGACAACCAATCTTATTAGATACCACTACCCTTCCTCAACTACGTAGCGATAGAGGTGCACGCCCCAATGGCGGTATGCGTCGTGTCGCAGAGCAGAGGGTCTCAGAGGTTGGAGTCTTAATACTCAGTCCACAATCTTCTCACGCCTGAGACTGGAATATCAATCGCCCTACCAATGCTTGTGCTATGCGCTTGTAGCAACATTTATCAGTTTACAGGCAATAAGAGTTATCTTGAAAAGACAGCATTCACCGCAATTAAATCTGCCTGCGAGTATTGGTTTGACCGCCTCCAATTAGTTAATGAAATATATTGCACCTAAGAATGGTCGCCCTGAGCATGGTCCTTGAAGATGGTATTGCTTACGCACAGCAATTGGTTTTGAACTATTCTAAGCACAGAACAAGCAAGCAAGCTCGTTCGATGCAGATAAGAAGTTTTTCAAGAGTTATCAGAGAAACAAGCCAAGCTAGACAGAGGTATCACCATCGGTTCTGGGGTCAAATAAGAGAATGGACGAAGACTGAAGATGTACAGGGCGATGAGCATGAACATCTATCCAATCTACTGCTCTCTACCCTGGTCATCAAATTTCTGTCGCAAAAAGTCCCGATTGGGCTAAAGCGTGAAGTAACACTCAATTCTGAGAGGAGACCAAGGACAGGCTGGAGCCGTGCGTGGAAGATTAACTGCTGGGCACGCCTAGGCGATGGAGACATGCTTTACACACTCCTAAAGTGCACTGAACCATAGCGACTACACAGACGTAAGCATGGATACGCATGATGGTGGTGTTTACTCTAATCTGTTTTGATGCACATCCCCCTTCCAAATAGATGGCAACTTCGGGCAACAAGTGGTATCGCTGAGATGCTTCTTCAGAGCCATGAAGGATATATCAATATTTTGCCTACCTACTCGGAAGTGGCAAAATGGTTCTGTATCTGTGCTAAAAGCTGTGAGGCGGTTTGAGTTGAACTTAAGTGGATTCAGTCAAAACTTGTGTTCGCAGAACTAAAAAGAGCCTACTTGGTAATAAGGCTGTTGTTGGCTTGAACGCTGAACAGATTTCAAAGTGTCGTTGACAGTCATAGCAAATCTGTTAAATATAGCTTTTGACAAGGATCATAGACTGACCTTTAACACTAAGACAGGAGAAACCTATCGCATTACTTCATCTGGAGATATTCACTGATAACGGAAGCTCAGTAGATTATTCTCAACAAGAGACCGTTGCATGGTCTCAGCAAAAGGATAAATAAAGAAAGCGACAGAGGCTGAGAGGATTAAATCCTTTCAGCCTCTGTCGTATTGCAATAGCCTCAGTCTTACTCAACGACTAACATATAACGGTCCCTCACCAAGAGGTAGACGTATGAGTTCTTACCCGTGAGTTCGTTTTTCCTACATAACTCACCAAGGCTGTGTGTATATAAGCATGTAGCGTTTGCTCTGCAATGCAATCACGCTCAAGCCTCGTTGATAGAAGCTAATTCAACCTTAGTCGTTAACATATAAGCCTCATGAGAAGAGTCAATACGGTCTGGCTCATAGCTAGCTGTATTGCCCAGTTCAACCCTCCATCATAAGTAAACCAGCTATTTGCGTATAGAGCGCATAAGCACGGTCACTCGTCATAATAACCTCTGGATAAGGCATTGCATAACCGAGATTATCATAGAGTTCGCTCCAAGGGAAAGACTCTGTAAAGCTGGGAGAAAAATCAACTATTTTCATTAGGAGAATTATATCTTAGATGAAGTCGCAGAGAGTAGACGACCCGCTGCTCAAGCTGGTCAATAAGCTTCTTTTGAGATTCTATCTGTTTCAATGCGATTGCCAATCCTTGTAATCCCGTGCATGACAGTCGTATGATTTTTGCAGCTTAAGCTTCTTGGCAATAGCAACAAGAGTATGCTCGGTGTGCTTATTCGTTAGATACATCACAATCTGACGAGGAAGAAAGAATCTTAGCTGTACGTGATGACGAACGCAAATCTTCAGCCTCAAGACCATACTCATTACTGTTTACCCTCACACAATCTGCTCCATCGTAATCTCAGGCTTAATCTATACTAATAGACTGCCCCATGATGCGACTAGTATACCCAAATCAATAGGAGACTTACGTATCTTGGCATAAGTAATCAGCGCATCATCGTACCCTCAAGCTCGCGCATTGTTTTTCATATTCTCTGCAATGTACTCTACGACCTCAAATCCAAGCTCAACACCCGCTTCAGTACACGTTGCTTAAGTTTTACGTCTAGCTCGAGGTCTGGACGCTCAAGAGAAACCTGCATAGCTCCTTAGCATCGTGTCAAAAAATTCTATCCTCAATATCTTGAAAGCCACAGGCGGAACATCACAAGAATCAATACGATTTGCTTATTCAAGAGATAGAGATGATTGAAAATCTCAAAGAAAAGCTTGTTGTGTCGCAGTCTTCCGATAAGTGTCTGAATATCATCTATAATCAGCACGTCCATATGCTGATAGAACCAATAAATCGGTACTTATTACGCTGTTTGCAGTCAAAAACAAACTGAGCCTCAAACTGCACAAGAAATATAGCACACACGCTTCTCTGGGTGCAACTGCCTTACTCGTGAACCAATAGCTTGAGAAAGGTGAGTTTAGCGACACCTTACTAGGACCATGAAATGAAGAGAACCGTATGGGGATGACTGCCCCGGATTATCAGCAACAGCCTCCGCCACATAGCGAGGCAAAGCGATTACACTCACTCTCAGAATGTCTCAAAGCTGAGCTTCTCGTTCAAGACATTAACGTAGTCCTCTTCGTTACGTGCCGTTGATACGTTTGCGTCTAACTCATTACCCGAAATACCGGCAGGCTCATCATTAGTTCTTGGAAATTCCAGTACCATCAGGATGCCATTAGGGCTCCATGTAGATAGACTGCATCGAGTTAAATGCCTTGTCGTAGTGCTCTGTCAGATACAGGAGGGAAAGCACTCACTAGGCACTCGAATAAGAAACTTATTATCACGAATACCTACGAGGGCTCGATATAGTATAATCCAACGAGTATAATCTTGCTTATCGGTACTGATTGTAGATGAAAAATCTCATGATGTCGCCCATAGTTCTTGATTGCCTCGACCTCCTCTGGGCTAAACGCCTCTTCTTTCTCAGAAATCTCCTTGTGACATGGTATTGTGGTATCTATTCTTTTGCTTATTTATGAGTTTGTGGTGCAAAAGTTCTAATTATCAGCAAACAAAACCTCAAAACTTGTATTTTTCAGTGCAAGTATATGGTAGTAAATATCAGATCTGTTATGTGCATAACGCTAAAAAGAGACAGAGAAATCAATATAAACCACTATAAAACAAGTCCTTACAACAAGTCGATCACCAAACCATGAACAAAGTTATACACATTGTTGATTTTCACAATAACACACAAATATATAGCAATTAGAATCAGTCCTCAAAAATATTTTTCAACATCAAATGGTTGATTTTTCATCTTCTGCATTTCCGAATAAGCACACCTAATATAGCGATGACTTAGGGACTGTTATTCAAAGAACCTTCATCAAAAACTTTCGTCATACAGGCTAGACAAGATAACGATATGTACGCACCAAATTGGTATCAGCACTCGAGTTTTTGCAGACTACACGGGGTAGTCTGTTACAAACGCAGCTGAAGTTTGTACGAGACTTCAGCTGAAGTCTCCAGAGAAATACCACGGACCTGGACAATTTAAGTGCGCGTACTCACGACAATGAAGTACACGTACTTGCTAAGTGTTTACGCGTCAGTACAGTCATGTGTTGTAGCGTACTTACGAGCGTAGAGTTACCTAAAACACGAAATCATTTTAACGCTGGGCTAAAAGAGACTGATAAAAGGACTAGTAAAACTTTGTTCTTTTGAGACAAAGTGGGGCGGTACCCTTTTAATATTATTCGCGATTCCCGTATCTTTGTAATTAATCCTCCTATCGAAGAGTTACAAATACAGCATGTTTTATGAGCAAAGTCATATAAAATACTATGGGCAGACGAGTGAAATCGGATTTGCTTAAACCACATATTCTATTCCTTGAGAGTAAAAAGGCTATCTGGCAAGTTCTGTAGCCTTCAAAGCGGAACTGATGCTGCTTGTAAGCTGTTGAGCGAGAGAACTACGATTTGATTTTCCTGAGTGAAAACATGCCGGGTGGCTCTGGTCTTGACGTGCCCACAACATATCAAGAGCATGAAAGCCCTATATACTCCATCTGTTATGGTAACGAAAGAGTGAGGAAGAGAGAACCTCATGCACCCAGGCTCATGGGGAGTAAGACGGCAGACTCACCCCATCAAGCCTGTAGTCCTAGTCAGCCTCTTGCCATCTCTACTGAAGAAGAATATCCATCAGACTCAGTATCATCAACGAAACGACAATGCAACAAACTATCGAGGCGAATTTGCTCGCCTCGGAGCGATGATGAGCGACCGTCCATCTCTCACCTGAGTGGGAAGGACCTAGTATCGCAAACTAGTTTACGGGAGAGCGAGCTCTTGAAGATGGTGATGAGCAGATGAGCGAACTCCTTAGAGATGCAAAAAGCAGAAGCTGGAAGGCTCTTTAGCAAGTACATTTCACCGCAATTACTGAAGATTGGATGAGTGGTCTCCGAGGAGCGTCCCGTTGTGAGTCCAGACCCATTCAAAACGAAAGTTTTTCCTCTTCTTGACTCGGGTGAGAAAAAGTGGTTCTTCTATCTTGATTGATAACTTCCGCCTAGACCGGTGCGGGAGAGCGTGAAGGGCTTACTGAGTGAGTTCTATACCTTTGATGAAGATATGTATCTCATCCATCTTGCCTACCGCTACACAGCACTGCCACGCAACTCTACATTCTCGGGCTTGATCTTGCGCTGGAACTATCTCTGCAAGATGTTCCCTGTGAGTTATGGGTAGATGAAGAGAGGCAGAGAGGCAAAAATCTCGATGAGGAGCCTATGATACGCATCATCGCTTATTGACCGCTATCGCGCAGAAGTATCATTCTCGTATAATAAGCAGTTTATGAGCAACGATATGGCGAAAAGCTACTCCGCAAACATCAATAGCCGAAAGGAGTTTGCATTCCAAATGTCATCGTGTTCTCAACCCTTTGTGGACATGCTCACCATGCTCGCACAGAGAGAGTAAGAATGATCTCGTGAGCTGGCTATATACAGAAGGCGGCACCTATCGGCTGCTAACGACTAGTTGCCCGCGCATAGCATGACCTATAACCTCTTTCAGCGCAGGTCATCCGAAAATGGGTTACAAAGTTATTCTGACTGACTGACCACGGAACCATACGCGTGAAGAACCCTGTAAAGATTGTAGGAGATAAGACACACAAACTCATGTTACAAGGTCGGCAAGAGCCTAATGGTCAATCCTATGAAGTTTTTGAGATTGCTAAGCCTGAGAGCATAGGGCCACCTATGCAATCTCTGACCGCTGTATTAGTTTAGGCAATGATTTCTTTGTTATCCAACAACTACAACTACTATGTGCAGTATTACAAGGATACATTCCAGCATGGAGGCGCATCACTTGAAGAGATGCTTTGTACCTATCATTACATAATCCTAACAAAAGACATTATACAATGACAACAGAATTAGAGTACCGCATCTCTGGAGAGATGCCATCGAAGCGCCTGTAGCTTGCTTACAGTTAAAGTATTGCCCATGGTGATGTTTTCGCCTTTGATGTCTTTACAGGGTACTGGTAAGACCGCTTTCATCAAAGCGCTCTGCGAATCTCTCGGAGTAGAAGATGTACCATAGTCCAACTTTCATCATCAATGAATATCGCGCCGATAGCTCAGGCGAATCATTTATCACTGATTGCTATCGCCTCGAAAACTTGATGATGCACCAAACCCTTGGCGTAGAAGAATATCTCAATTGTGGTGCCTCTGCGTCTGATTGAGTACCAGATGTTAACAGAGAGGTTCTTCCCGCTGATGCCTGTAGAGGCAAAATGCAAGAGGTAGAAGGCAGGGATAGAGCGCACTGTTAGATTTATAAAACCTGAGTAAATGCAGTCGCTCAACACATTGAAAATCGCCCCAACAAGTGAACGTGGTTCATTGAAGTTATTTCAGTACTAAATGTTCAGTGCAAGACGGAGGAACTATGCAGACTTCGACGAGCTAAGTTTGCCAATCAACGGATTGGAAATCTTTAAGCTCAAGATTGATACTCGTTATGACGATAATGAGGTTGTTTCTACGACCGCAATAGCATCACTCCTACGCCCATAGACCATCTGTCGGCGATACCTTGATGGCTGGATGATATTGATGTTACAGGCAGACGTCAGTTTTGATGATGGCTTAGTCAATGTCGCGCAGGAGTTAGCCGGATGAGGCGTATGCATTATCATTGCTGGCTGATATGGACTTAGCACCCTTTTGGTCCATCGGCTAACCCCAGCTATAGCAGACTTGTAGATAAGATACACCATCTGCGTTGAATGTGGTCGCTAGCGAACTATTCGTATCAATCTAATAGAAGGCGATGCACAGGTGCGCCCTTTGGAGAGATGAGTGAGTACGCTCCCCAAGTCGCATAAAAAGCATAATCGCTAACAGAATAAAACAAACTCTCGTAATTCATGGAAGAATATGAAACTGTAAAGAAAATTGCGCTCTTCGCCACATTAGAGCTGTAGCACCTTCTCTGCATCGTCGTTGCAGGAATGGAGCAAGCAATCATGACTATCAAAAAGCACAGAGCAAGCAGGCTATCGTGCCCTACCTCGAGGTAAACTCTTCACTGGCAGCATGGATGCTGCTCAGTCAGCCATCACCAAGCACTCTGCATACAGAGTCTCTTGACTGGGCTGGCATCGTCTGCAGCACATCATCAAGCAAGCATCAGAAACCACTTGCCATTGCCACCGACACTGACGAAACCATCACAGACAACTCGCTCAACGCTGTGCACCAAGCACTCAAAAGATGAAGACTCACACCGATAAGAGCTGGGACGAATGGGAAAAGGGACCGTGCTGACGTTGCCGCACTTTGCAGGCGCGGTTAAGTTCTTTTAACCATGCCGACCAAAAAGGCGTTAAGGTATTCTACATCACGAATGCAGAACCGAGCGCACTCGCAAAGGAACTCTGGCTACAATCTGAAGAAACTCGGTTTTCCATGCTGTTGATGATGCTAGCTTCCTTTTTCCGTGGCGAACACAAGCGATAAGACGAAGCTAGACGTAATGAGGTTCTCAAAAACCACGACATAGCGTTATTGTTTGGAGACAATCTAGGCGACTTTGACCATCTATTTGATACAAGCAATGAGCAAGAACGCCTCAATGCTGTACAGAAGCTTTGAGAATGATTTTTGGCTCATCGCTTCATCGTACTACCCAACCCAAACTATGGAACTTGTGCTGGCTATGAAATGGAGGTTATCCTCCCCTCAAGCGAAAAGGATAGCGCTTTAAGAGCCACTCACTCCATTAGAGGTCACTGTACTAACAGGGCACGTCGCTAGCTTTCGACATTCAGGCTCGGTCATTTGGCTACGAGTAAACCCTGCAACCTTCAGTCCCAATGCCCTGCGATTACCCTCTGCTCTGCAAACGACCCTCTCAATGAACAGGCGATTGAGACGATGCAATCTGGTCTCTGCCAAAGGTTGCGTTGAAGCGAAGATAATGAGTACCGCCCCAAAGTAAGTACCACTTTTGGGGCGGTATATTTTACTTTTCGGACTACGTACTATCCCGTAGGTTCGAACACCGCCAAAGCCCACAAACCGCAGCAAGCATGTATTCGGCCGAAATCGCGCAGTAGGGAACACTCACGAAAGGCTGCCAGGAAGTTCCGGTGCGTGCAAGTCGCCACCGGCGGGCCAGCGGTGAAGACCACCAGAGCCAGCGTAAAACCCAAGGCCGCAGATATCGCACAAACCACTGCCATGTCGTCAAAATCCTGCACAACAAGGTGATGGCAACACCAGCAGTACACAGCAGTCTGTTGTAATTCAGAGGCAAGAACACTCCTAAAGCCTGATAGAGAGGAGAAACCTTCTAGGATACTCGGACCATTTGGTACAAGAGCAAAGGATAACCAAGATCAAAGGCAATCGTCTGGACATACACCATGGGTCAGAAAAGGTCTTCCAAGATAAACTTCTTGAATCGTGATAGGTAAAGGTCGTCGAGACATGAGTACAAAAGTAACGCAAGAGCATCCATACCGGAGAGATGTATCTACTCTTTTAGAAACACCCAGAAAAGTGACACAGATATCATTTCAAGAATTGCGAAAGAACAACGTTATTAACGAAGACCGCAAAGATGAAGAGTATAAGATAATAAGTCATATTACTTCTTGATTAAGCATCAGAGATAGCGATAAGATAGCCCAACACAACGAATGCACCAGGCGCAAGCTACGCAGAGCAAAGCCCATAATGCTTCAGGAACATAGTCATGCCGGAAGAACTTACCCGTACCAAGCAGTTCACGCACCATACCCAGTAGCGTGCGTGAGCAAGTACAGCCTCAGCCCAATACCTACACCACCATCAAGGGCAGAGTGAGCGTGACACCATTCTGAAGCTACGACAGCCCTCTGCACGCGCGGCCATACAGTTTCACCACAATCGGTAGTGAACAAACAGCCCTTAGACCAGCATACAAACTTCTGTCATATATACCAGCATTACCATGTGCACCAGTCACAAAGCTCGTGCAAATAAACTCATTACGTAACATGGAATACGCAACCATATCAGGCACGAGATTTTTGATAAGAGATATAGCTGTGGTCTGCACAACTGTACAACATCGTCATAGCCCCATCGCTAGACCGTTAGATGCTGAGTTTGTAGTAGCTAATGTAGGACACATATCGAGGAGCAAATACAAAGGTTCTCGGTAATAATCCCGTTGCGTAAGTAACATCTAGAGGTTTATCAATTCTTGTCTTGAGCTTGTTTGAAGGTTTCTGCAACCACGGGTGAGCGCATCGAGGAAGTAATGACTACCAATAGTCGCGCAGTGATAGCATCGACCTTGCCCCCATCTTTCTTTACTTAAGAGGCATTTCTTGGACCAGATTAACGCCCCTTACATCTTGAATACTTCCTGATGTCTTAGCTGGGTATGAAACCATCGGGTATTTTAGAGCTCAGTCCAGGTGTTTCACTAATATTCAGTACAGAGTAATCAATGAGCTTTACCTTTGTACATCTACGCCCATCATCAGTTCGATAAGTCCATTAAAGCCTGCCTTTGTATTAGTTTCAATAGCATAACCCACGAGCTGACCTCCTCCTTTCTTCGCGGGATAAACCACTAAAGAATCGCCTGCTTAAGGGCGACCTTGAAAGTCTCTTCGTAAGGGTTATTATCAAACCGAGGCGTAACAGCCTTAATAGCAAAATATCTTATTCTTAACCTGAGCTTCTTCGATAGGTCCTTTAGTCGCATCATTGGAGAAAAGCTGATAGCAAAACACCCACTAAGGTACATATCCCTACTAAAGAAAGTACCATATTAGTAATGTAGATCTGAGCTTCTTCATAGTTATCTATCTCCAAAGTGTTTAGAAGTGTACATATTGGAGGATGCATAAACCATTCATAATAAGGGATAGCGAAACTCATACCTTCTGGATACGCACCAAAAGAACGGATAATCACCGTAAGTATAATACCGATTATACAGCCATAAATAAGTTGTCCGCTCTTCGCTCATCGGGCTAGAAAGATAGTCCGTTGCCATAAATATAGCCCAGCATCATACCACCTGTAAGCAAGGATAGTATGGTGCAACAAAAGTGAGTAGGATCTACGAGGTAACAACCGAAGCTGTCACCAAAGCACTGGATACGATTGAGATTGGTATATGCCATGATAACACGCTTGTAGAGCAACAAACCAATCCTTAAGAGCAGCAGCTAAAGACTTATTTCACCAAGAGAACCGTTATAATTCACAACAAATTCCATGTTGAATAAATCACTTAAAGATACGCCCGGCGCACCATTGAGTACTCCCTTCATAATGCCTAGAGGAGTAGCACCAGTAGTCGCATCATACCATCAGCTGACCCGTAGTATACCAAGTGCTGCCTAGCAGGATAAGCAATAAGCAAGAACACGACCAACAAGAGCGGGCTACAAAGATAAGTACCGCCCAAACCACCAAAATCATCTTCCTTACCTGATAGCTACAACTGCTCCGATAGCCACAATCCACCAAGATAGATTACTTAAGTACATTCATAGCAAGGAGTAAACCTGGCACAAGCCGAGCCGTTTGGTAAGGCTGTTAGTCTTGCTTTATAGAGTACTTCGCAATAAGCCACTCTGTAAGTGCGCAGCCTATTGACACTAGAATAACAATTAGTGCGTTCAGCCCAAACTGGAGACAGACCCGACAAGGACTGCGGGCAATAGGGCTATTAGTAATCGCAGCTGCGATATTGCGCCTCATCGTGTCGCCACTATGTATAAGGAGGGAAGGAGATACAATGAGTCTATCCATATTATTTTCTATTACGAATGATCCCTATAACTTGTTGCTCGGCTCCATGCGAATGAATTAACAGGCGATTGGGCAAGTAAACTACATGAACCACACTGATGCAATCCACGATATGACCACGCTCAGCACGTTCCCAATCTTGTTGCTGAGTATCAACCATCAAGAATGTAGGATTAAGCCCCATAGACATACATTAACGCACTTAGCACAACGAATACAAGCACGCATAGGTTACGCACGCTCTCCTTTGACTTATTAGCAAATGCCCGACGCAATTTTTAGTAACAGGAAGGTCTGCACTCAAAAGTGCTTTACCCATCATAGACCCTCCACCGATAATTTTACCCGTATTTCTGGTATTCCGCCTGATGCCCATTGCCGTCTTCAATGGAGCACCTATACGCAAGGTACTCGCTGGCTTATCCAAAGACTTACCTGCAACTGTCACGACACGTTCAAGAAGAGGTTTATTCTTCTTGCATTGGTTTCATACAGCATAGATAAAAATCGACATTCTGCACTACAGCACCTGTAGAGATTGGTAATGCCCCACTCTTAACCTGCTTAGAGAGTACAGCATCATTGTTGCTTTTCACCTCCTTGAGGGTACTGTACCCGAAGAGGCATAACCGATACCCTTTGTACTGGGCGCATAGTCCACTCAGATAAGTTTACCGCATCAGGCTTATTATTCTCAACCCGATAATACACTTATCACGAAAGAGCCTTCATCAGGATAGTACAGCCTACTAAAATCTTTCGCCATGCTCAAGCATAGTTGGTGGTCGCTCGTCACATGGCTCACACTCCACAGCATTGATAACTGGCGACTTCAGCCCACTCCCGGAGGAGGAGAGAGCTTGACATGCAGGGAATGTAGCACCACCTAGACCAACGATACCGGCTTCGTTGATTCTATCATCAATGATTGCCTTAGCATCTAGGAGCATTCACGCAACACCCGACCGCACAATAGACTTTCCCAAACATCTTCCTCAGCAAACACTTATGATAACAGCAGGCTTTTTATAGCCACCAGCATCAAAAACACTATCTATTTTTCGTAACCTTACCGGCTACACTTGAGCAAATCTGGCATTAACGGAAGCCACTGCTTTTAGCTATAAGTGTACTGACCGACAACCTCATCGCCCTTAGCGACGCAAGCCGTAGCTGGTAGCTCCCGCATGGCATACCCGAAGGAATACTGACCTCCTTGGGCAGAGGTGCAGGAACGATTTTTGACGCCTACACTGGGTTTATTTTCTTTCGGGTGGATACCACCAAGACTAAAAAGTTCTCAACATAACTAGTCGTCTATATTGGGATTATGCCTCTGCTGAGGCTGATTCTTCTTTATGTTCGATTACATCATCTAGAGCTACGTGCCGCTTTAGGGGCAACAGGTACAACTCTGCTAGCTCTTGCTTAGGCAGCTGGCACCTCTACTTGGCTCTCAGACCGAGGCGCTCTCGGCAAGTGGGCTTGGCCTCCTCTGCTCCTAGGTGCTGGCGCAGGCTTAGCTGCACGGCTAGCTTATCTCACCGGCACTTCCTCACGATGAGAGGAGAAACCAAGCTCCGTGAATAGCATGAGTGGGACAAACGCTTACGCACTGCGACACAGACGACACTTGGTGTGGTCAATATAGCAGGTTATCCAGCCATAGTAATAGCCTCAAACTTACATTCCTTATGAAACACTTTTTGAGCAACCAATGCAAGCAATCTTTACAAGCCTTCGTCGCTTACGCCTCCCCTTTATCCATATTGACACAGCTCAGCGAAAGATGCGTCTATTCTTAGGACCTTTCTTGCGTGGCTCAATACTACTCGCTTTTAGAGCAAGTCTTAACGCAAGCACCACAAGCGACACACTTATCTTCAACGACTTCGGGAAGCAATGTATCCTTATTCATGTGTATTGCATCAAAGCCACAAGCCACGACGCAGTCTCACGTGACCTAGACAGCTCCCAACCACAGTCCGTGTCCCTTGTAAAGAGCCGAGGCGGATTACGACGTCGCTGAGACCATCGTCAAACATTGGTGCTGAGGACGCGCTTCTGAAAGTACCATTACATCGCACGACAGCAATGAGTGGTCGTACTGTGTCGTAGCCATGCCTAGAATATCAGACACCTTATTCATGAGACGGGTGAACCTCCTGCTGGTGACAGAATAGCCCTCTAGATTATCACTGCCGACACAAGCCGATGCCAAAGGCGCACAGCCAGGGAGACCACCCAACCGCCACAGTTGGCTTGTGGAGGTACTTTCGCCCACTTCGCCTATGCGTGGATCGTCGTGGACTTCAAACTGGGTAGACTGCCAAAAGGAAGCAACATCGAGCTTACTTTCAGGACCAAGTAGCAATAATACGATAATAGTAGTTGTCATGGAAAATAATATTTCTTATTCCGCTGTAGTGATTTCGTGGCATGACGTCTCAGATAAGGCTCTCAAAAGCTTCCTTAGAATACCATAATATATATGCCAAAGCTAAGAATCGCATGAGAAGATGGACCATAAGCTCTTACACGATCCATAGCGTAATCCCTAGAATAAGGGTAGATAGAAATAGTAAAATAGGTATGACAAAAGATAGGAAAACCGCTATACGACCTATGCTATCACGACCCTCAGCAACGACAGTAATCGCCTACCTGTAAATGTGGAAATTATCCCTACGATCTCGTTATATCCTCCGGTCCGCACAATCTGTCAGAACAAACAGAATTCTTTTTAGCATGGCATCCAGCAGTACAAGCACTTTGCTGTTGGATACGTACTACCATTACCTCTCCAGGACGCACAGCTCGGACAATGCCGATGCGCCTCTCTATAGTAACCATTTCTCTAAGCTTATCGGGCAAGGATTGTAGGTCGCCCATATTATCGTTAACGAGGGCATACGGAATATCTTTGGAAAGGGACAAGTTTTTAATCCTTTTATACTCATTCTCAAAGACATTGCAACTAATTCTGAATGCAAGTCCACATAAAGCGAAAACCACAGAGCAAGCGCATCAAAATTCGATACCATCGCATCGTGCGGTACTCGCTGTGTTATTATCAGCATTCAGGCTAATTACACGAGTGCCTTGGGCACGACACTCCTGCGTAGCCCAGAGATGGGAAATGAGGGGCGAAGCCCGATATGAAACCCTGGGTAGACTTTTTACTGATACAACGTGAGTGAGCTCCTTCAGGTAGCTAAGCCTACCCACGGCAAATGCCCCAACGGATAAATAATACATTATGACGCAAAACACTGAACTGCAACGACACAAAACCAAATGTCAGTGCTGAGTGCCGCAAAGGAGCTCAATAAATGTATTTCAATGACGATGAACCCAGGGCTTGTGCCCTGGGCTATGTAGAGGAGGTCGCCCTTGCAGGGGCTCTTTTGCGGAAACAGAGCACGACGTACTGCGAATTTAAGTGCGCGTACTTATTTCAGTGAGTGCGTGTACCTCGTTTCAGTAAACACGTAGTATTTGCTCTGATGCGCTTGCGCTGAGCCTTGTACACAAAAACACACTTGACGCTTTATGTACCTTTGTAGCAATAAATGAAGATTATCCCATAAATGATTGACTTCAGGCTTATCCATGCATACCTGCCCTTCCCAAGTATATTTCTCTGTTGTGCACCTGCCTCCAATACGACCCTATCAAAGCTCAGAAGCGGTTTTATACACAGGTATAAAATCTATTCAAATAGAAGACTCGCTACCTCGAAATAAACTTATCTATAGATAGTATTATTGCGCAGCTGAGCAACAGCTCGGTTATGCCCTTCCCAACAATGCCGTGTTGGCAGTGAGTACTCTACGCTGGTACCAGTACCTCATCGGTCCATACCTATATCTTAAGTATGCCGACAGCAAAACATTCGTAGGGAAGACACTACACCGGCTCAGGAAGCAAACCCAAATGGCTTTGGATGAAGTTAATCCAGAAGCTGAGAGCAGAGGTTGCACAAAACGTATTCTAGGCGAAGCCGGTTATCTCGGTGCAGAGGGTCAAGCGAACCCATATACTCTGATAAGGATAAGTACGAGGCAAAATCAACTATCGTGGTAAGCTGGGACCTCCGGTACCTTATTATTGATAGTGTTGCTTGTCTACCCTCATTCCGCCTTAACGATAGCACTATTTTCACGCATGAAAGAGCATAGTGCCCTTACAAACAGGGCAAACCCTTCAGCATAGGGCTACTCGGTAAAGACAGAGACTCTAGGAGTCAGCCAAGTTCTTAGGAACTCAAGGCTATTATTTCTTTTACACCATCGTACCTATCGGTTACGAGGCTGATAGCTTAGTCTCCAAGCGATACAGCTACGAAGCCTTCTGCAAAAAGAAACACCGGCACAAGCTCTTTCGACAATGGCGCATCGGGCGTATCAATGTGCGTTTCTTCGGGCGAGATCTCAAATGAGGGTACAAACCTATCGCGTTCGTTCGTTGATATCGACCTCTGGTGTCCGGAAGCTTATGCTGGACGTGGACCATTTTGCGATTAGGGCGTAAGGTTCTTAATACCCTACTCAAGCTTAGACCTGATAGTATTTATCGCCAATCACTCGAAGAGCGCGTACCATACGAGGGGCTGAGCAACTATCGGAGCTTTACCAATACGGAAATAACTTACACTCCTCAGCTAAGTGACGATGAAATCATGCATCTTTCCGATGGTGTGAGGTAGTCTGGTGGACATGAATGTCGTTATGCAAAGAGATAAAATCTGGGACGTCGGGTCTTGGCGGACAGTTCGTATGCAGAAAACGACTAACTTCATGGGACCGCGCACTTTAGTCTTGCCTCGCAAAACTTATTTGGTGGTGGTGAAAGTTGTCTATCAATGCTGAGTGGAAGCTACGAATGGCAAACGGGACAAAATCCATTCCTGGAAGGCAGTATGTTTTTCGCTCAACAGCTTTCAGCTGGGAGCCGATGCTTCTCTTACATTCCTCGTCACTACTACTGGCCTAGGGTTTGATTGACCAAGTACTACCATACGAACGCTTCAGTACAACGTGCGCCTCTCGTGGCGGTTTCTCAATAGAGCTGGCTTCTATGGTCTGCGCACACTCGGGACAAACATGGGCCATGACTACCAGCCCAATGAAGTGAGTACGCACAGCCTAACGCCTCTTAGCCTCAGACTATGCAGCTCTCACATACAACAGAGACTTTTGACCGCATACTCAAGGATAACCCAAGTCCTTTCTCTTAGCTTGCGCATGCAGTTTATCCTGGCAACAAAGCTACACCCATACGATGCAAAGTCTCTTGATGATGTGTGGAGATAGCAGACTTTGGTGGCGCTAGTGTCAAAGAAGCAGGTAATCTGATTAAAGGAACAACGATGCTCTTTGGGCATAAATTCAATGAAACAAATAAAATCCTTGGCGTTCCTTACTGCATTTGTACGCCTAAGTAGCGAAGCTTACGCTTTACAAGACAAATGACGCGCACTCAGGGCTTCGCCACCCGTTTAGCAGTCGGAGCTATCTATAGTTTTGGAAACTAGTCAGCATTGCGCCCTACACAGAGCAATTCTTTATGGGAGGGAGCCAACGGTATCAGAGCTCTTTACCGTTCGTAGCCCGGTACTGGTGAGATTTCAAGCGAAAGTGGAGCATCAACGTCCTATTCATTTATGGACCACGTCGGAGAGTTCAGCTCGAACTCACTGGCGAGTATCGTTATAAACTAACTAGTCTACAGAGTTAGCAACCTTTATTGATCGCTGGTAACTATCCCAGAAAGCTTCTGCACGAAGATGCCGAGACGCCCTGGAGGTTCGCTCGGCGAAATATCAGGATTAAGTCAATTCCTTAACCAAATCGCGGTAGGTACAGGTGTGAGCCGTTCGCTACGATGCGCTACCCGCTCCTTCGTTTGGGCATGTATGCATTGGGTTGCACCTTCCTTACGCCAGCCACGACAAGGGTGGTACAACATCTCTGGTGCTACGGCGATGGCTTCGGGATGCCACCTCGCGGTTGGGTATCCATTCTAGAGGACGTGCATTAATACGGTGCCTCAGCTGCGTTATGTTGCGCTGATTCGAGCACTTCGTCATCTACATGAGTAAACGCGCCCTCAATCTCACTGCCTTGCGGATTACCGCGTTCTGCAAGCTCAAAAGAACAAGTAAAACCTCGTCCTTATTGAGATCATTCAAAATAGGCTTTAGCGATTGCTAAAGCCTCATTTTGTGACTCACTACGTCACTGTCTGTCGTCACAACTAGCCGTCTTCGTTTTTGCTGAGCGGAAGAAGTTCCTTGAGCGCTTTCATCAAAAGCGCTGTCGGTACAGAATACTCATAGTCTTCTTGTGTCAGCAAAACTCTGACGTCATGATATTGATACTATCGCATTATACGATTATAACCTTTCCAGACGCAGTGAACCAGCTTTAATGAAAGCTTTATACTCTATATCATCTCGCCAAGATATTGATTAGTTAGGGTAAGGGTTATCGTGGTAGCTACGATATTACCATTTTATGGTTAAGCTGATTGTCTAGCAGAGAACCCGAAAAATTAAGCTCAATATCTGTGTCATCAAGCTGCAGACTTGAGTCTGTAATGCTCGTTCCTAGTCGGAAAGCCTCCTGTAATACCATTCAACATAGATGACAGTTGCTCACCGGTCATGGCACCACTTGCCAGCTGTCCAGTCGTTCGCTTTGTCGTGGTGCTACGCTTGTCGGCATCGTTAGTCCGAGAATCTCACCTGGTGCCAGCAATCAAACAGAGCATACTTGTTTGGTAATAGCATCTTCCGGCGTATTCAGGAGTGCTTTACTACTCGGCGTCTGAACCCTCGGCGCTGCAGCATCGAGGGAGTTCTAGATCAAACTTAATCTCAGGCTTACTGGTTCCCCACTCAAACCTAAGACACAGTTTGCAGGCGTATTCGTTTGTCCTAGTCCCTTGGAGAGTGTTTCATCTAAGTCTGCTATATTGGCGGTAAGCGAACAGACAGCTTGCAAACCGTGTAAAGTCGCCTTTCATCGGATTAATACCTCGGAAAAGCAATGCCACCACTCTTCCCTCAGCACAAAGCAGTTTGCGGCCAACTGCTGGAGTGGCAAAGGAACATATTCACCTTCGTAGCACTGAAGCGGTACCATACGCTGGCGTCACTCACTACTAGGCGTCAATTATCTGAATAGCCCCTCACCTCGCCCACTCAGCAAGCTATTAGCATCTTCTCCTAAACGAATACCAATACGCGCATCGGGCGTTACATTCAGTTTTAGGTTGAGGGTCAATATCTGTTTTTAAGCTGACAGCTTGTCCCTTCGTGCTATCAAGAGATGACTTGAGTAAAGTATCCCGCAAAGAAGAGGTAAAAATGCATCACAAACGCTCGTCCTCACCGGCTGAGGAGTTTATCAAAGTCAAGACGCACATCCGTACCCTTTTTCGCTCGTCGGGTTTATACCTCAATGAAAAGATGCTGGTCTGTGCACCTTCATACGAGCGCACCACTCATGCGTAAGCATTCCCATAAGCAGGGAAGTCTTTGGGCAAAATTCGTTTGCAAGACTTTTAAGCCTTTGCTGAATATCCGCATCCAAATCAATCTTGAAATCTCCAAAATAGCGGTGCTGAATACGACCATTGACAAGCCCTGTATTTCCTTCTGCATCCTTCATCTGAATGCCGTTTAAGAAAATCGTAGAGTCATTCAATGCAGAGCATGATTAAAAGCTATAACTCGTTCCTAGGGCTAAAGACCCTATCTTACCCTCACGAATATCGGCATCGCCCTCTACAGTTACACCTTGTTCAAAAGAGTCCATGCAAGCGCACTTTACCCGTTCCCTTACCGCCTAGCTGAGAGGAGGCTCTTGTGAAACGAGCCTAGAAATCAATATTCAGACGATGAGCATCAAAATCTAGGTCAGACCGGCTCCATCTTGAGGTCTAATCCAGCCCTGAACATCGCTATAACCTCCGTCCTTCTGCTTAACCATACCTTGCAAACAGATCATCATATCCTCGGTGAGAAAACCTAAATTCATCACAATAGCACCTATATCTTCCTTATTAACAAAGAAGCTAGGGACTAGTTACATGAGCAGAAGCATTCAGTTGTTTACCATTGAGTTTAGCTAAAAGTAGTACCCGTAAGGTCTGTATCAATAGATCGAGTACACACCAAGCCTTCGAGGATTAACGCAAATTGATATTATCAGCTGAATAGTCAAACCATTAAGCCCTTGTATATCGCTAGACCTCCCGAGACTTTAAGACTTCTTCCTAGAGTAGAGAGCGAAAGTCCATCTATATTCAAGACTCCACCAGCATAACTAATCTTAGCAGGGAGCGACATCCCAAAAGAGCTGTATGAATGCGCAGGTTTGAATGGTCAATAAGCTGAGCATTCAGGTCTTTTATACTTTCTATGTGCTTCCCCTCGGGAGCATAGAGGTCTAGAATCATATTTAACGAACCATTCTTATTGTTCTCTAGGTCATGCCCCCAGTCTGTTGCTAGCTCAGACTTATTATCAAGCGCAATACCCTCTATCTTAGCACCTATGAGCTGTGTTCCACCATAGAGATAAGCATCACCCGATATGCTCAGTTGATGACTATGAGTTCATCGCAAAGTCTTCTATACGATGCGATGCAAGCGTTTGAGTTCATTACAATTAAATGCGTAATCAATGTGCTTATTATAGCTATCAATAGTTGCACTTAGAAGTGCAGTATTCTTAATCTGTGATAGTAAACCAATAAACTGAGCTAATCTGAGAGGAATACTATCGACTTCCGCGGTTAGACTAAAAGCGATTAGCCCCTTTGAGGCGTAGAGCTATGCTTACCGAATATAGCGCAACACTGGTATCTCTGGAAGTTAATGTCGCTAGTATATCTCGCTTCAATGTCTTCAGATTGTACTGCCCAACAAGAGCCATATTCAGCCAAGGTGTGATGCAAGCTAATACGATGATTGTCGCCTATCCGCTCTGATAGAAGACGTGTATTAGATAGATTTAGGGGCTTATCCTCTACCATCAACCTAAGATTAGACAGATTTAATTCACCCATTAGCTGAGTTTCATCAGAGAAGATAGCTTCAAATCCCCCTCCACATACACATGGTCAAGTCCTTTGACAAAAGGATTAAGTCACCAGATTATGTGCATAAATTTGAGCTTGTATATCTTGGACTTCTCCTCCTTTAGGGAAAATGACGTACTCAAGTTCAAAAAGGTAGATTAGGATCTTGGCTCTTAGAGACAAAGCATACAAATCTGATTTATTACCCTCTACCGTCAGATTGACATTTGACGATATACGGATGAAGCCCACTGCAATTGATTTAGATTCACCTGCGCTTTACCTATCGGATAGGTTCTTCCTTGAGAGAAAAGTAAGTCTGCGACCACTTCTCCTCGCACAGAACCAGCATCGTACTCCCAATAATGACTTAAGATTAAAACCAGAAGTTCCTACTTGTGCTGATAAGCGACCTAAGTCTATCGTCTGAAAATTCGCCATTACCCTTAAGCGTCCAACGACCTACGTCGGTAGCAAGCAGACCTTCCGTATAAAAGTCTTTGCCCTTGCGGTAATCGCTCTGCCCTTGATAGTTTACCTGCCCTAATTGCTTAATTTTAGCCCAAGAATTGCTTTCGTTTGTTCAGCTCCAAGTATTTGCTCAAGGGCATCACGCTCAATGAGTGTTTGAGTATTAAGCGAAAAACGGCTAACATCAAGTCTAAGACCTGCCACCCTCTAAACTATCTAAGTCAACCGAGCTACTCAAATCACTTGCTAGCAAGCCCGGCATACGAGCCGAGAAGTGACTAATCTTAAGATTATCGTTCTTCTGCTTCTCTATTTTAGTAGAAATAGTGAGCGGATACCCCTTTAAACTGTGTAGAGGTGCGTATAATGGTGCCAAATCTTGTGGGTCAATGACACTCAGGAATATCTATACATTCAATCTGAGCAAAGGCCCGCCTTTAAGATTGAGCTGTAAAATTAGGAGCAGAGTTCGCTATGAGGTAGTTCTAGACTAGCATCTTTAATCATAAGATGCTGGTCTTTAACCTCACACGACCAACAAGATTATTAGCCCGAAATCCTTGAGGTGCAACAAATCTTAATTCGTCAAGAGAAGCAGTAAGGCTATCCGGAGCAATCAAAAAGCTGACTGGCTTGCAGACTCAAACTATCCAGACGATGCTGAGGTCGAGCGTTGCGCAGTAATCGTATAGAGGCATTGCAGCAGTAAGATATTATGATATCAACGGTGAGCGTTGCAGGCTCATCATCTATCGCTCTGCAAAGCATCTATGATATGAGAAATGTTAGTTCTGCCACTGACACTATCAATGTCAATGAGCAGGTTCAAATCAAATAATCGTGCTGATGAGATATAGACTTTATCTTGTGTCCTGCAACTCTCAGTTCGACCCCAGCCTTAAGCTCTTTGGCAGACAAAGCCTTGCGACCTACGCTATCAAAGATAGCAAGCTCTTGCAGGTTAATATTACGCCAGCCCTCAATAGAGATAGATTTGAGTGAAACAGGAGTGTGAAAGAGTTGCTGTTAAATCCTTGCTTGATACGTTTAGCTAAAGCACTCTGTATCGCAGGTATCGAAACGAGTATACTTGGCAGGATATAAAGAAAACCCAAGGTGAGAATAGTCCCTATTCCCACCTTGAGCCTACGCAATGTGCGCCTACTCCAGTTGCCAAGTAGCCATCTAATAAATCTTACTTTTGAGACCTCTTCGTAATCAACGTAATCTTCGCTGTGAGGTCTTTGTATTTTTCTTTAAAAGCAATATCATCCATTTCTACCTTGCCAGTAGGCTTCACCTCCTCTTCTCTTTGATGAGCCTGTTCCTTCTCTGATAATTTGCACTCTGCTCCTGGAGATGCACGCATCTGCTCCTCGGCTTTGCGTTGAATGCGTTGCACCATCTTCATAAGCAACCATGTACGGAAACTCCCAGAGAATAAGAATAGTAATACGAATACTACTATCAACATAAAAATGAATTCAATCATATCGTCTTTGTTTTATTTTTGATTTATAGAAACAAAGAAAGCAAGATGTATGCCACAATGATTAGGCTCAATCCCTTTAAAGCAAAAAAAGAACAAGAGCAATAATTGAAAGCAGAACTAAAATCCCTCGCGGACTCAACAGGAATGACGACTTAGCCACCCCCTCTTTCTTGTCCTTGCCTCCTCCCATCTTAAACAAACGAAAACATCGGGATTTCGCTAACCATAAAGAAGCAGAACAGTCCTATGAGGATATATACGACTGCAAAGCATCAAGTCAGGACCGAGCATAAGTTCAAAGTCCGGCAAGGCTAAAAAGTCAAGCCAATCCAAAAAGAAAGCATTCGCTGGAACGGGTAGACCGATGAAACTTAACGACTGACGAGTATCATTATTGAACTTAGCCAAACGCAAAGGCGACAAAAGCGGCAATGAGCAAAGATGAGTAATGTCGCCTCAAATGATCACACCTCTATCCCACAACCCATTCAGTAGGACCATAGAGGGAGCTAGCCCAAAACTAATAACGTCCGCTAAGCTATCTAAATCCTTTCCGATAGGCGAACTAACACCTAAAGCGCGCGCCACAAGCCCATCAAAGAAATCAAAGATAGCGGCGGCTACGATTAACCACACCGCCACCTCTGTATTCTCTTCATGGAGCATATACAGCACTGCCATGGCTCCAGAGAGGAGATTAAGGCAGGTTATTGTATTAGGAATATGTTTCTTGATATTCATATTTTCGTCCTTTGGGACCTTATTGAGGAAGTTCAGCGATGAGGTCTATGTTACCAGCAACCCTCTGCCCCATCTTAACATGAACCTTGGTGCCTAGAGGCATATAAAGGTCTACGCGTGAACCAAACTTAATGAAGCCCCATATTTTCATTGATATGACAAGGCTTACCTTCTTCGCTGTAAGTCACAATGCGCTGAGCCACAGCTCCTGCAATCTGACGCACTATGCACCCGATGACCTGTATTAGTACGAATAACGACTGCCGAACGCTCATTATCGGTACTTGCCTTAGGCAGGTGTGCGGCCATAAAGCGACCTTCTGTATGTGATACATGTTCAACTGTTCCATTTACAGGTATCCAGTTCACATGCTTGTCAAATACATTCATAAAGACAGATACCTGCAAGCAACGCTCTCCTCAGAATTTGTTGCTCATCAACCTCTTCAATAACAACAATCTTACCATCTGCAGGACAAACGACTACATGGTCTTCGTTTGCACGTGGGTGCTTGAGCGGGATGTAACGGAAAAAGTTAATAACAAGCAAATAAAGAATAACAGAAAGTCCTAGAACAATCTGAAATACCAAGCTATTACCAAGCAGGCAATAAAAACCAAAGTTAATCAACGTTAGCGCTACAGCAATACTTACAAGTAGACCCTTTCCTTCTTTGTGTAGTGTCATCTGAATATAATATCGTTATTTTTATATCATAAATATTTCTTCTAAACCAGCCCTAAAAGTCCACTTCTGCAATGAGGATTTGGGCATATTCCCAAAATGCCTTAGGGTCAGTAATGACTAAAGTTACATATCCCTTATTATCGGGTCTCATCGTAACTATTTCGTGGGTGCACGCTCCATAGGCGAGCTTTCTTACTCATCATATTAATCTCATGCAGACTTTCTTTTTATCGCTCTTCGTTAGATACGATAGCTCTGCATTGTCCACCGACACTTTGTCATTTTTAAGCAGGTTCATCGCTTGAAGGTCATCTTTTGTCCCCATAGCATAATAAACCGTATTGAGAGATCTTCCCTTAAGTTTAAGCCTATTAGCTTCGCCTAGACTAAAACCTTTCATCCTTTCAGCCTCTTCTCTCAAACGATTAGCAGAACTCTCTAGAGCATTGATATCACGCACCTTCTTCATCGTCTCCTCAGCAATCGTCGTCACACGAGCTTTCTGCTTTCCCTAGTTGCTCTCTCAGAATGGATATCGTACCAACAAGCCTTTTGCGAATTAGCTCCATTGCTCTCCACTCGCTGAATAAGCATCTCTATAGCATCGTTACTTTCTTTAAGCTTATCGAGAGAATATTGATATTCTGCTTAATGCGAGTTTGGTCACGCATGAGGCAACTCACCACGCATCGAGTTCACATTTATCATATTCTCCACAGAACTAAGTTCCTGAAAACTACTAATAACGCTAGCGACAATAGAGTCTGTTATATAAGCATCTTCCCTGCATCGTAGCATTAAGAATAGCTATCAGAATCATAGTCCGCTTTCAAACTGCGATATTCCCTATCACTCACACAGAGACTAGGGATACACCCAATATGAGTGCTATGAACAGTGTATTCCGTATTGAAAAATGACATTCTATTGCTTAATACATATTTTAACTCACAAATGTACAAAAATTTCACATACCATCAGATTTTTAGCCTTAGTAGTAAATCCTAAAACAGAGTATATTTTTCAATAGAAAAACCTTGCTAGGAGATCCCTCACTCGATAGAGTTCCCGCATCAAAAATTCAGAACGCCCCAGCCTTAATGCCTAGTTACTCCCAAAAATATGTACGTCGTACCCATTTCAGTAAGTACACGTAAACACTTTGGTGAGTACACGTACTTATTTCGGTGAGTACGCGTACTTACAATTGATCATTTCAACTAAAACACAAAACAGCCTTCACTAAAACCCCATAAACCCTTGACAGTGGCATATGCAAACAAGCGCACCAAGATTCAGATTTCTTTATTTGAGAAAAAGTTTTTATCTTTGCACTGAAAATTTGAATTGATGGTACGCCTAGATGGTGGAATGGTAGACACGAAGGACTTAAAATCCTTTGGTAGTATGGCTGTGCGGGTTCGAGTCCCGCTCTAGGTACTCATAGAAGCGAGGAGGGTTTACAATAGTAATCCTTCCCTTTTTAATTTAAGATCTGTATGAATAATAGATTGGCTCATTACATGAAGAGGTGCTACTCTGCCATGAGTGCGTAACTCTTCCCTCTATAGGAGGCTTTTTATCCTCGAGCATTGTCCTGCCCAGTGGGACAATACCCGACATATTGCTTATGCCCCACAGGTAGCGATACGCTTCAACGAAGCTCTCTCGCACCACGATGGTATCCTTATCGAGCAATATGCACTCAAGGAAGGCATTAGCCTCAGAAGAGCAAAACTTGAGCTAGAAAAGGATATTCAGAAGCTTAAGCAGGAGTTACTCCGAGTACACCGCTATCGCCTCAGACGGTATCGGCACACTAGCCCTCACTAGTAGCGGACACATGGAGTTCTCGCCTGCACCTAGTCCTATGATTATGCATGCTTACTACGGACTGTCTGCGGTAATGACACCTCAGATAGGAGCGAAGCAAGCTAATAAGCAGCGACAAGAAGAGCAATCTCCTGAATATATCCACTTGCGCATACCTCGTAAGGCACTCCGTTATAGTGTAGCCGTACTTGTATTGAGCTTTGTCGTAGGGCTTCCTCTAAGCCTATGGCAGCCCAACAAGGATACATTCTCTGCAAGTGTAGCACCACCTTCGCAAGAGGTGACTAAGGCTATTGAGCATGTTCGCCGTGAGGTTAAGAAGATACAGCAAGAAGAACCTAAGGCGACACCAAGCCAAACATCTGTATGGGCAGAGCCACAAGCAGGAACTTATTACCTCATCATTGGCACAGAGAAGCATCAAGCCAATGCAGAGAGATATATTAAGTTGTATCAAGATAAATTCCCTAAAATGCAGGTTTTATCTAGTAAGAAGCTCTACCGCATCAGCGCAGAAGCATTTACTGATAAGACAGAAGCTAGCAATAAGCAAAGAGCTTTAGCTAAAGAGGGTATTTCTTCTTGGATTTATATTCCCTAGACACCTAGATTATTCAACGCAAATTGAATTTTCCAACGAATATAGAAGAGCAAATTAAAGCCGAGGCATTACGTCTCGGCTTTTCTGCATGTGGGATAGCCATAGCAGAGGAAGTAGACCACAGCGAATATGCCCAAGTGGAAGAGTGGGTAGCTGAGGGCTACCACGGCTCTATGTCTTACCTCGAGCGCAATCATGACCTACGCTGAGACCCTCGCCTACTTGTTCCGGGCTGTAAAAGCGTCATCATGGTCGCGATGAACTACTACCCTGAGCAGAAGCAAAAGACGGACTCTCTCCAATTCGCTTACTATGCCTATGGGCGCGATTACCACAAGGTCGTCAAAAAAAGACTTGACCAATTAGTTTACGATTTATCCAAACTCTGGATACAGAGTGCTCTGGTCGTGCCTTTGCAGACTCTGCGCCTATACTCCGAACGCTATTGGGTCGTAAAAAGCAGGACTGGGCTGGCGTGGTAAGCATGGGCTCATCATTATTCCTCGGCTAGGAAGTTATTTTGTACTTGGTACATTACTCGTTTCAACGGAACTAAAAGCAGACAGTCCACAGCCTAATCGCTGTGGAGCATGCAGTCGCTGTATCGACCACTGCCCCACTAAGGCTATTATTGCGCCTCAAACGCTTGACGCTCGTCGCTGTATTAGCTACTTGACCATTGAGCAGAGCGAAGAAATACCCGACGAACTAGCTCCACTTATCGGGAATAAATTGTACGGCTGTGATACTTGTCAAGAAGTATGTCCTTGGAATAAGTTTGCTCGCCCTACGGAGTAAGCGACTTTGCTCCTCGCAACGCGATTATGGGCATGAATGCAGAGCTACTTGAGGAAATGAAAGACTCTGACTTTGAACTCCATTTTGCAGGCTCACCTGTAAGGCGAGCAGGACTCAAAAGGCTTACAACGAACACTTAGAGCAATCAAGAAGAATTTCCACAAAGAGACCATTGCATAATACGGCACTCGTTTAAGGGGCTATCGCCCTATCGGGTAGCCTCTTCTTGATACATCTTTTATGATATTCTATTATATAGATGTATCTTTGTGACTTAGAAACAATAATAAAATAGTGAAAAAAATAGCCTCATCTATTCTAAGCCTATTAGGCTGGAAGTGTTTACCTACACCACAAGAACAACCTAAGCACAGCATTATATGCGTTGCCCCTCATACCTCAAATCTAGACTTTATTATCGGAAAACTCTATTACCTCACTCAAGGTAAACCTCATAGTTTCTTGATGAAAAAATCATGGTTCTTCTTTCCTCTTGGGTACTTGCTTAAAGCTATAGGCGGTATTCCTGTCAATCGTGATAAGAAGGGCGATATGGTTACACGCCTAGCCGACTATATCAATAGTCAAGAAGAGGCGCACATTGCGATTACCCCCGAGGGCACACGTAGCTACCGCAAAGAATGGAAAAGCGGCTTCTATCGCATCGCACTAGCGGCTGGCATTGACATCGAATTGGCTGTCATTGACTACAAACGCAAGGAAGTAGGCATCTTCGAAGTATTCACTCCTACGGGCGACCTTGACAAAGACATCGCTTATATCCGTAGCCGTTTCAGCAAGGAACAAGCCAAATATCCAGAAAAAAATACCATGAGCACACTCAAGAAGCCTAATCTGAGGATTGCTCTCGTTCAATGCAGTCTCTTTGATTTAGACCCACAAGCCAATCTACAAGCGATAGCAAACGAACTCACGCACGACTTTCAGGTCAGATAGACCTTGCAGTCCTTCCTGAAGCTTGCCTAACAGGCTTCTCCGAAGAGGCTATGAATAAGGGAGAAGTGTGGCATGAAAGCGAAGCTATTGGCGAATTACAAAAGACTAGCCAAGCACCATAATCTAGCGATTGCTTGCTCTGTCTTTATTCTCCACGAAGACAAGTATGCCAATCGCTTTTTACTCATCGAGGAGCATAGTATTCAGTGGCAAGATAAGCGACACCTCTTCCGCATGGTGGCGAAGCTCGTCAGCTTACACCTGCATCGGAGCGCAAACTCATTAGCTTTAAGGGTTGGAACATTCTACCTATAATCTGTTACGACTTACGCTTCCCCGTTTGGTGCAGATGCAAGCAGAATGACTACGACATCGCCATTTGCGTTGCCAACTGGTACTAAAGGAAGAAGACTCGTATGGTCTACACTCCTACAAGCACGTGCCATGGAAAAACCCTATGCTACACAATAGGCGTCAATCGTGTAGGGAACGAGATATGAGCGGACTAAGCTATACAGGTGATTCAGCTCTAGTATCTCCACGTGGCGAAGTACTCGCTGGCTGTACACCATCAGAAACACAAACAAGCATATACGAAATCAGCTATGCCCCTCTAGAGGACTTGCGACAGAAATTCCCCGTATGGCTAGACGCTGATGACTTTACCCTATCCTAAGCATTCAATTTATAATATATATTGTTTCATAGAGAATACTTGAGAACTATCAATCTCATGCTCTAGTTACTAGTCTATAATAACGATTAAAATTTTTATACAATTATGGCATTACAACACCTAACAAAGAGCGAGTTTGTAAGTAAAATCCACGATGTAGACGCTAACCCTAAGGGTTGGGACGGCAAGCACAGCCTTCCTGTCATCGTTGACTTCTATGCTACTTGGTGTCCTCCTTGTAAGGCTCTATCTCCACTTCTAGAACAGCTTGCAGAAGAACTTGCAGGTAAGATTGAAATCTATAAGGTCGATGTAGACCAAGAGGAAGAACTAACAGCCCTCTATAACGTACGCACCGTTCCTACACTACTCTTTGCAAAGCCTGATAGCGAAAAAGCCAACACTTATGCTTGGCGTTATGGGCATTGAGGAGCTAAGAGAAAATCAAATCTCTTCTTCTTAACTAGAGCATACGCTCTCCGAGTTTCAGAGAGTACACGAAAGTCTTTCAAGAGGCTGTATCGAACAGTATCCCGATACAGCCTCTTTTCAATATAACTATCAGGATTACATCAAATCAACAAAGTAATTGATTCATGGTGAAAACGTCAATGAGCCCTGTAAGGGCGATACTCCTGCATAGCCCAGGGCGCAAGCCCTGGGTTATTTGATATCGTATATTTATTGAGCCCTTTAGGGGCGGCACAACCGAGCGGATAAATTCCGATGCTCGCGCTGAAAGTGCCGCTCCTTCGGAGCTCAATATGCTTTTGTCTGTGTGTACCCAGGGTTTCATATCGGGCTTCGCCCTCATTCCACCCTGGGCTATGCAAGAGTGTCGTGCCTAAAGGCACTCGTAATTAGTCTGAATGCCGATAATAACACAGCGAGTGCCGCACAATGCAATAGTATCGAATTTTGATGCGGTTGCTCTGCGCAGCGAGAGCCATATTATGCAATAGTCTCAAGAATAGGTATCTTTGCAAAAAATATACATTACTCTAAAGTTATGAATCGACTACACATAAAAGCATCCTTAGTGCTCTTAACATTGGCAATGAGCCTATTTTACAGCTGCAGTGGCAAAGCCAAACAAGAAGAGCAGAAAGAGGACCATATACACACGCTACTAACCAAGTGCAGCGAGCTCTCTCGCCTTGAGCTAGCGACGACTCAGCTCAAGACCAAACTAACCCTTGATCCTAAAGATGATGGATTCTTTGGCTGGAAGAAGATGTTTGGCACGCGTGCTACGGAGGTTCAGTTGCTCTCTCAAGCCTCTGTGTGTTGCGACTTTTCACTACTTACAGACTCTATGCTACGCAGTGTAAACGATTCATTCGTTGAGCTAACGCTCCCTCCTCTTGAGATCAAGAAGGAGTTTGAGTCTATGCATCGTACTGTGACGAAAGAAGCCTCCACTATGCGGACACCACTCTCGGCTAATGAGCTCAATGAGATACTTGAAAGCAAGAAAGAATTCATTAGCGACCTTGAAGATAAGGCTCTAGAAAGCTCGTCCCGAACTCTATCGCCAAGCGGAGCACAGTGCGACTTTCGAAACTTGCAGCCTCTTCCTTGATTTAGGATTAGGTATGCGCATCAAATTAAATCCTAATGATGCGGCTCTTATCGAAGGCAAAAACAAAACTTCTCTCAAGAAATAATCTATGTATAAGTTAGGATTTAAGATTTTTATGCTGGTTATTGGGTCTCCTTCTCCTCATCGGCATAGGGTTTTTATCTGTATAATCGCTTCTTCAATAAAGACGAAAAGCCTCAAGCGACAATCAGCAATTACGAACTCTTGATGACCATCAATGAGCGACTAAGACTAGTTAGCGAAGAGGTTACACTGAAACGAGATATCAATATCCGTCAAGGGAATTATTCTGCAGAAGGTCTTGCTCAATTAACGGCTTATATTAAGTACGACCTGAGAAATTAGAGATTGATAGACCTTCGGCTGATACTTGTTACATCTATCTCCCCGAACCCGATATTGAGATTGGACGCACTCCGGGAAAGTCGCAGTCCGTCAAATACTATGAATATCATAGAGGTTTATTTGGACTTAGTCGTCAAGATACTTACGATAGGAATGCCATACACCTCCTTGATGAAACTATACTTGAAGAAGCTGAAAACGCTGTGCAAGACGATGCAGAGATAATGCAAAAGGCTCAAGCCAAAGCCAAACAACAGATTGAGCAACTCGTCAACAAATTATATCCCGACCTGCATATCTTCATACAAGAAGGCGTCCCCTACGGCAAGAAATCTAACTCTGAGATTTCTTATAAATAACTCGAAGACTTAAGACCATTGCAATGGTCTCAATTTATATTCCAATAAATAAATGCGTGCCTCGTGGTACGCATTTATTGTATTTAAAAGCACATATTCAGACCACTAAATCTGAGTATGCTTTCCTAAACTCAAAACTTCAGCCGTGGTTTGTACAGACTTCGCTGAGGTTTTGAGAATAAATAGAGCACAGAGTATTTTCTCTGCGTTTGTTGGGAGTAAAACAAGTGGGCTAGGCAAAATTACTTTTGCCCAGCCCACTTGTTTTAGGAATATCCGAATAAGATATTGTCTAGATACTCTACTTAGGCATCTTAAGCACAGCTTGTATCTCGGATAACTTATTCAAGGCTTCTAATGGCGTAAGATTATTTACATCAACCTTCAATAACATATCCCGTATATTCTCTAGCAGTGGGTCATCTAATTGGAAAAGACTCAACTGAATACCATCTTTGAGCGAAAGATTCTTTAAGACGCTTCGTACGCTTGCCTTCAGATGGTTCACAGCCCTCTGTACAAGCATCATCAGACAATTTTCCAACAGCCTCTTGCTCTAGTTGCGCCAAGATATCATTGGCACGGCTAACAATCCATTGAGGCATACCCCTAAACGAGCCACCTGAATACCGAAGCTATGCTCACTACCACCAGGAACCAATTTTCTGAGGAACAGCATCTGTCCATCTACTTCTTTGGCAGAAACATTAAAGTTCTTGACACGCTCAAGACGCTCTTCTAAGTCATTTAGTTCGTGATAGTGCGTCGCAAAAGAGTCTTAGCTCGCCCACGTGGATTATCATGCAAGTACTCACGATACTCCACGCAATAGAAATACCATCATAAGTACTCGTACCACGACCAAGTTCGTCAAACAAAATCAAACTACGAGGGTAAGATTATTCAAGATGCTAGAAAGCCTCCTGCATCTCTACCATAAATGTAGACTCCCCACGACTGATATTGTCCGAAGCTCCAACGCGAGTAAAAATAGCATCTACAATACCTATTCTTGCCGATTTGGCTGGAACGAATGCCCCTATTTGTGCAAGCAAAGTTATAAGAGCCGTTTGACGAAGCAAAGCACTCTTACCACTCATATTAGGGCCCGTGATGACCATAATCTGTTGCTTATCATCGTTAAGCTCAACATCATTAGGTATGTATTGCGCCCAAAAAGGCAACTGCCTCTCAATCACAGGGTGCCCTACCCTCCTCAATATGTATTTCCTTGCTATCATTCACCTCTGGCATAACATAGCCATAGAGGTGAAAGCCGTTTTCAACAAAAAGAGGCTAAGCAATCTATCTGAGCTAGAGTCTGCGCATTCCGCTGTAAGAGCGTGATATACTTGGATAGCTCTTGTACAAGCTCGACAAACAACTGGTTCTCAATAACGGCTATCTTATCCTCTGCACCAAGAATTTTTCTCCTCATAATCCTTGAGCTCAGCGGTAATATAACGCTCGGCATTGACTAGAGTTTGCTTGCGTATCCATTCGGCTGGAACTTTATCTTTATACGTATTGCGAACCTCGATGTAATAACCAAAGACATTATTAAAAGGCAATCTTTAATGAAGGAATGCCCGTCTGCTCACTCTCACGCGCGCTGAATGTGTTGCAGATAATCCTTTCCGCCCGATGATAGGCGACGTAATTCGTCTAGCTCAGCATTAACGCCATTAGCGATAACAGGGTCCTCGCCCTAAAGCAATAGGCGCATCAGGGGAGGAGCATCTGCTCAATCAAATCGCACAAGTCGGAGCACTCATCTGAGGCTATTACCCAAGGCATCTAAGGAAGAGGCTTCGTGACCAAGCATAAGCTGACGTATCTGCGTACTCAGATTTAACGATGTCTTCAGACTGGTTTACATCACGAGTACCAATACGTCCAACAGCGACTTTCGTTGCGAGCCGTTCCATATCCCCATCATGGCAAGACGCTCCCTTATATCCCGTCTCAAACTTTCATCGGTTAATAAGGCTTGAGCAATCTCTTGACGTTCTCTAATTTTCTCCACTTCAATCAGAGGGAATACCAGCCAACGACGCAGAAGACGCCCCCCCATGGGCGTAGAGGTGAAATCAATAATATCAAGTAGCTCTTACCCTCAGAGCTATTCATTGGATGAAGAATTTCAAGGCTACGCAAGGTAAAGCCATCCAAACGCAAGAAGTCAGAGCGGTCTATACACCGGAGAGTTGTCACATGCTGAAGGTCATTATGACTCGTTAGCTCCATATAATTGAGGATAGCACCAGTCATGACCAGAGCTAGAGTGAGATGCTCAGCGCCAAAACCCTTAAGGCTATGTACACCGAAATGGGCTTGGATTTTTCTTCTTGTTGGTACTCGATAGCAAAGCTCCAATCATCTAAGTCAAAGGTAAAACCACGATAAGACAAACGCCTACCAACCTCTAACTTTTTGATTGCGTTCAACGAGTAGTTCCTTGGGCTGATAACTGGCAATTAGTTTATCTATATGTTCGATAGAACCTTCACTGCACTAGAATTCACCTGTGGAGATATCAAAGAGGCTAGAGACCTGCTCGGTCTTGGTCAAGATAAACAGAAAGCCAAATAATTATTCTCCTTACCAGAAAGGACATTATCTAGTACAACCCCTGGAGTAACAAGCTCTGTGATACCACGCTTGACAAGTTTCTTCGTTTGCTTAGGGTCTTCTAGTTGGTCACAAATAGTCACACGATGACCAGCTCTCACGAGCTTAGGGAGGTAACTATCTAGAGCATGATGAGGAAACCAGCGAGCTCTACAAACTGAGCCGACCCATTAGCTCTGCGCGTTAAGGTTATGCCGAGGACACGAGATGCGACAATAGCATCTTCTGAAAATGTCTCATAAAAGTCTCCCACACGAAACAATAATATCGCATCAGGATGCTTATCCTTAATGCGATAGTACTGCTCTGACATAGAGGAGTTTCAACAGCTCTCTTACTCATAATTATTGTTTCTATTTATGCTTATTTTACTCGGTGATGGCTCTGCTCTCTAAAGACCTAATAACTCCTTAAAAAATTCGCCACGAGTCATTACGCCATCTTTCACAAGCACAACCTCTATCTCTCCAGAAGCCGACAATTCGCCCGAACTATGGAGTATAGTTTGGTCAAAAATAAGTTTAGCTCCTTTCATTCGGCAGAGAGCATGCTGGTGAAGCTATCGCCACTGCGCAAGCTCTTGCGGTAGTTGATAGTTACCTTGTAAACATAAGCATCAAGCCCCTGCTCATGCATCTCACCGAAGTTTACCCCTAAGCTCTCTAGGAACTCATGGCGGGTATGCTCCATGTAATGCTGATAGTTGGCATTATTGACTACCCCCTGAAGGTCGCACTCATAGTCGCGAACCTTCATAGGGAGAGAGTACATACATGCTTCTGCTTGATGCTCCTTATTCTGCATCCTCGTCTTCTTTCATATTATGGAAAACGTTCTGCACGTCTTCGTCTTCTTCGAGCTTATCAAGGAGCTTCTGAATAGTTTCTCTCTGCTCTGCAGTCACATCCTTAGTATCATTAGGGATACGAACGAATTCAACAGACGTGATTTCATAGCCGGCACCTTCTAGATAAGACTGGATAGCTGAGTTCTGAGAGAATGCTCCAGAAAGGATAATTTCACCTTCTTCTGCTTCAATCTCATCGACACCATAGTCAATAAGTTCAAGCTCTAACTCTTCTAAATCTGCGCCTTCCTTAGGATTAACGTGGAAGATGCACTTGTGCTCAAATAGAATTCAAGGCTACCTGAAGTACCAAGGCTACCACCTAACTTATTGAAATAGCTACGCACATTAGCCACAGTACGTGTAGTGTTGTCCGTAGCTGTCTCTACGAAGATAGCGATACCGAAAGGACCGTAGCCCTCATAGTTCATTTCCTTATAATCGGTAAAGTCCTTACTTGTAGCCTTCTTAATCGCACGCTCAACGTTATCCTTAGAGCATATTTTTCCTTCTTGGCTGTCTGCATAAGCACACGCAAGCGTGGATTTGTTTCTGGGTCTGGACCGCTAGCCTTTACAGCCATAGTAATTTCCTTACCTAGCTTAGTGAAGACACGAGCCATATTGCCCTCAACGCTTCATCTTACGTGCTTTACGATATTCAAATGCTCTTCCCATTAGTATGTCTTTTATATTACTTTTATTTGTTAATCAATTATCTTAACGTAGGCTTGCCCTAGCTGAGTCTCTAGACTACGCTGTATCTTGCTCATAATGCTTTCAATCTGCTTCTCGCTCATCGTCTGAGTTTCATCTTGAAGGAAGAATGACACTGCGTAACTCTTCTTCCCTGCAGGTAGATTTTTACCCTCATAAACATCAAAGAGTTCGCACTTCTTTAAGAGTTTCTTTTCACTCTTGTAAGCGATAGCCTCAATCTCTACAAACTTCGTTTGCTGGTCTATAAGTAGAGATAGGTCTCTCTTCACGACAGGGAATTTAGGCAACTCTGATATTACGATTTTTAGCACGCTCAGCCAAACGCTGTATCGTGTTCCACTCTAGTTCGGCATAGTAAACAGGTTGTTCAATATCAGCGACTGTTAAGAGTTTATTGCTCACAAGTCCTAAACGACCCTACAAGAAGGCGTCCGCCTTCGGCTGTTATCTCTAGGCACTTACCAGCGAAGATATCACACTCAACTCTTGATAACGAAGCAATCCCTACATTGATTGCAAGACGGCGCAGGATATGCTCTACATGAGCCTTTAACTCAAAATGGCGATACAGTTTCATTGGAGTGCGCCCAGTTACCACTTACACGCTCACCCGAAATCCACAAGCCTAGACGCTGGCTCTCTTCATAACTATCCATTGTAGGCGTTGAGCCTTCTTCCATTCGGCAAGAATAACAATTACCCCATTCAAAGAAGTGGATATTCTTAATCTGTCTGCGCAGATTGCGTGAGATACTCTGAAGACCACCAAAGAGCAATGTCTGACGCATAACACCGAGTTCGTTACTCAATGGGTTCAATAGACGTACAAGACGCTCTGTAGGATATGAAGACAAGCCTTCATAATAAGCCTCAGCTGAAAGTGAATTACATAGGATTTCGCTGAAACCTGCTCCCACTAGCTGCTCGCTAATGAGTATCTTTCTTTTATAAGAGCGGTCAATATCTGTTTGGCTACTCAAATTCGCATGGATATAGCCACTGAGTTCGATGTTATTGTAACCATAAATACGCATAACATCTTCGATAACGTCTACATCTCGCGTTACGTCAATGCGGTACTTAGGTACTTCAAGTTTCCACAAATCACCCTCTTGGGCAAGAACCTTAATCTCTAAACTTTCAAGAATACGTTTAACCTCTTCTTGTGGAATAACTTTACCGATAAGTTTTGCCATCTTATCAAGAGAGAGCTCCACTTGATAAGGTTCACTCTTCACTGGATAGTAATCATACACTCCCCCATCAACAGTTGCTTCTGGGCATAGCTCCAGTATCAGCGATACGGCACGCGCCAAAGCCCATGTTGTATTGTTGGCATCAAGACCGCGCTCAAAGCGGAATGACGAATCGGTATTTAGACCTTGACGACGGGCAGACTTACGCACATAAGAAGCATTGAAATTAGCTGACTCAATGAAAATGCTTGTTGTTCCCTCTGTCGTTCCACTATCCTCAGCTCCCATGACACCGGCAAGACAAACAGGCTTACCAGAGCCGTCTGAGATGACAATATCTTGCTCGCATAGCGTATGCTCGACATGGTCAAGTAGAGTAACCTTAGCCTCAGGCTTACTCAAGCCAACTATTAGTTTAGACTTAATCTTATCCACATCATAAGCGTGCAGAGGCTGACCAAATTCATGGAGGATATAGTTCGTTATGTCTACGATATTATTGATAGGCTTCTGCCCTATTGCTTCTAAGCGGAAACGCAACCACTCAGGGCTCTCCCCTACTGTTACGCCACGCACCACGATGCCTTGATAACGAGCGACAACGTCTTGTGGAGCCGTAATCTCTACCTCTACGGGCAAGCTCCGCTTGCTAGGCTCTTAACCTCTGGAAGTGTAGCCTTTGTTGGGGTGACATTCTGCGTTAAATAGGCAGCCACATCACGAGCAACACCATAATGGCTCGTAGCATCGATGCGGTTAGGCGTTATATCAACCTCTAGAACCTCGTCTGTACGCACACCGAAGTATTCTGCGGCAGGCATACCTATACGCACCTTATCTAGAGGCAATAGGATAATACCACTATTATCATGACCGACACCAATCTCTACTTCGCTACATAGCATACCGAAGCTTTCAACCCCACGGATTTTACCCTTCTTAATAGTAAATGTTTCTTCGCCATGCCCAAGTACAGTGCCAATAGTTGCCACCACCACAGCATGACCAACACCTACATTAGGTGCACTGCAAACGATTTGAAGAGGCTCTTCTGCTCCTATATCGACAGTCGTAACGTGTAGATGGTCACTATTTTTCGTGGTCAACGCAAGTAAACACTTGACCGATAACTAAAGCCTTTAAGTCCGCCTGGGACAGACTCTACTTCTTCTACACCGCCTGTCTCTAGACCTATCGAAGTCAGAGCCTTAGACAGTTCCTCTGCCGTGAGATTTGTTTGCACATACTCTCGTAGCCAATCGTAGGATATATTCATGGTATTCTATATCTAATTTATCTATATGGATGCAAATTTACAGAATTATCTCTAATCCCTCATTTCTAACACTGACAAAGCGCATCAAAAGAGATGATTGCTTGGAGATTATCCGAAAAAATTCTGATTACGATAAAACTCTAAAAGGGCTAAGTAAATAGCCGTGTGTGCTCACTAAAGTTCAGCACTCACCGTAGTTTTTGCAGACTACACGTGTAGTCTGTACAAACTACGGCTGAAGTCTTTCAGAAATGACATGCCCCCAAAAATATTTTTTTGTCCAACTTTTTGGGGGCATATCACTTTGAGACTCGCCTAGGAGGTATGATGGCTTAAAGTTGGTTGCTGTACAGCTTCCAAAGGAAACGAACGAGATGAATTTGACGCTTAATGCGACTTGGTCGCTTCAGCAAACGATGAGGCAAACTCTAAGTTATGACGAAGCCACCACTCCGGAGCACGCTCTACCTGCCCAATGTAAACATCAAAAACTACCGCCTAAGCCTTGATAAATAGCTTGTGGGTCTTTGCTGTTGCATACGTCCCATAAGCAACTCTTGCTTAGGTGAACCCATTGCAACAAAAACAACATCTGGTTTTCTTGTTACAATATCTGCAATTAGAGCGTCATCATCACCCTCCTTGAGATAACCATCTCTATAGCCCACAATGTTAATTTCAGGAAAGTCAAGACGCAATTTCTGCACCGTTGCTTCGATTACCTCTGATTTTCCTCCGACCAAATAGAACGATTTCGTTTTATAGGTCTTTGCGATAATCTGTAGCCATAGTTCACAACCCGCAATCTTTACAGCATCGGCATAGCCCTTATGTTTGAGAGCCATAACGGCCCCAATTCCGTCCGTATATCCAATACCCGAATTGATTATTGAGCGTGTTTGACTTGTTGCATGAAGTATCTTCTCCGCATTTACAGCCACCAATATCCCCGGATGCTCTAAAGCATAATTGATTAGACTATCCGCAGAACTGAACGGATAAATCTCTACACCATTAACACTTATTCTCTGCATGATGCTTCTTGTACTAATTGACCAAATCTTTTTAGTTCTTATTCCAGATCTGATTATACGAGCAGGATTCCCAGCAACGATAGAATTATCTGGGACATCTTTAGTTACTACTGCTCCAGCCCCGACAATTACCTCATTACCAATCTTAACTCCACACATAATAATTGAGTTTGAACCAATAAAGCAACGCTCTCCAATATAAGTATCTCCATGTGTCCCATACACATAGTTATGAGCTAAAACTAGTGTTCCTGATGCAATATAGGATTCTGCCCTCTACATGAACTCCTCTTGGGTTAGCCTTATCTATATTAGCTCCAAGAGAGATACTTGCACTTGGATGAATATCAGCCTTTAGAATATGAGTCAAGTAGAAGCGCCATAACCGAAGGGCAATACACCTAGTATAATACATTAGTTTAGTTATCATAACAACTTATTTATATAAAGTCTATACTTTTTCCAGCATTTGTTCTTCTGCAAATAGATTCTCGTATCTCAACCGTGCATTTTTCGACATCTCTTTATATTTAAGACTTGAAGAAGGCACAAGTAAAGCTTTATCTTAGCAATCAACTCATCAAAATTCTCAAACATGTAACCTATACTTCCTTCTTGATTTATTTTCATAGAATACAGGTATTTTATTTGTTATTAGAGGTAATCCCGATCGTAGCCCTTCCACAAGGGACCAAGCCAAAACCCTCTCTCTGTGAAAATAACATTACATAATCATACTCTTGTATTATTTTCTCAATATCAACAAACCCTAGACAAAAAATATATTTACGTAGAGTTCTGAAAGTCGCTTTAACTCTTCATATTCTGGACCAATGCCTGCAAAATATAATTCGATATTAGCTGGTAGATAACAAGCTATTTCACGAACTAATCGTAATTGGTTCTTTCCTGGATCAATCCGTGCAGGGAATAAAATACGTATTTTTGCGGTCGTCCTCAAGTGTCGCCTGATTTTTCTTTACCAAATCAGGGATTCCCATTATAAATTACAGATATCCGATCTTCTCTTACCCCGAAATAAGAGATAAGATTAGCTTTCACAGCATGCGAAACTGCTACGATATGCTTTGGAAATAATGTCATATATTTAAATGATTCCCAAAACAGAGTGAGCCACATGAATCATTTTTTTCGCGCTTACCAAGAAGCGAAAAGATACAGATATAAAATTGTAGTTGATTTTTCTATGATGAGATAAAAATATACAATTTTTGTTCTCTTGCCAGTATTCGTACATTTTTTTCCAAGAAAATGATAAAAACACGACACCCTTTTCTTTTTATACTGAGAATGTATAAGTTTTTGAGGAGTATCTGTTAATATAATTATCTCAGAAGTATCATTTAATTTTTCCGCTAATTGAAAAGCTACATTTTGAGCTCCCCCTGAACACTAAAGTTCGGATATATAGTTATAATTTTTTACCATACACATCACCCTATCACACCAAACTCTGATAGATTTCTCCTAATTCTTGTACAATCTTATCAACATAAAAAAACACTGTGATTTCAATTGGCTCTTCTCTGACATATCCAGCAACAAAGTCTTATCAGAAAGTAATTTATCTAAACACTCATATAACTGTTCTGCACATCTAGGTTCTATCAGAAAACCATTAACTCCACATTCTACTAGATCAGAATCCCCCTATTAGATGCAATTATAGCGACTCCATAACTCATTGCTTCTATTATAGCAATTCCTAGAGACTCATAAACAGAAGGTCGCAGATAGATATGTGAATCTTTTTAATAATGTATATTTCTGTTCTCCTTCAACCCAACCGTGATAGTATATATAGCCTGACAATCCATTTCGAATACGAGCTTTTACTTCTGAAACAAGAGGACCAATTCCGCCCAAATGAAGCTCAACATATGGTTGTAACTGCTCTCTGTACTTTTTCAAAACAATCTAGAATAATCCTGATTCCCTTATTATCACCCATAGTTCCTAAGAATAGCACCTTTATCTTCCCATTTTTTTCGCTTTTTTTCAGTTCTACTCTGTGGGGAGATATTGGATTATACAATATCCTAACTGGAACTCCCACGGGAGCATACTCTAGAAGCCCATCTTTCATATAGTTCGATACAGTTAGAATTATCTCTGTATGCCTCAATACTTGATTGATATAAGGTTGATACTTTCTATAATAATCTATAAAAAAATCCTCCATGAATATGAAAAACAACTCTTAGTCCCATCAATTTGGCATAGAAGACAAAAATAGATTTTTCTACAAAGGACAAATGTGAAGATGAATGAATGTGGACAACCTTAATTCTTTTAATCCAAACTATAAATGGGAAAAGTATTAAAGGCACTTTCAAGAATATCAGTATTTTAAAAATTATAGAAACTCCACTTTGCGTTGTAGGTAATAGATTAAAATCTTTCTTTAGAAACCCTTTATACAACTTCAGAACAGCCACCATCCCTCCGGTCGAGACAGCATTAGGACCTACATGAAGGACTCTACAGTATTTATCTTTCATAATCTTGCACTTTTAATTTTTACAGAAATGAATAACATAAAAATAAATGCCTAACAATGGACTTATAAGTGTATTTGTATAGGAGGCATGTCCCGAAAAGAAAGATAATAGGATCCATAAAGTAGCACCTAACGAAACCATAGTTGGGATTAGATAAAATCTACCCTTCAGTAGATGTTCTACAAGAAAAGCTATAATAAAAGCAACATAGATCCAAATATCAATCCCCCAATAACCAACCATAGGCTAATATACTATCCCAAAAATCAGACTCAATACTTTTTATCCTGTAAGATTCTCATTTGCTGAGCTAACCCTTTTGTTGCAGACCGATCCTCCTTGTCCAAGATACCATTCCATATTATTATATGTATTGATATATTCTTGTCCTCTATCAATAAGAAATGTTCTAGATGAACTTAATGATTGAACTGTAAAACGTTCCCCAATATACTTGAGAGGTATTAGAAAAAAGTGATATTTACAAAATAATATCCTATGACAAGACTAAGAAGCAGAGAGGCTAGCAGAAGAAACCTACTTTTTCTATTCAGATAATAATCCTTAATTATTCCGCCAATAGCACAAACAAAAGCAATAATCAATACGACAGAAACACCTATAATAGATGCACGTGTTGATATTAATAGGGTTCCCATAATACCGATGACTAATCCTATTATTCCAACAATCGTTCTGCACTTAATAGAATATACAATAGCCAAAGGCAACAGCATCACCATATACATAGAGAATGCATTGCCATCTTGATAAAAATGCCTTTACTCCAATTCCTAATAATTTATACGTAGAAAGACCTAATCCTGAAACTCCAGCAATAATATTCAAGCCACCTAGCAGGACAAACGTTACATAAACAAGTTTTTAAGATTCTATTCTATCAAATTTATGCACTTGAATATACATATACACTACTATGGCTGTTCTATAAATATAGCTAACCCATCCACTAAATTCTCCTCCTATATCAAATACTGAAAGATGTGTTTCCCAAAAGATAAAGCTTAAGAGATACAATAATCCGACTATAATGGGAAAGAAACTAAGACGCCATGGTATAAACGTATAATTTATCCTAGTCTTTAGTATCTTATTCAGAAGAAATACCAATACTCCAAGTCGAAAAACTTTTTCCAACAGGAGTTTCCATATGATAGTTAACACTCAAAAGTCCATTAATTGAATCTAGTATGATTGAATACAGAAATAAGATGTCTAACAACCATGAACCAGAGACCGTATACCGATGGGCAGGGAATCATATATTTAATAAATCTTGATAGAGTTTCATATATGCCTTGTTCATCTGTTCTGAGCTATAGCGTTCTGCATTCTTCAGCCCCAGTTCAATCAGACGCTTCCTGTAGCTTAAATCATTAATAACTTTTTGGAAACCTTCTCTTATACTCATGACATCATCAGGATCAACATAACAAACACTATCTCTAGCCACCTCTGGGATTGCCCCCTGCGGCTACTAATAACTGGTCTACCAGTTGCTTGAGCCTCTATAATAGGCATTCCAAAACCTTCATAAAGAGACGGAAAACTAACGATGTCGCATAATTGATACAGCTGAACAATTCTATCCATCGGGACATCCATCTCTTGCCTATAGGATATTCTGTATCTCTCAAGCAATTCCAATTGGATTTTATCTAACCGACCCACAATATAAAAGATCACATGAAATCCCATCTAAGGCTTGTATTACACGCTCTAGATTCTTTCTGCCACCCGTTCCAATATGTAATATAACTGGACGTTTTATCCCAACTATTGATTTAGAAACATGCTTAAATTTGGGGTTATATGAATTAGGAATCACTAATATCTTGTCTTTTTCCTCTTGGATAAACTGATAGAATTTCTTGTTCTGTAGTTTTTTTGATATGGTTATAATCTTATCCACAAAAGATCATCGGAGATTTCATCAAAACATCGAGATCTCAGAAACCTTTTTTTAGTCTTGTCCTTGATTGAAGAGCTGTTCGTAGATCATGCCATGTTACAATAGTTTTTCCTTTCAAAAAGGCAAAAACATAACTTTCTCCAGGAGACATCAAATGATTAACATCCCCAGCATGTAGAATAGCAAAAAAATTATATTCTTTATAAGACCTATTAAACTATCACTATACTCAGGGAATCGTTCCAATCTTATATTCTTATTTCCTTCTAATAGAGAATAAGCAAGCTCTTCAATACTATTCTGTCCTTCTATTTTTCTTAAAAAAACGACTACTTCCATAACTTTTCTCTTAATTTAGTAATCCACTGTTGCACCAAAGATTTTTCTTGTCTATCTAATCCCCAAAAACCAGATTAACATACCACCCAATAGTATAGCAATGGAGCTTCCTATAAATAATCTAAATAAAGGTCCTTCTACATAATATCCAACAGCTACTAAAATTGGAATATACAAGACCAGAATCAGACAAATTGGGTTAACAACAGATTGCAGATAAACTCGTCTTGACAGGGCTACTTGATGATGAATATCTTGCAAACAATACATCCAATAACCAAGCTCAACAACAACTAAAACAAATAAAAGGAATGTATGAGTATGGTAAAACTTTCACCAATAACCAAGATATGGGCAATGCCATCATAGTTATAGTCCTTCCATAAACTTGTATATTCTTAATTTTACCTGTTGCATTTGCAATAACCCATAGAGGTTGAGCAAATACAGCAACTAGAGACTGTACAATAGCTATACTTATAAACAGTGGAGTTTCTTTAGGATAGGTTCCTAGCCACAGAGACAATAAATACTGAGAATTCAGAAATACCGGAGTTGTGCCTAATAAAAGTACAAAAAAAGGTAATTCTACTTATTCTCATAACCAAGTCTAATGACTTGTCAACATGTCCGACAGCATAATCTTTTTATTATACGAGGTTTAGCTGCTGTTAAGACATTGCCTGAAAAATTGATTAAATACTCCTGAGATCTGTCCAGCTATACCTTATGCGGCATTAACGACTGGACCAAAAAAACAAATTCTGCAGAATTGCAATTCCTTGAGATGCGACAGCAACAGACAATCCTCCGAAGGTATTAAAACCTATAAATGAGAATATCTCTCTGACTTGTACTCTATTCCAAACAAAATAATTACCTCGACACTCTTCATACTTTCGATGAGCTAAAAACAGATAAATAGTCATCGTTATACCTTGAATGATAAACAGAGTACAACCATATATCCATAAACGACTATCTTCAGGGAAAATCGTTATCAATAAAGCTATACCCTAAACGACCTACTACCTCAAATACACTCACATATGCAAACGTAGACATATCTTCGTGTATGACGAACACTGATTCATAGGCAGATCGAGATCATTGCAAAAAGCAAACAAGCCAACATTAAAAAGGAATACCCAAAAGAGCAGATATCTTTACTTCATTGGGAATATTCAAAAATGATATGATGGGATAAGATACTATACCTCCAATAAACACAAGACCTATGGCAAACACCCCAAGGACAGACAAACATTGTGAGAAAGTCTGCCGAAGAGAAGAGATATCTTGTGTCGTTATGCTGATTCCCAAAACACGCTGAACAGCGTTAGATAAGCTGGAGTAAAAAAAAGCTAATGCAGCAATGGTACCTGCAACTACATTATATACTCCATAATTAACACTTCCTAGAGAAGATAAAACAACCCTAGATGTATACAAGGATACAGCCATAACCAATACCATTCGAATACTTAGAAAAATAGTATTGGAAGCTACACTGCTTTTACCAGACATACAACCCCTTACACCTTATTTTAACTACTTACGGACTCCGCAGAAGTCAAGGATTTGCTTACCTTCAACAAAGGGCAATTCAAAGAAAGGCTATGTGCTGTAAGAAATACTACAATATCAGCCTGAGTATAGGCATCAGAGACATTTATAAGTGAATACTCCCTATGCTCCGAGATATTCGGCTCTACTACAAGTAGTTTTGCTCCATGAGCATCAGCATGCAGCTCCTTAACAATCTCCATAGCAGGAGATTCTCTTAAATCATCAATATTCGGTTTAAAGGCTAGTCCCATAAGAGCCACTACAGGCTTACGATTAGTCTCTAGTTCAAAACGAAGAATCGCATTCTTAACCTTTTCTGTACACCACTCTGCCTTATAATTGTTAATCGCTCTAGCTTCAGCAATTATTCGTGTTTCACTGGGATAGGAAGATGTCAAGAAGTATGGGTCAACAGCAATACAATGTCCTCCAACACCACAACCAGGTTGCAGGATATTTACACGAGGATGCTTATTGGTACCAAAACGAATAAGTTCCCAGACATTAATCCCCGCCTTATCGCAGATTAACGAGAGTTCATTGGCAAAAAGCTATTTGTACATCACGAGAAGAATTTTTCCACAAGCTTACACATTTCGGTAGTTGCTTGCATTCGTCGCATGTAGCTCTCCCCGAACAAACTGACGATAAAATGCTTTCGCCTTTTCTGTAGCTTGAGCATCCATACCTCCGATAATACGGTCATTATTCTGTAATTCGTAAATTACATTACCGGGTAAAACGCGCTCAGGACAGTAGGCAATAGAAATCTTGCCCTCCAACTCTGGACGCTCCGAATAAATGAGTTTAGCCATTTGCTCTGTTGTCCCTACAGGGGAAGTAGATTCAATAACATATAAATCTCCGTCCTTTAAGAAGGGGATAACAGATTTTGTAGCTGCTTCTACATAAGAAACGTCTGGGGTATGCTCTGGTCCCTTAAAAGGAGTTGGCACAACTATAAAATAGGCGTCAGCAAGCTCTGGTTGAATCTGCGCCTTAAGCTTCCCCTTAGCAATTACATCCTGAAGCAAAACCCCTAGCCCCGGCTCTACTATGTGTAGCTGTCCTTCATTCGTTTGAGCGACTACACGCTCATTGATATCTACCCCAACAACATCTATACCTGCTTCAGCTGCAATAATTGCTGTAGGTAAACCGATGTATCCTAGTCCAATAAAACACGCCTTCATAAGATTTTTATAAGATGATGTTATTCGTGATTATAATTGTAACTATAATTACCATATCCATAACGGCGATGATAATCACTCGTACCATTAAGCAAGAGCATCATACCGTTGAAACGCTTTTTCTTTATAGAAAGCTTCGATATGAGGTAATGCCGTCTTATCAATAGTTTCAGCACGTACGACAAATAGTGTATGGTCTGCTAAATTCTTAATGATATCCACATCTGCAACAATCTCTACTGGAGGACAGTCTAGGAAGATAACATCATACTCTTCTTTCAAATGCACTAAGAGTTCTTCCAAACGAGGAGATTCTAGTAATTCCGTCGGATTAGGAGGAATAGTCCCGACTGGAATCACATCCACCACTCCATCAAAGACGTTGCGATATAGAATATCAGTAAGGCGGTCCACTTGTTCACTGAGATAATTCGCAATACCGATATGAGGAGAATTAATTTTTCTTTGAAGTACGAGCACGGCGAATATCCATATCGATAAGCAAAACTCTCTTACCTTTAAGAGCAAAAACTCTTAGCTAAGTTAAGAGCGACAAAAAGTCTTACCACTACCGGGGACAAGGGACGTTCCCATGACGACACGACACTCACCCGTACGCCCGAGCATAAACTCAAGATTCGTTCTCACACTGCGGAAGGACTCATTAATAATATCGCGTCCATTCTCCACAACTACTATTGGATTCTCTTCAATATCGGAAACACTCTTCCGTCTTCCCAACCTATTCTTTTTCACCCATAGCTTCTGGAAGCTCTCCCACAAATGGAATATCTGAGTACTCAAAATCCTTGCGTGAACGCACCTTGTTATCAAACAAGACTTTCAGATACATTGCAGCTAGAGGGAAAGCCAAAGCCTAATACAAATGCTATAGCTAATATATTAGCTTTCTTGGGGAAAAGTAGCTTTAGGCGAACCATTAGGAATAGAGATTACACGTGTGTTATTGGCTGAGAAAGCCTGAGTAAGCTCATTCTCTTCTCGTTTTTGTAACAGGTAAAGATACAAGGCTTCTTTGACCTTTTGCTGACGTACCTTCTGACAATAGGAAATTCGCTTGCTCAGGACTAGTCTGCAACAAGATTTGTCGTTTGTTGCTTGCTACCCTCTAGGACTTTAATTTGAGTCTGAACTGCAAGAAGTTGATTGTCTAGAGAAGCCAATATCGCAGGCTTTAGATGCTCCATACTCTCATCTAAATCTCGCACAAGCGGACTATGCTCACCACTATTTAGGACGTAGTTATTACGCTTAAGCAGTAATTCATTAAACTCCTTAATCTGAGTCTCTAGTGCTGGATTTTTGTATATTACCATTGACTGGCAATAGCTTAGATTTATCCAAGCTACGAAGCATATTGCGGACATGCTTTGCCATGTATTCTTGACTCTTAAGAGCTGTTATCTGAGCTGCGACATCGGTCATCTGACTCATGTACAGCTTTGAAGCCTCTTCTACATCAGGCAAAAGATTCTTACTCTTATAGGCAGTAATCGTCTTATCAACACTACCTAAGTCTTGTACAATCACCTGCAAACGGTCATCGATAAACTTTGAAGCATTCTGTGATGCAATATTTTTATCTCTCAGATAAGACTCATTATATACCCCTATCAGAGTATTGAGTATATTATCAGCACGCTCAATAGATTGGTCATCAATGCTTAACTCTAATACACTACTCTTCTCATCAGTCATAGAGACTTTAACCTCTTTGCTATACTTCTCAATAGCAGAGAATAGGTCGCTATGCTCTAAACGAATCTCAGGAATATCTGTCAAAGCTACACGCTCATCTCGCTCAAGAGTAATTTTACCTAGCGGACTTGTCTTTGTTTCACCTGCTCTCAACCGAAGGCTAGTAGAAGACAATTTCTCTCCATTACGAACAAACTTATCTAGTTCAGCCGTTCCATCAGCATTAATAGTCATTTCTAATCTAGCCGTTGCATTCTCAGACAAATCATGGAATACTAGGCGCATAGGTAACTCTGAGCCATACAGAGGTTTACGATGAAAAGACGAGATTACGCTATACGTATTTTGTAAGTCTAGTCGCTTAACCACCTCAGACATCAGCATAGGAGACTGCATAGTAATGAGCTCATTATTGATATTCACATTACCTGCGACCAAGCCCATATCAGCAAAAAGCTGAAGTTACATCACTTGTAAGACCTTTAGCTTTCCCCTCTTCTTTGATTAAGACAGAGGCTTTACGTGTATATACAGGAGAGGTAGTTAGGATATATATTACAGCCAAAGATATTGTTATGGCAAGAGATACCAATATCCAATACCACTTTTGCCTAAATACAATCCAAAGTTCCGAAAAAGTTAATTAGCGATTCTTCTTGTTCTATTTGTTGCTCCATGATTATCTACGTAAGAAAAAAATAGCCCGATTGTCGTCGCTAAAGAAGCTAGAGAAATCCAAAAACGACGTTGAAAGGACGTTATTACCATTTACTGTCGATTGCCCAACACGAAAGCTATTGGGTTCAACATAAATCAAGTCATTCTGCTTTTATATAGTAAGCAGGCGAAGCATAGAGGTCTTCTGCTCGACGCAAATCCACACGATAAGTTTTTACGCTGTCCATGCTCCTCTCTTATGACAAGGATATTATTACGCTGACCATAAATTGTAAGGTCTCCAGCCATACCTAGAGCCTCTAGAAGAGTAAGTTTATCACGTTCTATCGCATAACGACCGGGACGCTGCACTTCACCCATGACAGACACACTCAAGTTCGCATACTCAACAGTAACGACAGCTTCACGCAGATGTTTTTGCTTCAAGTAATCTCGACTTAATGTCTTCGCCAACTTCTATGCGCGTTTTACCCGCAACATCAATCTTACCGAGTATGGGAAAATCAATCTTGCCATCATTATCAACAGTATAAACGGATAAACCTTGAGCATTTCGCGAAACAATATCCGAGGGCACCCCTATTTGGGTCATCTTAGCAGGAAGATTAAAGAGGTCTGCAAGTGTAGCATCCTTGCTCTTCACTATAATTGAAATTTTTATCCTGAGGTGCAAGCTTAATCAAAGCGTCTGCCCCAATAGCTTGAACCGCTCCACTCTGAACATCCTGCAAATAGACAATATCCTTCTTATTTGCACAGCTTCCCAAAAACAAGTAATGAGGAAAGCATTAAGGCATAAAGAGGTTTAAACTTCATATTCTTATTGTATTTTTTTCTTTTTCTGATATATAGTATTCCATTAAAAATACCCCATAGCGTCAAATCTATAATTAAGACTAGATAAGGGGCTAAATCGGATAAATAGGCATTAAGTCCGACATAAATCAGAGATAACACAAGCAAAACCACCAATGTCTGACGCTGAGATAGCCCTGTAGCCATAACACGATGATGAACATGTGTTTTATCGGCAAGAAAAAGGATTATGACCAGCCATAATGCGAGCAGTAAAAAAACCCACACAAGATCCATCAGAGGTATCATAAGGGGGCTAGAACTGGCATTAAGGAAACACGATGCTCTCCTCCATCTAAAGAAGTAGGTAACATCAGAACAACAGTAGCTAACATAAACCCTAAAGTCATTGAACCAGTATCCCCATAAACATCTTAGTTCGCTTAACAGACTGCTTGAGTAAATTCATACGCAAGAAAGCAAGCAAGATTGCAATCATCACGAGACAAAAGTATTGCACTTGTCCTTTCCCTTGAGCAATGAAGAGCATGGTATAGCAAATAAAAAGCAATTATTGAAAGCCCAGAGCTCAATCCATCAATACCATCAATAAGATTAAATGAATTTATAAGTGTTAAGACAAAGAGCAAATCAAGGATAACCTGAACAGAATCAATCCAAACTCCGAAGTCTGAAGTATGCACTACTCCCAATAAACTAAGAAGACCATACGACTTACCCAACAGCATCAAAATGAGAGCGACCAACAATTGTCCCACAAATTTATAACTGTACCTCATTCCTATCATATCGTCCCTAAAGCCTACAATCATCACGATTAGAAGACCAGCCTGTAAAGCAAACCAAGAGGATGGCAAATGCCAATCCCCAACCAGCCTATATAAGAAGACAACGAGGAAGAAGACAACAGAGAAAGGAAGGATACTGAAAAATATTAGGACAGGTATGAACATCAATCCACCCTAAGCGAGGGACACGTCCATTATGAACACTGCGTTCATTAGCTTTATCAAACAGATTGCGTTCTATAGCAATATTTCTTAAGGACATTAGTAGGAAATAAGCACAAAAAGCTTGTAACCAGTAAAAAAACTAGTAACAAGCATACCGACCACAAACCACCAAATAAATCAATGGTAGTACAGAGCTCTTTGCTTACTTCCATCTATATTTCTGAAAAAAACAGCCCAACCTTATAAGACAAGTACAAAAATACTATAAATAATCCTAAACCCAAGTCTTAGACATCCCTGCATATTTCACAGCCAAGTACAATACTTGAATAAACTGAGCTTCATCTCAACAACCTTACTTGTACCAAGTTCATACACGAAACATTTCTACATCAAACTCAAGAAACAGCTATTGAGCTTATTCATTCAAATGATAGCGTACATCAAATTGTGTCTGTGCTTCCTAAACTCAAAACCACGGCGAAGTCTGTACAAACTACGGCTGAAGTTTGTGCAGACTACAGCTGAAGTCTCCAGAAAGTACTACGTACTTACAAATTTAAGTACGCGTACTCACTAGAATAAGTGCGAAGGACTAACATTGATTTTGGTATTGTCGCAGAAAATCTCTTTAGGGCGACTCCCTCCACCCTAAGAAAAACACTCTAGCAATAATCGTCGCTCCTTGTCGGAGCTCATCTTCTTTTTCATTTATGTGTCCCATTGTTCATTTCGGGCATTTTCCCTTATTTCACCCTAGGCTATAAGTATATATCGTGTAGCATTTTATCCGCTAGCTGTCGCTCCCATTCCAATAACCAACTCTTTGCCTCTAACCCGCCAGCATGATATGCACCCCCAAAGTTAGACAAAAACATTTTGGGGGGCATATCAGGAATACACTTCAGTTTTAATGGCAAAAAGTGCTGAGTAGCACGTGAATCATCCTAAACTAACTTCTCCTACTTCAAAAACAGAACGAGATGCGTAAGTTATTGTTCTGTTTGTTTTTTCCTCTGCTTCCCGTGGCTTTGGCTACAGGCTCAGCAGAGGATTGCTTTTGCTCGGCTTCCCCCTTTTGAGCGAGCCGTGGTGTGTGTGAGAAATTCTTTGAGGGCTTTCACGGAAAGGGCTGTTATCCGTATGTGGGTTATGGACATCAACTCCAAAAGGGGGAGCATTTTTCTTCGAATATGCCCGAATGGCAAGCGGACTCTTTACTCCACGCTGATCTTATGGCGCAATTTGACCGCTTCAAATGCTATGGCAAAGATGCTTTGCTCCTTTCGATTTTTGGCTTATAATATCGGGGCTGGGCGCATTCTTGGCTATGGCAAGCATCCCAAAAACCAACTTCTGCGCAAAATAGAAGCTGGGAATAGGAACTATATTCAGGAATACCTCTCTTTTGCCACTACAATGGCAAAATTCTGAGGGGACTAGTCAAAAGAAGGAGGGCGGAGTTTGCCCTGTTTTATGTACCCTGATTGTTCAATGCGACTCTTGCGACATTTTTATAATCCGCAAGGGGCGTTTTTCTGCTCGTTTTATTCGTCTTTTCTCACCATGATGAGTAACTTTGCAGAAAAATTGAATATGGCAATATATATAGTTATGCATAAATATTTGTAATCGATTTATGTTATGATGTCTGAAGAAATAGTAGGTAATGGAGCCCATTGGAATGTATATCGAATTACAGAAAATCATAATAGGCAAAAGAAATGCTGGATAAGAAAACGGAGTATAAACGGAAAGGTCGATTCTAACATAACAATCAATAGAATCAAATAAGATGGAAAGAGCAGAGAGACAAAGACTCACCCTAGAGCGTATCGACCCCGTCCTGAAGGCGAAGGGCTATAAGACGAGAAAAGCTGATGGCATGTGGTACTATCTGCCTCAAGATGGGATAACCGTCACTTGGTCACTAGGCTTTCAGAAGAAGTACAGCTCCTTATACAAATACTGGGATGTCTGGCTCTTCAAGGACCATCATTTCAGAGTATTATCTATCTAAAAAAATCGAGCTACCCCAGGGTACCCAACTAACGATATACGATCAAACAGGTAGCCAAATACGACAATATGTATTAGAAATAACATCTAAACCAGAAGGGAAAAAGGAATGGATATGGCACATAAAATAAGTATCTATGAGTATCGAATCGAATGGTGTTACTACGAGCACAGTACAGGATTCTATGCGAACTTATACGAGTTACTGAAAGCCCCATCAAGGGTCGAGCAACTAGTTAAAGAGGGGTATGTAGTCTTTGATCGTTACCTAGATCGCAGGTTTGATAGAGCTCTAGACCCTAGAGTTCTTGGAGGCCCTGCAAGACTACTTCCTGGAGCTAGAGCGTAAGGGTGAGCTATACACCACAGGACATCCAGATCCTTACATGCTTCTCCTATGGCAGCCAGGAGTTACCTCAAAGCTTCTGGCTAAGAGCTCTATTGAAGTGCAAGCGGTACTCGGCCCACACACGATACGCTATGAGAACTCTAGAGCCTATATGAATGTGATCTATTGCGACACGAATTTCATCGGTCTCGAAGAAAAAGAGTACCTCATAGAGAGGTATGGAGCGCCTACATATACCAAGGAAAGCAGGGGAGAGCAATACTGTCCAGGAGGGTATATCATCATCCCAGTAGAGGATGTCGATAAGCTTGTTGCCGTAGAGCGCATTCGAGCACTAGATGATACTGATGAGAAACCAATATACACTGGTGAAGAGCGAGTATACGAACTCGATTTGAGGGCACCCGAAGAAAGTGTCTACAAGTACTTCCTAGAGCGTGAAATTATCATAGAGTATGATCCTGAGAACTTCGCTTCGAGTATCTATACCCTCCCCTAGAGGAAGAGGACACGGAGGAGCGACGCTCAAAGGTCGATATCTCCCCTTGGCTTAGGGTCTCTATGGCGTAAAAGTCTTAACGCTATTTTGGGGTGAAGAGTAAAAGAGTTAGTATCGTAGATTAGTAAGCCACTTATTGAGACCGTTGTACGAAGGGAAGGTGAAGCCGATAGGAGCTGCTTGGTGTCTTTGTCTGTCTGTGGAGTAGAAAAAGGAATTTATATGGCACGAAAAAAATAAGCATCTGTGAGTATCGAAGTGAATGCTACTACCCCGAGCAGAGCACAGCATTCTATGCGCACTTATGCGAATTACTGAAAGCCCCATCAAGGGTCGAGCAACTAGTTAAAGAGGGGTATGTAGTCTTTGATCGTTACCTAGATAGCTGGGCTGATAGAGCTCCAGATATAGAGTTCTTGGAAGCGCTACAAGACCACTTTCTGGAGCTAGAGCGTAAGGGTGAACTATACACCACAGGAGATCCAGATCCTTACAAGCTCTTCCTATATCAGCCAGGAGTTACCTCAAAAGCTTCTGGCTCGGAGCACTATTGAAGTGCAAGCGGTACTCGGTCCACACACGATACGCTATGAGAACTCTAGAGCCTATATGAATGTGATCTATTGTGACACGAATTTCATCGGTCCCGAAGAAAAAGAGTACCTCATAGGGAGATATGGAGCGCCTACATGCACCAAGGAAAGCAGGGGAGAGCAATACGGTCCAGGAGGATATATCATCATCCCAGTAGAGGATGTCGATAAGCTCATTGCCGTAGAGCGCTTCCGAGCACTAGATAACACTGATGAGAAACCAGTATACACTGGTGAAGAGCGGATCTACGAGCTAGACTTGAGGGCCCCTGAGGAAAGCGTCTACAAGTACTTCCTAAAGCATAGGATTATCATAGAGTATGATCCCGAGAACTTCGCTCCGGAGTATCTATACCCTCCCCTAGAGGAAGAGGACACAGAGGGCGAGCGCTCCAAAGGTCGATATCTCCCCTCTTGGCTTAGATCTCTATGTCGTAAAGTGTCAACGCTATTTCGGGGTGAAGAGTAAGAGGCTTAATGGTCGGTCCTCATTATCCCCAAAACGGTAGAGTGGGCTTCTTTGGATATAGGTATAACAGTACCGCAGGATAGGAATCGAGAACTTGGCATAATTGGCTAGCTTCCATTCCATACGGAGGTCCGTACCTACGTTCCATTTATTATTGGTTTCTACAGATGCGCTCTTCTCCTGAGTGGTTCCCGTAGACTCTATATTGGTAGTTTCACTTTTGGTCTCTAATGTTTTATCACTATTACCGGCAAAAGCATTCCCCCCAGCTTGCACCTTAGCACCCAGACTCAGTATAGCATTACCGCCCAATATGCGGCTTTATCGTGATGCCATCATTACCGCGCTATCACGCCCCCAAGGACGACGTGCTGAACCGCTTGCTTGCTGAGCAATATCGCTACGAGATAAATCTGAAGCTATATCAGAGAAACCTGCGTTATTGGTATTATTTAATCCCCGATAATGGTCCATTGCTGTTTATCGCTAAATCTGTTGATAATTCCATTGCCTTCATATCGGTTCTTAGTACCACCACCAGCATAGACTGTACCAAACAAGCCTTGCTTGCGCCCTGGTTTAATCGTCAGATTGATGACGGTCTCTTCGCTACCATCAGAGAAACCAGTCATACGGCTATTATCGCTCTCTCGCTCAAGAACCAGAACTTTATCAACGAGCTCGGCAGGCAAGTTCTTTAATGCGACCTTGGGGTCACTCTCGAAGAAACGTTTACCATCTACCATAATCTGAGAGATGCTTTTTGCCATTTATCTTGACGTTACCACTCTCATCGACCTGCGCACCGGGTAGTTTCTTGATGAGTTCTAATAGTTCTGCACCCTCAGCAGGAGCGAAGCTCCCAGCATTGTATTCTATAGTATCGCCCTTGAGTATAATCTCTGTTGCCTTACCTGTCACCGTAACCTCTTTCAACAGACTCCCCTCCTTGAGGCTAATATCTTTAACCCTAAACTTAGGAGTAGAAGTATGCAACTTGAGTTGTTCTTTATGGGTCTGATAACCGGTAAAAGCTAACTTCAAGAGTATAATCACCAGCTTTTTATGTTAGGGAGGTTAAATAAGCCTTGATTATCTGTCGCTTGTCCGCCAATGAGTCTACCTTCATGAGAGGTAAGTCGAACATTCGCATACGGTAGGGGCTTTTTTTGTTTTCATCTAATACACGTCCTGATACGTGTACTTGGGCTAGCATCGACAGCGGAGCAAGTCCCTAGTGATAATATCAGAGCAGGACAGAATCTTGTTATACTCCAAATTTATCATATTACATCGCGTTAATACGCTAATTTAGATATTATAACAAGCTCTAAGTTTAATTTTTTCTGCCATAAAGAAACTACTCAGCATACATTTTTAATCAAATACGCCATAATACAAGAATCTATAATTCAAAAAAAGCAAGTAGCGTAGATTTGGAAGTCCTTTGACGTTTTAGTTAAATCATTGTAGTCAGTACGTAGTACTCATTTTCGTGAGTGCGCATACTCGTTTCAGTAAGTACGTGTACTTACTGAAGTGTTTACGTATACTTATTTCAGTGAGTGCGCGTACTTAAATTTGTAAGTACGTAGTACTTTCTGGAGACTACAGCTGTAGTCTGTACAAACTACAAGCGTAGTCTACACAAACTTCAGCCGTAGTTTGTACAGACTTCGCCGTGGTTTTAACTTTAGGTAATGTGCAGACTATGTTTCTCAGCTAAACAGATATGTTTAGTGCACACAATCAGCCTTTAGAGACCATTGCATAATACGGCACTCGGCGCGTTATTTTTCGACATTCAGGCTTGGTCATTTACATAAGTAAACTCCCTGCGCCCTCAGTCTCAATGCCTTGCGATTACCGCATTCTGCAAAGCCCTCACCCAAGAACAAGTAAAACTTGTCCTTGGGGAGACCGTCAGGCGGTCTCCTTTAAATAATTAGCTTCCATATCCATTGACAGACAAGGATACACAAAGCTTTGAGGGCTCTACTTGCCGACGTTCCCGGTGCGCTTCAATACCCCCATGTCTGCAACTCTCCCTTGATGGCTTTCAGATAGCTTTTGAAAAGGACATAATACATAATCCATCTGTAGAAGAAGCGTTGAGGAATAACTAGTATAAGCACCCACAAACGCTCACGTTCGAAAATATAAGCCATTATCGAAACGCTTGCATCAATAACGAGGAACAGTGCATAATAAGAGAGTATCTGCACCACATTACCCGTAAATAGGCCGATAATCATCAACACATCTGCAATGGGAGAGAAGGTCGGAATAATGTACTGAAAGATGAGCATATTAGGCATTGCCCAAAGTCCGAACCCGCCCTTTGAAGGAGCAAAGAGAGCCGAACGATGTTTCCAGAAAGCTTGCATCACACCGAAACTCCAACGAATACGCTGCTTAACAAACTGACGAAGTGTTTCTGGGGCTTCTGTCAGAGCCACAGCATAGTTTTCATTCTCAATAATATAACCATGCTCATTGATGCTCATCGTTAGGTCGCAGTCTTCTGCCAGTGTATCAGTTGTAAAGCCTCCTACCTCCTGAATAACGGCCTTACGGAAAGCTCCGATAGCTCCGGGGACGACCGTTACTGCATTGATATTGGAGTAGTGCCATGCGGTCAAAGTTCTGACTACTCGTGTACTCTATAGGCTACTGCCAATAGGTAAGCAGGTTTCTCTGATTACCCACCTTCACATTACCAGCTACTGCACCTACACGCTTCTCCTTGTCTGCTATAAAGTGGTTCATCAATCGCCTCACAGCGTCATCTTTGAGCTGTGTATCTGCATCAATACAAACAACGTATTCGGATATACAAGCCTCAACACCATAATTTAATGCTGAAGCCTTACCGCCATTGGGTTTTAGATAGTATCGTAACCTCACTATCATCGCCAAAGGCTTCTCGCACACGCTCTAGCGTATGGTCTTTGCTACCATCATCAACGAAATAAATATGAATATTAGGATAATCCTGTTGCTTCAAGGTTTTAATCGTACGCACGATATTGACTTCCTCATTGTATGCTGGCACGATGATAGACACAAGCGGAGCCGTAGCAGGGGTCAATAGGTGGATAATGACGCCTATTCTCTGCACGCTTCTCACGCACCATCAGCACATACATAAATAGCAGGCGAAGTGTACCCAAGCCAAGGAATACTAGAAATAGAGCCGTAAGGAAATCGGACATGTGGTAGATGAGCTCTGCTAGGAAGAGATTTGAGCGCATAGCATAGTAAGCCTTTTCCCTTCTCGATAGGGTGGCATAAGCGTCTTCCTATCCATACCTAGATACTGCTCAAGAGTTATGAACTGATAACCTGAGCGCTTCAAACTATCTATAATACGAGGCAGGGGCATCGAGAGTAGGTTTACGCGAATTACCTCCTGCATCATGGAGCAAGATGATATGCCCATCTTCATGACGAACACCATCCATAACACGCTGATAAATCTGTTCGGCTGTAACATTGGGTTGCCAGTCATTAGGGTCTATAGATTCACCCACGAAGAAATAATTCCTACGGCTAGCGACAATCATAAGTCATATTTCTTCATGCTCAGTAGGGTCCGCATCTGCATTGTAAGGGGCACGGAACAGAATTGTACTATGCCCCGTGATACTCTCTATCAGCATTCGGGTAAGTTTCAACTCGGCATACGAACGCTGGTCGGAGTTCTTAACCATATCATGGTGCGTAAAGGTATGGTTCCCGATTGTGTGCCTGCATTATAGACCTGCCTTACTAGAGGGAGGTTTTTCTCCATTTGTAGTACCTACCATGAAGAAGGCGGCAGGGACTTTGTACTTCTTCAGAGTATCAAGCACTGAGGGCGTCCAATAGCTATCAGGACCGTCATCAAAGGTTAGAACGAGCTGTTTATCCCCGCACTTACCTAACCTCTGAATAGTATAGGTTGAGGGTAAAGCCTGATAGTATTCCTCTGAAATAAGCCTATTAGCGGAGTCAATCATCACGGATATTTTTCCCCGGACGAGGGTTCAGAGGTTACATTAAGAACCTCACCAGAGCCTATAAAATTGACGTCATCAGTCCCATCAAGAGGCATTAACTTATTTATATTTAGTCGTGCCGTGCCATTCCACGACATATCCTTGTCATAGAAACGCCATATACGTCTATCCTCCGTACCTAGACGCCACAGACCATAACCAGCAAGATGATACTCTGCCCCCAAAACGCATGATATTAAAAGTAGTAGTCGCATCGGGGAAGAATACTTGATGGAGCTTATTATCGTCTAGACTTTGATAAGAGAAAGTTAGATTATAAGTATCATTATCAAACTGTATCTGTGAGCCTGCATGCTGAGCCTTGGACATCGTTTGATCAAAAGAAACCGTCGTTCCCTTCTGCCCCTCGCCCCAGTCATAACCATAGGTAGCTAAACCTAGTACAATTTTATCATTGGGGACATTTTTTCTTGCCCAGTCTGTAGCTTTCTCAACCCATCGCTGAGAACTAACGGCTCCCGGCGCGCTTACTGAGTTATGCTCATCATAAGCCATCAAGAAGAGATAGTCATTGTACTTAGCTAACTCTTGCATGTCATAGTCCTCATTGAATGGAGCTACGGCTTGGGTTACATATAGACCATGAGCGTGAAATATACGTGCAAAGTCTTTGACTAGGGCAACTAAAAGCGCATTATCATCTATATTCAGCTCTTCTAAGTCAAGGTTAATTCCCGAAAAGCCATTCAGTTTACACTTCTCTACAAGCTCATTGATGAGTGCCATGCGCTTCTTATCATCACGCATAATACGCCCAATACCTTCAGGGTGAAAGACTGATTGATAGTTGTTGGTAAGCATAGGCAGAATAGGGATACCTGCTCGGCGCATCAGACGCAGTGCCTGCGAGTCTATCCTATACTCCACTTTATCCGTCTTCGGATTGATGAAGAACCACTCAGGAAGAACCATATTGAGGTACTTCATATTATTCTTCAGCGAAATATAAGATTGACTATCCCAGTTTACATACCATGCAGAGCGAACTCCTATTTGAGGGTTAGTCCATTCATCAATGTACTTCTGTGTTGGGCTATCAGCCTTACCTACAAATCGACGTTTCTTAATAGCAGAGCTAGCATAATTGCTATGCATTTTTCTTCTCTTTGAAGAACTCTCTAAAGGACTTGTACTGCCGTGCCGTCTTATTATCCCTCATATAGGGGGCTGTCGCAGAAACGGCACTTCTATAATCGTGACGAAAAAGGCTTCTGAGGACTTTTTTTCTAAAGCAAACATAGCTACGAATACGAGTCCTAGCAGAATAAAAAAATTGTAACGATTACACGTAAAGACCACTTAAAAATAACGCCAACGCTGTCTGAGTCTGTCTGAAATACTTGCCTACCCATTTTCTTTTTTTCATTATCCAAGCCTTTAGAGACTCGGAGTTTAATCTTCTAAAGTCTATAATCTCTGCTTACCTAATCTTTTGATAGTTTCTTCTGCACAATAACGAAGAGGCATAAATAAAAAGTATTTTTATACCCTAATAAATTCTTTTCTTTACGCTCCTCTCCTCCTCAGCTAAAAGTATATCCTAAACCTCAACAAAGATCATGCAGACTACACGTGTAGTCTCCAGAAAGTACTACGTACTTACAAATTTAAGTACGCGCACTCACTGAAATAAGTACGTGTACTCACTGGAAGTGCTTACGTGTACTTACTGAAACGAGTACACGTACTTACAGCAACAGTAATAAATAATGGGCAACAGCAAAACTAAGTTTTTGCTGTTGCCCGATATTTATTAACTAGTTCTTTGAATAGGATAAGATTACAAGCTTACCCTTTTTCAAGAATATCACATCACTCTTCCTTCTTGAGCGTAGGTCTTATGAAGGTCATTGCTAATCCAGCATACGAACCTAAAGATATTTGCTTAGCATTAGAGCGAGCAAATGCATAAGAAGCCCAAGTTTGGTTAGGAGCAATTATCTGCGCCTGAGTAAAGACCAAAGAGCCATCATCAGCTATATTGAGATGAACAGATTCACGATTACCGATAAGCGTATTCTTATGGCTAGGACTAAAGTCATCTCTTTCGCAAGAACTGAAGCAATATAAACTTTCTTACCCAATTCATTTGTATCTTCCGCTACAATCTGACCATTCACCATTGTAAAGCCTCGACCGGGTGTAAAAATCAATATCCCATGAAAAAGCTTCATCAATAATGAATTTTGCTTTTTGTATCAGAAACTCGCTTAATAGTAACCTGACTAAGCAACTCGCCCATCGTTACACTATCCACTAGCGTCTGCGCTGTCTGTATATATGATCCAGCGACATCGGCAAGCGAAGCTTGAACCACACGGATTCTATCTTCAAGTGAACCGGTACGAGCAACGATATAACCAACACGAGGTTTACCCGTTTCATTTCGTGGAGCTGAAATCTGTAATTTATTACCGTCCAACTTCACCGTAATCCAATCAACAGTACTTGAGTATTCAGACTTCACATTTGTCGCAAGAATAAGCGTTTTATTGATAGCTTCATCACCGCCAGCAAATGTTTCTGTTTTTAGGAAGACCGAAGATAATCCCAGCCTGTTTGATGTTAATCAAGGTAGAATCGCCTTTGGCATCCTTAAGAATAAGAGATGTATTACGAGACTGAACACCTTCATTGAGTGCCGCTGTGAGCGTTACCTTATTACCCTCAAGAGCCACCTTTAGCCAGTTATCCTCAGCATAGGCTTGAACAGGTGCAAGGTCTGTCGTCACATGTATTTGTCCTCCAAAAACAGGAAGACTATTCTCAGCTGAAACAATATTAAAAATCAGCCTTTTGCCATCTGAACCTCATTATCACTCTTCGAGCGATCCCACGAGCACTAATCCTACAGAAAGGATTGCACTCAGTATAGATATATTCTTCATTTTGATCTTAAATGCTTTAATGTAAATAATAAGGAGCCTTTTACTACTTAATCTTCATACCCTGAATATTAATCATATAGATATGGAATATAGGGTTACCCTTAGCATCTGTTATAGCCTTATTATTCTGGTCATAACCAGCTCCCACGAAACCATATACCGTTCCATCAGATAACTGCGTACCTGTAGCGACAGCACGATTTTCTTCTTCGTTCCATGTAAAGGTCAAACGATGGTCTGTAGCATGAGCTTCCAATGGGATAGGACCATTAGGACCTTCTCCAACAGGAAGGAAGGCAATACCATTAGAGAAGCGAGCATCGGTTATTGGCTGTCCAACTAAAGAGATTGTTCCCGTAGAAGGGTCGTATGGGAATCGCTTCTAACTTATACTTCCTATCCATGAAGGTAAGTTCTCCTTCGAGCATATTGGCTCCTGGTCGTGTAGCCGATAGATGGAGGGTAGTTACTAGGCGCTTACGCACGCCTGGAAGATTATCCATTTGGAGTACCCATGTCTTATTAGCCCAGAAGTCAATTGTCTTATGACTCTTAGGGATATACAAGCGTATAGACAGGTCTCCACTATTGAAGCTCTTATCAGCTTCATTCCACGTAAAGCTACTATACTCCTTAGCTCCAATCTTAATAGGTGAGCTTAGATTTAGACCTGTATCCGTGAGGTTGTAGGCTAAGTCATAACTCACATTATTAATCTTAGCTGTTAGTCGTCGAGTCTCTATATTCACCTCACCAGTAGAAAGGGTATCTTTTCCTAGAATGAAATGGTAATTATTCGTGGTCATACCCTCACGAATAGTCAAGACTTTCTGAATAAACTCCTCTTGAGTTTGGTTCTTAATAGGTGTAAGAATCATTTCATTCTTCCACTTCTTACCACGCAAACGGATGAAATTAGAGTTAGCTTCTAAAATGGAGAACTCATAATCTCCTTGTAATCCTTCAGGGATAGCCTTGAGATGCCCCTGCTAATTCGTGGATAACACTATTATATGTTGGAAAGGTCAAAACAACACCTTGGTCTTTCACTACATCATACTCAGAGACTCCTACAGTCGTAGCATCTTTATTGTCTCCCATGATGTAAGCCTTACCATCCTTGAATTTAAGCGTAAGCGTAAACCCGGGTCCCGAGTAGTTACGACCTGCATAATACCCCAAAGACCAACCATTAGGAGCTGACTCTAGAATTTGCTTATTCACCTTTACAGCTTCATCTAGGCGAGTCGCAGGCGAACCGCTAAAGTTTGCTTTATCATCCTTAAGGCATGACGGTAGTGTAGCCACCATTAAGCCTAAGGCTGTAGTAAACATCAATATTTTTTTCATGTCCTAGATCCTAATTAAAATGTTCTAAATCCAGTGTCGCAATCTGTCCTCCACGACGAAGAACCGTCTCACGAAGCTTATCTAAATCAAGTCCCCACTGAGAGAGCGCATATTCTTTCACAAGATTAGCCTTACTTGTAATATGTGTCGCCCCTGAGTTTCCTGCACGCTGTAGAATATCATTCCACTGCTTAGGAGTAGAGATTACATAGTATGCAAATGTTTCCGCAAAGTCTTCCCCTGTATTCATCATCGCATAAGGAGAGACGAAGCCAGCTCTATTCGCTGCAGGTAGATTGACATTAATCCAGTCATTATTGACATAGGCATCTCGTGTCACTTGATCAAAAAGCCGTGTTATAAGGCTTCTTTTGGTTCAAGATATGCGTAAACTCATGGTGCATCGTACGGAAGTAATACTCCGTCATAGTATCGTAGTTCTTAAGTGTAGCATCATCAAGGCTATTAACCTTGTACAATGTTACCTTCAAACCACCCTCAGCACTACCGACAGTTTCTCCACGACCGCTATACCCTGCAATACCTATAGTAGTAATTACGCGAGGACTTGAATCCTTAAGGAACTCATCTCCCACTACTTCTTGATAGGCATCAAACCAAAGATATTTGGTGATAATAGCGAGCTTAGCTGTTTTTCGCAGAGTCTGCAGGCACCACATTATAAGTATAGCTTGTCTCTATATCCTTGAGTCTATACTGAAATCAATATTGTAAGGATAGGTGTAGTTCTTAAGCAACCATTTATCGAACTCATTACGAGCGATAGGAGCTGTTGAGAAATTTGTTCCCGAATCTAACTTATCCTTCGAACATGACCACCCGCCAAAGATGGTCAATAGAGCTACAAGCCAAATGATATTTTTGTTTCTTCATAAAAAAACACAAAGATTAACTATTTAACACGAGGGTTAGCTTCTAGGTTAGCAATAATCACATCTTGTGGAATCTGAATTGCTAATCTAGGGTCTCTAGCTGGAAGACTATCTGTTACAGCTGTCACAACCTGATTAACGTCTACTTGACGACGATAAATCGTTATGCCATAACGCTTCACATCCTGCAGGCGAAGACCATCATGCAATGTTATGATACGACGTAACTGAAGTATCGCTTGCATAAGTGGCTCTTGCGTCTCTGCTTCCAATGCTGGAGTAGTATGAATAGCTTTCTTAACAGTAGGACGCTTAGGCGTGTAGTAGTTAACGCCCTTATAGAAATCTTGGATTTGCTTAAGTGTAAGCTGAACTTTTAGTCTTAGAGAATACGCTCAGTTCTAAGTTCAAATCAGCAAGAGCTTCTTCATAGCGACCAAGCATAGCCTTTGCTTCTGCACGTACTAGGAGCGTTTCATCTGTTGTAAACACAGCATACTCAGAGTAAGGAACACCCGTTCCAGCTTGACGGTCTGTAATCAAACTCTTGAATGGGAATTTGCGAATAGCGTACTTAGAAACACCGCTATTATTTGATGGTACATAATTGAATACCGTATTGCTCGTTCCCCATGGACCTTCAGCATGTAGAGTTTCTGTAGTTGACAAGAATTCGCCATGCGCATACTTGGCTCCTCTCAGTGTAGGAATGCTGATAACACCCCACTCCGTTACAACAACCTGAAGGAATAGATTTGCAGGCTGAGAGGCTTGAACGAAGTAGTCTGGTTGCACATTCGCTGATAAAGGCTGACGACTCCAAGCATTCCAGTTACGCAAAAGTCCCGCAGGAGAAGTTCCTAGCACACGGTCTGCATGCTCGATAGCCTTTTCATACTGCTTAGCATATAGATAGAAGCGTGCAGCAAAAGCATGAGCAGCCTGCGTATTAAAGTGGAACTTAGGCTGTCGGTAGTTATTAGGCAAATCTGCGATACCTTCAGTGAGGTCCTTCTCTATATTCTTATAGAGTTCCTCAAGCGTTCCTCTCTTATGAATAATCTTACCGGGACGGTCTTCTGGCATCGTTGGATAAGGCAAACCTAAGTCCGTCTTTTGCCGTTTCGGGGCTGTAAGCCTGACAGAATACATTAGCAAGTTGGAACATCGCATAAGCACGACACAACTTAGCCTCTGCTATTTGTCCTCGGTAAGTACTCTTGTCTGCAACAGAGGCAATGTGTTTGAGGACTTCATTCGCTGTAGTAACTACGATATAGTGCTTATTCCAGAGCGTCTGTGGCGTTTCTGGGCCATGAGTCTCTGTGATGTCTTCCCACTTATAAGCCTGCTCTTGGAAACGGTCTGCAGCACTCCAAGAAGAGTATTCGAGTTCATCGGTATTATCCGAATACATCTCTAAGAGATAAGCTGGATGAGCCTCTGGGTATGCAGACACGAGCAGTTTAGTAGCATCATCAGGAGTTCTGATTTCCAAGCGATTGTCAGGATCCTTATCAAGGAAGGTATTACAGCTGACAAAAGATAAGCCTGCTACAAGAGAACTTATGAGGACAATATTTTTTTGATATAAGTCTTTTTCATTAGATTCCTAGCTTTTAGTGTTAGTGTAAACTGACGTGGCACAGGTGATGCTACACCACCCATATTAAGAAACTCAGGGTCCTGACCATTTAGCTTTTTTTATCAGCATAAAGTAGGAATAGGTTCGTTGCTTGCAGTTTAACAGAAGCCGTACGAATAGGAGTATGCTTAAACAAACTATTTGGTAGTTCATACGCCAATGAGATTTCTTTCAAACGGATGAAATCACCCTTGGCAATACGTTCTGTCGAATAGTTATAACCATTATAAGCATAGCGTAGATTATTATTCTTTGTGTATTCACGCTTGCTTAGGATACCTGGTACTGAAGTATGCGCTTCATCGCCAGCCTTCACCCATCTATTAGTAAATGCGTGCGTCATTGAAGCCATGTCATTATAATAAGCACGGAACTTAGGGTCCAAACGCACTACATTACCGAAAGCATAAGTCAAGAATACATTCAGACTAAAACGCTTATAAGTAAAGATATTACCAAGCGAACCCGTATGCTTAGGGTCTGTAGGGACCTTCATATTTGAGGTAGCTTGTTAGATTACGTTCTTGAAAGTTGATGTTATCCGATGTAATCTGTCCCTTTTCATTGCGAAGAAGAGGAAGACCTTGGTCACTAATACCTTCAAATGGGATAGAGAACAAAGAGCGAGCAGGATATCCTTGCTTTAGCAAAAACCACTACCAGTTACAAGCTGAATAACAGGGTTTGCGGTATAGAGCTTAGTAATCTTAGAGTCTGTGTAGCTATATACAAAGCTTGTATTCCAGCTGAAGTTCTTAGTCTTTATATTCGATGTCGAGAGGCTAAGCTCTAAACCATGAGAATTCATCTCAGCGACATTCGCAGGGCGCAGAACATCACCGCCCGTACCTTGTGTTACGAGGAAACCTAATTCATCGAAGTTATTACGTGTATAAACGTCAAATGAGAAGTTAATTCTATCCTTCCAAAGACCTAGGTCAAATCCGAGGTTTAACTCGTTCTTCTTTTCGTAAGTTAGATTAGCATTTCCTAGCTCTTCAATCGCAATAGCTGGCTCTTGTGTTTCTGCAAATGGGCGGAAAGGAGTAAGAGCCTTGAAGATAGTACTTGAGCTACTATAACTTGGGTCTGGAGGTGTACCTGTTAAGCTATATGATACACGAGCAGTAAGGTGAGAAAGAGGTCTCAATGACTTGAAGAAATCTTCCTCATGAACATTCCAAGAAGCAGATGTATTCCAAGTAGACATCCAGCGGGCATCACTATGAAGACCTAACTGATTTGACCCTTCATAACGATAAGTACCATTGAATACGTAACGTCCCTTATAAGAGTAGGTCAAGTTTGAATACATCGCTACTGTACGATAGTTCGTATTGTTAAGCGAATAGTAAGGGTTACCCTCCTCTACCTGTTTCTTAAATAGCTGGTAAGGATAGAAAGGCGTTTCACCACCTTGATACTGCAAGCCCCATGCTTGGAAGCTTGTACGATTACGCTGTATATCCGTTGTTTCTAAACCACCAAATAGATTGAGCGTATGAGCACCGAAAGTACGATTATAATTAGCCGTAGCACGGAAATCATAATTGCTCATTCTGTTCTCTGACTTGTGCATGATACCACCATTAGGTAGTACAGACATTGGCAGGTCGTATGGTTTATCTGGATCACGATAGAGATACTTGTTAGCATCACGTATAATACCATTAGCCATAGCACGATAAGCCATTGCTTGGTTAGAAGCATCTTTGATATTATCTTTCGCTGAGAAGTCGCAGTATGCTTGAATGCACCAAGTACACTTAGTTCAAGTCCACGAATAGGCTTAAACTTAAGCTCTGCTTGGAACTTAGCATCCAAGACATTCAAGTCGATATAGTTATTATCTAGTTCGTTAAAGATATTGAATGGAGCATAATTAGCTACATAATACGCACGAGGGTCTAGCACACGCGATGTATTCGTTGCGTATGAATAAGGGTTAATATCGAAATCACGCTTAACCTCACCACCTACGACATCAACATCTTGCCCTAGAGTACCCGGTGCACGCTGCTTACGATATGAAGCACCGGCTATTACATTCAGGCTTAAGTTATCTAGTAAGTGATGTGTCATATTAAGATTCTGCTGTATAACGATTTACATCACTTTGCTTATACCATCCTGGGTCAAGGAGAGCTGATGCCGAAGCATAGTAATTTGACTTAGATGTACCCCCACTCATACTTACAGAGTGACTCTGCATAATCGCTGGAGAGAATAGTTCGCGGAACCAATTCGTATTACGGCGTTCAGCTGATTGCAGATAAGCATTGCGCGCTTCTTCCGTATTTAATAGTCCGTAAGTCTTAGTAATCGGATTGTAAGTATTGATTAACTCATACATCTTACCATACACTCCATAATCACTACCATTGAGGATATCTGAGAGGTTAAGCCAGCCTTTCTCTTGTAGCTCACGGTAGATATCCATCTGCTGACGAGAGTTTAGGATATCATAGTTGGCATACGATGGGACTAAACGAGAAGTAAACTCTCCAGTATAATTAAGGTGAGCTTGTCCCTGCTTACCCTTCTTCGTCGTAACAACGATTACACCAGTATAGCTCTTGCACCATAGATAGATGTAGCAGAACCGTCCTTTAAGACTTGGAAGCTCTCAATATCATCTGCATTCAGTCCCGCAATAGCCGAACTAATCAAAGTCTCAGGGTTACCCGAAGACAAATCGTCTGCACCTACATTAGAGACATCTTCCATAATAACACCATCAACAACCCATAGAGGCTTTGAGCTACCATAGATAGATGTAGCACCACGAACACGAGATCTTAGGAGCCGTACCGAAAGTACCTGATACATTCTGTACCGATACCCCAGCAACCTTACCTTCTAATGCTCGAGACACATCAGGCACACCATCGAGCTTAGCTGTTTCTGCTGAAATCTTAGATGATGCTCCAGTAAAGAGACGTCTATCAATCTTCGTAATCCCTGTTACCACAACCTGATTAAGAGTTTGCTCATCTGGTTGTAGTAAAATCTTCATATTCTCCTTAATAGGTAACTCTAATGTCTTAAACCCTACGTAGGTAATACGCAAAGTCTTAGAACCAGCAGGCACGGTCAGACGGAACTTACCATCAAGACCCACACCTAAACCTACCGTCGGATGCTCCTTTACAAGAACTGAAGCCCCCACTGCAGGCTCATTCTCTGGAGCAATTAGCACCTCACCTGTTACAATCCGTTGCTGGGACCAAAAGCTATAGACAACAGAAACGAACAAGGTTAAAAGTAGTAGACTTAACTTCCTCATTCAATAATCTTTTTTATAAGTGAATAATTAACTTTTTATTTCGTAAATGGTGAAACATCTAAACTGCAACAAATCCGTTTTTAGATTACATGACCACACATAATTGAATATAGCAGATCATAATTTAGCTAAATCGTACACAAAGTTACGATATTTTCTACACACAACAATATTATTCAGCATAATACATACTTATTTGACACATAAATCTGAAATTATTTTTACCTAAAAATCATCTATCAAGTAATTTTTTTCCAACAAATAGTATGGTTGTGATTTCAGTCAATAAGTGCACTATTGAAATGATTCGTCAATATTTCAAAGAGCTATGTTTGAACAAGTCTCAAACAATAATTCTCTTCCCCCTTATACACTTAATCTATGCCTATAATAAATAATACCTCGGAAGATAAAACTTCCAAGGTATTACCTATAAACACAGTATTTCTAATTATAAACTTACTCAGGATTCACAAGCTTAGGGATTAGCTCCCCACTTGTTCTCTCCTAACTGGCTATCCTGACAATACCAATAAATCAGCAATATCCAGCCAACAATAGGTAGAAGTATCCATAGGAGATTCCAGCCCGACTTTCCTATATCATGCAAACGACGTACAGCTACAGCTAGTCCAGGAAGAAGCCAAATTAGGCTATAAATATAGATTGGAATATCAGGTAGCAAAAAGAATAAAGAAGAGAAGGTAACCTCCCCATTTATTTCTATGCTAGAAAAACAAGATTGTAGCTACAATAGACAAAATAATACTTAAAACCCATATGTATAAGCACATTAAAAAGGGCTGTCCCCCAATACTCACTACGGCGAGCTCTACCCGAGAAGTCTACATAATGCTTAGTGAAACATTCAAACCAATAGGTAAATAGTGATTTTTGTTGCATAATAGTTGTTGTTCTAGATTAGTATGTATTGCTGTGTTTATATTTCGTTTAGTAAAAGTACAACTATTTTTTTCAAATAATCAATATCAATAGAGTGATAAAAAAGAAAAGCACCCGATACTTGTGAGTATCGAGTGCCTTATGGGAGAGAGATATTTAAGCGATATCGACACAGAGTGTAGTCCGTTTAGGACTCTAACCTCATTATTCTAGTAACCTACTCCTAATGAAGGATACCTAAACAAGTCTCCAAAAAGGAGGTGTTCCAGCCGCACCTTCCGGTACGGCTACCTTGTTACGACTTAGCCCCAGTCACCTGTATTACCCTAGGCCGACCCTTGCGGTTACGGACTTTAGGTACTCCAGACTCCCATGGCTTGACGGGCGGTGTGTACAAGGCCCGGGAACGTATTCACCGCGCCATGGCTGATGCGCGATTACTAGCGAATCCAGCTTCATGGAGTCGAGTTGCAGACTCCAATCCGAACTGTGATACGGTTTAGGGATTTGCTCCTTGTCGCCAAGTGGCTGCCCTCTGTCCATACCATTGTAACACGTGTGTCGCCCCGGATGTAAGGGGCCGTGCTGATTTGACGTCATCCCCACCTTCCTCACGCCTTACGACGGCAGTCTCTACGGAGTTCCCAGCATCACCTGATGGCAACCGTAGACAGGGGTTGCGCTCGTTATGGCACTTAAGCCGACACCTCACGGCACGAGCTGACGACAACCATGCAGAGCACCTACATAGATGCCCCGAAGGGAGAGCGACTTTTCACCGCCTGTCATCTACATTTCAATCCCGGGTAAGGTTCCTCGCGTATCATCGAATTAAACCACATGTTCCTCCGCTTGTGCGTACTTCGTCAATTCCTTTGAGTTTCACCGTTGCCGGCGTACTCCCCAGGTGGATAACTTAACGCTTTCGCTTAGGAGCATACTGTATATCGCATACGCCCAGTTATCATCGTTTACTGCGTGGACTACCAGGGTATCTAATCCTGTTTGATACCCACGCTTTCGTGCTTCAGCGTCAGTTGTACCTTAGTAAGTCGCCTTCGCAATCGGAGTTCCTCGTGATATCTATGCATTTCACCGCTACACCACGAATTCCGCCTACCTCATCTACACTCAAGTTCGCCAGTTTCAACGGCAGTTTCGAGGTTGAGCCTCTAGATTTCACCGCTGACTTAACAAACCGCCTACGCACCCTTTAAACCCAATAAATCCGGATAACGCTCGCATCCTCCGTATTACCGCGTACTGCTGGCACGGAGTTAGCCGATGCTTATTCATACGGTACATGCAGGGGAGTCACACGTGACTCTTGTTATTCCCTGTATAAAAGAAGTTTACAATCCATAAGACAGTCATCCTTCACGCGACTTGGCTGGTTCAGGCTCCCGCCCATTGACCAATATTCCTCACTGTCGCCTCCCGTAGGAGTCTGGTCCGTGTCTCAGTACCAGTGTGGGGGATAAACCTCTCAGTTCCCCTACCCATCGTCGCCTTGGTGAGCCGTTACCTCACCAACAAGCTAATGGGACGCATGCCTATCCTATACCGAATTTCTTTCCTCACCACTTGATGCCAAGCTGTGAGCATACGCAGTATTAGTCCGTCTTTCGACGGGTTATCCTCCTGTATAGGGCAAGTTGCATACGCGTTACGCACCCGTGCGCCGGTCGCCACCCAGATAGCAAGCTACCCTCGTCGCCCCTCGACTTGCATGTGTTAAGCCTATCGCTAGCGTTCATCCTGAGCCAGGATCAAACTCTTCACTGTTATATTTTTGATTTGTTTGTTTCTTTGTCTGGCTTATTTAGGATGTCTTTCCTTTCGTTATTTATCAGAGTTTTGTTACCTAGTTTTTCAATTGACGGTTAGATTTCTCTAAACGTTTCTTGTACTACACTTCTGTATAAATTGTCAATATCAAATATCTCAAAGATCTCTCTAATGTCAATTAGTCGCAATCGCTTGCCTCACTAACCTTATCGGCTTTCGCTTTCTTAAGCCCTTTCGCTCTCGACCGCCTCGCTCGCTTGCGTCGGCTTCCCTGTCGTTTGCGAGTGCAAAGGTAATACAAACTTTTCTTTTCCCTCCAAATATTTCCACAAATTATTTTTTTCTAAAGATAGTCCCGTTTTTTTAATTAAGCACATTAAATTCAGTGGTTTAACTAAGGAAAATTATTTTTCAGAATGTTTGATAATGACGAGAGAGTACTGAGACTACACAAGCATAGACAACAAACAGCAAGCCCATCAAAACAACAAAGGAATTAATTGGGGGCGTCGAAGAGCCCTGCAAGGGCGACACTCCTGCATAGCCCAGGGCGCAAGCCCTGGGGCATAATAGTCAATATATTTATTGAGCCCCTTTAGGGCGGCACTACTCTAGACAAAGACAAATGCTCGCGCCGAAAGTGCTGCTCCTGCGGAGCTCTTATTTTTTTGTATTCATAGCTTTACTCAGGGTTCCATTTCGGGCTTTGCCCTCATTACACCCTGGGCTTTGCAGGAGTGTCGTGCCTAAAGGCACTCGTAATGCGCCTAAATTTTTGATGCGCTTGCCCTGCGGATAACAAACAGAATACAAGGATCAAGACCACCCCTCAACCAGTAGTGACCCCGGTGGGGCTCCTATCTCATAACCCTTACCAAAGTTTCATTTCAAGCATTGAAATTACTTGATTAACCATACAAAAAGCAATGACTAAGTTTCCTATTCTCAAAAACCTCAGCGAAGGCTGTGCAAACTTCAGCCGTAGTTTGAAGAGACTACACGTGTAGTTTGTACAGACTACAGCTGAAGTCTCCAGAAAGTACTACGTACTTACAAATTTGAGTACGCGCAGTTATCAAAATGAGTACCTCGTACTCACTAAAGTGTTTACGTGTACTTATCATTGTAAGTGCGTGTACTTATGACAACGAGTACGACGTACTGATTTGAGGGCATTTACCGTAGCCCCTCCCCCTGAATCAATCACCTTACTTTCAGCTTAATTTGCTTCCCTAGGGCGAAGACGTCTAAGTGGACTACTAAAAACTAAAAATTTATGCAAGCCCCAATTTGGTATATACGTAAGTAATGTGTACTTTTAGAAAAAGAAACTCAATCAGTCAAACATAATAGGTCCGACAAGAAGTATGAGCTACCTCAAATACGACAGACGGTTGATGTCCAATTTGGACGAATCTCTCCAGCGAGAGTACATCCGCACCAATAGAATGGGAGCGTATTGTTGCTCTAGTATCGTGGATTGCAACACACGCAAATATCATGGAGCATTAGTTGTTCCCATTCCTAGCCTAAGCAAAAATAATCATGTATTGCTCTCCTCATTAGATGTCAGCATCATTCAGCATGATGTACCTTTTTAATATAGGAGTACACCAATATAGAGGAGATGTATTCTCCCCTAAAGGTCACAAATACATTCGTGAATATAATGTAGACATTGCCTCGGCAACGACTTATCGTGTGGGAGGTGTTGTCCTCAAGAGAGAGATGTTCCTCTGCCATTATGAACATCGCATCCTATACAGATTTACTCTACTTGAAGCACACAGCCCAACAAAGTTGCGCTTTAGCCCTCTATTGGCCTTCCGTGACGTCAAAATACTAACACACAGAAACAACAATCTAAATAGAGAGTACCGACAAGAAGATGGGGGTTTAAGCTGGTGCCTATATCCCGGTTATCCTCGCCTCTACTTACAGATGAGTAGCCATGCCGACTTTATAGACACATCTTCTTGGAACGAACAAATACTCTACTTCAAGGAAAGAGACCGTGGCTACGAACATACAGAAGACCTATATAATCCAGGATACTTTGAATGCCCTATTGAGGTAGGGACTCCCGTATATTTCTCGGCTGGTATTGAGCCTACAAACTCCAAAAATCTCGCAGAACTATTTGAGCAAGAGTACCGCATACGTATTCCTCGTATGGACTTCCGTTCATGCCTTCTTAGTTCGGCTCAGCAATTCTACTTCCGACCCAATACGCAAGACGGTTACCTTCTTGCAGGTTATCCTTGGTTCGGAGTACGAGCAAGAGATTTGTTTGTAGCCCTCCCCGGATGCTCTATATATGCGGATGCCCCCGAACGTTACTATCGCATTATGGAGACTGTCCTCCCGATATTGACAAAGTACATGAAGCAAGAGCCTGTGGATACGCTCATCACTAATATCGAGGACCCTGATGTACTGCTATGGGCTATTTGGGCTATCCAGCAATTCGCTCGCCAGCAAGGAAGTGAAGAAGCACGCAAACTCTATGGCACATTTGTTTCTGATGCTATTCATTATTATATAGATGATAGTATTAAGAAGCCTAAGGTGAGGTTAGCTATCAACGGACTACTCTATGCCGAGAGTGATGGTAGCCCCTTTGAGCTGGATGGATGCGAAACTTGATTGGCGTGCAGTCATCCCTCGCAGGGGATATCTCGTTGAGTTGAATGCTCTTTGGTACAATGCTCTTATGTTCTACAAGGAGCTATTCCCCGAAGAATGGAAACAAGAAGAAGCTATCAACAAATATCAAGAGCTTACAGAGCATAGTTTCCGCAATATCTTTGTCAATGAGTTTGGCTATCTCTATGACTATGTAACAGTGGAGGGAGAAAAGGACCCTAAGCGTTCGCCCAAATATGATTTTTTTGCGGTATCACTTCCTACTCCCCACTTGAGCGTAGCACACAACGCTCAATAGTGGAAATCATCACAAGAGAACTACGCACCCCCAAGGGTCTACGGACGCTAAGCCCTAAGAGCTATGGCTATCGTGCCATCTGTGCAGGCACACAGAGAGAACGTGAACTAAGCTACTACAATGGTAGCATTTGGTCTTGGTTGCTTGGACCTTACTTCGAGTACTACCTCAAACTTTATGGTCGTGGGGCTATTGGCTTTTATTGAGCGTACACTCATCGGAATGGAAGAAGAAGTACACGAGCATGGAGTCGGCACAATAAGCGAACTCTTTGATGGCAATCCACCTTATCGTGCTCGTGGGGCTATTTCTCTAGCTATGAGTGTAGGCGAAATCCTTCGTTCGCTAGCTCTACTTGAAGAGTCTAAGCAAGAATATCATGATGTCAATCCTATTATAAGCTATACATTACCATTATGAAAGCCTTAATGTTTTGGGTGGGAATTTCCACCCTAATATACTAGGAGGTCTTGGAACTGCTAGCTATGGTCTAACTGAAGGAATGTCTAAGCAAAAGGATATGGACATTACCTTCGTAATCCCTAAGCCTAGCGGTGATGAAGACAAAAGTTTTCTGCGTATCATCGGTGCGGGCAATACGCCTGTCGTTTACCGAGACGTTGCTTACGAATACGTTAAAGAGAGACTTGAGCGCAAGATGACTCCTGAGGAGTATTACCATCTGCGCAATCATATCTATGCCGATTTTAGTTATCTGCATACAGACGACTTAGGCTGCATTGAGTTCTCAGGCAAATATCCTGACAATCTACTTGAGGAGATAAACAACTACTCAATAGTTTCGGGTGTTATCGCACGTTCAGAGCAATTTGATGTTATTCATTCGCATGACTGGCTCACCTATCCTGCCGGCATACACGCCAAGCAAGTAACGGGTAAGCCCCTAGTCGTACACGTTCATGCGACCGACTTCGACCGTAGCCGAGGAAATGTAAACCCAACAGTCTTCGCAATTGAGATGGACGGCATGAACCATGCCGACCATATTATCACGGTTAGCGATCTTACACGGCGCACGGTGATTGAGAAGTATCACCAAGACCCAAGCAAAGTAACGACTGTGCATAATGCAGTAACGCCGCTATCTCCTGCTATTCTTAATCTACCCGATAAGCGAGGAGTTAAGGATAAGGTTGTAACCTTCCTTGGTCGTATTACAATGCAGAAAGGTTGTGAGTATTTCGTAGAAGCCGCAGCACGTGTTCTCGCTAAGAAGCCCGAGGGAGTTAGATTTATTATGGCTGGTAGCGGTGATAAAATGGACGAAATGATTAGGCTAGCTGCACGCTATAATATATCAGACCGCTTTCACTTTACAGGCTTTATGAAAGGGCAACAAGTATACGAGGTCTTCCGTAGTAGTGATGTCTACGTTATGCCGAGTGTGAGCGAACCTTTCGGTATCTCACCACTCGAAGCTATGCAATGTGGAGTGCCTTCAATCATCAGCTATCAAAGTGGTTGTGCCGAGATACTGAACTATGCTGTCAAGGTCGATTACTGGGATGTAGATGCTATGCTGATGCCATATATGCACTGATTACCTACCCTGAGATGCACACTTACCTCAAAGAAAAAGGATTAGAAGAAGTTAATAATATCACTTGGGAAACAGCCGGACTCAAAGTAAGAGCCATCTACGACCAGGTCATTCGCTAAACTCAATACCTACTTATCATGAAAAAGATTTGTCTTTGCTTTCAGATACATCAGCCTTATCGCCTACGCCGTTATCGTTTCTTCGATATAGGGAATGAACACTATTACAACGATGATTTCCAAAACGAAGAGATATTCCAGCGTGTGGCTGAAGAATGCTATCTCCCAGCCAACAGAATGATGCTTGAGCTACTGAAAGAGTACCCCGACTTTCACATTAGCTATAGTCTATCGGGCTTAGTTATTGAGCAGATGGAGTACTATAAGCCTGAAATCATAGAGAGCTTCAAGGAGCTTGTAGCTACAGGCAGAGTTGAACTACTTGCCGAGAGTTATGCCCACAGCATTACATCCGTTTATGACCTCACCGAGTGGCGTGCCCAAGTAGCGATGCAGCAAGCCAAGCTCAAAGAATTATTCGGTGTTCAGTCTAGCGTACTCTGTAATACCGAACTCATCTACAACGATGAGATAGCCAACGAAGCAGCTGCAATGGGTTTCAAGGGTATGATTACAGAAGGGGCTAAACACGTACTTGGTTGGAAGAGTCCGGGTTACGTCTATGCAAGCAACACTAAGAAGGCTATGAGCCTACTTATGCGTAACGAAGGTATTAGTGACCTTCTGACCAAACATTTCTCTTGCTACGGCTCACCCGAATACCCTGTTACAGCCGACAAACTCCTGAATAAGGTTAAGTGGCTTCCCGAGAATGAAGATATCTGCGTACTCTATATGAACTATGAGGTGCTCGGAGGAAGCAATAAGAAAGAGTCTGGCATCTTTGATTTCTTCAGAGCCCTACCTCGCCTAGCCAAAGAGCAAGCAATCGGATTTGCGACACCAAGTCAGCTAATTGCCAAGCATAAGGCTGTTGATAAAATTGCGGTCAATAACCCTATCAGTATTTCAGGGGAAGAAAAGAGTATCAATGACTGGACGGGCAATGTACTCCAACGAGGTGTTATTGATAAACTAAGCGAATGGGGTGAACGTGTACGCGCGATTCAAGACCGCCGTTTGCTACAAGACTGGCTCTATTTACAGAGTGCAGACCACCTCTATTACATGAATACGAGCGCAAACAGTGCTTATAGCCCCTACATGTCGGCCTACGATGCTTTCAACAATTATATGAATGTGCTGAGCGACTTCCTACTAAGAGTAGAAGAGCAAGCTCCTAGCAGTATTGAAACTGATGAACTTAACAGTTATCAGCAGACAATACTCAACCAAGATAAACGTATTCATGAGTTAGAGGAAGAAGTCGCCAAACTTAAGGCAGAAGTCAAGTCTAAAGACAAAGCAACTACGAGTAAGTCCTCAACTAGTAAAACTAGCACAGCAAGTAAGGCTAAGAAGTAAAAGCTGAGTTTTATAATCTAAGACTTGACTTTTCACAGTCACCAATAAAGAAACCCTCCTAAGTTTTGGTAAGTCCAACTTAGGAGGGTTTCTTATAACTAGTAGTTTCTGATTACTTTTCTCTGATAAAGATATTTATAGGAGTACCGCTAAAATCCCAGTTCTCTCTAATCTTATTCTCCAAGAAACGCTTGTAAGGGTCTTTAACCCACTGAGGCAAGTTTGCAAAGAATACGAAGCTAGGCACAGCTGTGGGCAACTGCATCACATACTTAATCTTAATGTACTTACCCTTAGTCGCAGGCGGTGGAGTAGCCTCGATGATAGGCAACATCACCTCATTAAGTTTGCTTGTTGGTACCCTGTTGCTACGACGTTCGTAAACCTCTTGCACCGTTTCAAGCACCTTGAAGATACGCTCGCTTCGTAAGCGCAGAGATGAAGATAATAGGGAAATCTGTAAATGGCGCAAGTCGCTCGCGGATAGCATTTTCAAAAGTCTTAATGACTACTTGACTCTTATCCTCAACCAAATCCCACTTGTTCACACACACTACTAGCCCCTTGCTATTCTTCTGAATAATAGAGAAGATATTAAGGTCTTGGCTCTCAATACCACGAGTAGCATCGAGCATAAGAATACAAACGTCGCTATTCTCAATCGCACGTATTGAGCGGATAACAGAATAGTACTCTAAGTCTTCATTGACCTTACCTCTCTTGCGAATACCGGCTGTATCCACGAGATAGAAGTTCTTACCAAACTTATCATAATGCGTATAGATACTATCACGAGTCGTACCCGCTCTATCAGTTACGATATTGCGCTCCTCTCCTATAAAGGCATTGACAAGCGAACTCTTACCAGCATTAGGACGACCGACAATAGCGATACGAGGGCAATCAAACTCTTCGTCCTCGGTACTATTCTCAGGTAAGTTCTTCACAATTTCATCTAGCAAATCACCTGTACCGCTACCATTTACAGCCGAGATGCAAATAGGGTCACCAAGACCAAAAGAATAGAACTCTGCTGCTGCGTAGTGCTGTTCGTAGTTATCAGCCTTATTTGCTACCACAAGTACGGGCTTCTTTGTTCGTCTTAGCTTACTTGCAACTTCATCATCAAGGTCAGTAGACCCATTCTCTACATCGACAACGAAAAGAATAACATCAGCTTCCTGCATAGCAAGCTCTACTTGCTTATTGATTTCCTCCTCGAAGACGTCTTCACTACCGACAACCCAACCGCCAGTATCAACGATAGAGAAATCTTTGTCTAGCCAACTGACACGTCCATACTGCCTATCTCGTGTAGTACCCGACTGCTCATTGACTATTGCCTGACGGCTTTGCGTCAAGCGATTAAAGAGTGTAGATTTACCCACATTCGGGCGACCTACTATTGCTACTAAATTACTCATCTATTTATGTTATTCTTTTTTTAATCTAATTGATAGCCGTAACGCTTCAAGAGATTATCTCGGTTACGCCAATCCTTTTTCTACTTTAACAAAGATTTCTAAGAAAACCTTTTTATCAAAGAAACGCTCAATATCCTTACGAGCGACTGAACCAACTCTCTTAAGGGCTATCCCCTTAGGACCAATGATAATACCCTTCTGACTATCACGCTCTACGACAACCAAACATTTGATATTGATACGCCCTGCTTCCTCCTTAAACTCCTCGACAATCACCTCTGTGGCATAAGGTATTTCCTTTTGATAGTAGAGTAATATCTTCTCGCGTATAATCTCTGTCACGAAGAAACGAGCGGGCTTATCAGTGAGCGCATCTTTCTCAAAAATATGGGGGAGAAGGTGGGATTAAGCTCTCTATACGCTTGCGCAATGACTCTATATTAAAGCGGTTCAAAGCTGATATGGGGACAATCTCGGCTTTAGGAAGTTGCTCATGCCAATACTCAACCAACTTCTCCAACTCCTTTTTGATTGCTCAGATCTAGCTTATTGATTACGAGTAGAAGGGGACAATCAACCCCACGCACACGAGCCAAGAACTCTTCATTCTTCTCAGCAGTCTCTACTGTATCTGTCACATAAATTAGGACATCGGCATCTCCTAAAAGCACTCTCACTAAACTCCAGCATACTTTCCTGAAGTTTATAATTCGGACGCAAAACCCCTGGCGTATCGCTATATACAATCTGCATCTCAGGAGTATTGACAATACCCATAATGCGATGCCTTGTCGTTTGTGCCTTACTCGTGATGATAGAGACCCTCTCCCCTACGAGAAGATTCATCAGAGTACTTTTTCCCACATTGGGATTACCTACTATATTTACAAAACCGGAGCGATGCTCTACATTCATGCTTTATTCGTTTTATTTTTTTACGTCTGGCTTCCAAGACTTAGTCTGGAGTAAGCGCAGAGCTTCATTGAAGGCATTATCTCTGCGATGCAATAATCTATAAGCCATTGCACTATCATCAAAGGTACCATCAACAATTAAGAAAGACAAATCATCTAATATACGAGAACGACTCTGCTCTAAATATGTTGAGCGCATATCCACGCCCAACTTAGACTGAGCATAACGCGCAAAATCGATCAAAATCTCCTGCTCATGATTCTTCAGATAAGTCTCTACTGCAGAAAAATGTCTTTAAAGGCGGCCAATTCCTTACGATGAGTATCCACATAATCAAAAGCATATCTCGCAAAGGCTCCTCTTCGACCTAATCTTATAAAATATGGATTAACCCCAATAGTATCTCTTGGAATAAATAAATCAGGGCTAATGCCACCACCACCATGAACGATACGACCTCCATCGGTGAAGTACTTACGAGTATCTGCGACGGCAATACTATCCGCATTATCAAGCTCGCCATGACGGAAGCGTTCTTCCAAATCTTGAGAATAAGCCTCTGAGCCCTCAAGACCCATCTTATACTTTTTCTGAATACTACGTCCGCTAGGTGTATAGTACCTAGCCACAGTTAGACGTACATTACTATAGTCTCTCAAAACAAAAGGTCTCTGAACAAGTCCTTTCCCAAAAGTACGGCGTCCAATAATCATAGCCCTATCATGATCCTGCATAGCTCCTGCAAAGATTTCACTTGCAGATGCACTAAGCTCGTTAACCAAAACAACAAGAGGCATATTCTCCAATAAGCCCTGCCTATCAGTAACGTAATCTTCTCGACGATAATGCTTTCCTTCTGTGTAGGTAATGAGCTTTCCCTTAGGAAGGAATTCGCCTGCAAGGGCAACTACAGACTCAGATAACCACCACCATTATCCCTCAAGTCAATAATAACTCCTTTAGTCTGAGCTTGATTACGCACATATATATCAAGGAATTCTTGATGAGTCATTGCCCCCAACGAGATAATTTAACGTAAAGCTTGTCACCAATCATGTAACTCGTCTCTACACTGCTCACTGGTACAGGACCACGTACAACATTTATCTTCTTTGGCTTGCCTTCTCTCAGGATGTCAAGACCTACTACTGTACCTTCCTTGCCTTTGAGAACCTTCATAATAGAGTCATCCTCTAGAACTTTCCCTACAAGGCTCTTTCCATCACCCTTCAGAATGCGGTCTCCGGGTAAAACTCCTGCTCTATGGCTACCTCCACCAGGAATTACGCGCGTAACAATCACAGTATCTTTCAGTCTATTAAACTGAATACCTATTCCACTAAAGCTACCATCAAGGCTCTCATTCTCTCTTTTAGCCTCTTCGGGAGATAGATACATTGAGTGAGGGTCTAGCTGAGAGAGGATAAGGGGAATCGTTTTTTCTCCTAGGCTGTCTATATCAATATCATCAACATAATTCTGTTGAATTAACTTCAAAATACTAGCAACCGGATAAGCCGCTTGCATGCTCCTTTTTTCAACAAAATAGAAACCCAAAATCCCCAGGCAGAAAGCAATAACATACCCCAAAGACGCTTGAACGGCGCGCCCTAGATCTTTAGCAAAAGATTTAATCTTATCTAGTTTCATAACCTTTTATTCTCCTTCAAGGAAAAGAACCTCTACGCCTGCGTGCTGTAACAACTCTACGCCATCACGCAAATGATATTCCTCACTATACACAACTCTTTTTATTCCTGCTTGGATAATAAGCTTAGCACACTCTATGCACGGAGAAGCAGTCACATAGACCGTAGCACCACAGCAGTTATTGGTACTAGCTGACTACTTTTTGTTATCGCATTTGCTTCCGCATGCAAGACATACTTCTTCGTTACACCCTGATCATCTTCGCATACATTTTTCAAAGCCAGAGGGAGTACCGTTATAACCATCAGAAATAATGCTCTTATCTTTCACGATGAGAGCACCTACTTGACGTCGTTTACAATATGAGTTCTCTGCCCATATACGAGCCATGCGCAGATAACGTCTATCTAGAGTTAATTGTTTCTCTTCCATAACACTACAAAGTTACAAAGAAATATCAGACCATTGCACGCACCAGACAAGGCATCAAAACACAAGGATATAATGCCTTTTATGCGACCTTAAGAAGGCTTATTTCTAAATTGAGTTAATCTAGATTATCTTTCTGCACACATTCACTTAAGGTCTTTCCATTTTTCGGTTTTCCAGACAACCCAACCACTCGTAGATGCTCCATAAATTATTTTTGAAGCTGCACTCGGTGAGCTAAAACAGAAATCCTCTAGGAGACGATAATGTCCATTGGGCAGTTTTTTTCTGATTTACTTATTACTTCTTCTCGTAATGTATGCGCCGTAAATGATCGTTTAACCACAGAAGTAAATATGCTACCTTTTTAATACAATCATTTCTCCGTCCTTATATACAGTACTTGCCTCTATACCCTCTTTTATGATTTTTTTATTACGAATACGTTGTCCGTATTGTTGGAGAAAATCTTAAGCGGTTTCTGTTCTTCAGTAGCACAAAAATTATTTAAAGTAGAAGCATTCTCCTTACAATCCCCCTTTACTTTTTTATTTGGGACTATTTGTTTGGAAACAGATGCAGACGTCTGATAATCAATTTTAATACTAAGCTTCTTCAATTCTGCGTCTATTATAGGACTTTCAAACCCCTCTGCAGAGAATTTATCTCTCAATAACTCTAGTATATTCTGCGAAGCTGTTTGAGGAGAAACATATTCTTGAATGCGCTTTCTGAAATCATTTCGTGCATTCTTCATTCGTAGCTGTTCAATGCAGAAATCTTCAAATGCTTTTTTTCATCAAAGTTATCATAAGCAAGCAAACCGCATAATTTTTCGGCCCAAAGGGCTATTCTCTTCCAATTCTATTGTACACACTGAGATTGCATCACTATCATCTTCAGGAGTATCGTAGTATAATTGAATATTTTTCGCCAATATACACCCCACACAATAATCTCAATCTCCTCATATACGACGAAAGTTGAGAGGCTTGTCTTGCATTAAGAGTATTATCAGGTCTTTTTTTATTTCAATAGGTAGAACACGATGACCATCTTTGTTTAAAAACAATATCAGGTATCAAAGTTTTTTTGAGGCTCCATTAGGTAATGCTGGACGAGATTCTACACCTTCAAGCCAACCCAGAAGTTGAAGTTGACATTCTATCGTATCTTGATACGTGTCTTCATCAACATTCTTTTTGCTTGCACCTAGATAAATTTTTTTAACTATTGCATTCCACAGATTTTTCCATTATCTAAATTTAGAATTATCTACGACAGACAAAGATACGAATATATTGTTTTGCATATTTCACAATCAGGCACAAGCAAAATCAATAACACTCCCTCCTTACCAAGTAACATTAAGACATAATACGAGCTATAAAAACACTAGACAAAGAAAAAGCGAGACATCTTTTACAGATATCTCGCTCTGTGCAGCAGAAGGGACTCGAACCCCCACGCCTCTCGGCATCAGATCCTAAGTCTGACGTGGCTACCAATTACACCACTGTCACGAAGCCTTTCGAGGCGAACTCATTTCTGAATTCGATGCAAAGGTATGTACTTTTTTTCTAAACTTCCAAATACCCAAACAAGAAATCACCCTAAGAAGATGTAAAAAAATAGAGCAAAAAGCAACTAATAAACAGAATATTAGATACCTAAAAAAATATTTTTCATTTTTTTCTTCCCCCAATTAGCTAAGAGCTCAAATAGGTCTCAATAAGAGACCGTCCGACGGTCTCCAAAAGGACAAGTTTTTACTTGTTCTTTTGTGGGGCTTTGCAGAATGCGGTAATCGCAAGGCATTAAGACTGAAGGCGCAGGGAGTTTACTTATGTAAATGACCAAGCCTGAATGTCGAAAAATAACGTAGCGAGTGCCGTATTATGCAATGGTCCAATAAACAACCTTGGGTATAGCAAGTAACAAAATAAGTTGAACGTTATTCTCGTTATAAGTTTAAACGCATAATATTAAATTTAAAGAAATCGGATATGAGTAATATGTGGAAAAGTATCGCTTCTCTTGGAGCTATCGTCGCAGTGAGTGTAGCCGCTAGTGCTGTCACAGTAAAGGTTATGACGCCTAAGGGCACGTTAGACAATACATACGAATCAAGTTATACAAGTACAGCTAATAATCACGGATTTGAAAATAACTCTTTAGCTATCAGCCCTCGAGCATTAGGAAGTGCACCTGACCTAACAGAGGCTGCCGAACGTAGCGTCAAGGCTGTAGTACATATCAAAGTGGAAGGCGAACGCAGTGTTGCATCTCAAGATATGGACCCTTTTGAATTCTTCTTCGGAGGACGTCCATCACAGCCACAGAAACAAGCTGTCATCGGCTATGGCTCTGGGGTGATTATCAGCAATGATGGCTACATCATGACCAACAACCACGTTATTGATGGTAGCAAGCAAAATCAGTGTCACCCTTGAAGACAATCGCACATTCACAGCCAAACTAATTGGTACAGACCCCAATACAGACATTGCCCTACTGAAGATAGATGGCAAAGACCTCCCTACCATACCATTTGGAGATAGTGACAAACTTCGCCTTGGGGAATGGGTGCTTGCCGTTGGTAACCCTTTCAACTTAACAGGCACAGTTACAGCTGGGATTGTCAGTGCTAAGGCGCGCACGACGACGAAAACGGCTGGTCGTGGAGGACTAAATGTAGAGAGCTTCATTCAAACAGATGCTCGCTGTAAACTCAGGCAATAGTGGAGGCGCTCTTGTCAATGCTCAAGGCGAACTAGTAGGTATCAACACAATGATTTTCTCGCAAACGGGTAACTATGCCGGTTATTCATTTGCTGTTCCTATCAATATCGCCGGCAAGGTCGTTGAGGATATCAAGAAGTATGGTACCGTACAGAGGGGATTACTAGGTATTGCAGGTTCGGATGTCGATGCAGACTTAGTGAAGAAAGAAGGTCTTAAAGTAAATAGAGGTGTCTTCATCGGTGATTTTGCCGAAATCAGTGCTGCACTTGCCGCTGGGATAGAGAAGGGCGACGTTATTACCGCCATCAATGGTACTGCTATTGAAGACTTCGGACGCTTACAGAGCGAGATTAGTCGCTACCGCCCTGGTGATACAATCAATGTTACTGTAGACCGTAAGGGCAGTAAGAAAACCTTTAAGGTTACACTTAAGAATAAAGATGGTAATGAGCGCGTTATCCGTGAACAGAACACGAATAGCGACAAACTAAAAAGCTACACTCAAGGCTCTTGAACCTAACCAGCTACGCAGTTATGGTCTTAGCTATGGTGTGCAAGTTAATAAAATACAAGCAGGTCCTCTGCGCAAGTCGGGAGTTGAAGATGGGTTCATTATCCTAACGGCTAATGACTCCCCTATCCGCTCAATAGCAGACCTAAATAAGGCAATAGGAGAAGCGCTTAACAGCCGCAACAAAACGCTATACCTAAGAGGCTTCTACCCCAACAGCGGAGATGTAGCTAGCTACAGCATTGAACTATAACACATAGGACTACTACACATAAAAATACCGTCGCATAACTTCTTCAAGGAGTAAGTTATGCGACGGTATTTTTGCATCTAGGCAATTACTGAAATCTAATAAAGAGACCATTACAATGATCTCAAAATGAACTCCAGCAAGGATCGGCACCACAATTTGAACAATTGCCTTAGTTCGTGGGCATACCGCCCTAAAGGGCTTTTTACGACAACACCAACATCAATGTGAGTACGCGCACTTAAATTTGTAAGTACGTAGTACTTTCTGGAGACTACACGTGTAGTCTGCACAAACTTCAGCCGTAGTTTGTACAGCCTTCGCCGAGGTTTTTTGAGAATAGGAAACATAGTCTTTGCTTTTTGCTTGGTTAATCAAAGGAATTTCAATGTGTGGAATAAAAACTTTGGTAAGTATTATTGATAAGAGTCCATCAGGGGGCACTACTGATTGAGGGGGCTTAGTTGTTGTATTCTGTTTGTTGTCCACAGGGCAAGCGCATCAACATTCAGGCTAATTACGAGTGCCTTTTAGGCACGACACTCCCTTCATAGCCCAGGGTGAAATGAGGGCAAAGCCCGAAATGAAACCCTGGGTAAACTATGGACACAAAAAAATAAGAGCTCCGCAGGAGCGGCACTTTCGGCGCGAGCATTTGCCTTTGTCTAGAGTAGTGCCGCCCCTAAAGGGGCTCAATAAATGTATTCCAATTATTACCCCAGGGCTTGCGCCCTGGGCTATGCAGGAGTATCGCCCTTACAGGGCTCATTGACGTTTTCACCATGAATCAATTACTTTTGTAGTTTTGATGCGGTTGCCCTGTTAATTACATTATTCATCAGATTAAATATTTGTATTACCTTTGTGTCAGCCCGAAAGGGTTAGAGGCTTCTACGGAAGTACCGTTCCTAGGCTGGAGCAATCCAGCCTTTGTATTTTTATGAAGTATTTATTCAGATATTCAACAGAATTTTTGCCTTTGCTCTGAATAGTGGAGTGTGCATCCGAGGAAAAAGTTAGGATACAGGACTCCACATGAGGTTTTTCTATCTAAATTTGTAAAACGAGTGTTGCACTTCCTAGTGGAAAATACAGCTAAAAGATAAGTACGCACCGGGGGCGGTCATTGCCGATGTTCCGTCAAATATACGTGGTGCTAATGCTGGTATATTTGAAGCTAATCAGGGGCGAGGACTCCGAGGTCAGATGATTCTAGAAGTGCCCGTGCAAAAGCACCCAATATCCGAGAGAGTGTTGCTCTATGCTAAAGAGAATAAGATCCAAATCAGAGATGTCGAAGGGAAAATATATAATACAAAAAGATGAAAAATAATACTAGAGTACCTGGAATCATGGCTATAAAGAACTGCTGAGTACTGAAGCCTCATTGCGTATGTTAGATGGCTACAACAAGACTCGCTATTCTCGTCGTAAGAATAAGGAGGGGCTGTTGGAACTTGCTCTCGCGAAGCTCACGAAAAAGCAAGAGGTCTACTTTGCAACGATTCTCAATGAGGATGACAGCCCCTACTGTGCCATTGATTCCCAATGTGGGATACTTCGGATTGGATTTCTTGAGAGATAACTACGATAACTATTTGACTTTCCTATACCATTCTTACCCCGATCATCCCGGGAAGTTGTTTCTGCATGGAATAATCCTCTCCGAATGCCGTCCGGGAACAACAGAGAACCTAAGACGGATAGATTTTTGGTTATAGTTTAGATGGAAGTTTTTCAAACTGTCATCTATCAGGTGAGATGATTGATGGCACTTACGAGGAAATCATTGCAGAACATCCTCCCATCTCTTCCGAAGAATTAGACAAGCTTTTTGGTAGATTATCCTAAGTTTGGTGAGTATGATCAGCTCATACGCTTGGACCGCATTCCGAAAGGTGCTCTCGAGCGTATTCTTGAGTATACGGACAAGGAGTTTCCTGCGTTTAGGCAGTATCTCTCCAGCGAGACATCGAACGCTATCAAGAACCTAAGAAGTGAATTGGGGTGAGATGTTGGTCTTCCATAAGGTGTGTGCTAAGTTCTACCCAGCTCTATAAGGTGTCGGAAGAGACAGCTATTCGTTACCTCAAGGAGTTAGAGGATAAGTACTCTCCAGGTTCGATCATTGCCAATGTACCGTCCAATATAAGTAAGTCTAATGCCGGAATATTCAAGGCTAATAAGGGAAACGTTCTCAATGGACAAATGATTCTTGAAGTACCCGTGCAGCACGAAGCCGTGCCAAAGAAGGTTATAGATTATGCAAACCTCAAAGGAATAAAGATTTGAGATACTAACAACCATATATACAACAAATGAAGACTCTACTAAATCGTTGGAACACGATATGGCTTCGTCCATTGACGGATGAAGAAGCACTTAAGGTTTTGGATGGCTACAACAAGACTCGCTACTTGCGTCGCAAGAATAAGGAGGGGCTGTTGGAGCTTGCCTCTCATGAAGCGCATGAGAAGCAGAAGGTTTACTTTGCAACGATTCTCAACGATGATGACAGCCCCTACTGCGCCATTGAGTCCAATGTGGGATACTTCGGTTTGGATTTCTTGAGGGATAACTACGACGACTATTTGACTTTTTCAGTACCATTCTTACCCCTGATCATCCCGGGAAGTTATTCCTTAGAGGAATATTCTTGTTTGAATGCAAACCGGGAACAACAGAGAGAATGAGACGAATAGACTGCTCGTATAATCTTGATGGAAGTTTTTCGAAAAGTACTCTATCAGGGAGAAGCTTATGATGGAACATATGAGATCATAAAAACAGAACATCCTCCCATCTCTTCCGAGGAGCTGGAAAAGCTTTGGTTAGATTACCCTAAATTCGGGGAATATGACCAGCTCATACGCTTGGATCGTATTCCGAAAAGGTGCTCTCGAGCGTATCCTTGAATATACTGACAAGGAGTTTCCTGCGTTTAGGCAGTATCTCCAGCGAGACATCGAACGCTATCAAGAACCTAAGAAGTGAATTGGGGTGAGATGTTGGTCTTCCATAAAGGTGTGTGCCAAGTTCTGTCTTATCCTTTCATATATTCAAATATAAGTAGGCTGAGTCTTTTTAGCTAGAGGTAATAGTTTGTCTCTAGCTTATTTTTTTACTTCAGTGTTGCTCTGGAGAGTGGAATGTGAACAAGACCGAAATTGCTATGCCTAACTCACGTTACATAAATGAGACCGCTGGGCGGTCTCCAAAAAGGACAAGTTTTACTTGTCCTTTTGTGGAACTTTTGTAGAATGCGGTAATCGCAAGGCATTGAGACTGAGGGTGCAGGGAGTTTACTTATGTAAATGACCAAGCCTGAATGTTGAAAATAACGCAGCGAGTGCCGTATTATGCAATGGTCTCTAAATGGTTTTGTTATCTTTGCAAGATAATTTGACAAGTCATTTATTAGCGAAATAATGTACAACTCGCAGAACAAAGTATATTTTTATCGGTATAGGTGGTATCGGTATGAGTGCTATTGCACGTTACTATCTGAGTAAAGGTTACTTAGTAGGTGGTTATGATTTGACCCCCTAGTCCTCTGACAGAGGAGCTCGCTCGCGAGGGTGCAAGTATTCATTACCAAGATGATGTCGCTCTTATACCCGAATGCTTTCGTAGCCCTGAAACATTGGTAGTTTATACCCCCGCTATTCCTAAAAATCATAGTGAGTTGGTGTATTTCTCTACTAATGGCTTTCGAGTGCTCAAACGCTCGGAGATACTTGGTGAGATTACCAAGATTGAGCGTGGACTATGTGTCGCTGGTACACACGGCAAGACTACAACCTCTACCTTTGCTTGCGCATTTACTCCGACAGAGCCATGTCGATTGTAATGCTTTCTTGGGAGGAATTTCAAATAACTATCATACGAATTTGTCGCTTAGTGATGAGAGTAATCTAGCGGTTATTGAAGCTGATGAATTTGACCGCTCATTCCATCGCCTGCATCCGTATATGTCCATAATAACGTCTGCAGACCCCTGACCATTTGGATATTTACGGAACTGCTGAAGCTTACAGAGAAAGTTTTGAACACTTTACAAGTCTAATCCCAAGTGGCGGTTGCCTAGTGATGAAGGCTGGTGTACCCGTTACTCCTCGTCTGCAAGAGGGTGTGAAGCTCTATATTTACGATACAGAGAAAGAAGCTGATTTTTATGCTGATAACATCGAGATACGTGATGCACGCTTATTCTTTGATTGGCATTACCCAGCACTGGGGACACATTCTGCGGGCGTTTTGCAGGTAGAACTAGGGGTTCCTCTACGTATCAATGTGGATAATGCTACTGCGGCTATGGCTTTAGCCTATCTTAATGGCGTTACACTTGAAGAACTTGCTGAGAGCTTGGCTAGTTTCCGAGGCGTTCAGCGTCGTTTTGACCGCACTATTCTGCCTCAGCATGTGCTGATTGACGACTATGCACATCACCCCGTAGAGCTAGCTGCTTCTATCAAATCTGTACGAGCACTCTATCCTGAGAAACGAATTCTTGGAGTTTTTCCAACCTCACTTATATAGTCGCACACAAGACTTCTATCGTGAGTTTGCTGAGAGCCTTGATGCTCTCGATGAAGTAATACTTTTTGGATATTTATCCAGCAAGAGAGCTTCCGATACCGGGGGGTAACAAGCGCAATGATTGCAGGTGAGATGTCTAAGCCCGTGCACATCTGCTCTAAGGCAGAATTGTCGCCATATTTGGAGGCTCAGCAAGAATTGGCAGAGATTATTCTGATGGTAGGTGCAGGAGATATTGATCGTTTGGTTCGCCCAGTGATAGAATACTTAAAAACAAAAATAATGAAGCGTTTAATCCTAGCTATAATTGTTATCCTTGTCTTAGGACTTGTCGGTTATGGTGTGTATGTCGTTTATCATTCACCCAATAATCAAAGACTAGAGTCTATTGAGGTCAAGGTGCATGCCGAAGAAGGAGCTCCTGTTTTTATGGATGGCGAGGATGTGCAAAAGAGATGGCACAACTAGGGTTAAACTATAAGGGGCTTCTAATTGATAGTATAGACGTAGGGAGCGTTGAGCGTAAGTTGCGCAAAAATCCACTCTTCAAAGATGTAGAGGTCTACATTACAGCCTTCTCAAGAAAGATGGTTGTGGAGGTAACGCAGCAACAAGCCTTATTCTTGGTGCAGACTGGAGGTCGTAGTTACTATGTGACAGACGAGCGAGGAGTAATCCCATTAAACCCCAGGTATGCAATTTATTTGCCCGTAGCTTCGGGTGATATCAGTGAGGACTATGCTTGCTCAACGCTTTATGACCTTTTTCAGGCTCTAGAAGCAGATGAGTATTTCCGAAACTATTTCGGACAAGTTTATGTGGATAAAGAGCAGGGTATTATTCTTACTCCACGCATAGGACGAACGCCACTGATACTCGGGCATAGTACCGCTTGGGCGGACATGCTACATAAATATAAAAATCTTCGCTCAGCAGGTACTCTCGCACGTAGGAGACGATGCTTATGAATATGTTAAGTTATCTTACAAAAATCAAATTGTTGCACGTCCAAGAGGTTGGGAGCAAAAAGCAAGACAGCATAATAAAACAATAATATAGCCAAAGGAATACAGGATAGATGGAAAAAGATATTTGCAGTCATAGCCCCTAGGTAGTAGCTATATCAGAGGTATGATAGCGAGCAAGCTACCGAATGGACGAGTGAACCCGATTGCTTATTGTCAGCGCAATAGCAAGGGGTGCATTATCCATGGGTATATTCATAATATAACAGACGCCACTGCTATAATCGGGAGTATTGTAGACGAGCTGAATGCTAAGCTTTCGGGACAGGTTATTGACCGCGTGTATGTTGGTCTTGATAGCCAATCTATGCGCAGTAACTTGTTTAAGACAAAGAAAGATTACGGCACAGAGGGGATTATTCTAGAGGCAGAGCATATTGAGTCCCTTAGAGAAGAAGCTCTTAAGAAGAGTTATTCGCGTCAAAGCGTCTTAAAGATTGCTAGCCCTTGCTACTATGTCGATGGCAAGAGAGAGAATAATCCTAAGGGCGTACGCTGTCATCTGTTAGAGGCGACTTATTAGCTTATCACAGTGCGCGAAGAGGTAGAGCGCAATCTGTATGAGGTCTTCGAGAATAAACTCGGCTTAACCGTTGAGGAGGTACTCATCAATCCTTTGGCTGAAGCACAGGTATCTTTGACTAGAGAGGAGATGTCTATTGGCTGTGCCTATATCAATATAGGAGGGGGAACGACGAGCATATCTCTCTATCGAGACAAACTGCTGAAAGCCCTGTATGTCTTGCCTCTAGGAGGTCAGAATGTAACAAGAGATTTGACTAATCTTAAGCTTCTTGAGCAGGATGCTGAAGTTGTTAAAATCAACTATGGCTCTATGAACCTAGAAGTAGACAAGGAGGAGCGCATAACGGTCGCTAGTGCTAATGGCACGGGAGATAGAATCCTTCATAAGTATGATATGAACCGTTATATCCAAGCTCGTATGGAAGAGATAACGGAAAACATTAAGGCCCTTATTCAGGAGATTGACCCAGAGCTGATGATTGCTTATCTTATCTTCAGCGGTGGTGCGACTTACCTCAGTGGCTATATCGAGAGTCTGAACCTAGATGTAAATGGCAGACAAGCCAAAGTGCGTCCTGATGTACTGAGTGAGAGTGCTGATGAAATTCTTCTTAGGGACTATCAAACAGCATTAGGCTTTGGTCGTAATGGCAACTAATAGTTGTGTTAAGTCTGATATTCAAGATTTAGAAGTAGTCTTTAATCCTGCAGTAGAGGAACCTCAGGAAGAGCCACAAGAAGAACCAGCTACCGAAGAAATTTATCATCCCGAATACGAAGATGAGCGTGGCGACCGTACATTCATCGATGAAGAAGAGGACGAAGAAGAGGAATATGAAGATGATTCCTGATGACGAGACCGAAGATGTAGAAGATGACGACGATGAACAAGAGGAGCCTCAAGAAAAGGTTCAAAAGGAATCTAAAACAAGCCAAATGTTTAATGCTTTGAGGTCTTCGTTGAAGGGGTTATTTTCGACTAACGAGGAGGATAATATCTAGAATAAGGAGCGATGGATAATATATCTAACAATATAGATGATGTACGTGGTCAGTTGAACTACGAGTACAGCACGGATACAACCAAGCGTATTATTAAGGTCATCGGCGTTGGTGGTGGTGGCGGTAATGCCGTCTCTACGATGTATAAGAAGGAAATGATTAAAGGCGTTTCGTTCTTACTCTGTAATACAGATGAACAGGCGCTTAATAACAGCCCAGTTCCGAATAAAATCACGCTTGGACCAAGTATAACCAAAGGTCTAGGGGCAGGTAATAAACCTGAAATGGCTAAAGAAGCTGCCGAAGAAAGTACTACCGAGGTCTTAAATGCACTGACAAGCGATGATACCGAAATGGTCTTCATCACGGCTGGTATGGGCGGTGGGACTGGTACTGGTGCCGCCCCTATCGTAGGTAAGATAGCCCGTGACGCTGGTAAATTAACCGTCGGCATCGCTACGATACCATTTAAGTTCGAAGGTCGTCGCAAGATACTTCGAGCATTGGAGGGTGTGCGCAGACTACAAGAGAGTGTGGATGCCCTTCTAGTGGTTAATAATGAGAAGCTGATTGAAATATACGGTAAGAAAACAGTTTCAGAAGCCTTCCAATTAGCCGACAACACGCTCAGCAATGCCGCACGTAGTATCTCGGATATTATCAATACTGCGGGTATTGTTAATATGGACTTCAATGACGTTAAGACAACTCTTAAGGATAGTGGCGTTGCGGTTATTAGTTCGGGTATGGGTAAGGGCAATAACCGTCTTAAGATGGCGCTTGAAGAAGCATTGACCTCTCCACTGCTCAATAATAACGACATCACGAAGGCTAAGCGTCTGATGATTGCAATTTATTATTCTGAGCAAGATGAATTATTAGTTGAAGAGATATCGGCACTCAATAAATTCACCGATGAGATAGAAACGGACTACGACTCTAAGAGCGGTTTTTATATTGATAATGAACTTCCGGAAGGACACATTAGAATAACTATTCTTGCCTCTGGTTTCGGAATGGAAGATACAGAGAACTCTGTCTTCGAGGTGAATAGTGATATTAGTCTTCGTGATAATATTGTTCAGCGTGGTGAAGAGGATAGACGCATAGAGAAGTACTATGGTAAGGGTGCCGTCCTTAATGGAACGCGTCGTCGTCCACTTATCTTGAAGCTGAGCGAACTAGATAATGAAGAGTTACTCATTATAGCCGAAGAGAAACCCGCACTTGATAGAGACCTTCGTTTGGTAGAGGCTATTCGTAAGCGGATAGAAGATAGCGAGAGCTACGAACATCATACTACAGAGCCTGAGACTATATCTAAGGAAACTCCTTCGGATGTAGTAGAGGAGACGAAATCTGATGACAGTAAAACAATATACTTCTAAAGAAATAACTTTATGAAAGGTATTATACTGGCAGGTGGTTCGGGTACTCGCTTGTATCCCATTACTAAGGGCGTGAGCAAGCAGTTGTGCCTATTTACGATAAGCCTATGATTTATTACCCGCTCTCTACTCTGATGCTGGCGGGTATAAGAGAGGTTCTGATTATCTCTACACCTCAAGACTTGCCTGCCTTTCGTAGGTTGCTAGGCGATGGTAGTAATTTCGGGATAAAGCTTGATTATAGAGAGCAGCCTAGTCCGAATGGCTTAGCCGAAGCTTTCATTATAGGCGATGATTGGGTCGGAGATAAGGACTCAGTTTGTCTGATATTGGGTGATAATATCTTCTACGGAATGGGCTTTACTGGTATGCTAGAGAGAAGCGTGCGCCGAGCAGAAGAGGAAGGTTTAGCGACTATATTTGGTTATCGTGTCCCTAATCCGTCAGCCTTCGGAGTGGCTGAAGTAGATGCCTCTGGTAAGGTTGTAAGCCTTGAGGAGAAACCAGCGCGACCCAAGAGTGATAATGCTGTCGTTGGGCTATACTTCTATCCTAATAGTGCGATTAGTCGCGCCAAAGAGGTACAACCATCAGCACGTGGCGAGCTAGAGATTACTACGCTCAATCAGATGTATATGGAAGCCGAAGAGTTAGCATTAGAACAGCTTGGGCGAGGTTTCGCTTGGCTTGATACGGGCACACACGATAGCCTCTATCAAGCATCGACATTTATCGAAGTTATAGAGAAACGTCAGGGCGTGAAGGTCGCTTGTTTGGAGGAGATTGCTTATGCTAAGGGCTGGATTACATCAGATGAACTGAAACAGATAGCCGAGCCTATGCTTAAAAATGAATATGGTCAATACCTCCTATCGTTAATAGATAAATAATCAATATGCATACTATACTTATCACCGGTGGGGCTGGTTTTATTGGGAGTAATCTACTCCATTATATGGTCAATAAGTACCCAGACTACCGCTTTGTAAATCTAGATGCGCTGACTTATGCTGGTAATCTGAGCAATCTTCGTCAGTTGGAGGACAGTCGCTAATTATATTTTTTTGTCAAGGGGATATTCGGGATGCCGATTTACTCACATCGCTCTTTGCCGAATATCAGTTTGATGGCGTTATTCACTTAGCGGCGGAGAGCCACGTCGATAGAAGTATTACGAATCCGGTAGCCTTTGCTGAGACCAATATATTAGGTACGCTCACGCTCCTTAATGTAGCGAAGACAGCTTGGAATGGTCATTATGAGGGCAAGCGATTCTATCATATCTCTACGGACGAGGTCTTTGGTTCGTTGGATTTAGATGGAGGTTTCTTTACGGAAGAGACGAAGTATGCGCCACGTAGTCCATATTCGGCAAGTAAGGCATCATCAGACCATTTTGTTCGCGCTTATGCTCATACTTATGGTTTGCCTATAGTGCTATCGAACTGCTCAAATAATTATGGGGCTTACCAATTTCCTGAGAAGTTAATCCCATTATTCATCAATAATATCGTGCATAATAAGCCTCTACCTGTTTACGGTAGTGGTGAGAATGTGCGTGATTGGTTGTATGTGGAAGACCATTGTAGGGCTATCGACCTGATCTATCATAAGGGCAAGGACGGAGAGAGCTACAACATAGGAGGCTTTAACGAATGGCGCAATATTGACCTTATAAAGTTACTCATTGCACTCGTAGATAAAGCTCTTGGACGCAATGAAGGTCAGTCTCTGAACTTAATTACTTACGTGACTGACAGACAGGGGCACGACCTACGCTATGCAATAGACTCTTCGCGCTTGAAGAATGAATTGGGCTGGGAACCATCACTGCAATTTGAGGAAGGATTAGAGAAGACTGTGCGCTGGTATCTAGATAACGAGGAGTGGCTAAGGGAAGTGACGAGTGGCGATTACCAGCAGTATTACGAAAAAGATGTATTCAAATAAATAAAAAGACATTATGCAAAACGAAAATAAGCAGCATTATTAGATAAAGTTAAGACGCTTACTGCGGAAAACCTTGAGCAGGTAGAGGCTCTGCGCATTCAGTATATTAGTAAGAAGGGTGAAGTATCTAAGCTACTAGAAGACTTCCGTAGTATCCCTAATGAGGAGAAACGTACGGTAGGGGCTATGCTGAATGAACTGAAGGTCTTTCGCTACAGATAAGATTAACGAATTGAGAGCGACTCTCGAACAGACGAGTAATAGTCAAGATGATGAGATTGATTGGAGTAGAACGTCTTATCCTATAGAGTTGGGGCGTCGTCATCCATTAACCTTGGTGCGACAAGAGATAACGAATATCTTCTCTCGTCTTGGTTTTTTCTATCGCTGAAGGACCAGAGATTGAAGATGATTGGCACGTATTCTCGGCACTGAACTTTGCTGATGACCATCCTGCACGAGATATGCAAGACACATTCTTCGTTAGTAATGTGCCCGGTAGCCTATTAAGGACGCATACTTCGAGTGTACAGACGAGAGTGATGACTAATAATCAACCTCCTCTGCGCATTATCTGTCCGGGGAGGGTCTATCGTAATGAAGCGATTTCTTATAGGGCTCATTGCTTCTTCCATCAAGTAGAAGCGCTCTATATCGATGAGAACGTATCGTTTGCGGACTTAAAGCAGGTACTGCTGTACTTCGCTCAAGAGATGTTTGGACCTGATACGAAGATACGCTTACGTCCATCATATTTCCCCTTCACGGAGCCTAGTAGCGAGATGGACATATCTTGTAACATCTGCTCAGGTAAGGGTTGTGCTTTCTGTAAGCATACTGGTTGGGTTGAAATCCTAGGTTGTGGAATGGTAGACCCTAATGTATTGGAGAATTGCGGTATCGATAGTAAGCGTTATAGCGGATATGCTCTAGGAATGGGCGTAGAACGTATAACGAACTTAAAGTATAGAGTGAAGGACTTGCGTTATTTCTCTGAGAATGACCAGAGGTTCTTAGACCAGTTTGAGGGCGCACATTAGTTTGTGGTCAATAAAGTTATTACAAAAAGGCAGTTTCCATATAGTGGAAGTCGCCTTTTTTGTGCTTTTAGATGTCATTGCGTGATGATTTCAGCTAATATATGGGCATCTGTAACACAACAAGATGATTATTTACGTTTGATTTCACAACTAATAGTACTTACAAGAAGTCGGATGAGTAGTTTCTCCAGAGGTAATACCCTATCTCTAGCTTATTTTTACCCTAGTATTACTCTTAGAGATTGAATGTGCATACTCTACAATACTAACTTGTAAATAGATTGGAAATCACTATCTTTGTAAACGTAATAGAAATAGGTATTCACATAGATATGCACATAGGTATTGTTAATGGTCCGAACCTTGGACGCATCGGCTCTAGAGAAGTCGATGTCTATGGTCTGCGTACTATGGATAGTCTTCTCAATGAACTCCGCAATACATACACAAACCTATCAATAAGCTACATGCAATCTAATCATGAGGGCGAGCTTATTGATGAGCTTTATCGTCTGTCTGACGGTACAGCATGCGGTATTGTCCTCAATGCAGGAGCCTATACACATACATCTATCGCTATTCTTGATGCTATCCGCGCAATTAATCCTCCAGTTATTGAGGTTCATCTGAGCAACATCCTTGCTCGTGAAACCTATCGACACAATTCCCTTATAGGCAGTGCTTGTTTGGGAACAATCTCTGGTTTTTGGATTAGATAGCTATCGATTAGCCGTAGAGGCTCTATTACACCACCATGAACAAGTACAAACTAATAATCATATTAAATAATAATAATGAAGAAGACAAAGATTGTAGCTACTATCTCGGACCTCCGTTGTAGCGTAGAATTTCTCCGTCCTCTAGTAGAGGCTGGTGTCAATGTAGTGCGTATGAACACAGCTCACATGACTCCAGAGGGTATCACAGAAGTGATTAACAACACCCGTACTGTTAGTAAGGATGTAGCAGTACTTCTAGACACTAAGGGTCCAGAAGTGCGTACAACTGTCCTCTCTGGCAACAGCGAGTATAAGGCTCAGCATGGCAAGGACCTCAAGATTGAGTTCAAGCCAGGTGACAAGGTTACATTCATGGCTAACCCTGATGCAGAGTCTAACAACGACACAATCAATGTGAACTATGTGAACTTCGTAAAGGACGTTCCTGTTGGTGCTCGCATTCTTCTTGACGATGGCGCTCTTGAATTCATCGTTGAAGCTAAGGAAAACGAAAAGCTTCTTACTACTTGCCAAAACAGCGGTAAGCTTGGTAGCCGTAAGAGCGTAAACGTTCCTGGTGTACGTATCGACCTTCCTTCACTAACAGAAAAGGACCGTCGCAATATCCTGCACATCATTCCTCAGAACATCGAGTTCATCGCTCACTCATTCGTGCGTAACAAGAAGGATATCCAAGAAATCCAAGAAATCCTTGATGAGCACAAGAGCAACATCAAGATTATCGCTAAGATTGAGAACCAAGAAGGTGTTGATAACATCGACGAAATCATCGAAGCTTGTGGCGGTATCATGATTGCCCGTGGCGACCTTGCCATCGAAGTACCAGCAGAAAAGGTGCCAAACATCCAGCGTATGATTATCAAGAAGTGTATCGCAGCTAAGAAGCCAGTTATCGTGGCTACTCAGATGCTTCACACTATGATTGAAAACCCACTTCCAACTCGTGCGGAAGTGAGCGATATCGCTAACGCTGTTTACTACCGCACTGACGCTGTAATGCTTTCAGGTGAAACAGCTAATGGTGATTACCCACTAGAAGCTGTACAGACTATGGTACGCGTTATCAACGAAGCTGAGTCTTCACTTGAAAACGAATACGATGATGAAACTCCATACTCTAAGGAAGTATCAACTACAACTGCTTACCTTGCTAAGGCTGCCGTTAAGAGCGTAGACACAATCAACAGCGCAGCAATCATCACTGACAGCTACACTGGTCGCACAGCTCGTTACCTTTCTTCTTTCCGTTCTAAGGTGCCTGTATGCGCAGTTTGCTACGATGAAACTGTTAGCCGTCAGCTAGCTCTTAGCTATGGTGTTAATGCACACTTCGAAAATAGTGGTGTAGACGAAAAGGCTCGCCTTGTAGCTGGTATCAACCACTTCATCTCGACAGGTGTTATCACTAAGGACACTCAAAGTCGCTTATATGAGCGGTACAATCGGTGTAACTGGTGTCGCACACTGTCTAGAAATCGAAACTGTTGATACGCTTATTGAACGTAACAGCAAGTAAGATTTAGCTCTTAATAGACTAAATTAAATACAAATCCCCTGCTCAGAACACACTGAGCAGGGGATTTTCTTCCATTCTAATTCGTATTTATGTAAGCATTACCTCTCCTAACTTAGACAACAGGCTTGATTGTAGCAATACCTATATCACACAGCTATGAACTTATTTTTGTTTACATAAAACTAAGTCCATATCCAAACCTAGAATACTTATACACCAAGATTAAGAGCTAAGCAACTTCCCACACACTCTATTTAGAACTAAAGGGCTCTTCTAGGCAAAAGAAAAGCTATTCCGTATTCTATTAAAGCCATAATTCCAAGTACACGCAAATACAAGAATACTTACGCGTAAACACTTTAGTGAGTACACGTACTTATTTTAGTGGTGCGCGTACTTAAATTTGTAAGTGCGTAGCACTTTCTGGAGACTTCAGCTGTAGTCTGTACAAACTACACGTGTAGTCTGCACAAACTTCAGCCGTAGTTTGTACAGACTTCGCCGTGGTTTTAAGAATAGGAAGCGTAGCAAAAATCAGACCTCACTAAAGAACTTCTTTTGAGGAGGCTATTAAAAGGGAAAAAATCGCACACCATCAACCTCTCTCCAAACAAAAAGCAAGCAAGTACGAGACGAGCTCTAAATACAAAGAAAGAGGCAGTATCAAAACAAAAGTTTTTGACACTGCCTCTTAACAAGTATTATATTATGACTTATTGCTTACCAGGAGCCTTACGAGCAGAATAGCTTACATTAAGCGTATTTGCACGACGAAGTTCTTCCTTAACTTCTGCAATAATGTTCATCTTAGTATCACGGTCAGCCTTGATAGAAATCTGCTGACGTGGTTGCTTATCCAAAGAAAGCTTATTCCTAGCCTGAGTTACGTAAGTATATACGTGACCGGCATCAGTAGTTACCTGGTCATTCAGCTGGATAGCTGAACTTGTACTCAAACATTGATTGGTATGCTTCTGTAGGCTTACCAATGTAGATGAATGTTACAAGCGACTTTTCTTCAAGCTTAGTAAGCTCAGAAGCCTGAGGCAAGTTACTGTAGCTAATCTTAGGAGAGACCTCACGCATTGACGTTACCATCATAATGAAGAAGAGGAACGCAAACACAAGGTCAGGAGAGAAGACGTGTTTAGCTCAGGCATTTCACGTCCACCGGCTTTACTAAATTTACCCATGTCGTTTTACTTCTTCTTGAGGTTGAGACAATGGCATTTTCAGAGATATGCATAGGATAAGCTTCTGAGATAGCCTTCTTTTGAGATTCTGAAGTTCCTCGAAACTCTTATTGAAGTACTTCTTTGCAGCTACATTCCATACCTCATTATATGCCTTGAGGAGTTCGTTCTGCACATTGATAAACATCTGATAGCTTGTTTCAATCTCACTCTTAAGAGAGATTGCATAGCTAATCGTGATGACGTTTACCTTACCAAGACCAGGAATATCACGTGATTCTCTATCTGGCTTATTAGGGTCATTGCTTGGGTTCAAGATGAAGTCAACAACCTCATCTTTAAGCTTATCAAGCTTAACAGGCACAAAGCGCTCCCAGCCTTAGAAATCACAATCTCATCGTTACGGTTAACGAGGAGACGCATGATATTACGCTCGTTGATTTCTACTGGTCTATCTTGCTGTTGCTTAGGAGCTAATGGCGGCAAACGACGCTGTAGCCCCTTATCAGTATCCATTGAAGTAGTAATCAAGAAGAAGATAAGCAACATAAAAAGCGATATCGGCAGACGATGAGCCGTTGATACCAGGCGTCGATCTTTTCTTTTTAGCCATAATGCTTTCTGTTTTTACTCTGATTACTATGGATTAACGATTAAGCGCACTCTTAACGGCACCAGCGATAGCGAGCAACGATAGTCAAGAATAGGAGGACATACACAGAGTAAATCCACATATCCGAGAACTTAAGCCAGAAAGGCGCGTTGAAACGCTGTGCTTCTTCATTAAGCTTTAGAGGGTGTAGTATCACCAATAGCATAAGTTACGAGTAGAAGAACGATAAGAGCGATAGGACCAGCTATTGCCTTCAATGCTCCAGATGGACTTGCCGAAAGCTCTGACACAAAAGCCCTTAATCACGAAATACAATACAGCCACTACAGAAAGAATCCCTAGTGCGTATGTCCAATATAGTAGAACATCCGTGTAAGCATACACCTTGTTGTCCTTCATATCAAGTTCGCTACCACCGAAGAGGAAAAGCGCAAATACGATTACGCTGATAGCGACAAGAGTAAGGAAGGTATAGCTGGATGTCTTTCTTATTCCAGTTACAGCCATTTCTTTATTCTTTAATAATGGGTTAATAGAAATGGATGGAATTACTTAGCAAACTTCTCGTTACGCTTAACGATGATATCAAGAAGAGTGATAGAAGCATCTTCCATCTTGTTCACGATACCTTCTACAAGAGAAAGAATATAGTTGTAGAATACCTGAAGGATCATAGCCACAATAAGACCACCGATAGTAGTGATAAGAGCCACCTTCATACCACCTGCTACAACTGTTGGGCTGATATCACCTACTTGTTCAATCTTATCGAAGGCGAACACCATACCTACCACAGTACCCAAGAATCCGAGTGATGGAGATAGAGCGATAAATAGTGTAATCCAAGAAAGGTTCTTTTCCAGAAGACCACCTTGTACACCACCGTAAGAAACAACTGACTTTTTCTACTACATCAATACCCTGATCGGCACGAAGAAGAGCCTGATAAGCGATAGAAGCAATAGGACCACGAGTGTTACGAGCGATAGTCTTAGCTCCTTCTAGGTCGTTCTTCTCAAGAGTCTGCTTCGATATCTTCGAGCATCTTCTTAGGATTAACGTTAGAAAGGTTTAGGTAAACGATACGTTCTGGGCAGATAGCTAGACCAAGAATAAGAGCGACAGCGATTGGAGTCATCCAGTCTGCGCCCCCTTCAATGAACTTCTGCTTGAAAGCTTGGTGGAAACCACCTTCAGCTGCAGCTTCTTCTGTAGCTGGAGCAACAGTAGCGACTGTGTCCACAGCGGCGTGCCTGTATCTACAGTAGCCTTAGCTGAATCTACTACCTCAGTAGCCTTAGCGGCTGAGTCTTGAGCCATAGCTGTCGTCGTAAAAACCAACTGACAGAGCGACTACACACGCGATTGATGCAAAAAAACTTTTTCATCGTGCTTTAGTTTTATTAATTACTTTGTTTTTGTTATATAATCTTCTCTAATTAAGTCCTTAAACTCTTTAAGCACGCAAGCTGTTCTACTCATCTAAATAGCTATTTATTAGCATATTATCTAGTCAAAGCTCACTTACTAGCAGTGCTTTTAATAGTTCAAAAATACAACTTTATTGTACTTCTACCAAATTTAGACCAACTAATCTTACAAATTTCATTCATCGGCATAGCTACATACACCTAGTTTATATCGGAAGCTTTTCGGACCTTCCCAAGTATATAAAAAGCAAGTAGCAGTAAGTTCTGAATGTGACCTACTGCTACTTTTTAAGTTATAAATACTTGTATTTAGATTACCTGAAACAAGGACAACTAAATAAACTTACAGCATTATTCTTTATTTGCGAACACGAACCCTCACAATCACAGGGAAGTCTGTAAATGAAACTGATTCATTTACACCTCTAAATTGGAGCGTATAAACCAATTCATCACCATCAAGTTCAGCGTTAACAACTTCAAAGATGGGGTTCTCTAGGTATAAATCTCTCAAATCCATACCTCCGTCAACGTCTCCTTTAAGAATAAATACCTTCTCTTTGTTTAGCACTAACTTCGAATAAGACCTGCTATTATCATCTTTGACAAAGAATTGAATATAACTATCATTCTTAAGCCAACTTAACTTAACGACATTATTTAGGTAATCTAAATTCAATCTATTGCGTTCATTCTTCTTGAAATAATCTCTTAAGCCGGGCTGAGCTACTGCAACCAATTTACCCTTTAAGCTAGATAAAGGCTTGAAGCCATCAAGATTAAAAGTTAATCTTTGAAGTTTCTACATTGCCATACTTTTTTTCATAACAATCTTAGCCATTAGGGACAACTCATCACGACCATGATTTACAGACTTACCCTCGTTTGTTACCAGAACGCCGTACTTATCTTGGTCGTAAGAAAAGAGATTTCCACCCCATAGAGGCAAATCACGATAAACACCAGCCACGAACTTAGTCTTAATAAACTCGCGATTAGGCTTAATTCTTTTCAAGAAATAATCCTGCTTTGAGAAGCTAAGCATCTGCTTAACTTGCGAGCTTATACCCTTATACTTAGCAACAAAAGTGATTTCATCTTTAGTATACTCGCTAGAGCCGTATTTTTATTGAGCTAAGACTAATATCATTTATGTCTTCATTTGTCAGCTGATACACTCTACCATCTTGATGACTAGAGTACAAATGTAAATACGGACGAAGAACTTCCCAAGACAGAGACTTTGCTGAGCCTGTAGCTATCGCCTCATCTAAATCTAGCTTCTCAAGATAATCAACATCCCTCTTCCATTCAACCACAAGTCTACTCGCTAATATATAGTCAGATGGACGCTCTACCTTAGGTTCAGCTGGAGCAGGCCCCTCTTTGAGAGGTTGTTCTTGACGAACTTCCTCCTTACCACAAGCAAAAAAAGGAGCTGTGCGGGACACACTAAATAAATTATCTTTTTCATACTCATCTTAAGAAGGTAATGATTTCAAGGCTTACGAAAAGCTTAACATCAGGAACAATAAGCATTTTTCCTTAAGCCCTCACAACAACTACATCAAACTGCCCCAAATACGATAGCTTGCTTGAGCCTGCCCATTAAGCATAGATAAACCATCGGTTACTCGCCCTCCTCGCTTGAGTATTTCCAACATGAAAGGGCTATTCCCCAAGCCATAATTCAATTCATAGCCTAACACCCCAGCAGGCAATAAGCTATAATCAAGTGGAGGAACAAGCTTACTCACTCTTCCTAGAGGAGTCGCTTGAACTACAATATCTATATTAGGAGCAAACACGAGAGTTCTTCGTAAGCATAAACTTCGGCTTTCTCTTGGACAAAGTACGCATGCTCAACCTTATTCAAACAGCGAGAAGCAAACACTGCACGAATGCCCAAACTCGTTAGAGCATAATGGGCGGCTCTTGCAGCTCCCCCGTTCCTAGTATTAAGGCTGTGCGCTCATGCCCTAATAAAAGAGGACGCAAGCCCTCCAAAAATCCAAAAGACATCAGGATTGTAAGCCTTAGCCTTAATCCTGCAAGCATACCCCTCCGTATAGGTTAGAGCTAATACATTAGCTGCGCCAAGAGCTAAAACCTCAGGGCTTAACTCTATATTGGGAAGGACCTGCAAAATTTGCTCCTTATAAGGACTAGTTATATTGAGCCCACTAGGGCGATAAGCTCGCAAAAAATCCAGTAAGCCATCTAAACTCTTCACTGGGAAGAGCTGATAACTACTTCCCTCTTGGGCTAATTGAGATTCGGCAAATAATCTTGGGGATAAACTATGTGCAATAGGATATCCCAATTAAACCATATAAGCGTCTAGGCGACAAGCCCGAACTAATCCTCATCTTCATTAGAAGGATTAAGCACCGAGTTTACAAAGAATGCGCCACTCAACACAAAGTCCGCATCATGAGGAATATCCTCCAGAAAGGTAACGGCAGTATAGCCTAAGGCAGATGCCCCACGCAAAACGGCTACTCTACGGAAACGATAACCGCCCACATTATGCAAATGGTCACTTCTTTTTTTCTGTATGACGTTCCGCCTCCTCTGCCTCAGCAGCAAAAGCATTAGTTACAGCCAGATCTGCAGGTCTGTGGTTGCCCTCGTGTGTATGTGCAGGATTATCCGACAAGCGTATGAACACATAATCCTTACCTTCATAATTAACAATAGCTTCTGAGGGTAATGCAGGGCTAAGCACATCGCCTAGGCTAATTAAGCCCGTAATATCCATGCCATCGATAAAAGAACGAGTATCACCCAAGAGTTCGCAGTGCACAGCTACCGTACGCGTATTAGGTTCAAAGACCCCTCCAATCATGTGAATACGTGCATCATATTCTTGCGTCGGATTATTAGTCAAGCGGAAATGTACACGCTGACCGACCTTCAGTTTAGGCAAATCTTGTTCGTAGATATGCAAATCAAGGTGCAAGGCTGCATTATTGATAATCTCGCAGACAGGAGTTGTTGGGTCAATGTACGCTCCTATTTGTGCTTTAATCTCACCAACCACACCGCTAATAGGGCTAACGACTGAGATACTTGGTTGAAGAGACCCTGAGGAGAGTTTACTTGGGTTAATACCCATAAGTCGCAACTGCTGTTCTAGTGAGGCTTTACGGCTACGCAAGACTCCTAACTCAGAGCGTGCACTCTGCAATAGTTTACCCGTACCTGCATCGCTATTCTTGAGGAGTTCTTGACGCTTCAACTCTTCGCTAGCAAATGCCAAACGGCTCAGCGTAGAGAGATATTCTTCTTGCGTCTGTATAAACTGAGGGCTTGAGATAACTGCTACCGTTTGCCCCTTAACCACTCTTGCTCCCTCATGAACAAGAATGCGCTGCACCACTCCCCCATAAAGACTGCTAACGAAACCCTTATCATTATTAGGAACACGCAGAGCACCATTAGCACGTATCGTTGCACTCAGCTCTTTATATTCTAACTTGCCTATTCGTATGCCTGCTGCATCTAGATTTTCTTGAGTTAGCACAGCAATACCTTCATTTTCGCTATGCTCTTCGTCTGAATGTTCTTCTTTTTGCTTATTGGATTTACAAGAACTTAAACCGAGCGTACCTGCGCCACAGAGCATCAATGCACAGAGTCCTATCAATGATTTAATACGGATATTCATAAGTTAAGCGTTTTTTTAGTTTGATGATATACTGAGATATTCTAGAGCCAAGGCTAATTCATTAGCCTGATATAAAGGCTTCAAGAGCGAGCTTTTCGACCTCGGCATAGGCTTCGAGAGCTGCGCTCAGCTCCAAGTGGCCTGCCTCACCTGCTTTGTACGAGAGGTGAGCACTCTTAATCATACGCTCTGCTCTAGGCAAGCCTTCTACCTTATACCTATTATAAGTAGACACCTGATAGCGATAACTATTTATCAGACGCTGTTGCTCTGTCTTGAGCAATAGGGCTATTCTTTGCAATTCTAATTGTTGAGCTTGAATGCGCAAACTTTGAGATTTATTCTTAGCCTTATAGGCGCCAAGACTAAGAGGTATATTAAGACCAACAGTTACTGCATGAAAGCGTTTGTTTGTACCAAACCACTCTTCATGCCCGTTGCCTAGGTCTTGATTACCGGTTAAGCTTTGGTTCAAGTAGGCTACAGTTAAGTCTGGCAAAAGGCTTTCTGCTTTATTAAGCTTTTTCTCTGCCTTCAGCTCCTCCAAGCTAGAGTTTGCAGATTGATATTGAGGCAGAGCCTCTAACGATGAAGGCTTATCAATAGTCAGCAAAGTCAAAACATCATTACTTTGCACCTCTACACCCTCAGGAGCATTTACGAAAGCAGCAAGGCGATTGTACTCCGTTTGCAATTCAAGCTCAACACCCTCAACCTCTATCCTCTGCCTAAGGCTTCGCTCTTCACTTAGGCTCTGATTGATACCATTATCTTCACCTGCATGTTTACGGATGCGGCTCTGCTCCCATCAAAACAACGTACAGACTATCTAGATGACGCGCTAACTTTATACGTTCCTTAAGCAAAAGAATACGCTGATAGCAGGTCTTTACTTCTTGTTCAAGTTCGCTCCTAGCCAAACGCTCCTCAGCTTGAGCTTTAGCCGAAGACGCTTTTAGGTATTTGCGTTTAAGCGCAAATATTGTGGGAAAAGGAACAGATTGCTCTAAGTTTATATTCCAATCCTTATGTATACTGCTGTACTGACCATACTGCGCATTGACTTGCATCTTAGGAAGCTCCCATGCAGTAGCCTCCAGCTGACGCTGACTCTGTGACAGGAGTGAGAAATCGGAGCGAGCAGACTGCGCTTGCTCTACAGCCTCTTTCATCGAGTGTATAACCCTAGTCTGAGCCTGCATATTTGAGTTAAAAAGCTAGAAGTAAAGGAAGTATCAAGATGGCAGATACTTTTTTCAAGTGAGGTATATGCATCTTTTTTATTGAATATCACGTAGAGAATAGGTAATACAAATAGTGTTAGCAGAGTAGCGGTAATAAGTCCTCCGATAACGACAATAGCAAGAGGACGCTGCACCTCTGCACCCGAACCAGTACTTAGAGCCATAGGCAAGAAACCCTATGCTTGCCACCATGGTAAAAGTCATCAGGACAGGGACGCAGACGCTCTTCCGTTCCTTGCTTAATACGAGCATATATATCGCCTACACCCTCATGCTCAAGCCTATTGAATGTCCCCCACAAGGACAATACCATTCAATACAGCCACGCCAAAGAGCGCAATAAAGCCTATACCAGCACTAATACTGAAAGGCAAACCGCACACCAGCAAGGCAAACACACCTCCTATCGCACTCATAGGGATAGCGGTAAAAATCAAACTTGCTTGCCTTAGTGAGGAGAATGTAAAGTACAGAAGTGCGAATATCAAGAACAGCGAAATAGGCACCGCAATCATAAGTCTTCGGCTAGGCTGCTTCTAGATTTTCGAACTGACCTCCATAAAGTAATATAATAACCCGTTGGCAACTTAATATCTGACAAGTTGGATTTCAATTCGCCCACGACACTACTTACGTCTCGTCCCGACACATTGAAGCCAATCACGACACGACGCTTACCCTCCTCGCGGCTAATCTGAGCAGGTCCTAAACGATAGTCAATATGCGCAATCTCTGTAAGAGGCACTAGCTGACCCGATTTGCTTGCCACGGCTAAAGAGCGTACATCTTCTATATCTCGTCGGAAGGTACTATCCAAGCGAACAACGACATCGAAGCGACGTTCATCTTCAAAGACCTGACCAGCCACCGACCAGCAAAAGCACTACTTAAGACATCGTTGGCTTCTTGTACGCTAATGCCATAGGCTGCAAGCTTGGGCCTATCATACTCTACATTGATTTGAGGCAAACCCGCTACTGCTTCTACTTGAGGTTCTGTCGCACCCTCTATCTTCGCTATTCGTCCTCCTATGCGTTGGGCTATACCCACAAGCGTATCTATATTTTTCGCCAAAGACCTTAATAGCTACATCTTGCTTGACACCCTGTCATCAGATCATTAAAGCGCATCTGAATAGGCTGTGAACGCTCAAAAGAATACGCCGGGAATAACTGATAACTTCTCGCTTATCTCCTCCCTAGTTCTTCATAAGTCTTAGCTTTCAGCACTCACTTCGAGGCTTAAGTACCACCATGAGATCTGTAGCTTCGGGAGGCATTGGGTCTGTAGGGACTTCTGCTGAACCCGTTTTACCCACAACTATTTTAACCTCAGGAAAACTCTTAATGATACGCGAAGCCTGCATACTCGTCTCCACACTTTGCTCCAAAGAAGCCCCTTGAGGCAAAATACAACTATAAGCAAAGCTCCCCTCTTGGAGTTGAGGGATAAACTCTCCCCCATCTGCACAAAACAAGTAAGAGCCAAGGCAAACAACAGTAAGGTAAGACCTAGTACCCAACGACTATGAGCAAAAGCACGATTGCGCAGTGGCACATAGACTCTTGTTATCTTAGCCATCATCTTATCCGCAAATGTAGCCTTAGTAGAGGGTTGTTTACTCAAGAAGGTCGCACTCATCATCGGGATATAAGTAAGCGAAAGCAGCAAAGCTCCAATAATAGCGAAGCCCACTACCATAGCCATAGGCGAGAACATTTTACCCTCTACACCGACAAGCGTGAGGATAGGAATATATACGATTAAGATGATAATCTCACCGAATGTAGCACTACTACGTATCTGAGAAGCCGAGTGATAAACCTCGTCATCCATCTCGGACTGACTCAAGGCATGAGCACTTCTACGCATAGCGAGGTGGTGCATAGTAGCTTCAACGACGATAACTGCACCATCAATAATAAGACCAAAGTCAATAGCTCCTAGGGCTCATCAGATTAGCACTAACCCCAAAGAGGTTCATCATACCTAGAGCAAAAAGCATCGCTAAAGGAATACCAGAAGCCACAATAAAACCAGCACGCCAGTTTCCTAAAAAGAGAACGAGTACAAATATGACGATTAAAGCACCCTCAATCAGATTGCGCTGAACCGTACTAATTGCATGGTCCACTAGATCGGCTCTATCCAAATAAGGCATTATAGTGACGTCCGAAGGCAAGGAGCTTTGAATTTCGGCGATGCGCTCCTTGATACGCGCTACTACTTCGTGGCTATTCTCACCTTTCTGCATCATCACGATGCCACCGACGACCTCGCTCCGTCCGTCGTGCGTCAAGGCTCCATAACGAACAGCCGAACCATAGCCCACACGTGCTACATCACGGATAAGCACAGAACCTCCCGAAGCATTCGGGATAGCAATCTGTCCGATATCTTCAAGCGAGCCAGCCATACCCACACCTCTAATAAAGAAAGCATTAGGCTTCTTATCGATATACGCTCCTCCTGTATTTTGATTGCCCGACTCCAAAGCCGTATAGACATCCGTCAGGGTCAAGCCCTAGCGAACGCAGTCGATTAGGATCAATAGAAACTTCATATTGTTTCAATTCACCACCAAAGCCATTGATTTCCGCAACGCCTTTAGTTCCATTCAAACCACGAGCGACAACCCAATCTTGCAGAGCGCGACTCCCTAGCACTATCTCTTGCCCTCTTCCTTAGGTAGCAGTATATACTGATAGACTTCTCCCAAGCCGGTACTCATAGGAGCCAACTCAGGTTTACTTACAGCTTCAGGCAGTTCAGACGCAACTTGTTGCAAATGCTCTTGAACAAGGGCACGCGCCTTGTAATCGTCCATACTATCCTCAAAGACAAGCGTTATCACCGACAAGCCAAAGCGAGATATTGAACGCATCTCTATACGTCCGGGGATATTCCCAAGGGCACGCTCAATAGGAGCTGTTACGAGTTGCTCTACTTCCTGAGTTGCTAAACTAGGCGCAGAGGTTATAATCTGTATTTGGTTATTAGTTATATCCGGAACAGCATCTATAGGCAAGCGCAACGCACTCCATACTCCCCATACGATAAGTAAAAGCGTAGCTATTCCTACGAACAACTTATGCTGAATACTCCACTTGATTATTCTATCTAACACGTGTACTTGATAATTTTAAGAAACGCCAACAAATGCGGGTCTTGGTAAAATATAGATTTGACTTATGGAAGCCGTCGAGCGACCTCTCGAATGACAAGTTGGGTTTGTTCCTTTGTAGACCTCTTAAGACGCTACGATTGTAAGACTCTTGATAAGAAAAATACTACAACATAGCCTCGGTTCTACCTATGCAACAAACTCTTGCCTGCAAAGATACTACATAGTCAGCAACTCTGCAAGGTTTCTTATAAGGGCGTTGCTCGGACTAAAAGTAGAGAATATCCAAATAGGGATACGCGTACTCGCCGAAATGAATACGCACACTCACATTCGTGAGTACACGTACTGAAATCAGTAAGTGCGCGCACTTAAATTTATAAGTACGTTGTACTTTCTGGAGACTTCAGCTGAAGTCTGTACAAACTTCAGCCGTAGTCTGCACAAACTTCAGCTGAAGTTTGTACAGACTTCGCCGAGGTTTTGACTTTAGGAAATGCAAGCATTGTTTTTCAGCAAGACAAACAAAAGGCATTGGACTAATCGTATTACCTTTTGTATATTATGACTAAGAATGAATTAAATTTATCTTTAACTAGATATACTGAGCGCACAGGACACAGCCTAAGCGTCAAGGCTGTACTCTTCGATATGGACGGAGTCCTTTACGACTCAATGAAGCACCACGAACGCTCATGGCTAGAGACTGCCCAAGCACACGGACTTATTATGTCCCAGCATGATGTGTATATGTTTGAGGGACAAACAGGACCACAAACGATTAATATACTTATGGAGCGTACGCACCAGCGCAAGGCCTCCCAAGAAGAAATCAAGAGTATCTATGCGATGAAGACCCGACTATTCACTAGCTACAATACAGGCGAACTTATTCCTAATGCTAGCAAAGTCGTAGAGGCTGTTAAGGATTACAAAAGGGTTATCGTAACGGGCTCATCACAAGCCTCACTATTAGACAAATTAGAAGAAAATTATCCCCATGCCTTCTGCCGTGAACTGATGGTGACGGGCTTAGATGTAACGCATGGCAAGCCCCACCCAGAGCCCTATCAGAGAGGATTGGCTCTTGCAGGTGTAGCTCCGCACGAAGGCATAGTCATTGAGAATGCTCCCCAAGGTGTAGCTGCTGCCCATGCTGCAGGATGCTTTACCATTGCTGTGAATACAGGTACTCTTGACGATAGTATACTATATAATGAAGGGGCAGATATTGTATTTCCCGATATGCAAAAGCCTGCTTGTATCTCTTCCTCATCTTCTGAAATCATGACACACGGCGACGCTCCAATCCTGCAAATGCTTATGCTCCCTCTCATAAGCATTATAGCCCTGATACTAGCCTATATTTTGGATTGTATACTAGGCGACCCCTATCGCTTACACCCGATAATCGGCTTCGGCAATCTCATTGCTTGGGGAGAGCAGACACCTCAATAAAGGAGAGAATAGGTATCTAAAAAGGCCTACTATACAATGGCTTTTTGATTATCTTGGTTAGAGCCATAACTTTCTTTATAGAGCTCTTTTTGCCTATCCTTTGCAATCGCTTTCTCGGTCAAGGGGCAGCACTCGCATCTATACTTATCTTCCGCACTTTCGTTATCTTCTACATGCTCTCAGGCACAACGCTTATACGAGAAGTTAGAGAAGTATTCAAAGCCTTAGAGAGGTCTTTGGAAGACGGACGCAAACAGGTAGCACGCATTGTGGGCGCGATACCCAAAAACCTTAGCCCTCATGAGGTGCAGACAGCGACCCTTGAGACGCTAAGTGAAAAACCCTAAGCGATGGCGTGATAGCACCTCTCTTTTGGTACATGCTCTTCGGACTACCTGCAATGGTCATGTACAAGATGATTAACACACAGGACTCTATGGTCGGCTATAAGACTGACCGCTACAAAGATTATGGTTGCTTCTCTGCCCTAACAGATGACCTAGTGAATTATCTACCGGCAAGGCTCACAGCCGGACTTATGCTTCTTGTTAGTCGTAGGCTCGACTTATGGCATTTCATTCAGAAATATGGGCGACAGCATGCAAGCCTAACTCAGGCTATCCCGAAGCGGCGCTTGCAGGGATATTAAATTGCCGATTTGGAGGTCCTCACGATTACTTTGGCAAGGAAGTCTATAAGCCTTATATAGGAGAGCATGAACGCGACCTTAGCTTGCAAGATGCAGAGCAAGCTATTCGCATCAATAGGCGCAGTGAATGGCTTATGCTTGGGCTCTCTATTCTTATAAGTAACATAGCCTCTTTGATTATACTCTTCTAGACCATTGCATTGTGCGGCACTCGTCGCGTTATTTTTCGACATTCAGGCTCCCGTCATTTACATTAGTAAACTCCCTGCGCCCTCAGTCTCAATGCCTTGCGAAAGCCGCATTCTGCTAGATCTCCCTCTAGACCTTTTTCCATAAACAATAAGGGCTACCCTGCAATTGCAAGGTAGCCCTTATCATTATATAATCTCTGTTCTTATTAGATGATTGAGTTCTTCTTAGTAAACTCTATGATCTCATCGATGTAACCAAATGCAAGACCAGTTACAGTATCTGCACAACCGTAATAAATAGCGATACGACCAGTTCCAGCATCGTGCAGAGTCGCACAAGGAAAGTTACATTAGGGCACATCACCCATACATTCGTAAGTTTCACGAGGTGAGATGAGGTATGGACCTGAACGGAACTTAACCTTCCAAGGCTCATCAAGGTCAAGAAGAGCCGAACCGAAAGCGTACACAAAGCCATTACATGATGCGAGCACACCGTGATAGATGAGTAGCCAGCCTTCGCTTGTTTCGATAGGAATAGGACCTGCACCAATCTTAGTACACTGCCATGCGCTATCTTCGAATGGCGCAGGACTCATCACATGACGATGACGACCCCAGAACTCTAAGTCTGGTGATTCGCTATAGAAGATATCTCCGAATGGAGTATGACCATTGTCACTTGGACGGCTAAGCATAGCAAACTTACCATCTATCTTACGAGGGAAGAGTACGCCATTACGGTTAAATGGTAAGAAAGCATTCTCTAACTGATGGAAAGTCTTGAAGTCGAATGTATAAGCAACACCAATCGTTGGACCATGATAGCCATTACACCAAGTTACATAGTAACGGTCTTCAATAAATACGACACGTGGGTCATAACCATAAACCCATTCGCCGATTTCCTTATCATCGCATTCGAACTTGAGTGGCTCTGGATTGATATCCCAAGAGATAGCATCCTTACTAAAACCAACATGTAGACGCATACGACGATTAGTGTCATCACAACGGAACACCCCTGCATAACCTTCGCCCAAAAACGCACAACAGCACTATTGAAGATACTGTTTGAGGTAGGAAGTAAGTCGCGAGGGATAATAGGGTTTGCGCTATAACGCCAAACAACATCTTTAGAGCCTTCTGGGCGATTTTTCCCCAAGGCATATCAGGCATAGCCTGACCTACAATCTTAAGTTTACTCATTGATTATTATATAATATATTTTTATTCTGTCACACTCTTAATTTTCTCTTCACTACCATGAGCAAAAGGCAAACGTAATGAAAGCAAGATAACTGGTAAGGTTACGACCAAAACTAACACGAAGAATGGTTGATACCCCCAATATGGTGAAGGATTTTACCACTAACATACCCGGTAGCATAACACTCAAGTTCATCAGACTGTTCGCAAAGGCATAATGAGCCATTTGGTACTTACCGGGAGCAATCTGTCTGCATCATAAAGAGGGTAATACCCACAAAGCCGAAACCATAACTGAAGTATTCGAAGACAATCCCCGTCCCTATCCAGAGTAGACTTGTGGGGTGGAAGTATGCAAGTAGCAAATAGACAGCAAACGGAATATTAAAGATGCAAACAAGCGCAAACAAAGCACGCTTAAGTCCTATCGATGCGACGAAGTAACCCTGAAAAGGATTGAACCAAGCACGAAAGCAATAGAACCTGCCGTACCATAGATTAGTCCGTAAACCTCATTACTTAGACCGAGTCCTCCTAACTCAATGGTATCTTTTAAGAAGAGTGGTGCAATCTTTACCGCTAAACCTTCTCCTAGACGATAGAGGAAGATAAAGAGTAGATAGAGCCATATATACTTCTTCGTAAAGAAAAGAGCTTATCATCTCCCACAGCTCAGCTATCTTCTCTGACCTATTAACGCTAACTCGTTTGCTTTCCTTCGGTAGCATAGTCATGTGGTAGAGAGACAAGGCAATCATGATGAGCGCACAAATACCAATCACAACCATCCAACCCGTAAGGACGCCATAAGACTTAGACAAATGCCCAGCAAGGAAAACGAGACCTCCATTAGCAAGGATTTTAGCCAAATTATAAAAGCCACCCTGCCAACCAGCATAGATACTTTGCTCCTTAGCACTTAGTTCCTGCATATAAATGCCATCACCTGCAATATCTTGTATAGACCCGCTAATACCCAAAACAGCAAAGAGGGCAATCGTGATACTAAAGAATGAAGGCAGAGGTAGAGCAAAGCACACAAGTCCAAACATCAAAGACATAATAGCCTCCGTGATGAACACATACTGACGCTTTGTGCCGAATAGTTCCATCACGAAACTAAAGAGCGGTTTGAGCGACCAAGGCAAAACCAAGAGCGAAGTCCAAAAGGTTATCAGTTCCTTATCAACCTTAAGGTCTGCAAAGATTAAGACAGAGACTGTCGAAAGAGCAATATAGGGTAGCCCCATGCCGAAGTACACACTCGGCACCCATGTAATCGGATTACGTTTCTTTTTCCACGTATTACGTTCTAAGTTATTTTTAAGCCTGTTGCAAACGTGCGACCTGCAATGTATTGAGCATCAAAGACACAATTGTCATCGGTCCTACTCCACCGGGCACTGGTGTGATATAAGAAGCCTTAGGAGCAACTTCATCAAAAGCAACATCTCCAGAGAGGCGGAAGCCACTCTTCTTGCTCGCATCAGGCACACGAGTAGTTCCTACATCGATAATCACAGCACCAGGACGAACCATATCGGCTTTGAGAAACTCTGGCACTCCAAGAGCCGCCACTATGATATCAGCCTCTAGACACAATTCTTTTTATATTGGAGTGTGCGGCTATGGCAAACAGTTACAGTACAATCTCCAGGATTACCCTTATGTAGTAGCAACTGCGCCATAGGCTTACCTACGATATTACTGCGCCCAAGTACAACGCAGTGTTTACCCCGAGTATCAACCTTGTAGCGTTTAAGCAGTTCAATAATACCCTGAGGAGTAGCCGACACGAAGCAAGGCAAACCGATACTCATACGCCCCTACATTAATCGGATGAAAACCATCTACATCCTTACGTGGGTCTACAGCTTCGATAATGCGCTGTTCGTTGATATGCTTAGGCAATGGCAATTGCACGATAAAGCCATGAACATCGTCATCATGGTTTAGTTTCTCTATTGTCTCAAGCAAACGTGCTTCCGTCACATCCTCTTCAAAGCGAATGAGCGTAGAGCGAAAGCCAAGTTCTGAACACGTCTTAATCTTGCTCGCGACATAAGTCTCACTACCTCCATCATGTCCCACAAGGATAGCAACCAAATGAGGTGCTGGCTTACCCTCACGTAGCCTCTGGGCTACTTCTTGAGCAATCTCCGCCTTAATCTCTGCCGATGTAGCTTTACCATCGAGGAGCGTGTATGTCTGTTCTGCCATAATAGGTTATGTATTTGGGATTAGTTATTCAGCTAAAAAATTTCTGATAGTTATCTAAAACCTATTCAAAGATACTTAAATTCTACGTGAGTTTACCATAAAAAAACTAAGCGTTGTACATTCCACACTTAAGGGCAACAATGGAAAAAACAAGCGATGCCAGATAAATCTAGCATCGCCTAAAAAAATCATGAAACCTGAGTGGTCCCACTTGGGCTTGAACCAAGGACTCCCTGATTATGAGTCAGGTGCTCTAACCGACTGAGCTATAGGACCCGTAGCTTAAAAAGTGGATAACCATCTAAGCTAACCGCGTGCAAAGGTAATATAAATACCTTTGATATGCAAATTTCAAACCGCGAAGATATCCGATAGAAGGTAGGCTTTTAACCTCCTTTCTTCAGACCTTGCTGACAGTCTAAACCTTAGGCTGTCTTACGGCTGATGATAATATGTGCAATATATCCTATAACAACGAGAGCAAGTCCTGAACCTAGAAGGGTATTCGAACTATTTGCTGTTACACCATCTACAACCAAAAGCACTGCTCCGATGAGGAGAATAAGTGCGCCAATGTACTTTGCCATATCCTTTATTATTGTATTGTTATTATTTCTAGCCTACAAAGTACGCATTTTTGACATAACGAAATATCAAAAAGCCGTCATTGAACCTAAGCAGGCATTATATCGGGAAAAGTCTGTATCTCTTAAGCTCTAGTTAGCGACTTACAACTTATAATTAAGCCCAACAGCAAATGCCATAAGGTCAGGATAACCCGGTACAAAAAAATCGTAGCAAAATCCAGCTTTGAGCTAATCGCAAACTTATACTCTAATTCCCTCCATACCATAAAAACTTGTACTGCCATTTATCTGTCGGTGTTCCTTTGTAGTATTTCGTATCTACATAGTTAGGGATGCGAAACCAATTATGTCGATAAATCCACGTTGGACCAATTCCCCCGAAGAGGCTATGCCGACCAATTTGAAAGATACGAGCACGTAGCCCAATGCTCGTCACACCTGCAAACTAGGGCAGCACAATCCGCATATAGACCTTGTATAAACTTGACAGAAAGGATATCAGGTACAATAAAGTATTCATACGTAAGGAGAGCACCCAAGTCCCAAACAAAATAAGCCTGTTCATCTAAGCGATTGGGCATCAGCTCTGCATTAGGCTCTCCACTAAGAGGGTGAAAACTAAGTCCCATAAATTTCAAACCAATGCTATGACGTTTCGACTTCTGAGAAAGAATGGGATGTTGCGCCTGTGCTTCTATACCTTTATTCCCATCAATTGAGTCCTTTAGCGAGAGCTTTACTTGCTTATCGCCCCAATCCTCCATTTTAACTCCTTTTTGAGCAAGAGCTTCAAGACCTTGAGAATCTTGCATATCAAGAACCTGAGCAGTGACACTCATCGTCATGAGGAGCATTAAAAGGCAAACTATTCTTCTAAATTTTATCATTACTATTATGTATTAACTACAAAAAAATCTACAATTCTAAGCTGACAAGTTCCTATTTCTAAGAATTCAACTCCGCAAATATCAGAATAGTTCAAGACCGTTGCACGGTCTCCAAAAGGACAAGTAAAACTTGTCCTTTTGTGAGAACTTTGCAGAATGCGGTAATCGCAAGGCATTGAGACTGAAGGCGACGGGAGTTTACTCATGTAAATGACCAAGCCTGAATGTCGATAATAACGTAGCGAGTGCCGTATTATGCAATGGTCTCAATTCTTGATACTCTTCGAATAGTATAGAAAGCCCCCACACATAGGTTACAAAACCTATACGTGAGAGCAAAACTTTTGGATTTAAATAATTTACTTTATAGCTTGTAGCTCAATGTTACGAGAGCATTCGTAGGCTCATTAGGGAAGAACTGAGTACCATTCAACACTGATGTATAGTTTTCAGCATTGAGTACATTGCGCACTTGAACGGCAATGCTGAACCCTGCAGGCAAACGATAAGAAGCCCCAAGGTCTAGTTGCGTGTAAGGAGCAAATGTTAGAGCTGAACCTACATTGTAATACATAGCATCACGATAGCTTAAAGCTATAGTTGAGCGAAAGGTTGCGGAGTGCTCCACGTTGGAAATCATAATTTCCATAAGTAAAGAACTGCTTACGAGGCACCCAGCTCATAGGTGTACCTTCACGAAGGTTCAATAGACTAGTCACAGGACTCTCCTTTGTATCAGCGACATGAATATCGGTATAGCTGTATCCCGCAACAAGTTCAAGACCGGGCAAAGGGCGATAAGTCAAATCAGTCTCAAACCCATTGCCTTCAGTCGCACCAACCTGTGCAACTACATCATACTCCTTAGATTTACCGTCTTTCTGTTGTTCTTTCAGATAAGTGCTAGCAAGCTCGTTATTACGACGGATATGATAAGCAGAGAGATTTAGCTGAAGAACATCTGCAAGCGTATAACGAGTACCTACCTCAAACTGATAACCCGACTGAGGTTCGAAATAAGAGCCACCACGACGTCCCGTTATCAGCTGACCATCCTTATCATAGAAACAGCGCGTCTCAGTATTAAGCGTAGTTGTCTTATCTGGGATATAGAAGCTACCCAAAGACGTATAAAATGAAATAGCTTCCATTGGCTGGTAGACTAAACCTAGACGATAACTAATAGCATCATCAGAACTCTTTTCATACTTATCACGGGCAACATCATCATAGCTATGCTTGCCGTCCTTAATACTAAGTCCTGATGTATGGCGATAACTATAGTGGTCATAGCGAATAGCGACCATAGCCTTAAGCTGAGAAGAGAACTCAAATACATTTGATAAGGCAAAGCCATGTACCCAAGTATGCTGAGGAGAAGCTTTTGAGAGTCTCGTCTGCATGTGACCATTGAAGCTAGGGTTATAGGTTGTATTCTCTGAAAAGTTCGTTACCTCTCCTTCTGCGTTAAAGGTACGACCGCCCCCCTGTACATCTAGACCATTATAACCTGTATAGCTTGTACGTTGCAAATAAGTTGTGCTATAAGCAAAGCGTAGGTTATTTTTTACCGAGCCTATAGAGAAATTACCAGAGAGGTCAACAGTATTCTGTAGCGTCTTGGCAATGTGCTCAAAGCGTAGAGGGAAGGTAAACTGAACATGATTGAGGTCATAATAAGTTTTAGTGCCCGAATTATCTTTTTGTATAGTAGCCATACTTTTCGCCTGCAGTATCACTAGTAGGATAACTTAACTCTTCAGTACTGAAGTAGTCAATATCGTCATAGGCATAAGAAAGATAATCAGAGATTTTCCAGTTAGATGGTAACGAGAGGGTGTACTTCAGACTGGTATTATATGCACGATTATACATTTCATCGGAAGCATCATTATAACGCCAATCACGCTTAAGACCAGGCAACAATTGACCTTTCTTGAGGTAGAGTTTATCATCACTCACGCGATAAATATCACTATCCATCACTGGAGGTAGGCCTGCATCTGTTCCATAAAAAAATCATTACGACCCTCTAAGCGAAGAACAAGGCTATGAACACCCTTTGTATAGCTCAGTGCGAGCAAAGATCGAACGGTTCTTATCTTCAGTTGAGCGCCATTGCTTTTCCCCCTGAGAGGAAGCCACCAGCATAGAAGTTTAGTCCATCGGCAATCTTTCCTCCTACATGAGCACCCAAGTCGAAATAACCTAGAGAACCTCCACGGATGTGCGCTCCCAACGTAAACTTATCTGTTGGTACTCGTCTCGTGATATTAACAACTCCACCTGTAGCCGCATATCCATAGAGTACAGAAGCTGGACCTTTAAGAACCTCAAGGCGGTCAACATTGTAAAGGTCTCCCAAAGGATACGAGTTTATAGTAGAGCGTTCGTCACGCACTCCATCAATCAGATAAACCGTGTTGTAAAAACCACGTACTGATATTTCTTGGAAAGCTCCAAAAGAGGATTTCATCTGCACAGCAGGGACAAAACGCATGGCATCAGTAACCTTAGTTATAGCACGGAGCGCAAGTGTTGAGTCTGCAAGAGAACTAATCGTCAAAGGCAACTTCTTGGCGGAAACGCCTAGAGGATTTATGCCCTCGTTATGACGTAGGCGTGCAGTCACAGAGACACTGTCAAGGACGTGGACCGAGTCCGCTGGCATTGACATACTGGCTAATGCTGGTGTCGAGAGACACATAGCACCTAGCAACGAAACAGTAAGAATTTTCATAAATGAAATTAAGTGTGATATAAAAATAGTTTTGGTTTGGTACTAGCCCTAATACAGAATCAATCATTGAGTTAAAGTTTTGGGTATTACCACTGCAAAGATAGTGCATTTTCGAGAAGAAAGTATAAACTGAATAAGTTGGCATAGGGCAAGCGCATCAAAATCTAGGTGCATTATGAGTGCCGTAGGCATGACACTCCTACATAGCCCAGGGTTTCATATCGGGCTTTGCCCTCATTTCACCCTGGGTATACACGAACCAAAAGTAATATCGAGCTCCGTAGGAGCGGCACTATAACGCGAGCATTTGTCTTACGTCTCAGAAGTGCCGCCCCTTTGGGGCTCAATAAATGTGTTCCAATAATTAACCCAGGGCTTGCGCACTGGGCTATGCAGGGGTATCGCCCTTACAGGGCTCATCTACGTCTTCCCATATACTTTATTATTTTGATGCAGTTGCCTTGTAACGATAGCATGAAGCCTCTCGGCGACTTCCTCTCAGACCCTGCTAACAGTCCAAACCCTAAGCTGTCTTATGGTCGATTATAATATATACAATAAAAGGTTCATTTGCATTTACGCCTTATACTTTCCAAGAAAACAGCAAGACCCAAAACTTAAAGAAAGCCCTCACACATAGGCTACAAAACCTATATGTGAGGGCAAAACTTTTGGATTTAAATAATTTACCTTTATAGCTTGTAGCTCAATGTTACGAGAGCATTCGTAGGCTCATTAGGGAAGAACTGAGTACCATTCAATACTGATGTATAGTTTTCTGCATTGAGTACATTGCGCACTTGAACGGCAATGCTGAATCCTGCAGGCAAACGATAAGAAACCCCAAGGTCTAGTTGCGTGTAAGGAGCAAATGTTAGAGCTGAACCTACATTGTAATACATAGCATCACGATAGCTTAAGCTATAGTTGAGCGAAAGGTTGCGGAGTGCTCCACGTTGGAAATCATAATTTCCATAAGTAAAGAACTGCTTACGAGGTACCCAGCTCATAGGTGTACCTTCACGAAGGTTCAAGAGACTCGTCACAGGACTCTCCTTTGTATCAGCGACATGAATATCGGTATAGCTGTATCCTGCAACAAGTTCAAGACCGGGTAAAGGACGATAAGTCAAATCTGTTTCAAACCCATTGCCTTCAGTCGCGCCAACCTGTGCAACAATGCTGTAACGCTTAGGCTTACCATCCTTCTGTTCTGTTATAGAAGTGCGAGCAAGCTCGTTATTACGACGGATATGATAAGCAGAAAGATTTAATTGAAGGATGTTCGATAGTGTATAGCGCGTACCTACCTCAAACTGATAACCCGACTGAGGCTCGAAATAAGCGCCACCACGACGTCCCGTAATCAGCTGACCGTCCTTGCCATAGAAACGCTGCGTCTCAGTATTAAGCGTTGTCGTCTTATCTGGGATATAGAAGCTACCCAAAGATGTATAGAAAGAGATAGCTTCCATTGGCTGATAAACAAGTCCTAGGCGATAGCTAATAGCACCATCAGAACTCTCATTATACTTATCACGGGCAACATCATCATAGCTATGCTTGCCGTCCTTAACACTAAGTCCTGATGTATTTCGGTAACTGTAGTGGTCATAGCGAATAGCGACCATGGCCTTTTAGCTGAGAAGAGAACTCAAATACGTTTGAGAGCGCAAAGCCATGCACCCAAGTATGCTGAGGAGAAGCTTTTGAGAGTCTCGTCTGCATGTGACCATTGAAGCTAGGGTTATAGGTTGTATTCTCTGAATAGTTCGTTACCTTCCCATCTGCGTTAAAGGTACGACCGCCCCCCTGTACATCTAGACCATTATAACCGGTATAGGTTGTACGTTGCAAATAAGTTGTGCTATAAGCAAAGCGTAGGTTATTTCTTACCGAACCTATAGAGAAATTACCTGAGAGGTCAACAGTATTCTGTAGCGTCTTGGCAATGTGCTCAAAGCGTAGAGGGAAGGTAAACTGAACATGATTGAGGTCATAATAAGTTTTAACTCCCGAATTATCTTTTGCATAGTAGCCATACTTTTCGCCTGCAGTAGCACTCGTAGGATAACCCTAACTCTTCAGTACTGAAGTAGTCAATATCGTCATAGGCATAAGAAAGATAATCAGATATTTTCCAGTTAGATGGTAACGAGAGGGTATACTTCAGACTGGTATTATAGGCGCGATTATACATTTCATCGGAAGCATCATTATAACGCCAGTCTCGCTTAAGCCCTGGTAACAAATCACCTTTCTTAAGGTAGAGTTTATCATCACTCACGCGATAAATATCACTATTCATCACTGGAGGTAGACCTGCATCCGTTCCATAGAAGTCATTACGACCCTCTAAGCGAAGAATGAGGGCTATGAACACCCTTCGTATAGCTTAGTGCTGCAAAGAGCGAACGGCTCTTATCTTCAGTTGAGCGCCATTGCTTTCCACCTGAGAGGAAGCCACCAGCATAGAAGTTTAGCCCATCGGCAATCTTTCCTCCTACATGAGCACCCAAGTCAAAATAACCTAGAGATCCTCCACGAATGTGCGCTCCCAAGGTAAACTTATCTGTTGGGACTCGCCTCGTGATATTAACTACTCCACCTGTAGCAGCATATCCATAAAGCACAGAAGCTGGACCTTTAAGAATCTCAAGGCGGTCAACATTGTAAAGGTCTCCCAAAGGATACGAGTTTATAGTAGAGCGTTCGTCACGAACTCCATCAATCATATAAACCGTGTTGTAAAAACCACGTACTGATATTTCACGGAAAGCTCCATAAGAGGATTTCATCTGCACAGCAGGAACAAAACGCATGGCATCAGTTACCTTAGTTATAGCACGGAGTGCAAGTGTTGAAGTCTGCAAGAGAGCTAATCGTCAAAGGCAACTTCTTGGCGGAAACGCCTAGAGGATTTATGCCCTCGCTATGACGTAGGCGTGCAGTCACAGAGACACTGTCAGGGACGTGGACCGAGTCCGCTGGCATTGACATACTAGCTAATGCTGGTGTCGAGAGACACAAAGCACCTAGCAACGAAACAGTAAGAATTTTCATAAATGAAATTAAGTGTGATATAAAATAGTTTTGGTTTGGTACTAGCCCTAGTACAGAATCAATCATTGAGTTAAAGTTTTGGGCATTAGCACTGCAAAGATAGTACATTTTCTAGAAGAAAGTATAAACTGAATATGTTGGTAAGGGCAACCGCATCAAAATTTACAATAACCATCGAGCGTTGCACAATGTAATAGTTCTCCCTAATGAGTGCCGTAGACACGACACTCCGGCATAGCCCAGGGTGGAATGAGGGCGAAGCCCGATATGAAACCCTGGGTATACACAGACAACAGCAGATTGAGCTCCGTAGGAGCGGCACTCACAGCGAGCGTTTGGTTCGTGGCTTTGCATTCGTTGGGAAAGTCTGCGCCCTAAAGGGGCTCAATAAATGAATTAGAAACCAATAACCCAGGGGCTTGCGCCCTGGGCTATGCAGGAGTATCGCCCTTACAGGGCTCCTCTACGTCTTCATCATCAATCAATTACGTTGTTATTTTGATGCTGTTGCCCTGAATAAATAAGTTGATTTTGTGTAAGACTTGTCTATTTTCAAGCCTTATAGCATGTTGAAATTCCTAGACAGATGAAAAGAAAACAGAGCCTGCGTTACCTAAAGTCAAAACCTCGGCGAAGTCTGTGCAGACTACACGTGTAGTTTGTACAGACTTCAGCTGAAGTCTCCAGAAAGTAAGTACCACGTACTTACAAATTTAAGTACGCGTACTTACTGAAATAAGTGCGCGCACTCACCGATGTAGTACGCGCACTCACTGAAACAAGTACGTCGTACTTATTTCGAGACCATTGCATTGTGCGGCTCTCGCTGAATATAAAAGCAATGTGCCCAGCTCTCCCGAGCTGGACACATCATTCGATTTATCACTTAAACGGTTTACTATTTTACAGAGAGGATACTCAAGTAGTCTTAAATACAACTCTACACTGCAAAGGTACTCCCACTTATAGGGGTGGGCAATACCTAACTATATGTATATTAGAATAGGGCTATACCTATTTATAGTGAAAATATAGAGATCATTGCATAATACGGCACTCGCTGCGTTATTTTCGACATTCAGGCTTAGTCATTTACATGAGTAAACTCCCTGCGCCTTCAGTCTCAATGCCTTGCGATTACCCCATTCTGCAAAGCCCTCCAAAAGGAGAAGTAAAATTTGTCCTTTTGGAGACCGCTGAGCAGTCTCCATATAGTGTTTCTAGGTAAATAAACGCCAAAAAGTCGTCACAAGCACCGTTACCACGATGCCTAAAAGGAGAGGTAAAAAGCGTCGCAACGGCAGTCCACTTAACACTCTTCGTTTCCTTATAAATCGTCGCTATGGTTGTGCTACAAGGGTTATGAAGTAAGCAGAACAGCATTATATTAATAGCAGTAAGCATGGTCCATCCACCTTGCACAAGGATTGCATGAGTTTCTTCGGGGCTTCCTTCCAATAGCACCCCTGCACCAGAGCCGTTGCCTAAGGTTAGTAGAGTCAGCATCAATATAGTTGGAAGAACTATTTCATTAGCTGGTATAGCAAGAATATAGGCTAGTAGAATTACTCCGTTTAGCCCCATGAACCATGCCGGTGTTTCTAATATCTGAATAAGATGTTCGGCAATACTCTCATTCCCCTATTTGCAGATTGCTACATAGCCAAATGAGCGCACCAGCAGGCATTGCGAAGACTACGGCTCGCCATAAAACGATTATCGTACGATCAATCAGCGAGGTGTAGAGCGTGCGCCAGAATTGTGGTGGACGATAAGGAGGTAACTCAAGATGAAAGGTAGAAACCTCCCCTCTTAGAATAGTATGAGAAAGCAACCAGTTAGAACCAAACATAAGCCCCTATTCCCAGCAGAGCAACCATTAGGACAGCACCAAGGCTTACCAAAAGTGCCATAAGGGCCAGGTACTGCACTCGATATAAATATAGATGCAATAAGGATTTGCGTTGGCCAACGTCCATTACAGAGCGAGAAATTGTTGGTTATAATCGCTATCAGACGTTCACGATTACTATCAATAATACGAGTAGACACGACGCCAGCAGCATTACATCCGAAGCCCATACTCATGGTTAGGGCCTGTTTACCATGAGCACCAGTACGCCTAAAGAGTTCGTCCAGGTTGAAGGCTACACGAGGCAAGTAACCAAAGTCTTCTAGTAGGGTAAAGAGTGGGAAGAAAATAGCCATCGGAGGGAGCATAACAGAAACCACCCAAACCGTTGCCAAATAAACACCATCAGCCAAGAAGCCAACAACTCCAGCGGGAAGACCAAGAAGAACGAGGAAGTCTTTTAGATGTGGGTGCAAATAACCCACAAGGATTTCATTAAGCCAACTAGAGGGGTAATTGCTACCTACGATTGTTAGCCAAAAGACTAGCCCAAGGAGCAAGAGCATAATCAACACTCCCCACTTTCTGCTCGTTAGGATTTTATCTAGTTTGATATCAAAAGGAACACGCCCACGCGCATTCGCAAAGCTCACCACTTCTCGGCATATACGCTCGGCATCAGCATAGATAGATTCAATCCATTGCTCATGCATATCCGCACCGATTGCTAGATGAACAGACTCCGATAAAGCCAACAGCTCAGGCGTAGCAAAGCGCGTGACAATGCTAGGGTCACGCTCCAGCATACGATAACTCACCCACAAGCTGTTATCTTGGTCGGGATAGGCTTCTTTTATCGCAAGTCTAAGGGGTTCTATAAGTTTGACCGTCTGCTCGGGTAATGCATTACTTCGGTAGGGTTTACAGACAATATCACCATGAACTATCGCACGAATAGTAGCAAGAAGATTATCTATGCCCTCGCCCGAACGAGCAGAAGCTCCGACAACAGGTATCCCTAATCGCCTACCAAGAGCATTCAAGTCTACATCAATATGATTACGCTTAGCCTCATCTAGCAGATTAACGCAAAGCACAGCCTTATCCGTAATTTGAAGAACCTGCAAAATAAGGTTCATATTACGCTCCAAACGAGTGGCGTCTGCTACCAATACAGTTACGTCAGGACGTGAAAAGAGGATATAATCTCGGGCAATTTCCTCGTCCTCACTAGTAGAAGAAAGGCTATAAGTACCCGGAAGGTCTACGATACGATAACTTTCATCATCATAACGGAATGCGCCTTCAGCCTTACCTACAGTCTTTCCCGGCCAGTTGCCTGTATGCTGGTTTAGACCCGTTAAAGTATTGAATACTGTACTTTTACCCGTATTAGGATTACCCGCAAGGGCTATAGTATATTGGGCATCTGCACTATGTTCACCCTCTCGAATGAGATTTGCTCTAGAGGCAGGGCATGACGAACATGAGGCAGATGAACAGTTATGCTTCATCTTTAAAAATTCTCCTTATTATCTTATATTAATGAAGCAAAGATAATTAAACTTTTATGAGACTATCGTATAATATGGCACTCACCCCAGGGCAACCAGGGGGACGCATTAAAATTGTAGTGTAGCTATTTCAGTAGGCTTTGTTCTAGCAAGTTTTCTGCACACGAGGAATTGAAGACTTCATATTCGTCTTTAATCTCGTTATGATAAACAAGTTAATCTTTTGGATAATATCCATAATCTGTGCTACATTCAGCCCTCTTGAGAGAGGCGTCGTGTCCAAAATATACATCCAAACAGTGATGTACTCTATTATCCAATGACCACAAATAGACTGTCTTAGCAAAAGCTCTCTGTTTATGACGAAATATAGTAGACTACCTCTTCACTTGTTTTACCACTCTTTCTTATCCCAACATTTGCACTCTACTTTATGTATGAACTTCAACCCTTTACAACGAGTTAGATTTGCACATACAAAATATTTAATTCATCTTCATATTCCTCGCCATAATCCTCAATCTCATACCATGAGGTACAACCCTGAGAGTGTAGAAAGAAATACAATTAAGAGTAAAAAGTCTAGAGTATAGAGTTTTTTTACGATCTATACATGGATCTGAAACAAGCCTAAAGCTCTCAAATAATGAAGAATACAGAATACATAAATATCTGAACTTTAACTAACGTAAATATATCAACTATACTTATTTAATGCGCTCTCCTGAACTTAAAGGAGATTACGACCTCTTCTTAGGACAAATTCAGTAACATCCTCAAACTATAAGAACAATTATGAAGAAACTTATGCTATCATCTCTTGTAGCTTTTCTTAGGCCGAATGCTTTTTCGACATAGGCTATCACTACCCACAGCTCACTTAGCATAAGCAACACCACCAAGGTATTTCGTCCTGCTGTATGGGCTTGAGCTTATATGGTTTTATTTTCCATTTCTTGCTTTAGGTATTCAATACCACTTAATAGTGGATCATCCATATCCTCGAAAGCTTGATAATTTACATCATATTGTTAGCGATATTTTTTTGAATTCCTGAGCCATACGTTTTGATTCTAAAGGGGCACAGGTATCCAGGAGTATTACCTTTTAACAAAGGACGGTAGCTTAGGGTCAAATAAGCGTTCTTCAACGTGCACCTCAAACATCGTTTCAACCACTTCGTTGGTTAGTTGAATAAAATAAGGAATATTGACAAATTTATACCCTATCTTGCTAAAAATTTTTGGCTTTCTCTGAATCACGTAATATCTTCTCGGGGTTGGTATAGTGTCCTATTATACCGTCAGATTCAATAACCAGTTTTAGGCATTCGCTAATGTAATCTACCTCATGATACCTGCGTTCTTCAAATTTGAAGCGTTTATTCTGTTCCCAATCTGAAACCTTCGGAAATATAACTTCGAGATATTCTGACAAAAGGTGTAAACATGGCTTTTTGAGTTCTTTTCAGCCTTCAAGGCATCTTGTTTTTCTCTCTCAGACCCCCCCATTTTCTCTTTTCCGTAACTTTAAGTACTTTTTCATTGTTCTTTCTCAAAGATAATACTTTGGATTCTCTTGCTGACTTTCTCAGGGCAACCGCATCAAAAATTCAGGGCGTATTATGAGTGCCGTAGGTACTCACTTGAAACTTCTACTTTTCGACTCAATCACAGACTTAGGCAAAGCTTATTCAAAATATTCAATTAACTGAAATACCTTATCTTTTGCGATATGGAAGATTTTTACGCCACAGAGCCAAGTACCTAAACTTGATTCTAACACCCAAATACACCAGCTTAAAGAACCTGTTCCCGTCGAACTGCAAGCTGACTTCTTTGGATTAGTTAGGAGCCGACGTTCCGAACTTGAATCAGGCTCTTTACTCTCTCCCAACGAAAAATGACCTCATTGAGCGTGTCAAGCAAGTCCTAAACGAAAAGGAAGAGATTGACAATAAGCAGATGATGCTCTACTTCGTTAGTCTTGCATGCTGTAAGAGTATCGAAGTCTTACGTTTCTTAGAATCCTTACTTGAAACTTGTGAGGGTTACGAACGCTCACTTACACTCATGGCTGAGCTTGAGGTGCGCATGCGCGTATACGAAGACCTTACGGGAGAACCACAAGCGATAATAGCTAGCGGACTAGGGTGGTGTAGGCGAACTTATTCGCTTAAGTGGTGTCGCACTGCAACGTAAGTTTGAGCCGTGGGAAGACTATCAAAAGGACTTATTGCACCAAATGCTCAATGAAGCCTGCCTTGAGAACGGAGGCTACATCGAAGAGGAGTTTTGGGGTGATGAGTACTTCGGATTTTGCATTTTACTTCCCTACTATTCAGATATCGCAGGGATTATTGAGCATTTCCTCAATGAGTGCAATCAGTATGGGCAATTCTTGCATCCCGATTGCCATGTCGGGAATATGCATAGCCTATCACATCACTATATCAAACAAATACTAAACTTTCGCAAGAACATAGCACAAGACCTCCAAAAGAATGGAGGTGAAATGCCATTACAATCATTTATTGACTTCTTGAATAATATCAACACCCAGTCCGACGATGATGAAGGGCAGGAGGATAATGACAACAACAATCAAGACGAAGAATAACTATGCCTATAATTCCATCTATCCTAGATACAGACTTATATAAGTTTACCACAAGCTACGCATATAGCAAGCTGTACCCTCGTGCTTATGGTCAGTTTAGGTTCATTGACCGCAATGACACCTGCTATCCCAAGGGATTTGCCGAGCAACTGAAAGAAGAGACTAAAGCTATGGCTCAATTATCTCTTAGCCGAGATGAGGAGCTTTTTCCCTACATCAGGAACTACCCTACCTTCCACCTACCTATATTGACTTTTTGAAAGGGTTCAGATTTAATCCTGAAGAACTCATCATTGAGCAAGACGAAGCAGGACATCTGAGTATCATCGCTGAAGGGCTACTCTACCGTGTAACGCTTTGGGAAACGCCCATCCTTGCTCTTGTAAGCGAATTATATTACCGTATAACGGGAGCAAAGCCTGATATGGAGTATGCCGAGCGAGCTATCACAGAGAAAGCCAAAGCTCTAGCACAAGAAGGGATTTCATTCTCTATGTTTGGTATGCGTAGACGCTTCAGCTTTGAGGTCGAGCTTCGCATGACCGAACTACTCAGGCAGCATGCTGGCTCTTGCCTCTATGGTACGAGCAATGTGCATATCGCACATCTACTAGGACTAAAAGTATCAGGTACGCACCCACACGAATGGATACAATTCCATGGCGCTATGTACGGCTACAAGATGAGTCAAACTACATGTCTATGGAAGACTGGATAAATGTCTACGATGGCGACCTCGGCACCGTGCTGACGGACACCTATACGACAGATGTATTTATGCGTAACTTCAGTAAGAAGCACGCTATGCTTTACACGAGTGTTCGCCACGATAGCGGAGATCCATTTGTCTTTACAGACAAGGTGATACAGCGTTATCAAGAGCTTCGGGTAGACCCTAAGATTAAGTACATTATCTTTAGTGACGGGCTCAACGTAGAGAGCTATTGAGATAGCGAACTATTGTAAAGGGCGCATAGGAGCGAGCTTCGGTATAGGCACAAACTTCTCTTGTGATGTAGGCAATGACATCAAAGTACCCGCAATATCGTGATGAAGCTCTGGCAGTGTAAGATGACCGAGCGCGACCGCTGGCACCCCTGTGTAAAGCTCAGCGACGTCAGGGGGCAAACATACTGGCGAAGCTAGTGAAATCCGATTAGCACAAGAGACGCTAGGCATTATCTAGCATGGTTTGTTTTGTATTTCGGGTCATTCAATCCCTTTCACAAAGCACACCTTGCGCTAGCTCGCTACGCGCTCAAGCAGTTGGGCTTTTACTGAGGGTTTGGCTTATCCTAAGTCCGCTCAACCCTCAGAAGGACATCAAGAAGCAACTCCCTTACGAACTTAGAAAGGCAATTATTCTTGATGCTATTAAGGAAGAAACGAATATCAAATTAGTGGAGATTGAACGTAATTTGCCTAGACCTCTCTATACGATACGAACAGTTCAAGCACTTAAGTTGCTCTACCCACACGAGCAATTCTCTATGCTCATTGGCTCGGATAATTTGCTATCATTCTCTAGTTGGTATCACCCACACGAACTATTGAGTTAATTAGTTTGTTTGTGTACCCACGCCCAGACTATCCGCTAGAGTCTGCAGACCCAAGTATCCCTTACACAGCTTGCCTAGATGCTCCGCAAAAGCAATTTATCAGCCTCTAGCATTAGACAAGCACTTGATGAAGGGAAAGAAGTCGCTCATTTACTTGCATCACCACATTCAAACGTAAGGTTAAAAGCGTACTGGCACCGTAATACATAAACCAAACTCTTACCATCTGTAACTAATAAGGCTGTACCATATAATTGGTACAGCCTTATTGTTTATTACTTCTGCAAAACCTCTTTAAGACTCTCTAGTCGCTGAAGAACTGATTTAAGCCGAGTGATTGTATTCTGCCTTAGTTCTAAGGAACTGCGTTTCTTCTTGAGAGCTTCTTTAGCGACTTCTATCTTTAAGCCTTTATCTCTCAACAAAGATTTAATCGCCTTAAGAGCTTCAATATCTTGCTGAGTATAACGGCGTGTCTTACCGGGTACATGGTTACGACGCAAATAAGGAAATTGCTGTTCCCAAAACTTAATCGTGCTCTGAGTCTCTCCCAGCAATTTCTCAACCTCACCTATCGTATATAATAACTTCGCCATAACACTTCAATTCTCACACAAAGATAAGCAATCGTGCTAGTTCAAACGTAGTGATACAAAGAGGACTGTGTCAATTCCTTGGCACAGCCCCTAGCTTTATTTGATATTTAAATATCTACGGATTACAGATTACCGCGCTCAATATCCTTGAAGTAGTTGTATGTACCAACCTTTAGCTCTGCACAAGCGACCTCATCTGCAACGATGATACCATGAGGGTGAAGCTGAAGAGCGGTGATTGTCCACATCTGATTAACAGCACCTTCTACAGCCTGCTCGCAGCTACTGAGCCTTAGAGTGACCATTAACAAGGATTAGCACTTCACGAGCATCCATTACGGTACCTACACCTACAGTCATAGCAGTCTTAGGCACCTTATTTACATCGCCTTCGAAGAAACGGCTATTAGCAATAATCGTATCAGTCGTTAGCGTCTTGATGCGTGTACGGCTAGAGAGCGATGAACCTGGTTCGTTAAATGCTATATGACCATCAGGACCAATACCACCAAGGAACAAATCGATACCACCGGCAGCCTTAATAGCTTCTTCGTAGTCAGCACATTCTTTTAGAGGGTCAGCAGCATTACCATTGAGGATATGTACATGCTCCTTCTTAATATCAATGTGTGAGAAGAAGTTATTCCACATGAAAAGAGTGATAACTCTCTGGATGACCATCAGGAAGACCGATGTATTCATCCATATTGAACGTTACGACATGCTGAAAAGACACCTTACCAGCCTTATTAGCTTCGATAAGAGCCTTGTACATGCCAAGAGGAGACGACCCTGTAGGAAGCCCTAGCACAAATGGACGTTCTGCCGTAGGCTTGGCTGCGTTGATACGAGCCACGACATAGTCAGCAGCCCATTGCGAGATAGACTGATAGTCTTGCTTGATAATTAATCTCATTGTTAGTATGTTTTTGGATTTTATTTGTTGAGTGCTTCAGCAAAGTCTTGTCCTAGTTGCCATGCAGTATCAATGACAGATGGAAGGTCTGCCATCTTGAGTTCGAATGGCGTTCCTACTAGTTCCCACTTCATTTCTTCAGCGAAAAGGAAGCAGTTTCTTCACTGCCATAGGAGCCCATGTATATGAACCAAACACAGCATAAGTACGGTTCTTAAGTTCGCGTACACGAATAAGGTTCATGATATTCTCAATCGGAGAGAAGATACCATTGCTGTACGTTGGGCTACCGATGATAAGACCCTTATAACGGAATATATCGCAGAGGATTTGTGATTGTTCGCTCTTGCTTACATTGTGACATACGATATTCTTAACGCCCGCAGTACGCTAAGCTCTGAGCAATAATATCAGCCATTTGCTCTGTATTGCCATACATAGAGCCGTACAGAATTACGACGCCATCTTCACCTTCATACTTGCTCAAGCGGTCGTATATAGACAAAAGCTTCTTGGTAGTGCTTAGGAGTCCAAACGACGCCATGCGTAGAGCAGATATAATCAATAGGCAAATTAAGTTCGGCAACAGCCTTAAGTGCTTTCTGCACAAAAGGACCATACTTACCAACGATACAACTATAGTAACGGTGCATATCCTTAAAGTAATGCTCTAGGTCTGCTTCATAGTCAAAGAGATGACCATTAAGCGCACCGAAAGTACCGAAAGCATCAGCAGAGAATAGAATATGCTGTGATGCCTCGTAAGTGAACATCACTTCTGGCCAGTGCACCATAGGCGCTAAGAGGAACTTAAACTCTAGGCTTCCGATTTTAAGCGTCTCTCCTCCCTTAACTTCTTGAAGACCTTCGGTTATGCCATGATAGCCCTTAAGCATATCAAAGGTTTTCTTATTACCGATAATCTTCACATTAGGATAACGCTGACGAAGAAGACCGATAGAGCCTCCATGGTCAGGTTCCATGTGGTTTACGATTAGGTAGTCTACTGGACGCTCGCCAAGGATACGTTCAATCTTATGGAAGAAAAATATCAGAATAGCAGACATCGACGGTGTCGATAAGCACGACTTCTTCGTCTACTAAAAGATAGGAGTTATAGGACACACCCTGTGGCAATGCCCATAGGTTTTCGAACAAGTGCTTACTGCGGTCATTGACACCTACATAGTAAACTTTATCCGTTACTTGTTGTACTTGGTACATAGATGACTATTCTATAATTTATATTTTACTTTGTTGCGACGATAGGATTGCGATAAGCATGCACTACAGCCCATATACCCCCTAGAACGAAAGGTATACTTAGGAGTTGCCCCATATTCATGCCCGTTTGAGCAATGAGGTTCAGCTCCCATGACTCTTGAACAATCTTAATACTTTCGATGATGAAACGGAAGCCAAAGACACCTATCATAAAGTAACCAATGATAAGACCTTCATACTTCTTAGCCGCATCACGGCACCAATACAGCCACAGACATAGAGCAAAGACCACTAGATAAGCTAGTGCTTCATAAATCTGCGTTGGGTGCCAGCCTAATTGACCCATTAAGAGCTGTTGCTGTTCGGGGGTAAGCGTTTGCTTCTGTGCTAAATACTCGATATAGCGATATTCTCCAGAACGAACAAATCTAAACGCCCATGGTAAGTCCGTAGGACGTCCAAAAAAATCTCGCTATTCATGAGATTACCCAAGCGAATAAGGGCGAGCTAAGCCCGTAGGTACTGCTATGCGGTCAAGCACCCACAAGAGCGACTTATGGCTCACTCTACGAGAGTATAACCAAAGAGCAATGATAACACCGAGTGTTCCCCCGTGACTAGCCAAGCCTCCTTCCCATATAGCGAATATCTTTAATGGGTTGGCGAGGTAGTAAGCAGGGTCATAGAAAAGCACGTGACCAAGACGAGCTCCAAGGACTGTACCTACTACAACGTAGATATAGAGCGAGTTCATCCACTCAGGGTTGAGCTTCTCTCTCTTCAGATTTTTCTTCAATCCATGGACCAAGTATGAGCAATCCCAAAGCAAATAAAAGCCCATACCAGCGTACTTCACGACCTGCTATCTCAAAAAAATCGCAGGGGCTAACATCCCATGTTATCATCACTTCAATTATTGATATTCTTTATATCCTTGCGTCAATGGAGCCTAGCAAAGCTTAGCAATCCATTGTTCTCTATCGCCAGGCAATAGGTCAATAACAGGGATTTCCTGCATAGTATAACAACCTGCTTGTTGACGCTCAGCAGCTCTTGCAGATGCGACTAGTATTTGAGCCGTAAGAGCAGGATTGTTAATCTTCATATTAAACTCTAGGAGCTGATTTTGCGTCTTACCTGATACACCCTTACGAGTCATATTTACGCCGTGACCCATGTCAATAAGTGCATCTACACTATCAACGACATTAACGTGCGTTTCATCGTGAGCGAAGTAATCATCAGCCTTAATCGCAGGAGCTACTTCTTCAGCCTTATAGCCCTCTTCTAGTTCGATATAAACCATACGACGGTGGATACCTGTACCCGTTGGGATAGTCATAGATAGAGCTTTCTTCACGCCTGCAATAGCCTTAACAGCTACAGTGTGTCCCATAGACATACCAGGACCGAAGTTCGTGTAAGTAATACCGCGTGGCACGATAGCTTCCATAAGCGTACGCACTACAGAGTCACTTCCTGGGTCCCAACCAGCAGCAATGACAGCTACTGAACCGCTAGCCTTAGCGACCTCAGCAAGTGTGCGTCTCAGGGCTACAATACCGCCATGAATATCATAGCTATCAACAGTATTGATACCCTTCTTAAGGATTTCTACAGCATGCACTTCTACTTCACGAGTAGGCGTACAGAGGATAGCCACATCAACGCCTTCTAACTCATCGATAGAGGCTACTACCTTATACTGGCTTAGTTCAAATGGAATATTATTAGGGTTACGGCGTACTACGCCTGCTACTTCAAAATCTTCTGCCGCTTCTAGGGCTTCTAGTGTGTAACGTCCAATGTTGCCATATCCGACAATGCATTTGCTCTAATTTTCTTACTCATTTTTCTTTTTATTATTGTTATACAAAGATACAAAATACTCAGTTATTACTAAGTTACCAACGAACAAGCATACAGATACAGTATAGATCAATAGAATTTGTCTAACTTAGCACAAAACATAAGGGAAATATTGCATAAGACTACCAAAAGTAGGGCTGTGCCAAGATAAACTTGACACAGCCCCAAACACATCATTTAATGAGACCATTGCATTGTGCGGCTTTCTCAAGGCATACTGTTTATATGTTATTTTTACCGTTACATTGAACTATACAAATAGTCAGTTTTTATTTACATCTGTTGTGCATCATCCATGTTCCATTTTAGAAATAAATTGCTCAACTGTCATGTTTTTTTATTGAACCAATACTCAATAATTAGATCCCTATTCAATTCTATCCATTCAATAACTTTTTATAAAGATTATTTTTCAAAAATCATCGATATCAATTCTTTGGAACCAATAATCTAATAGCAAGTTCTTGTTTATCTTTATCCAGTTAAACACTTGAGCGAGTTGCGACCCATCTATATTAAACTTTGTATACTTGCGTGCAAGTATTTTTGGTTTATCAGATATTGATATCAATAAATGTTCCTCGTAATCGTAGGTATGATTTTTCAACGTCTGGTATTATGGATAGTCTAGGTGTTTCATTATTACCAAATTGATCATTAAACAAATATAATGAAACCGGTAAACCCGTAATATCTGGTGAAATATCGTTTTGCAATCCAGTATCTTTCTAAATCAAAAATCTTCTTCGAACATAATGTTTATTGTTTTTTTATTAGTGTTATATTGAATTATACAAACAGTCAGTTTCTATTTACATCAAATAGCTGTTACGAAAGTACTGAATTTGGAAGTTAACCACAACTCATCTACGAAGCGGGGCAACCGTTTCAAATCAATACACAAGAAGTAGGGCTATGCCAAGATAAACTTGACACAGCCCCAAACACATCATTGTAATTGAGATTATTTTTATCCTATTGCAGAGACTAAAGTCATGCAATAGTTTACTCCACTAGAGCGTATAGTCGATACCAATAGCAAATACTTGGCTCTTGCGCTTAAAGATTTCTGTACCTTCAACACCCTTTACCAGTAAGTGCATTATTCTGGAAATTAGGATTAACCTTAGTATGAGTCTTGTAATCCGTAATCATATAGCCTAGGTTCAACATCATAGCATCATTCAAATGAATACCAACGCCTAGACCATAAGATGTAGAGCCCATATCGAAGTGCAAATCGCTCTGATAAGCATCTGTTACGCCCTTATCTGTGAACTGAACACCTCCACTGACATCAAGCCACTTCAAAGCCTTCCATTCTAGACCGAGCATATACTCGTTCGTGTTATGGTCAAGAGTTTTTTGCTTATCGCCCACCATACGCGCGCTCTTCTCAAAGAAGTGGTTATAGCTTACCGAGGCTGTAAGGCTAGGTAGGAACTGATAAGATGCACCCACTGCAAGCACTGCTGGTAAATCATTAGGATTCTTAACATTGTCATCAAACTGAGCAAGACCCTGGATCATTTACCTTAGTATCATTCTTCACATCAATAGATGTACGGAATTCGTAACGAGCGACTAGATTAAGCTTGTCGTACTTGAAGTTTACACCTACAATAGGAGCAAATCCCTCAACCCGTCTGCTTAACCTCAATTTGTTTATCTCCAGTTAGCTTAGACAACTCACCCGGGTGCTGCAAAGTAAGCTCTTAACCTCCTTCGACGCAAAAAGCCCCTGTACTTGTGCGGGAAGATTTCCTAGCTGAGACTTAAGGGCAGTAATTCTCTTATCTATCACACCAAAATAAATAGGTGCTGATACCATAGCTCCATCTTTACTCGCAGGATTATTCACTTGAATACCTCCAATATGCCCTTCGTAAGAATTGTAGGCATATAGCAGACGACCACCAAGATAAGCACTGAAATGGTCATTAACTTTGTAAGTTGCACCGAGCTGAAGCCCAATGTTGTACTGCAAACCATCAAGCTGACTATTCACACCATAACGATTTACACCCGTTAAAGCTTCAACAGCCGTTTTGATAGGTACAGATACTGTCGTAGGGAGATTAGACAAACCGCCCAAAAGAGGAGTTACCTTAGCATTAATAGCTTGAGTTGTGGCAGGCACCATAGCGACAGCACCCTCAAACTGAGGTAAACCATTAGCAAAACTAGCCTTACCGCCACCACCGAAGATACCAGCTACCGCAGAGAAAGCCCAATCACCTTGCTTATAAGCAAGCATAGCCGTTGGGAAAATAGGAGCAGTAGCCTTACCCTTGAATGTCTTCTCAGGACTACCCCCATTGAAGGCAAAAGGCTTAAAGCTTGCGTCTATATTACGCTCTTGAAAGATGGTCTGACTGTTAATAGAGAAACGCCAGCCGTCTTTTGCAAAAACAAGTCCTGCAGGATTGTAATACGCACCATCAATAGAGAGCGTAGCGTTACGAGATAAACTACGTAGATAGAGCGCATGCAGATTAGTCGTATTAAGTAGACCGCCAGCCTCTGCTTGCAGTCGTTGCACCTAGAGCCATTAGCCCTATTAGTAATGTCTTCTTCATCTATTTTTTTATTATTAAAAATCAGCTTCTCCGTATCAGCACAAGAAGCGAAAACCGGCACAAAGATAAGCAAAAACATACACACTTAACCAAATAGTGAGCAATACACATATAAATCTAGGCTATTTATCCGAAGTCATGAAAGCATGTACAGATAGTCTTTAACTCTGTATGAGACCATTACATAATACGGCACTCGCTACGTTATTTTCGACATTCAGACCCCGTCATTTACAAGAGTAAACTCCCGTCGCCTTCAGTCTCAATGCCTTGCGATTACCGCATTCTGCAAAGTCCCCACAAAGGACAAGTTTTACTTGTCCTTTTGGAGACCGTCGAGCGGTCTCGTATATGAATGAGTTTAAGAGTTGTATTGAGATAAGATTAAGGATGCGGATTGCTCAACGGATTCAAGGGGTAAATCTTGAAGTATAAGCTCCGCTTCTGTAATCATAATGAGTAATTCATAATAATAAGATGCTCTGCATTTTTTTATCATTTCGATTCATAAAACTAACAAGATACTTCTTATCAAATGTCTTAATTGTCAATCCAGCTCCACTATATAGGGATAATATAAAAAGGAGTATACTTAATAATCATCATCCACTTGGCTCTACACTCTTTAATCAAATAATGAGCAAGTCTGCGATGATCATCTTGAGAGAACACATTCTGAGCGTAAGTACTAAATTCACTATCGTAGGGTGGATCCAAGAAAATAAAATCATTCTCTTTAGGCACATTATTCCGTAAAAATGACTCAAAAATCTTGGTTACATATAGTGGTTTTTCTAGATGTTCTAGTAAAGGTGTAGACCTATAATAGTCTATCTTCTTTCTTAAGTTCTTACGATTATAACCTATACCTCCATAAGGGACATTAAACTCTCCTTTGCGACTATACCGGAACATACCACCATAAGCATAATTCCTAATAAACACAAATACAGCTGTACTAAGAGCTCTATCAGAAAGCATCAACTCCCTATCATTATATATAAACCTGATATACATATAGATAGAACTCATAAATGCAGTTTCTAGGTTATCATAGACATCTTTTTAATGGCATCAAAGGACTTCTTCTTCTCAATCTGCTTCATCCGCATCATCTTACGTACAAGATTTTTCTTAAGTTCCTTGAGATAAATATCACGATGCCATTTAAAGGAAGGCAATAAAATATCATTTTAATTCAATAGCATGCTCCCTCAAGAAAGCAAGTACAACGGCTTCCATCTGTTTATCCGATAATACTCCCTCTCGAAACAATAGATAATCACGGCATAAGCATCGGTGACGATCTACAAACTTCAGCATTGAACTCCACACTGTTTCAATAGACGAAATCCATAAAAAGAAGTTGGGATCTGAAGAAGCAATGCTAAGATATAAGTTAATAAGCTCCTGAGATTTATCATTGATAAAACACTTTTGAGCCTGGAATGCTGTAAAGACTGCACCACCACCCACAAACGGTTCATAATAATGATCGAAACACAGCGGTGCATTAGAAAAAATGAATGATAATTCTTTTTCCTTTCCTCCTGCCCACTTGATTATGGGTGATAACCCTGTAGAATCTAATTCTTCAAAAATTTTCATTAAAACTTCCGTATTTCTATACGCTCTTTTGCGGCATTGAAATAAACTTCATCTAACTCAAATCCAATAAACTTTCGCCCTAGTGCAAGTGATGCAATTCCAGTTGAACCAACGCCCATAAAAGGATCAAAAACCACATCACCACTTCTAGAGGCAATCGTTATAATCTTCTTCAAAATACTCGTTGGTTTTTGAGTTGGATGCTTAGGATCAGTTAGACGCTCTGGGCGCATACATATAGGACTCTCTATAAAATTATGCATTTCAGCTTGAGAAATAAAATTCCAAGTATGCCCCTTATTCCAACAACAATAAATCATCTCACAGCTATTCAAAAATCCTGCTTTGAATATTTTAGGAGCAGGATTAGTTTTGTGCCAAATCATAAATTGAGTTGTATCAAATCTCTTGTCAAGGCAATTATACCATTCTCCTATCTGATTATAAGTAGTAAAAATGAACAAATTTCCAGTAGGCTTAAGTACACGTAAAAAAATCATCAACCCATTCTTGGGGACTAAAGTCTACTCTATCCCAATCTGCCACATCATTATTAATTGGACTCCTTCCTTGCAACAAAATATTTCCTGTTGAGTGTCTACTTATGTTGTAAGGAGGGTCTGTTAAGATGAGATCTACTGACTTATCTGGTATATTTTTAATAAGCTCTCTGCTATCCCCTTGTCGTAAAACACTCTCCCAAGATATTATATCCATAACTCTATTTATCAGACAAATAAGTCTTTTTAATTTTTCTCAAGAGCTGTAACTATATGATGAGCACTCTTTCTATACTCATCCATAACTATTCTATACCCTTCTTCAGACTTACATACCATATTCCAAAAAGCACTACTAATCAATAGTTCTTCTTCTGCAAAGAATTGTCGTACTCTCCCTTGTAACCAAGGACGACCTTCTCCATATCGATTGTAAGCAGTCGCGAAATAAATACGAACTTTCTCTTGAGATTTCAGAGAATTTATGAGAATGCAATACTGCTCCAGAAGAGCTTCTTTTTTCTGAACGTGCTTTTTATTATCCAGATCTCCTCCGATCTTCAGCTCAATGAGGTAATACATTTCTGTCTCTTCGTCAAATAAACAGTAATCACTCTCATGTCTCTTAGATATATTTGATTCATCTGAGCACAGATCTATGATTTCGGCATAATCTTCTATTGATGGGTTACGACTATGACTTTTATATTCCTCCAATATTTGTGCAATATATGCCGTTTGTTCTTTGGACAGTTCCCCTCAACATGCTGTTTGACTTGATAGTGTAATGAGGCTATCTTGATCGCCATTTTTCTCCAACATATTACCAAGACTACTATCTAAAGAACGAGCTAACGCTGAATAATACTGAATATCAGCGCCTAAAAGCTACAATAAAGACATTATGTATCTTCATATTAATCGTTCCATTTTTCATCATCAAACTCAGAAATATGGCGATCTGAAAATCCCATCGCATAAGCTTCTACAAAAGCACTAACTACGGCTCGAATATTTTTTTCTTTCTCAATAGTCATAACTATACGTATAGTATTATTTTTCTACAAAGGTACAAAGAAGCAAGCAGAAGGAAGAATGAACAAAAAGTCTGCTTCCTATTCTCAAAACCTCAGCGAAGTCTGTACAGACTACGGCTGAAGTTTGTGCAGACTACAGCTGAAGTCTCCAGAAAGTACTACGTACTTACAAATTTAAGTACGCGCACTCACGAAAATAAATTGATATGCCCCCAAAAAGTTAGACAAAAAAACATTTTGGGTTTTCTTATGAGTATTAAAAAGAAAGAAGAACACTTTATCAGATTTGCTCAGGTATATGCATCTTCTAGATGCTGGTTATGCCTTTGAGCATATCAGTGCTACCTACGGGATTCATGCGGGACATCTAAAAGTCTTACGTTCAAAATACCTACAACAGGGTCCAGTAGGCTTGGAAAAAGGTAAATCTATCAAGGCAGATTTTGCGTTAAGGAAACACATCGTCCTTGAAGTTGAGAAAAAGCACTTACCTTTACATGTAGCCTCGTTAAAGTTTGGAGCGGCTCCTCAAACCATCTGTAGATGGTTAAAAAGCATATCGCGAGGAAGGATTGTCCGCTCTAGGCGAATCTAAAAAGCGAGACAAAGCCGCAAGCATGGGTAGACATAAAAAGAATAGTAAGCCTCTCAGTGAGTTGGAGAAACTTCAGAAAGAAATACAGGAACTCAAGACAGAGAACGCTTTGCTAAAAAAAGTGAGAGCCTTAGTAGAGGAAAGAAATGCCCTGTCTAAGAGCGATTGGGCAGGTGCCATCGAAGAACTAAGGCAGGCAGGACATGCTCTTAAGTATATGCTTGAGAGAATTGGCATGGCACGTTCAGTATTCTATTACCACCTAACGCGTCTCAACAAAGCAGATAGCTATAACTTTGTTAGAGAGCGGATAAGCTCCATATATAACGAAAATAAGGGAAGATATGGCTACAGAAGAATCTGTTATGTATTGCGCGGTGAAGGAATAGAAATCAACCACAAGACTGTACTGAAACTTATGCGAGCAACTGGGTATAAGTGCAACGCATAAAAAGCGTCACTATCGCTCCTATAAAAGGTGAAGTGGGTAGAATAGCTCCCAATGTGATTGCCAGAAACTTTAAGGCATCAGCACCCAACCAGAAATGGACAACAGATGTCACGCAAGTCTGCATACAGGGAGTCAAGACCTATCTATCTCCCGTAATGGATATGTTTAACGGTGAAATCATTGCATACACCATATCCAGAAGTCCGAACTTGCAAATGGCTATTGATATGCTTAGAGCTGCATTTAGGAAACAGCCTCCAATTAATGGGCTGATTATGCACTCTGACCAGGGATGGCATTATCAGCACGGCAGGTATCAGAAGATGCTCAAAGATAAAGGGATTGTACAGAGCATGTCTAGGAAGGAAATTGCTTGGATAACTCTATGATGGAGAATTTCTTTGGACTAATGAAGAATGAGTCGCTCTATGTAAACCATTATGACTCTATTGAGGAGTTTGAGAAGGAGCTCAAGCAATATATCTGGTGGTACAACAATAAAAAGAATAAAACTGAGATTAAAAGGAATGAGCCCAGTACAATACCGTGCTCAATACTATAAAGAATTGAACAAGAACATTTAATTTAATGTCCAACTTTTGGGGGGCATATCAAAATACGTGTACTCACCAAAATAAGTACGACGTACTCACTGAAATAAGTACACGTACTTACCGAAATGAGTACCTCGTACTCGTTGTCGTGAGTACGAGGTACTGACATTGATTTTGAACGTATCGTAGAAGAGCCCTTTAGGGCGATACTCCTGCATAGCCTAAATGAGACCATTGCACGGTTTCCTAAATCTTGATGCGCTTGCTCTATCCTAACTTCCCTATCCCAAGGGCAACAAAAAGAACTGCGCCAAAACGAATTTTGACACAGCCCTTAGTTTTCAAATTTAGCAATATAAATACTGCCTTATGAAAGCACTACCGATAACCAATTAGAAATATAACGAGCACCATATTCCGAAATCATACTCTCAGGGTGAAACTGCAAGCCCCATATAGGGAGCGTTTTATGACGAAGAGCCATCGTCTGACGACCATCGTCATCAAGCGAATAGGCAAGTTCGACAAGGTTAGCTTGAGTAGACGTGCAAGAGTTCATATCTACAACCCAACTATGATAACGCGCAATAGCACTCCCCGAAGGAATGCCCTCAAAGAGCAAATCATCGATATCATAAATCAATCTACTCGTATGACCATGCAGGGGTTGTGCGATTTGCTTTAAGGTATAACCCTCACTTACAGCTATAGCCTGACAGCCCAAGCAAATTCCTAAAATAGGTTTCCTCTCTCGCTTAAACTCATCAAGTGCTTTCATCATAAGAGGTTCGTCGTCAGGGAAGTCCAGGTCCTGGAGATATTAGAAGCGCATCATATCGCTTCGTCGGACAAGACTCTAAAGCATCCGCCCGCACGACATCATAAAAAGCAAAACTCCTTTGCCTCTCGCACAAGCTGAACGAGATTATAAACAAAGGAGTCTTGATTATCTATAACAAGAATACGCTTAGTAGACATTACTTGAGACCACCAAATGGGGTCTAAATGAATAGTTTCTACTTAAGCATCTCTGTAATAGGCTTACCTATACATGCACTTGGGAGCTGGGTCTTAAGCAAGAAAGCAAGAGTAGCCGCAATGTCTGTCATATACACCTCTCTATACAAGTGTCCTTTAGGCACATTATGACCCATAAATATCAAAGGAATATGCGTGTCGTAAGGAGACCAAACAGCGTGGTTTGTACCTAAAACAGGCTTTACTACCAGCAGACATATAGCCCGGAAGCGTTACAACGAAGATAGCACCTGAGCGCGTACGATTATAGCCATTAGTGATGCGCATAGCGATTTCTGTAGGCAATGTAGTAGGATTAACCTTATCACCACGCACAGCATACGCAACGCCTTCTTGCTTAGATACAGCTGATACTACTGCATTGTAGAGCTTATCACGGTCAAGACCTAGAGAATCTATACGCTGTTCGTTGAAGAAAATCTGATAGTTCATCACATCCTTAAGCAGAGTTACATTCTGCCCCGAGATAGAACGGGAAACAGAGTCTACCAATTTCCTCGTTTCATCTACACGCCACTTATCTCCTGGTAGATGCTTGTCAGCAAGGAACTGAATGTTATGACCAGCAGCATGGTCAGCTGTGATAAAGAAGACATAACCATCTTTGCCATACTTACTATCAAGGTAAGAGAAGAATGAGGCTAACTGACGGTCAAGACGAAGATACGTATCTTCTAGTTCGACAGAGAAAGTGCCATATCTATGCCCTACATAGTCTGTAGACGAGAGGCTTATCGCAAGGAAGTCGGTAGAGTCCTTACGCATACCCAAGCTTTCGCCCTCAATAGCTGCCTTAGCCATATCAAGCGTTAGTTCGTTCCCCATAGGCGTAGAGCGAATGACACCTACACCATGCTTTTTGGCTAAGGGCCTTCGTATCTAGAGGAAGCGTAGCAGGCACATCGCCCCAAGGTAGTTCGTACTTATTTTTGGTCAGCCACACTCTCTGTATAAGTATTGAGTGGGTATAGTGGTTGCCAGCCCCCAGCAAGATATTGTTCAGGCAAACGCTTACTATTGAAATCGTTCACCCACTGAGGGAGCTTATCCATGTAGTAAGTACTTGATATGAAATTACCACTCTTATCATCAAACCAATAAGCGGCATTAGTCGCATGACCAGCAGGCAGAATAGCACCTCTATCCTTGAGGGCTACCCCCACGACACGGCTAGTGAAATTAGTTGCGATGCGCAGTTCGTCTGTAATAGTCGTTGCACGCAGATTGCGTGGAGACATTTGTCCGTCCTTGCCATTCTCAGCTCCTACTGTCTGCACGCTCTTATCCTCGGTGCAGTACATGGGCTTACCATTATCGTAAAAGTTATTGCCGGCAATACCATGCAAGCTAGGCACGCTACCCGTATAAACAGTAGAGTGACCAATGGCTGTAACCGAAGGCAAATAGTTAATGCGAGCATTGTCGCAGTTGAAGCCCTCATCAAGCAGACGACGGAAACCCGATTGACCAAATCGGCTATTAAAACGATACAAATACTCCCAGCTCATTTGGTCCACGACCATACCCACGACTAGGCGAGGGCGACTAAAGTACTGAGCTTTCTGAGATGATTGATTAGGCTTCTGCACCTTCTTACCCTGAGCAAAGACTGAGGGCGATGCGGCTATGCTAAGAGTAGCAATAGCACAAGCTAAAATATTTCTCATAATTTATTTTGAATAAATAGTTACTTCTTTACTAACTCTAGGCGTGTCCACCTATTGCGCACCTCATAACCAAGGGCAGACAAGCCCAATTCCTTGGCTCTATCTGTAAGCACCTCTACATCTTCTTCGTAGAAACCACTCAATATCAGATGTCCACCTTCCTTCAAGACAGCTACATAAGTAGGCATATCAGCCAGCAATATATTGCGTGTGATATTAGCCAAGATAAGGTCATAAGGCTTTTTACCCGCAAGAGAAGAGGCATCGCCCTGCATAGCTTCTTCGATGTGTACGCCATTAAGCTCGGCATTCTCTAGAACATTTAGATATGCCCATTCATCTATATCAATAGCCGTCAAACACTCTGCACCTTGCTTGAGTGCTAGGATACCTAGTATCCCTGTACCACAACCCATATCAAGTACACGCAAGCCCTTCATGCTATGACCAATAATATAGCCCATCATAAGGGCAGTCGTTTCGTGATTACCTGTACCGAAAGCCATCTTAGGACTAATGATAATTTCAGTTTGAGCTTCGGGGTCAGGGGTATGGAAAGGCGCTCGTATCTGACAGAGCTTATCGCCAATCATGATTGGCTGAAAGTAGTGCTTCTCCCACTCTTCATTCCAATTTACATCGGGCACATCTTCACGACATATTCAATAGCAACACCTTCTAGGATAGTTTCTCCTAGTTGGCTCTTAATAGCACGATTATCGGCAAGGGAGTTCCGTTGGGATATAAGCCTTTTAGAACGCCTTCATTAGTATCAAAGCTATCAAAGCCCTAAGCACCCTAAGGCATCAGAATAAAGGTCATAGATAACTTCATCATCAAGCCCCTCAGGCTTGCTCGTAATCGTGATTGTGTAACAAGTATATTGCATAAATTTAATTTGTCTTTTCTTTCTTAATAATTTGCCCGACCGCTCCATAGAGATCTTTGCAAAGCCCAAGCCAATAGCACACTTAAGAGTGCAGTCACTAAAAAAACACCCAAGGCACACTATAAGCCTTGGGGATATAATGGCTCACCTGCCACAGCACCAAGATATGCCAGTAGTATATATCGGCTGATAAGTACTTGCCTATCCAGCTCCATACACCTTTGAGGGGCGAGATGCTTCGTTTGCAAACAGATTGTAAAGATAGTGATTACTGAGCAGGTAATCAGTATCGGACGAATAGCCAAACAGATACGACCCACCGATGAGGACTTAAGAAAATGCACCAAATAAAGCAAGGCTATCAAAAGGAGCAGACTATAAAGAGCATAAGGAAAAAGCGAGCAAAGCACTACGCCAGCGCCGAATAAACATGCCGAGAGACAGATAGCCTAAGCCCGTAGCAAGCGTATAGCGAAAAGCAAAAAGCAAGGGGATGCGTCCAATAGATATGCCCCCAAGCCCCCGTTAAATAAGCGGACAAGAAGCCATGTAGCACGAGAGCCAGCATGCCGACAAGCACACTATACGAGCGCAGACAGTAGATAAGCGCAAGGGAATAGATTAAGGCTGACAGATACCACAGATGCACTTCATTATTATTCATGCCCACAAGCAACCACTTAGCATAGTACTGCCAGCTTTGCCCTAGTGCATGGAAGCCATGAGGGCAAAAGAGATAGACGAGATGCAAGCCCAAAGTTATAGGTATGAGCTTGCCTAGGGCTACGCACAATCTTCTTACGCAGGGTGCATTCATCTTCATGATAGAGAAAGTAGCCCGTAATAGCAAAGAATAGGGGTACTGCAAGAGAAGCTAGTACATTTACTTCTTCACGCAGTACCCCCCATCGAGTATGTATCGCCACCACTGCCAAGGCACATATCGCTTTGAGGATATATAAACTATGTATATCTCTGTCAGCGAGCAGGTGGCATAATTAAGCTATTTTCGGACTCGTGCTACTAAGCAAAAAGGGTTTCTAAACTCTTAGATATAGCCTGAGCAGTATGCTCAAGGTCCGCTTGTGTATGCGCCATAGAGATGAACATACATTCAAACTGTGAAGGTGGTAAGTAAACGCCCTCACCAAGCATCAAACGGAAATAACGTGCATATAGTTCGGTATCACACTCGCTAGCCTCTGCATACGAAGACACACCGCCCTTGCGGAAGAATATCGTAGAGAGAGAGCCGACACGGTTATAACTAATGTAGGCACTATACTTATCTATCGTAGGGCGTAGCAAAGACTCAAAAGTACTGAGATTTCTCTTCTAGCTCCTTATAGAAGCCTTCTCTATTTAGTGCTTTGAGCATCTCGGCATCCCAGCGACTAGAGCCAATGGATTACCTGATAGCGTGCCAGCTTGATAAACAGGACCTAGAGGTGATAGGTATTCCATAATCTCACGGCGACCGCCAAAAAGCCCCTACAGGGCAAACCGCCTCAATAATCTTCCCTAGACAAGTTAAGTCAGGGACGAATACCATACAGCTCTTGTGCGCCACCACGAGCGAGCACGGAAGCCACTAATAACTTCGTCAAAGATAAGCACTACACCCTCTTCCTCTGTCAGCTGACGAAGGGCACGCAAAAAGTCGGGATTAGGCTTCACAAGTCCCATATTACCCATAATAGGCTCTAGGATAACAGCGACCACTTGACCAGAGAAATTATGGAGTAAAGTCTTAATAGACTCTATATCGCCATAGGTCCCTACAAGCGTATCTTCAGCCGTATGCTGCGTTACCCCTGCACTACCTGTCTGACCAAAAGTAGCTAAACCACTACCCGCTTTTATTAGAAAGCTATCGGCATGTCCATGATAACAGCCTTCTAGCTTAATAATCTTATCTCTACCCGTATAACCACGAGCAAGGCGGATAGCACTCATAGTAGCCTCTGTTCCAGAGTTCACCATGCGAACCATCTCCACTGAAGGGAAGAACTGTGTAATCAGTTCAGCCATCTCTACTTCACGCTCATTACACGCACCATAACTAGTACCATGCTTAAGCTCAGCTTCAATAGCTGCCTGAATAGCTGGGTTGCTATGACCAATAAGTAAGGGTCCCCACGAACTAATAAAGTCTATATACTCATTGCCATCAGCGTCCCATATATGCCCCTTTTCGCCTCGAGCAATATAGAGAGGCGTCATCCCGACGGAGCGAAAAGCACGCACAGGGCTATTCACTCCACCGGGGATTAGTTTAGCAGCTTTTTCAAAGAGAGCAGTACTCTTATCTGTTTTCTGCATTACGATTAGATTAAAATCTACATAAAGGCAATATCGCCAATTTCAAAGAAATCCTTGTCATCAAGAACACGCACTACTTCTAGACGAAGCTTTTGCGTGCGCACTGGCTTCTTCAAGCGTACTTCTACTGGGATAGGATTAGCCTTGATATTCTGGAACTCACCCTCTGCGACAAGCTGATTATCTGCATATAGTCTGTACTTCTGAATATGTCCTTGAGCATCTCTGTGCTGAGTAGGTGTATAAACGAAGCTACTTACTAGACTAGGCTTAGACAGATTAAAGTTAAGCACAGACTCTGCCTTCTTGAAGCGTACAGTTGTATAACCATTGCCATCAAAAAGAGCCTTATGCTGAGCGAGCAGGTAATGAGTCTACTTGGATATTCTTCGCTGAGTAACCAAAGCGAATAGTCTTCTCAGCCTTATCCGTACCTGAGTCTGCCATAACGCTTACTGTCACATGGTCGCTAGGGATTTGTACAGGTCCAGTATAAGACTGCCACTTACCCTTACCAATGCGATAAGCTTAACTTGTGACGAGGAGAAGCACCACGGATAATAAGCTGGTCAGCTTCATTTCTGTAAGCCTCTGGAGCATCTACAAGCTCTGGAGCGAGATAAGTCGCGACTTCAGCCAAGCAAGGTACGTCCTTACTCTTCGTAATCTTGAGGCGAATAGCATCTGTTTCCACTGGACTAATGCGAATAATACGCTTATAGCCGATAGTCGTAAAGGCTATCACGAGTATCAACAGCCTCGCCATGAGCCATCAGTCTGCACGGCTTTCGAGCGTAAAGCCTTCTACACGTTGTCCTAAACGGATATATTCTTGCAAAAGAATGTTATTTAGCTTCTCCTTCTTGCCTAGTGTAAAGACAATAGAAGGCGTTTTTGCTCTCCATTGTAGCCCAATAAGTATTGTCCTTACCATCTACAAGATGAGCAGGCAAGAATTTGTCTCCTAAGCGTGTATCCTCAGCTTCTACACGTGCGCCCTTAAGCAGATTGTTCTTAAAGCTCTTAACAATATGCTCGTGCCATCTAACGATATTGATAGAGTCTTGACGAGGGATAACGCCATCTAGATTTACAGGGAAGTTAAGCAATAGATTAGCATTGCGCCCTACACTCTGATAATAGATATTAGTTAGGTTAGCAACACTACGCACCTGATGGTCTTCACGGTGGTGATAGAACCAGCCCGGACGAATACTTACATCCACTTCACCGGGCAACCATTCCTTACCTTCACGATGACCCCATATATTTTCACGGTAGTGCTTTTTCTTCGCTAGTGCTGTATGCAGACCAGTTAGTTTCACCAGCCCATCCTTGCTCGTTACCAATCCAACGAATAGTAGGCACAGTACCGCCAAAAAAATCATGATATTAGGATTATTCTTTCTCAGGATTTCAGAAGCCTCTTCGTACTTATAGTACTCATTGGGGTTAATGCTACGAGCCTCGTCAGCACCTCCGTACCAACCAGTTCCACCATTAGCACCATCAAACCAGTACTCAAACAGCTCTCCATAGTTAGAAGTTAGCTCTCTGATTTGGTCGTGGAAAATCTTTTGATAGCCTTCACGTGCATACTCTGCATTGTGTCTATCCCAAGGACTTAAGTACAAACCGAACTTTAAGCCATACTTACGGCAAGACTCACTCAATGACTTCACCAGGTCGCCCTTACCACCAAGCCAAGGACTATTCTTAACCGAATAATCAACAGTCTTGGTTGGCCACAAACAGAAGCCATCATGGTGTTTAGCCGTCAAGATAACAGCCTTCATGCCCGCGACCTTGAGCGTGCGCACCCACTGGTCTGTATCTAGTTTCTTAGGATTGAATGTACTTGCAGGCGTATTACCATAACCCCACTCTAGGTCATTAAAGGTATTTAGCCCGAAGTGCACAAAGGCATAAGTCTCTAGATGATGCCATGCCATCTGTGCCTCTGTAGGAACAGCCCCTACAGCTTTAGGCTCCGGCATACCGCCCTTCATCGGGCTTGCATCTTGTGCTTGTGCAGAAGATACTGCCCCCAGACAGAGCAATGGCAAAAGTAGCTAAAACTAACTTCTTCATAATCTTTTTTTCGTGTTTGTATATAATCTCTGATAATGCTTCAACTAACTCAGGCGAACTATTCAAGCATGGGATATACGTCATCTGATGACCTCCCGTGTGCATAAAGTCGTGCCTATACTCGACATCAATCTCGTGCAATGTCTCTAGACAATCACAGATAAATCCCGGACATACGACCGCAATACGCTTAGCACCCTCTGCCGCAAAACTCTTCACTCGCTCTACAAAGTACGGACGCATCCACTCGTGATTGCCCAAACGACTTTGATAGACTAGTTCGACCTTGCTCTCAGGTAAGCCTAAATCCTGACGCAAGCGTTCTGCCGAGGTCTCACAGTGCAAACGATAGCATGTAGCTCTTTGTTGAGGCGTGTGATGACTATGGATACAATGCTTCGTTTCCCCATTATGAGAACGGCACGAAGGCATCAAATGCGATACTGGTATACCATGCATCGAGATAATTAACCTATCTATATCCTCAGGCAAATGACGGCGAACCTGCTCTACAAGCACCCGATTATAAGCCTCCTCGTCATAAAAAGCATCCATCACAGAGAGCTCCATATCAAGCCCCTAAGGCTGAGAGTCTATCAAGAGCATGCACAGCAGCCGTCTCAAAGCTAGAGCGCGTATAATGAGGATACAAAGGTAAGACACTCACCTCTTTGACTCCAAGCTGAGATAACTCAAGCAAGGTATCATCCATAGAAGGCGCACCATAGCGCATAGCCAAGCCTACAGGGACGCTTCATTTTGCTCAGACAAAGCCTCTGCAAGCAAAGCACTATGATGAACGAGAGGAAAGACCTCCTGCTCTTCATCCCAGATATAACTATAGTTGCGTGCTGAGCGTCTCGCCCTAAAAGGCACTATAATCCCCTTAACAAGTACACTCCTCCAAAAAGGTGATAAACTGATAACACGCTCGTCCATAAGAAACTCGCGCAGATAAGGAGCGACATCTTTTTACTTTTTGGAGACCGTGGTGAACCTAAATTAATTAACAAGACGGCACGATTATTCGTAGTCGCATATGACCGCCCGTAGACGTTGTGTATATTTACTTTTGACAATGTCTTTGAGCTTATTCTTCTTGTCCATCTTCCGCCAAAAGCACTATAATCTTGGAAGAGGAAATCATTATATGGGAATCTCTGAATATGTATCTCTTTAACCCTATCGTAAAAGCATGGTTTTCAAGCCTTCAATCCCTTCTAGTTCTCGTGCCGAGATAAAACGAACGTTATCTCCCCTACGCTCGTGCCACTGCGTTTTTAATTCCTCTAGCGAGATATTGCGTTTAGTACGTGGAGACAAATCGTCTGGGTCTTTCTCTTCCCACTCATAAGCATCGACTTTATTGAAAACGATGATATTGGGTTTATCGCTATTCTCACCTATAATCTCGTTGAGTGTACGCTCAACCACCTCAATCTGTTCCTCGTAATTAGGGGTGCGAGACATCTACGATATGCAACAGAATATCAGCCTCACGGACCTCGTCAAGCGTAGACTTAAAGCTCTCAATAAGTTCGGTAGGAAGCTTGCGGATAAAGCCTACCGTATCACTAAGGAGGAAAGGCAGGTTATGCACAATCATCTTGCGCACCGTCGTATCGAGAGTAGCAAAGAGTTTATTCTCTGCAAACACTTCACTCTTCGCAAGCGTATTCATCAGCGTACTCTTCCCCACATTCGTATAACCCACAAGAGCTACACGCACCATCTTACCTCTATTCTTGCGTTGCATAGACATCTGTCTATCAATCACCTTAAGGTCTTCTTTGAGGTGGCTTATGCGGTCTTGAATAAGACGCTTATCCGTTTCAACTCTGTTTCCCCGGTCCACGCATACCCACACCACCACGCTGGCGGTCAAGGTGCGTCCACAGACGTGTCAGACGAGGAAGCATATACTTATATTGGGCAAGCTCAACCTGCGTCTTAGCATAAGCCGTTTGGGCTCTCAGAGCAAAGATGTCAAGGATTAAGCTTGTACGGTCTAGTATCTTTACTTTCAGTTCTCCTTCTATATTGCGGAGTTGCTTAGGGCTTAACTCATCATCAAAAACAACAACTCCGATTTCATGCTCCTCCACAAAGAGGCGTATCTCCTCCAGCTTACCCTTGCCGACAAAAAGTCACTGGATGAGGATTATCTAAGCGTTGAACAAAACGCTTAACAGGACGAAGACCAGCCGTGTCACTCAAGAAATCAAGTTCATCAAGATACTCCTTTACTTGAGCTTCAGTCTGCGATTTGGTAATAAGACCAACTAATACGACCTCTTCGTTTTTTTACTTCGGTTATTATGAAATCTCTCATACAAAGACAAAGATAGTATTTTTTTACACTCAAAGTATTGAGTTTGATAGACCAAGTATATCAAATTGAGAGCCTTGCACACACTACTATTTGATAAGTTTTACTTACTACAATAGAATGCGATAATCACAAGGACATTAAGGCTAATGCCAACAACAAAATACATGGATAGAAAAGGTCTTTTAGGAGAGTGAAAATCCGAAACAAATGAAGAAAAATCAAGCATGCGCTTCCTAAAGTCAAAACCTCGGCGAAGTCTGTACAGACTACGGCTGAAGTTTGTGCAGACTACAGCTGAAGTCTCCAGAAAGTGCTACGTACTTACAAATTTAAGTACGCGTACTTACTGAAGTGTTTACGTGTACTCATCATTGTAAGTGCGTGTACTTACGACAACGAGTACATCGTACTTACAACAGCGATTAGACTATATAAAAAAGACCGTGCAACAGCCTTATCAGCTATGCACGGTCTCTCTATTTAGATGTATTGAGATAATCTCAATGCTATTCCTTTGACTCTATAAGATGAAAATCTAATTGCTTACGCTCAAGATTGGCACCAGCCACACGCACAACTAGTTGGTCACCCATGACATAGCGACGCCCTGAGCTACGTCCGACAAGGCAAAAAGTTCTTCTCATCGTACTCATAATAATCATCACTCAAATCTCGCATAGGGACTAAGCCTTCACACTTGCTATCATTGAGTTCTACATAAATACCCCATTCTGCAAGTCCTGAAATCGTTCCTTCGAAGCCATAACCTACATACTGCTGCATATACTCTACCTGCTTATAGCGAATAGACGAACGCTCTGCCTGCGAAGCCAAGACCTCCATTGCTGATGAATGCTCGCACTCACGCTCCAAAAGAGCTTCATCTACAGGCGCACCCTTATCTACCAAATAATGCGTCAGCAAACGATGCACCATAAGGTCTGGATAACGGCGAATAGGTGAAGTAAAATGCGTATAATAAGGGAAAGCCAAGCCGTAGTGACCTATATTCTCAGCCGTATACTTAGCTTTTAGCCATCGTGCGTACCGCTATCGTTGCAAACTTATCCCCCTCGGGCTTATCCTTAACTTCTGCGAGGAATTTATTCAGATTCTTAGAAACCGCTTTGGAGCTAGCACCGACTTTAAACGTATAACCAAGTGTCGCGCGAAAGAAGACAATTGTCCCAACTTCTCCATATCGGGTTCATCGTGCACACGATAAACAAAAGGTTTTACTTTGGCATTACCACGGCGATGACCGATACGCTCTGCCACAGTCTTATTGGCTAAGAGCATAAATTCCTCAATGAGCTGATGAGCAGGAAGACTTTCCTTGAGGTAAACCGAGATAGGCTTACCAGCATCATCAATAAGGAAACGTACTTCGGGACGCTCGAAGGCGATACTACCAGCCTTAAATCGCTCTTCTCTTATCTGCTGAGCGAGCCTATTTAGGGTTAAAATCTCTTCTACATAATCGCCCTCACCTCGCTCAATGATTTCTTGTGCTTCTTCGTAAGTAAAACGCCTATCACTGCAGATAACCGTACGAACAATACGACTCGCCTGCACCTTGGCATCATCACTCATCTCGAAGATACAGCTATAGCTGTACTTATCTTCATTAGGTCGCAGACTACAAAGACCATTACTTAGATATTCGGGAAGCATCGGTATCGTGCGGTCTACAAGGTAAATACTCGTAGCACGGTTATAGGCCTCCTTATCAATAATATCGCCGGGACGAACAAAATGACTAACATCAGCAATATGTACACCTATCTCCCAGTTGCCATTCTCTAACTTACGGATAGAGAGTGCATCATCAAAGTCTTTCGCATCTCTAGGGTCAATAGTAAAGGTCGTTATCGAACGGAAGTCTTCACGCTCACGCAAAGCCTCCTCCGTTATCTCGCCACTAAGACTAGTTGCCGCCTGCTCAACCTCCTCTGGATAATGATAAGGCAAGCCATATTCAGCAAGAATAGCGTGCATCTCTGCATCAGCACTGCCCGTCTTCCCTAATATATCGACAATCTCTCCAATAGGATTACGGTCACGAGAAGACCACGAGCGTACACGTACGATTACCTTATCTCTATCCTCTACTTCACCCAAATCCTCCTCAAGGATTTGGATAGGCATACGCAAATCTCGGATTTCATTAGTTACAAAAGCTCCTTGGCGTGTGATTTTAATCTTACCTACATAAGTACGTGTACTGCGCTCAAGAATTTTAGTAACCTGCCACACCTTGCGTTCGACACGCCCCTTAAGAGTAGTTTGAGCAATGCGCACCTTATCCCCATCTAGCGCATGAGCGGCATCACGCTCTTCTATCGCTAAAGGCTCTTCCATGCCCTCAACCACTACGCTTGAATTTCCTCTAAAGTGGCGGAATGTGCCTTCTAGAGCATTGCCCTTAGTCTTGCGCTCTGCATGCTTGAGGCGATAACGCCCCATCTCTACTTCCGTGAGAAAGCCAAAAACGACAAGAGCCTCCAAGACGGACACAACTTGTCGCTTTTGGGACATTGATGTTTGCCCAAAGAGATAGCATACCTGCTTATAATTAAAGACTTTATTAGGCTCGCTCTCGAAGAGCTTGCGTACGGTTTGTTCTATTTGTTCGTTCGTCAAACCTCTACGAGTACTTACGCGCGTAGCCTTCTTCTTAGGTTTAGTTCCTGATTTCTTATTTATTGGTTTATTCTTTTTGTCATTCAATTTCTGTTATTTTAATACTAAGACCATACAATTAGAAGGGGAGCAAGATGATAAGTTTAATATCATCCTGCAAGCCCCTTCTTAAGATGTATCTAAAAAGTTAGTTGTTTACAAAGTCTATGAAGACTACGCACACAACAGATTACTTATAGTTCTTAATCCATTCGTATGCATTGCGAAAAGCTACCATCCAAGGCGTAACCTCATGTTCTCCACGCTCTGCCTCTGGATAGTAAGCACATGTCCATGGGAAGATTGCACGCTCTGGGTGAGGCATCATAGCTAGATGGCGACCATCAGCTGAGCATAAACCTGCGATAGCATGGGGCGAACCATTAGGATTAGCAGGATAAGCATCATACTTATACTGTGCTATTACATGATACTTATCAGCGCTGTACTTAAGGTCAAACTTACCTTCACCATGAGCAACCCAAATACCAATCTCTGTTCCTTCTAGGTTCTGAAGCATAACAGAGTGATTCTTGGGTATTCGTAGACTTACGAAGCCCGATCTCGAAGCGACCACTATCATTGTGAGCCATCTTATGCTTCTCTTCATGCTCAGGATACAAGACTTCTAGCTCTGCCATCAATTGACAACCATTACAAATACCTAAGCTCAAAGTATCGGGGCGAGCATAGAAGCGTTCAAGCGTAGCCTTTGCAGTGGCATTGTAAAGAATACCGGCAGCCCAACCCTTAGCCGAACCAAGCACATCACTATTAGAGAAACCACCGCAGAAGACAATCATCTGTATATCATCAAGCGTTTCTCTTCCGCTAGTAAGGTCAGTAAGATGTACATCTCGCACATCAAAGCCTGCAAGCCATAGCGCATAAGCCATTTCGCGCTCTCCATTAGTTCCCTTATCTCGAAGAATAGCAGCCTTGATACCGCTCTTTGTCTTACGATTAGGGTCTAAACCTAAGTCCTTCATCTTTCCACTGAAGCCTTCGGGGAACTTATAACTTACAGTCTGCTGTTTGTAATTATCTCTACGAGCTTCTGCCTCTGGCAATGCGGTCTGATGCTTATCCATGAGGAACGAACTTTCATACCACACATCACGCAAGGCATCTATATCTAGGCTCAAATACTTTTTTTACCCTGCTTAATATCCAAAGTACGTTCTGTGCTTAACTCTGCAATTTTAGCAAAGCCAATAGAATTGCTTCTTAAGATTTCTTCAGCCTCCTTTAGGTTCTTGAGTTGTAGCACCACACCGGGGTTCTCTGCAAAGAGCAATTTCACTAAATCAGTTTCAGGGATAGCACTAAAATCAATCTTAAGACCGCCCTTACTATTAGGGAAACACATTTCAAGAAGCGTTGTCACCAATCCACCAGCAGAGATATCATGACCTGCAAGGACATAACCACCAGCGATAAGTTCCTGAACAGTCGCAAAAGCATCTCTGAAGTATTCGGGCTCATCTACACTTGGCGTTTCATTTCCAAGTTTACCAAGACTCTGCGCCAAGGCTGAACCACCAAGAGCTAAAGGAGCAAAGCTAAAAATCAATATGATAAACGGCGCTATTAGGCTCATTCTGTAGCACTGGCGATACGATTTTTCTTAACATCGCTCACCTCTCCTGCGAGCACTAATAATCACCGTACCAGGAGATAAGACATCAGCTTCATCACCCTGCATACTTCTGCGTCATTGAGAGCGAGTCCTTACCCGTAGGAATGTTAATACCCTAGGCTTATAGCAAACTGTGATGCTCGCTTCTACGGCATCATAGAGTCGTGCATCTTCGCCCTTATTACGGCAAGGCCACATCCAGTTGGCACTAAGAGATACGCCAGAGAGACCGTGAGTTAATGGCGCAAACACAATATTTGTCAAAGACTCTGCAATAGCCATCACTGAGCCAGCGACAGGGTCTACAAGTGCTACCTGAGGCGCATGACCAATAGAAGTAGCGATACCAGCCTTACCACGGAAGTCAAGAGCCATAGCCCCAAGGTCGCTTAGCGGTAATTGGATTTCGCCTTGACACTGCTGACGAGCTACACGTCCTGTTACAGAGCGGTCTACCTTACATGTGAGCCAGTCTTTACAAGCCACAGCTTCCATGCGCAGTACATTATGTAGATATTCCTCTATCTTGTCTTGAGCGTAGGCAAGAGGCGCGAAACTTCTTGCCACATGCTCATCTTCCATAATTGTCTTGGGAGAACTACCAAACATATCACCTAGAGCTAGGTCTATAGGCTTAGTTCCGTTATCCTTCTCAAAGACTAAACGCATATCATCAGTTGTCTCCCCTACCACATAGAGAGGAGCACGTTCACGCTCGGCAATGCGCTTCAATGAGTCTACAGCACTCTCGCTAACCAGCAAGCCCATACGCTCTTGGCTTTCATTACCAATAATTTCTTTCGCACTTAGCGTAGGGTCACCTACGGGTAGTCTATCCATATCAATATGTCCGCCCGTAGCCTCAACAAGTTCGCTTAGGCAGTTTAGGTGTCCTCCTGCTCCATGGTCATGAATAGATACTATTGGGTTTTCGTCACTCTCAGCCATAGCACGCACCACATTCTGGACACGCTTTTGCATCTCAGGGTTGGCTCTTTGCACAGCATTAAGTTCTATCGCGCCAGCATATAGCCCTGTGTTTACCGAGCTCACAGCACCACCGCCCATACCGATGCGGTAGTTATCTCCACCCATCAGCACAACCTTCTCGCCCGTTTGAGGTTCGCCCTTGAGTGCATACTCACGCTTAGCATAGCCTACACCTCCAGCGAGCATAATCACCTTATCATAACCATACTTAGGATGACCATCACCCTCGGTATGCTCATAAGTCAAGACCGAACCGCAGATTAGAGGCTGACCAAACTTATTCCCGAAGTCGCTTGCACCATTAGAAGCCTTCGTTAAAATCTGTCTTGGAGTCTGATAACGCCAAGGACGTTCGTCCGAATAAGCCTCCCACGCACGAGCCCCTTCTGTACGAGGGTAACTCGTCATGTAAACTGCCGTACCAGCAAGCGGAATACTTGCTCGTCCACCAGCCATACGGTCACGTATTTCGCCACCAGTACCAGTGGTCGCTCCATTGAAAGGCTCTACTGTAGTTGGGAAGTTATGTGTTTCAGCTTTCAATGATAGAACGCTCTCTATTTCTTTAGTCTCAAAGTAATCAGGCGCATCAGCTCTGTGTGGCGCAAACTGCTCTACCTTAGGACCAGCGACAAAGGCTACATTATCTTTGTATGCAGAAACGAGCAAACCAGGATTTTGCTGACTTGTTTCCTTAATCATCGCAAAAAGACTGCTTGCTCGCTCTTCTCCATCAATAATAAATGTTCCTCCAAAAATCTTGTGACGGCAATGCTCACTATTTACCTGACTGAAACCAAAGAGTTCGCTATCACTAAGAGGTCTTCCTAAACGCTCTGACAACTGCTCCAAATAGGTAATCTCCTCAGGGCTGAGAGCCAAGCCTTCCGCTTCATTATAAGCCTTTATGTCTGTGATGTATTTGATCTCTTCAGGCTCTAAGTTCACATGGAAGAGCTCCTGATTTAGTCCGCAGTACAAGGCCTGCAACATAGGGTCATAAGTAGCATCTTCGCCCTTTACAGGGAAGTACTCTTCTAAACGAATAACCCCTTCGATATTCATATTCTGAATAATCTCTATGGCGTTTGTACTCCATGGGGTAATCATTTCTTTTCGTGGTCCCACATAATAGCCTTCTAGGCTAGTCTCTTTGAGGGCTTCAGCACCACTAAAGAGCCATGTTAGGGCACGTAGATTTTCAGAAGAAAGAGTTTGTTGAGATTCTAGGGCATAGACATTACCCGAATTGCTGCGAAAGAAGCTGATCATTGTTTTATTAGCCTTTGTCAGTTGTTATTTTCGAATTACCGCAAAGATACTCAATTTTTTTAGCGTAATCTCCCCTTTCGGCATAGGCTCTGCACATTACTCCGTTAAGTGTAACATTTGAATTTTAATAAGCTCCCAATACATTGAGCCCTTTAGATGGAATAAGTGGCTGTTAATTGCATGAGCAATCGACAGCCACTTAATCAAACTTTTATATTAGATATAATCTAACTAATCAAAGATGTATATTTATCTATCTGTTTACTTGCAAAGCAAGATCAATTGCTGCAAGTAGCTTCGCTTTGTAAGTCGTCAACTCTTTTTGATGTCATCCTGTGTTTGTGCAGACTGAATAGCACTTGAGAATTCGGCGATACTGATATCTATTACCTCGTACATAAAGACTTTGGTGATTAGTGTATCTCGCTTGTCCTCATCCATAGGGGTATCATTTATCAATGACTGAATTTCTTTCTGCTCCAATGTCATAAATCCATCCCATTCATTGGTTATCTTCTTTATCGAATTGAGAACCATCGAAGGAACATCTGTTTTTAGATTATTCAGACTATCTTCAGCAGACAGTTCAGACTGACGACTAGAACTTTCGGCATTTTGAGCCAATCTATACCCAGCAAATGCACAGGCTAGACCTAATCCAGAACAAAGTAATTTTTGATTCTGAGAAAACAGCTCCTAAAGCAGATAATGCGACTATTCCATAAAGCATATATGAGATAGGGGGAATATTTTTTTCTGCTTAGGCTGAACCTCCAAATGAGTCGGTCTTATAGCGCCAATAATACTACTAAAGGACACTTCTGCCTTCTGCTTCAAGCCATCTCTTTTCTCTGAAATCAAGAGTTAATATTTTTCTACTTTTTTTCTTTCATCGCTATGCAGTATAAAAGGGTCTTCAATTCACCAATACAGGTGATGATACTTTTCACTTTCTCCAAAATTACTGTTTTTTTCCCTCAAATCTTTCTCCAGACTTGCTAAATACTCATCGCCCTCTTTTTTTGGAGATTATCAGCGAAGGACTTTTTCATTTCTTCTACCAAAGATAACGCTCCCTTTTAGATTCTTATCAACTTCATTCTTAACATCCTCCTTAATAGAGTCTGCCAATGTTCTAAATTCTTTTTCTAACTTACTCGTATGTGCTTCTACACAATCTTCAAGGTAACCATATAACTCACCTTCTTTTTTATTCCGAGTTCCAGCAATATTGACTTGCTTTTTGGCTATATCAGACCCTTGCCTCCTATAATTATCAATAATATCTCTAATGGACAGCTCTTTGTTAATTTGCATTTTATCCAAAGTTTCATCTATCAACACGCGATAGTATGCATCATTAAACGAAGTACTTCTAATCTGCTTTTTCAACATCACAGATAACGTCATTTAGCTTACTCGCCATTTCTTTTTTAGCATCCTCAAAGATTTTTTTCCATCTATTATTCCAAGCTCTACTATACTTATCAACAGCCTCTTGGATTTCCTTGCTAAGCCTTTGAGTATTCACCTGTTTATATTCCACAAGAACGTTATTATGTCCCCCATAGCTGACCCTTGCAAGTTACGTATCTCTCAATATTTTTCTGTTGGAATATATCTTATCTCTTCAAAAAGGATATCATTAGCTATAGACTTGATTTCTGATTGTAGCCTGATCCCCCAACTATTGAAAAATAGTAGCAAATTTCTTTTTTACATTCTCAAATAAAAGCCTTTTGTATTTCTTTTCTGCCTCTGTATTTCCGCAATTGTTGCTTCATTTAATTGCTCCAAACGAAGATTGAAGCTTTTTCTCAATGTCATTAAGTGTCGATACAACCTCACCCTTATTCTTCTGAAAGAAGTCCTGTATTTTTTTCCTTGATAATCGTATCCTTATTAGCCATAAAGACTCCATCAAGATACTCCTTTCTAATAGTATCTAAATTAGCTAAGCCGTCAAAATTCTCTTTTTATATCAGAGTCTGTAGCGAAATAATCAGGATAAAAATCTCTTCATTTGCTGAACAACCTGCTTCTCTGTTTCGTCCCAACGAGAAGAAGGCTTATGAGCTATCGAAAAACCAATCCCCGCAGTAGTATCTAACTTAAGTCTACCTTGTAGTTTTTTTCATCAATATCTCCTGAAAGTTCTCTTAACCTCTTTTTGAACTTCTTAGTCTGCCATTCAACGGTATCAACAAGGTCTCCTCGTCCCTCTTGCTTCATTTCACGTTCAGCGCCAATATCCTGAAGTACTGAATCAAACTTACTTGCAAGAAGAACTACAGTACCAATCCCAGAGCCACCAATTCGTGTATTTAGGAAACTTATATCTCCACTGCCCAAAAAGTCACTAGAAGCACTCAACAAGAATACCCCATGGCAAGCGTGCAAAAAGGTACGAGGTTCTATCCTCACGAGATACTACTGGGTCATTTACTCCCGGAGTATCCACAATTCTCATTCCCTTAAGTCTATCATCTGAAAGTCTAATATGTAGGCTCTTAACGACTGAAGTAAATTCGCCATTGGCTCCTACATACCTTTCAAGAATATGCTGTAAATCCTTTAAATCGGAAAATTCCTTAGAGTCATTCTCCTTACCAATCTTACTCTTGGCTGAAGAGGTACAAGATGACACCATCTCATGAGCGACTCTAATCCTATCTGAGGCTCTGTTCTCTATCTCCTTTCTTTTAATATGATCTGGTGCTTGAGGGTCATGCTCTTCAACCTCTTTTTTTATAATCTTATACTCATCATCTTGATCAACAAAAAAATCTGCCAATCTTCATTACTAAAGTATTCAACCTCAAACGAATTTTTTTCTCGGCATACTCTATAATAGTAAGCCCTGCTGTCATAGGCGTAGAAGCCTTAGGCAGAATATTTTCTCCATTAAAGAATAATGAATTTAGGAATGACGACTTTCCTGCCTTCACCTGACCAACAATACCAATTTGCAGTATGTCTCCCTCAGATAAGAGCGTATTTCCTCCTTCCCTAAACTCCTTTAAGACACTCTCTAAATCAGTTATCTTACCTTTGAGCCCATCATACTTGATACTCTTAAGATACTCTATTTTTTTGCTCCGTCTTCGCTCCAAGACTTAATAATTTTTTTCTTTGTCCATTGTTTATAGTGCTTTTTCTATTTCATCTTCTATCCATTCTGTAAATAGTCGCTTTTGTGCTAAATCCTCTACAGATTCGCCTCTATCTGTCTTTGAATCAATAAGGTCTGGATCATTATCAAGCAGCATTTCACATATATTCCTATATTGATTTTCAACTGCGGTATGAAAGGCATTATATCCTCTCCTATCCTTTATAGATGGATCGGCATCATGATCTAGCATAAACCGCACCATCATATTATTACCATAAAGTACAGCATAAGTCAAAGGATTATATCCATCTACATTACATTTGTTTAAATCCACTCCCTCTTCAAAACAACGAAGGAATGCTTTATAATCATCCCGCTTAATGCAATCAAAAACATTGAGCTTTACACTTTCTACATTGGCAGAAGAGGTACTATCATTTTTACGGTATGCTTTAATGCCCAAGTTAATGGCATCTAAAATAATCTGTCGGTAAATCTGCATCTTTTCCTGAAACTCCTCTTCTAGTGCAATTCTATTAAATTTATCTTCGCATTGAGCACAAGCGTCATCATACCAATTTTTACAAAACGAGACATACTCTTTCAATTTTGCCTTCACATCATGATATATTCTAGCTCTGCTTTCATCCTTGTAGTAAGAATATCCCTCGACATAATCATTATTTCCCAGCGCTATCTGTAATATCTCAGCATAATTATCTTGAACGATATCTTTTTACATAGTCTAGAAGCTTCTGTGTCGCTTCCTTTTCATCTTGATAGAGTTGATAGTACTCACCCTTATCGTCAATAGCCTTTTCATACTGAGCTTCTAGACCTTCAAAAATCATCTGTTCCTCGTATTTTATTTATTGATATTTGGATTTCAGTATCAAACAAATCCACTATAGAAGCTTTCAATTGCTCTATCTTGGACTTTCCATTACCACATCTCTTAGACCTGTCAAGAATTTGGTCTAGAGTTAATTTTTTTCATGGAATAATGAACCTTATCCTCTAGTGTGGGTATGCCAGTACATCTATAATCTCATCAGTAGAAAAAAACTACGATAGAGCATCTTTGCCCCTTCTTCCACAATTCGTCTTAATTCAGATGGAGCACACTTATCAGCCTTATTGAAGATAATTACTTTCTTTCCTTCGAACTCTTTTAATATCTCCAAGTCACTAGTGGTTATAGTTGGTTTTTGTGAATCTATAAACCAAAACAAGACATTACCCTCATCAAAAGCTTCTAATGCTGTTTCTTTTATCACTTTTTACCATTAGAATCATTTTTTTCTATCAGAGTTATTATATCCGGGAGTATCAATGAATACACATCCATTCAACCTTTTAGATGGTATCGTTACAAAGAGTTGATCCAATACTGAAGCCAAATAAACATTTGATTTATTGGCATGCTGGATAGCTTGCAAGACACTAACATCTAAATCTACAAGTACATCATTAAGATTAACTCCTTCACAGAAACTTTATTGACCTTATCTGAGCAGTATAAGTAAGTCTTAACAACAGAAACAGGCTCTGTCCCTGTAGGCAATAAGTTGGCACTATTGGTAATCTTATTTAAGAAAGATGATTTACCAGAAGAGAATCCTCCAGCAACCACTATTTGAGTATCCTCTGTATTTTGTTTTTCATCTAAAGCCCAAGATAAATCAGTAAGATAATCCCATAAATGATGCTTAAAATCAGGATCCCAAAAAGTAGACCTATGTTCTTCTAAAAAAATCGTTCAGATTTAATCCACCTTTAATTTTTTTGAGACATTTCCATCACCAACTGAATTCAAAAAAACATCAGTATCTGCGGAATTAGTTGCTGAACAGATGTTGGACATCAAGGCCAAAAACATTCTCTGTATTCTCATAAGGATTTACCTTAATTATCTGCTTCCGTTCTGAAGTAAAAGATGTATTAGGTTGCGATTTTTCGTACTAGTGCCATAATAATAGATGGGCTATCACTATCCGGCACACGTACAAATTACGCGTGCCGAACAGTAAAAAAACTGATGCAATTAAAGTTCGGATACTATAGAGTTAAGATGGCTTAGAGCTGACTTCAGCTCCTGTTGCTCCGACTCTACTTCACTCTTCGATTTATTAGCGTCTTCCATCTTTTCGCGCAGACTATCTTTCACTTTTTCCATTTTTGAAATAAGCTCTGCTTGAATTTTTATCTTGAATATGCTTCTGATTATCTTGAGTAATCTTCAGAATTTATAGGACGAATACCGTCAATAACCTCTTGAATAGCTGTGCTGATAAATTTCTGTCGAACTTCAGCCACAGCTTCATCATTACTCTTACCAAATAGCCAGCTAAGGGATCTTGGAACAAGAGATACCACTAAGTTGATTATCAATGGGACTAATCCGCCTAATCCGCCTATTTTTGCTAATGCTGTTGTTAGTAAAGCTCCCAAAGATTCTGTAACACCCGAGAAATCATTCATAAAGTCTAGGGTTACTTCAAATGTTGGCAACTCCGTTATTGACTCCTTAACAGTCGCACCTAGTGCTACCGAGTACTGCTCACTCTCATCTTTTTAAGGCTAAGATTACAGCAGAGCGAACTATGCTCACAATAGCGACCTTTACCGTCTCAGGATTTTTCTTTATCAATAATCATCTGAGCAATGTCTGTAGCCTTGTTGCTCAATGCAAGTCTAACACTATCTAAAAACATCCTCAGTAGACTTCTCTGGTGAATCTGCATAACCTTCAGCAACAGGAAGCTCTAACTTAACATTCGCAATCTCAGCTTCAAACTGCTTTATCTTTCCCTCTACATCCGCAATATCCTTATCCTTAATCTGAATACGTAGATTTATTTGCTCAATAACTGAATTAACGATATATCTAAACTTCTTATTCAACTTTTTCTCGAACAAGAGCTTCGGGATTAAGACTTTCTAGATAAGTAGTGAACCCATTTAAATCATTATTCACAGAGCACACAGTTCCTACAAAAGAGTCCGTGCTACCAAGCTTTGAGAGTTGATATTCAATGTATTCCTTGATAGCCTTAACCTCACTATCTGTTTTCTTATCTATCTTTGAGATCAAGATGGCTGGATGCATATTATACTGGCTCAACTCTTCCATAAATGTCATCGTACTGCCTCTTAGAGAACCTTGCTCAGCATCAACAATAAGAACAAAGGCCGTTCCGCTATTGATGTAATTGAATATCGTCGCATCATGACGCTCCAGACCAGAACCAATACCAGGCATATCTACGAGTATAATTCTCGCTCTTGAAGTTTCTTGATAGGCTCACTTGTACAATAAACCTTGGCAATATCTCCGGGCTTAGTATCTAATCGTTTGATATCAGCAAGAGGCTTAGAATCTATCTTTTTCTCCATTTCTATATAGCTCAACTGACTCATTTTAGACCATAATAAAGTTCGTAAGCAACAGCTGTTTCTGGCATAGTATCGACAGGTAGCATACCCACCCTTCTCTGTAAATACATTGAGCAACGAACTTTTACCTGCACTAAATACACCTACAAGAGGAACCTTAATGTATTGAGCATCTTGCACCTCTTGCATAAACTCTTCAGAGTTACGCTTTAATTCGTTTAGTGTCTCACCTACAAGTAAAGGGTCACTTCAGATACCTTATTCAAGGCATTCTGATATTTCATCACATAATTCATGATAACATTGATTAGTTAGTTTATTAATAATATTTTGTTTTTTAGGATTATCTAACTGACAAGCAAAGACTTTGATTAAAACAAGACTTCTCTTTTTTTAGGGGCGCTTAATCCATGTACAGTCCCTCATTGGTCGAGTAATAAAGACCCTTACTCGTTTGGGCTAGCAACTCTTTCCCGCCATTGACAAGCGTGAGGAAATCTCCATACGTAGTTCCTGTGAAACGAGGGCGTCCATGTACGACCATCATTCGTTGAGTAATAAAGACCTTTGCTTTGTAATGGCGAGGAGCTCTTGACCGTAATACAGGAGGTCAAGGAAAGTGCCATAAGATGAGTTTGCGTAACGGGGTGTCCATGTGCGCCCATCATTAGTTGAGTAGTCTAAATGATGCGCATCCTTCTGAGAGATACAAATCAATTCTCTCCCTGATGAAACCATTGTAGGCATAGCGGTACTGATTTACTACTAAGTATTTTACATGCCTCAGCAACCATGACTGCCTAAAAAATAAAAATCGACATAAAAAAAGGCTACAGCACTCCTTCATCTATATCTTTACTCGGGTAGGCTCTGGTAAAGCCGTGGATTACAGATAAGAGAAGGCAGTCTGCCCCTTATAAAGGGTGCAAACTTGCCCCGACTTACCACTGAGAATCCTATTGTTTAATTTACCAGATTAACCCGATCTCAGTAATAGTCTGCAAGTATCTTGCTATGTATGGTCGCCTAAGCGACTTGTATCTAATCTTTTGTTCAAAGATAGTACTAAATCTATATCCATGCAAGAGAAACACTCACCTAAGGCTAGACAGACTGCTTCTGCTTATCTACGACAAAAAGTAAAGTGCCAATATGCAAAAAGCTTTCACACCTCTAAGAATATAACTCTACATCAATATATACGCTTCAATATAAATACATTAAGTATTCAAAAAGATTCATAATCTAAAACAACTCACGCATGCACGACTTGGGAGAACACTCAGACACAGATGATGCTAGATATTTATCACGCAAAGATTGAGTAATATCTTTCATGTAATCCCCGCACCTTACCTTCGCTAATAACCTCTACGGTATCTCCCATAGATAGAATAACCGAAATCAAATCGTAGGTACCAGCTAGTTCGTATTCAAATACAACATACTCATCTGTAGCCTCAATCTCTCGCTGACTCGCATGCAAGGGCAATGTGCGTAAATAGGGAACTTGAATGCTATCAACCTTTATGCGCAAGTGCTCTGGCATAGCATCTCCGGCATGGACTATGCCATACGCATACTGAAAGTATTCCTCCATAGAGAAATCCGCAGGCATAACAAACGTTTCAGCGCTAAGGCTAAGCACTTCGATACGGTCCAAGGCATATATATAAGGATATTCCCGACCAACCTCCGCAATCATATACCACCGCTGATTAAACAAGCGCAAGCCATAGGGCTTAACACAATCATATTGCGTACAAGAATTATCCTTGTAAAAAGAACGATACGACATCCTTAAGCAGCGCCCATCCATCATAGCTCTAGAAATTAACATAAGCCATTCGGTTCCCCTAGATATGGGTTCCAGCATAATGCGTCCCTTAAGCTCTCGTCCAGCCATAAGGAATATATCTTGCTCTGTGTAGTTCAATAGATGCATCAGAGAGAGGTCATTTTTTCAGCACCTCAGGATTACTGATGTAATATCTATTTCCATCAGCTCTATCGCAGGCAATACATATACCAAAATCCATTTCTATCGCACTCTTATGATTATGGAAGGTGCGCAGTAAAAGTTCTCTTCCGTCGTCATTGTATGCGGAGTATTTCCACTTCGTAGCTAATTCTTCGAAGGTCAGATGCTGTCCAGTTAATAAGGCTTGTATCAGCCATAAGTATCTACGTACATTTGAGGGCATAATTAAAATCTCCTTATTTCAATTCTATTGTACAAAGATATAGTTTAAGCTAGATTATCCTAGAGTAGTGGGTCAATCTCTTTATGGGATTGTGCAAGCCTTTGTCGGCGTAGTACATTGCTCCTTCTCTAAGGCAGTAATCACTTGGCGAATTTGTCGCCCTAAACCAATCGTATAGCCCTGAGAAACGAAGACAACACGATTAAATGTATCTGCAATCACAAAGACAGGAAGGTTGCCAGCACGCAGTTTCATATTCGTGATTAGTTCGGAGAGTACACTACCCTTACTATCTAGACCAAAGACTGTTCCCTTAGGCAAGCCCACAAAGTCTTCGGGGCGATAACGGCTTTGACTCGTCTTGTCCTTGAATAGTAGCACCAAACTACGTCCCCAATGCTCAAACACATCACGCTCAGCAATGATATCCTTCAAAGCATGGTTAGTAGGCTCTTCGCCTGCTCCTAGTATTCCGAGTATGTAATAGCCTCGCCCAGTGGTTGAGAGGATTGATTGTTCCTTACCAAGAGGAGCTACAAATTGCTCAGTCTTTGTAAGCTGACTAGCATCACCGTAATACGTGTACAAGTTCTCCGAATTCAAACTACCAAGAACGGCTACCGCAGTAGTATCACGGCGCATAAGCAACTCTTCATCGGTTGTTTGCCCAGCCTTGATATTGAATGTACGCATATTGACAAGGACACTACCACTAGCCAAGCGCGAACCCGTTACCAGCATATAATGACCGACATCCATCTGCGCTCCCTGCTTGAAGGTATTAGCCCATGAAGAGCCTTGCTCTAGTCCATTATCCCCCACATCATAAGAAAGCAATCGGGGCTTACCCTGAGCATCAAACTTAGAGATTGAGAACTGGTAATAATACTTCGGATTATCAATAATACCATTATCCTTATAACTAAGTCTGAGAACACCCTGCTTAGATGTCGTCTGAGGAAGCCCCTTATCTAGGATAATATCCTGCCATTTATCCTTTTCATAAGCCTGTACCTTGCCCGTAACACCGTCTATTCTTGTAGGCCAACCCATAGCACGAGCTAGTGAAACGAAGAAGATATTGCGAGAATGTGTATCGGCCTTCTGACTCTTCCACACGCCAATAGGCTCAATAGGATAAGTAAGAGGATTATGACTATTATCTATCTGCACACTCTCCACACACCACTGACGTAGAGCCTCTAGCGACGCACGGAACTTATTCTGCAGGGCTTGAGGAACAGACTCGGTAAAGTATTTCTTATAAGCGACTAATGGTTCGTTGGCGACACGAGGATTATAGATATAAGCCATTGCAAGCTCTTTATCCCCAGCAAACTGCGCAAGTGGTTTGGTATTCTCTAAGTGGTCACGCAGGACATCTAGAGGTATATCCCGACGGTCTTTAGCAGAAATCACCTGAAGAAGGGCTTTAGCCTGCGCCTTATCTTGTGCACCATCAACAAAGGTCTGTAAGGTTTTCCAGTTACCACGTGCATCAAGACCCTCTAGTTGCTTATCCACAAATGAAGCGACATATACACCTCTGATTGAGTCTTCGACAGCCATACGAAGATTATTCTCAGCACGCTGAGCCTCACTAACCAGAGGATACTTAGCATCTTCACGAGGTGGAGTAATCAGCATATTTTCATTGATAACATCACCAGAAGAGTATTTGAGTCTGAGCTTAACCTGCTTATCTATGCCGAAGTGGGCTTTCTGAAATCCAAAGCGATAAGCACCCTTGCCATTAGGGTTTGTAGGCATAAATAAGCATATCGCCCTGCCCCGCTGTCAGGAAAGCACGACCACGGCTATCTGTCATCTTAGTTGCTACAGTAAAAACTCTCCGTAGTTATAAACCTTAAACTCAACGGGGATACCTGCTTGAGGACGACCAGCATCATCAAGCACTTGCACATCTACCTTAGCCGTTTTGAGCGTAGTTATTGATTACATTGATTTCCGTATAAGTAGGCGTGCAACTTATCACTTCTTCGGGTCCATCATAATGACCAAAAAGCCTTTGTATGAACAAGCATCGCACGAGATACAGGGCGCATTGAACCACGCTAGATTGAGCACGGGTTCGGGTTCACAAGCCCCAAGGAAGAGCCACTTACCATCAACCCAAGCCTCTACCCAAGCATGATTATCATCAGTATGAGCCCAGCGAGGAGTGTAAACTTGACGAGCAGGAATACCTACAGCACGGAGAGCAGCCACAAGCAATGTAGACTCTTCGCCACAACGCCCATAGGCTGTACGCAGGGTGGCTAGTGGAGAAGACGTACGGGAGTCACTCGGTGTGTACACGACATGCTCGTGGCACCAGTGATTAACCTCAAGGACAGCCTGCTCAAGCGACAGCCCTTTTACTCGCTCTTTCAATTCCTTAAAGAGATAAGGTCGCGAAGCATCTAAGGCTTCATTATTCACACGGATAGGCAACACGAAGTGACGCCACTCACGCTCAGGAATACTCTTGCCCCAAGGCATTTCCTTGCGCGCCTCAAGCGAGGTACGCACGTTCTCTAGAAAATAAGCCCCATCTCTATCAATAAGGTCGTTTGAGGGCATATAAGCATAGAGGAAAGTCAGCGCATCACGCTCCTCTTGGGAGAGCGAAGGGCTATTGAAGATATTGAAAAAATTTCCTTTTGGAAAGGCCTGCTTTTTATGCAGAAAATCTCGTTGCACTTGACTCCTATTTGTTGTGGATATAGGATTTTTAGCCTGCTGAGCAAGAGTCGTAGGCAGTTCAAAAGAAGAGAGTGCGATCACGAGAGTAAGAATACGGGTATTCATCGGTTCATACAATTAGTGTTGTGTTATAGGAAATCGTTACACGGTCTCCCCAGTGACAAGGTTACTTGCCATTGGGAGAGATTTTGCAGAATGCGGTAATCGCAAGGTATTGAGACTGAAGGCGCAGGGAGTTTACTTATGTAAATGACCAAGCCTGAATGTCGATAATAACGCGACGAGTGCCGTATTATGCAATGGTCTCTATAGAAGATAGAGCCTTGAGTGCTCCCGATATTTTATTAGGGTCAGTGAAGAGATAAGCATATTCATCAATGGTTACCGTCCCTCCCATAGAGACGCCCTCATGTCGGTAGCGCATAGGGCTAGGCTCTGGCACTCGCCCAGTGAAATGAAACTCTTTAGCTCCCGTGCGCTGCGCCAGTTCGGCTATATTTTCAGGCGTAACACCTGAGCCAGGCATAATAACAATACGCTCTCCTGCTAGCTTAACAAGCTCAGCAATGACCTCTGCTCCCTCTAAAGGCCGTTGCCTTACCGCCGGAGGTAAGCACACGCGCACAACCAGCCTCAATGATATCTTCAAGAGCGGTAAAAGGATTGCGACACATATCGATAGCCCTATGAAAGGTAACAGGAAGTCCTCCTGCAGCCTCGACAAAGCGAGCAAGGAGAGACTTATCAACCTCACCTTCGGGCGTCAGGCAACCAAGGACGATGCCATCGACACCTAGTTGGCGAGCCATCTTAATATCCTCAAGCATAGACTCCACCTCTAGGGGCGTATAGGAAATCCCCTGCACGTGGGCGAATAATCACATTAAGCTTAATGTCAATAGCCCGACGAGTAGCAACAATCTCTCCGTACGAAGGCGTTATTCCTCCCTCAGGGAGACCTGCACACAGCTCCACACGATAAGCCCCTCCCACTTGTGCACGGCGTGCGCTCTCAGCACTGCCGGCACAGTTTTTCTATACGGTAGTTCATAAGTTTATTTAAGCGTTACCTCTACGATATAGTCAATAGGGATTAGCTTCAGAAGGAGCCTTGTCAAAGGTTAGCGTTAGCCCTGCCTTAGTTTGCTGAAAGGGAATAGCCCTGACGAGACTCAAAAAGCCACTACACTCTTAACCTTATCTGTCAAAGGGAGAGAGCATACGGCTCTTCCAAGAGAGGATATGCAGGTAAAGCGTCTTACCCTTCTGCGTCGTCACGCCCCATTCTTGAGGAGGAATAATACCTCCACGCACACCATCTTTAACTGTAGCGCCATTAGTTTTTCATCCATTGACCAATCTTTTCTAGTCGCTCCACAGCTGTAGCTGGAAGAACGCCCGAAGCTTCAGGACCCTATATTTAATAGAAGATTCGCATTGCGCCCTGCCGTCTCCACAAGTAAGCGAATAAGCGTCGCATCAGACTTATAGTTTTGGTCAACGATTTTATAGCCCCACATCCCATTCATCGTCTGACAAGTTTCAATAGGCAGTTTACTAATTGCCTGACCTGAAAAGCCCTGCGGTATTGGCTCCGGGCACATCACGCTCAAACATTTGGAAGTCTTCGCCCTCATGTACTTCTCCATGATGATTATTACCAATCAAAGCAAGCCGAATTCAGAGCGTGTATTCCTGAATACATCTTATCGAAGTGCCAATCAAAACCGGGATTTATATCTTGGTCCCATTCGCCATCAAACCAAATAGCCTCAGCGCCATAGTCCTGAACAAGTTCCTTAAGCTGAGCATTCATGAAGGCATCATAAGTCTTCCAATCGCCATGAGTCGTGCGACCTGTCCCCTGCCCCGTTCGACCAATAGGATAATAATCATCACGCGTCCAATCCAAAAGCGAATAATAGATATGAAAACCTAAGCCTTGCTTACGGCATTCATCTCGCAATTCAGCTAAACACATCTCGTTTGAAGGGTGTCGCCTTAACGATGTTGTAGTCGCTATACTTCGTATTCCAAAGGGAGAAACCCTCGTGATGACGTGAAGTAATCGTGAGATAACCTGCACCCGAAGCCTTGATTGCTGCGACCCACTTAGCCGCATCAAATTGCGCTGGATAAAAAGGCGCCGGCGGACTTGGCATACTCAGCATGATTAAGGTTAGCATTGGTCATATACCATTCACCTTGGGCGAACATGCTGTATAGCCCCCAATGGAGGAAAACACCAAAACCACGATTACGGAACTGTTCTCTCGCGACGAGATTTTTCTTTTTGTTGGCTTATAGCCCTTTTTGGGCATAAGCATTAAGAGGCGCAAGGAAGGTCAAGCCAAGGGCTAATGTACCCACACAGTGATTGTTGATAGGCTTTTTCATTACGATGTTTTGTTCGTCTTGTATGTATGATTGTTTGCTTATGTACCAAAGTTACTTAATTCAATGAATATACCCACCCCATGTTTGCTTATTAAAAAAATCATAGATAAATGCTGAGAAAATATGTATTACGTTTCCTAAAGTCAAAAACCTCGACGAAGTCTGTGCAGACTACACGTGTAGTCTGTACAAACTACGGCTGAAGTTTGTACAGACTTCAGCTGAAGTCTCCAGAAAGTACTACGTACTTACAAATTTAAGTACGCGCACTCATCATCGTAAGTACGTGTACTCACTGAAGTGTTTACGTGTACTTACTGAAACGAGTACGATGTACTCATTTTAGTCAATACATCGTACTCGTTAATTGCCCCCAAAGGCAGGGCTGGTAAGTTTGCTGAATGAATGATGTAACTTTGCATTCCAAGTATTGATGAATATGAATAAAACGATATTAAAACTCGCTATTCCCTAACATTATATCTAACATTAGTGTACCCCTATTGTCGCTAGCCGATACCGCTATTGCTGGACGTATGACTAATGCAACTAGCCTTGGTGCGGTAGCTATGGCTTCTACTTTGGTTAGTTTTACCTTTTGGCTATGGGGCTTCCTGCGCATGGCTACAACAGGTTTTACCGCTCAGGCTTATGGCGCAGGCGATAGCCATAGTCAGGGAAAACAGCTCTCCGTAGGCGCACTAATAGCCGTACTCGGAGGTCTTCTTATTATCTTAATCTCTCCTCTTCTAAGTCATTTCCTTGGCTTCCTTGGCGATGGTGCTCCCACACTACTTCCCGAAGCTAAAAGCCTACCTGCGTGTAGCCTATTGGGGCGCACCTGCAGCCCTCCTGCTCTATGTCTGCAATGCGTGGTTTATAGGCATGCAAAAATACAATCGTTCAATGGCTGTCACCATCATCAGCAATATCCTCAACATTACCTTCTCTTTTGGCTTTGTTTACTTTGGAAATATGGGCGTAGAAGGTATTGCTCTTGGGACTGTCGTTGCGCAGTATAGTTCGGTCTTAATCCTACTTGGGACAGCTATTCTACGCTATAAGGGCGTTTTTCGACTCATGGAAGTGGCAGGATTTACTCTCACTACCCGAATTTTTCTCCTACATACACATAGCCAAATATCTCATCTTACGCACGCTGATGCTAGGAAGTATCAACCTTTTCTTCATCAAAGCGGGTAGCCATTATGGAGCTTTGACAGTGGGTGCGAATACGCTACTGATGCAGCTCTTCCTAACCTTCTCCTACTTTATGGACGGCTTTGCCTATGCTGGAGAAGCTCTGACAGGAGCGTTTCTATGGGGCTAAAGACAGCTCTTCTCTCAGAGTCATGCTACGTGCGCTATTCCGCATAGGTCTTATAATCGCTCCTCTTATCGCTCTTGTCTATTTCTTTTGGGGCAAAAATTTCTTATCTCTCCTAAGCGATAAACCCGAAGTAGTAGCACATGCTCTGCAAAGCCAAGTTTGGGTCATCATTATCCCGATTGTATCCTTTATGGCTTTTCTTTGGGACGGAGTCTTTGTAGGGCTAACCAATAGTAAGCCCATGATGCAGGTCGTTAGCCTCGCTTGGGTAGTCTTCTTTTTAGCCTACTTTGTAGGGCTAATTATCTCGGAGAAGAAGCTCTTTGGCTTGCTTTCGTGAGCTATCTAGCCACTCGTTCGCTCTTCTCTCTCTACTGCGGGGTACGCCTTGTCCGAACAATCTAGAGGATTTTATCCTTATACTAGTGAAACAAAATACAATAAGATATATCAATGAATAATCGTTCTGATTACGAAATAATGGCGCCCGTAGGCTCGTACGAGTCTCTTATGGCCGCAATCAATGCAGGGGCAGACTCTGTATATTTTGGTATTGAGGGGCTTAATATGCGTTCTAAGAGTGCCAACAACTTTACTACGGAGGATTTATTTAAGATTGCCGGTATCTGCCGTGAACACGGCGTTAAGAGCTATCTCACGGTTAATACTATTATCTACGACGATGACCTTGAGCTGATGCGTAAGATAATAGACTCAGCCAAAGAAGCTGAAGTGTCTGCAATCATTGCGGCCGATGTAGCGCCTATGCTCTATGCTCGACAAGTGGGCGTAGAGGTGCATTTATCGACGCAACTTAACATTACCAACGTGGAAGCACTACGCTTCTACGCTCAGTTTGCTGATGTGGTCGTGCTTGCTCGTGAGCTCAATATGGATCAAGTGAGCAAGATACACGAAGCAATCATTAACGAACCCATTGTAGGGCCTGCGGGTAAGCCTATTCGCATAGAAATGTTCGCCCACGGTGCGCTCTGTATGGCTGTATCGGGTAAATGCTATCTAAGCCTACACAACCAAGATAAGAGTGCCAACAGAGGCACTTGCAATCAGCAGTGCCGTCGCTCTTATATCGTTACCGATAAGCAAACAGGCACAGAGCTTGAGATTGATAACGAATATATTATGAGTCCTAAGGACCTTAAGACCATACACTTCCTCAACAAGATGCTTGATGCCGGTGTACGCGTTCTTAAGATTGAAGGACGTGCAAGAGGTCCTGAGTATGTCGATGCTGTGGTGCGTTCGTATCGTGAAGCTGTCGATAGCTATCTAGCAGGTAAGTTTGATGAAAGTCGCTATCGAGAAATGGGACGAGCGTCTTGGTCAGGTCTTCAACAGAGGTTTCTGGGACGGCTATTACCTAGGAAAAAGACTCGGAGAGTGGACGCCTAACTATGGTTCTTCGGCAACGAAGCAAAAGATTGGTATCGGTAAGGTAACTAAGTTCTTCAGTAAAATTGGCGTCGCAGAAGTTCAGATTGAGAGTTCTGCGCTTGCTGTTGGGGACGAACTACTTATCACAGGACCAACAACGGGTATCGTTCGCTTCAATGTACCAGAACTACGTCTTGAGCTTGAACCAGTAGAACGAGTAGAAAAGGGACAATTATGCTCATTACCTGTCCCCGAGAAGGTACGTCCAGGTGACCGCCTATTCTTGTTTGTAGACCGCATAGACAAGCAATAAGAGGGTTTTGCATAATACGGCACTCGCTGCGTTATTTTCGATATTCAGGCTTGGTCATTTACATGAGTAAACTCCCTGCGCCCTCAATCTCAATGCCTTGCGAAAGCCGCATTCTGCAAAGCCCCCCCAAAATGCTTCGTAACATAAATGTAAAAGGCTGTATCAAATGATTTTGATACAGCCTTTATATTTTCTAAGCATTCTTCTAAAAACTACCTACAAGTAATATGGAAACATGCTTGCCTATACTCATACTTAACATAGCACAACTGCTTAGTATGGTAATCTCGAAGCACCTCTGCTAGGATATGCTTAAGAGCTTCTTCTTCAACATCTATTCGCTGACGAGGGTCAAAGAAACGACGATAAGTAATATCGAATGTCGTACCATAGCGGTGGCAACTATTTGCCGAGGCATTGCCGTTGAAGCGTCTAAGCTGCGACAAATCCTCCTCCGTGCGCAAGACAGATGTTACCACCAAGTCATAACGAGGATAGCCCTTAACGAGCAATGAATCTTGAAAACTCTTAGCTATTGAGCTAATAAGTCTAGCCGCACGAGGAATAAGGAAAGGAACTGAATGTGTCATTTGGTCGCTCATGCAGAGATTACTTAATGACGAAATATCTTCAAGTTTATCTCCTAAACTGATTGATGCTCGCCTATCACTAATAGGCTTAATGCCCAGCAGTTCGGCTGTAGCTAATTGCTCAGGATTAAGGTCATTAAAAACGTCTTTTAGCTCGGCTACTCCACGAGGACGCTCTTGATTCTTGCTCGCTTCGCGTAGCGGTTTATGTATCACACTCAAGGCACCATCAACATAACGAGCATGCTTATATACAGGATGATTACCTGCTGGTGCTGCCCACTTCGCTTTACCGATAAGCGACTTGCTCTCCCTAGGGGCTTGACAGTGTCTAAATAGCGGAAAGCTCAAGAGCAGGGCTAAAAATGGATAAGCAAGCAACACCCAATAACGGTACTGCTTGCTTAATTTATTCAAATGACTATACAGCCTTTTTGAGGGTACATAACTCCGCTTAGAGTTGTTCGATTTCTTTTATCCACGCAGAGGCAACAGCATCACTAGGCATACGCCAGTCCCCACGAGGCGATAAGCTGATACGGCTTACCTTAGGTCCATCAGGCATACAGTTGCGCTTAAACTGTTGCTGGAAGAAACGGCGATAGAAGACCGTCATCCAATGCTTAATCTCGTCATGGCTATATTTGCCTTGAAAAGCTACGCTCGCCAAATAGTGAATTTTACTTGGACTGTAACCATAAGCCAAGAAGTTGTACATCACGAAGTCATGCAATTCGTATGGTCCTACAAGGTCTTCTGTCTGCTGCGTAATCGCTCCATCTTGACCTACTGGCTTTAGTTCAGGACTTATCGGTGTATCTAGAATATCAGTAAGAACTTCTTTTAGATTTGTTCCTAGACGGTCGCTTTCTCCGATGTAGCGTACAATATGCTGAATACTTGTCTTCGGCAAACCAGCATTAACTGAATACATGCTCATGTGATCGCCATTGAAAGTACACCAGCCAAGAGCCAACTCACTCATATCACCTGTGCCGATGACAAAGCCTCCTTCTTGACCCGCTATATCCATCAATATCTGCGTTCTCTCGCGTGCTTGAGCATTCTCGTACGTAAGGTCCTGCGTGCTACCATCATGACCAATATCTTGGAAGTGCTTTGCATAACCGCCGGAGTTATATCAATCTCTTTAGATGTAATACCTAGAAGTTCCATGAGCTTTATGGGCATTTGATGCGCGTACGCTTACTCGTTCCCTAGACCAGGGCATCGTTACCCCGATGATACCCTCACGAGGCAAGCCCATAAAGTCAAAAAGTAGCCACAGTACTCAAAAAGAGCTAGCGTAGAGTCAAGACCGCCTGAGATACCGATTACAACCTTCTTGGCTCCAGTATGACGTAGTCTTTGGCTAAGCGCACAAACGACGATATCCACGACCTCAGCACAACGCTCTTCTCTCTGCTCCTTAGGCAAGAATGGATTAGGTTCAATCTCTCGTGTAATATCTGAAGAACCCTTCTTCACTGCGCAATGCAAATGGAATTTCAGTAAGAGTCCTCGCTGAGTATTATTGCTGACAGAGGCACGGAAACTACTATTCTGCAAGCGTTCACTACGGATACGGCTTACATCGATATCATTTATCAATAGTCTTTCCTCATACACGAAGCGAGGCATTTCGCTCATGATGCGTCCAATTTCTGCAATAAAGGCTTTACCTGTAAAGACAGTATCGGTACTGCTCTCACCCGCACCACACGAGCAATAGACATAACCACATAGATTTTTGACTGCTTAAGCCACTAATTAGGCTACGCAGATAGTTATGTTTGCCTATGCTCTCATTACTTGCAGACAGATTGAAGATGATATGCGCTCCATACATAGCCAAGCGTGTGCCCGGAGTATAAGGCGTCCACATATCCTCACAAATCTCAATACCAATAGCAAGTAAGCCTGAGCGGAAAAGTAAGTTATGACCAATAGGCACCTCCACTCCACCAATATCAGCTATTGTAAACTGAAGATCTCGGCTAGGAGAGAACCATCGTGCTTCTTGGAACTCTCTATAATTAGGAAGATAAGTTTTAGGAATAGCACCAAGGATTTTACCTGACTGAAAGGCTACGGGCTGCATTAAATAGCTTCTCCTCACACGCACAGGCATACCGACAAGCACCAAAGCATGAGTATGAGCAGTACGCTCAACGAGGCGAAGCAGAGCACGCTCAGCCTCCTCTATAAGGAAAGGTTGTAGGAAAAGGTCGCTACAAGTATAGCCCGTGATACACAGCTCAGGGAAAGTAATAATCTCAACTCCCTTGCTATCAGCATCGAGTATCATGCGCTCAATGCGTTCTACATTGTATCCACAGTCAGCTACTCGGACGAAAGGAACAGCTGCTGCTACCTTGACAAATCCGTGTTTCATATCTTATAATCTAATGTTTCTTAAAGTAAATTACCGCAATAATCCTAATTCAATAGAATTAGTCGGTATATCAATTATTATTGAATTCTATGCTCCTTAGTGAGCCAGCACATATTTGTAGATGATAACACCTCTCTGCTCCCCTGCTCCCTCTTGAGCATTAAACTTTCGTTTGTTTGGTCGCTCGTATAGCCTCTGCACGTACAGCAGGGTCTGCTATATCCGAACCAGCAGGACGCACACTAGCACTAGTTACCACACCTGCACTATTAACCTCAATAGCGATGACAAGCTTACCTTCAATAGCCTTATTCGTTCTTGGCATAGCAGGCACTCCACCATTACTTATAATAGTACGCCCACTTAGGCTAAACGAGACCGCCTACGGCTCCACTCGGATTACCTTGGTTGCCCGTACCTGAGCCATTCCCATGGCTCGTATTCTTGCCCTTACCTGCTCCAAAAGCACCAGCTACACTATTACCTACAAGACGCTTCTTCTCTTCTTGTTCTTTGCGTAGACGCTCTGCCTCGGCTTGTCGCCCTAGCCTCTTCTTCAGTCTGCTCTACGTGCTTCTGCTGCCTTAAGAGCTTGTTTCTTTTGCTCCTCTTGCATGCGAAGACTCTCCTCATGTTGTTGAGTCTGTATAGGCTGAGCAGGAGTAGGCGATGCTATAGGTTTCGTACTCTGCTTAGGTTGAGGAGTAGGCACTTTTGGCTGAACTTTTGGCTGAGGGCTTGGACGCTCTACAACCTGCGGTTCTGGCTGTGGTTGCTCTGCCACTTCATTACCCTCTTGCTTAAGACCTTCTGGCTCTTCATCACCACTAGCTTCGTCCACATTCCCCAAGTCTATAAGGACAACTTCCTCCCTGCTACGCACCTCAGTATCTCTCTGAAGATTGATTAGGTACAAGAGCAAAAGGAATAAAGCGTGGGTCAGAATACTGATGCCGACAGCTATGATATATCTGCGCTTACGATTATTCATTAGAGCTTTGGAGGAGGTCTAGTTGGCTTCTATCTTCGTAGCAAGTACAACCTTGAGGTTCAGTTTAGAGGCGATATTGATACCCTTCACGACAGCTGAATATGGTACGCTCTCATCTGCATGAATAGCCACATAAGCATCGGGGTGCTCTGCAGCATACATACCAAGCTGTTGCTCGAGTAGCTCAGGAGTAGTTAGGATTTCTGCTGCTTTATCTAATCCTAGGTAATAGTTACCTTCTGTATCAATAACGATACGAGCCGAATTTTGCTGGCTATCAGCAGTTGAAGCTAGCTGCACTAGGCAAGCTAACCTTAATAACATTCGGTGCAACAATCGTGCTTGTTACTAGGAAGAAAATCAGCAAAAGAAAGATAACATCGGTCATAGAAGCCATTGAAAAGCTATCTGTAACCTTCGTTTTACGCTTGAGTGCCATACCGCTTTAGTGTGCTTCTTCATTAAGAAGGTCCATAAACTCAAGAGTCTTAGTCTCCATGATGCTCTGAACCTTTCCTAATAGAGATGTCAAATAGTTATACGCAAAGAGCGTAAAGATACCTCACGACAAGACCGCCGACAGTCGTCACAAGAGCTTCGTATATACCGCCCGATAGTAATGCGACATCAACGCCTGCACTACCAGCATTAGCCATATCAAAGAATGCACGCACCATACCCGTTACCGTTCCAAGGAAACCAATCATCGGCGCACCGGCTGCGATAGTAGCAAGAACAGGTAGTCCTTTCTCTAGCTTTCCGATTTCGATATTACCTACATTCTCAATGATAACAAGTACATCTTGCATAGGTCTGCCCATACGCGTAAGACCTTTATGCACCATGCGAGCGGCAGGAGTATCTGTATCTTCACAGAGCTTCATGGCGCTATCAATCTTACCATCTTGCACATAGTCACGTATGCGAGCCATAAAATGCTTATCCTCCCTAGCTGCAGCTAGTATCTGTATTAACTTTTGGACAAATACAAATACAGCGATGAGCGACAACACAAGAAGGACAATCATAATCCAACCACCCTTCGTAGCTAATTCTAATATCGAGAGAGACTGAGTAGCCTCTGGCATATTACCAGAAACTGCTTGTAATGCTTGGTTCAGAGTATCTACTGCTGAGGTATCCATTATTTAAATTTTATATTTTTTTATTTTTATGCTTACGAAGATACGCATATTTGCTAAAAACTCAGGGTATCAGAATAGCTCAGGTTGAAACCACAAGGAGCCCTCAAACTTAGGCAAAGCTCCACTTAGGCTCAAGCCAAGCAAGCGAATAGGCTTCCTTCGCTCCTCCAAACTTAAACTCTCGTAGAGGAATAGAGCAATATCATAAAATTGCTCTGCCTGCATGGGTGTCGCAGGCGGAGTATGCGTGCGTGTTATCGTCTTAAAGTCGCTGTACTTAATCTTCAAACTTAGGCTTCGTCCAATAAACTCATGATGCAGAGCCCTTCTCTCAAAATCCACAGCCAAAGACTTCAAAAGTTTCCAGCACCACGGTACGTTCAGTGATATCCTGCTCCAATGTATATTCACAGCCAAGGCTTTTTGCGTTGCCATTCGGTCTCCACAGGACGTAAATCAATACCTCGTGCAAAAATCATAATAGACACTTCCAGACTTACCGAACCTCCGCATCAGTTCCTCCCTTGAATAGGCGAGCAAATCTTGTCCTGTAAAAATGCCTTGTTCGTGCATCAAAGCTAGCTGTAACTCGTCCTACACCCCAGAAATCCTCAATAGGTAATCAGGGCAATAAAATCCTGTGCCACTTGAGGGTGAATAACGCATAAGCCATCAGGTTTGCGATAATCAGACGCTATTTTAGCTAAGAACTTATTATATGATACCCCTGCTGAGGCAGTCAGCCCAAGTTCACTTTTGATGCGTTCTTTGATTGCAATAGCTATTTCCTGTGCAAGTCCAATCCCTTTCTTATTCTGAGTAACATCTAGAAAGGCTTCATCGAGGGATATAGGCTCAATAATATCCGTGTAGTCATGAAAGATTTGATGTATCTGCTGGGAAACTTCTTTGTACCGACCGAAGCGAGGCTCCACAAAGATAAGATGAGGACACAAGCGTCTAGCTTTACACCCTGCCATAGCACTCTTCACACCCCAAGCTCTCGCCTCGTAACTAGCAGCGCAGACAACGCCCCTCACTTCGCCTCCGCCTACTGCAATGGCTTTCCCTCTTAATTCGGGGCAGTCATGCTGTTCGACAGAAGCAAAGAATGCGTCCATATCAATGTGAATAATCTTACGCTCCGTATGCATCTTTTTCTTAGCCTTGTACAAAAGTACAAACCTAAGGCTAAACAAAATATCGTACTCTATATAAATTCTGCAGACTACACGTGTAGTCTGTACAAACTACGACCAAAGGCAACCTTTAAGTCCCTGCTTGGTTTAGTTTATAAACAACGATAAGCTAATGACAAAAAAAATAATTGTAGCTATTGACGGCTACAGCTCGTGTGGTAAGAGTACAATGGCCAAGAGTCTTGCTCGTGAGATAGGTTATACATATATTGATACCGGTGCGATGTATCGCGCTGTAACTCTGTTTGCTATTCAGCAAAAATCTAATCGATACAAATGGGCTCGTTAATCACTCTGAGCTCGTCAAGGCACTACCTCAGTTGCACATTGAGTTCAAACTAAATGAGCAATCATTACCCGAACTATACCTCAATGGCGAACGTGTAGAAGACGAGATACGACAAATGTATGTGGCCAACCACGTTAGCACAATCGCAGCCATTGCCGAAGTAAGAGCTGCTCACAGCCGAACAGCAACGCATAGGGCAAGCAGGAGGCATTGTTATGGACGGACGAGATATTGGAACTGCTGTCTTCCCTCAAGCAGAACTCAAACTATTCATTACAGCAGACCCTAAGATACGTGCTGAGCGCAGACTACTTGAGCTACGTAGCAAGGGCGATGAGCAAACTAGCTTTTGAGGACGTACTGAAGAATATTGAGGACCGTGATTATCAAGACACACACAGAGCAGTATCTCCTCTTGTGCAAGCCGAAGATGCTATTGTCGTGGATAACTCTCATCTCACTCGAGAGGAGCAGAGCCTGCACGTACGCAAACTATTTGATGAAGCCGTAGGAGCATAATGGAAGAACGTATTATTCCTCATATCGAGATTGACCAGCAAAGTGGATTCTGCTTTGGGGTTATCAACGCAATCAAACATGCCGAGCTAGCTCTTGAAGATGCGAGCAAAGAACTGTATAGCCTTGGTGATATCGTTCACAACAACGAAGAGGTCGACCGCCTACAAAGCAAGGGTATGCAGACGATTAACTACGACCAGTTCAAAGAACTATCGGGCAAGCGTGTACTCTTCCGTGCTCATGGCGAACCGCCACAAGTCTATCAATGGGCTAAGGAACGACAAATACAACTTGTAGATGCGACCTGCCCTGTAGTAGTTAATCTCCAAAAGCGCATACGCAACAAGTATCAGCAAATAAAGTCCTCGAATGGTCAAGTAGTCATCTACGGAAAGAAGGGACATGCCGAGGTTAATGGTCTTGTAGGGCAAACAAATGGAGAGGCTATTATCATACAGCACGATGAAGACATTGAGCAAATTGACTTCTCTCGTCCAGTAGCCCTCTTTAGCCAAACGACGCAGTCTCTAAAGGGCTTTAACCAACTTATTGAGACGCTCCGTAGCCGTATGCAAGCAGGCGTTAGCTTCGAATACACTGATACTATATGTAGGCAGGTGAGCAACCGTATGCCCCACATACAGGAGTTCGCTTCGCAACACGAACTAATTATTTTCGTGGCGGGCAAGAAAAGTTCTAATGGGAAAGTACTCTTTACCTATGCTCAGCAGGGCAATCCTCGCTCTGTATTCGTATCTAGCGCAGACGAACTGAACTTAGATATGCTCCAGCCCTATGCCTAAGAGCATCGGTATTTGTGGAGCAACCTCTACCCCTATGTGGCAGATGGAAGAAGTAGCAAGTAAATTAAAGGAAATGCTTGAAATTAATTAAGATTTAACCGAGCACTCAGTTATAACATTGCAAAGACTATGCTATAACGCTTGTTCACCATAAGTAGCTAAAGCATATATATAATTATCCTCGATGACTCCATTGACAGACAATGAGACATCGGGGATTTTTTTGTATCTAGCCCTAAGGGAAAAAGTCCGTCCCTTCAAATCTAAACATAAAGACTTAGGCAAATAACTAAAATCGCTCAAGACCTCGCTCTCTGGAACCAGCTTATACAGAGCTTCCATCGCTGTCCATGCTATCGTATAGATTAGATTTTTATCAGAAAGGGCAGCAGTAAGACATTGCATTGCCCGAGCTAAAACAGGGCTAACAAGTCGCTTAACAGCAACTTCGGTCTGCCTACATCTTAACTCCACGTCCATACCAATGAGGCTTTATCCGATAGCGCAAGCATAACTAGCCCTTCAGTATGACTTATGCTGATATGAGTTCCGGGGTGACTACTTAGAACAGGTCTTCCATCAGGCAAATGCTCCAAAGCGACACCCTCTCCGAGAGCTTCATGCAATAATATAGAGAGCGTTCCGCTCGATTTCTCGCCGTTCGGAACGCTCTACATTAGCTATTGTTTTTGCGATAAACACGCATATTCTTAAATATATATACGTCCTAAGAGATGCCCAATAGGTCTATAGAGACGGACCACATTAGCCGTTAGGATAGGATTTAGTCTGAAGCAACGTAAAAAGATATGTTGTTTTCCACCTACTCCCTTTAGCTTATGCTTATAAGATTCCTGAAAAAGGACGCATCAAGAGAACTAACTCTTCCACGGAAGAGACCCTTCTCCTATACCCTCTCCACTCCTCCATCAAAAATAGTCAGAAAGTGCATATTCAAGAGTGGAATAGCATCAGGATCTATAGACTGCAAACGTTTTAGTACATAGATAAATCCCTTACACAGATGGTCACAACTCTTAAGAGCATCTCTTTCATACATAATAGCTCCCGCCCTATTCTGTCTATAATAATAGCCAACGTATGGGATATAATGCCCTTTAAGAGACTTTACCCTCGCATATAATTCTGCTGTAAAAAAATTCATCTTCATGTAACAAGCCCTCAATAAAAAGTAAGTTCCAAAGGATTTTCAACATCGAAGTTTTTATATATCGAAGACCAAACTACAGCAGGAATACGTTTAGGATATCTAAAACATGCACTCTGATTGATCTTTAAACTCTTTTCGGCTTCTCTGAAGGGCTCTAAACGATAAGAGTTAGTATCCTCGTCTAAGTAAGCATAATTAACAAAGAAGCGAACCAAATCTAAATCAGGATAACGCTCTAATTCATCTATACACTTTTGATAAATATTCGTATCTAGCCAATCATCGCTATCAACAAAACTTATCCACTCTCCGCTAGCCAAAGAAAGTCCTACATTACGAGCAGAAGACAGTCCGCCATTAGGCTTATGAATAACCTTTACACGGCTATCTTGCTGTGCATACTCATCACAGATTGCGCCACTTTCATCAGTAGAGCCATCGTCAATAAGAAGTACTTCTAAATGAGTGTAGCTCTGAGAGAGGATACTGTCAACGCATTGCCTTAGATAAGGGGCAACATTGTAAACTGGGACAATTACTGAAATAAGAGCTTGCACAGCGGAGAGATGAGCGAGAGTTAGAAGCAAAAGCGACCCTTAAGAATACCTAATCTAGGGTTCCTTATACATACACACGACTACCTAGCCTACGAGCAATAGGTTGATACCAGCGAAGTACTTTTAGAAGCTACCATTGGATTCCACCTAAATAAACGCAATAAAAATACGCTTCTCTCTACATGACCCTGCAAGCTTTATACTTGTAAGATTCTTTAAGGAAAGGTTTCATCGCTTGAACCATTTGCTTGGGAGAAGCTGATGAATTAGAACTCCAACCCAAAGATTCCTCCAGTACTGCAAGAAAGTGTGTATTCAACAAAGGGACAACCTCTGCATCCACAGATTGCATACGTCGTAATATAGAGATAAAACCTTTACTCAAATGCTCAAAACTCTTGATTGAATTATCATTATGAGTTATAGCTCCTTCCCTATTTTTTTCTATAATAATACCCATAGAACGGGATGTATCGACCTTTCAGAGATTTGGCTCTAGCGTAAAAGCTCTGCCGTAAAATATTCATCTTCATGTATCAACCCCTCAATAAAAAGTAATCCCCAAAGATTTTAATACTGAGGCTCGATAAATCGAAGACCACACAACGGCAAGGACACGTCCAGGATACCTAAAGCAAGTACTCTTGTCTATAACAAGACTATCTTGAGCTTCTTCCCAATGCTCTAAAGTATAAGAGTTGGAGTCCTCAGCTAAGTAAGCAAAGTGAAAAAGAAGCGAACCAAATCTAAATCAGGATAACGCTCTAATTCATCTATACACTTTTGATAAATATTCGTATCTAGCCAATCATCGCTATCAACAAAACTTATCCACTCACCGCTAGCCAAAAGAAAGACCTACATTACGAGCTGAAGACAATCCTCCATTAGACTTATGAACAACCTTTACACGGCTATCTTGCTGTGCATACTCATCACAGATTGCGCCACTCTCATCAGTAGAGCCATCGTCAATAAGAAGTACTTCTAAGTGGGGATAACTCTGTGTGAGGATACTATCAACGCACTGCCTTAGATAAGGGGCAACATTGTAAACTGGGACAATTACTGAAATAAGAGCTTGCATAGCAGAGAGGTTAGCGAGATTTAGAAACCAAAGCGACCCCTTAAGCGCACCTAAATTAGGAAGCTTAGGCATCTTAGGGAAACCACCCTTAAGACCTGAGAATTGCTTCATAACCTTGCGCATCTGTGTAAACTGAGTGATTAGCTTATTGACATCAGCGACAGTCGTACCACTACCATCAGCAATACGCTTGCGACGACGTGCATCAATGATACTAGGACGCTTACGTTCCTCTGGCGTCATTGAGTAAATAATGGCTTCGATGCTCTTAAAAGCATTGTCATCTACATCAATATCCTTAATCGCCTTACCTACGCCCGGAATCATCGCTGCAAGGTCCTTGAGGTTACCCATGCTCTTGATTTGCTGAATTTGACCTAGGAAGTCATTGAAATCAAATTGATCCTTAGCAATGCGTTCCTCTAATCGCTTAGCCTCACGCTCGTCAAACTGTTGCTGAGCACGCTCTACAAGAGAAACGATATCGCCCATACCAAGGATACGGTCAGCCATACGGTCAGGGTGGAATACATCTAGTGCATCCATCTTTTCACCCGTACCAACAAACTTAATAGGCTTTATCTACGACAGAGCGAATTGAGATAGCCGCACCACCACGCGTATCACCATCAAGCTTAGTCAAGACAACACCATCAAAGTCCAAACGAGCATTGAACTCCTTAGCTGTATTGACAGCATCTTGACCTGTCATAGAGTCTACCACGAAGAGCGTTTCGCTAGGTTTAATAGCAGCCTTAATTTCTGCAATCTCCTGCATCATCTGCTCATCAATAGCAAGACGACCCGCAGTATCGACAATAACGACATCACAGCCCTTAGTCATTGCCTCAACGATACCACGCTGAGCAATCTCTACTGGTCTTTTGGCTATCAGGCATTGAGAATACAGGTACACCTACTTGCTCTCCTAAGACATGCAACTGCTGAATAGCCGCAGGACGATAAACGTCACAAGCTACAAGCATAGGCTTCTTGCCTTGCTTCTTGAGGAGATGAGCGAGCTTACCCGTCATCGTCGTTTTACCCGAACCCTGCAAACCAGACATCAAGATAATGGCAGGCGAACCCTTAAGATTGATTTCAGTAGCCTTACCACCCATCAAGAGGGCAAGTTCATCATGCACAATCTTGACCATGAGTTCGCTTGGACGAATAGCCGTAAGCACATTCTGTCCTAGAGCCTTCTCTTTGATTGTTTCGGTAAATTGCTTAGCGACATTATAGTTTACGTCCGCCTCGATAAGAGCGCGACGTACGTCCTTGAGGGTTTCGGCTACGTTTAGTTCGGTTATCTTACCTTCTCCTTTCAGTATCTTGAAGGAGCGTTCCAATCTTTCGCTTAAGTTATCAAACATAGGTTACTTGATGATTTTATTAGTACGTGAGTCAGGAAAAACGACTTGCGGCTTAAATCCTTGTGCTTCTTCATAAGTCATCCAAGCATAAGCCATGATAATCACTATATCGCCGGGTTGCACAAGGCGCAGCTTGCCCATTTAGGCAGATGACACCTGAGCCACGTTCCCCGGTATTGTATAAGTCTCTAGACGAGCCCCATTATTATTATCTACGATTTGTACACGCTCACCGGGTAATATACCGGCAGCGTCCATAAGATCTTGGTCAATAGTGATGCTACCAACATAGTTTAGATTGGCTTCGAGTCACTGTCACACGATGTATTTTCGACTTAACGAGTTCTACTAACATCTTCTTAAAATATTATTCTTCTGATACAGCTAAAGTCGTCTACCCTATCAGATGGCGTAGACAAGAGCAGTAGCGTAGGCACTCATACCTTCCTCACGCCCAGTGAAGCCTAAGCGTTCTGTAGTAGTAGCCTTAAGTGATATTTGATTTTCTTCTACCCCCATAACTTCAGCCATCGTTGCTATCATGAGCGGTACATGAGGGTTGATTTTAGGGAGCTTCAGCCGCAATGGTAACGTCTACATTGCCTATTTCGTAGCCTTTTGAACGCACAAGAGCGCATACCTCTTTCAAGAGAACTTTACTGTCTATACCCTTGTACTTCATATCACTAGGAGGGAAATGTACGCCAATATCGCCAAGAGCAAGAGCTCCTAGGAGGGCATCACAGACTGCATGTAGAGCCACATCAGCATCCGAATGCCCCTCTAATCCTCGGCTGTGCTCTAGACGCACACCTCCGAGCCATAGGGGATAACCCTCAGATAAGCGATGGACATCAAAACCAAAGCCTGTTCTAAATGGAACTTTCATTATTGTTCTATTACATCTTCATTTTATAGGTCTACAAAGGTACGTATATTTATGTAATACAAGAGAAAGCCAATAGGAGACCGTCGGGTAAGTGCAATAAGTACGACGTACTGAATAAAGTGAGTACCTCGTACTCGTTTTTAGTGAGTGCACGTAAACACTTCAGTGAGTACGCGTACTTAAATCAGTAAGTACGTAGTACTTTCTGGAGACTTCAGCTGTAGTCTGTACAAACTACACGTGTAGTCTGCACAAACTTCAGCCGTAGTTTGTACAGACTTCGCCGTGGTTTTGACTTTAGGAAACGCTTGTTTTATTTTCATTTCGCCTAATTAGAAGGTTTTAATCCCGAAACAGCAAGATAGCTTCAGAATACACTATTGCATAACTCTTGAGTACATGCTACTTTTTGTCATATCTAAACAACATACAACTATGAGCAAGAAGAGCAATAAACAACATCCCTATACCGCAAGCCATACTAGATAGGTTTAAATATCTAAGTGATGGATATAAAGGTTTTGTCGAGTATATCGAAACAAAAAATGGAATAGATATTTACGGATACCACTTTGAGGAAGAAGTAACTATCGGTTTACCCGAGATATACGGCTACAAAGATGGTCAGGTAATTATCTTTGACCATAATGGAGACTACTTAGGTGTACTCAGCGAGATTTAGGATGCTTACACTTACTTTTCTGGAGACTTCGTTTTCTCTTCTCCTAAGTAGAAGGTTTTTAATCCCGAAACAGCAAGATAGTCGCAGAATACACTATTGCGCTACTCTTGGGTATATGTTAATTTTGTGATATAATAAATAATATATAAAGTTATGGGCAAGAAGAGCAATAAACAACATCCTATACCGCAAGCCGTACTAGATGAGTTTAAGTACCTAAGTGATGTATATGAGGGAGAAGTAGAGTTTATGGGACGATACAAAGGCTCTGACGCGTACTGCTATTCTTTTTCATGGTGAAGCTCCTGAGATTGGATACCCAGAAATAGTACTCTATAATAAAGGCGATATATTCTCTTTGACCGGGTTTGATGGTTTGTCTGTTATTAGTGATTTGGGATATTAGCCATCAACAAATAATTCTTATCAAGAATCTAAGTCATCTATTCTAGTGCCCTGCCGTTTGAGGAGCTAAGGTCAGCAAAATACGGAAAGTCGTGCCTACTCCTAGTTCGCTATGTCTTACATATATACGTCCCTTGTGATAATCCTGAACAATGCGCCTTGCTAGGAAAGACCAAGCCCCCAACCTCTCTGCCGTGTCGTATAACCCGGACGAAAGATTTTTCTCCCATTGAGCTCTTGGAAGTCCCTTACCAGTATCTTGTATTTCTATAAAAGCATGCTCCTCCCCTGCTCCATAACGGATAGAGATAGCACCCTTAGACTGCATCGCATCAACAGCATTCTTAATCAGATTTTCAAAGACCCACGCAATCAATTGCTCTGAAGCTAGCACATACACAGCCTCCTCCGGCTCCTCAAGTACGCTAATACTTACTCCCTTAGAGATACGAGGTTGCAAGTAAGCAACGGCTTTCATAACGAGTACCCCAAGGTCACAAGGCTCTAGTTTGGGCGAAGAACCAATCTTTTGGAAGCGGTCAGCAATCATCTCCAAACGCTGAATATCCTTACCCATCTCCTGCACAACCATAGGGTCTACAGCTTGAGCCACTAGCAACTCACGCCAAGCCATAAGTGAAGAAATAGGCGTCCCCAACTGGTGAGCCGTCTCCCTACTCATGCCCTCCCAAATGTAATTTTGGTCTGCACGCTTAAGGCTGACAATAGCCAAGACACTAACGCCTAGGATAATCAAGAAGACTGCTACCTGCACATAAGGAAATAGAAGTAATTGCTTCAATGTCGTGCTATCCGAATAATACAAATATTCTTTCCCTAGGCCGTAGTCAATCTCTATCGGAGGATAGCCCTCTCTAAACTCTTTCAGTTTCTGATACAAATAACGGCTAGGGTCCGTGCGTGGTAAGTCGATATTATTGTAGTTGATAATCTCACCTCGAGCATTAACTTGTATCATCAGGATAGTCGTGTTACTCTCAATAATCCTAGAGGCAAAGAGCAAACTCTCTTCATAGTCATTAGACGTTACAGACTGCGTCATCAGCGCCCATAGCTCCATCTTGTGCCGCTCTTCTTCAGCCATCTGACTGACAAGTCTATCTGAAATCACAAGCGACACCACAGCAAAGAATATCGCTACGATGATGACGACAATCCTTACCGCACTATACTGATTTATCCACCCCACGACACCGTAAGTCCAACCCGTCAGTTGTTCCCACAGCGTTTTTATTATCCTTATTCATTACTATTTCTGATGATGTCCTTTATAGGCTTGATAACGCTGAGAGACCTCGTCAGCATAGCGCACCGTCTCTGTTCCTCTCAGATAGCCACTACGACATACTGGGTCCGTATAATACTTCGCTTCACGCTTAAGCAAGATAAAGCGTTCGACATTATTTGTCCACACCTTAGCATCATACCCATACTTACTAGCCAAACGCTGTGCATCTTGGACGTGCCCCACACCTGCATTATAACCGCCTAGTGTAAACTTAAGTCGCTCTTCTAAATTGGCTATATCTCGGAAAGACTTCTCTGTATCCATAAGGCAACGCACCGACACTCGTATAGACTCATTGGGGTTTAGTAGAGTTTCTTTACTTGCGCCATAGATGCGTCCCGTACTTGGCATAATCCCCATAAGTCCTCTAGCACCAGACCAGCCCACTACACTTGCATCGAAACGCGACTCTTGGTAAGCAATAGCCGCTAAAAGATGCCAAGACCAAGGAATAGCACTTGCTTGCGCCTTAAAGAGATCGTCATAAGGCGATATTGCGCCCTTGGGTGTAGGAATATGCACCTTTGAATGCTTAACCTTTGGAATTTCTAGCTCCTCAATAGGCACTCTAAAAATTCTCAAAATACTTCTTATAGATATTTTTGGCACCTACCTGATTAGATAGCGATGCTCCCCATTTATCAAGGTCTTGGGCTAAACCTTCATAGCGTGCTGTAGTAATCCAACTGATACGCTGAGGAAAACCAACCTCTAGAGCAATGTCTGTATTTGGATAATACTTCTGCGCCAAACGCGCAAGCTCGGCATCTACAATCGTGTATTTTATGCTATCTGTCGCAACAAAAGCGATTAAGTCCTCGCTATTGATGGTATCTCCCGGCAATAAGCGCACATCTAGTTTAGCTCCAATTTGCTCGCCTAGGTTATTCAATCTCTGCTCGTGCGATGAACCCGAGAGGACGTAGAGGGGCTTACCGATGAGTTCGGTCACATTATGCACATAACTACTATCATGCCCCGCCTGCTCTTTCTTCTGAACCAATACTAAAGCGTGTTCGGAAATAGGACCAGTGTACAACCAACGCTCTTGCCCCCTACGTGTGATAGCCTCTGGCGTAATAGACAGATGTGCTTCGCCCCGCTCTAAGCGTGCGTGTATGCTATCAAGATTAGGCAAGACTGTTATTCGATATGGAATACCTCGCTCCTCGGCATAGAGTTTCAATAGGTCATACTGATACCCCATCTCTTCGCCCTGTATAGTAAAAATAGGTCGTAGCCCCCGAGAGGGTAACGACCTGCAAGGTATCGGGCAAAGCCATTCTCTCAGCCAGCTCTGCACGACGATGAGCCTGCACCCCTGCCCAATAGGAGTAAACAAGCCCCATAGAAATAAGCACTAAGCACAGAGATAGTACAATACTATCTCTGCGACTAGGCAAATGCTCTTGTATATTCAAACTTTACGACTTTACAATAATAGCTTGAGCAACGCTGTCGGCAGCTTCTTGCCCGATTAATTCCTTGATGATAGCGAGTGCAAAATCAATCGTCACTCCTGCCGAACGTCCTGTAATCACACGACCGCTCACCACAACCGCTTCATCAAGAGGATTAGCACCCTCAAGTGTTGGTTCAAAACTTGGATAACAAGTTGCTCGCTTTACCTGATAGGATGCCCAATCCTCCGAAGATAGATGGTGCTGCACAGATAGCGCAAGCAATTTATCTTCTTGGTAAGCACTCTTCAGAAGGGTTTTAAGACGTTCATCGGCGTCAAATTAGTTACTCCGGGAAGTCCACCCGGTAAGACATAAGCATCTGCAGAAGTTGCTAAAATATCTCCAATGAGCTTATCTGCCACTACGGGAATGCCATGCGCACCTTTAACAGTAGCGTTTGCGTTCACAGCGACAGTCGTTACCTCCGCCCCAGCTCTACGTAATAAATCAATCGTCGTAATGGCTTCTATCTCTTCAAAACCTTCAGCCAAGAATACAAATATCTTCTTCATATAGTTAATACTGACTTAGTTAATTTCAAGCAAAGATAACACTTATCTTCCAACCCTCTAGCCTAAAAGAGCGAGCTAGGTACACAGCCATTCTAGATATTATTAGGCTCTTGATATAGGCTAAAGAGCAATATTTACAAAGTTTATCCGTCAAAAAAATTTGCACAATATAAAAAAATAAGCACTACCTTTGCAGAGCAATTAGGAAATGGCTCCGTAGCTCAACTGAATAGAGCATCTGACTACGGATCAGAAGGTTACAGGTTTGAATCCTGTCGGAGTCACTAGGCAAATCCCATAGGTTACATAAGCAACTTATGGGATTTCTTTTTGCCAAACAACTAATTACTCGAAATATAATATCTCAAACAAAACTCTTTATGAAGAAATTCTTTATTCACCTACACCGGTACATCGGACTTATTGCAGGGCTGACGATATTTATTAGTTGCTTTAGCGGAGCTGTCCTTACCTTCCAAAATGAAATCAGAGAACTCACTTATGCCGACCTCTACCGCAGACCTCAAAGCGAGCATAAGAGCGTACTTCCTCTCGGCGAACTCATTACTCGGGTAAACGCACAACTCTCGGAAGGGCAGATTGAAAGCGTACAAATACCTTCAGACACTACTTACAATTATGTCTTTACTCCATCTTCGCCCGAACGCACTCAGCTCTATATCAATCCTTACAATGGGAATATCGTAGGTAAGATTGACAAGGATACCTCTGATATATTTGGCTTTTTCTTCCGCGTTCACCGCTGGCTGCTAGACGATAGCAAGACTTGGGGCAAACAAATTATGGGTGCCTCTACACTACTCTTTGTCCTAATCCTTATATCAGGAATAGTTTATTGGTGGCCTAAGAGCAAGAGAGAGCTCCAAGCCCGCCTCAAGGTCAAGACAGGGGCAAGCCGCCTACGCTTTTGGAGAGATCTTCATGCAGCAGGGGGGATATATGCAGTTACTTGCCTTCTCGTCATGGCTCTCACTGGTCTAACTTGGTCATACCCTTGGTATCGTACTGGAGTGTATGCCCTTTTCGGACTAGAAGCACCACAGAAGCAAGATAAGAAGCACGACAAAAAAGAAGGTAAGGAGCAAGAAGAACCCATTGTATTTGATTGGAACAAGGCTTATAGCGAATTACAGCCTCGAGCGACGAAGGACCTTTCACTAAGTATCAGTCAGGGTAAGGGAACGATTGCACGCAAGATATCTTTTCGGCTACACAAAAGCCAATGACGAATATACGCTAGACAAGACAACGGGTGTTATCACGGATTATCTTGCTTACGACAAGAAGCCTCTAGAAATGCGTGTCAAAACTTGGATTTATATCATACATACAGGTATGTGGGCTGGAGTTTGGAGTAAGGCTCTTTATTTAATTGCTTGTCTTCTAGGAGCTAGTTTTTCCTCTTTCGGGTTTGTATCTCTACATCAAACAGAAAGGGCAGAAGAAGCCCAAGAAGTCTGTTAAATAATCTTCCTATAGTCTAAAAAGCCACACACTAACTCATTAGTGTGTGGCTTTTTATTAAATCAAGGGTAGTGAGCACATCGTACTTACTTCTGTGAGTACGTCGTACTCATTTCAGTAAGTACACGTAAACACTTCAGTGAGTACACGCACTTAAATTTGTAAGTACGTAGTACTTTCTGGAGACTTCAGCTGAAGTCTCTACAAACTTCAGCCGTAGTTTGTACAGACCTCGCCGAGGTTTTTAAGAATAGGTAAGGCAAATCTATTTTTGTTTGCGCATACTATCAAAATTTAGAGCTACTAAATAATATCTTCTACTCTTTGAGAACCACCACTCAGCTTTAGCATGCAATAGATTCACCTTAAAACTTCTTACAATGAGAAAGGGGCTGTGACAAAATTGTCACAGCCCCTCTTTTATAGATAGTTCGAAAACTAGAACTCGTAACTAAGTGAGCACGTAAATCCTCTACCTGGTGATGGGATATAACCTGTCGTATTTACAGATGTTACATAATACTCTTGGTCTGTTAGGTTATTGGCATTGAGCTGAACCTTCCAATGATTGTGCTGATAACTCACTAGAGCATTAAGTAGTGTATAAGCAGGAAAAACGAACTGGTTATTAGCATCGGCATATACCTTGTCTGAATACTCTACACCTAGACCTAGACGGAGTTTATTCTCTCCTCCAATAGGTTGAGTATAGAAAGACCACATATTGGCTGTATGCATCGGAACACGGTCAAGGAATTTGCCTGCTAACTTATTAGCATAGTCATTATTTTCAAGAGAGTACTTCTCATTTTTAGCTATGGTCAAACCATACGCACCAGCAAACTCTAGGTACGTGGTTGGTCTGAAAGTCAAATCTAACTCTGCGCCCATAGAGCTTGCACGACCAATCTGCCCAGATACATTCTTACCATCTTTCTTACCAAGGTTGGCAACCATATTCTCCTTAGAGATATAGAAACCTGCAAAATTAGCTTCTAGGATACGACCTAAATTTAGTCGTGCTCCTGCTTCGTATTGGATAGCTGTCTCTGGGGCAAAGATGTCGCTATTCCCTGGCTTAATCTCATTACCCTTACTATCTAGATAGATACGATTTTCTTGTGGCTGTGTACGAGTAGGCTTGAAGAAATTAGATACCGAAGCATAGACATTAAACTTTTTACTAATGTCATAAAGAAGCCCCACACGATAAGTAAATGCAAGGTAATTTGTACGGTATACATCACCCTTGCTTAAGATTGTCTTGTCATCAGTTGTAGCCTGCTGGAAAGAACGATTGTAAACATCAAGACGTAGCCCTGCAAGTGCAGCTAGTTTACCCCAGCGCATATAATCTTGTGCATACAAACCATTGAGCACCTCACTTTTGAATTCGTTGCCCTTTATATCGAGGCTGTAGATTTCCCTGATTGAGAACAGGATTGCTGACAGAGACAAAAGCATCCTTACCTGATCCGGTAACTTCCAACCCTTGATATCTAGGCATATCTGTGTAAGTAAGGGCATATCCGAAGAGCAGATTATGTTGCGTTTTACCCGAAATCACCTTACCAGTAAGCTCAAGTTGATTCTGGAGAATTTTGGTCTCATAGTCAAAAGCAAAGTATCCTCTCTTGACTTTATCCAAATCCATATATACCTTTTTACCACCCTCTCCTAGCTTATAGTATTTAGTGGCAATAGGAGATTCTTGATACATCAAGTCCTCTGTCAAGAAATACTTAACATCATCGTAGAAATAGGAAGCATATTCGGTCAGCCCCCAGACATCATTAATCTTATGTTGCCACTTGAGAGAAGTAGTTACATTCTTATGTCCTAAGTGGTCAATTGGGTCTCCATAGTGTGTGCGTCGGTCTCCTCCGATAGGAGCATCACCAGCTCTATAAAGGAGTTTATTTGTACTTGCATCGTAGATATCTGAGGGGAGTGTGGGCGTCCTGGGTCTCCCCTTATACATATCCTTATTAGCTAGAAATGTAAGGCTAAGTTCGTTGCGTGGATTTACTTTTATAGTTGAGCGATAGGTGTCCATTAACAAATCTATCCTGAGTATGACGCCAGCCATCGCTGTAACCTGTACCAAAAATCTGTTCGGAAGGTTAGACCCTTGGCGATACTACCTCCGGCACCAGCCTCAAGTTGATAAGTTCCCCAGCTACCATAAGAGGCACGAGCATTGACATGGGTAGCCTCTGTAGGCTTCTTGCGGATAACATTAATTACACCTCCAAGAGCATTATATCCGACAGTCATAGAGGAAGCTCCACGAATTACCTCAATTCGCTCTACCGAAGCGAGAGATGATGAAGGAGCTGAAGAATACCAAGCATGGCGGTCATCTCTCATACCATCATTGAGCACTACTACATTAGAGAAACCACGCATATAAAAGCGTTGGAAAGCCCCATAAGTATGCATCGAACGCATATTGGGGACATTCTTGGTAGCTTGAACGAGGTTGTTGAAATTGAGGTCCTGCAATTGACTTCTGTGTAATAGCCGTCATAGAGACTGGGATTTCTCTCTGCGGTGCAGGGATTTTACTCGTACTAGCTAGAGGTATGCTTCTCTGAGCTTGTACCAAAACCTCATCTAGATACTGGATGCTATCCTGATGAGTAGTGGGAGTCTGGGCATACCCAGCCAAAGGCAGAGACAAGCCTCCTAAAAAGAAGAATAGTTTTCTTCATACAATTAAAGTTTTTGATTAAACGATGCAAAGGTAGTCCTTTTTAATATATTTCTAAGTAAAAGATATTCGCCCCAATGTTTGAAACAAACATTGGGGCGAATACTTATTTGGATTGATTTGAATCTTTATTTACTCTTCATCTTCATCAACCTGCAAGTGCTGCGTATAGTCAATGAGATGACGGAGATTTGTCAAAACTTCATTCGTTTCTTGAAGCACATTCATATAAACGAGCGATACACGCACATTCTCACGCTCACCCTTGTGCGTACGCTTCATCTGTATTTTGCGCATTTCCTTGACATGCTCCTTGAGTTCCTTACCGATAGCCTTGGTTTGCTTAACTCCAGACATATCACCGCTAGAAATCATCTGCAAGATAAGGTTGATATACTCTAGAACTTGATTGCGGACAGGTACAAACTCATTTCTTAAATCTTCGGGAAGCGGATTGAAGTTGTTAGCGACATGCTCATTACAAACATCTGTCGAACGCTCAATAGCATAAAGAGTTTGCAAACAAGCATTTGCTCCAAGGTGGAACCACATACTCTTCTCAAGCACCTCATCAGTAGGGATACGACGCAAGCAAAGCGTTTCTTTACGGCGCATAGCCTTAAACTCACGCTTATGGTCTTCCGTCTTGCTACGTAAGCGATTTAGCGTGCGGAAGTCTTCATTGAGCAAACCATCAGTAAGAGAGACATAATCCTTTAGACACATGCTCAAGGAACTTAACCTGAGTTATGCGCACATGCTGAGAAAGCAAAGTCCACATTTCTTCGGGCTTGTCAGTATCAAGGATTTTTAAGAAAGAGAGCATCTTCTTCTGTTCCCTTCTTACGCTTAACGAAGTGGTCGCTGACTAGCATAAAGATGGCAATAGAGATGAGGATAAACATCACCACAAAACCACCATAGTACATAGAAACTGCACTTATACTTGAGATGATAAAGGCAGCACCTGCTGTTACGAACCAACCACCGATAACGCCCATTACACCAGTTAAACGCCCCCACAGCACTCTCACGGCTCCAAGCACGGTCAGCAAGCGAACTACCCATAGCCACCATGAACGTAACATAAGTAGTAGATAGTGGCAACTTAAGAGAAGTACCTGCGAGCAATAAGTAGAGCCGCAATCACAAGGTTTACAGATGCACGAACGAGGTCAAAAGTCGCTCCGGGTTCTTCTAAAATAATCTCTTGCTTATTGAAACGGCTATCTATCCACTTGCTAGCTGAGGTAGGCATAAGCTCGGCAATAGTCTTACTCGCTGTATGCACGACACGAACAAGTCCCCTGAGAGATACGCGATGTACCATAAGCCTCCTCGCCATCATCTTGGCGAGAAAGATTAACAGAAGTCTTGATAACGTTGTGCGCACTCTTACTGAAGACAAGAGCTGTAACCATGACAGCACCAGCGAATATGAGGAAACCCCAGTGCGTTGTACTTGGTCCATTATTAGCTCCCATGAGGTAATTGTTATAATCACCTGCACCATGGGCCATATAATCTTGGAAGGCTGACAGACCAGAGGCGGAACCCCAATAAAGTTCACAAGGTCATTACCAGCAAAAAGCAAGCGAAAGCGCCAAGGTACCAGCCAAGATAATCACCTTAAAGATATTCACCTTAAAGGCATTAAGAATCTGCATCACCACGGCACTACCCACGAAGATATAAGATAAGAGCAGCAGTGTATTCTCACTAAGCCATTGCTTATACTCAGGAGTCATGAAAGCCGATTCCTTAAGCCCTTGGAAAATCATAAAGTAGATAATCGCTGTAATAGCAAGTCCACCGAATAAGCCAGAGAAATACTTTAAGGTTCTTCTTATAATTGAATGAGAAGATAACACGTGAAATCCACATCACGAGCGTGCCGAAGAAGATCGCAATCACTACCGACATAAATATCGCTACAATCACTTGGAGGGCTTTTGCTCGTATTGATTAACTCCATCAATTCTAAACTACCTGTAGTATCGCCCGAAATCTTAAGCATTGAGATTGTGAAGGCAGAGCCAAGTAGATTAAATACCATGGTTACCGTTGTAGAGGTTGGCAAGCCAAGAGTATTGAAGATATTGAGAAGAATGACGTCTGAAATCATAGCCGTAAGGCAGATAATCATCACCTCTCTAAAGGAGAAGTAGGACGGATTATAAATCCCGTGGCGGGCTATATCCATCATACCATTACTTAGAGCCGCCCTGATAAAGACCCCAATAGCAGCTACTATGAGTACCGTCCTAAAGGGTGCAGACCTTAGCACCGACAGCAGAGTTCAGGAAGTTAACAGCATCATTACTCACCCCTACAAAGAGGTCAATGATGGAGAGGACTCCCAAGAAAACTAGGATAATCGTGAATAGGATATCCATACAATCGTGTTTAAAGGTTGTTGAATTATTTTTATTTTGTTAATATCGTAAACTCCATAGAGACCATTACATAATACAGATCTCTCTTAGTTAATAAGCGACAAAAAAACGCCTGCTCGTCTAGGATAGTAATGCCCAACTCTGTGGCTTTGGTGAGCTTGCTTGGTCCCATCTTATCTCCAGCAAGTATATAATCCGTTTTCTTAGAGATTGAAGAGCTTAGCTTAGCTCCATATTGCTCAATCATCGCCTTATACTCATCACGGCTATGCACAGCAAAAACGCCACTAACGACAAACGTTTTCCTGCAATAGCACTACCCTCTACCACCGAGGGACGTTCGTCCTCACTAAGAGCAAGGCGCACGCCATAAGACTTTAAGCGATTAACCAATGCTCGATTGCGTTCATCTGCGAAGAAATCCACAATGCTCTGTGCAATCACAGCTCCAATCTCAGGAGTAGCACATAAGCTCTCCACGGTCTGAGCCCCTAGTTCCTCAATAGAACCATAGGCACGTGCCAAAAATCTTAGCAACTGTTTCACCCACATAGCGAATACCCAAGCCGAAGAGAATAGCAGGAAATGATGCTTGTGTGCGAGAAGCCTCTATACTCTCTATCAACTTCTCGGCACTGCGCCTCTGAAAGCCCGGAAGCGTCATAAGGCGGTCAGCTGTGAGGGTATATAAATCAGCAATACCCTCAATTAATTTTTCTTCAAAAAGTAGGTCTATCGTCTCAGGACCTATGCGTATATCGGCAGCCTTACGACCGCAATAATGCTCAACGCGCCCCATTTGCTGAGGAGGACAAGCGACATTATTAGGGCAGAAATAGGCGACTTCCCCTTCTACACGGCTCAACTCTGTACCACAGGCAGGGCAATGTGTAGGGAAACTTATTTGTTCGGCATCTTCATCGCGCTGACTGACATCTACCGAAATAATTTTAGGGATAATCTCTCCGCCCTTCTCTACTGAAACGACATCACCTAAATGCAAGTCTAAAGCCTTGACAAAGTCGGCATTATGCAGTGTAGCACGCTTGACGATAGTTCCTGAGATAGGTACTGGTTCTAGATTAGCAACAGGTGTTACGGCTCCCGTACGGCCTACTTGATAATCAACGCTAATAAGTTTCGTTTGAACACGCTCGGCGGCAAACTTATAAGCGATAGCCCAGCGAGGACTCTTCGCCGTGTATCCGAGAGACTCCTGCTGACTTATCGAATTAACCTAAGCACAACACCATCAGTAGCCACAGGCAAGTTACGTCGGGCAACATCCCATTTATCCAAAAAAAGGCTATAACCTCATCAAGAGAATGACATAATTGAGTTTCTTGGCTCACCTTCAAGCCCCAACGATGACAAGTCTGTAATCGTTCGTAATGGCTATCATCCATTTGCTTCTGCCCCGGCACATAATAGAGGTAAGCATCTAGCCTACGCTCAGATACAATCTGAGCATCAAGGCTCTTAAGCGTACCACTTGCGGCATTGCGAGGATTTGCAAAAGGCGTCTCTCCATTGGTCAAACGCTCAGCATTGATGCGTTCAAACTCAGCTATTGAAGTAAGACTTCGCCACGCACCTCTAGTGATGCAGGGATATTATTCCCATGAAGAACAAGCGGAATAGAACGAATAGTTCGGACATTAGCCGTTACATCATCGCCATAAGTACCATCGCCACGAGTAAGAGCCTGAACGAACTTACCTTGTTCATAAATCAAAGGAAATAGAAAGCCCATCAAACTTCAGTTCAGCACATATTTCAAAGGGTTCTTGCAAATCCTTACTTACTCGCTCATACCAGTCACGCACATCGTCATAGCTGTATGTATTGCCGAGAGAAAGCATAGGATAGCGGTGCGCAACCTGCTGAAAAGACTGATTGCGATCACTCCCTACACGCTGCGTAGGTGAATCAGGGGTAATAAACTCTGGATACTCTGCTTCTAAGTCCTGCAAATCCTTCATCAAGAGGTCATACTCTCGGTCAGATATAGTAGGATTGGACAAGACATAACAGGCATAATTATGCCTATGTATCTCATTGCGTAGAGCTTCTATTCTTGATTTTACTAGTTCTTCCATTTCATGTAGTAATTGAGATTGTGCCAAGAACCTTGGCTCCAATGCCACTCAGGGAGAGTTGCCTTTAGCTCGTAACCGAGAGCCTCAAAGAGCTTACAGCACGAGAGATTATTCGACAATATATCGGCATAAACTAAGCGTACTCCCAAATGCTGAAAGGCATACTGCTCTGCTAGCTGAACGACCTCACGACCATAACCCTTACGTCTATGCTCAGGCGTAATATAAAGACCATAGCCCACTCTCTGACTTATCGCATCGTAGCCGAGAAACTGCAAGTAGCCTATCAACTCTTGCGTCTCAGCGAGTCCGATAGCTAGGGTCATTGTGCCTTGTGTAATCAAGCTTGTCGCCGACTCTAGGATATACTCTCGGATAAACTTAGTCGATACGGGATTACTCGCCATCGAGCTATCCCAAGACTCGGGGTCATTCTCCCACTCATAGAGGGCTGATATATCCTGTTTGTTGTCCTCAAAAGAGCGAAGATATAAACGTTCGGACTTCATTGCAGTTCTCATACATTGTCAGTTATTTAGAAACGCATACTTTGCTCAAAGTCTAATCTATTCAGAATAGAGCGACCTAAGGTTACTTCATCGGCGTACTCAATCTCATCGCCGACAGCTACTCCCCGAGCAATCACCGATACTTTTACACCTCGCCCAGAAAGCGCGCGGTTAATGAAAAAGTTAGTGGTATCACCCTCCATCGTTGTGCCTAGAGCAAGGATAACCTCATCGACACCACCAGCATCAATGCGTTCTATAAGTTCGGCTATGCGCAAATCTTCAGGACCGACGCCATCAATAGGCGAGATAACACCACCTAACACATGATACAATCCCCTATATTGGGCTGTATTCTCAATAGACATAACATCGCCCCACATGGCGTACAACGCAAAGCGTAGAAGCATCTCTATTAGGGTTCGAACAGATGCTACATAACTCTGTATCACTGATATTATAGCAGCGTTTGCAGTAGATTATATGGTCGCGCATCTCAGTAAGAGCTTCTGCAAACGTGTGGATATCTTTCTCCGAACGAGTCAGCATGTGCAGAGCCAAACGTAAGGCACTCTTACGCCCAATACCGGGGAGGCTACTTAGCTGCTCAACGGCTCTCTCTACAAGTCTAGATGGATAAGTTATCATCTATAAATAGTTTAGGCTACTAGCTGTAAACACACGGTGCTTACAGCTAGTAGCCTAGTATTAGTCTTCATCGTCATCGACATCTGTCCAATCGCTCGGCGATACGCTATCAAAGCCTATCTCCATGCCCTCACGGTCAAGGAACTTATAGTCCAAGAAGGCCATGCTCTGGTTCGGGGTAATCTTAATCTTCCCGATAGAGAACCTCCACTTAGTAGCAATAGAGATAAGCCCCTTAGTCAGATAGGCCGCCACATAAGGGTGTACATGCAAGTTAATGTAGTCCACAAGAATGCCGTCCATTAGGTGGCGCATCTCTTCCTCTATCTGCTCAACAAGAAGCACTGAAGAGGTCATCTTACCTGTACCCATGCAACTAGGGACAAGTTTCTTCCGTATTCACCTGCATAGCTTGGCGCACACGCTGGCGAGTAATCTGCATCAAACCAATCTTAGAGAGGGGCAATATATTGTGCTTCGCCCTATCGCTCTGCATCAACTGAACCATGTGCTTGTATAGCAGCTCTCTATTCTTGGCGTCCTTCATATCGATGAAGTCCACACAGATAATACCCCCAAGGTCACGCAGACGCATCTGCCTAGCAAGCTCTTCGGCTGCCGCTAGATTGACATCTATAGCCGTCTCTTCCTGCTCTGTACTCTTGCGCGAGCGGTTACCGCTATTAACGTCCACGACGTGCATCGCTTCTGTCTGCTCTATAACAAGGTAGGCGCCACTCTTGAATGTAACATTGCGACCAAACGATGATTTAATCTGCTTGGTTACATTCTTTTCATCAAAGAGAGGTAAGTTGCCTTTGTATAGCTTCACGATATGCTCCTGCTCAGGTGCAATATCAGCAATATATTCACGTATATCCTCATAGCATTCAGCATCATTCACATGAATACTCTGAAATGAGGTATTAAACGTATCACGTAGTAGACCCTAAGGCACGACTTGCCTCTTCATAAACGACACAAGGAGCTTTCAGCTTTAGGGCAAGCGAGCAATGCTCTCATCCCAACGGCGTACTAGTTTGCCCAGTTCTTGGTCCAGCTCCTTCACGCTCTTATCCTGAGCTGAAGTGCGTATAATCACACTGAAGTGCTTAGGCTTAATACTGTGGATAATCTTCTTTAGGCGATTACGCTCTTCGTTAGAACGTATCTTAAGGCTTGTACTTACCTTCTCAGCAAAAGGCATCAATACCATATTGCGCCCTGCGAGTGAGAGCTCGGCTGATAGGCGCGGTCCTTTGGTCGAGATAGGCTCCTTAACAACCTGAACCAGCACATGCTGACCAGGGCTTAAGATACTGCTCTATCTTACCATCTTTAGGCAGAATAGGCTGATTGGCAACTTTAGCAAGAGAGGAACGCTACCTTGACTCTCAATCAGGTCTAGCAACTTCTGCTGTTGCAGAAATGAAACCCCTAAGTCTAGATAATGCAGGAAAGCGTCTTTCTCATATCCGACATCGACGAAAGCGGCATTGAGGCCGGGCATGACTTTCTTTACCTTGCCGAGATAGATATCTCCCACGGCAAAAGCCAAGTCTCGACGTTCACGCTGTAGCTCCATCAGACGACCATCTTCAAGGACGGCCATTGAAATCTGCTTAGGTGAAACATCAACGATTAATTCGCTTGTCATGATCAAGTTATTTTATGCGTATTATAAAGATTATGAGGGATTATAATAGATGAGCAGACCAGACCGCTAATCATTTATAACCCCTCATTTCTATCTCCTGCGAAGAATCAAGATTTACTTCTTCTTCTTATGACGATTCTTCTTCAGTCTCTTTTTTTACGCTTATGCGTAGCCATCTTATGGCGTTTTTCTTTTCTTACCGCTTGGCATAGTCTTATTATTTAATTGTTTTACTTATTTACTTTACTTGTACAGAAAAGAGCTTAGATGGCTTAAAGGCTGGGATACGTCTCTTAGGAATAATCATAGTCTCGCCCTTAGAGATGTTACGAGCAGTCTTTTCAGCACGCTCCTTGATGATGAAGCTACCAAAACCTCTCAAGTAAACGCTCTCTCCGCGAACAATTGAACCCTTTTAGGTGGTCCATGAACGACTCCACTACTGCTAGTGCTGTTTCCTTATCAACGCCTGTGCTCTTTGATATTTCGCTTACGATTTCAGCCTTTGTCATATTTAAGTTCTTATTCGTCTTTCGTTATTTCTATCTATTTGTGGTGCAAAGATAAAACTTTTATTTGACATAATACAAACATAATTTCCGCCCCACCGACTGACTTACTCCAAGTAGAGACTGCTCGACGGTCTCCCAAATGATAAGCAAACCTTATCATTTGGAGGAACTTTGCAGAATGGGGTAATCGCAAGGCATTGAGACTGAAGGCGACGGGAGTTTACTCTTGTAAAATGACGAGGACCTGAATGTCGAAAAATAACGCAGCGAGTGCCCTATTATGCAATGTCTCCAACTAAGGGATTGAGATAAGTTTGTGCAGCTGTAAGCTCAAACGCCAACGAGGATTATCCTTTAACAAAGGCTACACAACGCTCTAAAAAGCCTTCCTATCTAAATCATTCTGAGTATCACCAACGAAAATAGGACTCACCAAATAAGCCTTAGCATAGGGCAAGTCTTCGATATTGGGAGGCAATGCTCCTTCCGCTCCTATTGGGAAGCGAAACTCAGACACACCCTTAGGGAAATTCTCATGCAACTTATTCATAGCCTCAGGCTTAGGGCTACAAGTAATATAATCAAGTCCCATAGGAGGGCGACGAGTGCCATTAGTTTCAATAGCTTGCTCATAACCAAGTAGACGGAAATAAGCTAGAGTATCTTCATCTAACTGCAAGGTTGGCTCTCCTCCCGTCCACACAATGAACTGAGCTGGATAATCTAAGATAGCTTGATGTATCTCTTCTACACTCATTTCCGTACCTGAGTCAAACTCTGTATCGCAGAATGAGCAACGCAGATTACATTTACTCAAACGAATGAATATCGCAGCACGACCTGCGTTCATTCCCTCTCCTTGAAGGCTGTAAAATATTTCGTTTATTAACACGACAACAATATTATAATATAGTTAGAAGGGGTATCCTATACCAAAGTGAACCCCTGATTAAGTCTTTGAAAGGAGCTTGCCCAATAACCCACCTTGATGAATATTCGCTCTGTGGGTCGTAGAGCTTAAGACCTGCATCGAGGCGCAATAAGAAGAAATCAAAGTCCCAACGCACTCCTGCACCTACATTCCAAGCAATCTCTTTATAGAAGCGACCCAAATCAAAGTCGCCTCCAGCTTGCTCTTTGTACTTGCGAATAGTCCATATATTACCCGCATCAGTAAAGAAGGCTAGTTCCCAACTAGGCAGCACTCTCAACCTCAGTTCTGTACTTAAGTCAAGTCTAATATCCCCCACTTGATGGAAAATAGAAGTACCCAAACTGCGGGACATAGAGCCGGGACCTAAGTCTCTTACTCTCCAACCTCGCAAACTTGACGCTCCCCCTGAGAAATAGCGTAAGTCTACGGGCAAAAAAATCGGCTATTTCCATACGGTACGACCGTAGCCAAAGAAGCTCTATAAGCAAGCGCATTCTTACCGCCCAAGCGATATAAGCCACTATAGTCCAATTCTCCCTTAAAGAACTGAACGATATTAGTGCCATTAAACATATAGGCACCAAAATTATCTTGCGGAGCCTTCACTAGTGCAGACCATGCTGTAAGCAGATTACCTGCCGTCTGTAGATAAACACGAACATTATGCAGGAAAGGCGATGAGTGGCGACGAACATCTAGAGATGAGTTATAGCTAAACATCAAGGACATCGATACAGCTAACTGATTGCGGTAATTCAGCATGCGGTCATACTCGGGAACGGTAGCGATAAAGCTCTCGTCCATATAGCCGAAACGCATATAATCGATTTCCAAAGGCTTAAATACATAGCGAAAAGCAGGATAACGATACTGCGACCAGCTATAAGCAAGCGAACTAGAGAAGACATTGCGCCTAAACTCGGGACGAGTAAGATAATTATAGCTCAGCGTAAACTCGGTCGTTCCTTTCGTTGGTCGCTGTCTGCGCTCACCCCTAAACGGAATCATCAAGCTAGGGCAGACGAAGTGCCGCCTCTACTCCATAACTTAAGTGATTACTCGAAGCTGTCCCCAACTCTTCATACCCGACATTGGCTGAGACCCTCAGACGCTCAGCTCCGCCAAAGATATTATTATGCAGGAATGAGAGAGAAGCTATTGTTCCCAAGTTTCCTCCCGAGTGCGTTCCGACAATATCCGTCGTAAGCTCCTTACTCTTCTCTGGCTGTGTATAGAAATCTAAATTTATCGTTGGCGTCTTAGCCGTGCTATCTATACGCTGATTAACATTCAGCGTACGAATAGCCGAGAGGTCCGATAAGGCTGATACGCTACGACTAAGTAAATCCTGCGCATATAGACCTCCGGGACGTAGCCAAATCTTACTCACAAGCAAATTCGGGCGAATATGATGTTGCCCTTCAGACAGGAAAGGTAATCCCCTCCACCCTCTGAACGGCATCACGAATACTATCCGAACGCATCACGCCTTGGAAAAATCGTATCTGTCCGACCTTGTAAATCTGCGTCGTCGTATCTATGCGTGTACGCACCCAAGCATCATCTAGTCCGCCTAGTGTATCGACAGCAAAGCGTACAAAGTCTTCCCGAAAGGTCCAATAACCTCTATTGCGCAAAATCTGTGTAATACGCTTACGCTCAGCCTGCAATAAGTCGGGAGAAAGCCTAGCTCCCGAGTCTAAAAGCGTTGCGTATCTTTCAGTAGGAAAGTCTTGTTTTTGCAACAGACTATCGCTAGGGTGTAATAGACTATGTATAATCGGGTCGGCAATCTCTTCACTATGATTACTAATGCGATAAGGAAGACCTAAATCAATATCATAACGGCTACGCACATGCTTGTGGTTAAGCGTATCGACAGAATGCCGCACATGCGCAGACAGATAGCCCATATTATACAGAGCAGTAGCCAATGCACTCTGGCTATACTCAGCCTCACTGGCATTATAAATAACTCGACGACCAGCCTTTTGACTGACATAAGGGAGCAAGTCCGAAGACCTTGGAGCCTCCTTATCCCTCGGATTTATAAAGTTAAGTTTTACTGTTCTTAGTATATGCTGTCCCTCTTGAAGCCGAACGCTCTTACAAGCCCCGACAAGCATCGTCAAGCATAATACCCCGACCCAAGGTAAGAAGCGCACTTTACTCAGCCTACTCATAAACGATACTAGCTTTTCTTACGATACCTTTTCTTCTAATTCAAGCTGACGGAGTACTAACTCATCCATCAAAGTCTATCAGTTCACCCTATACGTGTACTTGCAGCTATCAGCTCATCGCTAGACAGATTACCCGAACTCAAGGCTTGTTCTAGAGACTCTTTCTCCTCGGTGAGCTTCGGTAGCTTTTGCTCAATCTCTTCTAGCTCTCTCTTCTCCGCATAGCTTAGGCGCACAGGTCTATTCTCCGTAGGCTTAGCATTTGTTGGAGCCGAATTACTTACACGCTTACTAGCTTCAGCCTCTCGCTTTTAGGCGTTCTTCCTCGCTCTTCATCTCCTGCCACTCTCGGTAAAGACTATAATTACCGGGGAAAATCACGCACAAAGCCCTCACCCTCAAAGCAAAGCAGATGATTAGCGACCTTATCCATAAAGAAGCGGTCGTGGCTCACGATGATAACGCAACCAGCGAAGTCGGATAAATACTCTTCCAGCACCTGCAAGGGTCAAGATATCAAGGTCATTCGTCGGCTCGTCAAGGATAAGAAAAGTTAGGGTTTCTTAACAAGCACAGTACAGAGATAAAGCCTTCTGCGCTCTCCTCCACTCAACTTAGAAACGGGTGCATACTGTCTCTCGGGAGGAAACAAGAACTGGGTTAGTAACTGCCCAGCACTCAATCGCTCGCCATCACGTCCCATACCCTCAAAGGTATCGGCAATATCCTGTACAATATCTATTACCCGCTTATCATTATCAAACAGAGGGTCACGCTGACTATAATAACCAAAGCGCACAGTCTGACCAACATCGAAATGACCACTATCGGGCATCTCTTCGCCAAGAAGCATACGCAGGAATGTAGTCTTACCGACGCCATTCTCTCCGACAATACCTATCTTATCATGACGAGAAAAATATAGTCGAAGTTCTTCAAGATAACCTTATCTCCATAAGCCTTGCTAACGCCGTGCGCTTCAAAAATCTTCTTACCAATATAGGTATCACCAGCACTGCCGAGCTCTAAACTAGCCGTTGCGCGAGGGCGAGCTAATTGTGCTTCAAGGGCATGAAAAGCATCTATTCTATAACGAGCTTTTACCGCCACGCGCCTGCGGTTGCCTGCGCATCCACTCAAGTTCTCGTCTATAAGTATTGCGCCCCTTAGCAAGGAAAGCGGCATCAGCTTCGAGCCGTTCGTCTCTTTTTTCTAGATAATAATTGTAATTACCCTTATAGCGATATAGAACCCCGCCATCAATCTCAATAATCTGATTACATACACGGTCCAAGAAATAGCGGTCGTGCGTGATAAGAATAAGGCTCATCGTCGAACGAGCCAAGTAATTCTCTAGCCACTCGATACTCTTCAAATCAAGATGGTTCGTAGGCTCATCTAAATAAATAAGGTCAGGTTCGCTAATGAGTGTTGCCGCTAAGGCTATACGCTTAGCCTCTCCTCCCGACAAACCCTCTACCGAACGAGCGGTATCAATAATACCCAGTGCGCCAAGGATTTCCTTAGCTCTTTGTTCATAGCTCCATGCGCCAGCGCTTCCATCTCGGGCAAGAGCTTGCTCATCAGCTCATCATCACCCCGCTCCACAGCCTCTTCCCACCGGAGAACTAACTGAGCTGTAGGGTCATAAGGGTTAAAGCAGGCTTGAAGGATTGTTCCTGACTCGGGCAAATGTGGTTGCTGAGCGAGGTAAGCCCAGCGTAAGCCTTGCTCGTGTGTGATACTACCGGCATCAGCAGGTTCTGTACCCACAAGTATATTCATAAGTGTAGTTTTACCACTCCCATTAGGGGCGATAAGACCTATTTTTACCTCCTCTATCTATGGCGAAACTAAGAGATTCAAAGAGCACTCTATCGCCATAACGCTTACTCAAGCCATCTACTTGCAGCATGGATAATTTTTATTGTATTCTATTACCTTAGGGTATAACAAAAAGAGCTTAGGTAAGTTCCTAAGCTCTTAAGTGACTCCGACAGGATTCAAACCTGTAACCTTCTGATCCGTAGTCAGATGCTCTATTCAGTTGAGCTACGGAGCCAATCCATTCCTATGAATTCGACAGCAAAGATAATACATTTATTCTTCTCTTCCAAATCTCACCGGGTCTCCCTCATCAAAAAACAAAGTAATTGATGTGGGGAAGATAATGTAGATGAGCCCTGCAAGGGCGACACTCTTCATAGCCCAGGGCGCAAGCCCTGGGTAATAATAGTCAATACATTTAGAGCCCCAAAGGGGCGGCACTTCCGAGACGTAAGGCAAATACTCACGTTGTAGTCTTCGCTCCTACGGGAGCTCTTAATTTTTGTGATCCTCTGTTTATCCCAGGGTTTCATATCGGGCTTTTGCCCTCATTACACCCTGGGCTTTGAAGAAGTATCGTGCCTACGGCACTCATAATACACCTGAATTTTGATGTACTTGCCCTGCTTTATGAGATTTTTTGAAGCAAAATCAACACACGGCATAGTTCCTTTATCCACTAATATAAATATCCCTTTTTCCTGTTTTTATCAATAAGTTTTATCAATTTACCATCTTTATTAGTAAGGTAAAACCTACAAATTCGATTAGACCTAGTAATCTTAAAAAGCCCGATATAGCCAAAAGTACCCTCCAGACCCAAATACTCGTACCGAATCTTTAATCTCAGAATAGGAAACTACCTCTCCGAAAAACAATATTATAAATCAGAAAGTTACACCATTTATACCCTTTTTCTAAACCCGAGAATTCAGCGTTAATAGAAAACATAAACCAAGCTCAAATGAGTCCTTATATAAGGAAACGTTAGAGCTTGGCTTTATTTATTGATACTGTTTGAAGTTCTCTGCCTGCTCAAGGATTTCTTTTGAATACGGCGTCGTTGGTCACAGGTGGATAGCCATATTCTGAAAGCAAGACGATGAGATCCATCTTTAACTCAGCTTTGATATCGCCACGAGTAGACCAGTCTGTATAGTTTGATTTATCATCTATCAAATCCTTAATCCGAGTAGAAAGGAGCAATAGCTTTTTCTTCGGGATATTCAAAAGCCAAATTGCTGGGCAATAGCTTTGAGTATATCATGAAAAGCTTTCTCTTCGTAGCTAATACCCAACTTTGCAAAGGAGTTCTTCTCTGTATGTAAGTCTCTTAGCATGTCTGACATCTGCTGTGCTACCTCATTTACCACCTCTTCGGCAAAAAACTGCGCTGTCTCGTCTATCATTATAACGTGCAATCAAGTCATTCAGCCTTTTCGTAAAGTCCAGAGCCTTAAATTTATTCACACGCCTGAAGCCCTTAATTACCTGTTTCAGTAAGCGCTCCATTAGCTTAACCTTAGTATGAGGATAGGGCAAGCGTTCGATTCGTTGCATATAAGCTTCACTGAGCAAGTCAAGCTGCTCCTCTTCGCCAATTTGTAGAATTTCTTCTACACCCTCAGAACGTAGAGCCTCACTAATCATTTTTCTCTACACGGCTATTCATTTTGTTCCATATCGGTTGCATCAGCCTTACCACTTAGCTTTACCAAGATAGAGCGTACCGCCGTAAAAAAAGTGAATATCCTCTCTATCTGAGTACTCCAATTCCACGCTACCGCTACATAGCTTAAAAGGCAGAACAGAAGTTTACGACAATGCCCTAGGAAACGAGCTTCAAGTTGCTTCTCTTGCACAAATTCCGCACCGAGCTTCCAGGCAATCCAGTTGCTCCAAAGGCTTGCCTTGACTGAAGGGTCGCCAATCGAAAACCATAAAAGAGACCACGTAGGATATCTAACTCATCCTTAACTAAGCGAAGAGCTTGCTCGTTAGTCTCTAAAGCAATCTTCCTCACCGCCTGTAGCGTATTGTTTTTAGTCTCTGCGTTCAGAGCGGACTTAATACCTATATAGTCTACGACTAATCCTTTCTCTTTCCCAGGATAGACACGATTGACGCGAGAGATGGTCTGGATGAGCGTATGCCGTTGCAAAGGCTTGTCGATATACATTGTATCAAGGCATGGGGCATCAAAGCCCGTAATCCACATATCGACCACAATAGCAATTTTTGAAGGCAGAGTCAGCTTGCTTGAAACTCTGTGCTAAGGCTTGCCTATCCTCGTCTGTACCGAGGAGTTGATAGAGCTTGGGCATATCATCCTTGTGGCGTGTCATCACGAGATGTAAGAATCCATCTTGCTCCCATTCGGGGCGCAGAGCAATCAACTGCTGATAGAGCGAATAGGCAATACGTCTGTTCATACAAACAATCATAGCCTTACCACACACACTACATCCCTCTTCTATTCTCCCTTCATAGTGCTTGATGAGATCTTCTGCGACAATACGCAAGCGCCCAACATCCCCTAATATGCGCTCCATCTGTGTCACCGCACGCTTGCTAGCCTCGATTTGCTCGGGAGTACTTCCTTCTTGTTCACATTGCTTATAGTAGACTTCTATTTCATTAACTTTATGCGCATCAGGGAGAATACGTGCGGCTCGCCCTTCGTGAGACAATACGTCTCGTGATACCGTCTGCCACAGACTCTGTCATCGTATAGGTATCCACGACCTCTCCAAATACTTCAATTGTGGCATCGATAGGTGTTCCCGTAAAGCCAACATAAGTGGCGTTAGGGGAGAGAACAGTGCAAGTGATGGGCAAATCCGTAACTTCTACGCAGACCTTCCTCGGTGGTCGTGAGTTTCTCCTGCAAATTTGTCTGCGACCGATGTGCTTCGTCCGAAATGCAGATGATATTTGCTCGATGGCTAAAGCAGATCTGTATCTTCATTGAACTTGTGTATGGTGGTGAGGAAGACACCGCCAGATTTACGACCTCAAGTAATTCTCGTAATTGACGACGACTTTGGATAGATACAATCTGGTCATCTCCAATGAACTGTCGGGCTTCGGAGAATTGTACCGAGGTTGTTGGTCTAGGTCTGTACGATCTGTGATGAGGGATAATCGTAGGGCTAGCTAACTCACGAGAACGCATAAGTTGGCGAGTCAGGAATAGCATCGTTAAGCTCTTACCACAGCCCGTAGTGCCGAAGTATGTGCCACCACGTCCATCACCACCAGCGACAAAACGTGCGTGCTTAAGGATGTGATCATAGAGCTTGTGTGAAAGAAAGAATTGAGGATAGCGGCAAAATAATCTTTGTTTCTCTCTGTCCACTATCGGGGAAAAATACAAAATCACGTACTATTGAGAGTAAGCGTTCCTTACTTAGTAAACCTCCAATGAGCGTTTGTAGGCTATCGATACCTATAGCGGCTTCGTCTGTAGAGTTTCGTTTAGGCCAACTGTAGAAATAATCGTAGGATGAGAACTGTGTGCCATACTTGCTATTCACGCCATCACTTAGCACGACAAAAGGTCGCAAAGCGCATCAGCTCGGGGATGTCTCGCCCATAGCGTATCGTCACCTGCCGATGGGCCTCCGTCAGCGTAGCCTCCTCACGCACGGCGCTCTTGAACTCTAGTACGACCAAAGGAAGACCATTGACATAAAGAACTCCATCAGGTCGGCGAAGCTCCGTTCCCTGCACCTCCAGGCGCGTTACAAGACTGAAATCGTTTTCTCTGCATCTTCCCAATCGATAGGGCGAATGTACAGATCTGGCAAACTGCTATCTTCACGAGAGAGGAAGAATCCTTCTGTCATCAGACGATGTGTAGCACGATTGGCGTCATACAGATTACCTTCTGGCGTAGCACATAGACGATCTGCAGCACGCATCACCTCCGCAGACGTGATTCCTTGCTTCTGATAGCGCGTTTGTAAAAACGCAACAAGGACGTCACGAAGCTACGACCTCTCGCTTACTGCGTTTTATATCGCTTCTAGGTAATGCTTGTAGCCCTTGCTGTAATAATAATTCAGTAATAGCAGACTCTAAGGTGGATTCTGTGAAGGGAGACATAACTATTCGTTCTTCTTTGTTTTGTATTGTTGATTGGGGTGGTTAGGCGTATCAGGAAAACGCATCTCTAACTTACCAGACTCCGTGAGCTGTGGAAGCACCTTGTTACGCAGGTAGTCTTTATTGCGTCCTAGGTATTCCGTCATATTCTGAAGTGTTCTCCAATCCTCAGAGCAATAATCTAATATAAGGCTCTCTCGCTTTTGTGCACTGAGTTTTTTAGGGATAGCTTGCAACCTTTCGTCTTCAGAGCTTGCAACCTTTGTCTCATTAGCTTGCAACCTTTCGTCTTCAGAACTTGCAACCTTTGCCTCATTAGCTTGCAACCTTTCATCTTCAGAGCTTGCAACCGCCCCATTGGCTTGCAATCTTGGTATATTGATCCTGTAGACACAGCCTCTCCCATGACCTTCTGCCACTAGTATTCCAGCCTGACAAAGATTTTGCAGTTTCTCCGTTATATCAGCCCTATGCAAAGGAAGCTTTTTGCTCAGCACTTGGTGATTAACCACACCTTCGGTAAGAACTGTAATCAAAAGAATGCGGTCATTTTCATCCAAGGAGTCAAAAGTATTCCCTAAACCACGCTTGAGTTCCTCAAGCATTTGAGGGATCGAATAATAGCTCCAAAGGCATTACCAATTCTACCTTGTTCGGACGAAAGCGTTCATCTGGATAAGGTGTCTTCCAGTGCAAGGTTTGCCACCCACGTACGATTTTTGTCCACTCCACTGCCTGCCTTTTCTACTGCCCCCATCATCATAAACATCTGCTGAAGTGAGGTGTTGCGACAAACACTCTCTCCTCCTCGAAAGAACTGGTCACGCGTAATGAGCAGAATGCCTGGATTCGAGAAGACAATCTTGTTGGGATATTTATCAACCTTAAGAGAAGCCTCCTCGTTATAGTCGGCATGCACACAAAGATTGGCAAAAGCTTCTCGAAGAGCCACGTGTGCTAAAGTATGATCTTGGCGCTGTCCATCTTCCAGATGAAAGGGCGTAGGCAAAACTTCTTGCAGTCTTGGTAATACCCTGCGATAGAATTGGAACAGGTTCGCTTCCCAAGTACCGTCAGGATAAATGCGATTACTCCATCGATCTGCATTGGGCTCATATTCCTTGTAATCAGGGAAAAAGTGCGGAACACAATCTTTAATTGCCTCAGATGTGCCAAACATGAGCAAACCAGCTAATGTAAATCCTTCTTCACCTGTCTCTCTATCTTTACGATAAGCACCGAGCTTTCGCATCAGCCCCTCATTGTCCTCTGTAATCCAAGGATGATCAGGTCGCACCGTAGCAAAAAGTCTGCGATACTGTTCGAAGGAAGGCAAATCGATATCCTCCCAAGTAAAGCCTTTCTGGATGCGACCATCCGCAGGACGAGACAAGTCGGCATCTGCCATCATACGGCGTACCTCGGCTGCGGTACAAAAGGAAATCTCCTGAGTCATTGCGTCGGTATGTGCCTTCGTCTGCAACACGCTTATAATAAACAGGACGTTGCTCACGTAGGGCTTGTGGTACACGTATTGTTAGGACAAACGAGTCCTGCACCTCTACAATCTGCACATCATCATTCGTTTGTAGGCAATGGCTAATGGTCTCTCGGCTTCTGACTGAAGACCAAAAAGTAGTTTTCAATTTCTCTACTTCCTCTCGGCTGAGCTTACTGAGGCTTAAGCGCTCATCATGCTCTTCCTTAACGCCCAATACAATCATTCCCCCATGCGTATTGGCAAAGGCAGAGTAAGTAGACCATAGCTCTTTGGGGAATCCTCCCTTAGCGTGCTTAAACTCTATTTCTTCGTTCTCTCCAATATTGAGTAGCTCGTAGATACGTGCTTCTGACTCGGAGGGCTGCACTGTAGTCATAACAGTAGATTCATTAAAGGGATTAAGATTGGACATTTCCTATAGTCTTGTTGATCTCCTCCACAAAATGGAATTCTGAGAATAAGTCCAAATCTCCATTAGTTCCCAATTTTATAATCTCATGGCACGCATATAATCTTGACAATAGAGGATTTACCATATTTTTTTCCTAATGAAATAAAATCACGTAACTCTTGTTGTGTCGATGGTAGTTTATATCCATGTGAGCAACTTGATATAATGACTCGTTCATCTCTCAGCTTTGCAATTACTTTTGTTCGAAATACTTGAGTCGATATTTTCTCAAAACCTCTATAGGTTAATTGATTCTGAAGTTCTCTTGTCGGAATATAGTGTCTCGGCGAGAGGTTCATACAACGGAAAAGCAAGTAGTCTAGAACTACAATCTGCCTTTGAACGAACTCATCATTCTCATCTTTGTGTTTCTCTCTAAATGCAATTGCTTGTCTATAGCTTATTTCCGAAATTACACGATCATAGCTAGGGTCTAGAGTTTTTTTCAGGAGGTGTATAGGAATGAAAGTCTCTCGGATATGTTCTTGTCATCAGCATCTTTCGGTTTAATATTGATGCATAGTTATATCCATTTGCCTGACTAATCTTGTTCGGCTCATAGCTATAAGAAAGAGAACCTGAAATAAAATCAGCGAGCTGTATTAACACTGAGTTCTTGCTGTCTTGTACATTGAGATAATTCTCCCCAAACAAATCTGAAGCTTGATTTTTTTGCTTCCATATATTTGCAGAAAGATTGGAGGAAGTCATTGCCACCAACAGCATCAGCAACTATTGTCAACTGAGGGAAAGCTATTTTAAGTTCTTCGTATACTAAATTATTTAGGAACTTATAGAATGATTGCTTATATCTCAATCCTGCATTCTCACCAATTCTCTTCTTGTCACAGATAAAAAAACATAGATATGATAAGGCAACTCTAGCAAATCGTCAAGGATTCTCTTTCTCCTTTTTTATTATTGCTTCCGACTTGGCTAGATTTCATTTCTCCTGTTTGAAAGTGTTTATTACGAATGCGTTCCACTTCTTCCTCGAGTGTAGAAAGGTCACTCTCTCTTACAATAATAGCGCAGATTATAAAGAACTGGCTACAGCTCGGGTTGTCGAAATTGAATCCAAAAAGCTCCTGATTCGTCGATAAATGCATATATCTTATCCATTCTTCTTATTTGATTTGGGTGAGTAAAAGTCGCTTCATCTTCTCAAGACAAGCTATTTGGTACTCGATGGAGAGAATCAGATCCCTTAGGACAACAACTTTTTTTCAAAAGCTCTCTAGTATTGGTTTTGGAGGTATTATAATTTCTTCTCTTGAGATGACAGGAAGTGTTAGTTGGCTTTTGTACAGATCCGCTACCGGCTAAATCCATTGCAGAGACCTCAAACCAAAGATAATGCAACATCTCTTGTTTATATGGAGTAATAGAAATTAACCTAACAATTGGATAATAAGGCGTATTGCGCACAAAGCTATACCCAATAGTTCCTCGAGCTGAAATAGAGATAGAAGGCTCCCATATAACTGCTATTTTTTAGCATATCCCACCACCCCTTTATTCTCCAGACCATTGGCAATGATAGGGTATGGATAATCTTTATTTCTTTCAATAGAAAATTCTTGAGGCATATCTCCTCCAGCTTTTTACTTTCCCCACCTCGCCTAGCGTGCCCATGCGCCAGCCATCGGGGAGGTTGTTGCGGTCAATGCTATCGACAAAGGTTTTGCGGTAAAGAGCGGATGCCGTTCGCTCTAAGAGAGAAATGCGTGCCTTACATAGGGATATGCGCTTCTCTAGCGTAGCAAACTGACTGACAATGCGTGTCTGTTCAGTTATGGGTGGAACTGGGATACATGTGGCACAGAGTGTCTCCCAGTCAAAAACCTCACGCGCACTACCATGCGAGTAAAAGCGAGCATAGCGGTCAAATTCTGGTCGCAAGAACCATAGCATCAGATATTCGGACAACAGCCCTGCTCCCTCAGTCACCTCAAAGACCGTATAAGCTTGCGAGACGATGCACTCGGCTTCTTCAAGAAGAGCGACTGTTATCTTCTCTCCATTACGTGAGGTAACAGGCACATAGACAAACTGACCCTTTCTAACGACCTTGTACTTGCTCATATCTGTGCCGATGGTGTTGGCTACAGAGGGAATGAAGCACTTATTGACACTGACGCCAAGAAGATTGGTCACCAAACCATCTCTGTTGCGCTCATCAATCGGGCGAATGAACTGTCCCAAGGGGAGGTAAGGCGTAGTGCTAGACATTGGCAGAGGTATTGAGGGGAAATCCCAGTTCGTCAAAGAGAGAGCGGAGTTGCTCGGCATTGCGTGCTTCTTCCACGAGGAGTGTTTGCAGCTCCTGCTGAATGCTCTGCATCTCGCTGGCAAAGTCCACAGCTTCGTCCCGATTAGCAAAAAGCGATGTATTTACTAGGCACAAGAGAGTAGTCCTTAGTCGCTAGTTCTGCTCGGGTGGCAGAGTAGCAATATTCGGGGACGTTGTTATAGTTCTTTTTCGTAGCCCCTCACGCGCCAACTGTGGTAGGTCTGGGCGATGCGAGCAATCTGCTCGGGGTTAAATTGGATATACTTCTTCTCGAAGGGCTCTCCCTCCTGTCTAAGGTCGATGAAGAGCGTTTCTTCTCTACGTTCACGATAATGAATCATCTGCCCATTCTGCTCTACACTACGAGCAGAACGATTGCGAGCTAGTATCCATAGTGTCACACTAATATCAGTGGAGTAGAACATATTACGAGGAAGCAGAATGATGGCTTCGACAACACCTTGTTCCACCAGTTCTTTGCGGATTTCTTGCTCTACACCATCACCAGAGAGGGCACCATTGGCTAGCAAGAAGGCAGCAGTGCCCGAGTGGGACAGCTTGGAAAGGATATTAAGTATCCAACCATAGTTGGCATTGCTCGTAGGCGGTGTGGGGAAGCCTCTCAGCGCGGGTCTTCTGTCAGTTCATTCTCGCCACGCCACGCCTTTTGATTGAAGGGAGGATTGGCGAGGATAAAAGTCTGCTTTGAGGTCGGGATGCTGGTCGCGGAAGAAGGTGTCAGCGACTTGTTCTCCAAGGTTGCAAGCGATGCCACGAATAGCGAGGTTCATTTTCGCCAATTTGTACGTTGTGTTTGTGTACTCCTGTCCATAGACCGAGACAGCACGGCGATTGCCTTGGTGTGCCTCGATGAACTTCAGACTCTGCACAAACATACCGCCCGAACCACAGCAAGGGTCGTAGATCTTTCCACTATACGGCTCTATGAGCTCAGTCATCAACTGAACAATAGTCTTCGGGGTATAAAACTCTCCCTTTCCTTTACCCTCCGCGATGGCGAATTTAGAGAGAAAGTACTCATAGACACGTCCCATCAAGTCACCATCAGCAGCGGAGAGCGTGTCAATCTCATTAATACGATCAAGTAATGTCGCAAGTTTTGTGCGGTCAAGTGCTAGCGAAGTATAGTAGTTAGACGGCAAAGCACCACGTAGAGATTCATTCTCCTGCTCTAGAGCGACTAGAGCCGCATCAATGTGCAGGGCTAAATCGGCTTGCTTGGCTTCAGTCATCAACTTTGCCCAGCGAGCAGACTCGGGAATATAGAAAAACATTGCGGGCAGTATAGAAAACCACTTGATCGACAAAGGCTTCTTTACCGTCCTCAATGAGCTCGAGTCTGCGCGCTTCAAACTTGTCATTAGCATACTTCAGGAAGATGAGACTCAGCACCACATGCTTATATTCCGAGGGTTCTACGGCTCCTCGGAGTTTGTTTGCACTTTCCCACAGCGTCTCTTCTATGAGCTTCGTTATCTTATTCTTAGCGTTCTTCTTTGCCATATAGTAGTTGTCCAATAGAGACTGCATGCAGCATATCCCCCTTTTTCTCTACAAAAAAATACAAACTAATAGGCAGGGAAAAGCATAAAAGGCTGGATTTTCAGGGCAAGCGCATCAAAATTCAGGCGCATTACAAGTGCCGTAGGCACGACACTCCTGCATAGCCCAGGGTGGAAATGAGGGCAAAGCCCGATATGAAACCCTGGGTAAATAGGGACACAAAAATTAAGAGCTCCTTTAGGAGCGGCACTAACTAGCGTGAGTGTTGGGGCACTTGCTTTGTGGAAGTGCTCGCCCTTTGGGGATCAATAAATGTGTTACATCGATTAACCCAGGGCTTACACCCTGGGCTTTGAAGAAGTATCGTGCCTACGGCACTCATAATACACCTGAATTTTGATGTACTTGCCTTGCTTTATGAGATTTTTTGAAGGAAAAGCAACACACTGCATAGTTCCTCTATCCACTAATATAAATATCCCTTTTTCCTGTTTTTATCAATAAGTTTTATCAATTTTACCATCTTTATTAGTAAGGTAAAACCTACAAATTCGATTAGATCTAGTAATCTTAAAAAGCCCGATATAGCCAAAGTACCCTCCAGACCCAAATACTCGTACCGAATCTTTAATCTCAGAATAGGGAACCCCTTGAATTATATCATACCTATCACTATGATAAAATACCCCTCCCCATAAAAAAATTTAATATAAACCCCATCGGGATGTAACACATAATACCTAGGAGCTCTAATAGCGAAGTATAGGAATACTCCGAATAATCCCAAAAGAGGAACTATTAAGGCAATTGTATGAAAAATACTATTGCGATAAGATTCATAGATGCCTTCGAACTGAAAGACTCCCCAAAGACTCAAAGAAACAATTAATACAAGACATGAGCCAGTAATCCACTTAACAGTACGAGAATACCTGAAGTACGTTCTTGATACAGACATAATTTATATAACCTTATTTATTAATGTTCAATCCCATCTTTTCAAACTCTTCCTCAGACATATATCCCTTTTTCATGCAAAAGAGACAAACAAATCCTTTGAAACCCATCCCTGATTTATCAAGAAAAGGCTGTTACGCACAAAGGTTTGAGTGAGTACATCGTACTCGTTTCAGTAAGTACACGTAAACACTTCAGTGAGTACGCGTACTTAAATTTGTAAGTACATAGTACTTTCTGGAGACTTCAGCTGTAGTCTGTACAAACTACACGTGTAGTCTGCACAAACTTCAGCTGAAGTTTGTACAGACTTCGCCGAGGTTTTGAGTTTAGGAAACGCAAACTTTGTTTTTTAGTGCCGTAAGTCTTATTTTTTGAGACCATTGCATAATACGGCACTCGTCGCGTTATTTTTCGACATTCAGGCTTGGTCATTTACATGAGTAAACTCCCTGCGCCCTCAGTCTCAATGCCTTGCGATTACCGCATTCTGCAAAGCCCCACCAAAGAACAAGTTTTACTTGTCCTTTGGGAGACCGTCGGGCGGTCTATTTTTGCCACACCTATTTCAATAAACAGACACGGCACTCAGAAACGATTAGTCTTTAATCCTAGATACATAGCCGTTGTGGCGGAACCATTTATGCGCCCAGTTAGGCACCATAAAGATATAACCGGATATATCTTCGTGTGGGGCGCAATCCAACTGAGAGCCTATAATATCAGATGCTTCTTGCACGGAGACGCCACAGACCCGAGCTAATTCTTCTCGTAAAAATGCTATAAGTAAGCGCACGGATATTTTGCCGCATTAAGAGCTTGCCCATTCAACAGCTCTAGCAACTCAGGTTTAGATGGTATCTTCACTTTGGGACCAACACGAAGACCATCAAAGCAATACTCGCCATCAAGTTTGTACATCTGAAAGCCTTCTTGTCTATTGCGTGCGTTGCACTCTTCTGCCATCTGCCGTGCTACGGGGTTCGTAATGCGTCGGAGCACTTCGGGGATAATGGGCTGATGTCGTAATTGTCCGTATGTATAACGCTCACCATTGATACCTCCAGAGCCAGAAGGAATATCAGAATCTGAGATTGTGCAGTATTCTTTATTCATATTTATATTGATTAGTTACTCCGTAAAAATAAACGATTTAAGAGAGAATTAGAAAAAGAGGCGAACGTAGCAAAAGATAATTTTCATGCGCTCGCCTCGTAAGTTCAAGGAAGTTTCTAATTATTTGAGTTTAATCAGAGACTTCTACTCCTGAAGGATTACTTATTCTTCTTAGGGTTAGTATTAAATTTACTGCCCATGAGTTCTAGACGAATAGATTCCTTTAGATAAAGCATATCAAGAACTATCTGCTCTGCATACTCTTCAATATCTTCAAAGCGAATCTGCTTACATAGATATTTCACAGCATCTTTCCAAGGATTATTCGGAATACCAGCAGCAGCTAGAGTCTTCGACATTAGCTCCTCTAAAGCAGTAAGTCCGCTTAACTCTTGCCTATGTCCCTCATAGAAGGACTTAAATGTAGGAACATGTTCTATCGTAATATCATCAAGCTGAAGATTTCTCATGGACTCAACCATAGAAACAATTTCTCCATCAGAAGTAACACTATAGAGTCTGTGCCTACGTCCAGAGTCCATCAGAACAAACACTTCATTATTGGTAATATCAATCTCCATAGCAGCTACATCTCGCATGAGTAGATTAGTATTACCTTCATCAACATATAAATTGATACCTTGAGCACAATCTTCCAACCATTGCTCTACAAAGTGAGGAAACGATTGAAACTTTGGATAATTGGCTCGTACACTGCGCTCAAGTTCTCCATCCTGAACCCCTCTATCTGAAAAACAATTTTGAAATCAAACGAATAGAGAAATAGCCTGAACGATCCTGACTACTTAGTCGGAACTTCAAACGACTCTCTAGCTCTCTACGATCAAAGAAAACAACACCTTGCTTTTTAGAGGCTAGCTCCTTTTGAATTTCAGCACCGAAAAATGCTTCTCCATCTGATTCAGACTCATCATTATCTACGATCTGAGTTTCAATAGCTAAATGCTCTCGCTCCTTGTTATCCATGATATAACTCAAATAAGCACGATAAGCACGAAGGGCACTTCCGCTGTTATTCATATCCTTATACTTCATGAAGGTCTCATCATGCTCACTTTTGCACTCAAACAATATGTCGATCATCTTAGAGAGCAGACGACAAGCATCCTGCAGTCTTCCAGCATAAAGATTAGATTGCAACTCTGCAACGTACCCTTTAGTGCGAGGATTATTCTCAAAGAAATTATTATACGCAGATCTTATATAAGATAAATAAGATCTAGCAGTGTTTTTCTTGAAGATTAACTTCTCTCATAAACTAGATAATCTTGGAACTTTTTGTTCCTTGTAAAATTCAGTGTAAGCCATTGTTTTTTTATAATATTTAAATTTATAATTCTTCATTGTAATCTTTTATAAGTGTAGAAGACCTCGCCTCCTACAACACCCCTCAGGAACGTCGATATCTCGACCCCAAATCAATAAATAAGTCGCCATCTACCCTAAGGTCTTCAGGCAACTCTTCTATTTGCTCACATCCAGACAAATTTAGATTGCCTTTAACTCTCAAACCCGAAGGCAAATGCTCGAGAGCATCACAATCGGATAAATCTAAGTCTCCATGCACAAGCATTCCTTCAGGGAGCTCTGTCACCAAATAAGCCCCCGACAAATACAAGGATTGAGGTATAACTAAGCTACCATCACTCGTAAGTTCACCCCAACCATTAAGCAAAAATACCTTCGGTTAGTCTTTCAACGGTGTCACCCATTCCCCCGAGAATCCTACTCATTGTGAACGCTCTCATTGTTTCTTTTTGTTTTATAAAAAGATTAGAATCTTTATAAGTGTAGATGACCCTCGCCTCCTACAACACCCTCAGGAACGTCGATATCTGACTCCGAATCAAGAAATAAGTCGCCATCTACCCTAAGGTCTTCAGGCAACTCTTCTATTTGCACACATCCAGACAAATTTAAATTGCCTTTTAACTCTCAAAACCCGAAGGCAAAGACTCGAGAGCATCACAATCGGATAAATCTAAGTCTCCATTCACAATCATTTTTCAGGGAGCTCTGTCACCAAATAAGCCCCTGACAAGTACAAGGATTGAGAAATAACTAAGCTACCATCACTCGTAAGTTTACCCCAACCATTAAACAAAATACCTTCGGTTAGTCTTTCAACGGTTTCACCCATTCCCCGAGAATCGTACTCATTGTGGACGCTCTCATTTTTCTTTTTTTGTTCATAAAAAATTGATTAAGTTAATAATGATGTAGGGGTATTTTTATCCTTAAAATTCCTCCTACGAGTATATATATCTAAAAACTTTCCAAAATATAAACAGTTATAACTTGACACACGGGGAATACACACCTAATCAACTATGAAACAAGCAATTAAACCTCATTTTTTTATCTGGAGGCATATTTTTTACTGGTACGTACGAATATAACTTTTTGAAACCTCATTTTTATGAGTGTTTTTTTAGCTTGTAGACACTATGAAGAATACATTATAACAAGCACGGAAACACTAACCCCTAAAGGGTTGCGTCCCCGTGCTTTTTATCTGGTGTATAGTAATGCTTATTCAGAGAGGGTGCGAAGCAGGCTCTCTTTTTCAGTACTGAAAAGTTTTTTTGAGGCTTAAAGAAAGATATTGTTCGTTCCATACAGTTGCCTTAGCAATACGTTTGTAAAGATAGTTATTTTTTTATCAATGAATAAAACCAAGAATAATTGAAGATCATCGGGCGGTCTCACTTAGTACTTAAGAAGCAATAAAAATATTCCGACCGAACAATTAAGTCGGCCGGAATACCATACAATAAAAAATTTATCCCTTTAGAATGAGAACACTGTTAGCATAACTGTTAGAAGTGCTAAGATAGCATATAGTTCAGGGAATACAGCCATCACCATAGTACCACCAAAGACATTATTACCAGAGCCCACTGCCTGAATACCATTAGCACACACCTGAGATTGAGCGATAAGCTGAATAGTACCCCACAACTCCTAGTGCTAGACCGCTCGCAAGAAGAGCCCAAGCAACAGGTCATGCGTCAATGTACCAGTCGCAGACTAACTCTTGAATTTTACCCTTCATCAAGAAGAAAGCAATAAAGCCATACAGACCCTGCGAACTAGGAAGAGCAGATAAACCTAGATATTGACCTAGAGCATCTGGATTCTTTTTGAGTGCGCCGACTACAGCATTACCACAGATTGTCGTACCGACAACACTTCCTAAACCTGTTAGACCTACTGCTAGAGCAATGCCTAACCAAGACAACATTTCATTCATAACTTATTAAATGACTTAATTTTTGATTTATCTATTTCTTTTTCAACCGTTTTACTATGCTTAAGTGGGTCATAAGCAACCCCTCCCCCTTCAAACTCACTATTCTTATAGTACTCCACAAAAAGTCAAACGAATAGGATGCACGAGAGCTCCAATGATAGCCAATGCGATATTGATGCTATGACCAGCTAGCAAGATAACTAACATCAGAGGAAATCGAAAGGCGATAGGTAAACTCGCTGTTTGCTCTACAGCAAGAGAGTTAAACACCCCTCCCAAGACAGCCCCTGTAAGACCAATGGCAAAAAGACGAATATAAGAGAGTGTATCCCCTAGAAGTCCTGATGCGGTTTCATAAGTCTTCCATAGAGCCGAGGCTACATTCAAGAACGGATTCTTACCGGGAGAGTTATAGAATAGTATTATCAGCGTTGATATACCGACCACACCATAAATAATATACTTCACGACTTCAGGCAAAGCGACTCCCAGATAAGGGATACCGAGCATAAGCCCTATTCCAACGAGGAATACAATCCATGCGAATGGAGCAATCGAGTATTTAGTTCCTTTCTGTATCTTAATCTTGTAGGCTGCCACCCCTTTACCGAAAAGGATTTGCAGTAACCCGACAATAACCGAGAGTATCATCAGATTATCCTGATTAAGGAAATAGTCCTTATGGTCAGCATAAGGGAGAACAACTCCGAAGAGCGAACCCATCAACAGACCAATGACAAAGGCACCTCCCCCTAGCCATTGCATTAACTCATAGGCGGTAGTATCATCTCCTGCCTTCGCTTTGATATGCAAGTAAGTGGCTACACAGAATATTATCAAGCCGTAACCTGCATCACCCACACACAGCCCAAAGAAGAGCATGAAGAAGGGCGCAAATAGTGCCGTTTGGTCAATCTCTTGATAATTAGGTAGAGAGAACATCTTGGTGATTAACTCAAAACCTCGGCTAAAGACATTATTCTTAAGGCTAATCGGCACATTATCTTGCTCCTCAATAGGACAATTTTGATAATAGTAACCACCTGAAGATAACTGAGCTTCCAAGGCTTGAGCATTCTCCCGAGGCGTCCACCCCTCAAGGAAGATAAGCCTATCATCAGCCCTTTTCTCTCCCTGAAGTAAGGTCGCACCAAAAGCAAACTTATCTTCTAGCTCGGCATCATAAGCGTCTAAACGTCGCACAAAAATCAGAAGAAAGCGACTCCATCTCAAGGAGATAATCAGCTATACCCTGCTCTTGTCTTTCGACATCAGCCTGCAGTTCACTTAATCGGCTAGTGGAATTGTATGTCTTTCTGCATCTGGACACGCTGAGTCACCAGTTTGCTCTAAGCGCACAAAGAACTGCAAAGACGCCTTCACGGACGACATCCACCGCCCCATACTTAGCCTTGTAATCCTCGGTATAAGCTGAAGATTGCACGCTATAACCTACTAGTTCATAGCCCTTCTCTTTCAGTTTAGCTAAATACTCTGGGTCATACTCGCCCCAGCGAACTTGCTCCTGCACTTTAGCTTTAGCACCTTCTAAAGCATCTTGAAGATTATCTAGTTTGAGTAGTGCACCTTGCACCTGCTTGACAATATGCGCACCATTATCCTCCACTGATGCAGGCGCATCGCTCTTTTCTTGAGGCAAGAATTGTTTGAGCTGTTGCTTCAGTTGCTTTTATCGTCAAACGCTCTTCTAGGATAGCGGTCAGTCTCATTTTCATCTTGAGGCTTGCGCTTTCTAGATATATGGACTACGCCTAAGGACTGCAACAGCCTTAGAAATTCCTCATACTCTCTGTGGTAGATGAGGAAAGCGTATTTATTCATTGCTTTAATCATAGCTCTACGGACAAGGGTTCTTGTTTACGTTTCTCTAGATTAGCACGCATGATTTTTTTGCGAACTCTTAGACAGACTCTCTTCATCTTCAAGGAAACGCTTAATCTTGCGGATTGCATCTTGATAACCTGGGATTTGCACCTTCTCGAAGAGGTTTACCTTCTGAGTCGTTTTTCTTGCGAGCGTGCTCAAGGTATTCCATCTTAAGGCGCAAGAACTCGGCTTGTATGCCCGTTGTCGCTAGCGTCTTAAGGAGGTCAATACCTTCGGCGTACCACGAAGGAGCACAGAAGATACTAAAAGGCTTAATCTCGTAGTCAATACCCTCCAAGACTGGAAGCAGAACTCCAGCGACCTTACGAGTCGTGAGCTGAACGCCACTGACACGAATCAAGTCTGCTTGGAACTCATCCCATAGGCTAATCATGCTATCATAGCCCTGCAGTTGCTCCTCAGCTGAGCTTCCAAAGACTCAACTTCGTCCTTGGTTAGCTTGACTTGTTGGCGCAAAGCACTCTCCTTACTCTTAATCGTAGGAAGAGTACGCTGGCGCATTTTCAGCGCTTTCTCTTGCTGTTGGAGGGAGGTTTTGTTATATTGAAACTTTACTGCCATAGGATTATACTCCTATTTTTTATTAAGCTAATTATTGTTTGTATGATTTATTAGACGAATGAAGAATAACTCCTATTCAGCCCAATACTTATCAACAAACTGTCGCTAATATTTACTTCACTTGGCTTAAAATACTTGCCAAAGAGTTTCCATGCAGTGCTTAGCATCTCTTCGGTATCCACATTAACGTCTATTGCGAGCAGTTCACGTGAATAGTCATCAGCAAAAACGCAATGTACGTTCATCATAATCGCTCAAATCAAAGCCGTTCTCCATCTTAGTCTGCGCACTAGCAAAGATCTCGAGAAGAGTCGCACTGCAAGATTCATCACTTGAGGATGGTCCTCACGCGTCTTCTTACCAATAACGAGCTGTTTGAGTCGGCTAAGTGAGCGGAATGGGTCTACAATAACCTTACCCACATTGCTATCTCTACGCAAATAGAGCTGTCCCTCTGTGATATAACCCGTATTATCTGGTACAGCATGCGTAATATCTCCACCCGATAGCGTTGTTACAGCAATAATCGTGATAGAACCACCATCAGGGAACTGCACGGCCTTCTCATAAATCTTAGCAAGGTCACTATACAACGAACCCGGCATAGAGTCCTTACTTGGGATTTGGTCCATACGGTTAGACACAATCGCTAGAGCATCTGCATAGTTCGTCATATCCGTAAGCAGAACGAGTACCTTCTCATGCTTTTCCACGGCAAAGTACTCAGCAGACAGTTAGTGCCATATCAGGATAAGCAAGCGTTCTACTGAAGGGTCTTCCGTCGGTTGATGAAACTAATAATGCGGTCCAAAGCGCCTGCATTACTAAACGTATTCTTGAAGAACAGGTAGTCATCATTCGTCATACCCATACCGCCAAGAATAATTTTATCACTCTAGCTCTAAGGGCAACCATAGCCATTACCTCATTGAAAGGTTGGTCAGGGTCAGCAAAGAATGGTATCTTTTTGCCCGTCACAAGTGTATTATTTAGGTCTATACCCGCAATACCTGTGGCAATAAGCTCAGAAGGCTGTTCACGGCGCACAGGATTTACTGATGGACCACCGATTTCTCGCTCTTCACCGATAATCTCCGCCCCCCCATCAATAGGCTCACCATAAGCATTAAGGAAACGTCCAGCCAAGCTATCGCCTACTTTCAGTGAAGGAGCTTTGCCCAAGAATACGACTTCCGCATCTGTAGGAATACCTTCTGTTCCACCAAAGACCTGCAAGGTTACTTCGGTATCCATAATGCGTACAACCTGTGCTAGGCGACCGTTAATCGTAGCTAGCTCTTCATTACCTACACCTGTAGCATGGAGCATACATGTTGCCTTGGTAATGTTACTGATTTTTGTATATATCTTTTGAAATATTCTCGTTGCCATGACTACTTAGCACGTTGTTTGATTAGTTCTTCTACCTTAAAGGCTACAAATTCATTGAAGCCCTCACTTTGGTATTCGGAATAGTTCATTTGCTTAAACGCATTGATAACTTCCTTAAAGTATCCAGCCACCCTCGCTAAAATCATCAAAAGCGAAATCGGTATTACAAATATCGATAATGCGATTAACCATATACTCCTGACGCTCTAATGAGGTATTACAATCAATAGCATCAAAAGCATCTTGCTGTAAAATCACGAAGTCAATCAATTCGCTCTTCCAGAATGTGATGTGATACTCAGTAGGCACACCATCATCACCAAGGATATTGATTTGCTCTGCTATTTCCTTACCCTGTACTAGGCGACGTTTAAGTTCATTGATTTTATCTACCCAGCCTAAACCAGCACGAGCCGAGATATACTCATTAAATTCAGGATATTCAAGGTACTTAGAGTAACTATCAATAGGATTTACCGCAGGATAACGCTTGCGGTCTGCACGCTCTTGCTCCAAAGCATAGAAGCAACGAGCCACCTTCTTAGTATTCTCCGTCACAGGTTCTTTGAGGTTACCCCCTGCAGGAGAAACCGTACCGATGAAAGTTACAGAGCCTGTCGCTCCATTGTTCAAATAAACGAAACCTGCACGAGCATAGAAGTTAGCGACAATAGCCGAGAGGTCCATAGGGAAGGCATCAGGACCCGGAAGCTCTTCAAGGCGGTTACTCATCTCACGTAGTGCCTGCGCCCAACGGCTAGTAGAGTTTCAGCCATCAGCATAACCTTCAGTCCCATACTTCTATAATACTCGGCAATGGTCATAGCCGTGTACACAGAGGCTTTCACGAGCAGACTACCGGCATATTAGAGGTATTCGCGATGATAATCGTATCGCTCCATAAGGTGGCGACCAGTATGTGGGTCTATCAGTTCGGGGAACTCCTTAAAGACCTCCACAACCTCATTGGCACGCTCACCACAAGCAGCGATAATCACAATATCGGCTTCTGCCTGCTTGCTTATCGCATGCTGCAACACCGTCTTACCCGTACCGAAAGGACCGGGGATAAATCCTGTACCGCCCTCTACTATTGGGTTCAAGGTATCAATTACACGGACGCCCGTCTCTAGGAGGCGGAAAGGTCTTGGCTTTTCTCTGTAACAAGTGATGGCTTTCTTTACCGGCCACTTCTGCTCCATCGTAACAGCCACCTCATGCTCATCTTCTATATCTTCAAGGATAGCAATCGTTTCCTTGACGGTATAGTCCCCTGCTGGCTTGAGTTCTTTGATACGATACTCACGTGTTAGTACAAAGGGAACCATTATTTTGTGCGCTTGGTGATTTTCATCTACGACACCAAGCCAAGCCCCAGCCGACACACTATCGCCTACACTCGCTAGAGGCGCAAACTTCCACAATTTATCTTCATCAAGAGGATAGGTATAGGCTCCACGCTTAAGGAACACACCATCCATCTTATCGAGGTCATTTTGTAGACCATCGTAATTCTTCGAGAGCATACCGGGACCGAGTGTTACCTCCAGCATATGCCCCATAAACTCTACCTCATCTCCGATACGCATACCACGCGTAGACTCAAAGACTTGTGCGTAGGCACTAGCACCTATAACCTTGATGACTTCGCTCATCAGACGCGTTCCACCTACATTGATGAAACAGATCTCATTTTGTGCTACGGGACCATTTACCTCTATAGTTACGAGGTTTGAAACTATCCCCTTTACTATACCTGTTGTTGCCATTTGATGTATCAATTCTATACGAGCAAAGGTAATGATTATATCAAACTAGTGCAAGAAATCATGTTACATCAATAAATAATACCTATTTATATGTATGTTTAAACAAAAAGGCAAGCAATCTCCCACCTCCTATTGGGTAGAAATTGCTTACCTTCATTGATTATTATTTAATCTCTAACTAAGGGTAGTAAAGTTTAAAACTACCTAAGTAATACGTCTAAGAAGTAAGGCTTTAATTATGCTGTCTTTGCATAAACTGACGAGCAAAGGCTCTATTGGCTCGCTCCAATTTAACAAGCTTTATTCATCGGAATAACCTCCTTGCACTTGGTATAATAGGTACGCTCAAGCTCAGCTTCCTGAACCCGATTATCCATAACCTGATTAAAATACTTCTCGTACTCTGCGTCCGTAATACCGCCTCCACTACTCTGCATACGTCTGCGCATGCTGTAGCAACTCTTCCATAGGGCAAAACGTTTCCCATCTAGTTCGTTGATGATTACCATCAAATCATCAGCTTCTTTTCGCAGTCAAACTCAATTCCTTTGCAAAGGAATGCTTTCTTTTCCTTTTGAATAAGTTCTTTAGAAGGTCTTGCTGGGTGCTGTTTGCGCTCACTCGGCGCTGCAAAAGCAAGAACTTGTGTACCCAAGAGGGCTATAAGGGCGTATCGTCTTAAATTCATCTGTCGTTGCTTAAATTTTAGAGACCGTCGGGCGATCTCCCAAAGGACAAGTTTTACATGTTCTTTGGGGGGGGAGGCTTTGCAGAATGCGGTAATCGCAAGGCATTGAGACTGAGGGCGCAGGGAGTTTACTTATGTAAATAACCAAGCCTGAATGTCGATAATAACGCAGCTGAGTGCCGTATTATGCAATGGTCTTATCTTGCTGAGTTTCGATAAGACTACATACAAGCCTTATCTAGGTTATGCTCTGCTTCATTACCGACCAGCCGTGTGGCATAGTCTTCATAGTAATTAGCATAATCATCTTCTTGAGATTCTATCTTCTGCTCTACTCTAGCGTCTTGTCCCTTATCCTGCATCAGGCTCAAGCCTTTAATGCTCAAAATCATGATTAAGAAACTTGCGACGAGATATAAACTAGGTTTTAGGTACGCCCAGAACTGAGGGCTAGTCCTAACATCCGCATTATTTTGTTCGCTTGGTATGCGGTCTATAATCGTATCAGCTAGACTTTCTAAGTAACCATCAGGGCAAGTATAGCACTTCTTGCTTTCTTCTGCCGTTCTGCGAAGTATGCGAGTCTCTGCTGATTTCTCCTCGATACTATTCATGCTAAAATATCCATTTATATTCCATTAGACAAATCTAAGGCCCTTTTAAGTTTAATTTCTTATTCTTCTTCTCCTAGGATATGCTCTAATTTCTTCGTAGCATGATGATAATCTAGCCTTCAAAGCTCCTACACTTGTCCCCGTAATCTTGGCTATATCTTCATAGCTAAGGTCATCATAATAGCGCATTCTGAAGACTTGTTGTTGTTTCTCTGGAAGTGTAAGGATTGCTTTTCTGAAAGGACTTCTCATAATCATCTCCATCAAAATACTCATCAGCCTCAAGTCGCTCTATGAAGAAACTTGCGGTATCATCATCGTCCGCTCTCATATAAATGGTCTGCTTTGCGCTGCTCTTGCTTCAAAAAGTTAAGCCCCTCGTGCATGGCGATGCGGTAGAGCCAGGTCGAGATTTTTAGACTCTCCCCTAAACGTATCTAAGGCTTCCCATGCTTTTGATGAAAGTATTTTGCACCAAATCATTGGCATCATCGTGGTCATAGACCATACGACGTAATTGCCAATATACTTGCGCAGAATACTGTCTAACGATGATATCAAACCCTCGGCGTCTAGTCCGCTCATCAGACAATAACGCTTGGAGTTCGTCCTCTGTATTAATACATTTTTTTGCTCATTAAACAAATAGCAAGAGTTTGATGAATAGATTAAGGAGAATTTGTTCTGTCGATAAAAAAACAGGTGTTGTCCATCTCCACTTTTTGCTAGCACGAAGTTAATGTTTTTTTATTCATATTATTCTATAACTAGAAAAATATGCTACACAATTTTTTCCTTAACTTAGTTCCAGTAAAACAAAGCATAAAAAGATGGTAGCATCCTGAGATGGATCCAAAACAAAATAGCCGAAATTCAGGAATGTTTTTGATGAGTATTTGAATACGCAAACTGCGTTGTAGCTACAATATTCAGCCTAGCATTTATATGCACAGCGGAAGAAATCGTCAAAGGGACTGCGCCAAAAATAAATTTTTGACACAGCCCCTTTGAGTTTTTATAGCAACAAACGTTGCTTAAAATGAATATCCTACAGAAAGATAAGGCATAGCTTGGGTATCTTTAGCATAGAAATGAGTAAAGAACCCTTCTAATTTATGTAGAGAGAGCCCTACACCCAGAGTAATCCCTCCTTGGCTTACATATCTGTAACCACCTCGCAAATATTGATGATCTGCAAGACGACTAGATTTTGCAGTTTGAAGCTCTTCATAATTAGGTCGCTCTCCCTAGATTATTCTTTGATGCATAATAATTGACCGGTCTCGTAAAATAATCTACTCCTAGACCGACTCAAGCTCAAGAAAAATGCTTACGCTGTCCAAATTTGAGATTAGCTTCTACCCCTAATGAATACTCCTGTAAATCTCCAAGATAATACGTAGCTCTATTAGAGTTATTACGTACCTCAAATGGGAAATAAGTCGACATTCTCCAGCTTGAACCAGGGAATCCATACGGTTGTCGTTCTACATCCTCTTGACTCCAATTGCTCTTATTGAAACCATAACCGACGAACCCAGAAAGACCAAGATTTAGTGTCTTTGTTATAGGTAATACCGTCTTTTCATAAGACAGAGTTATTCCTCGTGTTTCTGCTCCAATACTCAGTTTTTAATGCATGTTTCTTGCTCTCTGTCTGAGCCTTTAGCTGTTGTCCCAATACGAGTATGCAGGACATAGCCATCAATAATACCTTGTTCATTATTTACCGAAATTTTGTTTGTACATAGTCATACCACAATATCCACTGCCATCCTCTGTATAGGCATAGACAGATCCCTGCAACATAAACTGAAGGCTCAGCCTTCTTAAATGACTGAAAAACTTTTTAGCTCCTTCCTGAACATTCTTTGACTTTATTGCATTCTTCACATATACCCAAAATGTTCCAGATGGAATAGAAGATAAAGCTATAGCGAGTTGAGTACCTCCCTATAATAAAAATCCCCCATTCAACAGTCATACTGTTGCGATCAAATATACATACCCTGTTCAGGACCAGGTTTCCAACGAGATGTTCCAGTTATGTATGTATACCTATAACCTGACTTTGGACAATCTACAATAAAAGCCAACGCATTTAGTCTTATATACATTCTCTAAATGCTTGAATGAGTAATCATTTTTTATTTGATGAAAGTTCTTTTTGCTAGACGCTCTATACTTTCTTGCGTTTCATCTTCATTATTAGATAGTATATAATAGTTTGCAAAATTTTTTTCTTCTGAATTTAACAGGAAATTTGGATTAACGATCTGAAGAAATCCTCCATCTTTTTTTCATGTATTGAGTACGAATTCAAAAATTAAGATTTGGAATATGGTACCCTCCAGAAAACAAATCAGTTTTTTCCCTAAAAATTATACCATTATAACCAATTGTAGTACCACCCCAGTTAACAAGTCTTCCCCAGCCTCCATGCCACATACGCTTCTCTACTTGGGCTTCGATTCCACGCTCTGCATGCACAAAATAGTTATAGCTATAAAACGATGCCGATAAGCGTCTACGCCTATTAGATTGTAAATATTCTATTCCATCTTTTTTCGTTCCAACAAAACCTTCGATAAGTTTCCTACAACAGTAACTCTATTCATATTTTTTTAATGGGGAAAGAGCTTATTTCAGGTGAAATTCCGACAGATCGCAATTCATTGTTTTGAGAATCTGTAATAGAATCTTTTTTCATATCGTAACCATATTCTCCGAATGTTTTATATAGGTAGACAGAACCAAGTTTATAAAGACTATCTCTAACAGGATTCATCTGAGAGAAAAAGCTGTTCACGTACAATTTTGTTCAATTCAACAGAGTCCTTAAGAGGAGAAAAATATAGTTCCATATGGTGTTATCTGATATAGAGTATCAGACACAACAAATTGTCCCTTTTAGACACGAGTCTTCTAAAATTATCATTAGGGATAAGGTCTATAAATTCTTCATTATCTCCGTTATCGGTGTAGATAGCTAGAGATCTTAACTCTGATCTACTTAAACCAATGGCTTTCTGAAAATCTTTTCTTGACACAAATTCATTCAGCCTAGATTCAGCCTTACCCTCTTGACTAGATGGGGCAACTAATGATAATGATGTTTCTCTCGAACAAGATAAAGAAGCTAAGCTTAGCCCTAAAAACATCAGTAGTAATTTTTGTTTTATCATATCAATTTATTTATAGTTATATTCGCATACAAATATATCAGTTTTTACAACCAACTGCATTTAATTATAGTAATGAACGAAATGTGCAAAAGGCAAAAAAGTAAGTACGAGGTAAACACTTTCGTAAGTACACGCAAATACTTAAGTGAGTACACGTACTTATTTTCGGTGAGTACACGTACTTATTTCGGTGAGTACGCGTACTTAAATTAGTAAGTACGTAGTACTTTCTGGAGACTTCACCGAGGTTTCGAGATTTGCACTCAACAGTTGAAAATAAAAATCCCTAATGAGGATAGCCCGAAAAGGCGTGTTCACTCATTAGAGGATTTTTCTATCTCTGAAAGACTACTTAACTAGAGCCTTAAATGCTGCCAAATTCTTATACTTAGCAAACTCTAGATTATCGGCAATCTGATAAGCAACAGAACCATCAAGCGCAATAGCACTCTTAAGTGCTGTTATCACGCCATTATTGTCATTTTGTGCGAGCGGCAATAATAGCACGGATAAGTTCGGTAGTAGCACTTGGAGTCGTAATCTTCTGCAAAGTCTTAAGCGCCTTAGCATAGTTGCCATTTAGAAGCTGAGCCACGGCAGCATTATTACTTACAGTTTCTCCAAAGGCGGTTTCGGCCTTCATATACTCACCCTGCTTAAGATAGAGATAAGCAAGTGCTTGCCCTAATTCAGGCGTATTAATCGTCGCTGAAATCATATCCTGAGCCTTCTCCTTATCGCCATGATAAAGGGCAATAAGACCACGATTAAGTTTAGTTACCTCATTATCCTGAAGGGTAGCAGACTTTTATTAAACCAAGCTTCAGCATCCTTGATTTTTACCTTGAGCGAAGTATAAAAGCACCTATATTGTTATATGCGCGATAGTCCTTCTTGAAAATCTGATTAGCGATTTGGTAAATGCGCATCTTCTCAGTAGTCGAGTTTGTAAGCTCAGCAGCATAAAGAAGTTCTTCAGCTGACAGATGACCCGGAGCCTTAGCAATAAACTCTTGTATCTCTGCATCGCTCTTACCGATAATTTCAACGTTTGCAATCAAACGAGAACGACGAAGCTTTAGGAAGAATGTTGTCAGCAAGTCGCTTGAAGACAACAGAGATATTCTTAATTTCACGCTCACGACTCTCTGGGTCTGGATACATAGAGAGCACTCTTAGTACCAAATCCTTATCAGGCAAATCACTCTTTTCTACAAGCGTACGGAAGCCTTCCCAGTCTTGAGCTGTATAGTGAGCATCGATAGCGACTCCAGCCATATCTTGCTTCTTAAACTCCTTCTTAAGAGCGGCTGTAGTATTACGTTCACGGTTCTCACTAAGTTTCTCATTGAGTTTCTTACCACCATCGGGAGAAGCATAAGACTGCACCTCGACAGATACATTCTGGTTAGGTGTTTCCTTAGCATTCTGTACTGTATAGCGCCATTCCTCTACATCTTCCTTATTGATTTCTGAGCCACGCACATTGGCTTGCTGTATTTGGAATAAGATGTCGGCATCGTACATTTCTTTCACTACACGCTGGAAGCCATGAGGAGCGATTGCAGGAAGGATACCTTCAACGGTAGCCAATGTTTCCGTTGCATTAACGCCATCAGCTACTTTCATCGAACTGATTTTTTGAGCCTTCTTACCTACCTTACCATTAAACGTTAGGTAAAGTTCGCTCTTCTGCATCTGTGGCGTATAAGGCACAGCAAAGTCAACACAGCATTAGCTCCACTCTTATAAAATACTACCTGCTCATTACCGTAGACGTCATCACCTTGGTAATCGTAAGCCTTGCCCCACTTCTCACCTCCAGCATAGCGTAGTACTGGTGTGATGCGAGAGTACCTTTTTAGGGAAGCTCTTCTTCGGGAAAGCAAAGTTGATGCGCGTCTTAACCGCATCGCCCTGCACTGTAAGAGGATTAGGGTCTACATTGACCCCAGTAGAAGAAAATCTTGAATTTGCTTGCGCAACTAGCGAGTAGCAAACTTGACGCACCCGCTACAACGAGTGTTCTAAATAGATACTGCTTCATGATGGTTACTATTATTTGTATTCTTTTTATTGCGGAGAGATATGAAAGCCCAAGCTAATGTCATCAAAACGAGCACGGCTTGTGCAATATATGAAATAAGTTCGGTAGTATGAATACTCTGAGGGTCAAAAGTCATCTCTAGAGTATGTTTTCCTTGAGGAATCTCAGCAGCACGAAGTAGATAATTAGCACGCTTAATATCGATGGGTTTTACCGTCAAGAGTTAGCGTCCAGCCGTGAGGATAGTAAATCTCACTAAAGACAGCAAGGACTTGACGAGGAGCATCAACAGAGTAAACAGCCTTACCCGGGCGATAATCTGTAAGTTTGATATCTCCCAATGGGGTGATACTATCAAGTTTGCTTGGTTGTCCACCACGAATACCCTGCTCTTTGTCAACCACAGCTTGATAGCGCAAATCTAGAGTATTGAGCGCATTCATCTCTTCCTTAGCAGACGAAACAGTGAGTACCTGTTCGGGAGCAATCAACCACGCTGACACCTTGAGCCTCCTCATTACGCTGATAGGTAAGTCCTCCAGATGGGTCTTGCGGATTGCGAGCTATAATATAGCGTGTATCCAGCATATTCAGGACTTGCTTATTACCTGTAGCGATTTGCTTGTCTATCAAATCTTGATAACGACCAAGTTTCGCTGCGCATGATAACCTCCTACAGAGCGGTGTGAATAACTCGTCGTCGCATCATTAAATGTAGATACCGACAGATTGAGCACTCTATAATGAGGGTCTTTATCCTTCTTTATCTCTTCATCGACTGGCGTAACAGGTGCTGCTTGTGCCTCAATGAGAGCCGTATCAATAAACTTACTATCGTTGAGATAACGCTTATTAACCATCCACAAGTCAAGGAATGTAATGAGCGTCAAAGCTGTAACAACAAAGGGGACGAGTGATTAGCTTACGTGTATAAGCCCAGCAAACAGCCAAGCTAATAGCAAGCACAAACACACTGCGCCAAGCATCAGCAGAGACTATGCCTGAACGCACCTGCTTAAGGGCTGTAATAAGCTGTTGAGCACGAGGGTCAGAAATAGCATTACGGAACATCTCCTCTTCTTGTCCGCTGAGCAGGGAGAAGAATGAATTAGGTGCAAGCGCAATGATGAAAGCGACACCCAATGTAGAAGCCACACTGACACCGATAGCAACCTTATTACGAAGAACTTCTTCAGGCCTTTTGAGAAACTCAATAAGTCCAAGTATCGCAAGTGTCGGGATTGTAAACTCAGCAATAACGAGAATAGAAGAAACCGTACGGAACTTATTATACAGAGGGAAATAATCAATAAAGAGGTCACTAAACCACATAAAATTGTGCCCCCAACCTAAGAACAACGAAAGAACCGTAGCTGCTAGAAGTGCCCATTTAAGAGGTGTACGCACGATGAACGCACCCAAGACAGCCAAGCAAAGCACGAAGGCTCCCACATAAACAGGTCCTGATGTAAAGGGCTGGTCACCCCAATAATGATTAGTATTCGCTAGGATAGGCTTCATCTCCTCATTTGAGATTTTTATCCATAGCCTCTGTGTCTTCACCAAGCGCACCGGTTGTACCGCCATAAAGATTAGGGATAAGAAAAGTCAGCGTTTCAGCCTTACCATAGCTCCATGCTGTGATATAATCCTTATCTAGACCTCCGCCACCTTGTTTACCATCGCCACTGCTCAGAGCCGAACCTCCTCGCATAGTTTCTTGCGTGTACTGATAAGTGTGGTAGATATTAGAGAGGTTGATTGCCACAGAAAGGACAGCCGATACTGCCACTATCAAAGAAGCCAACAAGAAGCGTCGGTAATTACCTGAGCGAATAGCCGTAAAGAGATAAGACAGGACTATAAAGACAATCACAAAGGCAAAGTAATAGCTCATCTGTACGTGGTTACTCATCAGCTGGAGCGCAGCAAAGAGTGTGGTCACGACACCGCCTTTGAGATACTTACCTTCATAAGCATAAATAATACCAGCTATTGTAGGAGGTATGAAAGACAATACCATTAACTTCCAAATGTGACCGGCATCAATCAAGATAATGAAGTACGAACTAAAAGCCCACATAATAGCTCCAAAGAGCGCAAGCCCTTCCTTGACTTTAAGACTTCGCATAAAGATATAGAAGCCGACAAGCATAGCGAAGAGTAGCCAGCTATAACTAGGAAGCAAATTCAAAGGCCACTGAAGTGTCCCTAAGTCTTGCAACTTCTTAAGGCATGCGATTGAAGGATAAGAAGGTGCTATCTGATACATAGGCATACCACCAAACAGACTATTCGTCCAGTAGGCAGTCTCCCCTGTAGCGGCATTATAGTCGCGCACATCTTGCGCTGTGCCACTAGCACCAGCGACATCATTTTGGAAGAGGTCTCGTCCCTCAAAAACGGCAGGAGAAAAATAGCTAAGAGCAACTACAGCAAAGAATGCTATAATTGCCCACGTCTTCCAGCCCTGAAGTAAGCGTTGATGCAGTGCAGGCTTAGCTTGCTGCTGCGTTGTTTCGTTCATTTCTTTTAGGTGTATATAAGTGTGTACATGCGTTCGCTTGGGAATATCTCTCTCGCAATCTCGGCAAGGTCATGAGCTTGCAGAGCATCGATGCGTTGCATGGTTACATCTAAGGGTTCTACTTTATCGAAGTGCAAGTAAGCTTTTCCTAGAGAAAGGAAATAGTTCTCATGTCCATCACTAGCGACTGTTAGCTGTCCTTTTTAGTTGCCGCTTAGCCTGCTCAAGTTCCTCTTCGCTTAGCTGTTCTTCCGTTATGCGCTTAAGCTCTTGATGGGTCAAGGCTATAGCATCTTGAACATGCTTTGCTTGCTACAACCAAAATTGATAGCTACAAGCCCAGTATCCGAGTAAGCTGTATAAACGCAATCAACATTATAAGCGTAGCCTGACTCTTCGCGCAGACTCATATTTAGCCTACTGCTCATGCCCGGGCCTCCAAGGATATTAACCAGCAAACTAAGTCCAAGCCGACGCTTATCATGCATCGAATAAGCACTCGCTCCAATAATCACGTGACGCTGAGAAGTGTCCCGTCTTCTTGTTATTTGGCGAGGAGACTCTTCTAGGCGAGGAGACTCGTACGTTCTTCGCAGTGGCATAGCCTCAGGAAGATGACTAAAACATTCCTCTATTAGAGCTTCGAAAGCTTTGACATCAATATCGCCCTGAGAGAAGACCGCCATATTGCTAGCCTTATAATGCTCTTCAAAGAAGCGTTGCTCTTTCTTTTGGGTAAACGAAGAAACTGGTTTTCTCCGTACCTAGAATAGCATGACCAAGCGCATGACCCTTGAAGACAATATCCTCAAACTCGTCCCAGATTAGTTCGCTGGGGCTATCTTCGTAGCTATGGATTTCGTCGATGACGACAGTTTGTTCTTTCTCTAGCTCATGCGGAGCAAAGACACTATTCTGAACAATATCTGCCATAAGCCTCAGAGCTCGCTCGGCATAAGCCTTAGGACAAAGGGCATAAAGAATAGTTTCTTCCTTACCCGTATAGGCATTCAATTCACCTCCCACGTCCTCAAGCTCCATAATAATATCCTTGGAACTGCGAGAGGTAGTCCCCTTGAAGAGCATGTGCTCCGTAAAATGAGCAAGACCATACTCGCCCCGCTTTTCATGTCGAGTACCTACCCCAATGGCAATACCGACATAAACAACGGGCGAATCTAGTTGTCTGTGTATGAAGCGAAGCCCGCTTCGGAGCGTCTTACTCTCCAATAGAAGGAACTAGGAGTTTATAACCCTTACCGTGGACATTCTTAATCTCAACGCTAGGGTCACCGCTAAGCATACGACGGAGCTTCGTAATATATACGTCCATACTGCGCTGTGTAAAGTTTTGGTCTGGATCATTGCTAGCATCTGTAATACCCCAAATCACTTCAAGAGCATGAGGACGCTCAAGCGTTTCATTTACAAACTGACAAAGCATCGTAAGTAGCTCTGTTTCCTTAGTTGTCATTCGCTGTGTCTGCTCGCCAAGCGATAGTGTCTGCTGCTTAGTATTGAATGTATACAAACCAATCTGATAAAATTCCTTCACACTCTTATCAGCCTGCTCAATCTTACCTGTACGGCGTAGGATAGCTTCAAGACGCAAAAAGAAGCTCTTCCATACTGAATGGCTTAGCAATGTAATCGTCAGCTCCTGAGCGCAAGCCCTCAAGGACATTCTCCTTCATGCTCATAGCTGTCAAGAATACGATAGGCACATTGCTACCTGCGTTACGTATTTCCTTTGCCACAGCATAACCATCCATCTCTGGCATCATCACATCAAGCAGGACAATATCGAATGAGCCACGACGGAAAGCTTCCCATCCTTTTTGCTCCATTCTCGCACCATGTGATGTCATAACCATTGTTCTGCAATATCTCTACAAGGAGATTTGCCAAATTTAATTCGTCTTCACAGAGAAGAACCTTAATGTTGTTAACCATTTATCTACTTTACTTTTTATTCTTAATTATGCGTCAATTGTCGGCAGGGTAATTCTCATAATTAGACCGCCCGTAGGTTTATTCTTTGCGACAATAGTACCACCAAACTGCTTTAACTATAATCGTGTGGACATAAGCTAAACCTAAAACCATGTCCCTTAATATCGTGTTTAAGACCATCAGAGACTCTATAAAACTGCTGGAATATAAGCTTAGTATCGCTCTCTGGCACACCTAAGCCATTATCCTCAACCTCAATGATGAGTTTCCCCTCTTCATCGTTGTATGTTCTTAGAAAAAGCGCTAAGGCTCTAGTCTTATCTCTATATTTAATTGCATTTTCAAGCAAATTATACAGCACATTAGTCATGTGCGTTTCATTTCCCCTAATCCACGTATTAGTAGCCTCATGAATAAGCTCAAATTTACTTTCGGGAGCTTCACTCGATATACGCATCGTGAATATTTTGAGCGCGCCAAGAAGCATTTCATCAATACTTATTTCGCTTAGTGGAATAAGTGCTTCTTTTCCTCCTTTATAGAGGGATAGCTGAAGAACCTTATCAATGAGAGCCTTTAATCTGAGCACCTCAGCCTCCAAGGTAGAGAGATAATGATTACGCTTAGCTTTATTCTCTATAATACTTGGGTTCTCTTGCATTTGATTGACAACAAGCTGAATAGAACTAATCGGTGTTTTCAACTCGTGCGTCATATTATTGATAAAGCTACTCTTGATCGCTTGAAATCTCAGTTGTCGGTAGAGCTGTATCATCGTAACAATCATAATAACCAATACGATAAGCGCAATAACGACTCCGGGAACTATCACCCTGCATACTCTCATACGTACTTTTCTGAAAAATCTAAATTTAGAAGTATATATGGACTATGTAATTTAGGATGCTTCTACTGACAAAAAAATATCTTGCCTAATTCCCTCATCGACACTCCAGTGCCTCCTAATCATACCCGGCTGGAGATACTCATAGAGTTTATTATCTTGAGCATCACAAAGCGTTACACTAAATGGCTCTAATACGCCCACTCTATCCAATTCACTACGAAGCTGCTCTCTAAGGAGCCTAGGATTTACTAGCTGGGGAACACTATCATAGCTATAAACTTGATACATATTACGTAGAATATACTCATCAAGTTGCTTATGCTTAGTTATAAAAACCTTCAGTAGAGAATCGCTAAGAGCGGTATTATCAATAGGTGAGAGGATATTACCAAACTTAGTTTCTGCCATGTGGTCCGGATTGACTATCTCCCATTTAGAAACGGCATCTCTCGGATTATTGATTTTCTGCAAAGTAGAGAGCAAACTACTATTGCTATCAATAGGGCTATTGAGCGATTTGTTCAGATATCGAACAAGCTCACGCACCTCGATTTCATCAGCGACTTTCTGAAGAGCGAGGTGTGCTAACTGCCTTGTTTGCGCTTTGTGGATGTCATTCAAACGCAAGAAATAAAAGTATTGCGTCCCTAGCAATGCTACAAAAATTGTAGCTAGTGCAATCCCTACAGCTAATATTAAGCTACGCCTATTCATCTGTTCTTTCTAGATAATGTACGATTACGAACATTCTGTATTGCAAAGATAGTCATTTTTACATTTGAACAACCAATATATTTTATTTACCCTCCATTTTCAGCATTAATGTTGTTTTTTTAATTCAAAAACACTCACCTAAAAGTCTTTTTACATTTCAATAACTTGAGTTTTATTGCGTCTTGGCCCTACTCTTTGTGCATGATGGAGTTTAGTGTCATACAAACCTCTAAATGCAATGGACTCAAAAATACTTAGTAAGATTACTTAAGTAAGTACGACGTACTAACCGAAACGAATAGGACACACTAACACTGATTTTTGGATTTGTCGTAGAAGAGCCCCAACGGGGCGATACTCCTACATAGCCCAGGGCGCAAGCCCTGGGTTAGTATTGGAACACATCTATTGAGCCCCAAAGGGCGGCACTTCGAGACGTAAGACAAATGCTCGCGTTATGAGTGCCGCTCCTACGGAGCTCAATGTTACTTTTCGTTCGTGTATACCCAGGGTTTCATTTCGGGCTTTGCCCTCATTTCACCCTGGGCTTTGCAGAGTGTCGTGCCTACGGCACTCATAATGCGCCTGAATTTTGATGCGCTTGCCCTGCTTCGTATTTTAGCTAAACTAAAAGTAAGTACGACATGCTTAAATCAGTGAATACACGTAAACACTTTAGTGAGTACACGTACTTATTTCAGTGAGTACGCGTACTTAAATTTTGTAAGTACGTAGTACTTTCTGGAGACTTCAGCTGTAGTCTGTACAAACTACACGTGTAGTCTCTTCAAACTTCAGCTGTAGTCTGTACAGACTTCGCCGAGGTTTTGAGTTTAGGAAAGGCTTCTTTTATTTTCTCTTCGCTCATTCATGATTTACAGCACATTGAAATCCTACGATTTAATCTGTAACTTTGAAAGACAAACAAAACTCTATTCTATTATTATATAGGTATGGCTAAAATAATTTTTGACCTTTAACACGCTCCCTGAGTTCTACGAACGATTAAGTGAACATCATACACTTATTCGTCCGCCTAAAGGGAAGACTTCTCTCAAGAAGAGCTAAAAAGGCTCGTGCAAGATGCCGATGTACTGTGTTCAGTCTTTGATATTCCTATTGGTAGAGAACTTCTAGGCAATGCTCCTAAGCTAAAATTGGTTTGCCAACTATGCCGTAGGCTACAATAATATAGACCTAGACTATTGCCGTGAGCATGGTATCGCTGTTACCAACCTCCCCACTCTGTAGTTATCCCAACCGCAGAGCTTGCAATGGCTCTCCTACTCTCCTGCAGTAGACGAGTGGTAGAGCTCAATCAAGAGCTACGAAAGAACAATGGTCGAGTATCATTAGGACGGCTAGGCATGATGGGCTTAGACCTATACGGCAAGACAATAGGTATCGTCGGGTATGGTAATATAGGAGCGACTGTGGCTGAACAGCGCCGTGCCTTCGGCATGAAGATTTTTATATTATAAGAGACAGCGTCTATCTTCAGAGATAGAAGCTGAGCGAGGGCTGACATACGCAGACCTAGATACCCTACTTGCTCAATCAGACTTTGTCTCTGTACACACGCCCTACAGCACAGAGACGCATCACCAAATAGATGCTCGTGCGCTGTCACTCATGAAGAAAGGCGCAGTCCCTATTGAATACAGCAAGAGGTTCTGTTATTGATGAAGATGCGCTCATTGCATCACTACGCTCTGGACACCTTGCTTCCCGCTGGGTTAGATGTTTTTCGAAGACAGAGATATTCCTCGTGCAGGATTACTCGAATTACCACAAGTCGTTATGACGCCTCATGTAGGCACACAAACCTACGATGCACGTGTGAATATGAATCGTGAACTCGTAGAGAATGTACTTAAATTCCTTGACGGACGAACAGACATCAGCAGAGTCGTTTAACTACGACATCAATATTTCATACAATCCAAAGAGGCTGTACCTAATATCAAAAATCTAGGCACAGCCTTTTGCTTTTGTATCTATTTATTCTATCAACTTCATCTATCGTACTATATTTGTCTGAAATAGATATAATTGCTAAATTTGTAAACAATTTATGATAGAATTATAGAATTTACATCTCAATATAAATTCTAGAAAAATACTCAAGAGGAATATTTAACAACTAAACAATGAACAAGAAAACTCTTACAGCAAGTGCGACTCTAGTACTTGCTTCTGCAGGCGCATTAAGCGCACAAACTCAAGACATTTCTGTTATCGTAGCTCCTACAGCTGGCTACACATCGTTCCATAAGAACCTAAACCTTGGTGAAAGTCCATCAGCAGGTGTACGTGCTGGTTTCGCTGTTGGTCCCACTTTTTTTGAAGTACGTGGTCTTTGGGATCGTAGCTTCAATGTTAAGCAAATTGAAAACATCTCATCAACTAAGATTGAGCGCCTTGGTGGTGAACTTAAAGCTAACCTATGGAGCAATATGATTCTTACGCCTTACGTTACCGCTGGTGCTGGGGTGATGAAGATGAAGTATGATGATGCAGCTGTAAGCAAGAACTACGAAGAGAAGCAACTATACACAGCTCTTGGTGCTGGTCTTAAGATTAACCTCTCTAAGCGTGTTGCTCTAGCTCTTGAAGCTAAGGATTATATCTTCAACGTTGACCATAACAATCGTTACCTCAAGGCAGGTGTAGATGGCAATAAGGGCTCTACACAACTTCGGCGGTCAAGCTTCTCTTGACTTCTACCTCGGTGGCAACCTACGTAGCAAAGACAAAGTTACACGTGCATTCCGCAATACTTTTGGCAACGGCTTCCGTGGTGCTAAGTTCGTCCTTGAACCAGGTATGGCTTACCTAGACTTCAACGAAGGTTCACTCTTCAATGATACATATTTATTAGGAGGAAGCGCTGGTATCGATTTCGGTCAATATATTGGTCTTCGTGGTTTCTATTACCAAGGCACAAAGAACCCTAACAAGCTAGACCTTAACTTGGGCAAGGAACTTGAAATGTACGGAGGTAATGTAATCGCTCGCCTAAACGTTTCACGCGGTGTAACTCCTTACCTATCTCTTGGTGCAGGTTATCTAAATGTTAAGAACGACTACACTGATACTAAGGGCGGTCATGACGCTAAGAAGGGTTGGTTCGCTCTCGGTGGTGGTGGTCTAGAAGTGCCTCTACACCGTACAGTAGCTCTTTATGGTGAAGCTAATGTTATGCTTAACGAACAAGACAATAAGGAGGTAAGTACAATCACTAATCCTGCTGACGTTAAGACCAACTGGATGTTCAAGGCTGGTCTACGCTTCAACCTCGGTGCTAAGAGCCGCAATGGAGAAAGACTTTATCGCAACTACGCTAATGACCTTGTAGAAGCTGAGCGTGAAGACAGCAACAACAAGCTCAACCAGCTTAGACGTGAACGCCAGGCTACAATCGACTCTCTCCAACAGAAACTTGATGAAGCTCTTGAGGCTCAAGACTTCGCAAGCGTAAAGGTTCTTGCTGATAGCATTGATCAGAAGCAAGCTGACGTTAAGGTTATTGCCGAACAAGAGAACAACCCAACAGAAGAAAAACGTTACAGTGCTCACAAAGGCTCAGCTAGAAGAACTCGTTAACCGCATCTCTGCTAAGAAGCGTACTAACGAGCCAACTTCACAGCTAAGCGAACTAGAGCGTTTACTGCTTATCCTAAACCTACGTGGTACTAACGTTGCGCCTACTGTTTATGCACAGCCTACGACTATTGCTCCTCATGTAATCACTACTGAGAAGACACAGACAGTTACAGACGCAGGTCAGCAACCAATGGTTATCAATGTCGCTGATGCTCAAGCTAACGAAGCTAAGATTATGCAACGTATCGAAGATATGGAGCGTCGCATCAACCGCCGTATCGATAATGCACAGCAACAGCCCTAGCACAACTACTATCCTAACTGCAGGAGCAACTGACTCTTATAGCTCTGGCAACTTCCTTAAGTTCCAAGAGCTAAGCGTTCTCGGTGGTTTCGGAGTTGGTCCAGCTCTTAGCCTGCATGCAGGTCTACGACCAACATGGCAAATGGGTAACAGCTGCTTCTCTTTCGCTCCTGATGCATTCTACATCCGAAGCAAAGAAAATGGCTACTCTGTGTCTGCAAACCTATTGTACACTTTCGGAACTCTTAAGTCTGCACGCCTTACACCTTATATCGGTGCAGGTCTAGGTTACAGCAACTACGCTTACAGCTCTCGTGGTGGAGTAAGCCTTATCGGTGGCGTGAAGTTCCAAAAATATCTTTGGTGGCAATTTATTTGTAGACCTAAGCCTACGTCCAGCATTCAGCAACGCATTTATTTCTGCTGGCTACAGCATTAAGTTCTAAAGCATGAAACGTATACGAGTATATTTATTATCACTCGGACTTATTGCCGTCTCTGGCTTCTTGTCTTGGGCTAAGGCTCAAGACAAGGTAGCTGAAGATGGTAGTAAACTCATCCGAGTGCGCACAGCAGACCTTGTAGCCGTCCTTGATAGCCTTGCCAATAGCTCTACTGAGGGTCAATCTATTGAGAACCTTCGTAAGCAGTGGTTGCTAAGTCTATTACTTGGAGGGCAGCAGCAAAGTCAGACTGTAATAGGGTCTACTGGATACAATGCTTCTTATGATGCGAGACTTCGCAATATTGAGCAATTATTGCAGTTAAGAACTCGCACTAATAGACAAGGAAACTCTATCATCGTACTCCCTCGTGAGTCTAACCACTCTATGGTTCAGCCTCAATATATACAAGCTGCACCTTCAGTGCCTCAGAACACCTTAGTGCAGAATACGAAGAAGACTATTGATAGTGTTATTGTTACTCAGACTTTAGTTCCTGCTCAAACTCAAGCTACAGTTCAGACTAAGAATGATACTATTTATATCAAGGAACCTACTGCACAGCCTATTGAGTCTGTAGAGTCTGTATCTGAAAGCCTTAGTTGCTCTGTTTATTTCTCTGTTGGCAGTGCTGTACTTAATGCAGTTTCTAAGAATCTCATTAAGGAAGTTGCTAGCACACTTGCAGCTAACCCTGAGCTTAAGCTTAGACTTAGCGCATATGCCTCTCCTGAGGGAAATAAGGCTAACAACGAACGCTTAGCTAAGCGTCGTTACCAGAGTGTAATCAATGAGTTTATGCACTATGGCATCGATGCTTCTAGATTGAACACTACGCCTAATCTAGGTATTGATTTAGGCAAGCGCATACCAGATCTTGCTCGCCGTGTAGATATCATCGCTGAGTAAGTACCCCATAATCCTATTAAAAAGGGCTGTGTGTCTTGTTACTGATACACAGCCCTTTTCTTTATTAGCAAGAACCTCTACCTTATTGAAACCGTTGCACAGTCTCCCAAAGGACAAGTAAAACTTGTCCTTTGGTGGGGCTTTGCAGTATGTGATAATCACAAGGCATTGAGAATGAGGGTGCAGGGAATTTACTCTTGTAAATGACCAAGCCTGAATGTCGATAATAACGCAGCGAGTACCGTATTATGCAATAGTTTCTTATTATTTTTATCCACTTTTGGCTCATAGGAAGAGTTTTAAGTATCTTTGTTCGCTAGAATAATAATTAGAGCATAATAATTATGAATATAATCCATGATGGCATGCCATCTGCTCCTATACGAGAAATCTGTATCCTTGGTTCAACGGGCTCAATAGGCACGCAGACACTCGATATTATCAGACAAAACCCTAATCAGTTTCATGCTTTTTGCGATTACTGCTCACCGCAATCACAAACTACTTGTCGAGCAAGCTCGTGAGTTTAAGCCTCGCTATGTAGTCATCGCTGAAGAGAGTCTATACACTGATGTCGCTGAAGCCCTAAGAGGGACAGAAACCGAAGTTTTGTGTGGTGATTATGCCCTTGAGGAAGTCGCCTCTATGCCAGAGGTCGATGTCGTTATTACCGCTATGGTTGGTTATTCAGGATTGCGCCCAACGATAGCCGCCATAGAAGCACGCAAGACTATTGGTCTTGCCAACAAGGAAACTCTCGTTGTGGGAGGAGCCTTGATTATGCCACTTGTCAAGCGATACGGAGCACGCATCATTCCTGTAGACAGCGAGCATTCAGCCATCTATCAATGCCTCATCGGAGAAGAAAATAATCCTTTAGAGAAGATTATCCTTACTGCATCTGGAGGTCCTTTCCGTCGTCTAAGTAAGGACGAACTTAAGCATGTCAGCGTAGAGCAAGCCCTTAAGCACCCCAACTGGAGTATGGGAGCAAAGGTTACGATAGACTCAGCCTCATTGATGAATAAAGGCTTTGAAATGATGGAAGCTAGATGGCTTTTTGATTGCCAGCCCTCCGACATCGAAGTGCTCGTACACCCACAGAGTATTATCCACTCTATGGTACAGTTCCGTGATGGTGCCGTCAAGGCTCAACTAGGTATGCCCGATATGCGTCTGCCAATAGGCTATGCAATGGGACTTACTGAGCGTGTCACAAATGACTATCCTCGCTACAACTTCCTCAGCCAAGACTTAGCTTTGAAGCTCCCGACATGGAGCGTTTCCCTAATCTTAAGCTAGCGTATGACTCAATCGAACAAGGCGGAAATATGCCTTGTATCCTCAATCTCGCCAACGAAGTAGCTGTAGCTAGTTTCTTATCAGGAAGATGTTCATTCGTCGGCATGACGGATATGCTCCGCCATACTATGGCACATTGCCCCTTTGAGAGTTCAATTAACCTAGATATTCTTGAAGAAACGGATAGCCAAGCAAGAGCTATCGCCGAAGAGTATCTAAAACAACATTCATAGAACGCTTGTCAGCATGAAGATAAAATTCTTTTAGTTCACTTATCGCATTAAGCCTATTGGCTTCATGTGCGCAAAAATAGGTCTGCTCAGGTACGTATCATACACACAACCGATGTGCATGGTAATCTATTTACTCAAGACTACATCAATAACACGCCGATGACGGGCGGAATGGCTCGTTTCAGTTCGATGATGAAAAGCCGTACGAGCCGAAAGCCCCAAAAACACTTCTTCTTGATGGTGGTGATATCCTACAAGGTGAACCGGTTACTACTACAGCAATTACATTGACACGCTCAAGCCAAATGCTGTAGCCGTAGCCATGAACTACTTAAAATATGATCGCCACTATTGGTAATCACGATGTAGAGCCAGGTCATCAGATCTATGATAAGTTCGTCAAGGATGCGACATTCCCTCTTTTAGGAGCTAATGTCATCAATACCCAAAACCAATAAGCCCTACTTCAAGCCTTACCAAGTCTTCAAACAAGACGTACCTACGCATTGTAGTCGTAGGGTTTACAACGCCCGCCATTCCACAGTGGCTACCTGACCACCTTTGGAGCGGAATGAGATTTGAGGACGTTGTTAAGAGTGCAAAAGAATGGATTCCTAGACTTCAGAAGACAGAAAAGCCCGATGTGCTGATTGCACTCCTACATTCAGGGCTAAAGAACCACAACGATGATTACCTTGAGGATGCTGGAGAAGTGCTTGCCAAAGAGGTTAAGGGTATAGACCTTATCCTGCTGGGTCATGACCACCGCCAATCCAACAAATGGATTAAGCGAAGCGAAACGGACAGCGTTCTTCTACTCAATCCCGCTAATCACTTAGATTGGGCTAGCGATATCCAAATACAGGTCAAGAAATCGAAGGGACAAACGACTAAAACAATTTCTTCTAAGTTCGTTGACATCAATCGCTATGAAGCAGATGCCGAGTACAGCAAAGTCCTCTCTGAATACGAAGAAGGCGTCAAGAGCTTTCTCAGCAAAAAGTTGGTGTACTCTCGGATAGCGTTCAAGCTCTTGCTTCATAAAGGGCTCAAGTCCGTACCTAAACGTAGTGCATCAGATGCAACTATTCACAGCGAAAGCGGACATTAGTTTTGCGGCTCCCCTCAATACACGCACGGAAATACCAAGCGGAGATATTTATGTGCGCGACCTCTTCAAGTGGTGCCCCTTCAGCAACTACCTCTACACCATGGAGCTAAAGGGCAGGAGATTAAAAGAGCTACCTAGAGCATTCGTATGGAGGTTGGGCTGCACAGATGAGTTCTCCCGAAGATAGGCTTATAGCTATGCGCCCCGATGCCAAAGCAGGAGACAAGTACAAGACCTTAATCCCTACTTATAATTTCTCATCGGCCTATGGGCTAGACTATGAAGTTGATGTTACGAAGCCAGCAGGTCAGCGTATCACCATCAAGCGTCTCTCAAATGGGCAAGCCTTTTAATCTTGACGGCAAGTACAGAGTAGCCGTAAATAGTTATCGCGCTGGTGGTGCTGGTGGCATGCTCACCACAGGAGCAGGTATTCCTAAGGAAGCGCTCAAAAGTAGAATTGTAGGAGCCAGCCAGTATGACCAATTCTTTAGCCTATTCAAGTACTTTGAAAATCAAGGCTTAGATTAAACCTGATACGCGCAAGAATTGGCTATTTATTCCTCAAGCGTGGGCAGAAGAAAGCGGCTAAGCGTGACATTGCCTTTATCATTGATGCCAAGTAATGGAAATACTATCTAATTATTATATCATGGGAGGAGCAGGCTGTGTCTTGCTCCTCTTAGTCATTCTAATCTTGCTTATTCGTCGCTATAAGAAGCGCAAAAACAGACCTATTAAGTTGCCCCCTAAGCCTAGCACAGACGAATTAAGGCTTAAATTAGCCGTGGACGTAGACACTTCAGTGCTTACAAATCCTCAAGATAAGGCACAAGGCAATGCCCACTACCTAGTTTTTGATACCGAGACTTTCGATGCAATCTCTTTCCATGATGAGAGCAAGCAAACTTACAAAATCTCTCGTCCTGTAGCCCTCTCATGGATGATACTTGATGATTGTGGTTTACCTCTCCACGAAGAGAGCCATATCCTAAAAGTCAGTGAACAGGGAGATATGCACCCCGATGCAATCGCCATACATGGGATTAGCAACGAGATGATACAAGCAGGTGAAGAACCTGAAGCAGTCTACCAAGCTTTCCAAACAGCTCTATCCCAGTGCAAGACCATTGTAGCCCACAATCTACAATTTCATAAAACAGTCCTGGCCTCTGACCTTGAACGCTTAGGCTTAAGCGCTCTTGCGACTCAACTATCACACTATCCCAATGGAATTTGTACGATGGAATGGGGACAACAGCTCGGTTTCAAGCACATGAAGGATACAGCCCTGTACCCTAGCCTTGATGAGCTCTTTGGATATTTATTCTTCAAGCGCATGCACTTACCCCTAAGTTACCAAAGTAAGACGGTTAGAGATATCAAGCTGGTGGCAGCATGCCTAAGAACCTATATCGGAGGAACTTTGCAGAATGGGGTAATCGCAAGGCATTGAGACTGAAGGCGCAGGGAGTTTACTCTTGTAAATGACCAAGCCTGAATGTCGATAATAACGCAGCGAGTGCCTCGTTATACAATGTTTCATTCAGGGGAAATGAGTACCTTTGACACGATTAACTTAAAATATTTTCAGATAAAATGAGTATTGCAACAAATAAGTTCGTTCGTCTAAGCTACGAACTGTACGCAGGAAGCGAGACGAGCGTGAGCTCATGGAGCAAACTACCGAAGACCATCCTCTAGAATTCATTTACGGCATGGGTATGATGCTTCCAGAGTTTGAGAAGCAATTATTTGGTCTTTCTAAGGGCGATAAGTTCGATTTCGTTCTAACAAGCGAACAGGCTTATGGCAAAAGAGAAGAAGAAGCCGTACAAGAACTTCCTAAGAATATCTTCCTCAACGAACAAGGGATATTTGATAGCTCAATTGTTTTTGAAGGCAACACACTCCCTATGTACACTCCTGATGGTCAAACTGTACAAGGTAGTGTACTTGAAGTTCGCGAAGATGTAGTTGTAATGGACTTTAACCACCCATTAGCAGGAGAAACGCTACATTTCATCGGCGAAATCATTGAAGAGCACGAAGCTACAACAGAAGAGATTGAGCAGTTCTTCGGCACTCACAACCACGAAGGCGGTTGCTCTAGTGAGTGGCTGTGGTGGTTCTTTGCGGTTGTGGTGAATAAACACGTAGCATAACATTATTTGGTATCCGATTTTATAAACGGAACCATTACTCTATCCGCAATGTCTATTCTAAGACATTGCGGATTTTCTTTATCAATACACAACTATTATATCGTATGGTTCTATACTAAAAACATCTAGTACAGCGAAAGCAAAGTACACGATGGCTTTTCCTATTTTCAAAACCTCGGCGAAGTCTGTACAAACTACACGTGTAGTCTCTTCAAACTTCAGCTGTAGTTTGTACAGACTTCAGCTGAAGTCTCCACTTTATTCAGCTAAACGAGTATTTTATTTTTCCTATTCCATTAGGCTTCCTTAGCTTGAACTATGAAAGAATAAAGGCTGTCACAAAATTGTGACAGCCTTTATCTAATAACTTTAAGTGCAGACCCAATGGGTCGCAAGCCTTAATTATTCTGCGCTTTCAGCGACGAGGAGCTTCTTCAGCCTTTTGGTGCAGGAGCATTTTCGCTAACCACTTCGAATGGAAGCTCTGACTGATGCTTCCTTGTGGAAACGAACTACTGCAGTGTGGCTACCAAGTTCCTTCACGCCCTTAACCACGATAAACTTTACGGTCTACTTCGTGACCAAGCTTAGCGAGCTCTTCAACAAGCTGAATGTTTGTTACAGAACCATAGATAGCATCGTTAGCACCAGTCTTAACTGCGATAACGAGCTTCACACCCTGAAGCTTAGCGACCTGTGCTTCTGCTTCAGCCTTGATAGCGACGATCTTGTGCGCGCGCTGGCGTAGGTTCTCTGCTAGTACTTTCTTGGCACTCTCTGTAGCAAGAATAGCCTTACCCTGAGGGATTAGAAAGTTACGTCCGTAACCATTCTTTACTGTTACTACGTCGTCCTTATAACCTAGGTTAAGGACATCTTCTTTCAAAAATAACTTCCATTGTATTCTGTCTCCTTCAGTTATGTTATTACTTAGTCATATTGTCTGTTACGTATGGAAGCAGAGCAAGGTGACGAGCACGCTTTACTGCTTGGGCACACGACGCTGGAACTTAAGTGAAGTACCAGTGATGCGACGAGGAAGAATCTTACCTTGCTCGTTAAGGAACTTCTTAAGGAAGTCTGCATCCTTGTAATCTACATACTTAATGCCAAGCTTCTTAAAGCGGCAATACTTCTTCTTGTTCTTATCTACTGCAAGTGGAGTAAGATAACGGATTTCTGTTGGTCTTTCGCCATGTCTTTTAAGCGTTTGATTGTGACTTACGATTTCTTCTCTTAACAGCGTATTCAGCTGCGAACTTGTCCTGACGGAAAGTGAGGAAGCGAAGAACAGCTTCATCACGGCGGAAGCCAGTTTCAAGTACATTGATAACTTCAGGGTTAGCCTTGAACTCTACCAAGTTGTAGAAGCCAGTTGACTTCTTTTTGGATAGGGTAAGCAAGCTTCTTAAGACCCCAATTCTCGTGGTTCCTAATCTCTGCACCATTAGCCTGCAGAAGACCGATGAACTTGTCTACCGCTTCCTTCATCTGTGGTTCAGACAAAACGGGAGTAAGAATGAAAACGGTTTCGTAATTGTTCATAACTCTTGTTTTATTATTTATAATTAAAATATCGACCGCAAAGATAATACTTTTATCTGACATATAAGCCATTGCATACTTCTCTGATTTTCTCTGCTCATTCCTTTATCTAGACTCATTCTCACCTATCCAAAGAATAATAGCCACTACTCAACACTTTTTTCTTCATCTAATAAAATCCAATGGGACGGAAAGAACGTATCCTCTGAGGTAGACCTCTTTAATGGATAACGAGGAACAACCACCTCTACATTATCAGAGTATTGAGAGCAAAAATGCTCCCCCACCATGAAAATGTGCTACCAGCTAGTACATAACGTTTAAAGCGAGACAATAGATACAAATCTTCATAGACAGTTCATCCTTCTACTCGAACGAGGTTATATTGCTGAGATATTATCTCTAGGTCTGACTCTATAGCATCAAAATCATCAGAAAAAACATATACCTTATCGATATCCTTGTTTTCTGCCAATAAATTCAACCCTCTCAAATAATGCTCTGCTCCAAATACCTTATAGATCTCAGGATGCTTCAAGAAGTCTCCACGTCAGAAATGAATAGCTACACTTCTCTCTGTTAGACCACTAGCAATACCTTCTAATGTCGTTGGCAAAGACACTATTCCTTCTAAAAATCCTCTTATCTTATTTTCGAAATTCAAGAGATTATACTTATAAGATTGAAAATACCCTTGTATCCTATAAACAAATGGCAAAGAAAGTTTAGGCTTCCGAACTAGAGGAGGAAAAGATGAGAATCTAGATTCATTTTTACTAAGATATACTGCATGCTTAGACTCTTCTTCTTCGAAATAACGAATACGAGGTTTTATTCTTGCATAAACAGACCACCTCTTACTGTATTCTGGCGAAATATAGGAAACTGACAGTGCTTAATAATATCGGTAAATAGAGATCGAACCGCTCTATCTTTCCCTAATGTATCGGCCTTCTCAATTCCCCAATCATTAACAATGCAACAATGATAACCATAGGTTCTTCTTAAGAAATCTGCATAAGCCAACTGATAAAGCTGATTTCCTAAACCTCCCATTATCGTAACACATACACAACCTATGGACATACTAGCGTAGCTTAAGCGTTATTAAACTTAGTGCGGCAAGCAGCATACCGATTAGAAAGAAACGCAAGGTTATCTTAGCCTCAGGCAATGCCCCGAAAGGCTTATTCCATAAGCAAGCAATACCCGAGTCTCCACTCTTCTGATAGTGATGATGAAGAGGCGTCATACGGAAAACGCGTCTACCTTCCCCGTATTTGCGCTTCGTGTACTTAAAGTAAGATACCTGAATAATCACAGATATGCCCTCCATAATAAACACCCCACAGAGTACAGGAAGAAGGAGCTCTTTGCGCACAAGAATAGCGAATACACCGATAATACCTCCAAGGGTAAGGCTACCCGTATCGCCCATAAAGACTTGAGCCGGATAACTATTGTACCATAAGAACCCAATTGTTGCGCCCACGAAGGCGTATGCAAACACTACTAATTCTTCCGCTCCAACGATGTACATGATATTGAGATAACCAGCCATCTCAAAGTGGGAAGACACATAAGCCAAAATCCCTAAGACGACACCGACAATAGCCGAACTATCCGACGCCAAGCCGTCAATACCATCTGTTAGGTTCACGCAGTTAGAAGCATTGTCACGACAAAGACTGTCATCGCAATAAATATAGTCCAGCCCACAATATCCTTTTGCAGGTCCATCTAAAGGAATAATCTCAGAATAATCAAGGTTATTATTCTTAAAGAAAGGCACTGTCGTCTGCGTGCTCTTAGTTTCAAGTTTGGTAAAAACTACGCGCTTAGCTCCATCTTGATGTATTACCTCGCTATTCTCCTAATGACCGTCGCTGGACTCATATAGAGCGTAATACCTACGATTAGGCCAAAGCAAAACCTGCCCTACAATCTTATAACGACCAGCCAATCCTTCTTTATTCTTACGGAAGACCTTGATATAATCATCTAAGAAGCCTAGTAAGCCCATCAAGACAGTCGTGATAATCATCAGCAGGACATAGACATTATCCAGACGAGCAAACAGCAGAGTGGGTATAAGAAATTGCCAAGATAATCATAATCCCCTCCCATAGTAGGCGTACCTTTCTTTTGCATTTTGGCCTTCCAAGCCGAGATTACGAATTTCTTCGCCAATCTGCAAACGTTGTAAACGCTTAATAATCTGATGTCCCAAAACAGTTGTAATGAGTAGCGCAAGTATAAAGGTTAGCACCACTCGGAATGAGACATACATAAACAAACGACTACCTATAAAATCCCACTCTCTTAGGTAGCTAAACAGATGATATAACATAATAAATAAAGCTTATTCTTTATCTTACAATCCTTCTAAAACATTTTAAGCCATGGCTTCCTGCTTGAAAATCTGGCGCAATACTTCTCTATCATCAAAGGGATGTTTGACCCCTTGTATCTCTTGATAAGTCTCATGCCCCTTCCCTGCTACGAGGATATAATCTCCTTGAGCTGCCAACATACAAGCCGTACGAATAGCCTCTGTTCGGTCCACAATTGTAAGACTCTTAGCGAGCAACTCGGGCGCAACGCCCTCCTTCATATCGTTGAGGATGGCTACAGGGTCCTCTGTGCGCGGGTTATCGCTCGTTAGGATTACCTTATCACTGAGTTTCAGAGCCTCGGTAGCCATAAGCGGACGCTTACCCTTATCCCTATCACCGCCACAACCAACGACTGTAATAATCTTGACCTTACTACCGCCACATAGTTTCTCCCTCATTTCTCGGATAGTCTCAAGTACATTCACAAGTGCATCGGGCGTATGAGCATAGTCCACAAAGGCGGTATAGCCCTTGCTGTCCGAACGCAAAGTCTCTAGTCTACCCGACACACTCCGAAGCATAGACAGATAGCGCAATGCGTCCTCTCTATTCAAACCAATTTCAACGGCAGCACCATAGACAGCCAAGAGGTTATATACATTAAACTCTCCGACGAGCTGTATCGTAACTTCTCTATCGTTGATACTAATATCCGTACTATCTGGATGTAGGCTCATCACTTGAGCCTTATAGTCTGCTGGACTATGTAGGGCATAAGTTAGTTTGCGCGCTTCGGTATTCTGAAGCATAACAGGACCATTCTTCTCATCTTGGTTAGTGAGCGCAAAAGGCCTTCTTGGGTAAATCATCAAAAAAATCTCTTTTTGCCTTTAGATACTCTAAGACCGTGCCGTGGTAATCGAGATGATCACGAGTTAGATTAGTGAATATACCACCATCAAAAATCAATACCTGCGATGCGACGCTGAGCTACAGAGTGGCTACTAACCTCCATAAAGACATGGCTACAGCCGGCATCTCTCATCTCCGCAAGCAAAGCCTGCAAAGCGATAGCACCCGGAGTAGTATGTGTACTCGGTACAGCCTTAGCATCAATATAATTACAAACCGTACTCAATAGACCCGTAGGATAGCCTGCAAGCCTAAACATATTATATAGAAGCGTCGCAATTGTTGTTTTCCCATTTGTGCCCGTCACCCCGACAACCTTCATATCTCTAGAGGGTGACCATGCCATGCTAGAAGCAATCAGCCCCATAGCATCAGCACTATCGGCAACCTCTATATAGCATACATTAGGGTTAATGTCTTGAGGAACTTGCTCCAACAAAATGGCTTTAGCTCCTGCGACTATAGCCTTATCGATATATTGATGACCATCAGAATGAACGCCTTTTATAGCACAAAAAGTGTGCCCGCTTCAACTCGTCGGCTATCATCAGTAATACTTGTTATCTCCACATCCGCTCCCCTCTGTCCATGCAGAGTATGAGGCTTCTTTTTAAGCGGTCGTATGCAGACGATAATAGTGTCAATAAATTCATCTTAATTCTATTTTTTTCTATCTATTTGTGTAGCTTTCGTATCTTCCCCAGTATTAAACAATAAAAGAGTCCTATATAAAAAGGCTCTATGATACGATAGCATTGTCATATACAAAAGGTACGACATTTCCAATAATTTGATTTTTTTCTTACAATAGCCTTGGACGGCTATCATTGGAAGCATCTGCTGTAGTGATAAAGGCATCACTATCCAAAGCCAGCACTTCCGTCTTAATTTGTTGGAGTATCTTGCGTTCTACAATAATAAAGATTACATCGCGCTCAACCCCTAGATACATACCTCGTCCATGAAGGAATGTCCCGCGCACACCGAGTTGCAAGCACAGCAAGTCACGTATTTCCTGCGTCTTACCACTGATGATAAATACACTCTTGTACGGATTGGTTGGTTTGCAAGACATCGACCACTTTTCCATAAACGAAAATTGCAATCCAGCTATACAAAGGCACTCTCCAGTCCTGAAAAGCCACTAAACCTAGCAAGACCACAATAGAGTCAATCACGATGATGAGCGTACTCACCTTGATATTAAATTTCGTAGCTAAGACCCGAGCCAAAGTATCTGTCCCAGCACAAGTACTCTGAGCAAGGAAAATAAGATAGACACTAAAAGCCAAGGAGAGCACCGCCATAGAAAGCACAAAGGAGGATCGCCCTCTACAATGGGCTTCCCCTCCGTAATACTTGCTACAAGATTGGAGCATACAGCTGTCAATACAAAAAGTTATAGCGGTCTTTAGCGCACTCAATCGTCCTAAATTGCCAAATGCAAGGGCAAAAAGAGGCACGTTAAAGAATATAGCCACCGTTCCTATGGGCAAGCCATTAGGGTAGCTCGTAAACATACCCTTTGTCAAGTGGTTGATGACAATACTGATGCCATAAACACCGCCGGGGACAATAGCCACAGGAGCTAAAAAAATAGCGAATAACCTATACCCAAAAAGCACCGACCCTGCTACAATGAATAACAAATCCCTTAAAAATGCCTTGCTGAGCAACTCCTTAATCATGATATGCTGGTATTACTGTAATACTTATGCGGGGGTATCGGCAAATGTCATCAGATAAGATTTGATAAAAGCATCAATATCGCCATCCATAACGGCATTGACATTACTTGTCTGATAACCCGTACGATGGTCCTTGACACGCCTATCATCAAAAACATAACTGCGGATTTGACTTCCCCACTCTATCTTTTTCTTATTTGCTTCTACCTCTGCTTGAGCCTTACGACGTCGCTCAAGCTCCTTCTCATAGAGCTGTGAGCGCAAAAGACGCATAGCATTCTCTCTATTATCCGTTTGGCTACGAGTCTCGGTATTCTCAATGATAATTTCCTCTTCTTCTCCCGTCTCAGGGTCACGATACTGATAGCGCAAGCGGACACCGGTCTCTACCTTGTTCACATTCTGTCCTCCTGCTCCACTTGAGCGGAATGTATCCCCAACTGATATTAGCCGGATTGACCTCAACCTCAATAGTATCATCTACCAAGGGGACTACAAAGACAGAAGCAAAAACTCGTCATACGCTTGCCCTGAGCATTGAAAGGCGACACACGCACCAAGCGATGGACACCGTTTTCACTCTTAAGAAATCCGTAAGCTTGGTCGCCTTCAATCTGCATCGTAACAGTCTTAATGCCTGCTTCTTCGCCGTCAATCCAGTTCGTTATTGTCGTTTTATAACCTTCCTTATCAGCCCAACGGCGATACATACGCACGAGCATACTTGCCCAGTCCATACTCTCCGTACCACCGGCACCAGCATTGATTTTGAGCACAGCACCTAGGCTATCCTCTTCAGCACGTAGCATATTGCGAAGCTCAATCTCTTCAAAATGGGCTATTGCGTGAGCGTAAGCCACATCAACTTCCTCTTCTGTCGCTACCTCTTCACGATAAAAATCCATTGCAGTAGCGACTTCTTCAGTCAGTTGATCGGCTGTATCGTAGGCAGTAATCCACTTCTTGAGGTCCCCAACGACACGCATTTGGGCTTCTGCACGTTTGCGGTCTTCCCAAAAGGCAGGGTCTGCTGTCCTAAGCTCCTCCTCTTGCAGTTGCAAACGCTTATTTTCTATATCTAAATATACTCTTAGGGCTTCTTTACGAGCCTTTAAGTCTGCGAGTTGTTCTGTCGTTATCATCTTGATGCAAATGTACTACATTATACAGAATTTCAGCTCTCTGATAATGGCCTAACACAGGGCAAGCACATCAAAATTCAGGCGCATTATGAGTGCCGTAGGCATGATACTTCTTCATAGCCCAGGGTGAAATGAGGGCAAAGCCCGATATGAAACCCTGGGAAAACATTAGAAACAAAAATTATGAGCTCCGAAGAGGCGGCACTACTGCGCGAACATTTGCATTACCCCCCACAAGTGCCGCCCCTAAAGGGGCTCAATAAATGTTGATTGACTATTAACCCAGGGCTTGCGCCCTGGGCTATGAAAATGTATCGCCCTTGCAGGGCTCTTTGATGTCTCCCCAATAGAGATATCATCTTGATGCGCTTGCCCTGAGTCTTCCAAACACAGAAATGTCCAAATAGGCGAAGAGAAAACCCAGCACACACTTCCTATTCTCAAAACCTCGGCGAAGTCTGTACAAACTACGGCTGAAGTTTGAAGAGACTACACGTGTAGTTTGTACAGACTACAGCTGAAGTCTCCAGAAAGTACTACGTACTTACAAATTTAAGTACGCGCACTCACTAAAATAAGTGCGTGTACTCACTGATGTGTTTACGTGTACTTACTGAAACAAGTACGACGTACTAATTAAATGTTAGCTCAAATCTATTGTTCTGCTAAACTTCTACTTGCAAGGGAATCACAAAAAGATAAGACTGAACATCCCTCTATCTTGTTTTCCGTTTTCTTAAATACCTCCAAGCTAAAACTAGACCGGTGCAACTCACAATAGTTCCTCCTATCATAGCTGTAAACATCAATATATTCCAACCTATACCATGCCCAACTAACCCCTTAAAGGTAAAGCTATGTAGAGCCTGATAAGTCCATCGACGCAAGCGTGTATTACGATTAAAGTAACGTACACTCGCCGTCTTGGGGTCGATATAATAACTCGTCTTATCCTTATCTTCTACTTGAACATGAAATACCGGAAGAGGTAGATTCTGCTTCTTATTGATGTAGTAATTATCATATTCCTTAAAGTAAAATAATGGTATATCTCTCTTGCGGATGCAACGCATCAACCCACCTTTTAACATCAATACTGTCTAACTTAAGAGGTTTTAGCTTGTGCCTCTGAAGCATCCACAAAGATTGTGGTATCTGCCGTTAACACTTGATAATAGGGCTTCTCTCCGTAAGACCTGAAGGAGACTTTCAGAACTTCCTTACTTGAGAGCTGAGAGAGCAATTGTCCTATACTTAGAGGATAATCACTTGGCGCAATCTGTATAGATTTATCTTGAGAGAGTGTAGAAAGTTCTGGACGATGCGTACTCACCAACCATTGAGGAATCTTTTGCAAAGACATCATTCCACTAAAAGAAAATGAAAAAACAAAAATTCCAAAGATAAAGCCCGCTATATGATGCCAACGAAAGACTCCCTTGGGGTACATGCTCCTAAAGTCTTTTCTTTTGCGATAACGCTTAATGTAAAGCCATTCCTCCAAGAACCAGACCGCTTAGACACATAAATGCACCCAACCCAGAAACAGTTATTACAATATTTGCCCATGTATCTCGATAAAAGCGTAAATCTAAGATATAGAGCCAATGAGGGATTGCTCCTATCCAAGCATAGAACCTACTGCTTTCCGTACTATATTGTACTCCTTCTCCTGTTACTTGTGATACATATAACTCTGTTCTCGACTCATCGCCATAGTGATAACGAAGAATAGGCATTTGTTCTAAGTGCTTCTCATAGGGTATCCACCTATCAAGATAATGAAGAGTGTCTACATATATGATAGGTGCCGAAAAGGCTCGCTTAGCATACGAGTCAACTTCCTTCAAGGTATACCTATCGCGTGGCTTTCCTTCGCTAGGATAAAGAGTTGTTTTTCCTCCTAAAGAATAGGAAAAACCATAAACAGAATCAGAAAACATTCGTAACGACAAGCTATCGGGTTTCACTTGTGGTACGAGAGTTCTTAGATTTACCTCAAGGCTATCCCTAGGGATAGCCTTGAGTGAATATAAAGCATGCCTCTGAACAGACTCTTGCATCTTAGGGAAATTGTGATAAATCATCACAAAACCTGTCAGAAACCACATTACAAAGAGAATACTCAGAGCAGTTCCCAAGACCTGATGTACTCGGATTAATACTTGCTTCATATTTAGTTAGGCTGATTACTTAGTGACCAAGACGATACGAGAATGATACAGTATAATTCCGACCTATACTAGGATTTATCTGTCGTCCTAGAGTATTGATGCCATACTGCTCATCTAGGAGATTATTAAGTTGTACACCTAGAGATATACCCCCCTTAAACTGATAACCCAGACCTAAATCAAGCAAGAAGTGACTAGGAAATACAACATCTTGGTTAAGATTATTAATCATCTTATCTGTATAAGATAAGCTCGTATTAGCCGACAACCCCTTAAATAATCTTGAGAAATTATAGCTACCGGATAAAACAAACATATGGAGAGGTACATGAGGTTGTTGCACTCCCTCCTGAGGGTCTACCTTGAGAAATTCATTAGAAGCAATGCCACTAACCTTTGCATCTGTATATGTATACCCCAGAGAGAGCATCAAATCGTTAATAGGAGTGGCTTGTACTTCGACTTCAACTCCCTTAGAAACAGTTGTACCTACCTGTCCCATAACATTACGAGGAGAAGCTTCTGTACTGCGTCCCAACGACTTCAATTCATGCTCTCGCTTAATATAGAATCCTGCCAATGACCCACGCAACCAACCTTTCGCATACTTCACACCCAATTCAGTCTGATAACCCGTCATGGGCTTAAAAAGACTCTCTAGATGTACGAGGGTCATAAGTTTGTCCCAAAGTATTAACGTAAATAGTATTATCACTAACCGTATTGCGTAGTGGCTGGAAGAAGTTAGCGACAGAGCCATATACGGATAACTCATCTAATGGATTATACAACAAACCGATACGATAGGTTAATGCGTTATTTGCAATACTATAGTCATAAGGAGAAGCTGTAAATTTCCAACGGCCATCAGAAACCGGATCATTTTTTAGTTGTTCGCTCAAAACGCACATAATCCCATCGACCAGCAAGCATCAACTTAAATCTCGACACTGGCTCCAACATAGTTTGGAGATAAACTGAGTGAGAAGTCATCAATGAAGGATAAGCCGTCGTATGTTTATCATTACGAATATAGCCCTGGCTACGTGGAGAATAAACATCTACAAGGCTATAAAGTCCAGGACCGTAAACACCGTAACTCTCATCTAGAGGGTTAGTGCGAGGGGCTCGTGTGCTGGAGTAACCATCTCTTTTATAGCTTACTAACGTATATCCCAAAAGCCATTCACTGCGCACTTGCCCCAAATCAAGCTTTCCCGACAGCTCCAGCTGATTATTTATCTGATGCGCTCTATTCCCAAACTTTAAAAGGACAGACAGTTCTACTTTTGCTAGGTCAATATATTTTTATTATCTCCATTCTTATAGTAATGTGGATAAATAGGATTATCACTCTCACGATACGAAAGTGCCTCTGTAGCAAAGTAGTCTATCTCATCGTAACTATAAGTCAAATACTCATTTATTTGGAGATAACGAGATAGAGCATTACTGTACTGAAGGGAAGCATTAGCTCCCTTATTTGTAAAAAGCGATCTGACTCACTATCGTATCGAGCTCGAGGGTCTAGACCCGGTAATAGTTCTCCTTATTGAGATAAATCTGATTATCACTTACCTTGTATATATCACGGCTCATCACTGAGGCGGCCCTGCATCAGCACCATACCTATCATTGAAGTAAGCTGTACGTAATTCTAACTTCTGAACAGGACTTATTTCATAACCAAGAGCAAGGTAGGTACTCAATCTCTTATCATTAGTGTGCCGAAATCCTTCCGAGGTTATCGTATTTCCTACAGCTCGATAGCTCAACTTACTCGTAATCGCTCCACCTAAATCAATACTTGCTTGCCTATGGTCATAAGAACCATAACGCAAAGTTAAATCAAGAATACGCTTTTCGGCTAGGAGCTTTACGAACAACATTTAAAACACCCCCAGCGACAAACTGACCATGTAATACTGATGCAGGTCCTTTGAGAAGTTCAATAGTCTCGACACTCGCAAAAATCAGCAAATGGAGCAGAACTCCCAGGCGGAACATAACGTTCATCTCTTACTCCATCAATAAGCATCGGGTAACATCAAAAACCTCTGACCTCCAAACGTTGATAAGCTCCATATAACGTACGCATATGAGCACCAGGAAGGAACTTTATTGCATCTTGGATATGCGAAATTCCTCGATTTTTCCCACATCGAACGAGGCAATGTCGTCACACTCATAGGTGTTAGATGGAGAGGTGTACTCAAACGAACAGCTCGCATAGCCCCCTTACGGCGAGCTTCAACCGTTACTTCATCTAGATGTTTTAATACTATCCAAGACGCTTGTCTCAGATTTACTCTGTGCAAACATTGGCAGTGCACAAGATGTAGCTAAGCATAGTGTTAGACTACGAAAAACAGTAAAGTCTGTCATACTTGTTTTTAATTGGTTTTGGTTACACATTGATTAACAGCACAAAGATAAAGCTTTTTGTGCCATTTCGATAAAGTTTTAACTCTCAAAAATTCAGCTAAGTGCATCAAGAGTCTGTTGAATGAGGGCTCCTAAACGATAAGTTACCCCCTATATCTTTAATGGAGTGTGATTTTACTGAATATTGTAATTACAAGGCTCGATGAAAAGCAAAAACAAAAAGGGGTTATCGCCAAGCATTGGCAATAACCCCTTCAATCATTTTATAGACTTCTGTTACTACTTCTGTCCTTCAGGAAGAAGCATAACTTCAATGTAATTCTTTTGCTCTAGTAGCTGCTGTAAGAGCTTCTGAGAGTCTTCAGGCTTAATTGACTTCAAGGTGCTGAGGGTAATCAGTTACACCATCACGACCATGATAATAGTAATTAACGAGATGTCTCAACCAATAATTATTTTCCTTTTGGTTCGTGTTATACTGCTTTTCCATATTGAGGATAACCTTGTCAAACTTAGTGCGGTCAAGACCATCCTTAGCAAGCTTCTGAAGTTCTTCTTGAGCAATCTTATTCAGATGTTCAGCCTTTGTTGGGTCTGTTTGGAATACGACTGTGAGAGAAGCATCACCCTTAGGTTCGTATGCTAGCTCAGAACCTACCTGTGCGCCATAAGTACCCCCTTCACGCTCACGGATAACATCCATATACACTTGGTCTAGCACTTCAGCAAGGATATTGAAAGCAAGACGATTACGCATATTAACTTCGAGCTTACCGCTATACATATCGAAAACAAGTCCCATAGGAGTTTCTTGCTTCTTGTAGTAGTGGTTCACATAGTTACCCTTGCGCATTACAGGGAGCTTGCTGAAGTCAGCCTTACTTACCACCTTAGTCGCAGGTAGAGAAGCTAGATAAGTCTCTACAAGTGGGCGTAGTTTTTGCTTCATCGATATTACCGACAAAGACAAACTGGAAGCCATTAGCATTGCTGAAACGCTCCTTATACATCTGTATAATGCGCTCATAATTCAAAGCCTTGTATTCAGCCTCTGTAAATGATTGTTGACGCTTATCACCAGGATAAATAGCCTTACCGATGCTATCGCTTACAGATGACATTGGGTTAGCTTCCTTCATCTTAAGGCTGTTAAGCGCATTTTTCCTTCCACACTTCAAAAGCCTGCTTATCCGCACGCTTCTGAGTGAAGTTGAGGTAAATGAGCTGGAACATCGTCTCAATGTCTTCCTTAGTGCTGCTACCTGAAATAGCTTCTGAAGTGAGGCTAATGCTTGGCGAAGCACTTGCTAGACGACCTGAAAGCACCTTTTCTAACTGGTTCTCATCAAATGAAGCCAAGCCTCCAAGGTTCATAACAGCACCTATAGCACGCGCTTCAAGCTCATCCTTCTTAGCGAAAGTAGATGTTCCACCTTGGCGCATACCTGACACTTGGATTTCATCTTCTTTGAAGTCTGTTGGCTTGATAATCACCTTAACACCATTGCTTAGCGTCCAAACAGTAGAACCGTACTTGCCAGCCTTATCAACCTTGACGATCTTACCTGCCTTTGGCTTCTTAGCCATCAATGGCACATTGCTTACTTCTTCCTTAAGAGCTTCTACCTTAAGAGCACGATAGCTGTTAAACTCATTCTTGAGGGCTTCAGTAGTAGGATACTTAATATCCGCCTTATCAGGACCTGTTAGAGAAACCACGATATTATTCTGAGTGATAGCTTCCTTGATAGCCTGATTAACAGCTTCCAATGGAATTTGGTCAGCAAGCGCAGTGATGAATTGATATTCAAACTCTATACCTGGGATATAACCACCACGGAGGAAGTACTGAGAGTACTCTTCAGCATAATCTTCATTCTTGCGCTTATCTCTTTCGGTGTAAGCCTTCTTAAGAGATACAAGATAATCCTTCTTAGCACGTTCGTACTCACCCTTATTGAAGCCAAACTGAGATAGACGCTCAATTTCCATCACAAGTCTCTTGAGTGCCTCCTGATACTTGCCATCATTAGCAACAGCTTCAAAAGTAAGAGCATCCTTAGTACGTGCTACACCTTGGAACTCATTAAAGTAAGCACTTGCAGAGCGGAAAGGCGCATTAGGCTTCTTAGTAATGTCAAGGAAACGCTCACGTACCATAGATGAGATTAGGCTATAGATATAGTCTGTCATCAGACCCACTTGACTAGCCTTAAGCTCTGCTGGCATTACATCTGTCTTAAACTCTACACTTATGCGTGTGCCTACAGCTTCCTTATCAGTACCGATAACGGCTAATACGCCAGTATGGTCTTCAACGGGGACATACACACGTTCAGCTGGATTAACAGGCTTAGGCACATCAGCAAAAAGACGCTTAATAGTAGCCTCTACCTGAACAGGGTCTACATCTCCCACGATGATGAGCCCCTGCAAGTCTGGACGATACCACTTCTTATAGTAATCTCTTAGCTCTTGATACTTAAAGTTACGTACGACATCCATTAGACCGATAGGCATACGAGAACCGTACTTATTTCCTTGGAAAGCATCAGTGAATGCCTTCATCATAGCACGGAAGTTACCGTTATCACGGCTACGCCATTCCTCTTGAATAACGCCACGCTCGTCATCAATTTCCTTATCTTCAAGGCTGATAGAGTTACTCCAGTCGTGCAAGATCAAAAGACAAGAGTCTACTGTGCTCTGACGAGAAACAGGGATATTCATCAGTGTATACACGGTTTCATCAAAACCTGTATAAGCATTGATGTCGCTACCGAAGTTAGCCCCCAATGTTTCTAGGTAATTGATAATACCCTTACCGGGGAAATGCTTCGTACCATTGAAGGCAATATGCTCCAAAAAGTGTGCTAATCCACGCTGATTCTCTTCTTCCTGCATCGAACCCACCTTTTGGGAGATATAGAAATGAGCACGTCCCTCGGGCAACTTATTCCTGCGAGATGAAATAAGTCAGACCATTGTCCAATTTGCCGATACGTACAGCCGTATCAATGGGCAAAGCTGGCACCTGAGGCTCTTGAGGCATAGATGGTAATTGCTGTCGAAACAGTCGCCATCATCCCTAGAACCAAACGTCTAAAAAATGATTGTGTCATACTTTTTGTTATCTTGATTATCGATTATAGTTATAATAACGGAGCAAAGATACACATTTAAGCATTACAACGAGATAACAAGTATCATAAGGCTAGCCAATTACTGCACTTATTTTACCTATCGTTCTTATCTGTTCATCACAGACAACACAAAAGCTACAATATATAAAGAAGGTGTTTACTCTGCACTAGAGGAAGAAAAAGTCTGCGCCAACACTAGTTTGACGCAGACTTTCTGTTATAAAAGTAGCCTTATCGCTTACTTAACCTCATTAACTAATTCTTCACCCTTAGACCACGCAAGGATATTACCAAGCGTCGTCATGGCAATATTATCCGTAGCTTCGGCAGTAAAGAATGCCTGATGCGAAGTCATAATCACATTGTTAAAACTTAACAAACGTGCAAGCGTATCATCTTCAATAATGCGGTCACTCTTATCCTTAAAGAAATAAGCAGCCTCCTCTTCATACACATCAAGAGCAGCAAATCCTACTTGATGAGTCTTAAGACCTTCGATTAGGTCCTCACTGTTGATTAGCAGACCTCGACCAGTATTGATAATCATAACCCCCTTCTTCATCTTAGCGATGCTTTCGCGATTGATGATATACTCAGTCTCAGGCGTTAGAGGGCAGTGCAGTGAAATGATGTCCGAACCAGCATAAAGTTCGTCAAGACTTACATACTTCACACCATTAGCTTCGGCAAATGCGTGGTCAGGATAAACATCATAAGCCAAGATATTCATACCAAAGCCACGAAGAATACCAATGAGCACCTTAGCAATCTTACCCGTCCCGATAATGCCGACAGTCTTGCCGTACATATCAAAACCTAGAAGACCATTAAGAGAGAAGTTTCCGTCACGTGTACGCCATGAAGCACGCTGTATCTTACGATTAAGCGATAGCATCAGAGCCACAGCATACTCAGCGACAGCATGAGGAGAGTAAGCAGGCACACGCACGACCTTAATACCAGCCTCACGCGCACCTCCATATCTACATTATTAAAACCTGCACAGCGCAGAGCAATAAGCTTTTACTCCATTCTCTTTGAATTGAGCAATAGTATCTGCATCAATGTTATCATTTACAAGACACAGACTACCTGACAACCCTTAGAAAGGATTAAGTTGTCATGGTGAATATTAGCCAAGAAATACTTGATTTCAAAGCCAAAACCCTCGTTAATCTTATCAAAGGTTTTTGCGGTCGTACGGCTGTGTGCCGTAGAAGGCGATACGTAATGGAGTGTTCGACATTTAAAGATTAGTTATTTGGATTTGGTATAATGCTGAAGCCCGTATATGGAACAAGTGCTTCAGGGATGCGAATACCTTCGGGCGTTTGATTGTTTTTCAAGCAGAGCTGCAACGATACGAGGAAGAGCAAGTGCACTACCATTGAGTGTATGCGCCAACTGAACGCCTGCTTCGCTATCACGATAACGACACTTAAGGCGGTTAGCTTGGTAACTTTCAAAGTTCGATACAGAACTTACTTCAAGCCAACGTTCTTGAGCGACCGAGAAGACTTCGAAGTCATAAGTCAATGCAGACGTGAAACTCATATCACCACCACACAAACGAAGGATGCGGAAAGGTAACTCTAGCTTGTTTACTAGCGTCTCTACATAAGCAACCATTTCATCAAGACGCTCATAACTACGGCTAGGCTTATCAATACACACAATCTCTACCTTATCGAATTGATGCAGACGGTTAAGACCACGCACATCCTTACCATACGAACCAGCCTCACGACGGAAACAAGCCGAATAAGCTGTATTCTTAATTGGTAACTCTTGTTCGCTAAGGATAACATCACGATAGATATTCGTTACTGGCACTTCTGCCGTAGGGATTAGATATAGATTATCTAGAGTAGCGTGGTACATCTGACCTTCCTTGTCAGGCAACTGACCCGTACCATAACCAGAGTCCTCATTGACTACATAAGGAGGTTGCACTTCTAAGAAGCCAGCTTCACGTGCATTGTCTAGAAAGAGTTAATGAGCGCACGTTGCAAGCGAGCACCATACCCCTTGTAAACAGGGAAACCTGCACCAGAGATTTTTAACGCCTAGCTCGAAGTCGATGAGGTCATAAGTTTTAGCCAAATCCCAGTGAGGCACTGCGCCTTCACCTAGCTTAGGCATCTCACCACCCATCTTCACTACTAGATTATCCTCTGCATGCTTACCCTCTGGCACGATGTCCGCAGGAAGATTAGGAATAGTCAGAAGAAGATTACGTAGAGTGGACTCTGCAGCTGTTTTCTCTTCGTCTAGTTCCTTACCAATAGCCTTCAGTTCTGCTACTCGAGCACGTTTTAATCTCAGCCTCTTCCTTATTGCCTGATTTCATCAGCCCACCGATTTCCTTAGCAAGAGCATTCTGCTCTGCTAGGGTATTATCAAGGGTTTGCTGAGCTGTCTTGCGCTTATCATCAAGCGCAAGTACTTCATCTATAATCGCGGTGCGTCAAAGCCTTTCTTAGCAAGCTTACGCACTACAGCCTCTTTATCCTCTTTGATTTGCTTGATTGTTAGCATAAATCCTATTTATTTGTCGAATTCGCTTTTTTTGCTTTTCTTTTTGAGTACCTCCGCCAGTACAAACGCCACAAGAGCCTCCGCCATGAGCACAATGCTTGCAATAGTTACAGTTCTTGCAGGCTCTACAATTACTAGAGCCCGTACACCTCCCAGCTAAAAGCCTCATTAGGGCATCAAAACTACAAGGGAAAGCAATAAACAAATTATTCTTATTATTCTCAAAATAAACTACTATAACAGTAAGCGAAAGTCGCCCTAAGGATAGTATGTATCCCGAGGCAACCTCGCTATGCGTTAGAAATCGTTTCTACGTGATTCCGTCCTGCCCGCTGGGTTATGCCTCAGCTACGACAGAAACATACGATCGGTTGTTGCGCTTACGCTCAAACTTAACCACACCATCTACTAGAGCATAGATTGTGTGATCCTTACCAAGACCTACACCTACGCCTGGGTGGTGCTGTGTACCACGCTGACGAATGATAATGTTACCAGCCTTAGCTATCTGACCGCCATAGAGCTTAACACCAAGTCGCTTACTAGCTGACTCACGTCCGTTCTTCGAACTACCTACACCTTTTTTATGTGCCATGTTCTTTTTCTTTTTAAGCGGTTAATAATTAAGCGATAATTTCCTTAACGAGCACTTCGCTGAACTGCTGACGATGACCGTTAAGCTTACGATAGCCCTTACGTCTCTTCTTGTGGAAGATAAGAACCTTATCACCCTTTACAAGTGGTGTAAGTACTTCGCATACCACCTTAGCTCCTGCTACAGTAGGAACACCTACAGTAACTTCGCCATCCTTATCAACAAGCATTACCTTGTCGAACTCTACTACTGCACCTGCTTCAGCTCCGCTGATGTGGTGAACAAACAAGCGACGACCAGCTTCAACTTTGAACTGCTGTCCTTGCACTTCTGCAATAACGTACATTTGTTATTAAAATTACTTATTAAATAAGTCCCGCTAGGTGCTACCCACTTGAGTAAACTTTTGCATACCTAGGCAAGAAATCGGGTACAAAGTTAATCATTTATATTGTATCCTACAACAACTTACAAACTCATCTTCTTTATGGGATATCAGTAATAAGCAAATAGATACAAGTAAATCAAAAGAAAAGTGGCTATATCAAAACTAAATTTTAGTTTGATATAGCCACTTAATAAAAATAAGGTTACTTACTTCCTGTGGAAAATTATAGAACTTTCCTCTCCGTCTTCACGTAAGTCAAGGGTTCCCTTCGCTCTATCAAGTGTTCCTTTTATTATTTTTAACAACAGTTTTGTTTTTCCTTCTTATTAAACTCAGTAGCATTCAGAGTAATTGATGAACCTTTAAGTTCATACGTAAAATCCAGTCTATGTTTTCCTTCGGACACATAGCTACCTTCTTTAAAATAATAATCAATCAAAAATCACACCTTCCTTTTCTGATGTAAATTTGAGGATACCGTTCTCCCGATGATTTGGATTTGAATTACGACTAGCAGTCCATTCACTTCCAGAAAAGGGTATCCTTTGCTGGTTCTTCTTTATCCTTAGAGCACGAAATAAGGCTAAGGATAACAGCACAACACAGTGCTAAGATGTTTCTAAGTTTCATATTAATTATTTTTTTATTTAAATACAAAAGCAAAGTTAATAAAATGAAAAAGCAGACTACTCCTACCAGCCTGAAAAAGATAAAATTTATTTTTCCCTACTATCCCACTGAGAGCCCTAGGCATAAAAAGAGAAGACCCTCAGTCTTACGACTAAGAGCCTTCTCCAAAACTGGCGACTACCTACTCTCCCACTATACGCAGTACCATCGGCACGATTGGGCTTAACTTCTCTGTTCGGAATGGGAAGAGGTGGATCCCCAACGTTATAACCACCAAAAATATCTCTTATTTATACTCTAAGCGATTTCGCTTAATCGCTCGAGTTATGTTTTAGCAACCATTAACTAGTAAGAAGCCGATTCGCAACATACAGCGCAATACGCATACAACTCTTTGCGCAAAACTTTCGGGCTATTAGTACTACTCGGCTTTGATGTCACCACCTTTACACCTGTAGCCTATCAAGGTCATCGTCTTTAACCACCCTTATGAGGATATCTAATCTTGTGGAGAGCTTCGTACTTAGATGCTTTCAGCACTTATCTCGTCCCAACGTAGCTACTCGGCAATGCTCCTGGCGGAACAACCGATAAACCAGAGGTTAGTCCATCACGGTCCTCTCGTACTAGTGACAGGTCCACGCAAATATCCTACGCCCACAACAGATAGAGACCGAACTGTCTCACGACGTTCTGAACCCAGCTCGCGTGCCACTTTAATGGGCGAACAGCCCAACCCTTGGGACCTTCTCCAGCCCCAGGATGTGACGAGCCGACATCGAGGTGCCAAACCGCTCCGTCGATATGAGCTCTTGGGAGCGATCAGCCTGTTATCCCCGGAGTACCTTTTTTATCCTTTTGAGCGATGACTCTTCCATACGGAACCACCGGATCACTATGCTCTAGTTTCCTACCCTGTGCGACTTGTTTGTCTCCCAGTCAAGCACCCTTATGCCATTACACTCTTCGACCGGTTACCAATCGGTCTGAGGGTACCTTTAGAAGCCTCCGTTACGCTTTTTGGAGGCGACCACCCCAGTCAAACTACCCACCATACACTGTCCTCGCTCTGCGAGTTAGTACCCAAGTAACAAAAGGGCCGTATTTCAACAGCGACTCCACAAACACTGGCGTGCCCGCTTCATAGTCTCCGGCCTATCCTACACATCTGTTACCCAAATACAATGTAAAGCTATAGTAAAGGTTCACGGGGTCTTTTCGTCCCGTTGCGGGTAATCGGCATCTTCACCGATACTACAATTTCACCGAGCTCGCGGTTGAGACAGTGCCCAGATCGTTACACCATTCGTGCAGGTCGGAACTTACCCGACAAGGAATTTCGCTACCTTAGGACCGTTATAGTTACGGTACGCCGTTTACTGGGGCTTCAATTCAATGCTTCTCTTGCGATGACATCTCCTCTTAACCTTCCAGCACCGGGCAGGTGTCAGGCTATATACAGTATCTTTCGATTTAGCATAGCCATGTGTTTTTGTTAAACAGTCGCCTGGGCCTATTCTCTGCGGCTCACCTTACGGCGAGCGTCCTTTTTCCCGAAGTTACAGGACTATTTTTGCCTAGTTCCTTAACCGCGAGATCACTCGAGCGCCTTAGTATACTCAACCCAACTACCTGTGTCGGTTTTTAGTACGGGTATTCATGCAATATGCTTAGCGGTTTTTCTAGGAATCTGTTTACGTCCATATCTATTTGTGCATGCACGCCTAGTACTGTCAGGTTCGACTCTGCTGGCGGATTTGCCTACCAACATCTACATCTACACCCTTTAACCGACTATTCCGTCAGTCGGCAGGACTGTCACTCTTCCGTCACCACATCGCTCACATAAATAGTACCGGAATATTAACCGGTTCATCCATCGGGTGCGCCGTTCGGCTTTCCCTTAGGGGTCCCGACTAACCCTGATCCGATTAGCGTTGATCAGAAACCTTAGTCTTTCGGCGAGGAGGTTTCTCACCTCCTTTATCGTTACTTATACCTACATTTGCTTTTCTAGAAACTCCAGCAAGAGTTGTCCTCTTACCTTCGACGTCGCTAGAATGCTCCCCTACCGATATGTTAAATATCCCACAGCTTCGGTAAATAGCTTATGCCCGATTATTATCCATGCCAAAACACTCGACTAGTGAGCTGTTACGCACTCTTTAAATGAATGGTCGCTTCCAAGCCAACATCCTAGCTGTCTTAGCGTCTTGACTTCGTTTGTTCAACTTAGCTATTATTTCGGGACCTTAGCCGATGGTCTGGATTCTTCTCCTCTCGGACACGGACCTTAGCACCCATGCCCTCACTCCTAGGGATCTTACTTATACGCATTCGGGTTTGTCTGGACTTGATAGCCGGTGAAAGCCTCGCATCCAATCAGTCGCTCTACCTCGTATAAGAAACTCCTAAAAGGTCGCACCTAAATGCATTTCGGGGAGTACAGAGCTATCTCCAAGTTTGATTAGCCTTTTCACCCCCTACCCTCAGTTCATCCGAAAGCTTTTTCAACGCTTACCGGTTCGGTCCTCCAGTTAGTTTTACCTAACCTTCAACCTGACCAAGGGTAGATCACTTGGTTTCGCGTCTACTCCATCTAACTAAACCGCCATTTAAGACTCGCTTTCGCTTCGGGTCGCGTGACTAATGTCACTTAACCTTGCTAGACAAAAGTAACTCGTAGGTTCATTATGCAAAAGGCACGCAGTCACAGGACGAGCCTGCTCCCTACCGCTTGTAGGCAGACGGGTTCAGGGTCTATTGCACTCCTCTATTCGAGGTTCTTTTCACCTTTCCCTCACGGTACTGGTTCGCTATCGGTCTCTCGGGAGTATTTAGCCTTACGGGATGGTCCCCGCTAATTCACACAGAATTTCTCGTGTTCCGCGCTACTCAGGATACTGCTAGGTACATTCGCTATTTCGAATACAGGACTTTCACCTTCTATGGTCAAACTTTCCAGTTTGTTCTTCTATAACTAATGAGTCCACGTTGCAGTCCTATAACCCCAACATTGCCGAAACAGTGTTGGTTTGGGCTGGTCCCCGTTCGCTCGCCACTACTAAGGGAATCACTTTTGTTTTTCTCCTCCTATGGGTACTTAGATGTTTCAGTTCCCCACGTTCGCTCACCGCTCTGCGGTGTGACATATCTTCTACATGCCGGGTTGCCCCATTCGGAAATCTGCGGATCAATTCGTATGTGCTAATCCCCATGACTTATCGCGACTTATCACGTCCTTCATCGCCTCCGAGAGCCTAGGCATCCACCGTCTGCCCTTATCTATTTTGTCGCCTTTTCCGTACTCGAACTATCTGTAAGAGTACAGATGGTTGTATACTTATTGCTATTTTTGCTCTACGTTGTTTTCTCGTTTTCTTACTAATTATGTCAATGATCGCCTGATGGTAAACCCATCATAAGTTACTTATAAGAAATCGCTTCCTTAATAAGCTTCGGCTAACTATTTAGAGGATTGAGTTTCTTAAAAGTTTAATCACTCTATCTAGTTTCGTTCGTCTTTTCGCTCCCCGACCGACCCGCTCTCTTGCGACGCCTTCCCTGTCGTTTGCGAGTGCAAAGGTAATACAAACTTTTCTTTCCCTCAAACATTTGCGCAAAAATATTTTTTTAGTACGGGGCGTGTGAGTTGTTTTTAAATAACCTTATATGAATGAGATACAGAGCTCAAAAATTCAGTTATTCTTCGAGAGGTATGATAGTCGCGCAGATACAAAGCTAGATGGTACCCTAGATGAGCCCTTGAGAACGGCACGAAGTCCGCACCCATCGTCTATCGCTTTTTCGATACACAAAGAGACAGGCCAACGGTTTCATAAAAATACCCAAGTAAACTAGGAAAAAAATAAGAGTTGCACTTCCTATTCTCAAAACCTCGGCGAAGTCTGTACAAACTACAGCTGAAGTTTGTGCAGACTACGGCTGAAAGTCTGTACAGACTTCAGCTGAGTGCTGAACTTAGGTGTGCGCAAGTACCAAAATAAGTACGACGTACTTACGAAAGTAAGTGCGCGTAAACACTGATGTAAGTGCGCGCACTTACATCAACGTGTACGTCGTACTTACAAAAGCGAGTACGACGTGCTCATTTCAGTGTTATCAATAGGACTGCACAAACAAAATAGCTGACACTCGTTATAAAACAAGCATCAGCTATTTCTATTTTATTCAGTTCCCTGAAACTTAAAGCAATCTTTCAGAAATTAGCACGATTCCAAGTGCGTTCTTATAATCTCCCAACATAGTAAATCATCATCTTCGGGATTTAAACTCATCTCCCCTCGTATGGGCGTTGTGAGCAACCTGCGCAACTTTTCGGGACTATGCTCCTGAGCTAACAAGACCATTAATTTAGTTACAGCGACCTCTGTCGTCATATCCATACCACTAATAAGTCCTAATGTAGATAGCTTACGCCCCTGTTTCATATTTACACATATCCACACTACCCGTTAGGCATTGAGTAACATTGATAATATAAATACCCTTACTAATAGCACGCTCTAAGGCTTCGATTAACCAAGGTTCATTAGGTGCATTACCCGAACCAAAGGTTTCTAATACAACACCACGCAAGCCCTCAATATCTAGAACGGCACTTCACAACCTCTGGCATAATACCGGGAAAGAGCTTCAACACAACGACACGAGACTCTACTTGATGATAGACCTCTAGGGGTGCATATTCGGAATGATGGATAAATGGGTCATTATACCTAATGTCAATACCGGCATAAGCTAACTTAGGATAGTTATGACTTTCAAAAGCCCTAAACTGGTCAGCACTAACCTTAGTTGTTCGGTTTCCACGCATCAAACTATTTTGGAAATAAATACACACCTCTTGAATACGAGGTCTGCCCTGCGCATCTCTAGTAGAAGCTATTTCCAATGCCGAAATCAGATTTTCCTTACCATCTGTACGCAAACGACCGATTGGGAGCTGACTACCGGTGATGATTATAGGCTTAGCTAGATTACGCAGCATAAAACTTAATGCCGATGCTGTGTAAGCCATCGTATCAGTACCGTGAAGGATAACAAAAACCATCGTAAGCATCGTAATGCTTCTGTATAATCAGAAGTAACTCCTGCCAATTCTTCGGGCTCACGGCTGATGAATCAATAGGCGGTTCGATACTGAGCACCTCTGTACGGCAATCAAGACGTTTGAGTTCGGGCACTTGTTCCTCTAGATAGGTAAAGTCAAGCGGTTCGAGCGCTCCTGTCTGAGGATTTTCGAGCATTCCGATAGTTCCTCCCGTATAAATCAAGAGAATGGTGGCTTTTATTATCTGTTTCCATTATTGAATACATTAGTAGGTACAAAGATACTAAGAGAAGAGCATTAGTATAATAAAAAAAGAAGTTGCTACAATTTAATCTTGTAACAACTTCTTCACTATACCTTTTACTTCTAGGTATTAGATTCGTACGAATTTTTCTAACTCTTCTGTCGTAGGATCTACTTTGAGAATTTTTCCATCTGCATCAATAAGATAAGCATGAAAACCATTCTCCAAACCGCATAACTCCATGAGTCTAGCACGTTCTGTCAGTGCTATACATGAGCTGATTGGCACGCTCTCCTACGCCATCGAACGCAAGCGTCTGTGTATACACATCGGCATCTACATCTAGCGAAATCGCTTGATAAGCAATAGTCTTATCTCCAAGTTTGCTCATAAATGAATCGTAAGCAACTTGTTTGGAACGACTCTCCGCATCGTAAGCAGCCCAGAAATGAACAAGTGTCAAACCCTTACTCCCTGAACAGCTCCAGTAGTGCGTCCGTTAGTTATGGTCACCTTGGGCAGATAATCACCCACTGTTTTTTTGCCTCATAGAGACTTGTTGATGATTGGACTTGTGAACTAGCCATTAGCATCAGTGCGCCAAGCACAGTGCATGACCCGCCAAAGTGAACGTTACGTAACGTCATAATAATCTATTTAAGTACAACTGCCCTTAAACTAAAGTAGAGGGTTTATGCAACCCCAAAACCCGTATAAGGTGCCCGTCTTTTCAGGTGGCTAATAGGTATCGACCGCTTGTCTCACCTCGATTAGCGAGTGCAAAGATACAGATTTTTAAGCGACATAGCCTAATAGTACCTTTTTATAGAAGTGCAAGTCTATATCATTTCGGGTGAGTGCCCTCTAAAAAGAGACCATTGCATAATACGGCACTCACCGCGTTATTTTTCGATATTCAGGCCCCGTCATTTTACAAGAGTAAACTCCTGCGCCCTCAATCTCAATGCCTTGCGATTACCGCATTCTGCAAAAGCCCCACAAAAAGGACAAGTAAAACTTGTCCTTTTGAGACCGCCCAACGGTCTCTAAAAGATAGAGTAGAAGAGCGCTCTTCATCGGAGCTCAACAAAAGAAAAGGTTGCGCCAAAACTAACTTTGACACAACCCTTATTTTTTAGAGAAAGCGAGCATGCTATCTCTTGTTATTGCAAGGCTTAGCTCTTAATAGCGAGTACTTCAATCTCAATAAGACCATTCTTAGGAAGTGTACGCACAGCTACAGCACTACGAGCGGGGAAACTTCCTTCAAACTGCTCAGCATATACTGCATTCATTTCTGCGAAATCACCCATGTCAGCAAGGAAGCATGTTGTCTTAACGACATCGCTCATTTCAAAACCAGCCTCCGTAAGGATAGCACGGATATTGCGGAATACCTGTTCAGTTTGTTCCTTAACGCCACCAGCAACGAAATCACCTGTCGCAGGGTCTATACCTAGTTGGTCTGATGCATAAAGAGTCTTATCGACTAAAAATAGCCTGACTGTAAGGACCAATAGTGCAGGGAGCATTCTTTGAATTGATTACTTTTTCATTGGATTATATTTGATTTAGTTTATATGCTAGAGTTTATCTTGAACCTTTCTTTTTGCATACGAGAGAGTTCGTCTACCGAGATAGCATTCGAGCGCACTGACTCTGAATAAGACTTATATTCCTTTTTCAAGCTGAGGTAGGTAAGCTCGTATCTCTTGGATACGCTTCTCTTCCGTAGGGTGTGTAGAGAAGAAACTATTACTCTTCCCCTGAAACACTTGACATCTTCTGCCACAAGCTCACTGCATACTCAGGGTTATAACCTGCAAGAGTCATCAAGACCAAACCAATTTTATCGGCCTCCAGCTCTTGCTTACGATTGAATGGCAAAGCCACCGCAACCTCCGTACCAAGACCATAAACGGTTGAAAATATATGCTGACTGATGCCCGTTTTATCACCTAACATTCCAGCAATCATTTTGTCCTCCCATACTCGTTAGTTGCGCTCTGCTGATGCGTTCGTTTGCGTGGCGAGCAATAGCATGACCAATTTCATGACCGATTACAGTCGCAAGCTCATCGTCTGCGCCCTTTCCTAGACCAACAAGATTAGCCATTCCTGTGTACACGATGATTTTACCTCCGGGCATACAGAACGCATTGACTTGATTGCTCTTAACGACATTAACTTCCCATTGCATTTGACGCCATAGGTCGATATAGTTATTGCGAGCTAAATATGTTTTTAGTTGCTTGGATAAGACGCTCCGAAATTTTTCAATATGCGAGGGTCATTGACAAGCTCCCCTTTCTTGCGAGAGTTTGCCACAAAACTATTATACTGAGAAAGACTAGAGGCTAGCACTTCCTCATCTGATACTAGATTCAGACTGCGTCTGCCCGTAATAGGCACGACGCCACAACTATACAGCATCATGCCTAGAGCAAGACCGCCCAAAAGCTTATTGATTACATTCATTTATGTTACCCCTTCTTAATAAGCTCTAGGATTTGCTCGCTATGTGTAGCCGTCTTCACAGCCTTACCTCTTATGATATGTAATGATGCCATCAGCATCAATCAAGAATGTAGTACGCTCTGTACCCATGTACTTACGACCATACATACTTTTTCTCAATCCATACACAAACTGCTCGTTCAGCTGACATCACTATCCACGATGAGGCGGAAAGGGAGGTTATGCTGTTCGATAAACTTAACGTGACTCTTAGCACTATCATGACTCACTCCAATAATTTCCCACCAGTGCACGCAAGTCTGCATATCCATCACGCAAGCTACATGCTTGAGCGGTACAACCAGAGGTATTGTCTTTGGGATAGAAATAGAGGGCTATCATCTTGCCCGGGTAATCACTACAGCGCACTTCACGACCCTCTTGGTCTAGGGCAGAGTAAATCATTTACTTGTTCTCCTATATTCATCGTTTTTATATTTTTTTATTTTCCTAAACACTGCTGATAACGCTTAATCGTCTCAGGTAATCCCAGCTCTAGAGCCTCACTAATTAGCGCATGACCAATAGACACTTCATCTAGATAAGGAATACACTCATGCAGATGAGGTTAGATTTTTCCAAGCTCAAATCATGCCCCGCATTGATGCCAAGCCCTAAAGAATGAGCAAGACAAGCGACCTCCACAAAAGGAGCTACTCTCTGCGACTTTTATCTACTGGATAGTTACTTGCATAAGGTTCTGTATACAGCTCTATTCGGTCTGCTCCGACAGCCTTTGCGAGCTCTATATTCTGTAAGTCCGTACCTACAAATATCGAAGCACGTACGCCCCAAGCATGTAGCTGCGCTATCGTTTCTCTGAGAAAAGCTTCATTCTTAGCGACATCCCAACCGGCATTACTTGTCAGTTGCTCGGGCGTATCAGGGACTAGTGTCGCTTGCGCAGGCTTATCTCCTCTATTAAACTCATAAATTCGGGAATTGGATTACCCTCGATATTGAATTCAGTTGTAAGGAGAGGCTTTAAGTCCCTAACATCCTGATAGCGAATATGTCTTTCGTCTGGGCGCGGATGCACTGTAATCCCATTAGCCCCCAACGCTCTATCTTAAGCGCAAAGTCAAGCACATTAGGCACATCACCGCCTCGCGCATTACGAAGCGTTGCTATTTTATTTATATTAACACTTAATTGAGTCATACTTCTCTTTACTTTTATTGACTACAAAGATAACGATATAAAAACTATAGGGTCTTAATTAGCAACAAGCACAGCTCTAGAGAAGAACAAAAGTAGAGGTCTGCGCCTAGACAAAATCTAGACACAGACCTTAATTTGTATAAATTAATGTGCTAATTACTTGCCAGCACGGATGCGGTCATCAAAGGCTGTGAAGCGGCCTTAGCTCCTTCACCCATAGCAATAACAATTTGCTTATAAGGAACTGTTGAGCAGTCACCAGCAGCATAAATACCTGGTACATTTGTACGGCAACGCTCGTCAATAACGATTTCGCCAGCACGATTGCGCTCTACTACGCCATCGAATACTTGAGTATTAGCGGCAAGTCCAATCTGAACGAAAACACCATCAACAGCTAGAGTTTGCTCTTCGCCACCCTCACGTGGAGCTATCTTAAGTGCAGAAATCTTGGTGCCATCACCAACAACTTCCTTAGTTACAACCTGCTTCATAACCTTAGCATTGCTTAGGCTAGCAAGCTTATCTTGAAGAACAGTATCAGCCTTGAGCGTTTCTGCGTATTCAAGAACAGTTACACTCTTACAGATACCAGCGAGGGTCAATAGCGACTTCTACACCAGAGTTACCACCACCAACAACAGCAACATCCTTACCCTTGAAGAATGGACCATCACAGTGAGGACAGAATGCTACACCACGACCAATATGTACAGCTTCACCCGGAACGCCAAGCTTACGCCAAGCAGCACCTGTAGCAATAATCAACTGAGGAGCAGTAAGGATTTCTCCGAAAGAAGTATAAACCTCCTTATTGTTTCCAACAATCTTAACCTCTTCAACCTTGCGCTGGTCCATAATACTGATAGCATATTCCCCAGCATGCTGGCGCAAATCAGCGACAAGTTGAGTACCTGTAGTCTTAGCTACTGAAGGGATATTCTCAATAGCTGTTGTTTCATTTACCTGACCACCAACACGCTCAGCAACAAGAGCGACATTAAGACCCTTACGAGCAGAATAGATAGCTGCGGATGTACCTGCAGGACCTGCTCCAACTACGATTAGGTCGAAGTTCTTGCGCACATGCTCTACATTCAGATTTTCTTTACCGACCTTAGCTTCTAGCTTCACAAGAAGTTCGCCAAGATTGCTCTGACCAATGTGTAGCACTTCGCCATTAGCATAAACTGTTGGCACTGCAGAGATACCAAGCTTCTCTACTTCATCAGTATAAATAGCACCATCTACCATTTTCGTGCGTTACACCCTCACCTGCAATAAGCGCAATTAGGTTGAGGCTCTGTACAACCTCAGGACAGTTTGTACATGTAAGTGATGCGTAAGTAGTAAGCTTAATAGGCTTCTTTAGGCTCTGAATACGACGAAGAAGAACTTCATCGGGATAATTCTTACCCTTACCATCAGCGTTATAAACGGCCAAGATTAGGCTAGTGAATTCATGACCTGTAGGGATTGCACGGAAGCTAACACCCGTAGGGTTACCATCCTTAAGGAGTTCAAGAAGCAGGTTGTCGCCAGCATTAATTTCTGCTGTAAAGCTTTATCGCTTGAAGAAACAAAGGCTGTGACAAGTGCGCTAAGCTCCCTTTCCCTTTTCATTATCTGGAGCTGTAACGCGGAGAATATATTGATGTTTTTAGAGCTGAGAATATAGAGCTCAGCTGATCTATCATAGATTGGTCTAGTGCCATTATTTTTATACTATCTATAAAGTGATAATTCGATTACTTGATATTGAAACAGCGGACTAATTGCCCGCTGTCTCTTTCTGTATATTCGTTAGAGATTAACTCTCTGACGCTACTAATTAGATCTTACCAACTAGGTCAATGCTTGGCTTTAGAGTAGCGACACCTTCCTTCCACTTAGCTGGGCAAACAAGACCTGGGTTTTTCGTAAACGAACTTAGCGACCTTTACCTTACGCATAAGTTCACTAGCGTCACGACCAATACCATTATCAGTGGATTTCTAGTACCTTAAGCTTGCCTTCTGGGTTGTAAAGGAATGTACCACGGTAAGCCTGACCGTCTTCTTCAATCATAACACCGTGCTTACGAGAAAGATCGAATGTCATATCAGCAAGCATAGTGTACTCGATACCCTTGATAGTATCTGTAGCATCGCTCCATGCCTTGTGAACGAAATGAGAGTCTGTACTTACAGAGTAAACTTCTACACCAAGACCTTGAAGTTCAGCGTAGAAATCTTGAAGGTCAGCAAGTTCTGTAGGACATACGAAAGTGAAGTCACCAGGATAGAAGAATAGGATTGACCACTTGCCCTTAAGGTCTTCGTTAGTTACAGTGAAGAAACCCTTGTCCTTGCGATAAGCATTTACCTTGAATTCAGGTAGCTGTTGATTAATTAGAGTGCACATAGTTTTATTTCTTTTATTGTTTTGCACTGCAAAGGTACATATATACCTCCTATCAATACAATAGAGAAAACTTATCAATCTATCATAGTCTATGATTATGCTTATATGAATATGTCTTCTGAGACCATTGCATTGTGCGGTACTCGCTACGTTATTTTTCAACATTCAGGCTCCGTCATTTACATCAGTAAACTCCCTGCACCCTCAATTTCAATGCCTTGCAATTTTCACATTCTCCAAAGTTCCTCCCCAAAAGTAAAAGAAGAAGTCTGCCGCAAAAACTAAGTTTTGCGACAGCCTCTCCTTATTTTAGTTCTGAAGAACCTTACAGATTAAGAAAGCTTTTCCTTAAGAGCTGCAAGAGCTTCTAGACCACCAAGAGTAGCGCGTTCGCTGTTAGCGTTGTTTGTCGCTACTGCATTGTCAGCCTGTGCTTCAGTCTGGCGAGAGCCACGACGACGCTCACGTGGTTCTGCCTTTGGAGCTTCTTCGAATGTACGGCTGTGAGAAACGATGATACGACGGCTATCCTTGTTGTACTCGATAACCTTGAACTCAAGAGTTTCACCCTTTTGAGCCTGTGAACCATCTTGCTTAGTTAGGTGACGAGGAGTAGCGAAACCTTCTACTTCGTGTGGAAGAGAGATTACAGCACCCTTATCAACAAACTCAACAACAGTACCTTGGTGAACAGTACCTACCTTGAATACGCCATCAAGAGCGTCCCATGGGTTTTCTTCAGTCTGCTTGTGACCAAAGAGATGAGACGACGATTTTTTCCTTATCGATTTCAAGAACCTGAATTTCAAGCTGAGCACCAACCTGAGTAAATTCGCTTGGGTGCTTAATCTTCTTAGTCCAAGAAAGGTCGCTGATGTGTACTAGACCATCTACACCTTCTTCGATTTCTACGAATACACCGAAGTTAGTGAAGTTGCGAACCTTAGCCATGTGGCGTGAACCGATTGGGAAACGCTCTTCGATACCAGCCCATGGATCTTCCTTAGATTGCTTAAGACCTAGGCTCATCTTGCGGTCTTCACGGTCAAGAGATAGGATTACAGTTTCGATTTCGTCACCAACGTGTAGGAAATCTTGTGCTGTGCGTAGGTGCTGTGTCCAGCTCATTTCTGAAACGTGTACAAGACCTTCTACGCCTGGAGCTACTTCTACGAATGCACCGTAATCAGCCATAACCACTACCTTACCCTTAATCTTATCACCTACCTTGAGGTTTTGGATCTAGAGCATCCCATGGGTGAGCTTGAAGGCGCTTAAGACCTAGAGCGATGCGCTTCTTGTTTTTCGTCGAATTCGAGGATAACAACCTTGATTGTTTCGTCAAGAGTAACCACTTCGCTTGGGTGAGATACACGACCCCAAGAAAGGTCAGTGATGTGGATAAGACCATCTACACCGCCAAGGTCGATGAATACACCGTAGAAGTGATGTTCTTAACAACACCTTCGAGGATTTGACCCTTTTCAAGCTTACCGATGATTTCAGCCTTTTTGAGCTTCAAGTTCAGCTTCGATAAGAACCTTGTGAGATACGACAACATTCTTGAATTCGTTGTTAATCTTAACAATCTTGAATTCCATTGTCTTATCAACGTAAGCATCGTAATCGCGGATAGGACGTACATCAATCTGACTACCTGGAAGGAAGGCTTCGATACCGAATACATCAACGATCATACCGCCCTTAGTGCGGCTCTTAACGTATCCCTTAACGATTTCATCCTTTTTCAAGAGCTTCAGTGATAAGATCCCAAGAGCGAGCGAGCACGAGCCTTACGGTGGCTAAGTACTAGCTGACCCTTCTTATCTTCTTGGCTTTCTACGAATACTTCTACTTCGTCTCCAACCTTGAGGTCAGGATTGTAACGGAATTCAGATGCAGAAATTGTACCTTCGCTCTTGAAGCCGATGTTTACAACTACTTCACGCTTAGAGATAGCGCTTACCTTACCTACTGTTACTTCACCTTCCTTTACATTGGTTAGTGTTGCGTTATAAGCGACTTCCTGCTCAGAACGTGTTACGGCACAAGAGCTAGTGCCTTGTTCAAACTCTTCCCAGTTGAAATCCTCTACAGGCTGGATGTTTTAGTTTGCTCATTAATTGTTTTTTTATAATAATGCTATACTTAATAATCAGTCTAAATAAGCAGGATAGCACACACCGCCTTATTTAGATGTCTGCAAAGGTACTAATAATTACCATATTAGCACCAAGCCCACCAATCTTTTTTTCTTGTAAATGAGTAAAAGCTTGCTTTTTGTGATTTAGGCATGTCGATTGTATAGACTAAAAGATCAGAATAAGTCCCCATTTGGGCAAGCTTCAAATACCTCATTTTGATATTTTTGAGATTAATCTTATGACAATATGAACAATTTAGACATATCAAACAAGCCCCAAAGAAACGCCTAAAAACGGCATAAACAAAGGACTTTCTGCATTCCAGCCTATATACCTTAAAAATTTTTATTATATCAGATAGAGACAGTATTCATGAAAAACTATAACTAAAAAAAGCATACATTTGCCATAACAATATCGGACAATATTAATTTTAAAGAACAAATAATTCCACTAACAATCAATTGCAGGAGGATGAAACCCTATTTTTTTAACTACACATTTTCTTATCATTAATCACAGTAAGTATTTAGTTTAATTTAAACAGCTCTTAATTCTTATGAGTAATCATTCCTTCTTCAAGCAGAACTCGGATAATATGCGCCGTGTACTCTGCATGCTTGTAGGGACTTAGCTTACCAACGCTAGCTCTAGCCGTAGATAATACTACGAGTTCTTTTAAATCAGAACAAGCCAATCCCCAGAAAACACACAAAATTGTGGGGTCTGTTTTAGAAGCCAAAAGCGGACAACCCATCATTGGTGCTACTATTATCGTACAAGGTCAACGTAACCGAGGGACTGCAACAGACCTTAATGGTCGTTTTTGAATTACAGGTATCTGAGGGAGAAATTCTTGAAGTGAGTTCTGTTGGATTCATCACTCTTCAGCAAAAAGTATCAAGCGCAAAACAAATAACAATTCGCCTTAATGAAGACTATAAAGCTCTTAATGAAGTTCTCGTCGTTGGTTATGGTACTCAGAAAAAAGTCAATCTTACTGGAGCTGTCGCCTCTGTAGATAGCAAAACGATGGCGAATAGACCCACAGCCAATCTGATGAGCAGTATCCAAGGAGCTGTTCCAGGTGTAACGATTATGGACCGTCCTGGGGGAAGGGTGAGTCTCAATATACGTGGACGAGGTAATCTAGGAGAATCTAATCCTCTATATGTTGTCGATGGGGTAGAAGTTAGCGCATCTTATTTTGCTTCACTTAACCCAAATACAATTGAGAACGTCACATTCTTAAAAGATGCAGCCTCTGCGGCAATCTACGGAGCAAAAGCTGCTTATGGTGTTGTACTTGTAACAACAAAAGACTGCTCGTAGCGGACATTTAGAAGTAAGTTATGACGGTAGTTTTTGGGGTAAAAAGTCCAACTTATCTACCCAACATCGTTAGTTCAGGTCAATACGCAGAAATGTGGACAGCGGCAGAACTTAATTCTGGAGTTAAAGCCGACAATCTAACATTCAAACCTGAAATGATTAAAGCCTATTATGACGGAAGCGACCCAGATAGATACCCTAATACCAATTGGTTTGATCTTGTTCTAAATAAACAAGCTTTATTCACTAAGCATAATCTCCAATTCAATGGTGGTAGTGACAAGTTCAAGTATATCCTCAATACAGGATTCTTGTTTAATGATAACCTATACAAGAAAAATTATAGCAACCGTTTTGATGTTAGTGCTAAAACAGTAGCTCAACTAAAGCCTTGGCTAAAAATCACATCATCCGCCAACCTTATTAAGAATGCGTCTTACCGAAATGGAGGAAGTATCAGCTCAGTTGAACTCTTACGTGTCCCCCCTACTCAAGTAGCTATACATAGTAATGGAGAATGGGGTACAGTACGTAATGGTCGCACAACAACACAGGAAGACCTCAAAAAGAATCAGGCTCGTAACCTTGCTGTTGCTGGTCGTTCTGAAAGTGAAACAACACAACTACTTGGTATCCTCCAAGCAGAGATAAAACCTTTCAGCTGGCTAAAAATTACCAATCAGATAGGTTATGACTCCTATGACTACCATGATAATGCATTTGATTATACATATCCTGGTGTTCCCAATTTCTTATCACCTAAGTCAGGTAATATACCTGGCTCAGACAATACTCTGAATGAAATGAGCCAACGCTGGTTCTACAGCCGTAAGTTCGTTTATGATGGTTGGCTCAATGCTGATAAAACATTCGCCAATGTACATAACCTCTCATTCATGCTTGGTACACATACAGACATATTTATGGAGAAAAGCATGAAGGTAGGGCGTCAAGACTTTGCTAGTAATGAAATGCGTGACCTCAGCGGTGGTTCACTAGACCCTAAAAAGCAGAAATTACCAGAGACGTACTTTAATGAAGAAAGTATGAATTCTTTCTTCGCTCGTCTTGGCTATAACTATGATAACAAGTACCTCCTTGAAGCAAACTTCCGTGCTGATGCGTCTTCTCGCTTTGCGTCTAAAGGTCGCTGGGGCTATTTCCCTTCATTCTCTGCAGGATGGCGTCTAGACAAGGAAAGATTTATGTCATTTATCACTCCTTATGTAAGTCTACTAAAGGTTCGCGCCTCTTGGGGTCGTAACGGTAACATTAAGAACATCGGCTTGTACGACACATACTCTATCTACTCTACCACATCAACAGCCTTTCAAGGCGGAGAAGATAGACCTATTTATGCAGAGGCTCAAATAGGGAATCCCGATTTAACTTGGGAGAGAACAACCACCACTGACCTTGGACTTGACCTCACAGTTAAAAACGGCCTGCTTCGCTTAACAGCAGACTACTACAATCGATTAACTGATGGCATTCTTGTTAAAGCCAATGACATTCCAGTAGAAACAGGTCTTTCCGGGAATCAGATTCCATCCCGCAATGTCGGAATGGTACGTAACACTGGACTTGAGTTATCACTTAGTCACAGTCATACTATCAAGGACTTTAGCTACGAGATTGGAGCTAACATGACACTCAATAAGAATCGCATTGAGAGTCTTGGAGATAAAGTAAATGAGCTTCCTCCCAATGGTAACTATATCATGCGTGTGGGACACTCTATTGGGGACTTCTACATGTATCAAGCCAATGGTTTGTACTCTGAAGATGATATCAAGAATGGTAACTATGTACTTTACAACAGAGGTAAAGGCGGTATACCCATTCCTGGTTCTGTCCGCTATATAGACCAACTCACAGAAGATACAGACAAGGATGGTATCCCTGATAAAGCCGATGGCATCCTTAATGATAAAGACCGTGTTATTGTAGGTAATGATGTGCCAAGTTTCAGCTATGGACTTAATGCAAGCATCGCATACAAAGGTTTAACTTATCTGTTACAGGTCGAGGGTGTAACGGGTACAAAAGTCTACCTAAGTGCTGAAGCCTCTATGGCATTCTTTGATTATTCAGTACCTCGTGCTTGGCAGTTAGACAACTGGACTCCTCAAAAATCAGAATGCAACGTACCCAATACTTCTGCTCCCATCAAACCAGAACTACAAACGTAGTACACAAACCTCATCGTTCTGGCTCTTTGATTCGTCTTACTTCCGTATTAAGAACATCACACTCAGCTATACCATACCTCAAAGCCTGCTATCTAAGATTAAGCTTACTGGTGCACGTGTTTACCTCACAGGAGAAAACCTATTTACGCTACGAGGAGATAAGCGTATGAAAGACTTTGACCCCGAAACTGTTGGCGGTAGAGGTTACAATATCGGAACAAAAAAACGATTACTGCAGGTCTATCTATTCACTTCTAATCAAAAACAATGAACACAACAATAAAAGTACTAACACTCGGAGCATGCCTCTTCAGTGCTTTCTCTTGCTCAGATTCGTTTTTTTGACAAAGCCCCTACTGGAGCTTTAGATAAAGGCAAGGTGAGTAATAATAACCTTACAGAACTTCTCAATGGCGCTTACCAATACAACGCGACCTCTTGGGATGGTTATAGCGCAGACATTTCTTGATGGTTACGCCGATAATGGCTATTCACGCAACCTCTGGGATAGCCCAGGTAATTCAGTTCAATCTAATACGCTCACCGCAGATAAAGACTTCTCTTATAGTGCTCTATACGGAGGAATACGTGCATGCAACAATGTCCTCTCTTTTGCAGAAAAAAGCGATGGTCCAGATAAGGCTAAAATCATTGCAGAAGCACGCATGCTTAGGGCATTCCTTTATGCAGACCTTACATTGCGTTTTGGAGACGTCGCCATCATCAAAGAAGTAGCTAATGACTATCCAGATGGACTCAAACGTAATAAAGCCTCGGAAGTTCGCAAGTTTGTTCTTAGCGAAATAGATGCTGCGATACAAGACTTACCTGAACAAAATATCAAAGCCTCGTTATACAAAAGCTAAAGCTAATGCAGTAAAGGCTCGTGTTGCATATTACTTTGGAGATTATGCGGTAGCAGAGCAAGCAGCCAAATACGTTATTGAGCATGGTGGATACCATTTACATACCGCAAGCGACCAAAGTCGTTATGCTGTAGACGCTGCTTATTTTAAGAAGTTATATACTCAGTCTGGACTTGACGTAGATAAACTTGTCAAGGGGATATTCAATTACCAAGATTTATGGACACGAGATGACAGCCCTGAGGGTTATCTTGGCAACAGAACACGATGCAACCATTGAAAAAAGTTCTTGGATGCGAATTACTTGTTTCCTCAGCCCTGGACTGACAACCAAACATGGATGGGCAACAATAGTCCCTATTCAACAGCTCGTCGATGCTTACTGGATGGTTGATGGTAAAACAAAACCTCAAGCACAAGAACACAATAAGCAGGCTGCTCTATTTAAAGATATTTATCTAGCAACAAAGACCAAAGGCCAAAGTACAATTCCATAACGCCCTGAAGCCCAAACGTCTAAGGATATTGATGAAATCCTGAAGACTGACTTTATGAAGCAGTACTTTAACAGAGACCCTAGACTATATGCATCAATTATCTTCCCATTCTCTTCCGTAGATATTTACAAGCATGGTGAGTATAGTTTCTATGAACATACCATCGACAATTACGGCAAAGAGTGGATACTACTTCCGCAAATTTAGTTCTCCTGACCAGCTTATCGCTCGTGGAGCTTACTTCTACACAGGTGTAGACTGGCCTGTTATGCGCTTAGCTGAGATTTATCTTATCTATGCTGAAAGTCATACACAAACGACTGGATACGATGCAGAAGCTCAGAAGTATCTCAATATGCTACGCGACCGTGTAGGGATGGCACATGTACCTAGTACACTTAGCAAAAATGAAGCTCTTGATTTTATTCGTAATGAACGCCGTATAGAACTTGCAGGAGAAGGATTGCGCTTCTATGATATACGCCTCTATGAAGACGATACTCGCAATGGCGGATATAAAGGACTTGACGTCTGCAAGCAATGTGATGAAGGGACAAATATTTGACGTTATCAATAATCCTGGAGCGCTCCTCGTATGGGATAAACGCCTTGAACTCTTACCTTACCCTACATCTGCACTGGATAAGAATAAGAACAAAGAGAGCAAAGAAAATAACCCTGGATACTAAAACATAACTTTCATAATCCTTCCTAGGGTGTGGCACTATTATAGCGCCACACCCTATTTTCTGAGACCATTGCATAATACGGCACTCAGTCGCGTTATTATCGACATTCAGGCTTGGTCATTTACATGAGTAAACTCCCTGCGCCCTCAGTCTCAATGCCTTGCGATTACCACATTCTGCAAAGCTCCCATCAAAGAACAAGTAAAACTTGTCCTTTTGGAGACCGTGCAACGGTCTCTTCTTTGTAAATTCCTAAAAAGAAAAACTATATCTACTGAAGGGAAAAAGAGCGGGTGCGCATCCTAAAGTCAAAACCTCGGCGAAGTCTGTACAGACTACACGTGTAGTCTCTTCAAACTTCAGCCGTAGTTTGTACAGACTACAGCCGAAGTCTCCAGAAAGTACTACGTACTTACAAGTTTAAGTACGCGCACTCATTGAAATAAGTACACGTAAACACTTCAGTAAGTACGCGTACTTACGAAAGTGTTTACCTCGTACTTACTTTGTTGAGTATGTCGTAATCATTTCTTGCTGTTGTTATCGAAGAGCCCTTTAGGGCGATACATTTCCATAGCCCAGGGCGCAAGCCCTGGGTTAATCGTTCCCCACATTTATTGAGCCCCGTAGAGGCGGCACAACCCAACGCAAAGCCAATACTCGCGCTGTTAGTGCCGCTCCTACGGAGCTCATTCTTCATTTGGTCCGTGTGTCCCCAAGGTTCCATATCGGGCTTTGCCCTCATTTCACCCTGGGCTATGCAGGAGTGTCGCCCTTGCAGAGGCTTGTTTGTAGGAATATCGAGACCCAAAAGGCACTTGATTTCACTATGCTTGCCCTAGGCTTATTAGTCGCATTGCCCTACAATGGTGGCATACAAACAACACATAAACTGACGTATTGTCCTAAAAATCAGTTATTTTGCATCAAGACACAGACATAATGTCTTGAAAGTCAAAGAAAAAAGCCTTTTGGATTGACTTTTTGGATATATGAGGGCAAAAAAACAAAAAGAATTAGACTATTATGAACATAAACAAATTCACAATTAAATCGCAAGAAGCTCTACAACAAGCAGTAGAACTTGTGCGCCGTGGGGGCGGTCAGGTTATTGAGGCGCAACACCTACTCTCCTCTGTCCTCAATATAGAGTCTAGCCCAGCTAAGTTCCTCTTCTCAAAGATGGGAGTAAGCCTTGAACGTATTAACGAAGAATTGAGCTCTGAGCTAGCACGCCTACCTAAGGTATCGGGAGGCGAACCTTACCTCAGCCGTGAAGCAGAACGACATCCTAACAAAGGCTGAAGATATCGCTAGCGAGATGAAAGACGAGTATGTTGCCCTTGAGCATCTGCTCTTAGCTCTCGTTGAAGCCAACAGCCCTGCCCAGAAAAATACTACAAGGTGCAGGCGTCAATGCCAAAAGACCTCAAAAGCGCTATCAGCGAACTGAGAGGAGGAAGCAAAGTTTCTAGCCAAACCGCTGAAGAGCAATATCAAGCATTGGAAAAATATGCTATTAACCTCTGCGCTCGTGCTAGAGAGGTAAAATTAGACCCCGTTATTGGTCGTGATGAAGAAATCAGACGAGTACTGCAAATTCTCTCTCGCCGAACTAAGAACAACCCTATCCTAATAGGTGAACCGGGTGTCGGAAAAACCGCAATAGCCGAAGGACTTGCTTATCGAATAGTACGTGGTGACGTTCCTGACAATCTACGTTCTAAGCAAGTTTACTCTCTTGATATGGGTGCTCTAATAGCTGGAGCTAAGTATAAGGGTGAGTTTGAAGAACGACTCAAAAAGTGTCGTAAGCGAGGTTAGCCGTAGCGAAGGCGAAATCATCTTATTTATTGATGAAAATCCATACGCTCGTAGGCGCAGGAAAGAGTGATGGTGCTATGGATGCGGCTAATATCCTTAAACCTGCTCTTGCTCGTGGGGAACTCCGCTCTATCGGAGCTACAACCTTGGACGAGTATCAGAAGTATTTTGAGAAAGATAAGGCTCTTGAAAGACGTTTCCAAATGGTTATGGTCGAAGAACCCTGACGAGTTAAGCACCATATCTATCCTACGAGGCATTAAGGAAAAGTACGAACACCATCACAAAGGTGCGCATACAAGACGATGCCATTATTGCGGCTGTGCGCCTTTCGGACCGATATATTACAGACCGCTTCCTCCCAGACAAGGCTATTGACCTTATGGACGAAGTGCGGCAAGACTCCGTATGCAGATGGATAGTTTGCCTGAAGACCTCGACGAAATCGCGCGACGCATCAAGCAACGAGATTGAGCGTGAAGCCATCAAGCGTGAGGGAGACTCAGAAAAACCGAGATCGCTTAGCAAAGAAATAGCCGAGCTCAAGGAACAAGAGTCTGGTCGCCTAAGCAAATGGCACGCAGAGCAAGACCTAATCGCCAAGATCGCGACTCTCTAAGCATAATATAGAACAGCTGAAACTTGAAGCCGAAGCGACCGAACGTGGAGGCGATTATGGACGAGTAGCTGAAATTCGTTACAGCCTTATCCCTAAGAGAGGAGGCTACAAAAGGCTCTTATGACAGCTCTAGAGAATACACAAGGCGATAATGCCATGATTAGAGAGAAGTCAGTGCCGAAGATATTGCCGAGATTGTCTCTCGATGGACGGGCATACCTGTGGGGAAGATGCTTCAAGGCGAACGAGAAAAAGTTACTCCACCTTGAGGAAGAATTACACCTCAGAGTCGTAGGTCAAGAGCAGGCTATACACGCAGTGGCTGAAGCCGTCAGACGTAGCCGTGCAGGGGCTTAGTGACCCTCGCCGTCCCTATCGGTTCGTTCATTTTCCTAGGGTACTACTGGCGTAGGTAAGACGGAGCTAGCCAAGGCTCTCGCAGAAATTCTCTTTGATGATGAAACTATGCTAACACGCATAGACATGAGTGAATATCAAGAAAAGTTCTCTGCTACTCGCCTAATAGGAGCACCTCCGGGATATGTTGGCTACGATGAAGGCGGACAGCTTACTGAGGGCTGTTAGGCGCAAAACCTTACTCCGTTGTGCTCTTTGATGAAATTGAGAAGGCGCACCCCGATGTCTTCAATGTACTCTTACAGGTACTTGATGATGGTCGTCTAACAGACAATAAAGGTCGTACGGTAAACTTCAAGAATACAATTATTATCATGACGAGCAATCTCGGTAGTGACCTCATTCGTGAACGACTTAGCACTCGCACAGCTAGTAACGAAGAAAAGATTATTGAGCAAACAGCCGAAGAGGTTATGGGCCTACTCAAAACTGTTATGCGTCCTGAGTTTCTAAATCGTATCGATGAAACCATTGTATTTACTCCGCTTAATAAGGAAGAAATAGAACGCATTGTAGCCTTACAGCTCAATCAGACAGTCAAGATGCTACGTGAGAATGGTATCCAACTCAGCTATACGCCTGAACTTGTGAGCAGGATAGCCGAAGAAGGCTTTGACCCTGAGTTTGGTGCAAGACCTGTTAAGCGAGCTATTCAAAGAGGTTTGCTCAGCGAACTTAGCCGTCGCTTGCTTGAGGGTTCTGTTTCAGAGGGCAGAGCATTATTATGGATCTTTGCTCCCGATGGGGCGTACATATTCCGTCAAGGTCTCTAGAAAGTAGATTTTTATTAAAAAGGCTACCGCAGTACATTGCGGTAGCCTTTTTCTTGTATCAAGTAAGCATCTAGTTGAATAACTGACCTAAGGAGAGAACATTGCATAATACGGCACTCGGCGCGTTATTGTCGACATTCAGGCTTGGTCATTTACAAGAGTAAACTCCCTGCGCCTTCAGTCTCAATGCCTTGCGATTACCGCATTCTGCAAAGCTCCACTAAAGGACAAGTAAAACTTGTCCTTCATTTGAGACTCATGCAACGGTCTCAAGGAAGATATATCAAACCTAAGGATAAACGGAAAGTGCCGTCTTGTGCGGGATTACTCGTTGGGCTTATTTGATAGGATAAATCAAGCATTAAGGCACGCCAATGCATACCTGCACCAAGCATAAATGCCCTCAAGTTACCTCTATCGGGGTGCTGATAACTATATCCAGCACGAGCAAATAGCATACGCTTATAATTATACTCCAAGCCTACACCCCATCTAATATCTTTGAGCACTTCCGAGAAACCGCCCTCGGGCGTAAAGCTCGCACGCATAGAAGAGAGCAAGGAGCGTCTGTAATATAATTTGCGTGCTTGAGTAAGTTCTTTCCCGGACTTATAATCATCAGCATTAGGGAAAGTAGGCACTAAGATTTTATCCATTTGAAAACTCAGGGCTAAACCATTAAGTTCGTCAAACGAATGACTAAGGCCTACACCCAGCGAAAGGGTCGTTGGCAAGAAGGCATAAAGTATTATTACCATCATAGGAGAGTTTATCCCCTAGATTACGCAGAGCTAAGCCATAGTGTAGTTTATCATTATTCAAGACAGGCAGAGCTTGCTCCCCATAGAGGGACAAATCGAAGGCTAAGCGAGCTTGACGGTCAGAAGCTCCTCGCTGTGCATAATCGGTGTGTATATAACGCACGGTAGCTCCGATAGCTAGCTGGTCAATCAGACGATAGCTATAACTTAAGTCAGCCGACAGCTCATAAGGATTACCTTCTCCGATTGTTTGTCCAAACTCGTTCCACTCATTCAGTTTCCCGATAGAGAAGTAGCGTACAGAAGCTCCTAGGCTATGCTTCTTGTTTAGATTATGATAACCGACTAATTGGATCAGCGACATATCCTCAGTAACATGTCTTAGCCAAGGAGTATAAGATATGGCTACTCCTGAGGGTTGCTCAGCGAATGTGTATTTAGCCGAAGACCAATACTGCGCATACACATCAGCTGATGTCGCTACTCCTTGCTCACCCAAAGCGGCAGAACGAGCATCAGGACTAATACGCAAAGAAGGCACCGCTGTAGCAATAGGGCGATAGGTAGTAATTTGCGCCTTAGCACACTCCAAGCCAAGAGTCCATGCCAGCGCATGACCAGGAGCAGAGAAAACTTAGTTTATTCATTGCCTTTTTTTATCTTTCATTTGTTTAGAAAAAAAGCGAGCTTTATCCGCATCATATTCTGTGGCAAGTCCACCCATAGATGTTTCTCTATACAGACTTGGCAAGTCTTTACCAGTCTTGCGCATTACCTCTACCACTTGGTCGAAGCTAACACGATGTAAGCCATCGCTGAATGTTCCATAAGTATTGGCATCGAGAGCACGAGCGGCGAAAAGCATTACGTTCAATACATGGTATCTGTACCAAACCACAGACAGGGTCGCAGGTGAGTCCGAGATGATGCTCAAGACCCATCTCTGCAGAATATTCAATTTGCATATTTGAGCCTCCGAAGAGCTGACAAGCGTGCGAGCTCCCATAGCACAAGCTACACCCACTTCACCTTGACAACCAACCTCAGCCCCCAGAAATAGAAGCATTCGTACGCACCACATTCCCGAATATACCCGCAGTAGCCAAAGCTCTAAGAATGCGTGTAGTAGGAAATCGCGACTTGTATGCAAATGATAAAAGCACGGCAGGAATAATACCGCAACTACCACAAGTAGGAGCTGTAACCACACGTCCGCCCCCAGCATTATGTTCGCTCACAGCAAGGGCATAAGCATAAACAAGTCCTCTACTTCGGATACTTGCCGAGCCATAGCCATTGGCTTTTGACTAGATAGGTCAGCGACCTTACGTCTAAGACCCTAGACCACCGGGAAGAATACCCTCTTCCTCCAATCCGTCTTTAATAGTAGCTTGCATAACGTCCCATACCTCAGCTAAGAAATCCCAAATATCGCTATCCTCATATTTCTCCACGTACTCCCCAAAAGGTCATACCAGTCATAGCTAGGACTTTCATAATATCCTTAATCTTATTCTCAGGATATACCTCTGCGATATGCTGTTCGTTGAATTCTTCGTTTGCGAGCGTTCCTCCGCCAATGCTGTAGACAATAAACGTATCTAATAAATGTCCTTCACGGCTATAGCCCTCAAACTTCATTCCGTTTGGATGAAAAGGTAACTCTATCTCAGGGGTGCCAAATGATTTGTGTTTCGCCCCACAGGTTCAAGCACACGCAGGATACCGACATCAGTCATGTGCCCACGCCCCGTAAGCGGCTGAGACTTCCATAAAGAGTTACCACGAAACGCACAGCCTCAGGACAACGCTTAAGAAACATCTCTGAAGCTCTTACGGGTCCCATTGTATGGCTACTACTCGGTCCGTAGCCTATTCTAAATATCTGTTTTATTGATTCCATTAAATTCTGAAAAATAGCATTATCCGTTAATCCGAATAACTTGCTTAACGCCTACAGCACCTCTTAACTTCTTAATAAGTCCGCTGATGCGCTCTGTACTCTCAAAGAATATCATGAACGAACCACGGAACAAGCCATCACCCGAATCAATAGAATAACTGCGAAGAAGACAGTTACTCTCCTTCTTGATTAGGGATATAATATGCGTTACTACGGCAATATCATCACGTCCAATAATATCTATTTGCACAAGCGTCGCTGCAGCATTAGCTGTTCCACTCCAACGTACTTTCAACACGCGGTGCCCCGTGCGCTCAATCATATCAGGGGCATTAGGGCAGTCAATGCGATGTATCTTAATCCCCTTACTTGAAACGAAGCCAAAGACCTCATCGCCATAAACAGGCTGACAACATTTAGCAAAGCTATAAGCAACACCTGTTAGTCCTTGGTCAATGACCAGCACATCCTGACTAGAAACCCTATTGAGTATTTCTTCCTCGACACCCGTTAGCCCAGCAAAATCTTCAGCCGAACGAATAGGAGTAGTGTTAGCTGTGCGTTCCTGCAAATCAAGCTCTGTACCCTTCAACTCTTGCTCGTACCAATCGACAAAGGCAGTGGCATCTAAACGCTCATCTTTTTATATCTCGATAGAAATCAGAAAGCGCTTTGTATCCTTTCTTAACGGTTGAGGCGAATAAACAATGACTCATTATAAGGGAGTTTTCTGTTTTTTAAGTCGTCTTTGAATAAGCTCTTTGGCGATTTGAAGCCCTGCCTCTTCATCACTACGCAAGATTTGGCGTATGCGTGATTTAGCCTTCGAGCTTACCACGATATTCAGCCAATCCTGCTTAGGGGCTTTTGCTGTGGAGAGGTCAAGACCTCTACCGCATCACCATTGCCTAGCTGATACTTAAGGAAACATTCTTACCATTAACCTTACCTGATACAGTCTGCGCTCCTATTCGGCTATGAATGCTAAAAGCGAAGTCCAAGACCGTAGCACCCTTAGGGAGCTTCATCACTTCGCCTCGTGGTGTGAAGACATAAATCTCTTCCACTTTGAGCGTCATCATTGATTGCTCCAAGATGCCCTTGCGCTCAACACCATCTTGCGTCTTCGCTGCCTCTAGAGTATCACGCACAGACGCCAAGAACTCGTCAAGTCCGCCCTCACTCTTAATCCCTTTATATTTCCAGTGGGTACGCTACGCCTTGCTCTGCGATAGCATCCATACGCTTAGAACGTATCTGCACCTCTACCCAACGATTCTCTGGTCCCATAACCGTCGTATGCAGACTCTCGTAACCGTTGCTCTTAGGAATAGTTATCCAATCTTTGAGTCGCTCCGGATTAGGGCGATACATATCAGCGATGATAGAATAAACCTGCCAGCAGATTAAGCGTTCACGCTCTTGTGGACAATCCACAATAACTCGAATAGCAAAGAGGTCGTAAATATCTTCAAAGACTTGCTTACGTAGTTTATTGTGAATAGAACTGATACTCTTCGTTCGTCCCTTCATCTCAAAAGGAACATCAAGAGTTTCTTCCAGTTTTTTTGCGAATAGGGGCAATAAATGCGGCAATATAGGCTTCACGACTATCCTTACTCTCTCCGAGCTTACGGACAATGAAATCAAATGTCTTACGATCTCGCCACTTCAGACACAAGTCTTCCATCTCGCCCTTAATCTTATACAAGCCCAAGCGATGAGCAATAGGCGCATACAAGAAGGATACTTCCACAGCTAGAGACAGACATTCTTCGTACTCGTAGAGCATCTTGGCATGACGCAAGCGATAAAGCCTATCCGCAATAATCAGCAAGACCACACGGATATCCTCTGCCATTGAGAGCAAAGAGATTATGAAAGTTCTCACTGCTGATACTCTCCTTCCGACTATAAAGAGCCGAAGCACGCTTAGTCAAACGCAATAAGCGTAGCACTTCATCGCCATATTGCCGTTCAACCTCCTTATCCTCAATACAGCCTGCTTGATAAGGGATATAGAGGAATAGCGAAAGCAAACTATCAGTATCAAGATGCAACTCCTCATGGGCAATACGTGCAACGCCTAGCAAGAAACCCAAACGATGTTCGTTATCGGGCAACTTCTCCGCAAAGGAATAACTCATCTTGCAGAGCAGACCGAATGTGCTTGTAGAGCTGTCTACGCCCTACAAAATCTGTCGTCTGGACCAGCGCATGAACTAATGAGCGCGCAGTGCCTAACATTTGTTGTTTATCCATAAGTCCTGCCATACATGATACATTTTAGCTCTTATTATTCGCTCCACGTAGTACGTCCAAGGACTTAATTGGTCCGAAAGGAGGTAAGTGGATACGATAGTATAAGAGTAGGTAATCTATTATTATGCGTCTATCTTCTCTATTATAACGGAAAAGGTGCATATTCTGGTAAGTGATGCGAGAAAAACAGTCGCAAAGCTAGCATATACTGCGACGGTATAGCTTGCGTTTGTATGCCCGGCATAGCCGTGTAGCTTGCTTCTCGCAAATCAAACCACATATTACTTGCTACACGCTGACGATTTATCGAAGGTGCTATAGCTAGAATAGTGTAGCAAGTGATAAGTAAATGTAAGATAGAAGTTCGCAACCCCAAGCTCTATGCCATGCAAGATTTGCATAGACAAACTAAGGAAGCGATAGAGTTCTTCATCAGGCTCTTCGTGTGTCAGCACCCTATAAAGAAGCTCTCCCAAGAAAATACCCTGACTACACTTAATCGGGTTCATCTGTATCTGATGATTGGGATTATAGAGTCTGACCTCAGTGACTGTGCAAGGCTCTTACCTCGCTTAAGCTCCCCGACAATATCAACTTCTGCTAGAGGACTGAGCAGAGCCAAAGGTCTTGACTTACGACTACGGCTATTAGAAACCAACAAGCCCATACGTCCATATTTCTCTGAGTAAATATGGACAATGCTGTAACGGTCTGAATAAGCCGTCCTATGTAGCACGATAGCTCTCGTCTCAATAAGCATAGTCAAATAAGCTCTTTATTTGGTCTCTGGGAGACCGTCGAGCGGTCTCCCAAAGGCAAGTTTTACTTGTTCTTTTGTGGAACTTTGCAGAATGCAGTAATCGCAAGGCATTGAGACTGAAGGCGCAGGGAGTTTACTCTTGTAAATGACGGGGCCTGAATGTCGATAATAACGCGACGAGTGCTGTGACTATGCAATGGTCCCCTCTATAGCAACTGCTTAATATCTGCCAAAGTATGCACTTCTTCTAAGCACACCGACAGATTTTCAGACTCTCTCCTTAGCTTATAGGGATTAAACCAAATAACATCTAAACCTGCAGAGGAAGCTCCCACAACGTCTGAAGCCCAGCTATCGCCAATCATCACTACCTCATCACCGCTAGCCCCCATCTCTTGAAGAGCGTATTCGAAGATTTTTGGGGTTTGGCTTGTTATAACCTATTTCATCAGAGAAAAACCTTCTTAATATAAGGCGACATCCCACTACGCTCCAGCTTAACATATTGCACCTCGCCAAAGCCATTAGAGAGAATGCACAATTCGTAGCGTTCACTCAGATAACGAAGCAAGTCTATTGCCCCCTCAACAGTACGCGTTTTTCTCTCTCACGAGTTCCAAGAAAAGATTCATTCGCCTCAATCCAATAGTGCGTGTCCTCACTCAACTGAGTATACTTATCATCAAGTCCAAGTTCTTTCAAACGAGTAAGGATAGGCTCATAAAGGCGTCTTAGGCTAAGATCTTCTTTCGTTATTGCTTCTTCGTTATACAAGCTCCATAGCTTGTGATTAACTGGATAATAATACTCATCAAAGAAGCTACTAAAGAAGAAAAATACTGCCCCCATTGGAGGGCAGTATATAATCATTCAAGCTTTCTTTATTATTACCCCCAAGTATCCCATAAGGTGTCATCGAGGTCAATAAGAACGATTTTTTTATTCTTCAAGCCCTGCTTCATTCTAATGAACTTGTATTACAAGCATACGAGAAGCAGACCAGAACGCCTTGTGATCCTTGATGTTTAGCGTCAAATTCTTCTCTCCATCAGCAATAAGGACATAACTACTTGCTGGGTGTGTAGTAGAATCTTCGCATCACGGCTATAAAGAGGATTTGCGAGAGCTTACGCTGGTCAGCTGTTGTGAAGTAACTTAGGTCTGCGCCATCTGTTACCAAGCGACCACCCTGTAAGAGTTTGAAATCCCTTCAAGTCGCTCTTCGTACCTACGCAGTAGCGAACTGTGTGCATCTCCTTATCCTGAGTAGCAAGCGTGCTAGCCTGCTTCGCTGTAGTTTTCATTAAGACGCTCTACGTCCTGACCGAGAGTAGTTACGATAGAGTCAAGCGCACCGATAGCAAGGTCCTTACGTTGCAATTCCTCTGTAAGAGCGATAATACGCTGTCTTTTGCACTTCAAGGTCTTTTCTTCAGAGCGACTATCGTATGGCGCAAACGCTTGTTTTCAGTACCACCAGCGGCGAGCTTCTGAGTCAAAGCATCGAGAGCCTCTGTACTTGCTCTGAGCTTATCATTGATAAGCGTTACATTATTCTTGATGCGTTCCTTCTGTGTCTGCGACATTTCGCCACGAGGATTAACATCTATCATCTTCTCAGCTGTACTAATATCTTGGAAATTAGTAAGCACATTAGCTACAAGAGAGTCCGTCTCAGCAAGGTCCGCTTCATAACTATCGTTGATGCGTGTTACTGAGTCCAGCTTAGCCTGCAACTCTTTATAGGCATTAGTGTTCTCGCCACAAGAGAATAATACTAGTGCGACCGAGAAAGGTATCATTACCTTTTTCATAATTCTATATACTTTTAGATTATACTAATTGTCTGTAAAGTTAGTAGGATTTTCCTATTAACAATACAAACTCCCCCTTGGGGGCTTTATTGGTGAAGTGTGTGATAAGCTCCGATACCGTACCACGAACGAACTCTTCGTGCATCTTCGTTAGCTCACGTGCGGCTACAACAGGGCAATCTAAGCCTCTGATTTCCCCTATCTGCGCCAAGGTCTTAAGTACTCGATAAAGGAGATTCATACAAAACTACTGTACGCTCTTCGTCCTTAAGGGCATTAAGCCTTGTTTGACGACCTTTCTTCTGAGGTAAAAAGCCCTCAAAGACAAACCTATCCGCAGGTAAGCCCGAAGCCACTAGAGCAGGAACGAAAGCCGTTGCTCCCGGAAGGCATTCGACCTCTATTCCCCTACGCAAGCACTCACGAACGAGCAAAAACCGGGGTCACTAATAGCAGGGAGTGCCAGCATCACTAACTAAGGCAACATCTTCGGCGGCTTCTATACGCGCACAAATACTCTCCAGCATCTTGTGTTCGTTGTGCATATGATAGCTCTGCAGGGGACATTTGATTTCAAAGTGATGCAACAAAAGCCCTGACGTACGTGTGTCTTCAGCCAAAATCAAACGCACGCGTTGCAGAGTCTTCAGCGCACGCAGTGTAATATCTTCTAGATTACCTATCAGGGGTAGGTACTATTGTTAGTTTTGCCATAAATTATTCTTCTAGCAGAAAGACTTGTGTTGCCTTCGTTCGGGGTAAGACATCTAAGATTAAATCCTTACCCTCGTAATGTGGCTGATGATTATCTTCTGTCTTGCCTACACGAGACCCATATTATACAGATGCGAAGAAATGGATTTCCAGCACAAATCGGGGTGATTATTCTCTTTACTTAGATGGCACAGCCATACGTGCTTAGCGACGGATTATAAATTTCTCCTAAGAAAGATGCCGTCTCTCCATTGCTCAAATGCCCAAACAGGGCCTGAAACTCTGTCCTTGAGAAAGGCTGGATAAGAGCCACTGCGTAGCATCTCAGGGTCATAGTTGGCCTCCACAACAAGGTACTTAGCTTGAGAAGCAAAACGACGTATATCACTCGTCAGATGCCCTATATCTGTAGCTAGGGTAAAACTAAAATCTCCCCTACGGATATGGTATCCATAGTTCTGCAAGCTATCATGTGGAACAAAGGAAACTTTGAAGCTCAAAAACCTGCTAGGGAGAAATGCTCACCAAGCTCAAGATTACGCCTAGAAGCGCCAATGCTTTCATTGATAAATCGGCTCGTCGCAATGCTATTATGCACGGGTACACTAGCATAAACAGGTATATTATAGATACCACCTATAACTCCTGCCGTACGCGTATGGTCCGCATGCTCATGCGTTATGACAAGCCCTTTAATCCAACCGCTATCGAGTGAGACTCCTATGGATTTCAGTTCCTTCGCAATACTGCGTGCAGGAATACCGGCATCAATCAGCAAAGCCTCCTTCATCGCTAGCCAAGTAGTAACAGTTGCCACTGCTACCACTTGATAAACTCATAAACTTTATCACGATATATCTTTTTTTATCTACTCTAAATCGCTGTTGCCTCTAAATGGGATTCCACCCAAGACATACAGCCTCCTTATTCCGATAAGAGCTTTCCCTTATCAAGGCATTAGCTCCTAATGCGCAACGAGAAAACTACACACTGCATAAACTCTAATCGTCTTAACAAGAGAGTCCATACCAAGGACACCACGACAATGAGACCATTGCATAATACGGCACTCACTGCGTTATTTTCGACATTCAGGCTTGGTCATTTACAAGAGTAAACTCCCTGCGCCTTCAGTCTCAATGCCTTGTGATTACCGCATTCTGCAAAAGCCCCACAAAAGAACAAGTAAAAACTTGTCTTTTTGGGAGACCGTCGGGCGGTCTCGACAATAGCCTGCGGAATAAGTCTACACAAAGTTAGTCATTATTCAATGATGATACCCACACGCAGACACTAACGATTAGCACAAATAATAAAAGAAAATCCTCCTCAATCTCTTGAGGAAGGACTTTCAAGTTCAACATTTAATACACTAAGTCGCTTAACACGACTAATCAAAATGGAAAAAGAATTATTCAGTTTCCTTTTTAAGGATTTCTATATGAGGGCGACACATACGAATAGCTGTCTCAGCGACCTCAGAACCCTTATTACCTAGGGCACCCTGTTGTGCGCTCTTCGGCTTGAGCCATTGTCTCTGTCGTAAGGACACCGAATACCACAGGCGAAATACGTGGTTGCTTAATACCCGAATGGTCAACCTCAGTATTTAGTAAACTAATACCCTGTGTTACCCCTTGACAGATATAGTCGAAATGCGGAGTATCTCCTCGCACAACGCAACCTAAAACGATGATAGCATCGTAATAGGCTTCTTGCTTAAGACGAGCGGCAGCATTAGTCAATTCGAATGTACCCGGCACATACATAACCTTAATTTCTTCTGCTCCAGCCTTTACGAAGGCTTTTCCACGGCACCACGAAGGAGTTCGTGAGTGATGTTACTATTCCACTCAGCTACTGCGATCGCAAAACGAAGATTACGTGCGCTAGGCAGTTCTCTCTGACAGCCCTCTAACTCTTTTATACGGTCGATTGTAGACATCTGTTTTTACTAGAGTCTTAGTAATTACTTACCTACACGAGCAAGGTCAGCATCTACCATCTGAGCCTCTGGTGTAGCTGCGTACTGGTCCTTGATGCTCTGATAGAGCTCTGCGACCTTAGCCTTGTTGCCAAGCTTTTTCATAAGCATGTCCAGCCTTAAGCAGACAACTAGGGCTGATAGCCTCATTGTTTGCGACCTTAGCCATGCACCTCGTAAGCAGACACAGCATCTTGATACTTGCCTAACTGAGTATAGGCATCGCCAATAAGACGCTGAATAGATGGACCTACATACTCATCTTTTGCTAGAGAATTGCTTAAGAGCGACAATAGCTTCGTCATACTTACCAGCATCATAGAGCGCAATACCCTTATATGCTTGAGCAAGATTAAGCAGCATCGCTACCTGAGTACTCCTTAATAATAGCGTCTAGTCCCTTGCTTGATACGCCTTCGCCCTTAAGAGCTAGGCTATCTTGACCTGTTAGAAACTTATCTTCTGCTTTTGAATAGAGCTACGGTCGCCTTTTTCTCCAGCAGGCTCTGCTATCAACTTTTTATAAGCAAAATATCCACCGACACCAATAACGACTACACCTACACCAATAAGAATGTGCTTTTTAGGTACTTCTCTAGAAACATCTCACCTCTCAAGGCTGTCTCGTCTAGTAGCTCCACTCCGTGTAGCTCGTGATTCTCTTTGTTAGACATATTTATTTTTTTAACCTATTATTCTGATTTACCCAGCAAAGGTACAATAATTTAGCTTATTACCGACAGATGATAAACGACGACCAATTCAAGTCACATCAAAATTAAGGCGCATTATGAGTGCCATAGGCACGACACTCCTGCAAAGCCCAGGGAGTAATGAGGGCAAAGCCCGATATGAAAACCCGGGTAATAACCAACGTAATTATAGAGGCTTTATAATCAGGAGCCAATTCACTATTTTATTTTCTCATCAAATAGTGCTCTCAGTGGGTTGAAGAAGCGCATCAACAAACTGACATCCTCTGTGATTATTTCAGCATCACCATATAGTTCTAATGTTGTTGGTATAGTTTTTCCATAACTTGTTACCAATCCTTTGGGCAAGATAGCATCTACCATATAGATAGAATCTGTGGGAACAGGAGCTATACTAGCAACTTCACCAATCAGCATTCCGTATTCATTGCTCGGATAACCTTTTAACTTAATATTAATGCGTTGCTTTGGTTTAATTTTACCTGAACCTCGTATTGGGACACTAAGCCTCACTTTTGTTTGGGTTAGTGTGCTAGGTATAATTGTTAATACAGCCTCTCCTGCACGAATAAATTGGCTAGGACTCCAGACAGAAGCAAGACTAACCTTGCCTTCAATTGTTGACGATAGTAGATAGGACTGCTCCCAAGTAGATAGTTGGGATGAAAGAGCATCTAAAGTTTGTCGTAAAGTCGAGCTTATAGTATTTTCCGAATCTTTATAATTCAAATCTAGTGTTATACGCTCATCTGCAAGCTGGTCTGAGCCTATTTCTGTATTCTTTAGGCTCATTTGGAGCTCAACTATAGCATTTTTTTAGCCTGCAAAAACACCTCGATATGCTTGCTCTAATTCGCTATCGGAAATAAGCCCTTTGCGATGTAAGGTAGAGTCTCTTTGATGGTCCCGAAGGATTAGAGCATATTGTTGCTTCATAATCTCTAGCTTATTCTTAGATTCTGGGTTAGATCTGTATTGCTTTTTAGAGCGTCTTAACAAGCTATTCAGATTGTGCTCATATAAACCAGAATTAATATGGCTATCTAGTTTTTGTTGTACTTGCCGTAGTCTGCGCATATTGTGGCTGTATATCACCAAGCTTCAGTTGTGGGCTTAAGTTAATTCTGGCAATCTCTTGTAGGTCATAATTCGTTAATAAGGAGTCTATATACAACAATGATCGTTTCATTGTAAGTATATCTTCCCAATTTGCGGACGACTCCAAGACCACAAGAGTGCCTTTCCAAGGGTTACATTCTCCCCATCGTGGACTAGCAATTTCACAATTTGCCCTGAAACCTTTGCTTTTAGAGCAATGGGTGGGTTAATCATACTTATATAAGCGACAGCAGGGACTATATCTGGATAACGGATAAAAGAAGACCCTACAATCAATACTACAAGTATTCCAAAGAATACAGAGATACCCCTAACGCATAATCCACGAAGGACGATAATTATACAGGTGTTGTTTATAGACCTGTCTTAACTTAATATCCAACATATATACTATCTTTTAGTTGAAATCTAATTGGTTGGACACTAGGTTAAAATAGGTTCCACGAGCAAGCACCAACTCTTCATGAGTCCCTTGCTCAACAATATATCCTTGCTTTAATACAACGATGTTGTGAGCACGACGCACTGTGCTTAATCGATGAGCAATAACGACAGCTGTACGACCTTGCATAAGCTGTTCTAAGTTATTACTAATCTCTCGCTCGTTTGTTGCATCTAAAGAGTTGGTAGCTTCATCTAGAAAGAGAATTTTGGGGTCTTTGTAAATAGCCCGAGCAATGAGCAAGCGTCGCTTCTGCCCTTGACTTAATCCAGATCCCTGTGAACCAAGAGGAGTGTATAACTTAAGCGGTCTATCTTTTATAAAGCTATCTATATTTGCCATACGTACAGCTTGAGCTAAACGTTTATGGTCTATCTCTGAAGGGTCATCTTGTAGTGTGATATTATAGAGGATTGTATCGTTGAATAATTTTCCGTCTTGTAGCACGGCTCCGCATTGCATTCGGAGTTGGTGTAAATCGATATTAAACAATGGTTGGTCGCCTATCTCAATACTTCCATCAGTAGGTTCATAAAAACGCATAAGAAGCTTAATGAGTGTGGTTTTCCCACTTCCACTCTCACCTACAATTGCTGTTATCTGTCCACTCGGAATAGTTAGGTTGATATTATTGAGGACATTCCCCAAGTGAGGATTATACGCAAATGAAACATCTTTTAGCCTAAGAGTGTAGTCTTGTGGCATAGGACAATTCCCCGTCGGTTCAACTTTCTCATCCAATATAACTTCATTTACTCGTCTCAGGCTAAGTCGAGCAAACTGTAGTGAATGAATATAACCTATCATACTCTGTATTGGATTAGACAGCTGCCCCAAAATATATTGTGCAGCCATCATCATCCCGAGTGTCATCGTTCCCTCAACAACATTAGATGCTGCAATGTATGTTAAGAATACTCCCTGTAATTGCATGATGAAAGAGGCTCCGGTAGCTTCTATTTGGTCAATATTCATTGAGCGAACGCTTAGCCCATAGATGCGAAAGCGACTTAGCTCCCACTTCCAACGCCTTGATTGAGATATGTTGTTCGCTTTTGATCTCTTGGACACCCTCTAATAGTTCCAAGAGGTCATTACTATTTGTCGCTCTCAGCTCAAATAATTGATTATCTATCTTTTTACGGCGTCCTAAGAAGAGAAATATCCAACCTGTATATAGGGCTGTCGAGATAACAAAAACAAGAAACATACTGACCTCATAGTAGAGCATCAAAGATCCATAAATCAATATAAGCAATATATTAATGAACAGCCCAAGGAAGGTTGACATAATGAAGCTTTGTATGCGACTGTGGTCTCCTATACGTGTCATCAAGTCTGTGGTCATCCTTCGCTCAAAGAAAGCCATTGGGAGCTTTTAATGTCTTTGCCAAGAAGTCGCTAACCATTCCCATATTGACTCTCTCAGAAATATACAACATTAATCTCCCTTGGACAAAGCCGGAGAGCATAGAGCTAGTAGCCAAAACAACACCAGCAATAAGCATTATGCGTATAAACTCTAAATCCCCTGTCCCTATCCCAACATCGACTATAGATTGTGACAAGAATGGCTGAACAAGCCCTATCAGTATCCCAGCAATCATACCTATCGCTACTTGGATAAGGTAGCGATGATGTGAACGGAGATACTTCATAAAATGCTGAAATGAGCTACTCGTTTCTATCGCTTCGAGTTTATAGAATTCGGGGGTAGGCTCTACTATGAGTAAATAGCCGAGACCATCAGCTCCCTCCCACGAATTCCTAAATTCCTCATGAGTATAACGCAACAACCCTGAGGCGGGGTCGCTTACATAGACAAACTTCCGAGTAGTTTTATACACTACGACGAAGTGGCGTTGTTGCCAATGGATAATAAGAGGCAGTGGCATCTTTCTCCACAAGATCCTCTAAGGAGGCTTTAATGGCGAGACTTCGAAAACCTATTTCCTCTGAGGCTTTGGCAATGTCAAACAGAGATACTCCTTCTCGAGTAATATAGCAAAGTTCCCTGAGATAGCTCAAGGAGTATCGTTTGCCATGAGTACTCTGCTATAATTTTTAAGGCAAGCAGGACCACAGTCCATCTGTTCGTGTTGGATGTATGAAGGAAAAGACTTGATAAAATTCATTAACTTTAATATTCTGAGATACTAAATACTTTATAAACAGAAGAAGTCCAATTCCAATAATCAAAAGAGAGGGCAACTCCCTAAAAAGAACAATTTCAGAAAAAAATAAGACAAGAGAAAGATATCCTGCTGCATTTCCCAATGAATGCATTAGGATACAAAACCAGATAGAGTTTGATTTATAATATAGGTAGCCTAAAACAATCCCACTTGTTAAGTATGGAACTATCAATATGGGTTTTATTAAGATTTGACCATGTAGCATTGTAAATAATATCGCGGAATATAGAATCGCTAAGAGCGAAGAGCGATAGGTACGCAAAAATAACCTCAATAGCACATGTCTATAGAACATCTCTTCTACTATCGGAGCCACTATGATTGCACTTAACATATGGGGAAGGTTCGTGTCTAACCCTTGTCTACCTCCTGTAAGAACCGCAAAGGACTCAAAAACTAGAATATCAAAGACTCCCCAACAAACACAATAATATAAACTGTCCTCTCTGAGGCTTAACAGCACTTCCCCCTCCTTCTAAGGCGAGTGGAAGCCTATAGTAGTGCATGAATGCAAAGATTATAGCCCCAAAAGCGATAAGATTGAAAATAAGGCTAGGATAATTATCTGTTGAAGCAAGCTTAGTCATAATGCTGGTAAATCTTGGACTATCAACGCAGGACTCCAGAATAGTCAATGCTATAACTGGGATGACATATATCATTAAAAAGTGCTTGCCAAAAGTAAAGCTTCTTACTACACATGGTATATTGATTTAGATGTTATCACGTTAAAAATGAGCAGATATACACCCTATACACAAGGTGTTATATCTGCTCATCGTTGATTGATTACTTGTTATGATTGAGTTCGTGAGCAATAATACAAGTATATATCCGTAGAGAGCCCATAATTGGGTATTCTTTTTGCTCTTCGAGAGTTGGAAGGTTGGTACACTTTGGACAACTGTATCCGAATTCATAGTGGCGCTTACCATACACAACCACTTCAGGGGCTACATATCCCCAACCATCAACTTGACCTCCAGTCCATGTGCCATTATCTAGCATGCGTAGGAACTCTTCTTCAGAGACACCTCCCTTTACTTGGAGCATCTCATCCTGATTCATCACAGGATACCCATTGCTCAGTATGTCAATAGATAACTTCTTCATAAAATCTAACCTATTATTAGTTTATAGTACTACCCTGTTGTCGTACAAGGTATAACGCCAGTTGGGTGACACGGCTCATCTGGTTACTTTAGCCATGGTGGCTACCAATAAGGCTTCTCAAAGATAGCAACATTTTGATTCTAGTCAACCTATCTGTTTCCTTTACTTTTTAATTGTTCATATAATTCACTGAGAGAATACACTGGAGTGTCATTAAGCATATATGCATAACCACCTGGTAGCTCATGAGCTACATCCTCCTTGAGGTACCTCTGATATTTCATTTGCCTCCGTGAGGGGTCCATGCTCCCCATGTCAAGAAAAAGAATCTCACTAAGTTTTGTCCCCCTTGAGTAGGGGACAGCTCTGAAATGAAGTTTGTTTGATGTATAAATCTGTAGGTGTCTAAGTTTAGAGCGAAAGAGTCTCGCTACATTTAGTACCCCCTTGCAGAGTATGGAACGTCTCCCTTATAGTGCTCTACATCATTCCATAAATATACAGCTTTGAAAGCCAAGACCGAATATTCTGTACTCGATGTGATAGACTCAATATCATCTAGCCCAGGGGCGAAACGCTCATCTATATCCATGAAGCAAAGCCATTCCGTAGAGAAGAAAGAAGCTAAGTCTAATAATAGGTTACGATTGGTCGAGTCTTCAAAGCCAGTTCTATTTTTATGTACCTTTAGCATCAGCTTGGGATGCATAGCAAGCTCCCATGTTCTATCGGTGCTACCATCATCTAACAAAATAAACCCATCAAAGTAATTGGACATATGCTCCAAAAACTCACAAATAAGTTCTTCTTCGTTGTGAGCTTGGCAGAGGAGAAGTCTTTGAGACTTTTCACGTGTAACTAACTCATCTCTAATCCAATATTTAGGGAAGTTCTGGAGATATTTGGTGAGTTGACGAAAGCGAGGTTCTTGCATCTCCCAGCTGTATCCCAGACGACCGAAGCTATATCCCCAACCCTCACCGTTGGCAACAGCTTCATTAGGATACCTTATTCGTAGCCAATCCTCATTACTATGGCTTGCAATACGTTCAGCTCTCACCTCTGGCGAGTAATTGTCTTCTTGATGAATAGTCTGTGCCTCTGGTAAGTATAGAGGACTATAGCCTATCATATCAAGTCTTGCCCTAAGATTATCATCCTCTCCACCCCAAGAGGTGAAGAGTTCGTCGTACCCCCAATCTGATATATAGCATCACGTTCAACCATGATATTACCATAGGGGATAAAATCTAGATTACAAATACTTTCCTCTACTAGCTCTGTCTTAGTATCACAGTAAGCCATATAACCTATGGCATAATGCTTGGGGTAGCTTGCTAGGTTTAATCGCATTAGACCAATTGCATCCGTCCAATATTCAATCTCTGGGTCTATTTGCATAATATAACGCCTAGTAGCATATCTCAAGCCAACATTCAGTACTGGAGCCTGATTACGAGGAGGGTGTGGCTCATCGTTAACAATAAGCACCCAACTAATAAGGGGATAATCTTCCAACAATGAACGTATCTGAGTCTCCTCTTCGGGGTCATCTAACACGATTATAACCTCAATACCATTACGCTCCAAGAAACGAGCATTATGTGGCAATACTCGTTTTTAAGCTCTCATAGCGTTGATAGCAACTCATAATAATAGAGAGATCAAAGTCTTCAACCTCTTGTGCTATCAATTTAACTAAATCTGCCATGGTCAGCTATGATTTGGGAATCAAAATATACTCAGACACTAGGTGTTGTATAAAAGACAAAAACTCCATAGGTTCTGTACTATAGGCACTCTCCATCAAAGCGTCAGATACCTTTTTATCTTCGTCAAAAAGCTTAATTATTGAAGCTTCTTCTGCTCCCAAGTTGCCCATATACACGTCCACTTGGCAGGTGCGTTAGAGTATAACAATCCTCTGAGAAACTTAGTAACTTGTAGCTAGGAGATAGTTGTAACCTTTGGTTTTCAACTTTTTCTCGTCTCAATGCTATACCATAAACTATCGTCTCTATTTGCTCTTGCAATTCTTCAGATTGTTTATCCTGAATACTTTGCATAATTGGAGATATTTTTGTTGGGCAGATCCGATTGTTTTTGCACCATTTGCAGAGCTTGCTCGTATGCGTAGGCGACCAATTGTATTGGCACATATTCATTAGGAAGACCTCCGATACGTCCTGTGTATCCTGAGGCATGTTGTTTTTATTAGATTTATATCTGTTATAAGTCCCCCAAAGCCTCTTTTGCCCGACGACAATAGCTAGCCTTTGTGCTAAAAGAGCCAATTCAATGGCAAGACCACTACCAATAACTATATCTGAAGATAATATCTCGTCTTCAATCCGCTCAAGATCAAAAGGAGCAAAGTTGTATGTGCTGATTAAACAATGGTTCTACTCCACCATCCCACAAGACCGTAATATCTATACCTACAAGGGAATTAAGCCAAGGTGCAAGTTTGTAGACGAGTTCCTTATTGCCTGAAACAAGCAAACGTAATTTTTCTTTGGACTTGATAGTTTCTCTTTTGTAAACCCAAGGAAAAAGAACCCAAATGAGCCTGATAGCTCCAAGAGGCTAAGCTAAGATAGGGCGGGATTGTTTGTTCTGAGCTATCTCTCAGCCAAGCATCAACAAAGGAAGGTCTACTAGTACAGAACATTGTACTAGATGAGATTAGGAGCCGTGGCACTTTGTTTAATGTTGGGTGATTATATAAATGCTGTATTGATCCTATATCAAAAGCAATCGCAAGGGCATAATCTGAAGAACTAGGAAGCGTGCTATGTATAGTAACCTTAAAGCCACACAACAAATTAGATATAGATTTGTAATAGCAGGGATATGGACTATAGCACCAGAGTTCAAGCCCCCTACGCAACAGAGAGTTGAGAGAACGGAACAAAAGCTGTGGACCCATCAATGGGATGAGTTGGTAGTAAAACTATAATCTTCATAGGTGATCTATGAATATACTCCTCCGCCCCCTGAAGGAATATGTCTAAAAGAAAGCATGAGGGCTAATATGCATTTATATCTAAATACAAAGAGCAGGCTCAAGAGAATTGCCTATGGATAGAAATCATGCTATAACAACTCCCCACACCTAATACTTCAAATCTGGAGAAGCTGTTACACTTTGTCTTCCGTCCTTTTTGAATTTGCTCACGATCTCTATCTTTTGGTAGAATAAAGCATAATGCTTCCTTTATCGTATGTTTGCCGTCAGAGATTAGCTCTTCTTGCTAGAAGCAAAGATATTGATTTTCTTGTAATTTCAACACACCTACTTATGACAACTGCATCAAATACTCAGAAAAACACATAAACAACTCACTATCAACAAAAATACATTCAATCATCCATAACAACAACGAGATAAATGTAACGGAATTGGTAAAAATCAAAAATTAGAATAACCAGACTTCAATATATGAGAGTCGTCAGGGCAACCGCATCAAAAATTCAGACGTATTATGAGTGCTGTAGGCACGATACGCTTCATAGCCCCTAAGGGCTCCTCTGCGACAAGTTCAAAATCAATGTCAGTACGTCGTACTCGTTTCAGTAAGTACGTGTACTTACTAAAGTGTTTACGTGTACTTATTTCAGTGAGTGCGCGCACTTAAATTTGTAAGTACGCAGTACTTTCTGGAGACTTCGCCGTGGTTTTGACTTTAGGAAACGCAGGGAGTATTTTCTCTTAGTTTATTCAAGACTTTCAGCACACAAAAAGCTAAAGAGGCTCTCCAAGAGGACAATAAGAAGCCTATTAAACTTGTTGTTTAGATGTGGATTATCTAGCCTAAGGTGTGATAGCACAGCTCTATATAAATATGAGACCGCCCGACGGTCTCATAAAGGACAAGTTTTACTTGTCCTTTGGTGGGGCTTTGCAGAATGCGGCTTTCGCAAGGCATTGAGACTGAAGGCGCAGGGAGTTTACTTATGTAAATGACCAAGCCTGAATGTCGATAATAACGCGCGAGTGCCACATTATGCAATGGTCTCAAATGAGGACAAACGCTATCGCCCTAAATATTTGTAACTTTGTGAGCTTATTGAACGTAATATATGGGTAGAATTATAGCTATAGCCAACCAAAAAGGCGGTGTCGGTAAAACGACGACAGCCATTAACCTAGCAGCATCACTCGCTTCGCTAGAGAAGAAAGTACTCCTCGTGGATACCGACCCTCAAGCCAATGCCTCATCGGGATTAGGCTTTGACCCAAGCGAAGTGGGACACACCGTTTACGAATGTTTATGCGGTGGATTGCCTGCTCAAGAAGCTATAGTACACGCCCAGATAGACGGACTTGACCTCATTCCCTCCCACATAGACCTTGCAGGTGCTGACCTCGAACTCGTAGAGACTGAGCGACGAGAGTTTATCCTTAATGAAGTGTTGCGCAGTGTAGCGAATAACTACGACTATGTACTCATTGATTGCTCTCCCTCTTGGTTTGATTACTGTGAACTCACTCGTGGCAAAGCAGACTCTGTCATCATACCCGTACAATGCGAGTACTTTGCTCTTGAGGGTATCAGCAAGCTCTTGAACACGATTAAGCTCGTTAAGACTAGACTTAACCCACGCTTAGAAATAGAAGGCTTCCTAATGACTATGTATGACAGCCGTACAAGGCTTAACAACCAAGTTTACGAAGAGGTCAAAGGACATTTCCAAAATCTAGTTTTCCAAACCGTTATACAGCGAAACATTAAGCTCGGAGAAGCTCCTAGCCATGGGCTACCTGCCCTACTCTACGATGCCGAAAGCAGAGGTGCCGTTAATCATCTACAGCTTGCTCAAGAGCTAATCGCTAAACATAAGAACTAAACTTGATGAAAAAGATAAAGCCTACACTCGGCAAAGGACTCAACTCCATGCTTGGAGGAGAGGTTCTGTCCACAATAAATTCGCTTACAAACCCTCAGAGCGAAGGAGCATCTTCAATAGCTCTACTTCCTCTTGAGCAAATCACGCCTAATCCCAATCAGCCTCGCAAAGATTTCTCTGAAGAGAGCCTACGCGAGCTTGCGGACTCTCTTCAGCATTTGGGACTCGTACAGCCCATTACAGTACAGCGTCTAGGAGACGATAAGTACCAAATTATCTCAGGCGAACGTCGTTATCGTGCAGCTCAGCTTGCAGGGCTTAGTTCAGTTCCCGTTTACGTACGTGATGTAGCCGAGGGCGAAGTGCTGGAGCTAGCCCTTGTGGAGAATATCCAAAGAGAAGACCTATCAGCCATTGAGATAGCACTCGCTTATCAAGGTCTATTGAGCAAGAGGGAGCTACGCAAGACAGTGTAGCGGGGCGTGTAGGCAAGAAGCGAAGCACAGTAGCCAATTATCTACGCTTATTGCGCTTGCCTGCTGAGGTTCAAATGGGTCTTAGCCAGAGGTTACTTGAGATGGGGCATGCAAGAGCTCTCCTACAAATAGAAGACACCGAACGACTTTTAGAACTCTATCATCTTATCCTTAAGGAAGGGCTGAGCGTGCGTGAGGTCGAAGAAATTGCTCGTGCAGTACAGCAGGGAGGTGCGGTTCTTGACGAACAAGAAGCCGAAAAGCCTACTCAAGAAGCGAAGCCGAACTCCCCTGCACCTAGCATTTAAGGAACTCGAGCAAAGACCTTGGTCAGGTATTTGGTTCTAAGGTTCGTTTCGTTGCAAACACAAAGGGAAAGGTAGTATTAACATTCCCTTTGCTAATGAGGGCGAACTAGATAGACTGATTTCCTTATTACAAAAAATCCAACAAGACTAACACAATGAGGTGCTCAACGCTATTATATAGCCTCATCCTTATTCTAGGGCTTAGTTTACCCTCGTGGGGACAGCAGAAGACGGAGGCAGACTCTGTCTCTGTCACACAGTCCGCACCGAACCTAACGCTCCCTAAGAATGATAGTTTACAGATTGAGCAAAGTAAGTGGCTCACAGACTCCCTTAGCTGGAAGCCTCAAAGCAAGAAAGCAATGCTTTGGGCTCTTCTCCCCGGTGGCGGACAAGTCTACAACCGCAAGTACTGGAAACTGCCCATCGTATGGGGCGCGCTCGCTACTTGTGGCTACTTCATTAATTTCAATGCTCGTCTATATAAAGAGTATCACGAGGCTTTATCGTGATATTATGAGCGCAGACCCAGCAAGCAATACCGCTTGGCTGCCCTTTGCTCCTCGTGGTGCTAAGGCCGAAGACTTCGCTCAGTACACTTCACTTCGCTCTACCCTACAGCGTGGTAATGACTATTACAGACGCTATCGGGACCTCAGCATCGTTTTGGCTATAGGTATATATGGGTTAAGTATCCTCGATGCCTATGTAGATGCTGAGCTATTCACCTTCGATATATCGCCAGACCTATCTATGCGTGTGGCGCCTACACTCGTCCCCACTAACCCAATGACCGGAAATATGTATCAAGTAGGGATGGGCTGTCAATTAACATTCTAATTTTCATTATATGAATTACTTCCGATCGATAGTCTGCATGATAGCCTGCTTAGGAAGCAGTCTACTTATGTTTGGACAGAACATCAGCTCTTCACAGACCATCAACTCGTCGCAGACTTCCCCAAGGAGTCGCTACAGCTCCCAGCGACACTAGACCTCGAGCTAGAGCAACTCTTGCAGCGGTGGTACGAAGGCTATGAAATGCGCAATGGAGTGCCTATGGCTATTGCCACTCCTGCTCCTGTTCCTAATGTAGCCGATAGCGTTTATATACGCATGATGAACCACATACCTTCGGGTATACGCCTCTCTACAACTCTGTCGTACGTGAGAGTATCGAGTTGTATCTCTTCCGCCGTCGCCCTCTACTAAGTGCTATGATGAGCCTTTGGCGACCTCTATTTTTCCCGATATTGAGGCCGAGCTCGACCGCCATCACCTCCCTCTAGAACTCAAATATCTGACTATCGTAGAGAGTGCTCTCAATCCTAGCGCAGTCTCTCCTGCTGGTGTCGCTGGCTTATGGCAATTCATGTTGCCCCTCAGCACGCATCTATGGACTGACGGTCAATAGCCTTGTAGATGAACGCATGGACCCTATAAAAAGGAACTGAGGCTACTACGCAAGATGCTCAGCGATTTGTATCGTATTTATAAAGACTGGTGGCTCGTAATGGCAGCCTACAACTGCGGTCCCGGAAATGTAAATCGTGCGCTTGCTCGAGCTGGTGGTTCAGGTAAAACCTTTTGGGATATTTATAACTATTTGCCTAGAGAAACGCGCAGATATGTTCCCCTATATATAGGCGTTTACTTCGCTATGCACTATGCCAAACAGTACGGTATACGCCCACGCGAACTTGGTCGCACGCTTGCAACGGAGTATTACCAAGTTAAGCACGAAGTATCTTTCAGCAAAATCGCTGAATTAACTGGGCTATCCGTAGAGCAAATCAAAACCTACAATCCTCAGTTCCGCCGTGGTCTTGTACCTTGGAATGCTGAGCCCTACCAACTGCGCCTACCTCTAAAGGCTGTCTTGAAGCTCGAAGGCTACAACCCCGAAGAAATACGCAGCCATGAGATGAGCGTAAGGGAAGAAGGTATTTCCACACAAAGCACGCCACAAATAGCAAGCAATAGTAAGCAATACTCTTATCATAGAGTTGGCAGACGTGAGACAGTCGAAACGATTGCACGCAAATATGGCGTTACGACGAAAGAAATACGCCAATGGAATGGTCTTGGTCGCAAGGGTATTAGATCGGGTATGCGCATTATTGTGGGAGTAAAAGAGACGGCGACTTCCAAAGAGCGTACAGCCGTCGCAGACAGCACGAATATCAGTAGCAAGGCAATAACTTCCACTCCTGCGAGCAAAGAAGTTAGCAAGAGCGAAACACCAAAAAGTCAGGCTAAGAAAGCGCCCAAGACGCACAAAAATCAAGAAAGGCGAGACTTTGCACGCTATTTCTAGAAAATACGATATTCCCCTAGATGAACTTAAGCAGATTAACCACATCAAGGGCAATAATATTCAAATAGGACAGACAATTAAAGTATCCAAATAGTAATGCCTCAAAAGAAAGAGCATAAGTGGTACCAGCAAGCCACAAGGTTATTCATGACCGTGTTTACTGTGGGTATGATGTGGGCTTGTGCCAACATAGGAATGCCCGAAGGTGGCACTTTTTGATGTTACTCCTCCTAAGCTCATATCTGCAAGCCCTAGCGAACGCTCAACGAATGTCAAGGAGCAGCGCATTAGCCTGCACTTTGACGAGTTTGTTAAGATTAACGGACAAGATAAGATTATTATCTCGCCCCCTCAGCGTCAACAACCTATTATCGCATCTAGGGGTAAGAGTATACACGTTCGCTTGCAAGACTCTTTGCGCCCGAATACCACTTACAGCATTTACTTTGATGATGCTATTGTAGACAACAACGAAGACAATCCCTTAGAGCGATTTGCTTACACTTTCTCTACGGGAAGCACGATTGACTCGATGCAAATACAAGGGCTTGTCCTCGATGCTGAGACGCTAGAGCCTGTCCCTAATGCTCTTGTCGGAGCATATTATGCGCATACTCCCGACAGCATAGTACTTAAAGAAGCCTTCCCCTTTGCAGGCAAGAGTAATAAGCTCGGTCAGTTCTCTATCCGAGGGCTAAAAGACTCCGTTTATCGCTCTTTTGCGCTTGTAGATAAGGACAATGACAATCGTTTTGACGGCTTGTCTGAAGGTTTTGCCTTTGACCGCAATACTTATCGCACATCGAAACGCGATAGTATGCGTACGGATACCATCAAGATTGACTCTATTGTGCGCCGTGATACCCTCTATCGTGATTCGCTTGTTACCTACCCTTACACTTACTATTACCCCAATAAGGTCGTACTACGCTACTATACTCCAGAGAGTAAGCAACGTGGGCTTCAGCGTCATAACCGCCCCGATAGCCTACACTTTAGCCTTGAGTTCGCAGAAGAGCTGAAGCACACCCCCCTACTGCGTAGCCTAGACAAGCCAAACGAACAAGCACAATCCCTCTATCTTACCGAGCGTAGTGGACGCACCGCTACCTATTGGCTTAAGGATAAAGACCTCATAAGTAAGGACTCTATTCGCTTTAGTCTGGACTATATCAAGACGGATAGCCTCCTCAAGGAGCACAGCGTAACAGATACGCTAACACTATTTAAGCCTAAGACTAAGGCGGAGAAGAGCAAGGCTAAGCAAGAGCCTAATCCCTTCAAGTTAGAGTTCACTGGAGCTAAAGGCATCTATGCAGGCACGCCCGAAGATAGCCTTATTCTACACGCATCACTTCCTATTGCTGAGCTCAAGTCTACACATATTCGCTTAGAAGAAGCAAGAGATAGTGTTTATAAGCCTATTGACTTTACGCTGAAACAAGACAGCACTGATGCACTCAACTATAATGTCCTCTTCAAACGTAATTATGGTGCAAGCTACCGTGTACGCATAGACTCGGCCATGGTCAATAGTATCTATGGGCATACGTCAGACTCTGTTGCCTTCACACAGAGCATATCCAAAGAGAGTGAGCTTGGGCATCTACAGCTCAGCATATCGGGCATTCAACATCGCTCATTCGTACAGCTCTTAGATAAGGGCAACAAGGTCTTGATGACTCGTGAAGCTCTTCTTCCTCAAGATACAACGAAGAAGGCTGATAGCGTTCAGAAGGAACAAAACCTCATAGTAACATTCTCTGACCTCAAGCCTGACGAATACTTCGTGCGCCTATACATAGACAGCAACTATGATGGTGTATGGACGACGGGCGATTATCCCGCTCGCGAACCCGAACCTATGTATTATAGCCCAGCGAAGTACCCTATTAAGAAGAGTTTTACTACCGCTGAAGCGTGGGCTCCACTCTCTACGCCCCTCGAAGCTCAGAAGCCTCAAGAGCTTATGAAGGCTAAGGCAGAAGAGACCAAGAAGCGCCGAGAGGATAAGAACAAGGAATACTATCAGCGTATGCAGTCTAAGCGCAAGAAGAAATCATCTTAAGCACAATGAAGAAAGCCCTTAGCCCGCAAGAAGCATACGAGAAAGCTGCGCCTACTGTGTGCGCCGTGAGCACTGCCTCAAGGACGTACAGCACAAGCTCTATGAATGGGCTGTGGAGCGTAACCTATGGGACAGCATACTGGATAAACTTGTCGAGCGTAGTTTCATCGACGAAGCACGCTTCGCTAGAGCTTTTGCCCGAGATAAACATCTGTATTCCGCTTGGGGAAGAGTGCGCATCAAGCAAGAACTCAAAGCACGTGGACTAAGCTCAGCCCTCATCGAACAAGCTCTCAACGAACTCTTTGACGAGTACGAAGAAGACGAACAGCTTATGCGTACTCTAGAGAGTAAAATGCGCTCGCTCAAAGCCCAAGACCCAGAGCATAAGAAAAGAGAACAGCTCGTACGCTTTGCGATGTACCGAGGCTATCCCTATGACAGCATACGCAGAGCCTTATCCAAGATGAGACTAGGAGAACTAGATTAAATAACAGAATAAAAAATACACCCTAAAAATATGATTACCTACAAAGACCTAACAGCTGGACCTAATTTCTTTCTAATGGCTGGTCCTTGCTGTATCGAAGACGAGCAAGTAGCTCTACACATTGCCGAGCGTGTAGCCAAGATTACAGAACGTCTGAATATACCCTACATCTTCAAAGGCTCATACCGCAAAGCTAATCGCCTCGTGTAGACTCATTCACAGGCATTGGCGACATCAAGGCGCTTAAGATACTTGCCAAAGTTAGAGAAGAGTTTGGTTGCCCCGTGGTAACAGACATACACGAGACCCAAGAAGCGGCAATGGCTGCCGAGTATGTGGACGTCCTTCAGATACCAGCCTTCCTCTGCCGTCAAACAGACCTCATCGCATGGCAGCTCGTACAGGTAAAATCGTTAACATCAAGAAGGGACAATTCCTAGGTGCTAGCGGTATGGAGCACGCCGCACGCAAGGTCATTGACTGCGGTAACGAGCAAGTAATCCTTTGCGAACGTGGTAATAGCTTCGGTTATAGTGACCTCGTTGTGGACTTTACGAATATCCCAGCGATGAAGGCTACCGGCTATCCTGTCGTTATGGACGTTACGCACTCCCTACAAAAGACCTAATCAAGCAAGTGGCGTAACGGGAGGTAAGCCCGAACTGATTGAAACTATTGCACGTGCGGCTATAGCTGTGGGTGCTGATGGACTATTCTTTGAAACTCACCCTGAGCCACAAATCGCCAAGAGTGATGCCGCTAATATGCTACAGCTTGACCTCCTTGAGCCCTATGCTAGAGAGACTCGTACGCATACGCGAAGCTATCAAGTAAACTCATTATGAAGAAACTCTTCCTTCTACTCCTCTTCGCTTGCACCCTTGTAGGTCTACCCCATACGCTGTCTGCCCAAACAGAGACACGCCCCTATTGGGAAACATCACCTGAGTTTGCGAGTGAAGACAAAGATTTGGTACTAAATGTCCTTGACAGCCTTGCGCTCATCAAGCTCCCTCACCGCATATACGAGGAGCTTGAGCTTCTTGCTGTGGAGAAGGATTTGCTTAGCCTTAAAACATCGGCTTCAGGGCAATGGTCATTACGCTTACTCCCTCTTCCTAATGGAACGCCCCTGCTTGCTCTTATTCGCACGGTCAATACGCCTATCGGAGACAGTGCATTGCAGTTCTACACACCCTCGTGGGAAGAGATTAAGGATAGTAATGCTGTTTTCTCAGCTCCCCAAGCCTCTGACTTTATCCCTACCTCTATGTCGGCTACCGACCGTGCTCGACTAGAGCAACTCCTCTATCCCCTTTACCTCGTTTACAAATGGGCTCCTCAGGGTCGCTTAGAAGTATCCGTCAGCACTCCTACGCTACTTAGCGATGCCACACGTGAAGCGGATAGAAAGCTCATTGAGGCTATCCCTCACAAAAAGTACCAATGGAAGGGAGGACACTTCGTTTTGCTCAACCAATAGAATACAATCATCTATATGAAAATTAAATATGTTATCCTCACGGTGCTTGCCGTGGTCATTGCGCTCTCTCTAGGCTTTTACCTTCTACTCAAGCAAGAGCGTGCAGGACTTGTAGCCGAGAAAGAAGCCTTTACTAAGGCTCAAACAGAAGCTATGCAAGAAGAGCTAGCTATGCTTTGCCGAAGAATACAAAACCCAGTACAACAAAAATCAAGGTGGGCGATGGCGAGAATAGTTTTGAAATCGGTACAGATAGCCTTGTCGCTCAGCTACTCAATGAGCGAGCTAAGGTAGACCGTCTACAAAACGAACTTAAGAATACCAAAGCCGCTAGTGCCGAACGCATAGCAGCCTTAACACGTGAGGTAAGCACACTCCGCAAGGTATTGCGCACATACGTTGTACAGATTGACTCCCTCCAAGCTACTAACGAAAGGCTTAGAGCTGAGAATGCTTCCGTGAAGGAGAGTTACAATAAATCTCAAAGCACTGTACAGCAGTTATCCAGCGAGAAGAGCGAACTTACAAGCCGTGTAAACCTCGTCGCCAAACTAGATGCTACGGCTATCAGCGTTCTCCCTATGGACAAGAAGGGCAAGCAGGCTAAGAAGATTGAGAAGATTGTGAACCTACAAATCAGTTTCCATGTAGCTAAGAACGTTACAGCCGCTGTCGGTAAGAAGACATTCTATATTAGGCTTACGCGCCCTGATGAAGAGGTGATGCTCAAGGGCAACTCAGGCAATTTCAGTTTTGAGGGCAAGAGCATACCTTACTCTATCCGCAGGGAGATTGAGTACAATGGAGAAGAAACAGCTATTTCGATGTATTGGTACCAGTGGAAGAGAGTCTACAGAGTGGAACTTATAAACTGCGCATTTTCGCAGATGGCAATCTCATTGGATCAAGCAGTTTCCGTCTCTAGAGCCACATCCTAGGGAGCACATGATCACGCTTCCTATTTACTCGCATTACAACAAGGGGGCTGTGTCATAGTGTGACACAGCCCATTTTTGTTTAAGCCCTCAAGGAGCGACACAACACAATCACCCAATACTCGCACTGAAGTACCGCCCCTACGGTCTCCCAAAAGACAAGTTTCACTTGTCCTTTGGTGGGGCTTTGCAGAATGCGGTAATCGCGAGGCATTGAGACTGAAGGCGCAGGGAGTTTACTCTTGTAAATGACCGAGCCTGAATGTCGATAATAACGTAGCGAGTGCCGCACAATGCAATGGTCTCCTAGAGCCACACCGTAGGGAGCGTATAAGCACGCTTCCGACTTACTCGCATCCAACAAGTGGGCTGTGTCACAATATATGACACAGCCCACTTGTTTTTCGTAATTCCCCAAACTAAGCACATCACAATTAGAGTGCGTCAGGCGGTCTCATGAAGAAAAACTATTACCCTGCTTTTATCTTATTGGCAGTATATAACGAACAACTCCCTGAATGTAGTCCTTTTTATGAGGTTTGAAGAGTATTTTTTGCTCCAGCCTCATCGTAGTAATAGGTTTCATACATATTAGGATCTTCGTCTGTCTTTTTTTCGTATACTCTAATTTTTATAGATATCCTTATCTGGAACATGAATCAAAAGAATATCCCCCTCTTTTAAAGATAAGTCCCGTCCATCTTTTTATTTTTCTCGACAAGCAAATCTTGTCCAGAGCGTATTCCTCTAGGAACCATGCAGTTTCCGCTAACGGTAATTCGTTGGTAATCTGCTGATGTAAGCAATTTTTCCATCTTCAGTTCTAAAGATACCCATAGGCTCAAATTTAACTCTACTATGCAGATCCTGAGGGTCTACACTCGAAACAGGTCCAGCATCTACACACTCAATCCACTCTGGAGCATTGATTAGCTTGTTAAATAGAGCGTATAATAAGAGAGTTCCGACAAAAAGGCATATTAAAACTACAATAACCATAATAATCTTGAGTATTAAAAAGAATAGGAATATCGCATCAGCCTGCTATATCGACTGAACTAAAGGTACTCCTTGAAACTGTATAAGATATCTCAGTCTAGCAAGAGAAATTAAAAATGTAATATGAAAAACGATATATACAGATTTAATCCAATTGAGGAATAGGTAGCCATCTTGCTTACTTATAGAGGCAAGCATATACGTAACGATAAAGAGAACAACAAGAGACTAGCACTAAGCGTAAAGATTTATAATCGCTCGAGAGACAGTATTTCCTAGCTCAAAAGCGATCATATAAAATCATAACGAGCATACCCATATGAACGAAAAACACTCGAATAAGATGACAAGATAGACTGATACTCTTGCCAGACAGAGCCATCAATAAGAAAAACGCCCTAATCAGTGATATGTAAGAAAATATCACCAACAGAGTTAGCCACATAATAGACTTTATTAACACCTGATACCTCTTGAGGAAATTAAGGCATGGAGTCAAAAAGCATAGACAAAATTGAGGTCTCATTAAATTATTAATACCTAAATGGAAGAAGTATTATCTCTTTTAAACTTTCTGCAAAGGTATAACTTTTTTATTAATAAGTCCATACAAAGCTTGTATTGCCCAGGGCAACCGCATCAACATTCAGGCGTATTATGAGTGCCGTAGGCACGACACTCCTGCAAAGCCCAGGGTGAAATAAGGGCAAAGCCCGATATGAAACCCTGGGGAAACACAAATGAAAAGTAATATCGAGCTCCGTAGGAGCGGACTATAACACTGAGCATTTGTCTTACGTCTCGAAAGTGCCGCCCCTACGGGGCTCAATATGTGTTTTAACACACCAAACCCAGGGCTTGCGCCCTGGGCTATGCAGGAGTATCGCCCTAAAGGGCTCATTCCATGTGCATGTAATGTATAATCCCCAAACAAGTATAATGTACTGATCCAAACGAGTACAACGTACTCACGAAAATGAGTACACGCAAACACTGAAGTAAGTACACGTAAACACTTCAGTGAATACACGCACTTATTTCGGTGAGTGCGCGTACTTAAAATTATAAGTACGTAGTACTTTTTGATATGCACCCCAAAAAGTTAGACAAAAAAACATTTTGGGTTTTCTTATGAGTATTAAAAAAAGAAAGAAGAACACTTTATCAGATTTTGCTCAGGTATATGCATCTTCTAGATGCTGGTTATGCCTTTGAGCATATCAGTGCTACCTACGGAATTCATGCAGCACATCTAAAAGTCTTACGTTCAAAATACCTACAACAGGGTCCAGTAGGCTTGGAAAAAGGTAAATCTATCAAGGCAGATTTTGCGTTAAGGAAACACATCGTCCTTGAAGTAGAAAAAGCACTTACCTTTACACGTAGCCTCGTTAAAGTTTGGAGCGACTCCTCAAACCATTAGTAGATGGTTAAAAGCATATAGGGAGGAAGGTTTGTCCGCTCTAGGCGAATCTAAAAAGCGAGGCAAAGCATCAAGTATGGGTAGACCTAAAAAGAATAGCAAGCCTCTCAGTGAGCTGGAACAACTTCGGAAAGAAAACCAGGAACTCAAGACGGAGAACGCTTTTGCTAAAAAGTGAGAGCCTTTAGTCGAGGAAAGAAATGCCCGTCTAAGAAAGATTGGGCAGGTGCCATCGAAGAACTAAGGCAAGCAGGACATGCTCTTGAGTATATGCTTAAGAGAATTGGCATGGCACCTTCAGTGTTCTATTACCATCGAGAGCGTCTCAATCAAACAGATGGATATGATTCTGTCAGACAGAGGATAAGCTCCATATATAACGAAAGTAAGGGAAGATATGGCTACAGAAGAATCTGTTCTGCATTGCGCAGTGAGGGAATAGAAATCAACCACAAGACAGCACTGAAACTTATGCATCAGCTGGGTATAAGTGCAACGCGTAAAAAGCGTCACTATCGCTCCTATAAAGGTGAAGTGGGTAGAATAGCTCCCAATGTGATTGCCAGAGACTTTAAGGCATCAGCTCCCAATCAGAAATGGGCAACAGATGTCACGCAAGTTTGCATACAAGGAGTTAAGACCTATCTGTCTCCCTATAATGGATATGTTTAATGGTGAAATCATTGCATACAGCATATCAAGAAGTCCGAACTTGCAAATGGCTATTGATATGCTGAGAGCTGCATTTAGGAAACAGCCAAAAATTAATGGGCTGATTATGCACTCTGACCAGGGATGGCATTATCAGCACGGCAGGTATCAGAAGATGCTCAAAGATAAAGGAATCGTACAGAGCATGTCTCGGAAGGAAATTGCTTGGATAACTCTATGATGGAGAATTTCTTTGCTTTTAATGAAAAAAATGAGTCGCTCTATGTGAACCATTACAACTCTATTGAGGAGTTTGAAAAGGAGCTCAAGCAATATATCTGGTGGTACAACAATAAAAAGAATAAAACTGAGGTTAAAGGTATGAGCCCGGTACAATACCGTGCTCAATACTATAAAAGAGTTGAATAATGAATATTTAATTTAATGTCCAACTTTTGGGGGCATATCACTTTCTGGAGACTTCAGCTGTAGGCTGTACAAACTACACGTGTAGTCTGCACAAACTTCAGCCGTAGTTTGTACAGACTTCGCCGTGGTTTTAACTTTAGGAAACGCTCACCTTGCTTTTACTTGACTTATCTCGGAATTTTAATCTCCTGAAAGTGGAAATCATTCCGCTCCCCAAGAAGTTGAGCAGAGATATGAATAAATGAAGCGGTCCGCACCAAAACTAGGTTTTGATGCGGACCACTTTCATATCTAAAACTAACTAAAACTATTATTTCGTTGGCTTTTTGAAGACTAGGACCAACCATGAAGCGAGCAGGCATACCCGAACCGGTCTTAGGGAATGCTCGAGAGATATAATACTGATTCGCATCATAGATTGGATGATTATCATCCGTCCAGTCACCATGATTAAAGTCCATCCTAAACTTCGCCTGCTGCTTTTCGGGAGTATCATAGCGACTATAAGTTGTATACTTATGAGCTAGGCGGAACTCTTCATTGAGCTTTTCTGAATCCATCGTATTAAATAGCCCCCAACCATCAGGACCAACGTAGAAGTAATAGAAATCCTTTCCTTCTACTCCTCCAGCAGGAATATCTCTTGTCATCAAATATGCACCTCTATTTCGATTGACGGCAGCACCAGGATTTGACGAATTTGAAGTACTGAATCCTGAGGCAGGGATGATACGGAAAGACCAAATTCTTAGGGTTCTCTGTCCAGAAACTTTCCTGAGCTACGGCATCAAGGTCATTGATACTACGTATGCGTTCATGAAAAGCTCCAATAGGTTTCATCGCTACAATCAAAGCACTGACCATTGCCTGCCCTCTGCCATCTCTCTCAAAACGACCTGCAGTCCACGCAGAAGCATCTCGTATAGGTCCGATTATATCCTCTGGGAATGGGCGAGAAGAAGTTTTAGCCCTATTTATAATATCTTCACTCATAAGTAATGGTGCTCGACCATCATTCCAAAATCCATCTGGAATTCGACTATCAAACAAACCTGTAGCCCAGTTAGGCGAACTTACCCAAGCATAACGAAAAGCAACCAAGCTCTCAGGGTCACCTTCACGAAGATAAGCCAAGCTATAAACGACACGCTTATGCCAGAAAATAGTTGAAGAGATTCCCACTGAGACATGTCTTCTCGATCTTGGTCCTCTGAAGCTGTCAAAGATTGCTTTGTCTTCAGATCCTTCAAGAAATTCATGTTTGCTTGCTGAGCAGAACCTAGGCGAAGATGGTGCACAGCCGTATAAATCTTATTTGCATCTTGACCATTCTTCAGATTATATGTAGGCTCTACAACATCTGTTTTAATCTCTTGATAGCCACTCGTATTCGTAATCTTAACTAGATCTGAATAACGACCATGTTCACCCTTAGGCATGGGCAAGAACTCTAGAATCTCTTCCTTATAAGGTAGATGATACTCTACACCGTTCTTTTTTGAGTTCAAACCATTCTTAGACCTCGAGTTAGATGTTATATCCTTATCATTCCATCGAGAGCTAAAGTTCCCATTATTAATCCATGTTAGAGTCTGGTTATAATCAGGATAAGCAACTTGGTCCAACCAATAAAGCTGAGCATCACTATGTCTATTAAGGAAGGGGTGTGAAGCCTTGAACTGCGTGCCATCACCATCAGAAGCTATCGGCTCAAAGTTCATGGTCTCTAGGTTCGACAGACTGCTCGTAATATTCAGACTTAACCACTGCTGTCCGCCATCACGGTACATCGTCGAGAGATTACCAACCTTAGCAAGGAACACGGGTTTACCAGACACTGCAGAGGCTCTCTTCTTTAAGGGGAAATAATCAGACTGTTTTTTTCAGCTGATGTCCACATATCATTATCTGTAGGATAAGCAGAAGCTCGTACAGCAAGGAAAGGAAATCTCTGGAGATTATCAGCCTGATACGCCGCATCGACCTCTTTATAGAGCTTTTTCATTGATAAGCCCCCCAAGCTAGGATTGCACCGGGATTATTAGTTTCATTCTGAGTCTCACTTACAAGATTATCACGTACATCAAGAAGCACATCTGCAGAACCATGCTTAAGCGGCATAGCCAGACCCCGGAGTAGGGACATTTAATGCTCTGATACTCTCAGGTGTAATGCTTGCATCAAAATGCCATAACATTAGACCTGAGATTAACATCGGTAATCTTTCAAGTTATAACCAGCTTTATTGTTTACGAGGATGCGGAAGAGCGTTCCTCTAGGCTTAAACTTAATCGTAGGCTCAGCCCTTAGGACCATTGCCCGACAGGCTTTTAGCTCCCAGTTCTCAGGGTAGAAGTAAGGCTCTGTACCACCACCATGCCCAAGGATGTCATCAGATTTAACCTTAAGGTTTATCTTAACCCAACCTGAGGTCATCGGAACTTCAAGATTAAAAGTTAGAGCCATTGTCTTGATAGTCATAACCCGAAAGCAGTGTACCCTTCAGAAGGCTTAAAGGTAAGCGTACCATCAGTAGCTTGCTTTTAGCACCCAACAACACCCATAAAGTACCATTCATGAGTACCATCAAGAAGGATTTTAGGGATATTCACGATATTGCCCTGAGTGCACTGATAGAGCAGAGGCTTCGAAGCATCATTACTATTAGCATTGACCAGCTCCCAAGTCATTGGCTTAGCAGGGTCTGTATAATAAACTTTTGTTCCAGTAGGGTCAGTAGGACAATAGAAAAACTCCAACGGATGAGATTGTCGCAGCTGCAGCTTGACGGTTCATCTTAACGACACCATAAGATGGTTTTCCATTATGGGTGCTATTATTCATCGTCATGTTGAGAGCACGTATCTCACCTTCGTTTCCTACGGGTAACGTAAGAGCATCCAGGCTAATACCCACAGAAACCTCTCCAGGCTTTTAGCTTAGATAGATTTACATCTGTCTGAATATCCTCACGAGAGCAACTAACTCCAGCAAAGGCTAGAGTTAGCACAAGCATGAGTATGCTTACTGTTTTTTTCTTCTTATCTGCATTATTTTTATATACCTATTCTAAAAATTTAGCTCAATCTACGACATTCAGCATTATCCATTGTATGGTTCAATCTGACCGTCATCTTCATAATCATAAAAGCTCTGCATCACCAGAGAACCCTGCTAGTAGATTCAGCGGTACCAAATCTAACAATTCTACGCTAGGAACCTCATAAACATTCTGTTTCTCACTTATCATATTCTTCTTCACAATATTCATATCCAATCATATAAACTTACAACTAGAGTTTATCCTTATCCCGCATTTTTTTAGAGAAAAAGGTTGTACAAAAAGTAGTAAAAACCTTGTCTACCCCCCAATGTAAATAATTATTAAAAGATAATTATCAATAGACAAACTCTATCTTCAAAAACACAAGGCTTTGACATTTAGCACATTATACTTCTACAAAATCAAAATATCATCCATTAATCCCGACAATAAGGACATCTAAAACTTCCATTCCTACACAAATTTAAGAATTCTACAGCTTAAACAAACAACAACCCCAAAAAGTTGCAGAGCTCAAGTACTGAGGGGGAAGAAGTATTACCCTGACGAACACGCCAACGGAACGATACGCTCTCACGCAATTTATTTATCTTTGCCTAGAATTAGGAATAAGAGATATCACATAATACGGCATTTGCTAGCTTATTGCGACATTAAGATAGGATAACAACGTACAACTGAGCCTAGTCTCAATAGCCACTTATGCCCGATATACATTGTAAAATCTCGTAATTAATAACGAAATAGGTTCTAATAGGAATGAGTAAAAAAATTGATTTTCTTGACCCACTCCACCAAATGTCCATACCGAAGCCCAATGCGACGGTTTTACTGTTTGTAGCTTCTATACTAGCTGTAGTCATTGCGAATTCGCCTTGGAATGAATTCTATCAATACTTCCTCAATCATCCGATAGAGGTTAAAGTATTGGGCTTTGAGCTATTCGCCCACCACGGGCATAGCATGAGCCTCTCGACTTTCGTCAATGACTTCTTGATGGCCCTCTTCTTCTTCAACGTTGGCTTGGAGATTAAGCAGGAGATGGCAGTAGGTGAGCTAAGTAGTATCAAGAAAAGTTTACTCCCCATCATTGCTGCTATGGGAGGTATGATTATACCTGTGATACTCTTCCTAGCAGTTGAGCACGAGAACCCTGCCGCTATGGGAGCCGCTATCCCGATGGCAACGGATATAGCCTTTGCTCTTGCTCTTATCGGTGCTCTTGGCGAGCGTGTCCCAACGTCCTTACGTGTCTTTATCATGGCTCTTGCTGTCGTTGATGATATCGGTGGCATTATCGTGATTGCACTATTCTATAGCTCGGGAGTGGCTTGGACGCCTCTACTCATTGCCTTCGGTATTCTACTCATCATCGCCATGTGCGGTAAAATAGGCATCGAGCATCCGGGCTTTTATATGGCAAATGTTCTTTATCGTGTGGCAGTTCTTCCTCGTGTCGGGCATACATACGACTATTGCAGGTGTACTTGTAGCCCTCTGCGTCCCCATGACTACGAAAGGTGCGCATCGACAATCTACAAGCAGCCCTTCATCAGCAGTTCGAAGAGCTCAAGTGCGACCACAAAGAGAGTGGCAATGCCATCGTTCTATCACACGACCAATTAGCCGTTACGCATGGTCTGAGAGATACACTAGGACGCTCGGTTAGCCCCGTGCAGACGATTGAGCACATGCTCTCGCCCATTGTTTCGTTCTTTATCCTTCCGCTTTTTTTGCCTTTGTGAAATGCAGGAGTATCCTTTGAGGGATTTCTCTTGATGGTATTTGGGGCATTCCCTTGCTATTGTACTAGGGCTCTTCGTTGGTAAGCCTGTAGGGCATTACCCTCTTTACTTGGCTAGCGATTAAGTTTAATCTTTGCCCTTGGCCTAGCGGTATGACCCTTCGTAGACTTGTTCCCCTAAGCGTATTCGGCGGTATCGGCTTTACGGTCTCTCTCTTCATCGCTACACTATCCTACGGAGGTACTCATCCCGAACTTCTGAAACCAAGCTAAGCTCGGCATCTTCATAGGCACTATTCTATCGGGTGTCGTCGGCTATGTCTGCCTAGGGACGCGTACTCTAAAGAAACAAAACGTCATTGACTAACCAAATAAGCCAATATGTTCCTAAGCATTTTATTATTTCTTGTCGGCATAGCCCTTATTGTGCTGGGCGCAAACTACCTAACAGAAGGAGCTGCTACGCTGGCTCGTCGTCTCAGGGTCTTAGTCCCCTTATGGTTGGACTAACGATTGTAGCCTTTGGCACCTCAGCTCCCGAACTAGTTGTCAGCCTTACTTCGGCTCTTGCAGGCAAGTCTGATATTGCTCTTGGTAATGTCGTAGGGAGTAATGTCTTTAATGTCTTCGCCATCGCTGGCGTAACGGCTTTAATTGCGCCACTCTCGATCACGAAGAGTACTATCCGCAAAGAAATACCGCTTATGGTACTGGCCTCTTTGGTTCTTTGCTTTCATGGTCTTCGACAAAGAATTATCAGGGTCTAGTAGGCGTGGAGAAATGTCATCAGCAGGGGCGAAGGGCTCGTTCTATTATGCTTCTTCTCCATCTTCCTTAGCTATACCATCGCCATCAGCAAACCCTAATGCGCCCGAGCAAGTGGTAGAGCTCGATGAGAATCTCAAAGCGGAAGAGACGCAGCGCATTAACCGCCCTATTTGGCTACTCATGATATATATGCTAGGCGGACTAGTAGGACTTGTTTATGGTGGAGACCTCTTTGTAAGTTCGGCTTCCGACATCGCTAAGGCTATGGGCGTCAGTGATGCGATTATCGGATTAACTATTGTCGCGGCTGGGACATCATTACCCGAACTGGCGACAAGCGTTGTGGCAGCACTCAAGGGAGAGCAGGAGATGGCTATCGGGAATGTGGTAGGTAGCAATATCTTTAATATCTTCTTCATTCTCGGCACAACGGCTACGGTTAAACCTATTGGTATGGGAGGTCTTGTTTCCTTGGACTTCTTTGTGATGACCATAGCCGCTATTCTGCTTTACTTCTTTGCGGTATTCTTTGGCAAGAGAACGATTAACAGAGTGGAAGGTGCTGTACTCCTACTGCTCTATATCGCCTATACGGTTTATCTCGTGATGGGTGTCGCCTAAAGACGATTATTTCATCAGAGGATAAAAAGATAAAGTCCAGAGCTTGAGCTCTGGACTTTATCTTTTGGGAGGCTGTCGGGCGGTCTGTTTGTCCTTTTTGGGGGCTTTGCAGAATGCGGTAATCGCAAGGCATTGAGATTGAGGGCGCAGGAGTTTACTCTTGTAAATGACCAAGCCTGAATATCGAAAAATAACGCGGCGAGTGCCGTATTATACAATGTCCCCCTTATCGGCAAGATAATCCTGCAAACCAACAAAAAACACCTCTTTCCTTGCCGATATCGGCAAGAAAAGAGTATCTTCGCTTAACCTTTCAATAATCATTATGGACTTTATCTCTGTAAAAGAATATGCAGAAGCGCACAATATATCTGAGCGAACCGTCAGAAACTATTGCGCTCTCGGTAAAATAGCTGGCGCACAACTTGTCGGTAAGACATGGAATATACCCCAAGTATTCGCCCTTGCCCTCTCGCATAAAGACTCGCACGGAGCCATCACAACTACTCAAGACTCTGAAAGAACAAAAAGATAGTCAGCTAAAAGGAGGAATTTATCATCGCACACAGATAGAACTAACCTACAATTCTAATCACATTGAGGGTAGTCGCCTAAGTAAAGAGCAAACACGCTATATCTTCGAAACTAATACCATCGGAATAGCGCATGAGGCGATAAGAGTAGATGATATTATCGAAACGACCAATCATTTCCGATGTATTGATTTCATCATCGAACACGCACGCACACCGCTCACCGAAGGTCTAATCAAGGAGTTACATTTGATGCTCAAAAAGTGGGACATCCGATGCCTCAAAAAGACTGGTTTGCTGTAGGAGCTTATAAGAGATTACCCAACGAGGTGGGAGGTACAGCGACGACAGCGCCCCAAGAAAGTAGCCTCCGCCGTACGCTCTTTACTCAAGGATTATCATGCAAAAGGGCAGATAAACTTTGAAGATATTCTTGATTTTTCACCATAAGTTCGAAGCCATACACCCATTCCAAGATGGTAATGGTCGTGTAGGACGATTGATTATGTTCAAAGAATGCTTGGCACACAATATCGTTCCTTTCATTATCACCGACGAGCTGAAGATGTATTACTATCGTGGACTACACGAATGGGAACGGACTCCGGGTTACCTCCTAGATACTTGCCTCACAGCACAAGACCATTATAAAGCAGTCCTTGATTACTTCGAGATTAAATACTGAGAGACCGTCGAGGCATTCTCAACACACATGCGCACTTACGTGTAAACACTTCAGTAAGTACGACGTAAACACTTTCATAAGTACGCGTACTTACACTCGTGAGTACGTTGTACTCATTTCAGTGAGTACACGCAAATACTTTTTGCGTGTAGGGGGAGAAAAATTTGAGCGTATATGCGCATTGTCAATTATAATTACTAAAACCTTACTATTTTTTTGTATAAAGCTGTCCTAAAAAGATACGGACCCAAAGTCCCCAAACATAATGCGAGCTGTTAAGGCTTGGCAGAATAAACTTTGACACAGTCCTTTGTAGATATGATTGTAGACAAATATACACCCGTCTTTAGTCCCGAGGAAGAGGCAACTATCGAAGCTGCTTATCGTGACCTCGTGGAAGCCTATATGAATAGCAATCATAGGCAAAAAGTAGAAGTTATTGACAGAGCCTTTGCTCTAGCAAGGGTTGCTCATGCGGGTGTACGCAGACGCAGTGGCGAGCCCTATATCCTCCACCCCATAGCGGTAGCACGTATCGTATGTAGTGAGATTGGCTTGGGTTCGACCTCTATCGTATGCGCGCTCCTACACGACGTCGTCGAGGATACCGAATATACACTTGATGATATACGCAAGCGTTTTGGGGACAAAGTCGCTGTAATCGTCGATGGTCTTACCAAAGTGTCGGAGGACAAGTTCCGTCCTGGCACATCAGTTCAAGCGGAGACCCTGCGTAAGATATTGCTCACGATGAGCGATGATGCACGAGTAATCCTAATCAAGATTGCCGACCGCTTGCACAATATGCGCACTTTGGGCTCTATGCTACCAAGCAAGCAATACAAAATAGCTGGAGAGACCCAATATATCTATGCTCCCCTAGCTCATCGCTTGGGTATGTATGCCATCAAGACCGAACTGGAGGACTTGAGCTTCAAGTACGAACACCCCGACACCTACCGACAAATTAGTCAGCAGATAGAAGACAGTGCTGCCGACCGTGAACGCCTGCTTGTACGCTTTGCCGCCCCCATCGAAGCCGCACTCATCAGCGAAGGGATTAACTACGACCTCAAGATGCGTGTCAAGAGTAATTACTCTATTTGGCGCAAGATGCAGACGAAAGGCATTCCCTTTGAAGAGGTTTATGACCTCTTCGCCGTACGCATCATCTTCGATACTCGTGATGGCTACCCCTGAGAATAAGCGTTGTTTCGACATCTACACAGCTATTACTGCCCTCTATAAATCTAAGAGCGAACGTGTACGAGACTGGGTATCTACGCCTAAGAACAATGGTTATCGTGCGCTACACGTTACCGTTATGGGGCCTGATGGCAAGTGGATAGAGGTTCAAATACGCTCACGCAAAATGGACGAGATTGCGGAGCATGGACTAGCCGCTCACTGGCGATACAAAAACGAATTAGTCGAAGAGGACAAGGAACTAGGCAAATGGTTAGATACCGTTCGTGAGGTGGTGCAAGCGCCTACCCCTAATGGTATGGACTTCTTGGACACCTTCAAGCTCAGCCTTTATGCCGACGATATTATCGCCTTTACGCCTATGGGCGACAGCCTGCGCCTACCCGACGAAGCTCACTGTGCTCGACTTTGCTTACAACATACATAGTAAGCTTGGGGACCATTGCATCGGGGCGAAAATCAACCACAAGGCAGTACCTATTACGACGAAACTCAAGCAGGGCGACCAAGTAGAGATTTTGCACAGCCGTACGATGTACCCCAAGAGGGAATGGCTCAACTATGTCGTTACGCCTAAGGCTCGCCTAGGTATCAACTCTGCTCTGCGCAAGCAGGTAAGAGCGCAGGTACAAGCTGGCGAAGAGATTTTGAAGCAGAAAGTTAGCGCTCTATGGCATTGAGCTCAGCACGAGTATCATTGATAAACTGTTATCATTCTATCAGTACAATAAGCGTGAAGATTTATTTCAAGCTCTAGGCCTTGGACAGCTCAATCTTGAGCAAGATTTGCACATTCTCGGCTGGCAGAATGGCGAAACAAATACGCCCTAATCATGTGCCTGCAGGAGGCGTTGCGCTGAATGCTCTCGGCCGACATCACAAGGCTATTCGAGCTACTCTAGACCCTGAGCAAGAGGACAAGAAGGAGAAAATCGACAGAAAGAAAGTCTACGACCTACACGAAGAGCAACAGATGCTCAACTACGTGCCTGCAACTTGTTGCCACCCCATTCCGGGCGATGAGGTTCTCGGCATTGTAAATAAAGATGAGCAGGTAGTCGTTCATAAACTCGCTTGCCCCGTGGCCACTAAAATCAAAAGCACAGAGGGCAATAGGTTGGTTTCTACTCGTTGGGGTGAGCATCATGAGCAGCGTTTTGCCGCTAAACTCATCTTCCGAGGTGTCGATAATGTGGGTATCCTACATAGCATCACAGAGACCCTTCTAGAGCATAACCACATCAACATCAGTGGTATTCACATTACTTGTAGAGATGGTATTTTCTCTGGTAATATCTCGGTAATGGTGCGCAATGTAGCCGAAGCAGACGAGATATGCGAGCTACTACATAGCCATGACGCCATTATCAATATACATCGCTTAGCGGAGGAAACGCTTAAGAGCGAATAAGCCTTTTTATTATAATCTTGTAGTATATGTCTGAACAATATATAGTCTCTGCCCGTAAGTATAGGCCTGATACCTTCGCCTCCATTGTGGGGCAACAAGCGATGGCTTCCACCCTCAAGACGGCTGTACTCAGCGGACGTATGGCGCATGCTTACCTCTTCTGTGGTCCTCGTGGTGTGGGTAAGACGACGGCTGCGCGTGTACTTGCTAAGACAATCAACTGTCTGAACCTACAGCCCAGTGGCGAGGCCTGCAACGAGTGCGAGAGCTGTAAGGCCTTCAATGAAGGACGTTCATTCAATATCTTTGAGCTTGATGCCGCTAGTAACAATAGTGTCGAGGATATTCGTACGCTCATTGAGCAGGTCAGCATCGCTCCTGTGCTTGGTCGCTACAAGGTTTATATCATTGACGAGGTACACATGCTGAGCCAAGCGGCCTTCAATGCCTTTCTGAAGACCCTTGAAGAACCGCCCTCTTATGCAATCTTCATTCTCGCGACCACAGAGAAGCACAAAATACTACCGACCATACTTTCACGCTGTCAGATTTACGATTTTTAAGCGCATAACTGTGAGCGACATCGCTCATCATCTTAAGTTTGTAGCTGATAGCGAAGGCATCACTGCCGAAGAGACAGCACTCGGCCTAATAGCCGAGAAAGCCGATGGCGGTATGCGAGATGCCTTATCCATGTTTGACCGTGTGGCTAGTTATGGCGAGGGCTCCATCTCTTATCAGCAGGCTCTTGAATGTCTGAATATACTAGACTACACCTATTACGTGCGCTTCATTAGGGCATTTATACAAGGCGATTATCGTGAAACCTTACTTATCCTTGACGAAGTCTTGTCAAAGGGTTTCGATGGGCAACTCATTATGGCGGGGCTTGCTGCCTTTGCACGTGATTTGCTCGTTGTTCAGCACGCAGATACCATTAAACTTTTGGAGAAGCCTCGAGACGGTACAGACTATCTACGAAGAAGCCGCTCGCCTCGTTGCACCAAATGCCCTGCACCAAATTATACACTTCCTCTTAGATGCAGATAGCAAATATCGCACCTCTACAAATAAGCGACTACTCATTGAGCTAACGCTACTCAACATCTTGACGGCTTTTACTCCTACAGCTCTCGGCTCAATGCCTGAGATTGCACCAGAGAGGACAGCCACACCAGTAGCCAGCCCACGCCCCACGGCTATGTCCCAAGCAACGCCCACGCCTAGCCCTACGACTCAGAGGCAAGAGCCTACACCAGCACCCAAGCAGGAGGCAGTAGCGCCTAAGACGGAGCAAGCATCAGCACCAGCTCCCTCTCAAGAGAGTACAGAGCCCAAGCAAGAGGCAGCACCTATTCAAGTTAAACCTATAGCTACACCTCGCCCAAGTCAGCAGGAGCAAATCCGCCAAACACGTAGGCAGTTCCGTATGCGCCATAAGACGGCTGAGGAAGATACGCAGGAGGAAGTGACTCCCCTTGAAGAGGCACACGAAGCCTTCACCCTAGAAGATGCTCAAATAGCTTATAGCCGTTATCTAGAGGACGAAATTCCCAAAGAAGAGATTGTACTCAAGCAGACTCTAGGCGACGTTTTGCCTCAGCTAGGCGACAATCAAGTGCTCTCAATAGCCCTAGCCAATAGCCCTGCGATTATAGAGCCAGTGAAGAAGAAGCTACCGCATCTGCAACGCTATTTGCAGAGTGCGCTCAAGAACACCGATTTGCGTGTAGAGATACAGCCTATCGATATTGAGCGCATCTATATCCCGACGACAAATAGAGAGAAGTATGAGGCGCTTGCTGAGTCTTATCCTATTCTTCACAAGCTCAAAGAGCAACTCCAACTACGCATTTTGTAAGTTCATTTACCGAATATGAGAAAATACTCTATCCTCTGTCCCCTCATACTCTTGACCCTATGGCTAACAGCTTGTAATGGTTCACCCAAGTTCCCTGCTCTCACGGTCAAAGCCCTTAGCTCTCGTGATAGCCTCGCTTATGTGCTGCAGTATGGAGACTCGCTTAGCCGTATGGATACCGTGACGCTCAAGGGGGAAGATGCTACGCTTAAGCCCGATACCAATCTATACAAGCAGGCTTATGTCCTCTATCCTATCTCAGACAGCGTACATTACTATAGTCTTGCAGGGGGAGAATGGACGCTCACACAGCCCGAGAACAAGAAGCCTAAAGAAGTCAAGACACTTCCCTATGCGTCTTTGACAGACCTTGCGCATAAATCTACCTCTACAACGCTTCTAAGCCCTAAGAGTAAAACCTGCTTTGTCTTCGCTACGCTCTCAGGGGCTGTCCCTTCTCGCAAGGAGAGAGAGAAGCTCGCTAAGCGTTATCCCAAGGATAGTTTAAGCTTTGTCTATCTCTACCTAAGCCCTCGTGATAGCCTTGTGCGCTCATTCGTCAAGCGTGATAGCCTCAAGGGGACATTCATTACAGACAGCTTAGGCTCTGTCAGCTCTCTGCGTAAAGAGCTAGGCATCGAACGAGTCGCCAAGACGTGCCTCTTCGTCATCGACAGCACACAGCGCATTCTCCACAAACAATAATATAACTTCGGCAGGGTTTAGCAAATAAGACTAAACCCTGCTTTTGTTTTTCAAAACACTTAGTTTTGCCATAACATCATCTAACACCTTCCTAGCAATGCTTACACGTACTTATGCCGCAGCTCTACAGAGCATCACTGCACTCACAGTTACCGTTGAGGTAAATTGTCTTCCCGGCTCTTACTTTCATCTCGTCGGCTTACCCGATGCCGCTATTAAAGAGAGCCAAGATAGAGTAGCCACCGCCCTAAGTAATAGCGGATATACCTATCCTGGTAAACATATTGTGGTTAATCTAAGCCCTGCGGACATTCGCAAAGAGGGTTCTGCCTATGATTTGCCGATAGCCATTGCCTTGCTCGTTGCCGATGAACAAGTTCAGATACAAGGGCTTGAGCGTTATATGCTGATGGGCGAACTGATGCTTGACGGCACTATTCGCCCGATAAAAGGAGCTTTGCCTATCGCGATACAAGCTCGTAGCGAAGGCTTCGAGGGCCTAATCCTCCCTAAGGAAAATGCGCGCGAAGCAGCTGTTGTGAATAAGCTCAAAGTCTACGGCATGAGTCATCTATCCGAGGTTATAGATTTCCTTTTAGGCAAAATAGACGTTAGTCCCGTTGAGGTCAATACGAGGGAAGAGTTTTATAAGGCACAGGGGCAAACGCTCTTTGACTTTGCCGATGTCAAAGGGACAAGAAACCGTCAAGCGTGCCCTAGAGGTTGCTGCCGCTGGTGGTCATAATCTTCTGATGATAGGCGCACCCGGGTAGCGGTAAAAGTATGATGGCGAAGCGACTACCGAGCATATTACCGCCCTTTTACGCTAAACGAATCTCTTGAAACCACTAAGATTTATTCTGTCGCAGGCAAACTAGGGCAGAATGTAACGCTGATGACAAGTCGCCCATTCAGAGCACCGCATCACTCTATTTCACCCGTGGCTCTCGTTGGTGGTGGCTCCAATCCTCAACCGGGAGAGATTAGTTTAGCTCATAATGGAGTTCTTTTTTCTAGACGAATTGCCTGAGTTCAATCGCAACGTCCTTGAGGTTATGCGCCAGCCCCTAGAGGACCGCAAGGTAACGATTGCACGCGCACGCTTCTCCGTAGATTATCCAGCTAGTTTTCATGCTCATTGCGGCGATGAACCCTTGCCCTTGTGGCTTCTACAACCACCCTACTCGCTCATGCGAATGCACGCCCCAGCAAGTACAACGCTATCTCAATAAAATATCAGGACCTTTACTTGATCGCATTGACCTGCAAGTAGAGATTGTGCCAGTTCCCTTTGAGAAGTTAAGTGCTATTGAGGAGGGCGAGAGTAGTGCCTCTATCTGTGAGAGAGTAGTCAGCGCACGCGCACGACAGAATGAACGCTATAAGGATTATCCCGATGTACACTGCAATGCTCAGATGACGCCCAAGCTCATGCAGACTTATGCTCGCCCCGACGAAGAGGGACTTAAACGGCTCAAGTCGGCTATGGACAAATTACATCTGAGTGCACGTGCCTACGACCGTATTCTTAAGGTTGCACGCACATAGCCGACTTAGAGGGCTCTGAAGACATCAAAGTCTAAGCACATCGCAGAAGCCATTCAGTACAGAAGTCTCGACCGCAGTTCGTGGGGGCGGTGAGGTATCAAAGATTTATTTGAGTAGTTTTGTGTCCTAGTACCCATTGATAATTATGCTACTAAATAGATTTATTGACGACAATAAAATCGAATGCGGTTGCGACGAAGCGGGGCGAGGCTGCTTAGCTGGTCCTGTTTATGCCGCTGCCGTTATTCTACCTGATGACTTCTATCATCCCATGGCTCAATGATAGCAAACAACTCACCGAGCAAAAGCGTGAAGCCTTACGCCCCATCATAGAAGCCGAAGCCCTCGCTTGGGGCATCGGCATCTGTTCGGCTGAAGAGATTGACAATATCAACATACTCAAGGCCTCCCATTTGGCTATGCACAGGGCTATTGACGACCTGCTCATCAGACCCGAACGCCTACTTATTGATGGCAATCGTTTTACACCTTATACTGGCATTGCACACGAATGTATCATTAAGGGCGATGCTCGCTACGTTAATATCGCAGCCGCCTCTATTCTAGCTAAGACCTATCGTGATGAAGAGATGCTACGCCTACACAATGAATATCCTATGTATGGCTGGGCCGAACACAAAGGCTATCCCACGCCCAAACATCGAGCCGCAATAGCGCAATTTGGACCCTCACCCTACCACCGCAAGACTTTCAAGCTCCTCAAGGACTAATACACCCGAGAGCAAAACCCATCAAACCAAATAAAGCACTGCTACAAGTCACGTTCGTGAGTACGTGTACTTACGAAAGTGTTTACGTCAGTACTTACTTTTTGCGTTTTTCGATTTTATTTAGACTGGGGAGTATAGTGTTTAGCTTTGAAGAGTGGAGCTGGAGGAGGAAACTAATACCGTGATGTGCGTAGCAAAGACCTGTCTGGACGAGATGAAAGCCTTATACAGCTCTTATTGATTTTTTACGGGACAGCCGTATAAATTAGTATCTTTGTATCTCAAATAAAAGTGTAGTAGTATAGAATATGATAAATAAAGCCTTAGCGACTATAGGCGAATACGTACATTTGATGGGGCAAACATTCCGCCGTCCTAATAGATGGCGCATGTTTTACCGCAGTTTAATTAGAGAAATAGTACAGCTTGGGGTTGATTCACTTTGGATTGTATTTATTATCTCATTTTTTTCATTGGGGCTGTTATTACAATTCAGTTATCTATTAATATTAGAAGCCCTCTAATTCCGAAGTTTACGATTGGTTACTCTGCACGTGAAATTATCTTGTTGGAGTTCTCATCAACCTTGATGTGCTTAATCCTTGCTGGTAAGATTGGGTCAAGTATAGCTAGTGAATTAGGAACTATGCGTGTAACAGAGCAAATTGATGCGCTTGATATCATGGGAGTTAATTCGGCTAACTTTCTCATCTTGCCTAAAATTGTAGGTCTTGTAGGCTTTGTGCCTGTGCTTTCTATATTTCTCTATGGTTACAGGCTTGTGTGGAGGATACATAGCCACGTATTTGGTATCTGATTTGCCGACAAATGATTTTATCTATGGGCTTCAACTTATGTTTAACCCCGGTTTTATCCTGCACTCCATAGAGAAGAGTATGGTTTATGCCTTTATTATCTCATCAGTGGCTTCTTATCATGGCTATTGTGTGAAGGGTGGAGCACTGCAGGTAGGTAAAGCAAGTACGCAAGCTGTGGTTAAGAGTAGCATTTTAATCCTATTCTTTGATATGCTCTTGACAAATTTATTGTTAGCGAAGTAAGGTTGCATCAATATACTAAGTGAAAGTATGATAGAAGTAAAAGGCTTATTTAAGAGCTTTGACGATAAAGAGGTTCTTAGGGGAATAGATGCTACCTTTAAAGGAAGGTAATACTAATCTTATTATCGGTCGCTCTGGAGCTGGTAAGTCAGTTTTTGTGAAGTGCATGATTGGTCTTATCCCTCCCACTCAAGGGCAAGTTCTTTATGATGGGCGTGATATAGCTCTGATGAAGAAAAAAGAACTCCTGCAGCTACGCAGAGAGATGGGCATGCTCTTTCAGGGAAGTGCGCTCTTTGATAGTATGACGGTCTTTGAGAATGTCATGTTCCCTATGGAAATGTTTTCGCATGAGAGTGATGCTGCTAATCGTAAGCGAGCAAAGATGCTTCTTGAGCGTGTTGGTCTTCAGGAGGCTGGGCGCAAGTATCCAAGCGAAATTAGTGGAGGAATGATGAAGCGTACAGCTATTGCTCGTGCTTTAGCCCTCAATCCACGTTATCTTTTTCTGCGATGAACCGAACTCGGGACTAGACCCTAAGACGAGTAAGGTGATTGACTTGCTTATTCAGGAACTTACTCGAGAGTATGGTATTACAACCATTATCAATACGCACGATATGAATACAGTACGTTCGATAGGGATAAGATTATTTATGTGCACCATGGCGAGAAAGCTTGGGAAGGAACAAGTGCTACAATAGAAACAGAAGGAACAGAAGGCTTGCTTCGCTTTATCAATGCGAGTGTTGAGGACTAGTATGATGAAATTGAAAAAGTTTATGAAGGATATATTGAATAAGTCGGTGTGGTATAACCTTCTTGTTATGGCAGGTATAGCCGTAGTAGGTTTTATGACAGTGGCATGGGGCTTGGACTTCTACACAAGTCACGGCGAGAAAGTAGCTATCCCACGTCTTGCGGGAAAGAGCTTGAAATGAGGCTATTCAGTTGTTGGAAGACGCTGATTTGCGTTATGAGGTTGTTGATTCTGTTTATAGTAAGGAAGCTAGACCGGGTACGATTGTGGAGGTTTACCCAGAGGAAGGGCTCAACGTAAAGCCTAACCGCATTATCTTCTTAAAAATATACACCTCAGAGCCCCCTAAGGTCGCTATCCCTCATGTTAAGGATATGTCTGCACGTCAGGCTTATGCTCTTCTTAAAGCAATGGGCTTTGAAAATATCTCTCAGAAGGTTGTGGCTGGTGACTATATTGGCTCTTGCCAAGGTTTAGCACTTCAAGATGGTAGCCTACTAACCACTGGTGCATATATCAGCAAAGATACACCTATTGTCTTGCTTGTAACAGGTACAGTTGTTGTTCCTGATAGTATCAATGTTGATGACTTGATGACTCCTGAAGGATCTGCGGCTGATACAAGTACCGTCAGTGGTACTTCCGAGACGACACCTAGTCGCAAAGAAAACACCAGCAAAACAGACGAACCAACTGAAAAACCTGAGCAGTGGTGGTAATGAACGAGCAAGACGAGCTTATCCTAGACGAAGAGTTTGCTCTAGATGACCCTTCACTCTCTATTGATGATACGCCTTCTGGCTTATTAGATAGTGAAGGGAATGCACTCTACGAGCATTTCCGTTGTGTCGTTGACCCAGGGCAAACACCTCAGCGGGTGGATCGCTTCTTAGTGGATAGGATGAATGGAACTAGTCGTAATCGTATTCAGCAGGCCGCCGATGCAGGATTTATCTTTCATCAATGATAAGAGCGTTAAGAGCAATACAAAGGTTAAAACCTAATGATGTTATTACGCTGCAACTTAGACGCCCGAAGAGACATCTCAATATTATTGCAGAAGATATTCCGCTTAAATATCGTGTATGAAGATGAGTGGCTTATGGTGGTTAATAAGCCCGCAGGGCTTGTTGTACATCCTGGTCATGGTAATTATACGGGTACGCTATTGAATGCTCTTGCATACTACCTTAAGGACGACCCTCTCTATAATCCTGATGACCCTAATGTAGGTCTCGTTCATCGCATAGATAAAGATACAAGTGGTTTGCTCCTCATCGCTAAGCGACCTGAAGCTAAAGCTCATCTTGCACGACAGTTTTTAACAAGACTACGCATCGCTCTTATCGAGCCCTTGTGTGGGGACGTTTTGATGAACGGAGGGAACTGTCATTGGTAATATCGGTCGAGATAGTACAGACCGTTTACAAATGAGTGTTTATCCCGAGGGCAGTGATAAGGGTAAGCATGCCGTAACGCACTATCAAGTACTAGAAGAGTTGGCCTACGTCAGTTGGATTGAATGCCGATTGGAAACAGGGCGTACACATCAGATTAGGGCGCACATGAAGCATATTGGGCATACTCTTTTTGGAGATGAACGCTATGGCGGTGATAGAGCTTTGTGGGGCAACCAATTTAGTAAGTACAAGCAGTTTGTGCAAAATTGCTTGAGTTTATGCCCTCGACAGGCCTTACACGCTAAGACTTTGGGCTTTGTACATCCTATTAGTGGAGAGGAGATGATGTTTGATAGTGAACTGCCAGAAGATTTGAGTCAATTGCTTGAGCGTTGGCGCACCTACGCGTCTCAGGTAGATGAACGATGAAATAGTTGCATTATGAAAATCGCATACGTAATCAATAATATGTGGTATTCGGGAGGACAGACCCGAGTAATTGCCAATAAACTTAATTATTGGGCTGAAGAGGGCATGATGTATATCTCCTCACTGCCGACCAGTTTGATCATGGAGATTACTATAGGATAGACCCTCGAGTAAAGCGTGTGGACTATGGTATCGGTTATATCGGTACTGATCAGATGCCCAAGCTTAAGAAAGCTCTGCGTATCATTCAGATGCTCATGAAGCATCGTAGACTGATGAAACAGACCCTAGAGGAGATAAAGCCTGATGTGGTGGTATCTATGTATGATAGGACCATATATTTTATTCCTTTCTTAAAGGACCCAAGTGTCAAGGTTGTAGAAGCACACGGAGGTCGTTATACATGGATTTATTCTCGTCCCAGGTTTCTTCGGACGTTTACTAAATAAGATTGAGTTATTCTTTCTCAGACGTTTTTGACCGCTTGGTTGTTTTGACGAAAGAAGATGTCTCTAAATGGGATGTAGAGCGCATATCTTATGTACATAATGCCAACATATTCTATCCAGAAGACCCTTCTCCCCTAACAGAAAAAAAGTAGTAGTGGCTGTAGGTCGTCATGGTGAGCAGAAAGAACTTTTGAGAAACCTTGTAGAGGCTTGGGCAATAGTGCATAAGCAACACCCTGATTGGATAGCTTAAGATATGCGGACAAGGCTAGAAAACTTGGATGCTCTTATTGAGCAGTCTAGGACTTAAAGGATAGTATCATCTGTCGCCTATCTTGGGATATGGTCAAAGGAGTATCAAGAGTCATCTATATGTGCTCTAAGCTCTAGACATGAAGGCATGCCTATGTGCCTTTCTAGAGGCGCAAGCGACAGGATTGCCTATAGTGTCTTATGCTTGTGAATGTGGTCCTAGAGATATTATTGAAGATGGTAAGACAGGGCTTGCTTATAGAAGAACTTCAAGATAAAACAAAACTTGCAGAAGGTATCATCAAAGTGATTGAAGATGAGCCTTTGCGTCTGTCTATGGGTGCTGCTGCTCGTGAGCGCGCTAAAGCTCTTTTAGTCCCCGAAGTTATTATGACTCGCTGGAAAGCAGTTATTCGTTGAATTGATTGAAGAGAAACACAGAAAAATGATTAAAACAAAGTATACACATTACGATTACTTGATTGTAGGGGCAGGTCTTTTTGGTGCTGTTTTTGCCCAAGAAGCAAAGCGAAGAGGTAAACGATGTCTTATAGTTGAGAGAAGAACTCATAGAGGTGGTAATATCTATTGCGAAGAAGTAGAGGGTATACAAGTTCATAAGTATGGTGCACATATTTTTCATACCTCCAATAAAATGGTTTGGGATTATGTGCAAAAGTTTGCTGAATTTAATAGGTATACCAATACTCCATTAGCAAATTACAGGGGTAAGCTATACAATTTACCTTTCAATATGAATACCTTTTTATCAACTTTGGGGAGTACGTACCCCACAAGAGGCTGAACAGAAGTTGGCAGAGCAACGTGCGGGAGCTGAACAAAAGTTACTAGCAGAAGGTGTCACTAATCCACGTAATCTTGAGGAGCAAGCTTTTATCTCTTGTCGGTGAGGATATTTATTCAACCTCAATTAAAGGTTATACAGAGAAGCAATGGGGGCGTAGTTGTGCTGAATTACCAGCTTTTTATAATTAAGCGTCTGCCTCTTCGACTAGTGTATGATAATAACTACTTCAATGACCTTTATCAAGGTATTCCTATAGGAGGCTATAATGTTTTGATAGATAATTTACTTGAGGATACGGAAGTGTATTGTGGTATAGATTATCTTGCTCATAGAGATGAATTGGATGCTCTTGCCGATAAAAATACTTTATACGGGAGCCATAGACGAGTTTTTTGAATGTAAATTAGGTCGTTTACAATACCGCTCAATACATTTTTGAGCAAGAAATACATGACCAAGCTAATTATCAAGGTAATGCTGTCGTTAATTATACAGAGAAGGAAATTCCATATACTCGTATAATAGAACATAAGCATTTTGAGATGTTTTGGAGATGCGGTGTATCAAAATAAGAAAACAGTCATCTCTAAAGAATACTCTGTTGAATGCCAAGCAAATAATTATAAGTAAGTATGGAGAACAGTCAAGCCCAAGATATCAGTATTAGTGATATTCTTGCCGCAGAGATACAGGCGATACAGTCTATTCCTCAGGATAATGACTATGAGGGGCAATACAGATTATCCTCAAGCATATTCATAGTGAGCGGAAGGGAGACTCATTACTAGCGGTATGGGTAAGGCAGGACAAATTGCCCTCAATATAGCGACGACTTTTAGCTCTACAGGTACACCCGCTTACTTTCTTCATCCGAGCGAAGCTCAGCACGAGTGATTTGGGTATGATTTGCCTGATGACGTCTTGCTTGTGATTAGTAATTCAGGTAAAACAAGGGAGTTATCGAACTCATTGCTTTGGCTCGTAGAATGCACCCAAACTTGCCAACGATTTTTAATTACAGGACATGAAGAGTCCATTAGTTGGAAGGTGATATTGTTCTCTATGCAGGAAATCCAAAGGAGGTTTGTCCCTAGGACTTACTCCTACGACAAGCACTACGGTGATGACAGTCTTGGGAGATATACTCGTTGTTCAGACGATGCAGCGTATGAGCTTCTGTCATAAAGAATACGCCTTGCGACATCATGGAGGATATTTGGGCAGTATGAGCCGACAGCTATCAGCTTACCAAATGAGTCGAGCAAAAAGTGATTTATTAAAAATATAGAACACGAATATTGCCTTTTTGGTGGTATCTGCGTTCTCTCGATACTATATCATAATTCTTTGTATATTTGAGTCGCAATATACTAACCAATTTAATAATAGAGTAATTCAAACTATGGCAGAGAATAAAGCAGGGTCTAAATCCTGAGAAATTTAGTACTCAGTTGGAGGGTAAGAAGTTCGCCTTCTAAGTCTTAGAAATAAGCAAAGGTAGTGAAGTGCATATCATCAAGCAAAGGCGCTAAAGCTCGTTTTCCTTATGTTCCTAATCAATCAGGAGGTTTTACTGACGTACTGATTGGTCATGATAACTATAGAGGAATATGTGAGATAGTGAAGCTTATTTCGGTGCTGTTTGTGGCCGTTACGCTAATCGCATTGCAAAGGGAAAATTTACATTAGAGGAAAAGAATACACTTTGGCAGTTAATAATGGACCTAATGCTCTTCATGGCGGACTTAAAAGTTTAACTCTGTCGTTTTGGGATATTCTAGAAAAACGAAAACAAGGTGCGCTTGGCTTATACTTCGGCTGATGGCGAAGAGGTTATCAACGAGCTGCATGTAGAGGTTACTTATACGCTGACTGATGAGAACGAACTTTGTATTGATTATTCGGCTAAGAGCAATCAAACGACAGTGCTAATCTGACTAATCATGCTTACTTCAATCTCTCTGGCGATGGCGACCAAAGCGTACGATGACCATACCTTGGAGATTTTTGCAGACCATTATCTCCCAACGGACGATACAGCTATACCTTATAGATAAGCCCGAAGAGGTTGCTGGAACTCCCTTTTGACTTCCGCACTCCTCATCTAGTAGGTGAGCGCATTGATACCCTATTGACCAACTTGTGTGGGCAGAGGTTGCGACCACTCTTTTGTCCTCAATAAGCCACTCGGTAAGCTAGGTCTTGCAGCTCGTGTATCTTCGCCTAAGACAGGTGTGCACATGGAAGTCTTTACCGACCAACCAGGAGTTCAGCTCTATACGGGTAACTGGATGAGTGGTAATATGCGTGGTAAGCATGACCATCGCTATCCAGCTCGTGCGGCTCTCTTGCCTCGAAAACTCAGCACTATCCTGATAGTCCTAACAGACCAGTACCCAAGTACGGTTCTTAAGGCAGGCAGAAGAGTTTAAGTCTACAACAGTCTTTGCTTTCTCTCTACAAGCGTAAGAGTTTGTGTAGATTGAACTAATTGTATATATTTGCTCCAGCTAAACTATTTTAGATTATATCGCAGAAAATAAATGAGAATAAAAAGGTGATAATAATGTCACAAACGAAGCAACAGCAGAGTTGTCTAGTGCCATTCATTATTATGGTGGTGCTGATGTCGCTCGGAGGCTTGATTACTAGCCTCAATCAGCAATTTCAGTCTCCTATGAAGGCTGCTTTCGCTTCTTATGGGAGGGGCATGAAAAATATCCTCCACATCTTGTATTACATTTCCTCGTTCTTCCTTGCTTTCCTTATAATGAGAGCACCTGAGTACCAAATATGTGAGAACAACGGATACAAGAAGACGCTGATTACAGGGCTTGTCATCTTGATGGGGTCTTTCGGTATTTATGAGCTATCTGCTTATATCTTTGAAACTGTGGATATGGCTACGTTTGCTCCTGTTATTGAGCAAGCAAAAGGCTCAGGAAGCCTTTGAATACACTGGTCCAATAGTAGATCCCAACAGCTTACTACGTATTCTTATTGGCTGCGCTTCGTTGCTGGTTCAGCATTGACATTCCTCCAAGCAGTGCTTAATCCTTATATTGCTGCTTGTAATGTAAATGGAACGACTCCAGTTACTCGTGGGTCTATCGCTGGTTCGGGGTAACTCTACAGTGACGTGACAATTGGTCCAGCTTCTTGTTGCTCATATAATCTTCGCAGAGTAAAGTGGTCTAGATATGTGAGCTAGCTCGTCTATATCTTCCATTCCTAGTACTTTCTTTGTCCTAGTAGGAATTTTTGATTGTAGCACTAATGAAGTAAGTCTTCAGCTATTGCTAGCGCAGAGAAGAAAAGAGGGTGAAGTTCTTGAGAAGAGTGTTTGGAGCTTCAGTCACCTCGCTCTTGGTGTCGTAGCTATCTTCATGTATATAGGTGTAGAGGTTACTGTAGAGCCAATATCAATCTATATGCAGAAAGCCTTGGGTTTCTTCCTAAAGGAAGCCCTCTTCTTGCTACCATTTTATTGGGGCTTGATGCTTGTGAGGTCGTCTATGTGGTCAGCTTTCTAAAGTGGTATTTCAGCTCAGATGCAATTGACTGCAACATCTGTTTTAGCTAGCTATGTGTGCTAGTGGGTATGCTTACAAATAATCCTTACATCCTAATCGGTGCAGGTCTATTCCACTCAATCATGTGGGAGTGCTATCTTGCTCTTGCTATTGATAAAGCTTGGTAAGTACACATCAGCTGGTTCTGGTGCTTTGATGATGGAGTGTCGTTGGTGGTGCAGTACTTCCTCTCTTGCAGGAGTGTACTTGCCGACGTATTGGGTTCTTGGCAATGGACTTGGGCACTTGTTGTTGCAGCTGAAACTTACCTACTCTTCTACGCTCTCAGTGGACACAAAAGTAAAAACAATTACCATAAAGTTAATTTAATCGCTTAGTTCGTCATAAATATAGAACTAATTGCATATATTTGCTCTAGCTAATCTATTTAGCTTATATCATGAAAATAAATAGAATAAAAAGTAATAATAATGTCACAAACGAAACAACAACAGAGTTATCTAGTGCCATTCATCATTATGGTGGTGCTGATGTCGCTCGTGAAGCTTGATTACCAGCCTTAATGGACAATTTCAAGGTCCTATGCAGGATGCTTTCCTTCTTATGGGTGGGGGTATGAAAAATGCTCACAACATGTATTACATTCTCATTCTTCCTTGCTTACCTCGTAATGGGTGCGCCAAATTGTCAAGTATATTGAGAATAACGGATACAAGAAGTCGCTGATTACAGGGCTTATGTATCTTGATGGGAGCTTTTGGTATTTATGAGCTGTCTGCTTACATCTTTGAAACTGTAGATATGGCTACGTTTGCTCCTACGTATTCAGGAAGCAAAAAGCGCAGGGTGACAGCTTCAGTACACTGGTAATGGTAATCCCAACAGCTTACTATGTATTCTTATTGGCTGCCTTCGTTGCTGGTTCGGCATTGACATTCCTCCAAGCAGTGTAATCCTTATATCGCTGCTTGTAATGTAAATGGAACGACTCCTGTTACTCGTGGGTCTATCGCTGGTTCGGGTAACTCTACGATGACGACGATTGGTCCACTTCTTGTTGCTCACGTTATCTTCGCAGGTAAGAGCGGTCTAGATATTGAGCTTAGCTCTCTATATCTTCCATTCCTAGTGTTGATTGTCCTCGTTGGTATCTTGATTGCGGCCCTTACACAAGTAAGCCTTCCTGCTATCGCTAGCGCAGAGAAGAAAGAGGGTGAAGTTCTTGAGAAGAGTGTTTGGAGCTTTAGCCACCTTGCTCTTGGTGTAGTAGCTATCTTCATGTATGTAGGTGTAGAGGTTGCAGTGGGCAACAATATCAATCTATATGCTAAGAGCCTTGACTACAAGGACCCTGCTTTGCTTGCTACTATCTATTGGGGCTTGATGCTTGTGGGTCATCTATGTGGTAGCTTCCTAAGCAGTATTTCAGCTCAAATACAATGCTGCAACATCTGTTCTAGCAGGTCTATGTGCTAGTAGGGTATGCTTACAAATAACCCATACTTCTTAATCGGTGCTGGTCTATTTCCACTCAATTATGTGGGAGCTATCTTTGCTCTTGCTATTGATAAGCTTGGAAAGTACACATCAGCTGGTTCTAGGTGCTTTGATGATGGGTGTCGTTGGTGGTGCTATGCTTCCTCTCTTGCAGGGTGTACTTGCCGACGTATTGGGTTCTTGGCAGTGGACTTGGGCGCTCGTTGTTGCAGCAGAAGCTTATCTACTCTTCTATGCCCTCAGTGGACGCAAAGTAAAACAATTACCATAAGTTAATTTAATCGCCTAGTTCGTCATGAATATAGAACTAATTCATAACAAGTTTGCAAGCCTTTTACGGCACATCAGGTGAGCTTTACACCTCTCCAGGACGTATCAACGAGTTGGAGACACACAGACTACAATGGAGCATTCGTATTCCCTGGCGCTGTGGACAAAGCCATGGTCGCAGAGATTAAGCTCAATGGCACAGACTAAATCCGTGCTTACGCTCTGAGACCTAGATGCTTATGCAGAGTTCAGTCTCACAGAGGAAGAAGCTCCCTAAGGAAAGTTGGGCTCGTTATGTCTTCGGTGTTGCTCGCGAGGTTCGAAGCGCGGTTTTTAAGATTGGAGGTTTTGACACTGTCTTTGCTGGGGATGTACCTCTAGGTGCAGGTATGAGTTCAAAGTGCAGCCCTAGAAAAGTACTTTTGCATTTGCACTAATGACCTCTTTAGCTTAGGCATTGATAAGTTCGAACTTGCTAAGATTGGTCAAGCTACAGAACACAACTTCATCGGTGTTAAGTGTGTGTATCATGGACCAGTTTGCTTCTGTATTTGGTCAGAAGGGTAAGCTTATGCGCCTAGACTGTAGAGCATGGGTATGAGTACCACCCATTCAATCCACAAGAGGCTATCGCTTGTTGTAGACTCTGTCGTGAAGCACGAACTTAAACCACAGTGCCTATAATAAGCGTCATGCAAAGCTGCGAAAATGCAGTAGCTGCTATTGCTAAGCGTCACGCAGGTTAAATTCCTCCGTGATGCCTCTATGAGCGGCAGTGAGGTTAAAGCCAGAAATCAGCGAAGATTACAAGCGTGCTGAGTATGTAATCGGCGAAGTGCAACGTGTACTTGATGTTTGCGAAGCTCTAGACAGGGGTGACTACAAACTGTTGGTCAGCGTATGTGATACCCACTATGGTATGAGCAAGTTTCTATGAAGTAAGTTGTGAAGAGCTTGACTTCCTCAATGACCTTGCTAAGAACTAGGTGTAACAGGTAGCCGCGTTATGGGTGGTGGCTTTGGTGGTTGTACAATCAATCTTGTTAAAGATGAGATTGTACGATACACTTGAGAAAAGAAGCTCGCATGACCGCTATGTAGCCAGAAATATGGTAGAGAACCTAAGTTCTACGATGTTTGTAATTTCTGACGGAGCACGTAAGCTCTAAGTAAAAACAACATATTTTTCTTAATAAGCCTCTATGCTGGAGACCTTCCAGTATGGAGGCTTTTCATTGCATAACGCCTAAAATAAACATATCATGGAAACACTTTTATCAAAAACAAGTATCAAGATTACTGCTCCTTCTTGAGCATTTCTCTTTGAAAGTAATTGTAGCTCTAACTATGGCACTCAGGCCCAAGGTTAGTAAAGTCAAGGAAGGAAAGAGCAGTTCTTGCGCCTGAGCATTCATCGCCCTCGTGAGGTCGTACTGAGAGCACTTAAGCATGACCCTATGCTTGAGGTCAAGCAACTTTATATGCTTTTTTGATGACCAAGCAACAGATAAAGCTTGAAAGTATGTTCGTGAGGCTAAAAAGCCACATCAGATGAGAGCTTTGGATAAACTTGATGTACAGCTCCCAAGTGGAGATTATAAGTTGGTTGTACTAGCTAATCCTACCAAAGATATTCTTCGGATGACGAATGTAGAAGCTCCTTTGGTATGCTTACAGAAGCACAAAAAGTTCTGACTAAAGTTTTCCATTGGAGACGATGGCTCCTTGTGATGATAATGACCAAGGTCCTATCACGATTACTAAATCTCTGTTTAGAGAAACTGCTCATGAAAGTCTAACAACTCCAATGTCGAGTTACAATAGAGACCATGTTTGGCTGAGTACTTGTTTATGGTACTCCTCAGGTGAGTGGTGGACATAAAGAGACAACATGCCGATTAAATATAAAGTAACCAACGTTAGCAGAAGGCATCTGTTTTGCGTCAATTAAATAAGCTCTCAACGGGTGTCACTTGGAGCAACAAGGGGATAATAGTAGCCGTGAACAACGTATGCAAAGTCTTGCCTGTATGGGATGCCTGGCTTCAATCTCTCTAAAGATGGAGCTGACTTCGGCTAATTATGCACTAAAGAGATCTTAATGCAGATGTTATGGCTAATACTGTGTATGAAACTATTGAAGCAGTTTGCGGGAGAATTAAACACTAATAATCTCTTATATGCCAAAGATACTCCTATCCCAGAGAATGCTTTTCCAAAAAGCTATGCCCCTATGCACTAATCGCCTTCCCTATATCCTGATGAGTTGCAACTAAAAAGATGGTGAAGGGATGGTTAAGCTATCAAGGGCAATACTATTCAGAGTCTCAGTTTAAGACCTATGCTACAGGCAATAGTCTTCCAACGGCAGTCTAAAGTCTATAGTGGAGACACAATCATATCAATGCAGAAGCTTACTTCCTCTGAAGGTGGTTTTAGTTTGGAAGGCTGAACTTTTACTACAAGAGTTATAACTATTATCCAGTGTTCATTACCACTTTGGTGGCGATCCTGCACACCTGTTTATGGACAATACGGTATAGTGAGGAGGAAATGAATACCGCATAAACCTTGTAGAGGTTTCTAGTGTTGGTAGTGCAACACCTATGCTTTACTCAAATGATTTTTGAGTCCTGTCTTCAGTGATAAGCATACGGCTATATCAGCACGTGTAATGAATCCTGTCATTCGGAACCAAGAGTTCGTCTCTAGACGGCATTATTGATTAGCCCAAAGGGTCTGTGTCAAATTTCATTTTGACACAGACTCTTTTACATACACTCAAGAGAAAAATAAGTACGACGTACTCACCGAAACAAGTACGCCTATTTACTGAAAGTGAGTACGCGTACTTACTACAACAAGTACGCACTGACTGCCGCGAGTACAACGTACTAAAATTCTGACACTCAGCTGTGGGGTACAGACTTTGCTGTGGTTTTGAGAATAGTAAGTCCTCTATTTATTTTTGTTAGCGTGTACAGCTTTTTCTTTTTCTAATGTGTATAACTAAATTTTTCATGAGGAGTTGGCTATGTCTTCATCGGATAAGTGTATCAATTGGGTATCACATGATGGTTGGTGGAATGTGCAACTATGTCTAGATTTTTGTCTAGGCACAGACCTTTTCTTCTGTTCTACTATCCAGGCTGTGCTTGTTACTAATCAAGACCCTATAGTTTATATCGTTATCTTTGTGAGTCAATAAAAAGTAAAGAAAGTATGACTCAATTAAGTGTAAATATCAAATAAAAATAGCAACCCTTCATATTCACGAGGCGGTGATGTACTAATGTGACTTTGCCTTAAGATAGAGCGTTGGGGGCTAATGGGATTACAGTGCATCCTCGACCAGACGAAGGCATATTCGCTATCAGGATGTTAGAGACTTGAAGCCTCATCTTACTACTGAATTCAATATAGAGGTAATCCAATTCCCAGATTTATGAGGTTTAATAGAGGAGATAAGACCTGCACAAGCTGACACTCGTACCTAATGCGCCCGAGCAGCTAACGAGTAATGCCGGTTGGGATGTAGCTAAGAATGAAGCTTTTCTGGGAGAGACGATAGCACAGCTGCATGCTTGGTGCGTACGTGCTTCTATATTTGTGAGCACAGATTTACAGAATATAGAGCTCTTAAAAAGGCTGTCGGGCTGACCGAATGAGACTCTATACAGAGCCTTATGCAGTAACTATCCAGTAGATAGAGCTGCAGCAGTAGCTCCTTTTTTGTGAGAGCTGCTCGTCTTGCTCATGCTTTAGGGGCTTGAGTATCAATGCAGGGCATGATTTGAGCTTGGAGACCCTAGCTTACTTGCATGGGTGCATTCCTATCTAGATGAAGTGTCTGTGGTCATGCGCTAATTAGTGAGGGCTCTAGAATTAGGATTACCTGAGACGATTAAGCGTTATCAAAGTGTTTAGGAAAATAAAAATATAAGATGATGAACATAGGAGAACAAGTAAATGATTTACTCGGCCTAGACCAAGAGGGTCGTGAAGTGCGCCGTAGTGATTACCCTGGTAAGATGATAGCCCTCTAGTTTTCTATCCCAAAGATAATACCTCAGGGTGTACAGCTCAAGCGTGTAGCTTGCGTGATGGGTATGCAGACTTGCGTGCTGCTGGTGTGGAAATTATTGGGGTGAGCCGTGATAGTGCTAAGAGCCACGTTAAGTTTATCGAACAGCACAACCTCCCTTTCCGCCTTATCGTGGATAGTGATGTCAAGCTGAACGAGCAGTTTGGTGTATGGATTGAGAAGAGTATGTATGGTCGTAAGTACATGGGTACAGAGCGTACTACATTCTTGATTGATGCTGATGGTATCATTAAGCATATCATAAGAGGTAAGGCTGTGAAGACGGCTACACATAGTGAACAAATCCTAGAGCTTATTAGAAGGGGTAACATAAATGAATGTAATCAATAAAATATTTGGAGGTCTTGCTCTAGGCATGATGCTGTATAGTTGTGGCGTCGTTCCTATTACGGGCAGACGTAGCCCCTAAACCTAGTATCCGATGAGGAAGTGCTAGCCTCTGGTCGTACTCAATACAATAGTTTTGTAGCGAACTCTCGTAAGAAAGGGGAGCTTGTCAATGACCCTCGTATTTTAAAAATTTCGGAACGTCTTATTCAGGCAACTAAAACATATTTAGCTCGCAATAACTATATCGACCTATGGCGTCAAATGCAATGGGAAGTAAATGTCGTTAGGTAATCAGGTAAATGCGTTCTGTATGCCCGGTGGTAAAATCATCGTGTATACAGGAATGGCTAATCTTGTTGGTCTAGGAAAGGCGCAGACGAGTGAGCTTGCAGCTGTAATCGGTCATGAAATTGGTCATGCTGTTGCTCGCCATGCAAACGAACGCATCAGCAGAGCGCAACTAACTGAAAGTATGGGTGGGCAAGTTATTGCCCGGCATGTGGCGATAAAACTGGGATAAGTCAGCACATATTCTCTACCGTGTATGGGCTTGGTACAGAGGTTGCAGTGGCTCTGCCTTTCAATCGTAAGCAAGAGCTAGAAGCCGATAAGATTGGTTTGGTCTTGATGACTCTTGCAGGCTATAACCCTGAGTATGCAGTGAGCTTGTGGCAGAAGATGTCTAGTGTCTCTGGAGGTAGAGTAATAGTTTCTTCTACACACCCTACGGAGAGAAGCGTATCCAAGAGATACAGAGCCCTACCTACCTCAGCTTGAGAAGGAATATAAGTCTTATTCAGAGTCGGTACGCTCGAATGCTATCTCAGTAGAGGACCTCTCTCGCATGCAAAAAGAAAGGTTCAAGATAAACTCTAGCATATAAACTAAATCAAATATAATCAAATGAAAAAAGTAATCAATTCAAAGAATGCTCCTGCAGCTATTGGTCCCTTACAGTCAGGCTATTTTAGTAGACAAGACGCTTTATGCATCAGGACAACTAGGGTATAGACCCTGCGACAGGCGATTTCGTTGCTGGTGGTGTTAAGGAACAAACTGAGCAGGTATTCCGTAATATCCGTGCTATTCTTACAGAGGCTGGTTTTTGAGAATGAGCGATGTCGTTAAGACAACATGCTTCCCTTGCTGATATGGGCGATTTCGCTGAAATGAGATGCTGTATATGCAGAGCAGTTTTGAGGGTGGTTTCCTGCTCGTAGTGCGGTAGCTGTGCGTACGCTTCCTAAGAATAGTCTTATTGAGATTGAAGTACTCGCTATTAAGGCTTAAGCCTTGCGGTAACAAGAGATAGCGTGCAGCTTTCTCTAAAATGAGGGTTGTGTCAAAAATAAATTTTGGCTGTACCCTTATTTTATAGTGTTCTTACAAGGACGCGGCATAATACTTGAAGGGCAAGCAATGCAAAGGAAAAATACTTATGTGTAAACACGTTCAGTGAGTACGATGTACTTATTTTTGTGATTGCACGTACTTAAATTTATGTTTGTGCGTGCTAAGTGCAGCACTCGGCGAGAGTTTTTGCAGACTCACGTGTAGTCTGTACAAACTTCAGCCGTAGTTTATTACAAACTACGGCTGAAGTCTCCAGAAAGGTATATGAACTTCAATATTTATTGCTTCTCTTTTCCTATTTTTAGCAAGCCCAAGCCCCAATATAATACCCTGAATACTCTTTAATCCGCCTATTTTAGAGTCTCCTTTTTATTAAAATTACGAGACTATAAGTTCTCAGATATGAAAGATTACATTATCTTTGTTTCAGTTTAAGTACACGCTATTCCCTATAACATGTCACATGGCCTAGAGTATCTAATACCCCGAATAGCCTTGGCTGAAGCTAAGTATATAGGGTCCTCGTTATGCTCGCCTATTTCTTAGTCGGATGGGGTCTGTTGAGCATATATTTTTACGATAAGGAAGCTCTAAAGAAGGCATTCCCGAAAACAAAGATCATAGGCTCATAGAGGGCTTTATAGCTCTAATTTGATGTAGGGCTAAGAGTATCGCTCAGTGGTGTGTGAATGAGGGTGTACGCGTGTATTTTTATTGGTGATGAGGATTATCATATTTTGGCTTAAGCAATGTCCAGATGCCCCAGTAGTCCTTTATGCTAAAAGGTACTTTACAATGATTGGAAAGAGGATTTTTGTTTGAGAGTAGTGAGGGCGCTTAATATCACTTCTTACGGACTGCAGACGACTGAGCGTCTTCTTAAAAGAAATCAAGACGCTCGATGCAGAAACCCTTATTGTAAGTGGTCTTGCTTATGAATTGTCGATATAGCGGCACATCGCAAAGAAAGCTCTTGACTTGGGTTTGCCGACGGTCGCTGTACTCGCTCACGGGCTAGATAGAGTTTATCCTGCTACGCACCGAGCATCGGCTGAAAGTATCGCTCGTGCAGGTGCTTTGATTACGGGTATCCACGGAACAGAAGCCTGAACGATATAATTTCGTTGGTCGTAACCGGATTATAGCAGGCTTAACCAAGGGAACACTTATCGTAGAAGCAGGGGCTTAAGAGTGGTTCTCTGCATACGGCTAATATGGCGCTTGATTGTAGGCGTGAACTGCTAGCCGTACCGGGTCGTAAAGTGGGCGATAAGTATAGCGAGGGTTGCAACCACCTAATCGCAAGCCTCGCGGCTGCAGTAGTTACCTCGGGTGAAGATATTATCCGCTGTATGGGCTGGGAGCGTAAGGGCGATACGATGCAATTAAGTTTGCAGTTTGAGCCGGACCCTCTGCCTATATGATAACCCTGTGATTGCGTTTATACAAGCGCATCAGCCCGTACACATGAATGAGGATGTCAAGACAAAATGGGACTTACTATTAGCGAATTGAGGTGCAATGCTCTCTGAGCTTGAATTGAAAGACGGATACGTTAAGTCTATTCCGGAGGGTCTTTATGCCTTAACTTAGAATGAAAACAGAAAGAGATATTATTAGAACTGGTTGAGATTACTAGAGAGCTTGAGGAAGTCGTTGGAGATAGCAAGATGATGACCCTGAGGTTTCTTGAGTTATGCTGTAAGCATGCGCAAGAGCGAGCAAAGAGGATGTTAATCCTAATGCTACCGATGAGGCCTATATCGCTCGTATGCTCAGCCTTATTTATCGTTATGGTGAGGATATACTAAAAGCGCTGCAAAGTAAGTCCTTGTTTACAGAGTGAGGAAGAGTACACCTATCTACTTTGTCTAATGGATGGCGAGGCGATGAGTGAGGGCGAAACTTCATTTACGCAATGGGCTGGGAACGCACTACGGGTGGCGAGGATGCTACGCAGGCTGCAGAAAGCATGGCTTAATTGAGGAGGAGATTGATCCCCGTAGATAAGCGACAAAGACTAGTGCGCATTACGCAAGGCAGAGCTGAATTAGCAAAGATATTTCCTAATCTTAAGCTTGTCGCTCAAATCATATCTGCGCCACTTGACGAACGTCAGAAGATGTTTCTGAAAGGTGTACTTGTGCAACTCCATAAAGAGCACAGCAAAGGTCGTATTAAGCCAAAAGAGATGAGACCCTTCAAGAGCTCTTAGCGATTCTGAAAAAGATAATCTATTGAGGGTTTTTTAGATAAAGTTCAAATGGTTTGTGCTTTTTAGCATAAACCATTTTTTGAATAAGGGAGCGTGATTATGTCGGAATAATTGTTGGAGTATTTGTTGTTTGTTTGAGCCTTCTTGAGCGTGCATAAAGGCGTTAGGGCTCAGAATATTGAAGGAATTTTGAGTGTGTTTGCAATGTCTTTGCGTGATAATATGAATAAAAATACATTAACTTCGTGCTAGCAAAAAGTGGAGATGGACAACACCTGTTTTTTATCGACAGAACAAATTCTCCTTAATCTATTCATCAAACTCTTGCTACTATTCAATGAGCAAAAATGTATTAACACAGAGGACGAACTCCAGGCGCTATTGTCCGATAAGAAGACTAGACACCGAGGGTTTGATGTCATTGTTAGACAGTATTCTGCCAGATATATTGTTGCAGTTACGTCGTATGGTGTATGACCACGATGATGCCAATGATTTGGTGCAAAAATACTTTCATCAAAGCATGGGAAGCCTTAGATACGTTTAGGGAGAGTCTAAAAATCTCGACCTGGCTCTACCGCATAGCCATGCACGAGGGGCTAACTTCCCTTAAGCAAGAGCAGCGCAAGCAATCCGTTTATATGAGCGGACGATGATGATACCGCAGCTTTCTTTATGGAGAGACTTGAGGGCTGATGAGTATTTTGATGGAGATGATTATGAGGAAGTCCTTTCAGAAAGCCATCCTTACACTTCCAGAGAAACAGCAACAAGTCTTCAGAATGCGTTATTACGATGACCTTAGCTATGAAGATATAGCCAAAATTACGGAACAAGTGTAGGAGCTTTGAAGGCTGGATTATCATCATGCTACAAAGAGAATTGAGAATATCCTAGGAGAAGAAGAATGAGAATTAAACTTAAGGTCTTTAGATTTGTCTTATAGGATATAAATGGATATTTATCATGAATAGTATCGAGGAGAAAGCAGCAGAGACTCGCATACTCCGCAGAACAGCAGAAGAAAGCAAGAAGTGCTATACTTGCCCTGATGGTTGCTTAGAAAGTCTAGCTGATACGATTATAGACCGCATACCAAGCGAACAAAAACAATGCGGATGTTAGGCCTACAGCCCTCAGTTGTGGAGATTGTACCTAAAAACCTAGTTTATACCTTGCCGCAAGTTTCTTAATCATGATTTTTGAGCATTAAAGGCTTGAGCCTGATGCAGGATAAGGGACAAGATGCTAGAGTAGAGCAGAAGATAGAATCTCAAGAAGATGATTATGCTATTACTATGAAGACTATGCACACGGCTGAGTCGGTAATGAAGCAGAGCATAACCTAGATAAGGCTTGTATGTAGTCTTATCGCAACTCAGCAAGATTTAAGCAACGACAGATGAATTTAAGACTATACGCCCTAATAGCCCTTTTGGGAACACAAGTTCTTGCTTTTGCAGCGCCGAGTGAGCGTAACCAACGCCCAGTAAGACCTTCTAAAGAACTTATTCAAAAGGAAAAGAAAGCATTCCTTACAAAGGAATTGAGTTTGACTGCGAAAGAAGCAGATGATTTAATGTTAATCATCAACGAACTAGATGGGAAACGTTTTGCCCTATGGAAGAGTTGCTACAGCATGCGCAGACGTATGCAGAGTAGTGGAGGCGGTATTACGGACGCAGAGTACGAGAAGTATTTTTAATCAGGTTATGGATAATCGCGTTCAAGAAGCTGAGCTTGAGCGTAGCTATTACACCAAGTGCAAGGAGGTTATTCCGATGCATAAGCTTATTAAATTGGAGCGAGCCAATAGAGGCCTTTGCTCGCCAGTTTATGCAGAGACAGCATAATTAAGCCCCTTACTTCTTAGACGTATTACTTGGGTAGTTTTAACCCTTACTGCCCTTAGTTAGAGGTTAAATAATAATCAATGAAGGTAAGCAATTTCTACCCAATAGGAGGTAGAGAGTTGCTTGCCTTTTGTTTTAAAACATACATATAAATAGGTATTATTTATTGATGTAACATGATTTCTTGCACTAGTTTGATATAATCATTACCTTTGCTCGTATAGAATTGATACATCAAATGGCAACAACAGGTATAGTAAAGGGGATAGTTTCAAACCTCGTAACTATAGAGGTAAATGGTCCCGTAGCACAAAATGAGATCTGTTTCATCAATGTGGGTGGAACGCGTCTGATGAGCAGAAGTCATCAAGGTTATAGGTGCTAGTGCCTACGCTACAAGTCTTTGAGTCTACGCGTGGTATGCGTATCGGAGATGAGGTAGAGTTTATGGGGACATGCTGGAGGTAACACTCGGTCCCGGTATGCTCTCTGAAAAATTACGATGGTCTACAGAATGACCTAGATAAGATGGATGGTGTGTTCCTTAAGCGTGGAGCCTACACCTATCCTCTTGATGAAGATAAATTGTGGAAGTTTGAGCCTCTAGCGAGTGTCGGCGATAGTGTGTCGGCTGGGGCTTGGCTTGGTGTCGTAGATGAAAATCACCAAGCACACAAAATAATGGTTCCCTTTGTGCTAACACGTGAGTATCGTATCAAAGAGCTCAAGCCTGCAGGGGACTATACTGTCAAGGACACGATTGCTATCCTCGAAGATATAGAAGATGGGCATGAGGTGGCTGTTACGATGGAGCAGAAGTGGCCGGTAAAAGAAAGCCATCACTTGTTACAGAGAGAGCCAAGACCTTTCCGCCTCCTAGAGACAGGCGTCCGTGTAATCGATACATTGAACCCAATAGTAGAGGGCGGTACGGGATTTATTCCGGGTCCTTTCGGTACGGGTAAGACGGTGCTGCAGCATGCGATAAGCAAGCAAGCAGAAGCTGATATTGTGATTATCGCTGCTTGTGGTGAGCGTGCCAATGAGGTTGTGGAAGTCTTTAAGGAGTTCCCCGAACCGATAGACCCTCACAGGTCGCCACCTTATGGAACGTACGATTATCATCACGAACACTTCTAATATGCCGGTGGCCGCTCGTGAAGCCTCTGTGTACACGGCTATGACTATTGCCGAGTATTATAGAAGTATGGGGCTGAAGGTTATGCTGATGGCCGACTCTACCAGCCGTTGGGCGCAGGCACTACGTGAGATGAGTAACCGCCTTGAAGAACTTCCGGGCCCAGATGCCTTTCCCTATGGACCTTTCGGCGATTGTCGCTAACTTCTACGCTCGTGCAGGTTTCGTGTATTTGAACAATGGAGCGACAGGCTCTGTAACTTTCATCGGTACTGTTTCTCCTGCAGGGGGTAACCTCAAAAGAACCCGTTACGGAGAATACCAAGAAGGTGGCTCGTTGCTTCTATGCTTTGGAGCAAGAGCGTGCCGACCGCAAGCGTTATCCTGCGGTAAATCCTATTGATAGTTACTCTAAGTACCTTTAGAATATCCTGAATTCAACGAATATATTTCGGCTCGTGCTGGTTTAGGCTGGGTCGATAAAATCAATGAACTTAAACGTCGCCTAGTACAGGGCAAGGAAATCGCAGAGCAAATCAATATCCTTGGTGATGATGGTGTGCCTACTGAGTATCACATCACATTCTGGAAGAGCGAATTGATTGACTTCGTGATATTACAGCAAGATGCTTTTGATGCTATTGATTGTAATACCTCATTAGAGCGTCAGGAGTATATGGTTAATCGCATTATTGATATTTGTAATACCGATTTCGCTTTTGATGATTTTAGCGAAGTGGCTGGATACTTTAAGGAGGTTATCAATGCGTTTAAAGCAAATGAACTATGCCGAATACCAAAGTGAGGGCTTCAATGAATTTTAGCCTTAAGGTCGAAGAACTAATCAAACAACGTGCTAAGTAGTCATGGCAACGAGAATATTTCAAAAGATATATACAAAAATCAGTAATATTACCAAGGCAACATGTATGCTCCATGCTACAGGTGTAGGTAATGAAGAGCTAGCTACGATTAATGGTCGCCTAGCACAGGTTGTACGCATTATGGATACCGAAGTAACCTTGCAGGTCTTTGGTGGAACAGAAGGTATTCCTACAGATGCGGAAGTCGTATTCTTAGGCAAAAGCTCCTTCACTGAAGGTAGGCGATAGCTTTGGCTGGACGTTTCCTTTAATGCTTATGGCGAGCCTATTGATGGTGGTTCGGAGATTATCGGTGAAGAGCGAGAAATCGGTGGTCCATCAGTAAATCCTGTGCGCCGTGAACAGCCTTCTGAGCTTATTGCCACAGGTATTGCTGGTATAGACTTGAACAATACGCTTGTGACAGGACAAAAGATACCATTCTTTGCGGACCCTGACCAGCCTTTCAATGAGGTAATGGCTATGGTTGCCCTTAGAGCTAAGAGTGATAAGATTATCCTTGGCGGTATGGGTATGACGAATGATGACTACCTATTCTTCAAGAATACGTTTAGCAAATGCAGGGGCTTTGGACCGCATTATTAGTTTCATCAACACGACGGAAGACCCTTCAGTAGAACGCTTGCTTATCCCTGATATGGCGCTAACTGCTGCTGAGTACTTTGCTGTGGAAAAGCATGAGAAGGTACTCGTTCTACTTACGGATATGACGAACTATGCCGATGCTCTAGCGATTGTATCTAATCGTATGGACCAAATTCCAAGTAAGGACTCTATGCCGGGTTCGTTGTATAGATGACCTCGCTAAGATTTATGAGAAGGCCGTGCAGTTCCCTGATGGTGGTTCTATCACATTATTGCCGTAACAACGCTATCGGTGGAGATATTACGCATGCTGTACCAGATAATACGGGTTATATCACAGAGGGACAGCTCTATTTGCGTAGAGATAGCAATGTTGGTAAGGTTATTGTAGACCCATTCCGCTCACTTAGCCGACTCAAACAGCTCGTTATTGGTAAGAAGACTCGTGAGGACCATCCTCAAGCGATGAATGCCGCAGTGCGACTCTTCTCCGATGCTGCTAGTGCGCAGACTAAGATGGAGAACGGCTTTGATTTGAGCGATTATGATGAACGTACATTGCGTTTTTGCCGATGACTATTCTCGTGAACTGCTCAGCAATAGACGTTAATGTAGATACCGAAGAGATGCTAAGCACTGCATGGAAACTCTTTGGCAAGTATTTCAAGCCAAGTGAAGTAAATATTAAGCAACAGTTTGTTGATAAGTATTGGGCTGAATAGGAGTTATTCTTCGTTCGCCTAATAAATCATACAAACAATAATTAGCTTAATAAAAATAGAGTATAATCCTATGGCAGTAAAGTTTCAATATAACAAAAACCTCCCTCCAACAGCAAAGAGAAAGCGCTGAAAAATGCGCCAGCGTACTCTTCCTACGATTAAGAGTAAGGAGGTGCTTTTGCGCCAACAAGTCAAGCTAACCAAGGACGAAGTTGAATCTTTGGAAAGCTCAGCTTGAGGAACAATTGCAGGGCTATGATAGCATGATTAGCCTATGGGATGAGTTCCAAGCAGACTTGATTCGTGTCAGTGGCGTTCAGCTTACGACACGTAAGGTCGCTGGTGTTCTGCTTCCCGTCTTGGAGGGTATTGACTACGAGATTAAGCCTTTTAGTATCTTCAGTGCTCCTTCGTGGTATGCCGAAGGTATTGACCTTCTTAAGACGCTAGCGACAACAGGTATACAAGCTGAGTTCTTGCGCCTTAAGATGGAATATCTTGAGCATGCTCGTAAGAAAACGACTCAGAAGGTAAAACCTCTTTGAGAAGGTGCAAATCCCAGGTTATCAAGATGCAATCCGCAAGATTAAGCGTTTCCTTGAAGATGAAGAAAGTTTGTCCAAGAGTTCGCAAAAATCATGCGTGCTAATCTAGAGAAACGTAAACAAGAACCCTTGTCCGTAGAGCTATGATTAAAGCAATGAATAAATACGCTTTCCTCATCTATCACAGAGAGTATGAGGAATTTCTAAAGGTTGTTGCAGTCCTTAGGCGTAGTCCATATATCTAGGAAGCGCAAGCCTCAAGATGAAAATGAACTGACGGCTATCCTAGAAGAGCGTTTGACGATAAAGCAACTGAAGCAACAATTAAAACAATTCTTGCCTCAAGAAGGGTGCGATGCACCAGCATCAGTGGAGGATAATGGTACGCCTATCGTCAAGCAGGCACAAGATGCACTACTCAAACTAGATAATCTTCAAGATGCTTTAGAAGGTGCTAAAGCCAAAGTGCAGGAGCAAGTTCGCTAGGGGCGAGTATGACCCAGAGTATTTAGCTAAACTGAAAAGAGAAGGGCTATGAACTAGTAGGTTATAGCGTGCAATCTTCAGTTTATACCGAGGATTACAAGGCTAAGTATGGTGCGGTGGATGTCGTTCGTGAAGGTGTGCTACAGTTCTTTGTGCGCTTAGAGCAGGCTGGTGATAGTGTTTGTCCAGATGCAGAAAGACACACAATACCAACAAGCCGACTAAGTGAGTGCAGGCTGATGTCGAAAGACAGGAGTAGGCTTTAGATGATTATCGTTTGGAACTAGAGTCGCTTTCCGATAATTTGATAGAGCGTTTAGACGCTTATGATGCCGAACTAGAAGATAAGTTTTAGCTTTTGGTGCGGCCTTACTTCAGGGAGAGAAGAGGGCTGATGATAGGCTTATCTTCCTTGAGGGTGGACGCCTCGGGAGAATGCTCAAGCCTTGGAAGATCAGTTATCTTCAGGTGGTTACTATTATCAAAATTGTCCTATTGAGGAGCAAGATAATGTGCCGATTAGCCTTAAGAATAATGTCTTTAGCCGCGGTTTTGAGTTAATCACCAAGATGTTCTCTCTTCCTAATTATCAAGAGATTGACCAAACGGCACTATTTGCACCCCTTCTTCATGCTCTTCTTTGGGCTGTGTGTGGGGGATGCTGGTTACGGCTTGATAATATTCTGTGTAGCTACTTACTTGCATCTCAAAGCGAAGGCAGGAGATGATACTACCGCCTATGAGTTAATGCAATGGCTAGGGGGAGGTGCCTTTTGTCATTGGTCTGTTGATGGGTGTCGCTCTTCGGAGTCGTTCTCCCTTATGCTGACCATAAGGATTATTTCCTTTAATCAGGATAATCTGATGATACTCTCGGTTATTGTTGGTTTGCTGCAAATCCTTTTCGGTAAAGGGGTAGCAGCCTACAAGATTAAGATACAGAAAGGAACTAAATACTCAATTGCTCCATTCGCATGGATTGTATTCCTTATTGGGATAGGGCTTATGCTTGGTATTCCTTATCTAGGAGTCGCTTTGCCTGAAGTCGTGAAGTATGTTATTTATGGTGTGGTTGGTATTTCAACGCTCATAATACTATTCTATAACTCTCCCGGTAAGAATCCGTTCTTGAATGTAGCCTCGGCTCTGTGGAAGACTTATGAAACTGCATCAGGACTTCTAGGGGATACACTCTCTTATATTCGTCTTTTTGCGATTGGTCTTACAGGAGCTGTCTTGGGAGGGGTGTTTAACTCTCTTGCTGTTGAGCAAACAGCGAGTTTGCCTATCGCTGTTCGATTCCCTCTGATGTTAGTTATCTTGCTAGCTGGTCATAGTATCAATATCGCATTGGCTATTATTGGAGCTCTCGTGCATCCTATTCGTTTGACTTTTGTAGAGTACTATAAGAATAGTGAGTTTGAAGGGGAGGGGTTGCTTTATGACCCACTTAAGCATAGTAAAACGGTTGAAAAGAAATAGATAAATCAAAATTAAGTCATTTAATAAGTTATGAATGAAATGTTGTCTTGGTTAGGCATTGCTCTAGCAGTAGGTCTAACAGGTTTAGGAAGTGTTGTCGGTACGACAATCTGTGGTAACGCTGTAGTAGGCGCACTCAAAAAGAATCCAGATGCTCTAGGTCAATATCTAGGTTTATCTGCTCTTCCCAGTTCGCAGGGGCTGTATGGCTTTATTGCTTTTCTTCTTGATGAAGGGTAAGATTCAAGAGTTAGCTGCAGCTGGTACATTGACGCAGCCTGTTGCTTGGGCTCTTCTTGCGAGGTGGCCTAGCACTAGGAGTTGTAGAGTACTATTCAGCTTACCGCCAAGCTCAAGTATGTGCTAATGGTATTCAGGCTGTGGGCTCTGTAACAATGTCTTTGGTGGTACTATGGTGATGGCTGTATTCCTGAACTATATGCTATCTTAGCACTTCTAACTGTTATGCTAACAGTGTTCTCATTCTAAAAGGGTAAATTTTTATTGTATGGTATTCCGAGCCGACTTAATTGTTCGGTCGGAATATGTACGGAACGCAACCCTTTAGGGTTAGTGTTTCCAGGTTTATTTATGTGTATTCTTCACAGAGTCTACAAGCTAAAAATACTCATAAAAATGAGACCGTTGCACGGTCTCCTAAAGAACTTTTTGTGGAGCTTTGCAGAATGCGGTAATCTGCAAGGCATCTCCAAATGGCAAGTTTTGCTTGCCATTTTAGAGAACCGCTCAAGCGGTTTCTTTTTGTAATTCTCTCTTAAATCGGTTACTTTTACAGAGTAACAAATCAATATAAATATGAATAAAGAATACTGCATAATCTCGGTTCAGATATTCCTTCTGGCTCTGGTGGCATCAATGGTGAGCGTTATACATACGGACAATTACGACATCAGCCCGTATCCCTCGAGGTACTCCGACGCATTACGAACCCCGTAGCACGGCAGATGGCTGAAGAGTGCAATGCGCGCAATAGACAAGAAGGCTTTCGGATGTACAAACTTGATGGCGAGTATTGTTTTGATGGACTTCGTGTTGGTCCCAAAGTGAAGATACCATCAAAGCCAGAGTTGCTAGAGCTGTTGAATGGGCAAGCTCTTAATGCTGCAAATATCCGTGCGCTTACTTATACCATTTTACGAGAAGAAATTAGCTCGTGTCTGTGGCGTTTCCGTGCAAGAAGCATCTGATATTATATGGCTCTCAGTTAGATTGCGCCCCACACGAAGTATATCTGGTTATATATTTATGGTGCTCTAACTGGGCGCATAAATGGTTCCGCCATAATGGCTAGTGTATCTATGATTAAAGACTAATCGTTTCTGAGTGCCGTGTCTGCTTTATTGAAATAGGTGTGGCTAGAAACAAAGACAGCGTTCCTAAACTCAAAACCACGGCGAAGTCTGTAGCAAACCACGGCTGAAGTTTGCGCAGACTCACACGTGTAGTTTGTACAGACTACAGCTGAAGTCTCCAGAAAGTACTCACGTACTCACAAATTTAAGTCGCGTACTCACTGAGATAAGTACGTGCTCACTGAAGTGTTTACGTGTACTTACTGAAACGAGTACGATGTACTCACTCAAGCCTTTGTCACGTAACTGCCCTTTTTCTTGATAAATTGGAGATGGATTTCAAAGACCTGTATCTCTAGGGATATATGTCTGATGAAGAGTTTGAAAAAGATGGGATTGAACATTAATAAATAAGGTTATATAAGTATGTCTGTATCTAGAACGTACTTCAGGTATTCTCGTACTGTTAAGTGGATTACTGGCTCATGTCTTGCATTAATTGTTTCTTTGAGTCTTTTGGGAGTCTTTCAGTTCGAAGGCATCTATGAATCTTATCGCAAATAGTATTTTTCATACAATTGCCTTTATAGTTCCTCTTTTGGGATTATTCGAGTATTCTATACTTCGCTATTAGAGCTCCTAGTATTATGTTTACATCCCGATGGGGTTTTATATTAAATTTTTATGGGAGGGGTATTTTATCATAGTGATAGGTACGATATAATCCAAGGGGTTCCCTATTCTGAGATTAAAGATTCGAGTACGAGTATTTTGGGTCTGGAGTGGTACTTTTGGCTATATCGGCTTTTTAAGATTACTAGGTCTAATCGAATTTGTAGGTTTTACCTTACTAATAATAAAGATGGTGAATTGATAAAACTTATTGATAAAGCAGGTAAAAAGGGATATTTATATTAGTGGATAAAGGAACTATGCAGTGTGTATGCTTTTTCCTTTAAAAGGCTTATTCCATAAAGTATTTTTATTGATAGGAATAGCTATCTTTGCATTTGTATCGCTAAAACAATCATATGGAACAAATAATATCTTTCTTTCAAAGGCTCAAAAAGCTTTTTCATGTACTGAAAAAGAGAGCCTGCTTCGCACCCCTCTCTTAATAAGCATTACTATACACAGATAAAAAGACGGGACGAAACCCTTTAGGGTTAGTGTTTCCGTGCTTGTTCCTCGTGTATGCGTTACAGTGCCTGTAGGATGAAGTGATATTAATTGTCTGTTCTAGAGTAGTTTATCATTTGGTGATAGTTGTTGGATGAAAAGAGAATGTTATAATGAATATACCTAAACGAATAAGTGATATCATTGAGAGTTAAAAAGACCAATATTTGGAGGATGACTCGATATAATCGTCCAGTGGATAATTGGTTTTATGAGGAAGGACTCTACTGTTTTACTTACACTTACATGGCTAGCATTGCAGCAACTAAAAGAGGCTGGATATATCCTGACACGTCAGGTATATGTTGTTTGTAATGATACAATGGTTGAAAATCCGATTATTGATGAATATGTTTCGTCTGTATTGGATGCTATCCGGAAGGCTCGCAATAGCGCAAGAGTTACCCATAAAGTGTAACTAAGACAACTCCTGCATTAGAGGATACTTTTTTGTTGTGTAATAGGTAAAGGATATCCTGTCCCCAATAATTCATTTCGTTTCTGTACAGAAAGATGAAAGATTAAGCCTACATCAAATTTTTATAAATCAAGTTTCAGCTAATGGTGAGGCTATTGTCCTTGTCGGTACTAGACTGTCTCGAAAGCCAGCAGCGAGAAAGATCTATACGTCGACATGAGAATTAAGGGGTATAGATTGTTCTAAGCATCCATTGAATCCGAATACATATAGCTTATGCTCGATAAAAGAATGTGATGCTGGAAGAGGTTTGGTGGATTATAAATGCCATACCTTCTCCATGGGGATGTGATAATCAGGTGTATTTAAGATATACCTGGATGCTTCAGCTGATGATTATGAGTGTCCAACAGTAGTGACAGACGATGGTCATCGTTCTTGTGGTCAAAGTCAGATTCAGTTTGTTAGGTTTGTGCCGTGAGTCAAAGAAGATAAATCGATGTCTGCTCTCATAAAAATGGGTTAAGATGGATGAAGCCTCTATTGAGTTTGAGATAGTCTTATTAATAATCGCAATGTGCGCTGAGTATCGTAGTGAAACAAGGCGTAATGGGCGAGAGCTGTTGATGAGACTTCGGACATAAGATGGGAAATTATACGATGGAGTATCGGATGCAATTGTTAAAAAGAGCTGCTTTTCGTCCAAAAAGGAGATGCAAGTTAAGCGTCCAAGTATTAGCTTGATTGCAGTCAGGAACTTATTGCAATACAGGTAGTATGGTGATCGAGATAGTAATTTTTGCCACCACTGTAAATGATATTTATAATGAAGTTTATGGTTGCAACATTCCCTGACATATCTATTACATTTCAGGATCGCTTATTATTAGAGCAGGCTTGTATTAATAATAGTAGTCATTTCAACTGATAGAGGAGTTATTGGCTTTGCAAAGAAGTGAGTTGCTGTTGATGAATAAATATAGACTTGCTTCTGATTTAGAGATTCGTCTTGATCGATTTATAGAGAAGGATGGTTTATGGTAATAAAAGCATCACCTTGAATAATTATCGCCTTTATAAAGGTGAAAATATGCTGTCTCTGTTTCCTCTGATGAGAAGAAGAATATTACACTCATATCCGGAGAAATGGCTTTGGGAAGACCACTTTTCTTCATTTCATTAATATGGTGCCTGTATGGAGAAGTTTATGACCGATGTGAGGTGAAATAGAGGAAAGATGTGGAAGTAGGAGCTACGGAGCTTTCTTGCGTGGTAATATGAATAACGACATATTATTAGAAGCAAAGAAGGTTATAGATGATAACATCATTCAAATCATAAAGAAAGAGGGTACACTCAGAGCATGCTCATTTGAGAGCTTTGACGACGTATTCAGTAACAATTGATTTCTCTGAGGTTGTAATTCCTGCATTTCCTTGTACAGATATAAGGATATTCTCGTTCGTATGATATTATTCAAGATAAAGAATCTGTAGAAATCTTAATAGATGGGTACAGAATGAATTAACTAATGAGATTGGCCCAGAGGGTTTTTATCAATGATTTCATCCTTAATAAGGATGTTGCTAGATTTTCTTCTTTGATTCTGAGCAGATTGTTGCACTTGCAGAAACAAAAAGTTCAGAGAGATAGACGTAGGCTTTGTTCTGCATATAATGAAGTCCTTGGAGTAAAGAAATACGAAGAACTTAAAAAGAACTTAGAGAATCTTCGTATTCGTTTTCTACGTAAATCCTCAGACCTGGAGGAGAATAAGAATTAGAAGAGCTATTAGCGCATCAAAGTGAGTTAGAGCGTCTGATAATAACCAATAAGGAAAAGTAAGTTGTCTTTAGAGACTGAAATTATGCAATCTACAAGAGCTAGATGCAGAGTATCAGATGCGTTTAATTGAGAGGACATAGCATCCTTTTTCCGAGGTCGCACGTCTAGAAGCATTAGTCGTTGCCCTAAAAGAGAAAGATGCAACATATAAACATAGCCTGAAGCCTTTATGGACTATGCTCCCATCGCAATAATGGGTAAGCGACTGGAAGAAGCAAAAGCTCAAGTAGGAGGATGATTATAAGTTATGTCAGAAGAATAATGTACAGCATAGCCATAACTGCATTGTATCTGATATAACTTCAGAAATACTCCTTATGCTAGATCGGCTCCCTCTTGAGAATAGTTTGTTATAAATTGCATGGAGATATTCAGGATTTACATATCAGGAAATTGCCATCTAAAGAAATACTACTCTCAATATCTGATAATGACTATGAAGAGTTTAGGGCTATATGGAAATATTACCGCTACATATAAGGCTGAATTTCAGAGATTAGTAGATGACTATCGAAAGAATAAGCAAATCCTTGATCGGAACACCTCGTAAATTGGCTACTAATAAGAGTAAGGAAAATGATGAATTAATCAAACAATTGCGAGTGAGGAAAAATGAATTAGAGCAAAATCTTGAGCAAAAGAATCAGGAGATTGAGGCATGTATGAGGACTATGGAATCTTAAATCAGAAACTTGCTACAGTAGTAAACAGGTTCGTGAATTAAGCAAGAGAGTTAGTCTGGATGATGATAATGTGAAAAGGATCAACTATCTGGAGTTCTAATTGAGGAATTATCTACATTTTTAGTGTCTCTGAAACATAGTAAGAAAAACTCTCTAGAACAGCGTAATGAAAGTAAATTCATTGATGCATAAAGAGAGTTTTATAGGAAGAGTTGAGTGGTGATAGATGGAGATGAGATGGATATTGAGTTGTATACGCAGATGATGTGCGAATTAATAAAGAATCACTCTCTAAAGGGGAACAACAACTATATGCGACTTCTCTTTTGAAGGCATTAGTAGATGAGAGTGGAATTCAAATTCCCTGTGTATTGATTCTCCTCTGCAGAAATTTGATAAGAGCCACGCTTCAAAGATAATCACGGAATTTTATCCGCAAGTCTCAAAAGCAGTTGTTCTTGCTACCTTTATTGTATAAAGGAGCTGACTTGGATGAGTTTCAGATTATGAAAACCACTAATCAAAGCGACATATTTATTAGAAAATGATACCACAATCTCGTACTTCAACCCTGATTCCTGTTGATGACTTTATAAGAGAATAAGATTATGTTTAACAGATCAGGACAAGTGCAAAGAATAGAGAGGTTGTAACCATCTTAACTTGAAAATTTGGTTTTAGGGGCAGAGAATATCATTGCAAGAATAGCTATTGCATATTCATTACAGAGTGGGACGACGATTCTCTCCCTTAGATATAAAAGGATTCTGGAGGGAAAAGAGTATACTAAGAATGTCCTTTTTGGGTCCTCTTTATCATGTTTATGCTGCGGTCATGTGTAGATACTACATGATTCGAATGTCTGATAAAAGATTTGCCAAGGTACTTCAAAATCCACTTAGATGATGGCTAGAACGAATCATGGCTGATGTAAAAAGATAATCCTAATTTGATAGGGTTTGATTATTTGTTTGATAAGATTGAATTTGGATTGAATGAAATGAACTAGATTAAAGGAAAAGAAAGCATGTTCTATAGTGATATCAAAACTGTTGGAATTATACAGATGAGTATGTAATTTGTCTGGTGACATTAGTAGGCGTATCTCTCGTTGGGTATCGATATTGATGCGGTATCGAAGAGAGAGAAAATAGCGAAGGTTACGTACGTCTTATCAGTGAAATGACGGATGAGGAATTTGCTTTAATTAAATCGGAGATTGAAACTCAATTAAAAATAGTTCCAATACGGTTAACAGTGTATTGAGGGACAGGGTATCAAAATTTTTGTGTAAACTAGCTTGTTCGCTAGTGAAGATAAGTTGTTTAGAATTAGAAGTTTAGATAGAAATCAGTTGTTGATTTTTAAGGGAAATTCGAGAGTCCTTGATTGAGTTTCGTCATTGGGTATGAGATGAGTGTTTCGGGGATGAATTAAACTTGATTAAGGATATTATTAGGATATCCCCTAGAAAGAAGTATCTCAAAGGCAAATATCAGCATCTGTCCTCAAAAGGAATTGATTGAAGATAAGTCTTATGAACTTTAGGGAAAGCTTATTCAGAGTTTTGGCAAATCGAGATTTATCAGTTCGATCTCAGCATGCAATAGATAATTATACTGGCAATTTTATTGAGAATTTTGTTTAGCGGAATAATAAAAGCGATTAATTTTAAATAAAGTAGAGAGAGAGAACTTCAGCGGAGTTGTCTGTTTGGCTGTGAGGTTAAATGAATATGTGCTGGAGCTTGGCTGAAACTCTCAGATGTAACGTCGGAAAGATGTTCTCAAGCTGGAAAAATATAAAAGCTGTTTTGGGGAGTGGATAGATGATTTTTCATGTGAATATTTTAATGAGAAAAACATTCCCAATGCTTCGGATATTGGGAATTGGTTGAGAAGAAGTTCGGAAAAGAGCAGAAACTGGAGCTTGTTTTCTTATTTTCCGATTTTTGATGAAGTTATAAATCTAATAAAAAGAATTATCCGAGGAATATGATCTGACGGAAGAACGATGTCGCCAAATTTGCCGTATATACATAAAGAATTCAAAATCCAGAAGGTAAAGATACAGAAGGGCTTTCAGCAATTCTAAAAAGAGTAATAGTGGTCGTATCTTCAAGAACGATTCTCTTCTAGAAAATAGTAACTGAATATGATTTTGTCCTCGCTACTAGAAGGAACAAAGTAGATTTGTCTGTAACTTTCTTTGCTCGTTTTATTCTTGGGATATTGTTAGGTAACAAATATTCTAGGGTCGGACCTAAGTCTTTCCTTGTGATGCTGATTGGGATTGGAAGAGAAATTTCTTAATTGGTATTCTGATATATTTGATTTTTAGTGGAGCTCTTAAGGAAATAAAAAGATAAAGAGAGTACGCTATCTGAGGCTGAATATTACCTGCTGAAGAGATAGTTGAGGTGTCTAGATGTTGGCGCATGATTATAATCCAACCTTTACAGAGGATATTTCTGGGATATTATCCAAAAATATTAATGGATGAGTTAGATATGTATCCAGACGAGAACGATAGATTTAAGTTAACAGCGCAGAGGAGGTGTCGCCTACAGAATTTATTTATAGGATTTGTGAGAGAGACAGGATGTCCAATGTCTCGAAGATGTGTTTAACCAATTGGATCAGTCTCATCCTAGTAAATACAAATCTTCTGGAGGTGTGAGTGCGTCGAGACAATCGGATGTCAATAATATTTCAACGGATGTCAAGTCGGTTTGCTTGAATGGAGCCACATTAGATTCGGAAGTATCCGTGATATTATTTAGTGGCATATTATCTCAATTTGATGAGCCTCTAGCCGTTATCAGATATTGTGACATGTTAACAAGGATCAGTGAATCATCAGGAGAATAGCATCCGGTCATCACTCAATGATGGGGATCAATTTTGTCGATTTGTTGTCCAGTGTATGGTCTTAAAAACAAAAGAAAGTAGTATAGCGATGGCTGGATTCGATACTTCAGGCGAAGAGCATTGATGAACGTTTGTGATTTGGAGATATTTTTGAAAATCAAATAAACGTTTTCCATTAGCCAATTCTGATGATAAAGAAGAAGCTAGCCTTGGTCGCTTCTGGTATAATCTTAAAGAAAAGGTTCGTAAAGGGTGAAGCTAACCGGAGGAATGTGAAGCAGTGGAGGGATAGAAAAAGCATACTCTGATTGTCTGTGAATCGAGAAGCTGATGATTGGATGGAGCTATACAATAGCTATAAAAAGTTTGTGCTGAATATGGACGTAAACCAGAATCTAGAACTCCAGAAGAAGAGACTTTATCAGTGGTTTCTGAATTCAAAAGCAAGGTTTTGAAGATGAAAGATTATCTGAAACGCAAGAGGAATTATATAGGTCTCTGTGTAAAATACTTTAATAGATGTTGAAGGGTAAAAATTTTGATCATGTATATTCCAGCTTTGGTTCAGATACTCCAATGATGTTTTGGCCTGCAAGCCTTAAGTGGAGTGTTAAACTTGATTTGGGATTAGGTATTTCAGCTCTGGATGTTTTAACGTTCTTGCTGGGTATGGCACGATTCATCGCCAATGGAGGCTGTATGAATCTGTATATAAATAAGTATGTGAGTGCTGAAGACTATAGTCTTTGAAAGGGAGATTATGACCTTAAATATGATGAGGAACTTGCCATATCCTTCTCTCAACTAAAGCAGACTTTCCAACAGCGTGATGAGCATTTCTTTAAATGTCTAGCCTATCTGATTGAGCATGGACGGATTAATGTGAAGATTGTTATGCTTACAGGTGGAGATTACCTCATGAGAAGTATAGGGATTTTTACTGATGAAGATGGTCATAAGATTCATTTTCTGGATCAATGAATATGACAGCTTCTGCGATCTTGAGCAATCTTGAGTTTTATAGAGTGTACTTGTTCACGGAAGGGAAGATAGTCTGGATAAAATTATAAATCTGAGAAGCACTTTCAAAGTTTGGAATGAGCAACATGATGGTGTAAGAGTGTATAACGCTAAATATTTTGTAATGAAATCATGAAAACATATCCTACTCCAAGATCCAGAAATGCTGTTGCAAAAAGAAGAAGAGTTTATAGAGCGTATCTCCCTCAGTTCTCTCTCATACTGAGTAGTATACCAGATTTCCCAAGGAAGTATAGAGGTGGTGCTAGACCTTATCAAGAGGAGACATAAAAGCGTGGGTGGATAATGGAAGTAGGTGTCTTCGCAGTGGCAACAGGGACAGGTAAGACCGTTACTGCTCTAAACTGTGCATTGCATGAATATAGTGAAGATGGTTTTTATAACTTGCTGATCCTTGTTCCGTCACTTGACTTGGTGGCTCAATGGCAAGGAAGAACTTAGAGAGTTTAATTTTTAAACAAAACAATAAATGTTTCATCTATAAATAGTTCATGGAGAAAAAGAACTGGTTGATATACTATGAAAAGTTGAACGAAAAGAAAACAGTAAATTATGCCATTATATCTACATACAGATCATTTTGTAGATCTGGTTTTCAGTCCTACTCCCTGTCTTATCTGAACGTATGATCCTCATTGCAGACGAAGCGCACAATATAGGGGAGAACAAGTGAAAAGCTGCTTTGAATGTCTATCTATTAGACGTAGAATAGCGTTGTCTGCTACTCCAGAGCGTATTTATGATGAAGAGGGCAGCCAAGCTATTGCCTCGTTTTTTAATGACGCTTATCCGTATGTGTATTCGTTTCCTATGAGTAAGGCTATTGAAGAAGGTCGGTTATGTCAGTACTTCTATTATCCTAAATTAGCGTATTTAGATGAGTCTGAGATGGAGTTATACAGATCTATATCAAAGAAACTTGCTGGATTGTGGGATAGCAATGAAGGAGATTCAGAAATAAGCAGGAGGCAGATATGCTTCTGATGCAGCGAAAAAGAATTGTTCATAAATGCGCTGATAAATTAAGAGTTTTTCGAGAGATAATATCAGAGATAGGCGAGGAGTCGTTGAAATATACATTTGTATATGCTCCTCAAGGACGGTATGAGAAAAGGTCGGGAAGATGAAGATAATTGTGATGATATCGCATTTATTCAAAAACTTTTTGGATGAAACTAGAGTGGTGTATCCTCACAAACGTTGCAATAGGATTATAGGTGATGATTCTAGAGAGCAACGCGCATGTCTATTGACTGCATTTGCTGATGGGACAATAGATATATTATTCGCTATGAAATGTTTGGATGAAGGTGTAGATGTTCCTCGGGCAGAATATGGAATATTTACATCGTCAGTACAGGAATCCTCGAAATTTATTCAGCGTAGAGGTCGTTTATTACGTAATCATCCTGATAAGAGGTATAGTAAAATTTATGATATCATTGTTGTTCCCTCTTGTGGAGAACAACAGGATTTAGGGAAGGATAGAGCAGAACCTACTCAGATCGGAATTAAAAAGGGTAAACTACTTTGCCGATTTAGCGATGAATAACTATGCTAATGGGGGAGCATTTGAGGTTTTACAAGGTGTTGCTAATCGATTTGAAATAGGATTGGCTGAATTGTAGATAGTGTTGAACAGTAATAAAATTATTAATCATGAATCAGAAAGAGATTTTAGATGAGCTCCGTGCTTCGGGTCTGATGGAGACTCTTCTAGAGAAGGAGAAGGCTCAAGAGGTTGTGAAAAGCATAATTGATGCACACCATCAGAATACATCAGAAGATGCTTTATTTAGAAATATTAAGGGCATATTTAACTTATAATTATGGGTACAATAATTAACTCTATAGCATTTGAGAATTTCTATAACTATTATGGAGACTATAATATAATGAGTATAAATTTAATCAGGTATCAATATCATTAATGCTGATAATAATATGGGTAAGTCTAAGTTCTATAACGGGCTTTCATGTGGTTATTGAGAGATCAGGTTTATGATTCTGATGAAGTTGTTTCTACAAATGTAACGGTAGATACTTTTGCTCAAGATGTCTGGTAAGGCAAAGTTGGAGAATGATAAGTTTAAGATTGGTGTCCGAATTGTCTTTACTAATAATCGGGCTCAATATACCATTGAAAAATATGCCTATTTTAGAAAATGTGATGGTGAGATCATTCATGAAAGCTCTGGATTTGATGTCATAGAACAGGTTGATAATCGCGATACTCCTATTTGGGATAAAAGAAAGACAACGTGTTATTATTGAAGAGATGTTTTATTCCTCTGAGGCTTACGGAACTATGCATTGTTACAAGGAGAATCAATGGATAGGTCATGGATTTATCTTCAAGAAAGTCTTTAGCTGACACTATTGATACGTTAGCAGGTACTGCTGTTTTGAGGAGTATTTGCGATATTGCGGGAAGATGGCAAAGAGATCTCGTTTATTATCTAACGAAAAGGCTAAAGATGATGAGACTATTAGCCAGAAACAGAAAGAAGATTTGCGTAATCTAAAATGTATGAAGAGCGAATAAGCCGACTTGAGGAGGAGATTAATAACTATAAGGCAGAACGTTCAGCGGCAGAACAAACGAAAAGAGAGAGAAGGAGGCTTATTTTCAGAATGCACAAAATAGAACAGAGCTTACGTAAATTAGACGGATTTGATAATGAAATCAAAGCAAAAGGAGTTGATTGAGAATATTGAAAACTTCAATAACAGGACATATCTTCGATGAACAGAGTCCTTGGCTCTGATGGGATTTGGAGCATGAACTTGATACTTTCGATAAGCTCAGAGAAACGTATATAGGGAGATTTGGCGAAAATGAATAATGCAGCATCTTGGGTTATTATGTTGCCTGGAAGGCTCTCCTGATACATTCACTCCTCAGAACGTATGCTCAAGAATCAGAAGTGCGAGTTTGTGGTCAAGATGCTATTGAGCATTCTGATGCATGGGGAACATATCAAACGTATTTTAGAACGCAAAATGTAGCCTCAACTTCGGGAAATTGTTTCAGCAGTGCTTTTGTGGAAATTTGCATTCTGCGGTTCTGGTTCTCGATATATTCCTAATATAGAATCAGAAATTGAAACCTTAAGGACCGAACGTGATGAAAGAATAGCTGATAAAGCTGGATTGGAGGACAAAAAGCAAGGTATTTTGGACTAGATTTACTAATGCAGGAGGGATTGAGACCAAATTAGCCAGATGATGCGAGGCTTTAAAAGAGTATTCTAATGCCGTAGACATACTATTACCAAGAAGATAATATATAGACGGTAGTTGGAGGTTATCTGATTTTACACAGGCTAAGCAGATATAAAAAGGTTGGAATAATGTTGTAATCAGGCTGTTGTTTTGGTTTGTGGGTTGGTTTTGTTGGTGTTTTGGTTTGGGTTTGTGGTGTGTTGTTTTTTTGGTTTTTGGTGGTTTTTTGGTTTGGGTGTTGTTGTTGGTGTTGTGGGTTGGTTGTGGGTTTGGTGGGGTTGTGGTGGTGGTTTTTTTTTGTGTGGGGTTGTTTTTTTTTGGTTTTTTGTTTGGTTGTTTTTTGGGTGTTTGGGTTTTGTGGTTTTTTGTTGTTGTTGTTTTGTTTTTTTGGGTTTTGTGTGGGGGGGATATGGTGTTTTGTATGTGGTTGAAGTAAGGTGGTTGATTTGTTATCAGATATGTTATTTTGAATAAGGTATGAATTATCAAGATTTAAGAGAAGAGATTTTGCATAGAAGCTCAAATGAGCAATGAGAAGTTTAGCCTCTATGGAGCAAATCCAACAGCAAAAAGGAGATTCCACAAGGAGGCAGGATCGTTTTCTACTTTAGGAGCTTTTTATCAGACCTATATGCATGCCTATATAATAGGTCTTAGACTTGGAAAGAAAATCTCTATTCCTCAGGGGATGAAAAAGTTGAATTTGCCGAGTTCAGAAGTTGGAAACCAGAACCGGTTAGGGACTTCATTCTGATAACTTTACTAAATCGAGACCAAAGAATTTAGGTATTCTTGGGATTGGTCGGACTGGAGAATAGTTCTGATGATGATGTAAGCTAACTTTGTCGTTATGCTAATCCGAGAAATGGAAGCTTTATGCAAATGCAGGGTTGATTTACCTTCAGGAAAAAGTGGGATAACGAGAAGATTCTATTTAATTCGCCATTTGTGATTTGTTAATATCCTCAGAATTTACCTGGAAGTGAAAATAGCTAAAGGATTGTATATTTGAGTAGCTCAGCCAACCCTATTAAAAATAGGGCTGGCTGTTTTTATTTTATCTGAGG